>JAABUQ010000002.1_pt1 | contig 474963 bp, 456 predicted proteins | sample 5560001 | NCBI WGS metagenome assembly JAABUQ01 (sample SAMN10711888, study PRJNA513371) | rock metagenome | isolation source: Antarctica rocks | place: Antarctica: Victoria Land, Finger Mt nord | collected 2015-12-18
TCGGCCAGCCGCCGGCGATGGCGGCGGACGGCAAGATCATTCCCGCGGATCGCCACGGCCTCAAGGTGATGTCGATGGGGATGCTCACGGGAGATGATAAACCAGCAATCTTGCGCGGGCCGATGGTGAGCAAGTATCTGCGCATGTTCATCGATTCCGTACAGTGGGGAGAGCTGGATTACTTGATTCTCGACCTCCCGCCGGGGACGGGCGACACCCAGCTGACGCTCGCGCAGAGCTTTCCCTTGTCCGGCGCGGTTATCGTGACGACCCCGCAGGAGGTCAGCCTCAAGATCGCGCGCCGCGGGTTGCGGATGTTCGAAACGGTGCACGTCCCCATCCTCGGCATCATCGAGAACATGAGCACGTTTATTTGTCCTCACTGCAGCAAGAGCACCGACGTCTTCGGCCATGGCGGCGGCGAGCGGATGAGCCGACAGCTTGGCGTCCCGTTCCTGGGGACGATTCCTCTCGACGCCGCGATCGTCACCGGTGGGGACGCAGGGCGTCCGATCATGCTCGAGAAGCCGAGCTCGCTCCCGGCCCGGGCCTACTTCACGATCGCCACCGACCTCGCTGGTCGACTCGAGGGACGCCCAACGACGGCGCTCCAGCCGTTCACGTGGACTTGGGCAACCAGTGACGGTGAGCCAGACTGGGTGGAAAGCGCCGTCCAGCCGTCGGGCTCTCGCACGACCGCAATCGGTTTTCGCCGGCGCGATGCTCGCACGCTGTCCCTTCTGTGGGAGGACGGCCACCGGAACGACTTTGACGTCCGGGATCTCCGGCTAGCGTGCCGTTGCGCTGTCTGCGTGGAAGAGATGAGCGGGCGTCCGCTCTTGGTCCAAAGAACGTGCGACCGGACGTAAGTCCGCGGACGATCACCTCCGTGGGCAATTACGCCATCACGATCAACTGGAACGACGGACACAGCAGCGGGATCTACTCGTTCGAGCTATTGCGGGCGCTTGGTGAGCGCAGCAAAGCTGGAGTCGTCGAAGATGTCTGATGTCCTGCCTGTCGACCCGACGATCACGATCCGCGCCGAAACCTTGCTCGCCGATCCCGACACGGCAAGTTCACGGTGAGCCGGACCGTGCATCCCGGCGGCGCGTTCTTCTTCGAGAACAAAGAACGAGCTGGTGGCTCGCCGCTTGTCGAGCGCTTGTTCGCGCTTCTTGGCGTTGCGCACGTGCTCGTGACCGAGGACGTGGTGACGGTCGGGAAGGAGCCGAGTGCCTCGTGGTCGGGACTGACAGCGGCAATCGGAACGGCTATCCGGACGCAACTGCTGACTGGCGTGCCGGCGATCCTCGAGTCTCCTCACCACGCAAGCACGGGGAGGCGGCCCGACGCTGAGATTCGCGCGGTCGTTCAAGAACTACTGGACAGGGAAGTCAACCGTTCCATCGCTGGCCACGGCGGACAGATTTCGATCGTCGACGTCCAGGATGGCAACCTCTTCATCGCCATGAGTGGTGGGTGCCAGGGATGCGCGGCCTCTCAAGTGACTCTACGGCAAGGGTTCGAGGTCATGGTGCGTGGGGTCGCGCCGGAGATCGTGGACATCGTCGACACGACGGATCACGCATCGGGCAAGAATCCATTCTACGGGCGCGTAGGATGAACTCAAGGAGCGAACGCACCCTGCCCATTCCGCCGCTCGAGCGCGATGCAGCAGGTCCGGTCGTAGACACGCGTCGCCGCGGCCTCCGCGACCTGCGTATTTCGGTCACCGACCGCTGCAACTTCCGCTGCACCTACTGCATGCCCAAGGATGTGTTTGGCGCCGACTATCAGTTTCTGCCGCACGCTGAACTGCTGACCTTCAAGGAGATCGTACGTCTGGCGAAGATCTTCCGCGACCACGGCATCGAAAAGATTCGCCTCACCGGCGGCGAGCCGCTGTTGCGTAAGGGACTCGAGACGCTTGTCGAAATGCTAGCCACCGAATTGCCCGGCGTCGACCTCACGCTCACCACTAACGGCTCGGCATTGAAAGCCAAAGCCAAGGCCCTCAAAGCTGCCGGCTTGACACGCATCACGGTGAGCCTCGATTCCCTCGACGATGCGACCTTCAAGATCATGAACGCCGTCGACTTCCCCGTCGCCAAAGTGCTCGAAGCCATCGACGCGGCCGCAGGCGAAGGGCTCGCGCCGGTCAAGATCAATATGGTGGTCAAACGTGGTGTCAACGACACGCATATCGTCGATATGGCTCGCCACTTTAAGGGCTCCGGAAACATCGTGCGCTTCATCGAATTCATGGATGTAGGTGCCACCAACGGCTGGAAAATGGATGACGTCATCCCCAGCGCTGAAGTCGTGCGCGCAATCAACGAAGCCTTCGCCTGCGAGCCCGCCAACCCCAATTACTTCGGTGAAGTTGCCAAGCGTTGGCGTTACAAAGATGGCTCCGGCGAGTTCGGCGTCATCTCCAGCGTCACCGAGGCTTTCTGTGGCTCCTGCACCCGCGCGCGGCTCTCGAGCGATGGTGCGATCTACACGTGCCTATTCGCGCAGCGGGGTCATGACCTGAAATCGATGCTACGTGGCGGCAAGAGTGATGAAGAGATTCACAACGCCATCGCCGCCATCTGGCAGCACCGCGAAGACCGTTATTCCGAGATCCGCACCGAAGAGACAGCGATGCCGCGGAAAGTGGAGATGAGTTTTATCGGGGGGTAAATATCGCGACAAGCTCAGCTGCGATAAACGGGGCTCGTCTTGGGACGCCCTATCGCCTACCCCCAAATCGGCTTGACCGTCTAGTCTAGTAGGACCCTCCTATGAGGCTGTAGCGCAACCTCCGCAGCGCGCGATTTAAGGCCCTACAATCGGGTTTTATGATCGGGTCCAAGTCTCAACACTAAACTTGAAAATCAAGGCGACTGGCGCGTGTACGAAGGGCAGAAATCGGCATCGGAACCGCAGTGCAACGACCGAGATCCATGACAGGTTGTGCTACAAGCTCCTATACCGAGTGAGATGTGGTCGGCTCGACGGGCTCAGGCCGGCGATTTTGGCCGCATTGCATTAAGCTAGAGGGTAACTATGGTATCCTAGATTCGTTAGAAGGTAGCCGTGCTGTACCCGTCACTCGCGCCAGCAAACTCACCCCCGCGGACGTTATTCTTGGGATCGTATCCGCCGCGCGAATGCGGGATTGCGACGTTTACGAGGGACGTGGTGGAAAGTTTCGACCACGCATTCGGTTCGCGCAGCGAAGTTGTGGCGATCGACGAGCCGGGCGGTGAAGCGCACGCGTACGGCGCACGCGTCGTCGCGCGTCTTCGGCAGGACGATCGGGCGTCGTATGCGCGGCTCGCGCGCGACATCGACGCGCATCCCTCCGACGTGCTCGACGTCCAACACGAATACGGACTTCGGCGGCCCGGACGGCGCCTGGTTCCTCGATCTCATCGAGGCGGTCCGCAAACCCGTGGTGGTTTCGCTGCATACCGTGCTTCCCGAACCGAGCACCGCGCACAACGCCGTCGCGCGGCGAATCTGCGAACGCGCCGATGCGGTCGTCGTGCATTCCCAGACCGGCAAACGCCTGCTGGCGGACGCATACGGAGTCGACCCGGCTAAACTGCACGTCGTCCACCACGGCGTCCCCGACGTTCCGTTCCGCCCGAGCGATCCGCTCAAAGCGCGGTTCGGATTGACCGGCCGCACGGTCGTCTCGACGTTCGGGTTGATCAGTCGCGGCAAAGGTTTGGAATACGCCATCGAGGCGATGCGCACGATCGTCGCGCGCCAACCTGACACGCTGTATCTCATTCTCGGGCAGACCCACCCCGGCGTCCGGCGGTACGAGGGCGAATCGTATCGCGAGGAGCTCAAGGCTGCGATCGCGCGCTACGATCTCGGAGCGAACGTCGCGCTGATCGACAAGTATCTGGACTTCGACGAACTCGTGGCGTACCTCGGTGCGACCGACATCTACCTCACGCCCTACCTCAATCCGGTGCAGATCGTAAGCGGCACGCTCGCGTATGCGATCGGTCTTGGCAAAGCGATCGTGTCGACGCCGTATCTCTACGCCGAAGAATTGCTCGCGAACGGACACGGTCTGCTCGTGCCATTCCGCGACCCCGCCGCGCTCGCGAAAGCGGTCCTGCAACTGGTCGACGACAAGTGGACGCGCCGCGCGCTCCAGCGCCGCGCCTACCGTTTCGGCCGTCTGATGACTTGGCCCAACGTCGCGGTCGCGCACGGCCGCGTGTTCGCAAGCGTCGCCCCCGGCCGCGTCGGTGCGCTCGAATTGGTGCGCCCCGCGTGACGGCGGCCGGTCCGTGAACCTGGCTGGAGCACCGCCGCCGCTCGATCACCTGCTCGCGCTCAGCGACGCCGTCGGTATCCTGCAGCATGCCGACGGCGACGTGCCCAACCGCAACGAAGGCTACTGCACCGACGACGCCGCGCGCGCGTTCATCGTTGCCGTCCGAGCGAGCGACCACGCGAGCTGCCGCGTTGGCGAGCTGCGCTTGGCGCGCAAAGCTGGCGTTCACGAGAACACGATCCACTTCTGGAAAAAGAAGTACGGCCAACTTGGCACCTCCGAGATTCGCGAAATGAACGAGCTGCGCGATGAGAATACGCGGCTCAAACGGTTGGTCGCGGACCTGGCACTCGACAAAAGTCATGCTCTAGCAACACCATAAGAAATATTACAGCCGCCTAATGAATTTATAACCCGCGCGTAAATGGAGTTTTTGTAGAGAAAACCGCTGCTAAGAAAGCTGCTTGAAATGATGTTCGAACTAATCGGCCATTGCGTCGGCTACGCTTGCATGTTTTTCTATGTCGGATATGTAATAAGGTAAACGCTATGTCAGGTGTTAGGGTCTTTAAATCCCTCGCCGACGCGTTAAGCCGAGGATTTCAAATCTATGAGAGCAAGCCAGACGGTAGCTATATTGTCCGCATCCTAGTACGCAATGGGGCCGCGAAATCGACCTGGCAAATGGCGATAGTAGAACCTGAGCGACCATCAAAATGAGTAGCGGGATGTCCGCTTCATCGCCAACTAATCTCCCCTGCGCCTTCAGGTGGATGTCGTTAACCGACGATCTCCAAAAGCGGCGGGTCGTCGTCGAGGGTCGCAGCCGCGACGTAGTCCAGGACGACCCCACTGCTCTTCTGCCCCGTGACCCGCTTGATGCTCTCGATCGGAATCTTCTTCTTCGCCGCGTTCGTGATGAACCCGCGCCGCAGCGAATGTCCCGCGAAATCGCCGGCAACGCCGGCGGCGGCTGCGCGCCGGCGCAAAACGCGCGCGACATCGCTCGGATCGAGCCGATTCGCCGTCAACCGCCCGCGGAGATCGAAGGTCCGGAAGACGGGCCCCTCTTGGCCGACGATGTAGAGCCAGCGCTCGAGCGCTGCGACCGCACATAGGTCAGCTCGCTCTGCCGGCAGCCGCGGGACGTAAAGCTCGCGGCCGGCTCTGCGTGGGTCGTTCTTCGCGCGCGCGATCCACACGGTGCACCCCTTGGCCGAGAATCGCAAGTCGGGAACATCGAGTGCGACCAGCTCGCTGCGACGAAACGCTCCGGCGTACCCGAGCAAGAGTAGCGCGCGGTCGCGTAGCGCTGCAAGGTCGTCCTCCATCGCGAGGAACAGCACCGGAAGGCGGTCGATCGTCAGCGCGTCCTTCTTCCTCACCGCGGTGCCGCGGGTGCGAGCGTGGCGCCGCAGCATCCGCCGGACCAGGGGGTGGTCGGTCGGCGTTTCTAGACCGGCCGTCGTGTGACGGGTGGCGATCGCGGCGAGCCGGCGGCGCAGCGTAGGCAGGGCGAGTCCGGTTGTGCCCGTCTGACGTGGCGGCAGCCCGAGCGGCGCGAAGCGCGCTCGGCGCTCGACTGCGCCGCGTCTCGAGGCTCTTGAGATACAGTGCGAGCGTTTGCGGCGCGGCGGGAAGCGCAACGAGTTCATGCCGATCGCAGAACTCCGAAAAATCCGCCCAGTCATGGGCGTAGGCCCGCTCGGTCGCCGGCGCGTGGTCGGGCGTCGCAAGATCGTGGTCGACAGCCCGCGCGAGCTCCACGAGACCCATGGAACCGGCATCGACGACGGCGGGCGGGGCGAAGCCGGGCCCCAGGAGGCCGCCTTGGCCGCCGGGGACGAGCTGGGACTCATGCGAGCGCGCTTCCACCCCCCGCTTCTTCTGTGCAGAAGCGGTGGATACTTGCGTGCCTGAGAAGGGATTCTTCTCAGGCACGAGACGCTCGCGAATCGTAAGCCGCACCTGACGAAATTATGTCTGGTGTCATGCAGACTAGATGGACGACATTGATGATCCCGATCGTTATTACACGATCGTTATTAAAAGACGCGTTCGCAACCGCCCAGCCGTGCAGCTCCGCAATCTTATAACGTGGTAGCGCTAACGGGAGTCGAACCCGTCTCTCAGCCTTGAAAGGGCCGCGTCCTAACCGATAGACTATAGCGCCGTGAGGTTCATTTGTGGGCCCGGCTGGATTCGAACCAGCGCGCAACCAGTTATGAGCCGGCCGCTCTACCGCTGAGCTACAGGCCCACGGTCGAGCGCACTTTGCTGGAACAGCCCCGACGGGCCTGCCTACTCTACCCCAGCCCCGCGAGACCAACCGCCGCACCGATCTGTCAGGGGCTCTCCAGCACAACATCCCGCCCACGGACCGCGAAACCGTCACCTTATCGGGGGTACACTCGTACCCAATGATCGAGCAGGTCGATTTGGAACAGAGCCAAGACGGTGGCTTGGCACTCGGCTTCGCCTTTATGAGCGTACGCCTCGCCGTCACGCTCGGCGCCTTACTCGCCATGCCGCTGTCGGCTTCGGCCGCGACCTCCGAAGGTGCGCACGGTGCGGTCGCAACCGATCAAAAGTTGGCTTCGCAAATCGGCCTGCGCGTCTTGCAAACCGGTGGAAACGCCGTCGATGCCGCCGTCGCGATAGGCTATGCGTTAGCCGTAGCGTATCCGAGTGCCGGAAACATCGGCGGGGGCGGATTTATGCTGCTGCGCAGCAACGGCGGCGGCGCGCACTTCATCGATTTCCGCGAAACGGCGCCCGCCGCGGCTACCGAAAAGATGTACCAAGACGCGGCCGGACACATCGTCGCAGAGCGCAGCACGGTCGGCGCGCTTGCGGTCGGCGTGCCGGGAACGGTCGCCGAACTGGAATTCGCTCGCACGCATTACGGCACGCGTTCCCTACACGACGTACTCGCGCCGGCAATCGCACTCGCCGCCAACGGGTTCCCGCTGAGCGAAGCGGACGCACGCGTGCTCTCGGACGGCACGCCGCTGCTCGCGCGCTTCGCGGCAAGTGCCGGCATCTTCACGCGTGCGGGCACGGCACTGAGCGCCGGCGACGTGCTACGCCAACCGGCACTGGCCGCAACGCTGCGCGCGCTCGACCGCCATGGTGCCGACGAATTCTACCACGGCGTGGTTGCGAAGCGCCTTGCCGCCGCCATAGCGGCAGCGGGCGGAATCATCACGACGGAGGATCTCGGGCGTTACCGCGCGGTCGAACGAACTCCGCTCGAATGCGTGCATCGCGGCCATCGCATTCTTGCGGCACCACCGCCAAGTTCAGGCGGCATCGTGCTGTGCGAAACGCTCGGCATCATGGGGGAGGGGAGCGTCGGCGCCTTTCGCAGTGTCGCGGACGCGCATCTCGAGATCGAGTCGGAACGGCGGGCCTTCGCGGATCGCGGCGCCCTCGGCGATCCGGACTTCGTGCGGGCGCCGATCGAGCAGCTGCTTGGGCCCGAGCACCTTTCACGCGAGCGTGCATCGATCTCGACGACCCGCGCGACCCCATCGGCCCAGCTGCAAAGTACCGCTGTACACGAGGGCACGAACACGACGAACTATAGCGTCGTCGATGCCGCCGGCAACGCCGTGGACGTGACGTATACGCTCAATTCGTCGTTCGGCAGCGGTCTCGTTGCCGGAGACACAGGCGTCCTGCTCAACAACGAAATGGACGACTTCGCGAGCGCTCCCGGGGTGCCAAATCAGTTCGGTCTCGTGCAAGGGAGCGCGAACGCGATCGCGCCCGGAAAACGTCCGCTCTCGTCCATGTTGCCGACGATCGTCAGCGACCCGAGCGGCCGCGTCGTGCTCGTCGCGGGAGCCGCCGGCGGTCCACGCATCATCACGACGATTCTGGGCATCCTGCGCAACGTCGTCGACTTTGCAACCAGCATCGGCGTCGCCATGGACGCCCCACGCGTTCACGAGCAGTGGCTTCCGGACGTCGTAACCGCCGAGGCACAAGCGTTCGACGGCGCAACGTTGCATGCGCTGCAAGCGATGGGCCATCGCGTCGAGATCGGCGCCGCGGGCTCGGCGGCAAACGCAATCGTCGTGCGTCCGGACGGTACGCGCGTTGCCGCGCACGACGACCGCCGCCCTACGGGTAACGCGCTCGCCTACTAAGGCCCGCAAACTCAAGAACGGCGACGTCGGTAGACTGCTACGCGCGTGACGAGGTCGATAACGGTGTCGCCGCTGGTTGCGGCACCGCCGTGGGTGCCGTCCATGCGGGCGCAGACGGCGAACAACCGTCGGCCGTGTGTATCGGCGGCGTGTACGACGCCGGCTGCGTTGCGGTGACACCGAACTCGATCGGGTAGAACGAGCCTCCGTCCGTCATCGTCAGCGTCGTGGATGCCGTCTTTGAAAGCGGCGGTAACTGATAGGTCGTGAGCCAGTACGGCACGGGAAGACGGGCGCAGCCCATCTCTTTGAACTGACCGTCGACGATGAACGTGCTGCGGACCGGACCACCCAGTGGTTTGGCGTAGAGATAAATCAATTGCGACGCGCTCGTGGGATTCATGAGCGTGAACGTAATGTTGTGAAGCACGCCGTAATCGCCGTAGTCGCGACCGCTATCGTTGGGGTCGACGTTGCGCGGCGTGGGCGTTCGGCCGCCGTACTTCACGGCCGTGTCCGGGCCGCCGACGGCATACGTCGCGGTATGATTTCCGAAGTCGTTGAGGTCGAAGATCCCGTGCCGGTTGTGACCGTCGAGCGCGACTCGCGGCCCGGCGAGATACGTCTCCGGACGGCCGCCGGCCGGCGATGCCACGACCGACGCCGTGATGCCGGCGCCGGAGAGGACGGAAAGATCGATTGCGCCCGCCACGAGTTCGCCTTGTAGGATGAGGTCGTGGCGCACGACGACGGGCTTGCCCGGCGCGAGATCGATGAGGATTCCTTGATTGCGTTGCTCGTTGAGCATCACATCGCGGGTAACGATGTGGCCGACGTTCATGACGTCGAGTTCCGGGCCGCCCTTCGATTGCACGAGTTGCACGCGCGACGGTGCATCGGCGGTCAACACGACGTCCACATCGCGCGGCAGCCCGAGATCGGCGTGATAGTAATAGAGCCGCGCCGCCCGGCCGAGCGCGACGTTGCCGCGAAAGACGAGCCCTTCGCTTTGGAGATATTCGGGGTCGTCGCTCAAGAACAACACGACGGGTTTCGGCGGCGGAGTGACGACGTCGTCGACGACGGCCAGCGTCGTCCCGCTGACCGAGGCGCTCGTGTCGTTCCCGGTAATCGTCACGGTGACGTTGACCGCCGTGCGGGCAGCGGCCGGCAGCGGAAGAATCGGCCAGGGCACGATGGGCCCATAGCTGATCGACGAACCGGGACGCAGCGTCGGCCGAATTTGCCGGTCGAGGGCATCTCGAATCTGCGTGTCTACGAAACTGCCGTCTGCGGGAGAACCGGTCACGCTGAGCGAGACGCCGGGCGGGATGACGCCCGCCGGCGGCAACGACGCCGGTGACCCCGGCGGAGGCGGGTTCTCCGGAACCTGCGCCCCCCGAGCCGGCGCGCCGAAGGTGAGCGCAACGGCGAGCAGAGCGAAGACTACTCTTCTGACGTGGTCGTACAGCGCGTCACTCCGGATTCATCGACGGTGCCTCTTGGCACATTACCTAATACTTTCGCAAGGACGCAGAGCGCTCCCTTGCAAGTCGGATTGGCCCGACCTAAGACGCCGGCGGACCGAGCCGTTCCACCACATACGCCCGGGTCTCCGGATCGAGGATACAGAGCGAACAACCTCGCATCCCGCGCGTGAGCAGCACCCGGTACGCGTTTTTGACCACGTCGATGAAGCGGCCGCCGCTTCGCGTCTTTACGACATGGTCTCGGGACGCCGACGGCTGACCCACCCACACGCGATCCCGAATGACGAGATCCGGGCCCCAGATCACGCCCGCATAGTCGAACTCGAAGCCTTGTGCCGTGTAGACACATCCAACTTGATGGACGCCGCCGGGGTCGGTCGCCCAGAATTGCGCGGGATATCCCGCTCGCCAGCATTCGGGCCTCGGGCTGCGCGTTCCACGGGCGTCGAAACGAGCCGATCGTGACGTCATCGATGAGGTGCCCGCCGGCGGTCGGCTTAGACCACGGCCAGCAGAACCCGGCCATCATGCGCGCATTGAGCCCCTCCCCGTTGAGGCGTTCGATAGACGCTTCGAGTTGCACGGGATCGTCAACGACGTCGACCGCAAACGCCGTCGATTCGAGCCGCATGACGCCGGTCTTCCGAATTTCCAGCAGCTGGTCGACCCAATCGATGTACTCATCCGAGCCCGCGCAGCGGAATTGCGTTCGCAGATCGATCGTTTCGAAGCGCGCTTCGTGCCGCACGGCCGCCTCTCGCAGTAAGACCGTACTGCCCACTTCGTCTGCGCGGACGGCTTGGTGATCGTCGATGAAAAAGACGGCGACCTTCGTTGCGTCCACGATCTCGTCGATCTGTGCACGCTCGGATTTGAGCGCCTTGGCGGTGAAACGGTGATTGCTCGTGGCGCGGATGCGGTGCGCCTCGTCGGCGAGGATGACGTCGACGCTGGCGGACTCCGCTTGCCCGAAGTTATTGAAATACCTGATCTGCGCTTTGCTTCGCGGACCGAGCACACGCCAGAGATTCTCCGTAAACGCTCGACTGCCGGTCGCGTGCTGAACGTTCACGCCCATCTTCGAAAGCGTTCCGAGCAAATTGAGCGCAATGACGGATTTCCCGGTGCCGGGTCCGCCTTTGACCACGACGACTGCCTTTTCTCGCTTGTCGCGCTGTCCGCGACGCACCATCGCTAGAACGGCGTTGTACGCTACGATTTGATCGTCGATCAGCCGGTACCGCGTTTCGCCACGAACCATCGCCGCGGTCTGCTCGAGCAGATTGCGTGAAGGAGCGTGCTTTCCGGACAGCGCCCGCTCCATGATGGGTAGCCCGGCTCCGCCGCCCACGCGATCCGCGAAGAACTGCTTGAATCCGTCGGCACCGTTGTTGAGAAACAGCGGCACCTGGGCGAGTACCGGTCTGAACTTCGGATGCGCGAGAACCGTCGCGGCGCCGGGGTGCATGTTGTGCAGCCATGCGCACGGCGCGATCTCCACACCGTTGCGTGCGCGATCGAACGACGAATGCATGTCTTCGAGGTACTGAGCGTAAGATCGCGCCTGAACGCAGGGATGCAACACCTTGCGTACGGCGCCACCTAGGAACGTCTCGACGCAATCGTCCCACTCGCTCACCGACGCTTCACTCCACTGCTTGAGCTCGACCAGGACCGCCGCCTCGCGCCCCGCAGGCGAGCGGCCGAACACGAAGGCATCGAGTCGCGCGGAACTGAGCGGCAGTTGCATCTCGAGCACGACGCCGTGATCGCGGACTCCCGAGTAGCGCAACTGATAGGCGAGCGCACTGAGCGAGTTGCGCCACGCGGTGAATTCCGAGACGGACGCCCGAAAACGGTAGTAGTCGTAAAACGTGTCGCCGAGCCGCTCCGCTATCTGCTTTTGAACCGCCTCGTCGATAAATGTCTCGCTCGAGCCCGCAAATAGCTGCATCTCGTGGGGGCGCTTCGTCACCAAGGCGACCGGCCCCGGCGCGACGGGAACTCGTTCGTGTTGCGGGCCGTTCAGCGCAGCGCGGTCGCCGCGTCATAAACTTCGTTCGTCTTCGCACTAAGGATGAACCACGCGAAATCACAGTGAAGGCACTCAGGCGCAGGTATCCGACCAACACAATCATTACGTTGTTCGAACCGCTGCGAGCGGAATTGGCCCGCTCCGTGGAGAGCCACTATGCTTAAACTGCAGGCGCCGCTGAGTGAGGCCGAGCTCGACGAGTTGGGCGACTTTCTCGGAGCGGACGATGCGCCCGAAAAGCGGCTTCCGATCGTTGCATGTGACGGTTTTTTCGCCGCGCTCTTCTCCTCACCGGAGACAATTCTGCCGCGAGAATGGCTGCCCGTCGTGCTTAGCGGCGACGAATTGCGCTTCGAATCGCTCGAAGATTCGCAGCGAGTGCTCGGATTGCTCATGCGCTTTTACAACGAAGTCGGCGCCGCGCTGCACGATGATTCATCCGATTATGCCCCGGCAATCGCCGACGAGTCAGGGGAGCTCAGTCCGGGCGCGGCGGTCCTGTGGGCGCTTGGATACATTCAAGGCGTCGCGTTGCGCGCAGATGCATGGCAGCCGTTCTTCAACAGCGACACAGGAGATGCGATCCTCCCGATTTTCGAGCTCTCGCGATTCGGAGAGCCGAAGTCGCGCCGGAAGCTCGGGTCGGCGCGGACCCTGCGCTTCGCGCGCGCACTCGGAGAGAGCGCTATGCGCATCTACGATTTCTGGCTGGAGCGCCGCCTTCAGGCCCTCGAGCCGGTTCGGCGGAAGTCGCCGAAAATCGGCCGCAACGAGGCCTGCGCGTGCGGAAGCGGCCGGAAGTACAAACTCTGCTGCGGTAAGGCGTGAGTCGTGGGCGAGCCAAAGGCCGCCGCGCGGGCCCACGGAACTGTACTTTTTCGCCTTTGCCGCTAACAATCGGGACGGCCGAAAATTAGCATCACGCTTCGTGGTAAGGCTATGGCGTCCGAGCGGATTGCGCCGTTGCCGGCGACCAGCCGAGAAGTCAATTTGGTCGAAATACTTTTCGCGAGTGCCAAGCAAGGGCTTCGGGAGCGGGCCGCGCCTCATCGTGAACGGGAGAAGCGATCTTCCGGCCTTCGAGGGCGTAGTAAACCCTGCCGTTCGAGTAATCGCGTTCGATCGAGCGACTCACGCGAAATGTTAGGTCCGGCTCTACAGTGACGAGTCCGCGATCATACAAACGATGCAGGTCGCTGCGCATGAGGAGGCCATTGCGGACCTCGTGTTTCTCGTGCTCGATGAAAGGCCGGATATGCGCGGCTTCAAGCACCGGGAGCGTCCGTTCCCCGGTGATCGCACAGCGCCGTTCGTACGCGTCCATGACCATCAAGCGGAATGCGCCCTGTCCCCGTCGCGCAGCGACCAGAGCGGCTTCGGCGTAGCCGCCCGCCACGGCTAGGAGCGGACTACGAACCGGGCTTGCGGCGGTCAGGGCGCGCAATTGGTTCCAGATCCGCTCGCCCTCGCCGACTGCGAGATCGTAGCCGGCACCTCGAACGATATTCGGATGCCAGTCCGCCGGCGCTGCTACATACTCCCCTTGATCGAGAATCGTCACGTCGGACAACACGACACATCCAACCTGGTCGTCGCTATTTTCGACGCGGCGTAGGCGAGCGATTCGGTTTGCCATAGCGTCATACGACTGCACGCCGTTCGCCGGCCCGAAAGTCTCCCACGCAATGTGAAGCGGCATGACCGTCCAATACGAGAAGAATCCGAATCCGCCGATACGATTCGATCGTCTCACCTTGAAGATCCACGGGGTGCCTGGCGGTTGACGAACTGCGGTCGGTTTCGGCTGCCAGAAGTTGACTTCGGTTGCCGCCCCATCCCGGATCGTTTGCAGCCAATCGGCGTCCGTGACGGCGATGAAAGACTTCATCGAGGAACGTCGAGGATGCACGATATTGTCGCGGAGAAGGGCGCGATTGCACCGCTCATAAACCGCTACGAAGGCCGCGTCCAACAACGTCGCCGCGTCGATGCGTTCCACTCATGCAATCGACGAGACGACGGTTTGCGCGAGGCGATCGAACTCTTCGCGCTCGTAGCGCTCCAGCTGCCGCGGGGCAGCGGCGCAGTCGAGGATTGCGATCGTGACGGCGTCTGCGAGCCGCGCAAATGCTTCGTCATCGAGCGGCGCGAGACGGCCCGCGGGTCACGGAGGAAAGCTCTGCACCGCCTTGGCCCGGTGTACCGAATGCGGCAACATTGCGGCGGCAGCTTCGCGCGCATCTCGATCACGCCGTCAACCCCATGGTGATGCGCTTGACCAGCGCGAGCGTCGGGATCTGACGCGACCGTGATAAGCCTGAAACTGGCTTTCCTTAGCCTCCCCAGAAAAGCGCTGCTTCGCAAGCGCCTGGACCGGATACCGGACACGGTTACTGGCCTCGACTTTATGAAAATCGAGACGAGAAGCGTAGTTGGCCGCGGTCGCCACAGGGGCGCCTTTCAACGTCCGTACGAATCGTCCCGGCGGATTAGGGAGCCTCGCGGGGACCCGGCACTTGAGGCACACGCCGCAGCGCCATGGGCCTTGCAACGTACGCTAGAATGTGGTCATGAAGCGGGTCAATATTGCGGAGGCGAAGGCGGGGTTATCCCGGCTCCTCCGCAAGGTGAGAGCCGGCGAATCGGTCACGATTTGTGACCGCAATGTTCCGATCGCAGAATTACGGCCGGTCGCAACGGCCCCGCGCACGGAACGGCCGCTCGGACTTCAGGAACCCGGCTTCGAGATACCGGCCTCTTTCTTCGAGCCGCTACCGCCGGAAGTCATCCGCGCTTTCGAAGGCCACGATGCGTGAAGATTCTCCTCGATACGGTGACGTTTCTTTGGATCGTACGGGCTCCGTCGAATCTTACCGGCTAATGCCTCGCAGTTCTATCGCGACCCGAGTAACGACGTTCACCTGAGCGCCGCGTCGTCGTACGCTAGCTTTGCGGACGGGCAAGGCATTGACAGACATCCCGCAGCCGTGGTGTGCGTAGCGCATGTCCGCACGCCTTATGTCGCGCTGTCCGATGTGTTGCTTCGCAAGAAGTCGTCGAGGTGCTGCATGACGCGATCCCAACGGATCGGACCGTAGCCGCCTCGCACACCGCGAGGCGTTTTTAATTCTCCGCTCTCCCATCTCACCAGGAGGCGATACGTATGAACACCGGTTTTTCCCGGCGTACCTTTCTTGGCGGCACCCTCGCGAGTGCTGCGGCGCTCGCGTCGCCGCGGTCCGCATCGGCGGCTCCACCCGCCCGCCTCGGCGTCGATTTCGCGTACTACAACCCGCCGAGCGTCATCCTCAAGCAGCAAGGCTGGCTCGAGGCCGCCCTCAAACCGCTCGGCACCCAAGTCGATTGGGTGCTGTCGCTCGGCTCGAACAAAGCCAATAGCTTTCTGGCCGCAAACGCCGTGCAGTTCGGCTCGACTGCGGGCAGTGCCGCGCTCCTGGCGCGGGCGAACGGCTCGCCGATCCACACCGTGTTTCTCTACTCCCAGCCGGAGTGGACGGCGCTCGTCGTCGCCAAAGATGCGAAGTTCGCAAACGTGCGCGATTTGCACGGCAAGAAGATCGCGGTCACCAAAGGTACGGACCCATACTTCTTCTTGCTTCGCGCGCTCGGTACGGTCGGGCTGCACCAGAACGACGTCGAGATCGTCGAACTGCAGCATCCCGACGGCCGCACCGCTCTCGAACGCGGTCAGGTCGACGCGTGGGCCGGGCTCGATCCGCATATGGCCGCGTCGGAACTCGACGCGGGCTCGCACCTCCTCTACCGTAATGTCGCCTTCAATTCATTCGGCGCACTCAACGTTCGCGAAGACTTTCTCCACGATCATCCCGACGTCGTCGCTATCGTCCTCAAGCAATATCGCCGCGCTCACGACTTCGCCGCACATCGCGTCGACGAGACGGCGAAGATCGTCAGCGACGCATCGCAGTTAGAATTGCGCGTCGCGGCCCGACAGCTCAAGCTCCGTACGGCGTATCCCGACCCGACCCCGGGCGACGCATTCCGTACGGCACTGGGCGGCGTCGTGCCGATCGTACGCGAGAACAATCTCGCACTCCCGAGCCCGACCTCGACGCCGCGGTCGTCACGCTGGTCGATCCGGCACCCGCCCGAGCCGCTTTCCGTGCGTGAGCGCCTCGCACTCGCGCTCGTACTGCCGCTCGCATTTCTCGGAGCATGGTGGTTCGCCACGAACGTCGGCGGCGTGCGCGTGTACCAGCTCGCCGCTCCGGCCGACGTCGCGCGCGAGCTCGCCACGCTCGCAACCAACGGATTGCTCTGGACGAATCTCGTGGCATCGGTCGAACGGGTTGCCCTTGGATTCGCATGCGCGCTGCTTGCCGCGATCGTCCTGGGCACGGCGGTCGGACTGTCGCCGCGCATCGAGGCTGCGATCGATCCGACGTTGCAGGCCCTGCGCGCCGTCCCGTCCCTCGCATGGGTGCCGCTGCTCTTACTTTGGCTCGGCATCGGCGAGACCGCGAAGATCGTCTTGATCGCAATCGGCGCGTTCTTTCCCGTGTACGTCAACCTCGTCGCCGGGATCCGCGGCGTGGATCGCAAGCTTATCGAAGTCGCGGGCGTGCTCGGCATGCGCGGCTTCGAACTCGCGCGGCGCGTCGTCGTCCCGGCCGCCTCGCCGTCGCTCTTGGTCGGTGCGCGGATCGGCCTCACACAAGCGTGGCTCTTTCTCGTCGCAGCGGAATTACTTGCATCGACGCGCGGCCTGGGCTTCATGCTCAGCGAGGGTCAGCAAATCTCGCGCACCGACGAGATTCTCACGGCGATCCTGCTCCTGGCGCTCTGCGGCAAACTGTCGGAAATGGCGATGCGGGCGCTCGAGCGGCGGCTTTTGCACTGGCGGGACGGGTTAGCCGCATGAGGGCCGCCGTGAGCGTCGATCGACTCGTCAAACGCTTCGGCCCGCGGACCGTCTTCGACGGGTTCGATCTGCGCGTCGAGCCCGGCGAGACGGTCGCGATCCTGGGCGCGAGCGGGTGCGGCAAGAGCACCCTCCTGCGCTGCGTCGCTGCTCTCGTACCGCTCGACGCCGGCTCCATCGCCGTTGACGGCGAGATCGGCTTCGTGTTTCAAGAGCCGCGTCTGATGCCGTGGCTGACGCTCGAGAAGAACGTGATCTTTGCGGCGCGCAGCGATGCCGAGCGCGCGCGCGTCGAGAATGCGATCGGTCTCGTCGGCCTTACGAATGCGGCGCACCTCCTGCCTAAAGCGCTCTCAGGCGGCATGGCGCAACGCGCCGCGCTGGCGCGCACGCTCGTGCGCAGCCCCAAGGTGCTGCTCCTGGACGAGCCGCTCTCCTCGCTCGACGCCCTTCTCCGACTCGAATTGCAGGTCGCGATCGCGCGGATCGTCCGCGAGACGGCGAGTACCGCCGTGCTCGTCACACACGACGTTGACGAAGCGCTTTTCCTCGCCGACCGCATCGTCGTGCTGGAAGGTTCGCCGGCCCGACCCTCACTCGAGCTGATCGTCCCGGCCGAATGCCGCCGTTCGCGGTACGCCGACTTGACGGGCGAGCGCGTTCGTTTGCTCGCGGCACTGGGCGTGGTTGCTCCCGGCGAGCAGCGGCCGCGCAGCACGCTCCACCGCATCGAAGATGCCGCGGGGCGGCGCGCTTCGCGAAGTCGCTAGCGCAGCGACCGATGCCTCTGCGCGAAGGACCTGCGTCGCTTTAGCGCGCGAGTCCCTTGAACGCCGCACGCCCCGCGTACCGCGCCGACTCGCCCAGCTGCAGCTCGATTGCCATCAGCCGGTTATACTTCTCCACCCGATCGCTACGCGATAGCGAGCCGGTCTTAATCTGGCCAGCACCCGTCGACACGGCGAGGTCGGCGATCGTCGTGTCGCCCGTTTCGCCCGAGCGGTGCGAGATCACGCAACGGTAGCCCGCTTTGTGCGCGAGCTCGACGGCGTCTAGCGTTTCGGTCAGCGTGCCGATTTGATTGACCTTGATGAGGATCGCGTTTGCCGTGCCGCGCGCGATGCCGCGCGCGAGGCGTTCGGTGTTGGTCACGAACAGATCGTCGCCGACGAGCTGCGTCTTCGCGCCGATGCGCTGCGTGAGCGCGTGCCAGCCGTCCCAATCGTCTTCCGACATGCCGTCTTCGATCGACACGATCGGATAGCGCGCGCAGAGGTTCTCGTAGAAATCGACCATTTGCGCGCTCGTGAATGCGCGGTCTTTCGTCTCCGGATAGTACGCCTCGTCGCCGTAAAATTCGGTGGCGGCCGAATCGAGCGCGAGCGCGATATCGCGGCCGGGCTCGTAGCCGGCGCGGCGGATCGCTTCGACGAGCGTGTCGAGCGCCGCGGCGAGGTCGTCGAACGGCGGCGCGTACCCGCCCTCGTCGCCGACGAGCGTCGGCAGGTGGCGTTCGCGAAGGATCGCGCCAAGTGCGTAAAATGTTTCGGCACCGTAGCGAACGGCTTCCGCAAACGTCGGCGCCCCGAGTGGCACGATCATGCATTCCTGAAATTGCAGCGCGCCCGCGGCATGTTTGCCGCCGTTGATGACGTTCATCATCGGTACGGGCAGCGTGCTCGCGACCGGGCCGCCGAGATAGCGGAAGAGTGGAATGCCCAGACTGACCGCCGCCGCGCGTGCGACCGCGAGCGACACGCCGAGCAGCGCGTTCGCGCCGAGGCTGGATTTATTCGCTGACCCGTCGAGTTCGAGCAGCGTGCGATCGACGTCGCGCTGCGCCGTCGCATCGAGGCCCTCGACCCCCGGGCCGAGCACCGAGTTCACGGCGTCGACCGCCTTGGTGACGCCCTTGCCGTTATAGCGCCTGGGATCGCCGTCGCGCAGTTCGACGGCCTCGTGCGCTCCCGTCGACGCACCCGATGGCACCAGCGCTTCTTCGAGCGCCCCGAAGCTCGTCGCGACGGCAACTGCAACCGTGGGATTCCCGCGCGAATCGAGCACTTCACGCCCGCGCACGCTTTCGATAAAGGGCCGTCCGCCGCCGCGTAAGGATTCGATCACGGCGCCGCGCTTCTTAGCATGTGCGGCACTCTCCCCCGTTGAACGCGGCGGACCGAAACGGAGGACGAAGAGAATGTCATTCATGGATGAAGCCGGCAAGCTCGCCGGTGACTTCATCGGCGGCACGAACCCCGACGATGCCGCGAGCGCCGCGAGCGACCACGTGCAAAGCATGGACGCGGGCCAGCTCGGCGACCACCTCACGCAGAGTCTGGGCACCATGGATCACTCCACGCTCTCGGGGCTCGGTCAGCAGCTCCTGCAGACCTTCACCAACCATCCCAGCTACAACGGCGACGCGAATACCGCGGCGCAGGAGGCAGGCGTCTCGCAGGCGGCCGTCGCCGCGGGCGATCCGGGTGCCATCGGCACGCTCATCAACATGGCGAAGAACAATCCGAGCGTCTTGCAGAGCGCCGCGAGCTCGTTTCTCGGCGGTAATCCCGGCGCGATCGGGCAACTCGCACCGGGACTCTTGCAGGGCATCCTCGGGCGTCTAGGCGGCCGCTAGCGGCAACCCGCTACGGCAGACGTCGGTAGGCCTGCACCTCTACGTTGCGACGAGCCATTTCTCGAGGTCGTTCGGGCGCGCAAAAAGCTCGTTTTTGTGGAACCAAATGGCGATCTCACGTGCGGCGCTCTTGGGTGAATCGCTGCCGTGCACGAGATTGCGGCCGATGGTCTGGCCGTAATCCCCGCGGATCGTTCCGGGAGCCGCTTGGATGGGATGCGTCGCGCCGATCGTCGCGCGCGCGCCCTCGACGGCATCGGCGCCTTCGAGCACGAACGCGACGATCGGTGCGCTCGTGATGTACTCGACGAGGCCGTTGAAAAACGGCTTCCCCTCGTGTTCGGCGTAGTGACGCTGGGCGCGCGCCGCGTCGCAGACGATCATCTTCATCGCCGCGATGATATAGCCACGACGTTCGAACCGAGCGATAATCTCGCCGGTAAGTCCGCGTGAGACGGCGTCCGCCTTACAAAGAATGAGCGTTCGTTCGATTGCCATGGCAGCCGCGTACGCTGCAACGGCAAGGAGGGCCTGGCGATGTTCGACATCCGCTATCGCGCGCAAACCGACAGCACGAACGATGCCGCCGCCGCGCTGCTCGGCGCGCCCGAACACGCGGGTGCCGTGCTCGTCGCAAACTACCAAACCGCCGGTCGCGGCCGGCACGACCGCCCGTGGATCGCACCGCCGGGGACGTCGCTGCTGTGCACGGCGATTCTGCCCGAGGCGATCGCAACGGCGGCGCTATGGGCCGTGCCGTTTTGGACGGGGCTGGCGCTGGCGGATGCCATCGAGGCGGCGACGGGCGTGCGCGTGGACTTGCAGTGGCCGAACGATCTGCTGGTGGACGGCGCGAAGTGCGCGGGCATTCTGTGCATCTCGCGCGTGGTGGGCGCGCGCGCGTTCGTCGGCTGCGGGACGGGCGTGAACCTCCACCGCCCGCCCGACGGTGCGGCCTTTGCTGCCGTCTCGCCGCAGCCGGCTTTCCTCTCCGATCGCGCGCCGGACGTGATGCGAGCGGCGGTGCTCGAGGCGCTTCTCGAGGCGTACGCGCGGCGGCTGCCTGAACTCGCGCGACCCGAGGACGTCGCACGCGCGTGGGAACGCCGCGCGGAGCTGGACGGGACGCGCTACCGATTGCTCGTCGACGGCACACCCGCGCCCCTGGACACCGTGGCGCGCGCGGTCGGGCCCGACGGGTCGCTCGTCGTCGACCACGCCGGGCAACGCCGGGCCATCGCCCTCGCGGACGCGCGAGTCATCCGTGAATCGAGTTAACGGTTCGCGCGGACTCGCTTCTCGCAAATCTCGCAGAAATGCGAGAGTTTGTTATCGGTGTCGTAGATCGAGTTCGAATAATACATCGCGCAGCGCGCGTTGAAGCAGTGCTTGAGGCCGAAGACGTGGCCCAGATCGTGCACGGATTCTTTGAGCGTCCGTTGAAAAAGCTGATTTGTATCGCCGCGCTCGCCGTAAAATTCACTGCGCAGCCGGTGCGTCGAGACGACGGCGACCCGCTGCTCCTCGCTCGCATCGCCGAAGATGAATTGGTGCGATGTCTTGTAAAGGTCGAAGTCGGTGATGGCGAGGCGGAAGCCGTCGACGGCGGGTGCCGCAGCGACGCGCGCGACGAGCGTGTTGAAGAACATCTGCTTGCGCACGCCGTTGAGCGCAGTGCTCGGAATGCGCAGGGTCCGCTCGACGACGCAGGTGAAGAGAAAGCGTTCTTCGATGCACAGCGCCAGCCGCTCCAATACCGCGACGTCCTTCGCGTTGATCGGCACGATGCTGATCTGCCCCACGCGTCTAGTGTTGGATTCGCGGCGCTCGGGAACCTGTGATGCGGCCGCGAAGCACCGCGGATGATCGTCGGTATCGGCATCGATCTCGCGGAAGTCGAGCGCTATCGCTTCGACGACGTAAAGCTCGCGTGGTTCGCGCGTAAAGTCTATACGCTCGAAGAAATGCGCTACGCCATGCGCAAGCGCCATTGGCCCGAGCGGCTGGCGGGTTTCTTCGCCGCCAAAGAAGCCGCCCGCAAAGCCTTCGGCCATGCGATTCCGTGGAGCCGCGTCGGCGTCACGCACGAGCGCAGCGGCAAACCGACGCTCGTTTTTCTAGGACCGTACGCGGGTCTGCCGGCGAGCCGCAAGGTGACGCGCATCCACCTCACGATCACCCACACCGTGACGACGGCGTCGGCCGTCGTCATCCTCGAGGACGACCGATGCGCGTCGTGACCGCCGAGCAGATGCGCGCCGCGGACGCCGCGGCCGTCGCGCGGTGCGGCGACGTCGCGCTGATGCGCGCGGCGGGCGACGCGATCGCCCAAGCCGTCGTCGCGCTCGTCGCCGAACCCCCCCGCGTCGTCGCGTTTGCGGGCCGCGGCAACAACGGCGCGGACGCCTACGCGGCCTTCGCCGTCGTCGATCCCGCCTGCGAACGCATCGTGTACGCCGACCCCGCGCCGCAGGCGACTCCCGGCCGCCTCGACGCCGAGCGGCGCGCCGCAGCGGCGGGCGTCATCACGCGGCCCTTTCCGAAAGATCCAGCCAGCGCCGCCGCGGCGCTCGCGGACGCCGATGTCGCACTCGATGCGATGCTCGGCGTGGGCGCGCGGGCGGAACCCGACGCAACGTTCTCCGCGGCCATCGACGCGCTCGGCACACACCCGTGCGTGCTCGCAATCGACGTGCCGACGGGCGTCGACGCGACGACCGGCGCCGTCGCGGCGCGCGCGGTACGTGCGCGTGCGACCGTTACCCTCGGGGCTCCGAAACTCGGGCTGCTGCTCGAACCGGGCCGCGCGAACGTCGGCGCGCTTTTCTGCGGCGACCTCGCAATGGCGGACGAACTTGCCGCCGTCGGCGGCGAGCGGTACGCGCTGCTCGACGATGCGGAGCTGCTCGCGCTGCTGCCGCGGCGCGACGATGAGTCCGATAAACGCCGCTCGGGGGCACCGCTCGTCGTCGCCGGCTCGCCGCAGTTTCCCGGCGCGGCGGTGCTATGTGCGCGTGGGGCGGCGCGCGCGGGGGCCGGCTACGTGACGGTCGCGGCACACGCGGCGACCGCGTCCGCGCTGCGTGCGCACCTCGTCGAAGAAGTCGTCGTCACCTACGATGCCGGCGACGTCGCGGGAACGATCGACGCGCTGGTGGATCTCACGAACCGCTCGAACGCGGTCGCGATCGGTCCCGGTCTCGGGCTCTCCGAGCGCACGGGCGAGATCGTCCGCGGCTTCATCGCGCGTCTCGAGCGGCCGTTCGTCGCCGACGCGAGCGCCCTCTTCCACCTCGCCAAGCACCTCGACATACTGCGCGGTAAAGCGTGCGTGCTCACGCCGCACGCGGGCGAATTCGCGCGACTCTCGGGCGAGGGCACGGTCGCGCCAGGAACCCGCGTTGCCCGCTTACGCGCGTTCGTGAAACGCACCGGCATCACCACGCTCCTCAAGGGCAACGCGACCCTCGTCGACGACGGCGCGACGATGCACGTGAACACGACGGGCACGAGCACACTCGCGACGGCGGGCACGGGCGACGTGCTGACGGGCATGATCGCGACGCTGCTCGCGCAGGGCCTCGCGCCGGTCGACGCCGCACGCGCAGGCGCATACTGGCATGGCCTCGCCGGCCGCGTCGCCGCGCAGGAACGCCCGGTCGGCGTCGTCGCAGGCGATGTCCACGAAGCGCTCGGCCGCGCCCTGCCGCGTCCCGGCGTGACGCGCGGCGGGCAGCGGTTGACGCGTTTACTCTAGGTGTCCCGCAAGGGGGAGTGCGACGACGAACCGAGAGCCTCGCTCGTACACGATTTCTCCGCCGTGGGCACGTGCGACCCAGCGACAGATGGCGAGTCCGAGTCCGCTTCCCGGTGAATCCGCTCCCTTCGCAAAACGTTCGAAGAGCCGCGTTAGAAGTTCGGGCGCAACGCCGGGGCCGTCGTCTTCTACGGCCAGGATCGCGCGCTCGGCCTGCGCCTCAAGCCGAATCGTCACGCGCGAGCGCGCATACCGCTGCGCGTTCCAGACGAGATTGCGCACCAACTGTAAAAGGCGCCGTTCGTCACCATCGACGATCGCGTTCGTCAACGCGTTTGCGTTTGCGTTGGCCTCGGCTTCGCGCACGACGCGTTCGGTAAGCATGGCGAGATCGACGGGTTCGCGCACCAGTGCGTCGCGGTCGCTGCCGCGCGCGAGCGTGAGTAAATCTCCGATGAGCGCACTGCATTCGAGCGCGCGCCGGGCGATCGTCGCGAACGAAGCGCGGACTGCAGCCGGATCTTCGCCCACCGCTGCCTGCGCGACGCTGGCGATCGCCCCGAGCGGCGTGCGCAGCTCGTGCGCGACGTCGGCCGCGAAGCGTTCTTCACGCTGTCGCGCGAGCACGAGCGGACGTAACGCTGCGCGCGCGAGCGCGCTCGATGCGGCCCCGACCGCCAAAAGCAGCAGCAGATCGAACGACAGGATGGCGTAGAGTGCCGGGCGCATCGCGGCCGCTAGTCCGGCGCGGCCTTCCGCGGTTTGGAGCGCCGGCGCGACGATCGAGCGATAGTTGCTTTCGACCAGTCCGTACGCAACGGCCGAAAGCGCGATGACGACCGTCGCAAAGACGGCCAGATAGGAGACCGTTAGGCGGACGAGCGCCCGGCTTTCGATTCCGTCTCGACGAGCTTGTAACCGATGCCCCAGACCGTCGCGATCGTCGCGTCCGAGCGAAGCGCGCCGAACTTGCGACGGAGCAGGCTCACGTACACGTCGACGATGTTGCTCGAACCCTGGAAATCGTAATCCCAAATCCTTTCCAGAATTTGCGTTCGCGTGAGCGTCATCCCGCGATTGCGCGCAAAGAGTTCCAAAAGACGGAATTCCGTCGCTCCCAACTCCAGCGGACGGCCACCGATCGTAGCAGTCCGCGCGGCGGCATCGAGCACGAGGGAGCCCACCGTCAAGCGCTCGGCCTCGGGGGGCCGCGCGCCCCGGCGCAAGAGCGCCCGGAGCCGTGCGGCCAGCTCTTCCGTAGCGAAGGGCTTGATGAGGTAGTCGTCGGCACCTGCGTCGAGGCCGCGAATGCGATCCTCCACCGAGTCGCGAGCCGTCAGGATGAGCAGCGGCGTCGTGACGTTTTCGGCGCGGGCGCTACGACAGATCGAAAATCCGTCGCGCTTGGGTAACGTTACGTCGACGATCGCGGCCGCGTACGTGCCCGCGAGAAGGCGTTCCAGACCGGAGTCGCCGTCGGCCGCAATGTCGACGGCATAACGCCTGCGCGCGAGCATCCCGCCGACGGCGTTCGCAATATCGGGATCGTCTTCGATCAGTAAGACGCGCATCGTTACAACCCGCGCGGCCACGGTGCCGCGACCGTGAAATAGGCGCCGAAGGTCGGCTTCCTGCCCAACAGGTTCGTGCGGTGCTCCAGGACGACCCGCGCGTGACGGCCGACGAGCGCACCGGCGTAGAGGACGAGCGTGCGCGTTGGAAACGGATTTGCGGTCGCGTCATAGCGCGCCGCGGCATACGCGTGCGGCGTTACGTAATACTTGATGCGCGCGTAACCGCCACTGCTGTCGAGCGCTCCACGAGCGCCATCGGCGTCGTTATCGCGACCGAGCCACTGTTGCGCGCTGAGGTCGAGGCGGTCCCCGAGGAGGCGCAGCTCCGCGCCCAGGCCCACACGGTCGTACGGATCGTCGAATGCCGGACGGCCCGGCAGCGTGATGCGCCGGCTGCCGTCGAGGATTTGAGCGTCGAGCGTGACACCGCTTTTGCCGAACGGCAGCCGCGCGTAGAGGCCGAGTTCGGGGTGCGCGGCCGTCGTCGAGGCTCCGGTAAATACCGGTTTCCCGCCGTATGCAGCCCCTTTGAATTCGCCGAATGCGATCGTCGTTGCCAGGCGCGCCGAACCGACGACGCGTTCGGCTTCAAAGCCCAGCCGCGGCGCGCTGAGATCGAGATCGTTCTGGCCGACGCTCGTTGCGAAGTATCCGTAGTTCGAGATGCTGTCGAGGCGTTGCCCCTGCGACTGAGTGAGCGGCAGTTCGTACAGCCCTGCGCGGTAGAGCGATCGCGTGTGCGCGTCGTAGGTCGAGAGAAAGCCCAAATATGCAGCGGCGGGTGCACCGCCGGCGCCCAGGTTGTAATGCAGATACGCGTTGATCTTACCGATATCGGCATCGGCAACGATGGACGCCGCCGGGCTAAAGCGCCGGGTTCCGGGCGCGGGATCGTCTTCGTATTCGGTGTTGTACCGAATCGCGGCGATCGTCGTACCGTGGCGCGGCACGGCGGCCGGTAACTGGTAGCCTCGATTGCGGAACGCGTTGCCGAAGTCGTTCAGTTCGGGCAGGGCCGTGTGGCAAGTCGCGCACGAGAGATGGTACCGTTGCGCGAAAATAGGAATCGCATCGGCGCTCGATCGCATGGCCACGATGCCCCAGACGACGAGCGCGAGCGCCGCGACCGTCCTAAAGGGGCGCACGTTACTGCACCACGATCGTGGCACGCATCGGCGAACCGTAATGATAGAAACATCCGTAGAGATACGTACCGGCACGATCCGCAACGAGCGTTTGGGACGTGCCTCCCGCCGGCAGCGAACCCGATGAGAATCCTTGCGAGAGCGCCGTAGCGCGCGCGCTCAGCGCACTGCCGTCGAACGGATAGGCGCTCGGGAACGTGCTGCCGGCGATCGACGTCGCGGTGTGCGCGAAGCCGTCGGTATTTGCAAAGCGCACGCCGTTGCCTAGGGGGAGCATCGTCACCTGCGGTGCGTATCCGTCCGTATCTTTCGTAAGATTGACGTCGATCGTGGTGACGCTGCTGCTTGCGCCCGCCCCTGGGTTCGCCGCCGGCGCAGCAGCGAAAGGAACGCTCGAGCTGAACGAGCCGGGCGTGCATGCCGTCACGATGAAGAACGTCAGCGCCACTGCAAAGGCGAAGGCGAACCGCACAGGTGACCGTTCCATGGCAGCGAGCGTAAGACGCCCTTTTGAAGAAAGTCTGCAGACGTCGCCTAGCGCACGATCGCGTCGCGCAGGGAGATCGCAAGATTGTGCAAGGCAAGATCGTTCGCGCTGCGGGCCGCGGCGTCGAAAGCCGCGCGTGCATCGTCGCGTTTGCCCTCGTGCAGCAGCACGGCGCCCAGTGCCAGGCTGGCGCGCGCGTAGGCGGGCGCGAGCGATATCGCTTCGCGCAACTCACGTTCGGCATCGGGATAGGCGCCGAGCTTCTGCTCGGCAAGGGCGAGATCGTAGTGCGCGACGGCATACCGCGGATCGTGCACGAGGAGTTTGCGGAAATCTGCCAGAGCCGTGCGCGCGTCCCCAGTCTGCAAGGCGACGATGCCGCGCGCGTAGAGCGCGCGGGCCGACTCCGGAGCGACTGCGATGAAGGCATCGGCCGTACGCCGGGCGGCCGCAAGGTCGTTCCGGCGCAATTGGACGGTCACGAGATTAGCGCGGGCGGCAAGGAAACCCGGATCGCGAGCGATCGCCTCGGCGAAGGCTGCGGCCGCCGCGTCGAGATCCGCCGAGCCCGCGCGCGCGAGGCCGAGATCGTAAAAAGCGGTGGATGCTTGCGGCTCGAGCGGATGCAACGCGATCGCGCGCGTGAATTCGTTTGCGCCGTGTCCCACGCGCTGCGCTCGATCGCCGCGAATCCGCGCCGTATTCGCTCGCGAATCTCGCGCTCGTTCGCAACGGCATGTAAGGCGGCGGCGTCCGTCGTCCTCGGGACGGGCGTGACGCCCGGATACGGTTGCGCCGCGCAGAGTCCGCCCGGTCCCGCCGCCGTGAAGAACGCTAACCCGATCGCCGCGCACACGACCCTCGCCTTTGGGCGACGGCCCATGACTTAGTAGGCGTCTTCCGAGGGAAGGTCCGCCGTACGAGCCACGGAGGTTTTGGCGGCCTGTTCGGGCTTGCATTTCCAACCGTTGCGGCCGAGCTCATTGATCGGTCCTAATAACGCCGGGATGGACGACGCGACGAGCGGCACATTCGCGAATTCGTTGAACGCGGCGAGCGAGGCTCGCGCGAACGAGGCGCTGCCGAGCGCAAGCAGGGCGAGCACGACGAGCAACGCAAGGCGGGTCAGCGATCGGGACATTTTCCTTATGAGACCATACGTTCGTAAAAAATCGCTGAAGGCAGCCGCTTTCATCCTGATCGAATTGGCCATGCCGATGGGCTCCGCCGCTTTCGCGGGCTCTACGGCGGACCTCGTCGTCGGCAGCGTCCGCGACCAGGACGGACTGCCGATCCCCAACGCCGCCATTCGGGCTCTCGACGCAGCGGGAAAGGTCGCCGGCAGCGATCGCAGCGACGAGCTCGGCACCTTCGCGGTTTCACTCGCGGGCGCGGCCACCCGCGTCGAAGTGCGCTGTTCGCATTGCCGCACGGCATCGTTCGCGCTCGCCGGCACGGCGAACCTCGCGATCGTCGTGACACGGTACCGCGCGCTCGAGAGCGACGTCCCGAGCCCGCAGGACCTCGCGGCCTTGCCCTACGGGTCGCCGGCGGATGCACTCGCGCTCGTGCCGTACGTACTCCGCGCCAACGACGGGAAGGCACTTTCCGACCGCGGCTTGGGTGGCGGGCGCGCGCTCGTGAGCGATGACGGTGCGCCGCTGGCGGATCTGGCCACCGGAACCCTCGCACTGGTCGATTTTCCTGACCGCTATGCGCGTGAAATTTCGGTCGTGCGCGCCGCTCGGGCGTATCGCTACGGATCGTACGCGGGCGCCGGCCTCTTCATGGTCGATCAGCTCTCGCGGGACGGTTCCCTCTGGGCGGATGGAGGACGCGCTTCGTCCCTTTCGCTCGAACCCCGCACCGGCGATCTCCATCCGGCGGCCGGTGTTTCGGGCGACGACGGTACGCTCTCACGTCGCGGCGACGTCGACCTAACGACCGCATTTGCCGGCGGCGCTCTTCGCGCCGGAGCTACGAGCGCAACCGAGCGGGTGGCGCTCGGCACGAACGCTCTGGCGCGTAACCTCGAAAGCGTGCGGCTGGCGTATGCGACGGCGTCACAGCGGTACCGTACGTCGGGCGATTTTTCGGCGAGCGACCTCGGCGTCGCGGGCGACGGGAAGCTCACGAACGATTACCGTTCGAGTTACCTCACCGCAAGCGTGCGCATCGAACGGCCGGGACCTATCGATCTGGCCGCGGGTTTGCGCGCGACGCGTCAAACGACGTCGTATGCGGGACGGTCGCCGCAGTCGAGCGCGCTCGCCGGCCGCACGGCGGACCAAACGTTTTACGTGGAAGCCGATCGCACGACGAACGCGACGAGCGCGCATGCCGCACTCGCACTCGCTAACGTCGTCGCGGCCGAGACGCTTTCGGCCGGCAACGCGCGCGGCGCCCACCTCGCACTTCTGCCCGCGATCGGAGTCGAGACGAAGGTTGGCGGCGGCGCTTACGTGCGCGCCGGATACTCGCAATCGCAACGCCTGCCGACGTTACTGGAAATCGACGGAGCCGCGCTTCCCCCATCTTCGCTGACGCTGGAACTCGCCGAACTCTCGGAAAGTGCGATCGGGTACGATACGGGCGGCCGGCTGCGCGTGGAGGCGATTGCGTATCGCGAGTTTACGCACGGCTTCAACGAGCGCCGCCTCGACGGCATCGGCGCGTCGCTCGTTTGGCAACTCGCGCCGCTGCTGACGGTACGCGCCTGGTCGTTGCGCGCGACGCCGCACGAGTTCGCCTCCGCGTACGCCGGCGGCGACGCAACGCGCCACGTGTTGTGGACGACCTACGCAAACGGAGAGGGTCTGCGTTTGGATGCGATCGTGCACCGCGATGTAAGCGGGACACGGCACCCGGCGATCGGCCTCGACGGCGACGCGTACCTGCCGCTCGCGGCAAGAGTCGCCGTAGACGTCGGCAGCTCGCGTCGCGGGGACGTCCGGCGCTATTATCTCGGCGTCCGCCTCCGGTAACGCGCTTTCGGGAACGCGACTCGCAGCGTTCATGAATGTTTCAGAACTGTACCGTAGCGTCGTGTGAACAGCCCCGACACGAAAGGCACCGCCATGATCAAGAATCTCGCTGCGGCCGGCGCTCTTCTCGGCTTGGTTACGCTCGCCGCGTGCGGCGGCGGCAACGGCGCCTCCGCTCCGCGTATCACGCAACCGCCTCCGGTACAACCGCCTCCAGTGCAAACGCCTCCGCTATCGACACGACAAGTCGTTTCGCTCGCGCTGCCGACGACCGCAATCGGGCGCGAAACCGATCCCACATTCGGGCTCGTCGGCGGTTACACGCAGACCACGTACTCGCAAGTACTAGGCTTTCCACCTGGCATGCAAATCATGCTTTTTAACGGCGACTCGGCGCGCCCTCACACATTGGGTGATCTCGGAACGCAAAATTTCCCGAGCACGCAGCCGAGCACGCTTTCCGCGACTCCGACAACGTCGACGACGTTCGCCGCCGGTTTTCAGAGCGGCAATCTCAACCCCGGGCAACTGGTCGGGCCGTTCACGCTGAGCGCCGGCACGTACTACGTCGGCTGCCTGTACCACTATCAGTCCGATACGATGCGAGACGTGCTCGTCGTCGCCGCGAACGCGGTCCCGGGACCCCAAGCGACAACTCCGCCCGGAGCGCCGGCGCCACAACCGACCGGCGGAGGCACGAGATATTAAAGCGCGGCTCCTGTTCTTGGCGCTCGCAACGGCGTTCGCGAACGCGTTCGCTCGTCGACACGGCAGGCTCGCATTTTCGCATACGCGACCTTGCGGGAATGCCGCTCGCGGTAACGTTCGTGGCGTCGCGCTGCACCGATGCGTGCCCCATTGCCAACGCCGTTTTCGCGCAACTCGCGCGGCGTCTGCGGCGCGATCGCATCGCGGCGCGACTGCTGACGGTAACGCTCGATCCCGAATACGACACGCCGTTCGTACTTGCCGCAGTAAGGCGGCAGTATGGCGCGCAGGCCGATCCTCGATGGCAGCTTGCGTCGGGCGACGTGCGCGATATCCACCGCCTGATGCGCGCCTTCGGAATAGTCGCCGCGAGAGGGCGCGACGGCGTGCCGGACATCCACGGTTCGCTCGTGTATATCCTGGACCGTCACGCCCGGCTCGCACGCTCGCTGCTGCTCTCGACCGGACTCCCCAGTGACGCGGAGGCGGCCTTGCGCAGGCTGGTTTAGGCCACCGCGAACACCGGCGCGTGCACGCGGGCGCGCTCGAGTGCCTGCGCCAAATCGGCGAGCAGGTCGGGCGCGTCTTCGATGCCGACCGAGAGCCGCAGCAGATCTTGCGTCAGGCCGAGTTCGATCTTGCGTTCGGGCGGCACGGAGCCGTGCGTCATCGTCCAGGGACTGCAGACGAGCGACTCGACGCCGCCGAGGGAGGTCGCGAGATTGAAGATCTTCGTTTCGCGCGCGAACGCAAGCGCCGCTTCGCTGCCGCCGCGATGGCGGAACGACACGATGCCGCCGAAACCGCGCATCTGCTTCTTCGCAAGCGCATGGTGCGGATGCGACGCAAGTCCCGGATAGTACACGGCCGAAACATCGTCACGCTCTTCGAGGAAATTCGCGACGGCGTGGGCGTTGCGCTCGTGCTCGCGCATGCGCAGCGCCAGCGTCTTCGCGCCGCGCAGCGTGAGATAGGCATCCCACGGCCCGGGCACCGCCCCGACGGCGTTCTGCTGGTAGGCGAACTGCTGGTGCAGCGCTGCGTCGTTCGTGATGACGATGCCGCCCACGACGTCGCTGTGCCCGCCGAGGTACTTCGTCGTCGATTGCATGACGACGTCGGCACCGAGCTCGAGCGGGCGCTGCCAGTACGGCGTCGCGAACGTGTTATCGACCGCGACGATGATGCCGGGCCGCTTGAGCGCCGCGACCGCGGCGATATCGATGATCTTGAGCAGCGGATTGGTCGGCGTTTCGATCCAGAGAAGTTTCGTGTTCGGCCGGATCGCGGCGCGCGTCGCCGCCACATCGCACATCTCGACGTACGTCGTCTCTATGCCGTAGCGGGGGAACACGTCGGAGAAGAGCCGGTGCGTGCCGCCGTAGAGATCCTTGGTCGCGACGATGTGATCGCCCGCGCGCAGGAAGCTAAAGGACGCGCCGTTCGCGGCCGCCATGCCCGAGCCATAAGCGACGGCGTAGCGCGCGCCTTCCAGATCGGCGAGCTGTTTCTCGAGAGCCGTGCGCGTTGGGTTGCCGGAACGCGAATAATCGAAGCCCTTGTGCACCCCGACGGACTCCTGCGTGAAGGTGGCGGTCTGGTAGACCGGCACGATCGTCGCGCCGGTCGCGCTACACGGGTCCTGTCCCGACCGGATCGCTCGCGTTGCGAATCCTCGGGAAGCCACGGCAGCCTCGGACGCACCGGCGGTGCGCGAAGTCGGCTGCGGGTGGCCGAAAGCATCATTCGGCATGAGTTACACTCCACAGTAAAATTAAATTGTCGGGGGTAGCCCGCCGTTACGATGCTTCGGAAGGCACTCCTTCCTAAAAGATGCGCTCGGCTCAATCTAGTACGTCTTCTCATCGCGAATCGGCGGCTGCGCTGTCGTTCACGCGTCGGCAGGGCAGCGTCGTCGCGCTGAGGGACGAACGCCTCCCCTGGAGTCGGTCGAGGGCGTGAAGACAGCATCCGCGGGGCAAGCCGCTCGCTCGATTGCAATCTTTATGTGCACGAATATCTGGGAATGAGACAAAATGATCACAACGTCCGAGCCGAGCGCCCCCGCGAAACGCCCGCCGCTGCCGGAGCCTGACGGCGACTTCTACGACTGCAGAAGTTTGTTCAATGCCCAAGCGCAGCAGTTGATGGAACGCGTTCGGACATTTATGGAAACCGCCGTCCAACCGATTATCAACAAATATTGGACGAAGGACGAATTTCCGTTCGAAATCCTTCCGGGCTTGGCGGACCTGAACGTCTGCGGGTTGGGGCTCGAAGGCTACGGTTGCGCCGGGGGAAGCAGCACGCTCTCGGGTTGGCTCATGATGGAGCTGGCCCGCGTCGATTCTTCGATCGCAACGTTTATCGGAGTGCATAGCGGCCTGGCGATGGGCTCGATTCATCTCTGCGGGTCGGAGGAACAGAAGCTGCGCTGGCTTCCCGCGATGGCTCGCTTAGAAAAAATTGGGGCGTTCGCGTTGACCGAACCCGACGTCGGCTCGGGCGCGGCGGGTGGCGTAGCGACGACGGCGCGCCGGGACGGCGACTCTTGGATTCTCGACGGCCAAAAGAAGTGGATCGGCAACGCAACGTTTTGCGATGTGTGCGTCGTGTGGGCGCGTGACGTCGCGGACAACCAAGTCAAGGGTTTCGTCGTCGAGAAAGGCACACCGGGTTTCGTCGCCGAGAAGATCCATCACAAGATGGCCTTGCGGGTCGTACAAAACGCGCTCATCACGATGACCGGCTGTCGCGTGCCCGAGGTGAACCGCCTGCAAAAGGCAGATTCGTTTCGCGCTACCGCCAATGTCTTGCGCCTCACGCGCGCCGGCGTTGCATGGGAAGCCGTCGGCTGCGGGATGGGAGCGTATGAAAACGCACTGGCCTACAGCCAGCAACGCGAGCAGTTCGGCAAGCCGATTGCCTCGTTCCAACTCGTGCAAGACTTGCTCGTTCGCATGCTTATGAATGTGACGGCTTCGCAATCTCTCGTTATTCGAGTATCGCAACTGCAAGACGCCGGCCGGCTCAAAGACGAACACGCCGCACTCGCAAAGGCTTTCTGCACCCTTCGGATGCGAGAGACGGTCGGCTGGGCGCGCGAAGTCCTCGGCGCGAACGGAATCCTTCTGGACCACAACGTCGGCCGGTTCCTCGCCGACTCGGAAGCGATCTATTCCTACGAGGGAACGCGCGAGATAAATACCTTACTCGTCGGCCGTGCAATCACGGGCTTCAGCGCTTTTGTGTAAGCCCTAGCCTGGAGGACTGCGCGACCGCCATCGGAACGCGCGCATCGTCTTCGGCGAGGTAGTCGCGAATTTTCGTCGCGACTTCTTTTGATCGCGACAGCAGAAACAGATGGCCGTCGTCTCTCGTGAAGAGTTGCGCGTGCGGGATGATTGCGGCAAGAAAGCGTCCGTTGATGAGCGGGACGATCGGATCGTTCGTACCCATCATGACGAGTGTCGGCTGCTTCAGGCGACGAAGCCAAAGAACGCTCGTCCAACCGACGGTCGAAAGCAGCTGGTAGAGGTACCCACGCCCGTGCGGCGGCTTGAAGTGACGGCTGTGCTCTTGCAACTGCGCTTTATCATGGCGCAACGTTCCGCCGTAGAGCGTTCCGCCAACCTCCGCCATGAATTCCGGATCCTTGTATCGCCGCGGGCTGATCAAGAGCGAAATCGCCGACCATCGGCCCGGCACCATCACGGCGCCCGCGGACGTCGCGGCCAAAATCAACCGCCTGCAGCGCTCGGGAAACTGATGCGCGAACTCTTGAGCGGCTCCGCCGCCCCAGCTGATTCCAAGCGCGTCGACCGGACCCGCAAAGCCCAGCCGATCTACGACACCCAATCCCAGACGTGCGATCTTCGTGTATCGGTAGGGAAACGTCGAGGCCGGCGAACCGCCGGCGCCGGGGACGTCGAACGCAATGGTCGCAACGCCGACGTCCCGCATCGCTTGCACGAAAGGGAGCAGCAGTTCGAGATTGGCACCTATGCCGTTAAAAAGTAGGAGAGGCGTCGCATTCGTCGCGACTCGCATCACGCCGACGCGAAGCAGCTGCCCGTCGACGTTCATCGTACTGATGTCTATGATAACAACCTTGCGCGGGAATTACTGGAAGACGTACTCACCCGGGGCTTTGCCTATCGGCGGAAACGTCGCGTTTCCAAGTTCGGCCGGGGCGCTCTTCTTTTCGCCGGAGTGCTCGATCGTCCACGTCGCCCAACGGCCCCACCACGAACCTTCCGTCACGGTGGCAGCCTCGAGCCACGCCTCAGGCTCCGCGGGCCGGTCGGGATTGGTGAAGTACTTGGATTTTTTATTGCCGGGTGGATTGATCAGGCTTTGGATGTGGCCCGATGCGCTCAGTATCATTTCGCTTCCGGCGCCGAACATCAACGTCGTCTTATAGACGGTCTTCCACGGCGTGATGTGGTCGGTCACTCCGGCAACGACAAACTTATCGAGCGTGATTTGCGCCAGGTCGATTCGTTTGCCTAACACATCGATGCCGGTTTTGAACGCGTTGTCGAGGAAGATATCTAAGAGCTCGCCGTGGAACTTCGCCGGGAGATTCGTCGTGTCGCTGTTCCAGTACAAAATGTCGAACGCGGGCGGCGGATTGCCGAGTAAATAGTTATTCACCCAGTAGTTCCAGACGAGATCGTTGGGTCGTAACCAGGCGAAGACTCTACTCATGTCTTTGCCGTCCAGCACGCCTTTCGCCGCGCTCGCCGCCTTTGCGGCCGCGACCGTTTCCGGTGACGTAAAGAGGCTGAGGCTCGTGTCTTCCGGACTTTGCAGAACGGCCACGAGCATCGTTGCGGCGTTGATGAACGAGCGATCCGTCGCGGCGTAGTATCCCATGAGCGCCGTTTGCGTCATCCCACCGGAGCACGCCCCCATGATGTTGACATCATGCACCGAGCAAATCTGCTGCATGGCTCCGATCGCTTCGTCCAAGGCTAGGACATACGTATCGAGATTCCAGTCGCGCTGTTCCGCGGTTGGATTGCGCCAGCTGACGCAAAAGACTTGGATACCGTTTTTGGTCATCAATTCCACGAGACTTCTTCCCGGGGCCAGATCGAACACATAGAACTTGTTGATCTGCGGCGGGATGAAGAGCGTCGGGCGAACGTGCACGTCGCCCGTTGCCGGGCGATATTGAATCAACTCGAGGACATCGTTGCGGAAAACGACGCTGCCCTCGGAGATGCCGAGGTTTTCACCGACCTTAAATGCGCTCTTGTCGACTTGGGTCGGCATGCCGCCGTTGTGAAGGATGTCCCGGAGCAGATTCTTCACGCCGTCGACACCGCTCTTGCCTCCCGTGTCGACGGCGCGCTTAAGTGCCACGGGGTTGAGCGGCCAGTTTGACGGAGAGAGGGCATCCGTCCACAACCGCGTGACGAAGCGGGCCTGTTCCTTCGTGCGCGCATCGAACGTCGTCTTATCGATCAAATCGTTGAGCGACTTATCCCAGCTAAGGTAACCGGCCACGAAACGTTCGTAGAACGGATTGTCTTTCCAAGCACTATCGGCAAACCGTTTGTCGGTCGACGCCGGCTCGGTCGTGGCCTTGCCGGCGATGATCTGGATCAACTCGCGCGCGAGACCGGCTTGTTGCTCGATGACGAGGTTCGGATGACGTGCGACCTCTCGGCCAAGCGCCCCAAGCGTTGCGAGTACGTCCTCGCCTCGGAATCCGACGAAGGGATTGGGACCGAGGATCCCCTGCACTGCATGCTCGCCGATATCATCGGTTCGTTTGCTGCTATCCATCAGCGTTCCTCAATTCGAAAGTAGCGAGAGTGCGACCGCGATGAGCGCAGGCTTCGCCTCGCCTTCGATTTCGATCGTGTTCTCGGTCGTGACGAGCATCGTATCCTCGCCCCTGGGCTCGACGGAGACGAGCCTGATGCGATTGCGAACCCGCGATCCGCTTCGCACGGGAGCGATGAAACGAACGCGATCCAATCCGTAATTGACCGCGGCCTTTGCCCCGAGCTCACCCCACCACACCTCTTGACTCGTCGGTGCGAGTAGTGACAGCACGAGATAGCCGTGCGCGACGGTCGCGGCAAATGGACCGGAGCGGGCCCGCTCGGGTTCGACGTGAATCCATTGGCGGTCTCCGGTGCACTGCGCGAACTCGTCGATTCGTTCTTGCCCGATGACGACCCAGCTCGATACGCCGAGTTCGCGTCCCGCATAGCCGGCAAAGGTCTGGAGCGTCATCTTTCCCATACGCGCCGTCTCACGATAGAACCGGATTCGCGTCCGTGGCGTAGCGCTCGCGCAGCGCTTTTTTGTTTATCTTTCCGACACTCGTCTTGTCGATGGTCTCGACGAATCGAATATATGCCGGTACGGCATATTTGGATATGACGCCGCGCTCGGCGTGCTGCATGACGTGCGCTTTGATGTCGGCTTCGTCGGCCGGCGCCGCTCCATGCAACACGACGATCGCCATCGGGCGCTCGCCCCACTTGGCGTCTTCGACGCCGATCACCGCGACCTCGCTGACGGAGCGATGCAGAAGGATGATGTCTTCCAATTGCAACGATGACACCCACTCACCGCCCGTCTTGATAACGTCCTTCATACGATCGGTGACCTGAAGGTATCCATTCGTATCGATCGTGCCGATGTTGTTGGTATGCAGGTAGCCTCCGGCACACAAGTTCTCGGACGCCTCCGGGTTCTTGTAATAACCTTGTGTGAGCCACGGTGCGCGGACGACGACCTCGCCCGCCGCACTACCGTCGTGCGGAAGATCGTTCATGTCGAAATCGACGATGCGCAGGTCGACGAGCGGGATCGGCAGCCCTGCCTTGACACGGAAGTACACGTCGCTGCCCGGTTCCTCGATAAGCTCGGGCTTCAACGTCGCGATACAAAGGATGGGACATGTCTCGGACATGCCGTAGCCGGTGCGAATGTCGATGCCGCGGTCGAGTGCCGCCTGACACAAGGCCTTCGGCAGAGCAGAACCGCCGATGATGAGTTTCCAACGGCTTAAATCGACGTGCGCTGCCGACGGGGCGCTCAGCATCATCTGCAGCAGGGTCGGCACGCAGTGCGAGAACGTCACGCCTTCTTTGGCGATGAGCTGCATCAGCGTGTCCGGCACGTAGCGGCCGGGATAGACTTGCTTGACACCTAGCAAAGTTGCGGTGTACGGCAGACCCCCAGGCATGCACGTGGAACATCGGTGTGACCGGCATGTAGACGTCGCTGCGCACGAAGCCGACCGCACTAAGCTCGACGAGCGAATGGAGTACGAGCTGACGGTGAGTGAAGTAGACGCCCTTCGGGAGACCGGTCGTACCGGTCGTGTAAAACGTCGTAGCGCGCGTGTTCTCGTCGAAATCGGGAAAGTCGTGGGCTGCATCGCCTGCTGCGAGCAACGTTTCGTAATCGGCATCCCATGCGAAGTCTTCGCCTGGGACCGCCGAATCGTCGCTAAGCCGAACGAACTTTTTGACACTCGTCAACTCGCCGCGGATCGCGCCGAGCACCGGAAGAAACTCCGTGTTACACAGCAGGACGTCGGCTTGGGCATGATTGAGCGTGTAGACGATCTGCTCGTTCGAAAGTCTGACGTTGACCATCTGCAGCACCGCTCCGAGCATCGGAATGGCGAAGTAGCTTTCCAGATACCGGTGGCTATCCCAATCCATGATCGCCACCGTAGCGCCCGGCCGCACGCCCATCTTCGTCAAGGCACTGCCCAAACGGGCGACCCGCTCGTACAGCGTCGGATAGTCGTAGCGGACGAGATCGCGATACACGATCTCATTCGTCGATCGCTGACGTAGCGGCGTCATGAGCAATTCCTTGATGAGCAAAGGGAAATCGGGGCCCATGCAAATCTCCAGACGAAAGAAAACGGTAGATCGCGACGTGAGCAGTGATCGAGGGGTGTCTAGCAGTCTACCCTGATTTGCGGTCAAGACCGACGGCGCGACACCGTACGACAGTTTGCTCCCGAGGTTTACGTCCCGCGGGCGTTACAACGCGCGGTTGCCCATTGTGCTGTTCAGCTTATTGCGGCATTTGAACGAGCCGGTGTTCGTATTGAAAACGCGGCGCGAAGCCCGGCGACGTGTGCCGGCAGCGAAGGTGCGATCGGCACGCTACGATCCCGCGAGCAGCGCCCGTAATCCCGGCTCGTCGAGAATGGGGATGCCGAGCGATTGCGCTTTGGTGAGCTTGGAGCCGGCCTCGTCACCGGCGACGACGTAGTCGGTTTTCTTACTCACGGCGCTCGTGACTTTGCCGCCGGCACCCACGATGAGGTCGCTCGCGTCGTCGCGCGTGAGCGTCGGTAGCGCGCCCGTGAGCACGAAGGTCTTGCCCGCCAGTGCCCCCGCCGGCGCGCGTTCGCGCCGCGGCGCCGTGAGGTCGAGGCCGCTCGCGCGCAAGCGCTCGATGACCGCGCCGTTTTGCGGTTGTGCGAAAAAAAACGCCACGCTCTCGGCGATCTGCTCGCCGACCCCCGCGACGGCCACGAGCTCGGCTTGCGTCGCCGCGGCGAGCGCGTCGATCGTCCCGAAGTCGCTTGCGAGCAGCGCCGCGTTTTGGCCGCCGACGTAGCGGATCCCGAGCGCCGCGAGCACGCGCGCGAGCCCGCGCGATTTCGAGCCGGCGATCGCCTCGAGCACGTTGCGCACCGACTTCTCACCCATGCGCGGCAGCGTGGCCAGCGACGTCGCGCCGAGCTCGTACAGGTCGGCCACGGTGCGACAGAGCCCCGCGTCGACCAGGGCGCTCGCCATCGCGTCGCCCACGCCCTCGATATCCATCGCGCCGCGAGAGCACCAGTGGCGGATGCGCTCGCGCAGTTGCGCCGGACACGAGACGTTCGTGCAGTACGAGAAGACGTCGTCGGGTGGATGGTCGACGGCGGAGCCGCAAACGGGACAGTTCGTCGGCAACGCATAGACCGCCGCCGCCGGCGGGCGGGCGCCCAGCACCGGACCGACGACGTACGGAATGACGTCGCCCGCGCGACGCACCAGCACCGTATCGCCGACGCGGATGTCTTTGCGGACGATGTCCGCCTCGTTGTGCAGCGTCGCCATCTTCACGGTCACGCCGCCGATCGGCACGGGCGAAAGAATCGCGTAGGGGTTGAGTTTTCCGGAGCGGCTGACGTTGATACCGATGTCGAGCAGCCGCGTGCGCGCTTCGAGCGCGCGGAACTTAAAGGCGATCGCCCAGCGCGGGTCTTTGCCCGCGTAGCCGAGCTTCGCTTGCAACGCGGTGTCGTCGACCTTCACCACGACACCGTCGATCTCGTACGGCAATTCGTCGCGCTCGCGTTCGTAGCGTTCGCAAAAGCCTATGACCTCCGCCATCGTCGCGCAGACGGCGATGTGCGGATTGACCGGAAAGCCGAAGGCGCCCAGGGCCTCGAGCAACGCGTGCTGCGTCGGCGGCGGCGCGGCGCCTGTGAAGCGGCCCACCGCGTACGCGAAAAACGACAGCTTGCGCTCGGCGGTCGCGCGCGGGTCTTTTTGTCGTAGGCCGCCCGCGGCGGTATTGCGCGCCGTTGCGAAGAGCGGCAAACCGCGTGCCTCGCGCGCACGGTTGAGCGCGGCGAAGGCGCGCTTCGTGAGGTACACTTCGCCGCGCACGTCCAACGTCTGCGGCACGGCTTGGCCGTGTAGCTTTCCCGGAATCTCCGCGATGGTGCGAACGTTGGCGGTGACGTCCTCGCCGACCGAGCCGTCACCGCGCGTGCCGGCGGAGCGCAACCGGCCGCGTTCGTACCGCAGCGACATCGCGAGACCGTCGATTTTGAGCTCGCAAACGTAGCCCGGGGATGCGCCCGCAAATCGCACGACGCGCGCGTCGAACGCGCGCAACTCGTCCGCATCGAAGGCGTTGCCGAGCGAGAGCATCGGCACTTCGTGCGGATATGGCGAGAAATCCGCCGCGGCGGGGGCACCCCCGACGCGCTGCGTCGGCGAGTCCGCGGTCACGAGTTCGGGATGCGCGGCCTCGAGGTCCACGAGTTCACGCAGGAGAGCGTCGTAGGTTGCGTCCGCGATCGTCGGCGCGTCGAGCACGTGGTACGCCTGGTTGGCATCGGCGAGCTGCGCGCGCAGCTCCCGGGCTCGCTCGGATGCCGAAGAAATGGTCGCCACGCGGGCGAGTACGACGGCCCGCGGGTGGGCTCCCCGAGTTCCGCGACGGCCGCAAGACTTACGGGCCGGGCGGCCAATGCCGCAGGTTCGATGATTTCGATTCGCCGAGCGACGGCCGCCGTCGCGACTCGCCGATCCCGGCCGCGCTGATGGCCGATCATTTCCGGACGGTCGGCTTCACGCTCGAACCCTCGGAACTGCAATCGCTCCTGCAGCGCGCGCTGGGCGGAGGAACGGTCATCGAAGCGCCCCACGGCGACTACCGCGTCTGGACACCGGGCGCGGGCGCGGAGCTCTGGGTCAACCTCTACCGCCTCGATGGCAAAAGGCGCGAGCTAGCGGGCGCAAACCCCCACTTTGCAGGCGACGCGCGTATGCACGCGATCGTCGAAGGCATCGAGCCCAATCCCGATTTCGCGCTCGAGGGTGAACTGTACGCGTGGGCATCGCCGCACGGCGACGAGCATGGCCTCTATCCGTTCTCGGCCAGCGTGCCGGATTTCGACGCGTCGCTCGCCAAACGCGACGTCCCGTTTCGCGCCGAACTCGCCCTCGCCGGTTTCGCGCACGAGCTGCGCTGGTGGGCCGACGAAACCGGCTACCGGCAGTCGTTGCGCGACGAGCCGACGGGATTCGCCACGACGTCCTTTCTGCCGATCGGACTTTTCGGCAGCAACACCGGCCGCGCACGCTCGCAGTGCGTGGTGACGGGCACGATTCGCGCGTGCGAAACGCGCATCAACCCGGCGACCGAACGTGCATTTTGGCGCCTGCGCATGGAGACGTACGGCGGCGAGGTCGATGTCCTCGCGGCGCCCGACGTCGTGCGCGGCCAACCGCCCCTCGGCGGCATCGTGCGCGCCACCTGCTGGCTCACGGCCCGCATTGTCTCGAGCGACGACGAAGAGGCTTAGGCGCGCCGGCGCAGCGTAGAGACGCCTATGCGCAAGCTCCAGCCGTATCTCATCGGCCTGATCTTCATTGCCGGCGGAACGCTGCATTTCAAGAACTCGAGCATGTACCAGAGCATCATGCCGCCGTTCTTGCCCGCGCACCACGAACTGGTGCTCGTTAGCGGCTTCTTCGAAATCCTCGGGGGCTTGGGCGCAATGCTGCCGCAAACGCGCAAAGCCGCGGGCTACGGCCTCATCGCGCTGCTCGTTGCGGTCTTCCCTGCGAACGTCTACATGGCCGTCGATACCGAAAAGTTCGGCAAAGTCGCTCCGGCGTGGGTGTTCTACGGCCGTCTGCCGCTGCAGTTTCTGCTGATCTGGTGGGTCTACACCGCCTGCATCGCCGAATCGAGGGGCGCCGGTTTCTCGTCAGACGACGCGGCCGCCTAGGGGTGCATTCCCATTGGGCAACACGAGCGCGCAGGCACCAGTGATACGGCCCCTTAGTGTTTCATCCAACTGCACCGAGGATCGGCGTCGCGTTCGTCGCATATGCGCGTGACGCGCGGGGTCGGCTTCACGTGAGATACGCAGAGCTTCGGCCTAGCGTTGTTTTCCGAGCGTAATGGGGAGCTTCTAATAAGTATGATAAGACTTGCACCAATCGCCATTCTTGGCGTCGCATTGGCATCGTGTTCGGGCAGCAACGGAGCAGGCTCGAGCGTGCCTACGTCTCCGTCGGCCGGGGAGCACTGAGTTCCTCGGACAGTACCAATCGCGTCACGCAATCGTCGGTGACGGTCGGCCCCGGGGGCTGGACCGCGACCGCCACCCGGGGGTTCGCGATTAAGACCGCCGTCGACCAAGGCCGGACTGCGGCGGCGTCGCCGCTGACGATTCGTCTGGGACTTCAAATGCGCGACATGAGCGGCTTGCAGAACGCGGTCGCGCACGGCATGGTCGTCAGCGACTCGACATTCCTTTCGACGTACGCACCGACGATCGCGCAAGTCAACGCCGCGAAGACGTATCTCACGACCAAGGGTTTTACCAACATCGTCGTTGAGCCGGACCGCTTACTGATCAGTGCGGACGGAACGACGGCCCAAGCGGAAGCCGCCTTCGGCACCACGTTGCACAATTTCACGCTCAACGGTAAGCCGTACCACGCGAACATAACGACGGCGTTCGTGCCGGCTTCGTTGAGCGGCTCCGTCGTAGCGGTCCTAGGCCTCAACAACGCCCCAGTCATTCACACCGGCCCGAAAGTGACACCGTGCATCGGCGGCGTCCAGAACCCATGCGCGCGGTTCTACGACCCGAACACGTTCCGCGTGGTGTATCACGCCTCCGATCTCGATGGCGATCGTTCCAACGTGCCCGGCGGCGATGCCGATGACAACGCGAGGAATACGACGATCGCCATTATGGCCGAGGGCAACCTCGCGCCGGCGATCAGCGATTTCCGTTACAACGAAACGAAGTTTAACCTACCGCAAGTCCCGCTCGTCGTGAAGCAAGTGGGCATTCCCAGCCCCGATATTGCGGGCGCCGGCGAGTGGACCCTCGACATGACGTACTCGACCGGAATCGCGGGAAGAGTGAAGACGCTCTACGCGTACGACACGACATCGCTCACCGACTCCGATATCGCGCTCGAGTATAGTCACTGGGTGACGGACAACCTCGGAAAGATCGGCAATTCATCGTTTGGCGAATGTGAGTTCTTCCCGTACATCGACGGCTCGATGCTCGTCGACGACATGCTGTTCTTGGAAGGCGCGTCCCACGGCCAAACCATGTTCGCCTCGACGGGTGACAACGGCGGAGTCGGCGTACCGCCTAACGGCGTACCCGGCGGCGCACCGTTTGTGGAGTATCCGGCGTCCTCGGAGTACGTGGTCGCGGTCGGCGGCACGGATCTGTTTTCTAATGCCGACGGCACGTACAAAGGCGAGACTGCGTGGGAAGCGGGCGGTGGCGGCTTGAGCCAATTCGAGTCCGCGCCGTATTGGGAAGTCGAAGCGCAACCCGTCGCTGCCAAAGGGCAAAACTTCCGCGGCACACCCGACGTGTCGATGGACGCGTCGCTGGAAACCGGCGCACTTCTCTATCAAAGCGGCGTGCAATACATAACCGGAGGAACGAGTCTCTCCTCGCCGCTCGCCGCCGGTTCCTACGCGATCATGCAAACGCAGCACAACAACACGCTCGGTTTCGGTCCGCCGCGTTTCTACCGGATCTACGCGCAGAATCCGACCGCGACGCCCGTCGTCGGTCCTCCACTGACGCAAAAGATCGGCGGCTACCACGATATCATCGTCGGAAGCAATGCCAACCCCCTGGACACGGCGATGCCGCGCTACGACTACGCGACGGGACTGGGTAGCTTCGACGTGCTCGGAACGAACGCGATCATCGGAAACGCTTTCCCCTCACACGCTAAACCGTTCGAGCCTCGTGGCACGCAGAGGGCACCCCAAACGGGGTGCCCTCTCGCTTCTGCTCGTTTCGCATCGGCAGCAGAGGCGACCGTCGCCGCAATAAGCGCTTCGTGCGGTTACGGCGTTCTTCGACGTCCTGTTCGGTGAGATGCCGCTTTTCTTTTTTCCGGCGGACCTTTTCGTCGAGGTACGGAAAGAAATCGCCGTCGGACGCCGACAGGCGTTCGTCGGCAGTGCTTCCAACACGGCGACCATGCCCGAAGACCTTCGAACCATCGACGCCGCCGCGCGGGAGATGTACGTGCGCTGGAACGACCCGCACGCGATTGCCGACGCCGTACGGGCCCTCTCCGGTGTCGAGGCGCTGCGCGCCGTCGTCGCGTCGCATACCGCGCCGCCCATCATGCTCCTCATGAACCTATGGCTGACGGAAGTCGACGTGGGCCGCGTCGTTTTCGAAGGCGAACCCGGCGAAGAACACTACAACCCCATCGGCATGGTGCACGGCGGCTTCGCGCTCACGATCTTGGACTCGGCACTCGGCTGCGCCGTGCACAGCACGCTGCCCGCAGGCGTCGGCTACGCTACGACCGACGTGCAAACGCGATTCATCCGCGGGCTGTCGCGCCAGACGGGACGCGTGCGCTGCGAAGCAACGACCGTCCACGTCGGCCGCACGACGGGAATCGCCGAGGCGCGGCTCACCGATTCGGCGGGCAAACTGCTCGCGACGGGTACCACGGCCTGCGCAATCTTTCGGCCCTAACTACGCGCGCGATTTCGGTGCCCGAACGGGCGCCACACCAAGCTGCGTAAGTTCGATGAGCTTGGCGAACATGCGCTTGCGCAGCGCCACGCTTGTGGGTCCGAGTTCGAGCACGTTGCCGAGCCATAACCCGTCGGCTGCCGAGCGAACAAGCTCGGCGATCGCCGGATCGATACCGTCGTTTTCGAGCAGACCGCGCCACACATCGTACCGGCGGCGCAGCGGAGCCAGTAATTGGTTGTTAATGGCTACGGCGGCAACGATGCCCGCGCTGACGCGCAGCGTGCGTGTCAGCGCGCCGTCGGGATCGAGACAGGCGCGTAAAAACGCCCGGGCGAAACTTCCCGGTCCGCTCTCACCTTGCATATGGCGATGCAAATCGAGCTCGAACTGGGCGGTCACGTCGTCGATCATCGCGGCGATGAGAGAATCTTTAGTCGCGAAGTGATGGAGGATGCCGCCCTTGGAGAGACCGACACGTTCGGCGACGGCGTCGAGCGTCAGCTTCGCTGCGCCTTCGACCGCAACGATGTCCGCTGCGGCGGCCAGCACGTGACGGCGCGTCGCATCGCCCGAGCCACGAAGGGCCATCGCGGCGTCAGTCTTGCGTTGACGGGTGGAATCCGAGCATGGTATCACTAATACCGTCCGGCCGGACGGTATTCCCGCGTCGCCGCATCACAGTTTCTTTACCGGAGTTCACACGCCAAGCCGAATGATCACTAGCTTCGCCCCGGGCGCGGTTGCGTCCCCGAGCCTTGCCGGCGCGATCGCGGACGCTGAGCGCGCGCTACTCGCGCGCCAACGCCCCGACGGCCACTTCGTGTTCGAACTCGAAGCCGACGCGACGATTCCCGCGGAATACATCCTGCTGGGCCATTTTCTCGATGAAATCGATGCGGCGCTCGAACCGAAGATCGCCGCGTACTTGCGCCGCGTACAAAATCCCGACGGCGGATGGCCGCTTTTCTATCGCGGGCCGACCGACGTCAGCGCGACCGTCAAGGCCTATTACGCGCTCAAACTTGCCGGCGACTCGCCGTACGCGCCGCACATGCGTCGCGCGCGTGAACGCGTGCTCGAACTCGGCGGAGCCGCCCGCTGCAACGTCTTCACCCGAATCGCGCTCGCGCTCTTCGGGCAAGTGCCGTGGCGCGCGATCCCCGTGATGCCGGTGGAGATCATGCACCTGCCGGGGTGGTCTCCCTTTCATCTGAACAAGGTTTCGTACTGGTCGCGGACGGTTATCGTGCCGCTCTTGGTCCTCATGGCGCTGCATCCGCGAGCGCGTAATCCGCGCCGCGTCGCCGTGCGCGAACTCTTCGTCGTCGATCCCGATCTCGAGCGGAACTACATGCGCGCCGCGACCTCATCACCGCTGGGCCGGTCGTTCCTGGGACTCGACGATGTCTTGCGTTTCGCGGAGCCGCTCGTACCGCGCGCAGTTCGCAGGAACGCCATCGACAAGGCGATCGCGTTTATGACCGAGCGGCTCAACGGCGAAGACGGCCTAGGCGGCATCTTCCCAGCGATGGCCAATTGCCTCATGGCCTTCCATGCCCTGGGCTATGCGCGCGACCACCCCGACCGCGTTACGGCACGCAGTGCGATTCAAAAATTGCTCGTCGTCGGCGACGACGAAGCATACTGCCAGCCGTGTGTCTCGCCGATTTGGGATACGTCGCTTTGCGCGCACGCGCTGCTCGAATCGGGAAGTGCCGATGCGCTCGGCGCCGTGCGCCGCGCGAACGGGTGGCTCGCGCATCGCCAAGTGCTCGACGTGGTCGGCGATTGGGCGAACCGGCGGCCGCACCTGCGTCCTGGCGGCTGGGCGTTTCAGTACTGGAACGATTACTATCCAGACGTCGACGACACGGCAGTCGTCGCAATGGCGCTTCACCGGGAGAATCCCGCGCGCCATCGCGAGGCGCTCGAACGAGCCGCGGAATGGGTCATCGGGATGCAAAGCGCGAGCGGCGGCTGGGGCGCCTTCGATGCGGAAAACGAGCACGTCTACCTCAATCACATTCCATTCGCCGATCACGGTGCGCTGCTCGATCCGCCGACCGAAGATGTCTCCGCGCGCTGCGTCGGCATGCTCGTGCAGATGGGCTACGACATCGACCATCACGCGGTCGCACGGGGCCTCGCGTACCTGCGCCGCACGCAGTTACCCGACGGCTCGTGGTTCGGTCGCTGGGGGACGAACTACGTCTACGGCGTGTGGTCGGTGCTCAACGCGTTCCTCGCCGTCGGCGAAACCGCACGCAACTCGCCCACCGTGCGGCGCGGCGTCGAGTACCTTTTGCGCTGCCAAGCCCCAGACGGCGGCTGGGGCGAAGACGGCGCCACGTATGACGCCCGCTATCGCGGACTGCGTAAGGAATCGACGGCGAGCCAAACCTCATGGGCGCTGCTCGCGCTGCTCAATGCGGGCGAAGCGGACCACCCCGCCGTCGCACGCGGCGTCGCCTATTTGCTGGAGACGCAACACGCCGACGGAACGTGGGAAGAGCCCTGGTATACCGCCGTCGGTTTCCCGCGCGTGTTCTACTTACGCTATCACGGTTACCGCGCGTTCTTTCCGCTCTATGCGCTCGCGCGCTACCGGAATTTCGCACGCCGTCGCAAAGCGTTGCCAAAACTCGGATTTTAGCACCGTACGAAGCACGCTACTTTTGGCGGTGCCCGCTTGCAAGAAGGCCGGGCGAGATGCGTTAGAGACACATCGTCGGTGGTATTCGGCCGAAATACCATGAAAAACGTAAGTATGATTGTGCGGCTGCTGCGCGATGGCGTGCTTTCGATGGCAGTCTTCCTGGCGTTCACCGGTTTCTCTGCGGCTTCCGCGGCAACGGTCGCGACGTCAAAGGGTCCGGTCCAACCGCGCCAGGTCGAGCTCGATTGCGACTGGTTCACGCACACGGCGCATTGGGAACGCGTTCGCGAACGCCAAGATGGCCGGCTCCATGGATCGAGCCTGCGCAGTTTCCATCCCGGGGACCGGGCGACGCTCGATTTTAACGGGGAGGCGGTGCGCCTGTACGGCGTCCTCGGGCCCGGTGGCGGAGCGGCCATCGTCTCGCTCGACGGTCACGCCGGGCACGTGCTCAGTTTTTTTGCCACGCATAAGGAAACGCATACACAAGTCTACGCGAGTCCGAAGCTCAAACGCGGCACGCATCGTCTCGTCATCGACGTCGTGAGGCCGCACGAGCGTCCGGCAAGCCCGCGCTACGTCAATCTCGACGGAGCCGACGTCGTTCTCTGATCTCGCCGGGACGGGCATTGGGGCCATCGATCTGGTATAGGTTCGCGTGCCCCTCCCAACGATCGTTTTTGACGTCAACGAGACGCTGCTCGATATGAGCGCGCTCGACCCGCTCTTTGCCGACGCGTTCGGCGATAAGTTCGTCCGCCGCATCTGGTTCTTACAAATGCTGCAGGTCGCATTCGTCGCCAACATCGTCGGCTCGTACGCGACCTTCGGCGATGTCGCGCGCGCCGCACTCGACATGACCGCGCGCAAGCGCGGCGTCGCCATCGACGACGAACGCAGGCGCCGCATCCTGGCCGGGATGTCGGCGCTGCCGCCGCACGGCGACGTGACGAGTGGTCTGGCCGCCCTGCGCGAGGCGGGCTATCGCCTCGCGGTCCTCACCAACTCGACTGAGGCGGTGGCGAACGCGCAACTCGAGCACGCGAAGCTTGCGCGCTTCTTCGACATGATTCTCAGCGTGGACGCGGTGCGCCGCTTCAAGCCGGCCGCCGAGACCTACGCCTACGCCTGCGAGCGGCTCGGCGTCGCTCCCGGCGATGCGATGCTCGTCGCCGCGCACGATTGGGACGTCACGGGCGCGATGCGTGCGGGCATGCGCGCGGCATTCGTGTCACGGCACGGCACCGCGCTCAACCCGCTCGAGCCCGCGCCCGAACTCGTCGCCCCAACGATCCGCGCGCTCGCAACCTCCCTCGTCGGGGGCGGGGCCGCCTAAGCTTCGATCGCGACCCGTTGCCCCGTGGCGAGTTCCTGCAGGCGCGCGAGATTTTCGATCTCGATGCGCTCCATGTTCGCGCGATCGGGCGACAGCACGCCGTGCGCGCGTACGTCGGCGAGCGCGGGTCCCAGGTAGTGCCCCGTGAACGAGCCGGGCACGGTCGCCACGTGTTCCGGCGTACCGACCGCGACGATCGTGCCGCCGCGATCGCCGCCCTCGGGACCGAGGTCGATGAGGTAGTCGGCGGTCTTTATGACGTCGAGGTTATGTTCGATCGTCAGCACGGTGTTGCCGACGGCCACCAGGCGCTGCAGGATGTCGAGCAGCTTGTGGATATCCGCGAAGTGCAGCCCCGTCGTCGGTTCGTCGAGCACGTAGAACGTGCGTCCCGTCGCGCGCTTGGCAAGTTCGTTCGCGAGCTTGATGCGCTGCGCTTCGCCGCCCGAGAGCGTCGTCGCTGGTTGGCCCATCTTGATGTAGTCGAGCCCCACGTCCGCGATGGTTTTGAGGCGGCTGTGAATGCGCGGGATCGCGGCGAAGAACTCGGCGGCTTCGTCGACGCGCATCTCCAGCACGTCGGAGACCGACTTGCCCTTGAACTTGATCTCGAGCGTTTGAGCGTTGTACCGCTTACCCTTACACACTTCGCACGGCACGTAGACGTCGGGCAAGAAGTGCATCTCGATCTTGATGATGCCGTCGCCTTGGCATGCTTCGCAGCGGCCGCCCTTGACGTTGAACGAAAAGCGCCCCGGCGTGTAGCCGCGCATCTTCGCATCGGGCACGAGCGAGAAGAGCTCGCGCACGAGATCGAAGGCGCCGGTATACGTCGCGGGATTCGAACGCGGCGTGCGGCCGATCGGCGATTGATCGATGACGACCATCTTATCGAGCACGTCGGCCCCGGTCACGTTACCGTACGTGCCGCCGGCGGGCGACCCGTGCAAGTGCTGGTTGAGCGCCTTGACGAGCACCTCGTTGACCAGCGTCGACTTCCCGCTTCCGCTGACGCCCGTCACCGCGGCGAAGACGCCGATCGGAATGTCGACGTTGACGCCCTCAATATTGTTCGCTTTGGCGCCGCGGACGCGCAACCACGAGCGCGGGGTGCGCCGCTTCTTGGGAATCGCGATGAATTGCCGGCCGGAGAGGTAGGCCGCCGTCGGCGATTCGGGATTGGCCATGATTTGTGCAAGCGTGCCGATCGTAAGGATCCGGCCGCCCTCCGCGCCGGCTCCCGGACCGATGTCTACGATCACGTCGGCCTCGCGCATCGTATCCTCGTCGTGCTCGATGACGATGAGCGTGTTGCCGAGGTCGCGCAGGGTCTTGAGCGTCGCGAGCAGCCGGTCGTTGTCGCGCTGATGCAATCCGATCGACGGCTCGTCTAAAATGTAGAGGACGCCCACGAGCGACGAGCCGATCTGCGTCGCGAGGCGAATGCGCTGGGATTCGCCCCCCGAAAGCGTCGTCGCGGAGCGCGATAGGTTCAAGTAACCGAGCCCGACGTTGGTGAGGAAGCCGAGCCGCGCGCGCACCTCTTTGAGGATCTGCTGCGCGATGAGTTCCTCGCGCTCGTTCGGCACGAACGCGCGGAAGAACGCTTCGGCTTTTTCGACGGAGAGCGTCGTGAGCGTCGCGATGTTCGTGTCGGCCACCGTGACGGCGAGCGCCTCGGGTTTGAGACGCGCGCCCCGACACGTCTGACACGTCGTCGCCGACATAAACTTTTCGATTTCTTCTTTGACGTAGTCCGACGACGTCTCGGTGTAACGCCGCTGCAAGTTGTTGACCACGCCTTCGAACTGCGCGTCGTAACTCCACGCCGTGCCGCTCTTGGATTCGTACGTAAAGCGCTGCTTCCCCTCGACGCCGTGAAGGATCGACTCGACGAGATCGGGCGGCATGTTCTCAACGGGCGTCGAGAGTTTGACGCGTCGCGAGCGCAGCAATTTTTCAACCTGCTGCATGTAGTACGGATTCATCGAAGGATACTTGCCGCCGCCGAGCGACTTGCTCCACGGGACGATCGCACCTTCCTCGATCGATTTCGTGCGGTCCGGCATGACCTTCCACGGATCGATCTCGATCTTCGCGCCCAGGCCCGTGCAATCGGGACACGCGCCGAAAGGCGAGTTGAACGAAAAGAGCCGCGGCGCGAGTTCTTCGAACGAGAGCCCGCAGTACACGCACGCGAGCGATTCGGAAAAGGTCAGTTCGCGCGCGGCGAGCGCGGCTTTGCTCGTGCCGGCGTTGGTCTCGAGCGCGTTGGGCACCTTCGCGGGCTCGACAAGGATCGTCGCGATGCCGCTCGAGAGCCGCAAGGTCGTCTCGATCGAATCGGTCAGGCGCTTGCGGATATCGGCTTTGACGACGAGCCGGTCGACGACGACCTCGATCGTGTGCTTACGCTTCTTGTCGAGTTCGATCTTCTCGCGCAATTCGTGCGTTTCGCCGTCGATCCGAACTCGCGCGAAGCCCTCTTTGCCGATCTCTTCGAAGAGCTTTTGATACTCGCCCTTGCGCCCGCGGATGACGGGCGACAGCACTTGGATGCGCGACCCGTCGGGCAGTTCGAGGATCTGATCGACGATCTGCTGGCTCGACTGCGCGCTCACTTCGCGGCCGCAGCTATAACAGTGCGGACGTCCGATGCGCGCGTAGAGCAGACGCAGGTAGTCGTAGATTTCCGTGACGGTACCGACGGTCGAGCGCGGATTGCGCGACGTCGATTTCTGGTCGATCGAAATGGCGGGCGAGAGGCCCTCGATGTAATCGACATCGGGCTTCTCCATCTGCCCGAGAAACTGCCGCGCATAGCTCGAGAGCGACTCGACGTAACGCCGCTGGCCTTCAGCGTAGATCGTATCGAACGCGAGCGACGACTTCCCGGAGCCCGAGAGGCCGGTGATGACGATCAGCCGATTGCGCGGCAGCGTAAGGTCGATATTCTTGAGATTGTGTTCGCGCGCGCCCTTGATAACGATCGCGTCGAGGCCGCGCGGCGCAGAACCGGTCGAGGACTGTGAGGGCACGCTACTAGGACCGAACGCGGCCCATTTCCGTTGCATGGCCGGTGGCTGTCGGGCGCGCCCGGGCGGCCGATTTAGAAGATGCCGGCGTGCTTTTCCGCGGTGTAGTTGACGACCCACGTCAGTAGGCCGGCCATGAGTACGACCGCGCCGATGACACGTACCGTGAAGGCCGCAACGTCGACCGTGAGCGCGGGTGGCGCATCGCGCCGGATTTCGAGGCCCCGGTCCACGGAACTGCGCAGGAAAAAAGACCCCAGCAGCATGCCGGTGCCGAGCAGCGTAACGATGAGGCGGACCGGAAATGGGATCATGCGCGGCTTCGCTTCCCGGGGAGCGGCAGCACCCCTGCGACCTCGCCGATGCGAGCCACGACGGCATTGGGCCGCAGGTCCGCCGGCACGGCTTCGTTGCGCACGTTCACCCAGACGGTGAACATGCCGACCGCAGCTGCACCACGCACGTCACGATCGAAACGGTCGCCGACCATCGCGCACGACTCCGGCGCGACACCGAGCCGCTCGGCCGCCAGGCGAAAGAGCCGCGGATCGGGTTTTACCATACCGACCTCGTCGGCAATGAAAATCTCGTCGAACGCGTCCTGCAATTCCAAAAGGACAATCTTGTCGCGATGGGTCTCGGAGAAACCGTTGGTAATGAGACCGAGCTTGAGGCCGTCCGCGCGCAGCCGCTGCAGCAGCTCGAGCGAGCCGGGCCACAGCTCCAAGAGGTCGCGGCGATAGGCGTTATACGCGATCGCGCAGCGCTCGGCCAGTGCCAAGTCGTCGAGCCCCGACGCGCTTAGCGCCGCGTGCCACATGCGCGCGCGCAGATGGCCCAGCGGCATCTCGAGGGTCGCCGATGAGAGCCCGCTCCAAAAGCGTTCGGCCTGCGCGATGTAGGCCGCGAGCAGGGGATCGGCGGCCACGCCCGATTCGCCCGCCACGTCGCGTGCGACCCGCGCGGCTGCACCGTGATACGCGGCCGTATCGTCGTGCAGCGTGTCATCGAGGTCGAAAAGCACGGCCTGCAAATCCACCTCAGGCGGTCCGCACGCGAAACGAGCGCAGTGCGAACGCCCCGATCTGCGTTTCTATGTTGCCCTCGACGAGCGCCGCGGCTTCGCCCGTCGGACGTTCGAGCGCATCGACGCAGACGATAGAGCGCACGCGCGCGCCGCAGCGCAATCGCAGATCGCGCGTCCGGCCGTCGCACTCGCGCACGCGCACGACGATGCCGTCGCCGTCGTCGGCCAGTTTCGTCGCCACGACCAGCAGGGCGGGATCTGCCGAAGTGAACATCGGTACATCGTCGCGGCCCGCAAACCGATCCCACACCGATTCGAGTTCTCCCATTCCGAGCGTCGCACAGGGCACGTATCCGAGCGCGAAGGCATGCGTGCCGAGGTCGGCGCCGGGATCTGGCCACGTCGGACCGCGCAAGAGCGAGTGGCCCAGTGCTGTGACGCCGCCGCGACGATCGATGCTCCAGCCGTATGTGTCGAGCGCCAGGAGCGCCAGGCCGCATCCGGCAGCGTCGACCCGTGCGTAGCGTTGGCCCGGAGCCTCGTACTTCGCGCGTTCGGCGCGCGTGCGTGGCTGCGGGGGGCGCTCGACGGCCCCGTGCGGCGCGCCGAAACGCGCGCGCGCGGCCGCAAAGCCCAGGGTGTTCTCGACGCGCAGCACGACGTGGCGTTCGCGCCAGTCCACCGCGAGATCGACACGCAAGACGGGTTCGTTTGCGGCAAGTGAAATCCGCACGACGGCGAGCGAGTCCTCGAAGGCATAGCGGATATCGATGCCGTCGCCCGCGGCTTCGACGGCGGTCACGCGTACGCGCAGGGGCCGCTTGCGATAGGTGCGGTCGAGATTCCACGCGTCCCAGCGCGCCGGGCGGTCCACGTATGCCGCCAGCCGCAGCCCGGCGCGCACCAGGTTCGCACCGCCGGGCGCGCGCAGTTCGACGAGCGCGCCCCGGCGGTCAACGCGGGCCACGAGCCGCTCGTTCCGAAGCGTCAAACCATCCTTGCTCTGCACCGGTGTGGCGAGCCGGGCCGGTGCAGCCGGCTTGGTCTGCGGAAGCACGCTGCGCGCGCTCGCGAGCACGTGCGCGACGAGCGCGTCAGCCTCGTCGTACTCGCGCTGGGCGTCCGCGTAGACGTCTGCGATTGCGCTGCCGGGCAGCACGTCGTGAAACTGCGCGCGCAGCACGATCTCCCACGCGCGGGCGAGCTGCGCGCGAGCCTCGTCGAGAAAGAACGGCGTGGCGTGCAGCGCCTTCGCCCACGCTAGCGCCAGTTCGGCCGAACCGAGCGCGCGTTCCAGCGCGGCGTTGCGCGTTTTGATGTCGTGATGCGTCGTGTACGTGCCGCGATGCTCTTGCAGGTAGAGTTCGTCGCGCACGACCGGCAGCGTCGCGCTTTGCGCCCCGACGCCGGCGAACCAGCCGTCGAGCGGCGTCCAGCGGCCGGCTCGTTCCGCGCGCCCCAGCGCGGCATCGCTCGCGCCGCCGCCGCCGTCGCCCTCGCCGACGAGCAGTACGTCGCCGCGGGCGCGCGCGCGCCGGACGCGCCGCGGTTGCACGTCGCCTGAGATCGACGCGATCTGCGCGGCTACGACGCGACTTCCATCGGGGGCCTCCCACACGAAGCGCGCGTGGGGAAACGCGGTCGTGTCGTTCCAGCCGAGCTTCGTCGTGCCGAAGAACGCGATGCCCGCATGTGCGAGCAGCATCGGCAGCGTGTTCGGAAAGCCGAACGAGTCGGGTAACCACGCCACGCTGGGCCGGCGCCCGAAGGTTTCCTGCGCGTACCGTATGCCGAAGGTCAACTGCCGAAGCAACGACTCGCCCGAAGGCAGGTTGCAATCGGGTTCGACCCACAGCGCCGCTCCGCTGCTATCGAAGCGGCCCGCCCGCGCGAGCGTTCGCACGCGTTCGAAAAATGCCGGATCGTGCGCGGCGACCCAGGCGTAGAGCTGCGGCTGGCTTTGCGTGAAGACGAACGCCGCGTTCGCCTCCAGCTGCCGGACCGCGGTCGCGAAGGTACGCTGCGCCTTGCGCGCCGCCTCGGCATACGTCCACAACCACGCGACGTCGAGGTGCGAATGCCCGACGAGCGCGAGCTCGTCACGCTCTAGGACGGTGGAGGTGTGCGTGCGGCTAGAGCGCTTGGGCGGTCGCGCGGGTTCGAGCGCACATGTCGTCGCCGGCGTTTGCACGGCGTTGGCGACGAGCCAGGTCCAGCGCCAGCCGCCCCGCGACGGTAGCCCCGTCGATGGCAGAGCGCGCCGCTCGACCTCGAGCGTGACCACGCCACGCACGTGCGCCGGCAGCGGCACGGCGGCATGCTCGCGATCGAACGCGCCGCGCACGACGCCGTCGACGCGTAAGAGTGCGCCCGTGCGCGTGCGGTAGCGCAACTCGGCGGGGCCCGGAATCGTCGCGGGTCCGAGCGCGTCAGTGGCACGCAAGACGACGACCTCGCCGTCGTCGCAGAGCGTCTGGAGCTGAAGGTTCACGACCGTACGATTACCAGAAGGCGGCGATCGCGGCGGCGAGGCGGTCGGGCGCCTCGCGCTGCACGAAATGCCCGACGCCCGGCAGGATCTGGCGTTCGTAGCGGGCGCCGAAGAACGGCTCGCGGTCCGCCGTCGCTTCGAGCAGCGTCGCGCCGTCCGCGTCCCCGTGCACCACGAGCGTCGGTACCATCAGCCGCGGCAACGCCGCGAGCGCCGCCTCGTCGGCTTCGGCTCCCGGGCCCGTTGGCGCAAAACCCCAGCGGTGACGGTACGAGTGCAGTACGACATCGGCAAAATCGGTCGTCTCGAAAGCGTCAGCCGTGCGTTCGTAGTCGCCCGGTGGGACCTCCCACCCAGGAGACCAGGCGCGCCAAAGATGCCGGCAGAACGCGCGGCGGTCGTCCCGCAGGGCCGCTTCGCCGCGCGGCGTGGCGAAGAACCACTGGTACCAGTACGCCTGCGCTTGCGCGTACGACATCGTCTGACCGGGGACGTTGGTTCCGTATCCGACGGAGACCGCTACCAGGCGTTCGATGCGCTCGGGCGCGAGCACCGCCGCACCGTATGCGGCACGCGCGCCCCAATCGTGGCCGACGAGCGTGCAACGCTCGATGCGCAATGCATCGAGCAGATCCACAACGTCGCGCGCGAGCGCGTGAGCGGGCGCCGTTCGCAGGGCGGCCGCGTCGCGAAAGCGGGTCGCGCCGAAACCGCGCAGCCACGGCGCGAGCGTGCGCGCGCGGGCGAATGCCGGACGCTCGAGCAGTGCATCCCACGTGCGCACGTCATCGGGAAAACCGTGCAGCAGCACGACGACCTCGCCCGCGGTCCCGTTACGCTCCTCGTAGGCGACGTCGAGCTGTGGCGTTGCAACGCTGGGCACCTTAGCGTGACCCGAGCGCCAAGCGCACGTCGAAGGTGACACCGCCGCCGACGTTGCGATCGACGAGTTCGCCCGTTTGCGTATCGCGCGTATGATAACTGAGTCCGCGCAGGCCCGCGCGATACGTGAGGTCGCCGCGCGTCCAACGGTACGCAGCACGGTAGTCGATCTCCGCGCCCGTCTCCGGTTTTTCGGGCGTCGTCCCGTCTATGGGAAAAATATGAAGAACTCCGCGGAGGTTGGGATCGACGTTGAGGTCGATGTCGATCCCACCGCGCCGCAGGGGCACCGTCGTTCCCGCCGTGTAGATCGGTGAGGTGATGCGGACGGTGTTGCGATCGCCGTTACGGCCGTTGCGGTTGGCAAGATTGATGAGTTGGAAACCCGCGCCCGCACGAAAACGGCGACGGGGATCGAGGTCGACCGTCGCGGTCGCGTTGAGCAGCGAGAGGCTCGCCGACGAGCGTCCGTATGGACCGCTCGTTCCGGCCTGGGCCCCGACCGTCGGAATGCCTTCGAACCCTAGTGCAACCCGCCCGGCGTGCTGCACGACTTCGAGCGCCGCACCGGGCACGAGGCCGCCAAGCGGGATGGGATTTTCGGAGCCGACGTGCGAGCCCGCAACGATCGCGGTGAAAACCCCGACGTCCGTTTCGGCTTTCGCAGGCGCGCGCGTCGCGACGAATGCGACCGTCGCGAGCGCCGTGAGCCCCAGCGCCGCGAGCGTACGGCGCGGCGTCATTCGCCGTCCCCAAACGCAAGCACCGGATGGTCGCGCACGATGAGCCCGGTCGCTTCGACGAGCACCTTGTGCGAGTTGGGATAGTAACACACGTCGGCCGGATCGACGTTCGCGATCATCAGAATTTCGCACGGTTCGTCAGAGGGGTTGTCGACCCGATGCGCGCCCGCCGCGCGCGCCGGAAAAGCGACGCAATCTCCCGCGCGCAGCGTCTCGACGCCGCGCGGCGAACTCAGCGTCACGGTCCCCGAACGGACGACGTACAGCTCCTCTTCGGCCGTGTGCCAGTGCAGCGGACACCACGTGCCGTGCGGCGCGATGCGCACCAGCTGATAGCCGAGCTTGTCCGCGCCGATGAGTTCGCCGATCCCAAATGTTTGCGGGGCCGAGGTCGCGGGAGGCGCCGCGTGCCACGGCGCTTCGTCACAATTGACGCGGAAGATGGGCGCGTCGGCGCGCCGCTCGAGCGCATCCCACAGCGTGCGGTGCGCCCCGCCGAAAATGCACGCGCCGTCGCCGACGAGCACGTGTTCGGGCAGCAGCGCGCGCAGCTTGCGTAGCGACAGCACCGCCCGCACGGGATCTGCGAGCTTGTCGTCGGGCATCAGCCGAAGCGACCCCGCTGGATCGCCCCAGAGCGCATCGCCGACGAGCACCGTCCGCTTCGCCGCAAACCACAACGCGAGTTCGCCCGGCGTCTTCAAACCGTCGAGCGCGATCACGCGCGCGCCGCAAAGCTCGTCGCCGTCGCGCAGCTCGCGGTCGAGCGTTATGCCGCACGCCGCCGCGTCGACTGCGCTGCCCGCCAGTGCGGCGCCGAAGCGGTCGGCAAGCGCCCGCGCGCCCCGGGCGTGGTCGCGATTGGTGACCACGATGCAGGCGACGCCGCCGCGCGAGCCGATTTCCGCGAGGTCCGCCTCGCTCGGCGGCAGCGGATCGACGACGAGATTGCCCGCCGGCAGCGCGAAGAAAAACGAGTTGAAGAAAAGGTTCCGATCGGGTTGCCACGCGGACCACAGCCACGTATCGGGAACGACCGTCGATTGCACGAACGCGAAGATTCGCGTCCGGCTGCGTGCTTCCGCCCGGCGTTACGTCCCGACGAGCTCTTTGAGCGCGTGGGCGAAAATCTTCGGCGCCTTGCCTTGGAAGAGAATCGACTCGTTGCCGCCGATCTGCCGCCGCAATTCGAGCAGCTCGTCCCGCAGTGCCGCCGCCTTTTCGAAGTCGAGATTGGCTGCGAACTCCTTCATCTTCTTTTCGATCTCGCTCGCCATCGCCATCGCGACCTCGCGGGGCAGCTTGTCGCCCTTGAGCTTCGCGGCCTCGGTCGATTTGTCGCCGCCGATGAGCTCGAGAATGTCGCGCACTTCCTTGCGCACCGTGCGGGGTTCGATTCCGTTCGCGGCATTGAAGGCGAGCTGCTTGTCGCGGCGGCGTTGCGTTTCGCCGATCGCCCTGGCCATCGATTCCGTCACGACGTCGGCGTACATGATGACGCGACCCTCGACGTTGCGCGCCGCGCGGCCGATCGTCTGAATGAGCGACGTTCCGCTGCGCAGGTATCCTTCTTTGTCGGCGTCCAGAATGCCGACGAGCGAGACCTCGGGTAAGTCGAGCCCTTCGCGCAAGAGATTGATGCCGACGAGCACGTCGAAGACGCCGCGCCGAAGGTCGCGCAGGATCGCGATCCGCTCGAGGGTCTCGACTTCGCTGTGCAGGTAGCGCACGCGCAGCCCGTTCTCGAGCAAGAAGTCCGTCAGGTCCTCCGCCATCTTCTTGGTCAGCGTCGTGACGAGCACGCGTTCGTCGCTGCCCACGCGGGCGCGTATCTCTTCCATGAGGTCGTCGACCTGATTCTTGGTGGGCCGAACCTCGACTTCGGGATCGACCAGCCCCGTCGGCCGGATGATCATCTCGGCGACCTGCGTCGACTGCGAAAGCTCCCACGTCGCAGGCGTCGCGCTCACGTAGACCACCTGATTGATGTGGGCTTTGAATTCGTCGAACGTCAACGGCCGGTTGTCCATCGCACTAGGCAGCCGAAAACCGTGCTCGACGAGAATCTCCTTGCGGGAGCGGTCTCCGGCGAACATGCCGTGCACCTGCGGGATCGAGACGTGCGACTCGTCGACGAAGAGCAGCCAGTCCTTCGCAAAGAAATCGAGCAAACACGAGGGAGTCGCGCCCGCCTCGCGGCCGGCGAGGTGGCGGCTGTAGTTTTCGACACCGTTGCAGTAACCGACTTCGCGCAGCATATCGAGATCGTAACGCGTCCGCATCTCCAGCCGCTGCGCTTCGAGCAACTTGCCGTTGTCTTTGAAATACTTGAGGCGTTCGTCGAGCTCGATTTCGATCGCGGCAACCGCGCGGCGCAACTTCTCGTCGGGCGTGATGAAGTGCTTGGCGGGAAAGATCGTCAGCGAGTCCTTCGATTCGACGTATTCGCCCGTGAGCAGGTTGACGACGTTGATCGCTTCGATTTCGTCGCCGAAGAACTCGATGCGGTGCACGAGTTCTTCGTCAACGCCGACGAACTCGAGCGTATCGCCCCGCACGCGAAAGGTCCCGCGCACCAAATTGAGGTCGTTGCGGCGGTACTGCATGTCGATGAGCCGTCGCAAAAACACGTCGCGATCGGTTTCTTGACCGACCTCTATTTTGAACGACATCTCGATATAGTCTGCCGGCGATCCCAAACCGTAAATGCACGACACCGAAGCCACGATCAGCGTGTCGCGCCGCGTGAGCATCGACTGCGTGGCCGAATGCCGCAGGCGCTCGATCTCATCGTTGATCGAGCTGTCCTTTTCGATAAACGTATCGGTGTGCGCGATATACGCTTCGGGTTGGTAGTAGTCGAAATAGGAGACGAAATACTCTACCGCGTTATTGGGAAAGAAATCGCGGAACTCGGCGCAGAGCTGGGCGGCGAGCGTCTTGTTGTGACACAGCACGAGCGTGGGCTTCTGCACGAGCTCGACCACGCGCGCCATCGCCATCGTCTTGCCCGAACCCGTCACGCCGAGCAGCGTCTGCGCGCGATCGCCCCGGCGGACGCCTTCGGCGAGCTTACCCGTCGCCGTGGGCTGATCGCCCGCGAGCTGGTAGGGGGAGACGAGTTCGAAACGCTCAGACATCGTTACGCCCGCAAACCCGGTTCGGGCCGTGGGCGTTTCGGCGCAACGCCGCGCGTTCTCTTAGCGCACGAGCGGGGTTGTCTGCGAACGGCTTGCGCGGGTCGCGGGAAGCGCGATCGTGAAGCGCGATCCGGTCCGCGGGTCGCTCTGGAGCGAGAGCGTCCCGCCGGCGCGTTCGATCGCGCGTTTGGCGATCGCAAGCCCGAGACCCGAGCCTTCGACGTCGCGCCGCGCGCCGCGGTAGAAGCGATCGAAGACGTGCGCGACCTCATCGGGCGTCATGCCCGGCCCCTCGTCGGCAATCGAGATTTCGAGGATGTCGTCACCCGCCACAACGCTCACGCCGACGGCACCCCGCGTGTATTTGAGCGCGTTGTCGACGATGTTGGTCAGCGCGTGAGCGAGGTCGCTCGGATCGATCGCGACGAGCGGTCCGGGTCCAACATCGACGCGTACGTCGCGCAGCGGCTGAGCCTCGGCGAGCGGCGCGATGACGTCGTGGGCGAGCCGGCCGACGGCGATCGGCTCGGCCCAGCCCCGCTGCGCATCTTCCCAACGATCGAGCAGCATCAACTTTTCCACGAGAGAACCCATAATGAGGCTTTGCCGGTTCATCGTCGCGAGGATGCGGTCGTAATCTTGGGGCGAGCGCAACTCGCCCTTACGCAAGATCGCGATGAACCCGCGGATGACCGTCAGCGGCGTGCGCAACTGGTGGCCGGCGTCTCCGACGAACTGACGCATCGCACCGTTGGCGCGGTCCCGCTCAGCGAACGCGCGTTGCATCTGGTCGATCGCGCCGTTGTAGGCGACTGCGAGCGAACGCAGTTCGTGCCGGTGGTCGGCGACGATCGGCTGAGGCGACAGATCGCCCGCCGCGAAGCGCTCGAGCGCGTTCTGGACGTCGACGAGCGGCCGCAACACCTGTCGGGTCAGTTTATTTGCGAGCAAGAACGCCGCAGCGAGCCCAAGTACGAGCGCGACGACGAGCTCCCAGACATGCGCGCCGACGGTCGCCACCAGCGACGCTTCGTTGGGCCGGACGATGACGTCGATCGTCCCGACGTGCGCGCGTTCGTTTTGCACACCGAAGGCCGTCACGAGGCCCAGGACTATGCGGGCGAACGCGTTGGTCGCACGCGGCGCGCCGCCGACTTCGCCGCGACGGCGCACGTCGACGACCGGTGCGCGGGCGCGCCCCACAGGCTGGTACACTTCGACGCGACGCCGCTCGTCGACCAGCAGCACGACGACGCTCGAGCGCGGATAACGCGACGCCGCAAGCACGCCCGCAATGCGCACGTCGTGCGTTGCGGCTTCGGTCGATAACGCTGCGACGACGCGATCGAGCGCGCTGCTCATATCGCCGCGTAGCACTGCGGCGTAAGTTCCCAGGGCCAGCATCGCGCCCGCCAGGACGATCGCCGCGAAGGCACCGGCGAGTTCGAGCGCCGTGACGATGAGCAGGCGGCGGGCGAAGGGCGTCACGTCGTGCGCATCACGTAACCGACGCCGCGCAACGTCTGAATGAGCTTCACCGGTTCGCCGCTATCGATTTTCGCACGCAAGTACGAAATGTACGTCTCGACGGTGTTGGGCACTACGTCGCGGTCGACCCCCCACACCAGATCGAGCAGGTCGGAGCGCGAGAAGACGTGTTCGGCGTTGCGCACGAGCGCTAGCAGCAGGCCAAACTCGCGGGTCGACAATTCGACGCGGCGCTTGCCGCGATAGACCGTGCGCCGCCCAACATCGACGTGCAGGTCGGCGTAGCGAAACGACTGCCGCTGTTCCATCCGCGGCCGCCGCAGCGCCGAGTGCAACCGCGCGACTAATTCCTCGAGTTCGAACGGTTTGCTCACGTAGTCGTCGGCGCCGCGCGAGAGACCCGCGATCTTCTCGGCCGTCTCGGCTTTGGCGCTGAGCATCACGATGGGAACGTCGGTCAACCGCCGCAGCGCCGGCAGGAGCGTGAAGCCGTCGATTTCCGGCAGCATGACGTCGAGGACAATCACTTCGGGAGTCCAGGACCGCACGCAGTCGAGCGCCGCCGGACCGTCGGCCACCGAGCGCACCGTGAAGCCGGCCTGCCCCAGACCGTATTCGAGCATATCCCGTATGGCGAATTCGTCGTCGACCACGAGAACGCGCGCCCCGAGGGTCTCCACCCTCCTACCATACTCGCCGGGTCCTCTCGCGCACCTGGGAGCGGTGCGCGAGATTCACAGAAAGTGCCCGGGCCTACGGGTCCGCGCGACCCGGGAGGTGAAGAACCAACTCCTTCCACCCATCGCAGCGAGACTTCGGTCTCCCGGAGGTCGGACGGTGTCCGTGATTCAGCAGCCGTTACTCTTTAGCGGGAACTCCAACGTCGATCTGGCCCGCGAGATCGCCGCCAAGATGAACACGCGCCTCGGCAGCGCCCTCGTCGACAAGTTCAAGAACGAAGAATGCCGGATCGAAATCAAGGAAAACGTGCGGGGCGCGGAAGTGTTCGTCGTTCAGTCGGTCTGCCGGGCCCCCAACGGCAACTCCGTCAACGATTCGCTCATGGAACTGCTGCTGATGATCGACGCGCTTCGCCGCGCGTCGGCTTATCGGATCACGGCCATCGTGCCGTACTACGGTTACGCGAAGCAAGATAAGAAAAGCAAAGGCCGCGAGCCCATCTCGGCCAAGCTCGTTGCCAATCTCATCGAGAAGGCCGGCGCGAAGCGGCTGGTCACACTCGATCTGCATGCCGCCCAAATTCAAGGCTTCTTCGACCTGCCGGTCGACAATCTCGTCGCCGCTCCGACGCTGTGCTCGTACCTCAAGTCGCAGGGTCTCGAAGGCGACAGAATCATCGTCGTCTCCCCCGACGCGGGCGGCGTGCCGCGGGCCGAAAATTTCGCCAAGCGCTTGCGCGCCGACATCGCGATCGTCTTCAAACGCCGTCCCGAGCCCGATGTTTCCGAAGTCACGGAGATCGTCGGCAACGTCGCAGGCAAAGTCGCCGTCGTCGTCGACGACATGATCTCGACGGGCGGCACGCTCGCCAAGGCCGCCGAAGCGCTCATCAAGCGTGGCGCAACTCAGGTGTACACGTGCGCGACGCACGGCATCTTCGCAGGTGACGCAGCGCGCGTGCTGGCCGAGTCGCCGATCGAACGCATCATCGTCACCAACACGTTACCGAACACCGAAGCGGCTCTCGGTGCGAAATTTAAGGTCCTTTCCATTTCGCAGATTCTGGCGGACGCGATCAAGCGCATCACCGCGAATCGCTCGGTGTCGGAACTTTTCGCGAAGGACGACGAACCGCAAAGCGTTCCGCTCACGGCGGGCGACGGGCACCTGACGCTCCCCGAAATCCTTACCACCGCCTCGTCGTAACGAGGAAGAATAGGAATCATGGCCACCACGACCAACGCGCTCGCGATCACGCGGCGTGAGAAGACCGGCTCGACGTCGGTTGCCGCCTTGCGCAAGACCGGCTTCGTTCCGGGCGTGCTCTTCGGGCACGGCTCCACGCCGCTGCCGATCGCCCTCGACGCCAAAGCATTCGACGAGCTGCTGCATCGCGGCGGCAAGAACCATCTCCTCGAGCTCACTATCGACGGCGGCGCGCGCGATACCGCGCTCGTGCGTGAGGTGCAGCGCGATCCGATCACGCGGCGCGTCATTCACGCGGACCTCCAGCGCGTCAGCGCGACGGAAAAAATAACGGCGGCGCTGCCGCTGGTCACCGTGGGCGTCCCGGACGGGGTCACCAACGGCGGCGGCGTCATGGACGTCGTGCTGCATGCCGTCGACGTGACCGGGCCTGCAAACGCGCTGCCCGAGCAGATCGAAGTGGATGTCTCGCATCTGCGGGTCGGCGACCATCTGACCGCGGGCGATCTCACGATGCCCGCCCAGTTCACGCTCGCGGTCGAACCCGGTACGATGCTGATCTCCATCGAGGCGTCGCGCACCGCGGTCGAAGCGGCGGAGTCCGCGCCCGCGCCGGCCGCTGCCGACGTGCCGACCGTCGACGAGGCGGAAACGCCCGACAACGGCTAAGGCCCGTGGCCGGAACCCGCATCGTCGCCGGGCTCGGCAACCCCGGCACAAAGTACGCGCGCACGCGCCACAACGTCGGCTTTCGAGTCGTCGACGAGGTGGCGCGGCGCCTGGAGGCCGCGCATTGGAAGCGCAAGGACGGCGCGGAGCAGGCCCACGTGGCGGCGCGCGCCGTGGTGCTCGCAAAGCCGCTCTCGTACATGAACGATAGCGGCATTCCCCTCGGCAAACTCGCCGCTTGGTGGAAGGCGCCACCGGGCGACCTCCTCGTCCTCAGCGACGACCTCGATTTGCCCTTCGGGCGCCTGCGCATGCGCACCGGCGGCGGCAGCGGCGGCCACAACGGGTTAAAATCCGTGATCGCGCACCTCGGCGAGGATTTCCCGCGCCTGCGGGTCGGGATCGGACGCGGACGCGTCGATTCGATCGAGTACGTCCTGTCGAACTTTTCCGCGGAGGAGGAACGCGCGCTCGAAGCGCTCGTCGATGTCGCTGCGGAAGGCGTGCTGCGCTGGCTCGAGCATGGCGCGACCGATGCAATCCAGTTCGTCAACGCCTGGCGGCCGGCGGGTGGGCCGAGCGCGAACGAAGCTGCGTCGTAACGCGTTGTTCTCGTATGCACCACGAGCGAGGACACGACTCCGCCGTCGTGAATGAGCCCGGATGACGCGAAGCTTTGCCGGTCGCACGTTCGTCCTTCGGGTCGACCGTTGCGCGGTCGACGACCGCTCGACGCTCGCGAGCGATCTTGCTTTTCTGATGGCCAACGACGTTCGGCCGATCGTGGTCGCTCCCACGCCTGACGATGCGCGCTCCTACGTGCGCGCGCTCAATCGCCAAACCAACGTCGCGGTCGGGCTTTGCGGCGCCGATGGTGCGCTTTTACCGGCCGCGGGCGGCGAGGCCGTGGGGCGCGTGCAGACGCGTATTCTCGCGACGCTGACCGCCGCGGGCTACATCCCCGTCATCGAGCCGACCGCCTACGGGCTAGGCTCGACCGATATCGCCATCGCGCCCGACGCGGTCGCCGCAGCCGTGGCCGCCGCGACCGACGCGGCCCGGGCGATCTTCTTCCACGCCGCGGGCGGCGTGACCGACCCCGCCTCGCTCACGCTCGTCGCCGAACTGACGCCCGCCGAAGCGCTCGCCCTCGCCGACGGCGACGACCTCGATCCGGAGCTGCGCGCGGTGGTGCGGGCAGCGGCGTACGGCGTGCGCGCGGGCGTCCATGCAGCCCAAATCATCGATGGCCGCATCGCGCACGCGGCGATCGTCGAACTCCTGACGGAGCAGCACCTGGGAACGCAGGTCACTGGCACCGTTTACCTCGGCGCGGCGTGAACGCACCGGCACGCTCGGCGCGACGGCGCACGGCCGCGACCGCGCTTGCGACGCTCGGTGCGCTCGCACTGGGGGCGCTCGCAACGCACGCGACCGCCGCGAACGATCCGGGCGGTTACGTCGGGAAGGGCCAACTGGTCGTGCAGACCGCATTGCCCGGCGTCGATAAGCTCACCGTCGGCGGCGATATCGCCCTGGAGCAACGCGGTTCGCTGCTGCGGCTCGACGTGCTCTCGCTCGGCATTCCCGGCGCCGACGCGGCTATCTCGTCGGTCCTCTCGACGCAGCTCTTTCCGCCGGGCGGCTTTACGATCGTCTACGACCGCAAGACATCGACGTACACCCTGTGGTCGAGCGGAAAGCGCAGTTATTATTCGAGCGCCGCGACCCCAGCGTCCGCGTCGAAATCGACCGCGGCGCCCGCACCGCTCTCGGAGGCCATCGGCGTCGCGGGCGATCTCTTCGCACCGCTCGCCTTCGCCAAAGCGTTTCGCAACGACGCCGCATTCACCGCGTCGCTGTCGCTTGCGGGGCATGGGCCCGTCAACGGCCACCCGGCCACGGGACTGGACTATCAGTACGCACGCACGACGAAGTCGGGCGATAAAACCGACGTGCATGGCCGCCTGCAACTCGCCGACGACCTCGACGAAGCTCCCGTCGAGATTACCGCGAGCATGAAGAGCAAATCGATCCCCGCAAGCTCGCTGCGCCTCGACCTCACGACGCTCGTGAAGCAAACACCGAACGACGCGGACTTCTCCGTGCCCCCGGGGTACTCGCGGGCGAGCGACGTCGGTGCGGTGCTCGGACGGACGTTTTCTCAGTAAACGCGGGCGCCCGTTCCGGCATCCAAGTCTTTCGCAGTTCCGCTCGGCGCTAGTCCCTAGGGACAGGGATCCGCCCGGCCGGCCGCCTTGGCGATGCGGGTGCCCAACGGCGGACTATTGTAAAAATAGAGTTTGCTCGCGCGCGACGGGCACAATGGCGCGAGCGTTTCGTCCGCGATGCGCACGTAGACGCGGACGGCGGCGGCGCGATCTTTCGTCAGAGCCAGCGCGTAACCGTCGGCACGCGACTCGAGGTTGCGCGAGTAGCCGTTGTAGACCGGCGTCACCGCGAGCGCGAGCAAGCCCAGAAACGCGAAGACCAGCGGCAAACGGGCGAGCGGATCGTCGTCGCGCCGAAAGCCGACGCGGTCGGCCAGCACGACCGCCAGCGCCGTGCAACAGATAAAGAGCGACGTCCAGAACAGCGAGAGCCGGAAGTCGTCAGCGTGCGCGTAATGTCCGAATTCGCGCGCGGCGAGCAGCAGCACTTCGTCCGGCGTTGCGTTCGCGAGGAGCGCATCGGAAAGCACGATGCGTTTGGTCAGCCCGAAACCTGCGACGTCCGCAATCGCGGTCGACGTGCGGCGCGAATCGTCGGCCACCATGATCGGTGCATCGCCGATGCCGGCGCGCGCGGCGAGTGCTTCGAGGCGCGCGTGAACCGATGTGGTCTTGGGCAGGGTTCGAAATGAGTTGTACAGCGGCGCGACCACGACCGGCTCGACGAACGCCATCACCAGGGTCACGACGAAGAGTCCCGCCATCGAGTAGACGTACCAGAGCCGCGTGCGGTCGACGAGCGCGAAGACGCAGGCTACGATCGCGCCGACGACCACGGCATCGAGCGCCGTCCCGACCAGACCGTCGCGATACCACGCCGCCGCCGGTTGCGTCGAGAGGCCGTAGATGTAATCGACGCGATAACGGGAGAGCGATGCGGGAAACGACGCGACGCTCGAGACGAGCAACAGCGCCGCACCGAACGCGAAGCGCAGCGCGAAGGCGTTGTGAATACGCCGGCGCATGGCGTCGCGCAGGCCCGCGCCGATGCCGGAACGCCACAGGTAAAAGAACGCCCCGATCTGGGAAAGCGCCCAAAAGAAAAAAAGCGGCCGAACGAAGCGCCGAACCCGCGCGCCGGCCCGTTGCCGTCGCGGGTCGACCAGCTGCGCGGCCGGCCGCGCGAGCAGTGTCTGGGCCGCAATCGCGCTCACACGCCGGTCGACGTATGTCGTGGCGGCCGCGCGGCCCGGACGCCCGAGCGTGACACAGGCGACGACGAGCGCGCAGAGGACGAGCCGGGCGATGAGTCGTCCGGCTCGTCCTTTGCAGCGCGATCTACACGAGTTTGCGAAGCTCGTCGAAGATTTGCTCTTCGTCAGGCTGTTCGGCGATATCGTGGACGTCGATGTAGCGAACGATGCCTTCTTTATCGATGATGAAGATGGCGCGTTCGGACATTCCTTCCGAACGGAGTACGCCGTACGCTTCGGCGACGGCGCCGTGCGGATAGAAGTCGCTGAGGAGCGGATAGGTGATGCCGCCCAGCGATTTCGACCAGGCTGTGTTTGCATGCGTCGTGTCTACCGAGATACCCACAACTTGGGTATCGTAGCCTTCAAAACGATCGAGGTTTTCCTCGTACGAAGGCATTTGATTCGCTCAAACGGCGGTAAATGCGAACGGATAGAAGGCTAGGGCGACGTTTTTCCCCTTTGTGCCGAAAGTTTCCACGTTTCGCCGGTATGTGTTTCAGCTCGATGTCGGGCGCCCGATCTCCGACCTTGAGGGTCTTGGTCTCTTGCGCCGTGAGGTGCGGCCTTTGGTGATTGCCATATAAATGCTTTTCTCCATTCGCTAGAGTTCTCATTTGAAGCCGCGGGTCGAGGCTGCCGCACTAATGGAGCGGGCGAATCGTACCCGGTTCGATGGGATCGAACATCGCGGCAAAAGTGCGCGCGAGCAGCGCCCGCTGACCGGCGACGTCGCCGGCCTTACCGACCGGCGTCCCGATTGCGTTAAAAATCGGATGCACGGCGCGCGGCGGCCGAGCTTGAACGGTCTGAGCGGGGTCGACCGTGATGAGAATTGTCGGAATTCCGACGGCTTCGATGGCGCGTTGAACGTGCACGACCGTGCGGTGACACATCGGTCAACCCCCGCTCAACAGCACCAAATCGGTTTGGCTCCGTTCGATCTTGCGCGCGATCTCGGGACCCGTTTCGTCGATCACCTCTTTGAGGCGCAGCGTAAAGCCCATCATGCCGAAGAACTCGGAGTTGAGGCCCTTGATCGTGCCGTCCGCCGCCATTTCGCGCAAGCGCTCGATCGGGAAGACGCAATTGATGTCGCGATCGGCCTCGCTATGATCGTAATGACCGTGCGTGATCGTGAGGTCGGCGACGCTCGAGTCGGAGGGAATCACGCGATACGACCCGTCGCCGTCGACATCGTATGGCTCCTGCGACTTGAGGTGAACTCCCGCCGTGCTGACGAGCGCGATCGTCGTGTTGGCGAGTTCTCGTTCGAACGGCGTGTACGGGATCGCTCTCCGCGCAAGCTCTAGGGGCACGGTTCCTCCGTTTCTGGGCGTGCCGGATGGCACGGGTGACTATCCCCAGCATGAAGGCCACACCGCTGCGAGTGTTTGCAGTGCGGCGACGTTCTCGGCCCGCTGCAGCTACCCGGCGAGCGCCGCCGTTTGCCGATCGGCGACGATCTCGTCGTTCGCGCGGATCGGCCCGTCTTCGGAGATACCCGTCGCGCGCCGCGCGGCCACGGGATTTTTCACGACGATGTAGCGCGGGCATTGGGGGCCGTTGGGCTCGTTGCAGTACCCGCGCACACAGGTCGCGCCCGCGCGCACGAAGAGCGCGGGCGCCGCGCGCTTGACGAGGCGCAGCATCGCGAAGGCGAGTTCGCGAATCTCCCACTGCGCGTTGTTGCACGTGCGCAGGGAGAAGAAATCGAGCAGCGCCCGGGCGTTGGCGGTAACGACGATCTGCGTTTCGGCGGCGTTAGGTAGCGCGAAGCGTGCGTCTTCGGCCGGCGTGCCGGCGGCGAGGGCATCCGCGTAAAAGCCGGCAATCTGCGACATTAGCGCGTCGTACTTCGCCTTGATCTCCGGCCGTGCGGCAATCGAGGGTGGTGTGACAAAGTCGAATTCCCCTTTGAGCGTGATGTACCGCTGGCTCTTCTGCTCGAACGACATGTGGCGGTGGCGAACGAGTTGGTGCGTGAGCGCCCGCGAGACGCCCGCAACGCCGAAGGTAAACATCGTGTGCTCGAACGTCGAGAGGTGGCCCGCGTCGCGCACCCGAGCGACCATCTTTTCGATTTCGTCCGGCGTCCAGTTCTCGTCGATCGTTTCCACGTCGCGCGGGCTGTAGCAGTTACGCGCAGCGGTGGCGACCGCACGTTCGGGATCGGGGGAATGCGACAGGAGAACGACCTTCAACGCCATGGCTCCACGTTCGCGCGGGCTTGCGCCCTTACCCGTGCTGTGCGTTTGGTTTGACCAGAGGTTTGGCCGGATTTCCCACCACGCGAGCGCCGGCCTCGACGTCCCGAATGACGACGGCGCCGGCGCCGGTCAGCGCGCCGTCGCCGACCGTGATCGGGGCGACGAACGTCGTGTTGGACCCGACCGACACGTCCTTACCCAGCGTCGTCCGATGCTTTCGCTTGCCATCGTAATTAGCGGTAATGGTGCCGGCGCCAATGTTCGTGCGCTCGCCGACCAGCGCGTCGCCGACGTACGCGAGGTGACTCGCTTTGACGCCGGCTCCGAGCGTCGAGCCCTTGATCTCGACGAAGTTGCCGATGCGCGCGCCGGTTCCGATTTGTGCGCCGCCACGCACGTGGGCGAAAGGCCCGACGACTGAAAAGTCACCGATCGCGCTATCGATGATGACGCTGTCCGCGACCGTCACGTGTTCGCCGATGCGCACGTTGTGTAACCGGGCGTTGGGACCGATCTCACTATGCGCGCCGATCGACGTACCGCGACCGATCGCAGTGTTCGGCAGAATCGTTACGTCGGCGGCGATCTCGAGCCCCGGCTCGAGGTACGTCGAGGCCGGATCGACGAGCGTGACGCCCTTGCGCATGTAGGCTTCGCCGATGCGCGCGCGCACGAGCGCCGAGGCCGCGGCCAGTTCGCTACGGTCGTTGACGCCCAGCACGCTGTGGTAATCGTTCGCGACGACGGGAACGATCGTCTCGCCCGAGCTGCGAAAATTGGCGATCGTGTCGGTAAGATAATATTCGCCCTGCGAATTGTCGTTCGTGAGCTGGGCGATCGCGTGGCGCAGCTTCGTCTCGTCGTACGCGTACAGTCCCGCGTTCATTTCGTCGATGAGCAGCTCGTCTTCGTCGGCGTCGCGCGCTTCGACGATCTTTTGCACGTGCTCGCCGCGGCGCACGATGCGGCCGAAATGCGACGGCAGCGGCATGCGCGCGGTGACGAGCGCGAGCGCATTGCCCGCGCGGGCGATCGCGGAACGAACCAATTCCACTTCGACGAGCGGCATGTCGCCGTTGAGCACGAGCAGCGTCCCCTCGCGCGGGTCGAGCTGCGCGAGCGCGATCTGCACGGCATGGCCGGTGCCGAGCTGCGGCTCCTGAAGCACGGCGCGCGCCGCCGCGTGACCCGCCGAGCGCGCGATCGCATCGACGTGCGGCGCGACGTCGCCATTGGTGACGACCGTGACGTCGTCGACGCCGGCTTCGCGCAAAGCGCGCAGCACGAACCACAGCATCGGCCGCCCGCACAGTTCGTGAAGCACCTTGGGGCGCACGCTGTTCATGCGCGTGCCTTTGCCTGCGGCCAAGACGACCGCGCGCACGTGCGCGCTCACGCCGCGCTCCCGGCGTCGGTCGATGCGCCCGCGAGTGCGCCCTGCTCGGATATCAACGTTTTCCATGCCTCCGTCTCGGCTTTGGTCGCGCCGCCGAGAAGTTCGAGCGCCGCGCGCGTCCGTTCGCGAACTAAATCCCGTCCCAAAATCGCCATCGAATCGAAGAGCGGTACCGACTGGGCGCTGCCGGTCATCGCGACGTAGAATGGCCGAGTCGCATCGCGGAGCTTCAGCCCGAGCGCCTCGGCAACGGCGCGCAGCGCAGCTTCGACGCCGGACACCGTCCACTCCGGCAATGCGTCGAAGAGCGCAAGCGCGAGGACGAAGGCTTGCCGCAGCTGCGTCTCGTCCAGTTTGCCGCCGCGCAGGTCGTCTGCGTCGAGCGCGATGCGACCCGCAAAGAAAAACGCGAGCATCGGCCCGAGGTCCGAGAGACGCTCGATGCGCCGCTGGGCGAGCGGTGCGATCGCCCCGAGATACTGCGGGTTGAGCGCCCAATCGCGCACGCGCTCCATCAGTTGCGGCACGTCGAGCTTCTCGCGGATGTAGCGGGCGTTGAGCCAATCCAGCTTCTTGACGTCGAAGACGGGACCGCCGAGCGCGATGTGATCGAAGCCGAAACGCGCGACCATGGTCGCCAAATCCATCATCTCCTCGCCATCGACCGGCGGCACGGAGAAGAGCCCCAAAAAATTTGCGAGCGCTTCGGGCAGATACCCCATGCGTTCGTAGAAGAGAATGCTCGTCGGATTTTTGCGCTTACTGAGTTTCGAGCGGTCGGCATTGCGCAGCAGCGGCAGATGGGCGATCTGCGGCATCTCCCAGCCGAACGCCCGATACAACAAAAAGTGCTTTGGGGCGGAACTAATCCATTCTTCCCCGCGAATCACGTGCGTGATCGCCATCAGGTGGTCGTCGACGACGTTGGCGAGGTGGTACGTCGGCCAGCCGTCGCTCTTGACGAGCACTTGCATGTCGACCGCACTCCACTCAAAAACGATCGGGCCGCGCAGCAAGTCCACGATCGTCACGTTGCCCTCGCGCGGCACGCGCAAACGAACGACCGACGCAAGTCCGGCACGCTCGTTCGCGGCGACGTCCTCCGGCCTGAGCGCGAGACAGCGTCCGTCATAGGCGGGCGGCATACTCGCGCGGCGTTGGTCCTGGCGCATCGCTTCGAGGCGCTCGGGCGTGCAGAAACAGAGAAACGCGTTCCCCTCGTCGAGCAGCCTGCGCGCGTGCGCGGCATAGATGTCGAGTCGCTCGCTCTGCCGGTACGGACCGTGCGGTCCGCCGACGTCCGGGCCCTCGTCCCACCCGAGCCCGAGCCAGCGTAGCGCCCGCAGAATGATGGCCTCCGAGGCCGCGGTGCTGCGCGCGCGGTCCGTATCCTCGATGCGCAACACGAACTCGCCGCCGTGCGCTTTGGCGAAGCAGTAGTTGATCAACGCGACGTAGGCCGTGCCGACGTGCGGGTCGCCCGTCGGAGACGGGGCGACGCGGGTGCGGACCGTCATCTGCGCTCGGTCAGCCGACGAGTTCGCGGCGCGCGCCGCACTCGCGTTCGACGAAAGCGATGATGTCGGCCAGCGGTGCGCCGGGCGTGAAGATCTCCCGCACGCCGAGGGCGCGCAGCTCGCGCGCATCGTCGGCCGGGATGGTGCCGCCCCCGAAAAACACGATGTCGCCCGCACCTTGCGCGCGCAGCTGTTCGATGACCGCGGGGAAAAGCGTCATGTGAGCACCGGAAAGAATCGAAAGGCCGATGCCGTCGGCGTCCTCCTGAATCGCCGTCTGGACGATCTGCTCGGGCGATTGAAAGAGGCCGGTGTAGATGACTTCCATGCCCGCATCGCGCAATGCGCGCGCGATGACCTTCGCGCCTCGATCGTGACCGTCGAGCCCCGCCTTTGCCACGATCACGCGGAGCGGTCTATCGGTTGACATCGTTCGCTTCGTTTCGCGAAGGCAGCAACGCTTATCCCGCCGTGCCGGGGCTCCGGTGACGCAGGCGGCGGCGCGATGACGACAAATTCGGTGCCGCGCTCGTAGACGACGTTCGTCGCCCGGTCCGCGCCGACGTACACGGGACGGCCGCCCACCGGGACCGTGAAGCCACGAACGTCGCCCGAAAGGCGCCGGTCGAGGCGGCCCCGCTCGAGGCCGACCGGCATCGTTCCCCCGCCCGGTACGTCGATGCTTCGCGCCGCGAGGCGCAACTCGCCCGGCTGCGGCCCTCGCGCCGGACGCGCCGCGATGACGACGCCGCGGCCGTGCGTCCCGGCCGGTAAGAATAGCCCGTCGAGCGCGACACTCGAAGTCGTGTCAAACCGGAAGATGTCGCCTACGCGGGCGTCCTGCGATGAGATCCGGTCGACGAGCTTCACCGCTATGCGCGTGACCACGGCGCTGTAGGTCCCTTCGAGAGCGCGCGCCGGCGGAGCGGCGGCTCCGACCGCCAACAGCGCCGCTGCCAGCCCGACCGCGAGTCCCCGCACTGGCGCTACGGCGTGGCGCTCGGGACGGGTCCAGTCGAGGGCGAGCCGTTGGGGACGGGTCCGGCCGACGGCATTGCGCTCGGGACCGTCCCAGTGGACGGCATCGCCCCGGGCCTGTTCTTCGAAGGCTTTGGGGTCCGCTCGGCTTTCATCGACGGCACGGCGCTCGGGACGGCTTTGGCCGACGGCGCGGGCATTGCCGTTGGGGGCGCCGTCAGCAGCGGCGCCACAACCGTTCGGGGCGTCGTCGTGACGACGCTGAACCGCGTGCCCGGGTCGAGGACGAGATTTCCGCTGCGCGTGGTACGCACGATGGGAACGATGCCGATGAGGAGCGGCACCACGACGAAGTGCGTATGCTTGTCGGAGAGGTGGCCGCGAATAGGCGCCTTGGTATCGACGTTGACGGAGATCGTGTTGCCGTCGGGCAGGTCCAGGCTGTCAGCCTGCAGCGACATCGTCCCGTGCTCTGTCGCGTGCGCCGGCGTGACCACGGCGATTCGGCCGTGGCCGGGCGTGCCTGCAGGCACGAGCGTCGCGCCGAGCGTTTGCGCCTTGACCGTCTTGAATGTAAAGACGTCGCCGACGTGTCCGGTCAGCGAGGTGACCTGCTGCGTCAGTTCCACGGGAATTCGTGCCTCGGCGGGAACGGCCAGAGCCGAAACGTGCGCGGGCAACGCAGCCGGGGCCGTCGCGGCCGGGGAGCTCCCTGCCGGGGTCGCAGATACGGGCGCCGGGCCGGAGGGGTTCACGTCGGGCTGCAGCATTGCCGACGCGCTGGGCGACGGTCGGGGCCGGGGCCGTGCGGGCGCGACGGAGGCGACGGACACGGCGAGCACCGTCGCCAACGCCCCAAGTGCTACCCGAGTACCGAAAAGATTGGACAATATCATTCTCCCGTCCGCGGGTTTCGCGAGCGCTCGCCGACTTGCCCCCCGGCCGGAGACATTCGCCTAAAAAGCCGCCCGCTCGACGTAGCGCCCGTATACCTCCACCATCGCCGCGACGATTTCGCCTTCGGTCGCAAGCGCGCCCACGGCCGCGATGAGAGGCGGCATCACGTTGAGCGACTCGTTCGCGCACGCGCGTTTGAGCGCGGCGAGGGACGCTTGCACGGCGGTGCCGTCGCGCGAGGCGCGCACGTCGCGGACCGCGCGGGCCTGCCCGTCTTCGATCTCGCGCCCGATTTTCAGCAAATCGCGGTCGCCGCTTTCGGCCGGACGTTCGAAGCCGTTGACGCCGACGATCACGCGATCTTTCGTTTCGAGCGAGCGCTGATACCGATACGACGCATCGGCAATTTCATGCTGGAAGAAGCCCGCTTCGATCGCTTCGACGACGCCCCCGTAGCCCTCGATCGCTTCGAAGTAGGCTTGCGCTTGCCGCTCGAGTTCGTTCGTCAGCGATTCCACGAAATACGAACCGCCGAGCGGATCGACGACGTTCGTCACCCCCGTTTCGTACGCGAGGACCTGTTGGGTCCGTAGCGCGATCTCGACGGATTTTTCCGTCGGCAACGCGAGCACTTCGTCCATCGAATTGGTGTGCAGCGATTGCGTGCCGCCGAGCACGGCCGCAAGCGCCTCGTACGCGACACGCACGATGTTGTTTTCCGGCTGCTGCGCCGTCGCGCTGCAGCCCGCGGTTTGCGTATGGAAGCGCAGCGTCCAGGACCGCGGATCCTTCGCTCCATAGCGTTCGCGCATGCGTCGCGCGTAGATGCGCCGCGCCGCGCGAAACTTGCAGATCTCTTCGAAGAAATCGATATGGGAGTTGAAAAAGAACGACAGGCGCGGTGCGAAGGAATCGACGTCCATGCCGGCCTTGACCGCCGCTTCGACGTACGCGAATCCATCCGCGAGCGTGAAGGCGAGTTCTTGCGCCGCGGTCGAGCCCGCTTCCCGGATGTGATATCCGCTGACCGAGATCGTATTCCACTTCGGCATCTCTGCCGTGCAGAATTTCATCATGTCGATGATGATCCGCACGTGCGGGCGCGGCGGAAAGATCCACTCTTTTTGCGCGATGTACTCTTTGAGGATATCGGCTTGCAGCGTGCCGCCAAGAGCCGCGCGCGGAATGCCCTTGGCTTCGGCCGTCGCGATATATTGTGCGAGGGCAATCGCGGCGGGCCCGTTGATCGTCATCGACGTGGTGATCGCGCCGAGGTCGATGCCCTCGAAGAGCACTTCCATGTCGCGCAGCGAGTCGATGGCGACGCCGCATCGGCCGACTTCGCCCCGTGCTTGCGGCTGGTCGGAGTCGAAACCCATGAGCGTCGGCATGTCGAAGGCGACTGAGAGTCCCGCCTGACCTTGCGCGAGCAAGAAATGGTAGCGTTCGTTGGTCTGCTTCGCGTTGCCGAAACCGGCGAATTGCCGCATCGTCCACAGCCGGTCCCGGTAGCCGCCGGGATGGATGCCGCGCGTGTAGGGATACTCTCCGGGATACGCCAGATCGCGCGCGAGATCCAGTTCGCGAACGTTTTCGGGGCCGTACACGGGCTCGAGCGCAACGTCGGAAATCGTTCTGTCGACCGCACCGGAGCCCGGGTCCTTGCGCCGCTTTCCGCCTGCGATCGCCGCCTCGTAGCGAGCCCGCTGGGCGGCTAGCTCCGCCGCATCATCGTCCGGGCCGGTTGGGCTTTCGATCATTTTTGCCACGCACGATTCTCCTTACGGCGTTCGAAACGACGCTCGAGGCCGTTTCGCCGCACGCCGGGCGTGCCCCGCGAAGAGCGACGACTGGGCATGGTTGGATTTCCGTCCGGCGGGCACGATGACGCTCGATGGACACGGTGCACCCGACCCGCCTCGAGCTGCTGCAGCACGCCTGGGAGCGCAACCCTTTTGACTCCGATCTTGCCCGTGCCAACAGCAGTTACGCAGCCTTCGATGGCGGGACGCTCGTGCGGCTGCTCGAGACCGCCAAGCCCAGCCTCTTCGAACGGATCGCACACGCGTCGTTTCGCGACTTCGTCCTCGATCCGGCGTTTTCGTGTCTGGGCGCCAAGGCCGCGATGAAAGCCGGCACGTATCGTTTCGGCACCTACGGACGGCTCGACGACGCCGCCTCGACGGCGGGTCTGGCGCGCGATCTTTTTGCGTTCGCTAACGAACGGCGCGGTTTCGAAAGCCTCTTCACGACGTACGTCGCCGTTTTCGCGGGCTTCGATCGCACGGGCGATGCGGATCTCGCTTTCGAAACGGCGCTTTGGCAGCAACTCTCGCGTCTGTACGCACTGGACCGCGGCCTGCATGCGTGGGATCCGCGCGTCTCGCGCGATCCCGCCGATGCAAATTTCTCCTATAGTTTCGCCGGGACGGGCTTCTTCGTCGTCGGCTTGCATCCCGAAAGCACGCGGTCGGCGCGCCGCTTCGCCTGGCCCACGCTCGTCTTCAACGCCCACGAACAGTTCGAGATGCTGCGCGAGCGCGGGCAATTCGCACGCCTGCAAGATCGGATCCGTGCGCGGGAGATCGACCTCGACGGCTCGATCAACCCGAACCTCTCCGATTTCGGCGAACATTCCGAAGCGCGGCAGTATGCCGGACGGCCGCTCCCCCAGGGCTGGAAATGTCCGTTTCGCCCGTAATGCGGCGCATCGCGCCGCAGTCGGGCACGGCGTTCCGCATGCGCGCGACCGAGACGCTCGTCGTCGTCGACATCGAAGGCGAACAAGTTGCCGACCTCTTTGCGGTCGCCGACGCCGACCATGCCGAGACGTTGTCGTCGGGCCGGTCGCTCGATTATGCCGAGACGCTCTTTCTCACGACGGGGCATATCCTCTATTCGAATCGAAGCCGCCCCATGTTTTCGATCATCGAAGATACCGTCGGGCGACACGATTTTTTGCTCACCCCGTGCAGTCAAGAAACCTTTGAAATCATCTACGGCATTCGCGAGCCGCATCCGAGTTGTTACGCGAACCTGCGCGTGGCGCTCGAGCCGCTCGGCGTCTCGCCCGATGCGATCGGGACGACGTTCAACATCTTTATGAACGTGGAGATCGGGCCCGACGGTGGCTTCACGGTGCGGCCGCCGCGAAGCCGTGCGGGCGATCGGATCGTGCTGCGGGCCGAAATGGATCTGCTCGTCGGGCTCACCGCATGTTCGGCCGAGCTGTCAAACAACTTCAGGTTTAAACCGATCGCTTGGCGCGTCGAATCGAACGTGCCTACTCTGTCGTCATGATACCGCTCTGCGTCATCGGACGTAAGAGCGCGAGCGGAGTCACGATCCCGGTTTTAAACTTACGGCCGTAGTCACGCAGCGCGAGGTCGAAGGGTTCGAGCTCACGCAGCGTCGCACGATAACGCGCCACGCCGAACGGCACTGCCGCCGCGTGCAGCACGTCGAGCCGCTCCAATCGTTCGCCCGCCGGGAAGTCGGCGGTAACGCGGGTCGCCGCGTGGACGATCCCGCCGATGCGGACGCTTTGCGTCGCAACGGACCGGATTCGCATCGGCCGCTCGTCGTACAGATAGGAAACGTCCAGCAGGCGGAGCTTCGCATCGTGCGGCTCTTGCGTTTGGCCGCCGCCGATGTCGGCCCAGCGCGTGAGCCTGTTGCCGGAATGCGCGAGGATCGCCAGAACCGGCGCTTCGGTGACGAGCGATCCGAAGTGGGCGTCGCGCAGGTACGTTTTCTTCAACGTGTTGGGATTGCATGCGATACCGCCGGCCTCGCCGATCTGCGTCTCGACGAAGAGCAGCGAGGCACCGCTCTGCGGGTCGCGCTCGACCCCGAAGCCCATCTGCTTGTCGTACTGCACGCCCGAGCCCATGATCACGCGCGACCAATCGCCAGCTGCGGGTTTGGGCAGCGTCGCAAAAAGTTCGCGCTGGGTAAGCGTGCGGCCGACGAAGGCATCCGCCCGTGCGGCGAACGGCGACATAGCGGTAGCGCCAGCAGCAGCGGAAGCAGTGAGGAAGAGGCGTTGGTTCATGGCTTTCCCTTTCGTGCGACGAGTCCGCCGAGCTCGCGGTCCATCACCGCTGCGGAAATAAGACCGCGATGGACGGCGCGCACGATGCCGCGGCCATCGATGAGGATCGTTGCCGGAATCTTGGACGTGTCGTAGGAGGCGGCGAATTGTCCCGCGTCTAGGGCGATCGGATACGGCACGTGCAGGTCGCGGGCGAAGGCGGTCGCCCGCGCGACGCCTTCTTGTTCGTCGATGCCCAAGAACGTTACGCGGGTGCGATACTTCGCGTAAGCCTCGATGAGCAATGGTTCCTCGATACGGCACGTCCCGCACCACGCCGCGAACACGTTGATGAGCAGTGGCCGTCCGAGCAACGAACGTGACAAGAGCTCGGTACCGTTGAGCCGCTCGACGATGAAGGCCGGCGCGGGCCGGCCGGGGCTCGCGACGCGTTGCGCGGAGCCGGCGCCGGCTCGTTCCGCGCCCGCCGCGCCCGCGACGAGCGCACACGCGAGCGCGGCCGTCCGCGCACTACGCGAACGCTTCGACGGCGCTTGCGAACTCATCGAATGCGGTGCGGTGCAAATTGTGCCCGTCGTCTGGAAAGACCCGGATGGATACGTTGGGCCCGCCGCTTTCTCGCAAGAACGCGAGATCGCTCGCGGAGAGTACCGATTCGATGCCCGCGGCGAGCACGAGCAATGGTATCGGATAATCCGCGATGCGCTCCCGCAGATCCCATCCGCCGGAATCGACGTCGTTGTCGCGCCCGAGCCGTTCGAGCGACGCGATCGACATGTCGGTCATCGCGTGCAGTTTCGCATCGACATCGACCGGCGCGAGCCCCTCGTACATCTCGCGGATCGCGGGTTCGCGAGCCGCCGGATCGCGCGCGAACACATCGCGCAAGTCGTCGACGTATTCGGATTCGAACGTGCCCGGCGTAACGCGCACCATCGGATCGATCGCAACGATGCGCTGTGGCGACATCCTTAGCCCCCCGAGCAACGCGACCGCACCGCCCCAGGAGTGACCGATCAGCAAATGCACCGGGCCCGGCAGCTCGTCACGCACGGCCTCGAGATCGCGCACGCTGCGCTCGAGCGTCATCGACCCGGCCACAGCTGCGCTGTCGCCATGCCCGCGCTGATCGTACGCAAACACGCGATGCGTGGGCGCAAGGCGTTCCCCGAGCCGCGTCCACGATCGGCGCGAACTCGTAATGCCGTGCACGCAGAGCACGACCGGGCCGCGCGTTCCCCACGTCTGGAGGGTCGTTTCTTCGCCGTCGTCGAGAGCGATGCGGCGCTGGGCTTCGGGCACGGCGAACTCCTTAAGCGCGGCCGGCCGAAGCCGCCGCGTCATGCAGTCGGCCGGCACACGCACGCGCGCACCGGCCGACGGAAGAGCGTAATGTCGACGCTTAATTCGACTTCATGACGACTTTGGAACCCGTCGCAGCCGCGTAGGTGAGCGCCTTCGAACCCGCGGGATATCCATTGAATTTGAGCACGTATGCCATGATGGCGGCGTATTGATCCTTGGGAAGCGACGCGGGTGCATTGAGCGGCATCTGTTGCGACATGAACGTAAACATATCGCCGACCGTGAGATGCGTGTTCTTGGCGAGCGTGTTGAGGGTCGCTCCGCTCAGCGCCGGGCCGACGCCGCCTTCGAGTTTTTCGCCGTGGCACGACGCGCAGCTGGCGCCGTACGCTTTGGAGCCCGCCGCGGCTTGTGCGGCGCTGTAGCTGACGGGGCCGGAAGAGCCGGCCGTTGCCTTTCCCGTTGCCGTCATCTTCCCGTGCATCGCAGGCGCGTCTTTACTGGCGGCGCTCGTGGCCCGCGTCCCGAAGGCGCTGCCGGCGACGAGAAGGGCGAGCGCGGCTACCGCAGTGACCGACGCTCGCTGGAATCCGAGGGACATCAAAATGCTCCTAATGGGACCCGTGAAGGTGATGGTGCAGTTCGTCCATATCCTCAAGGGTATTGAGCGTCACCGCATCCTTGATGTGCGCCTGTGCGCCGGAGGCCTTTTGCATCGACGCGGCGAGCTCGTCACTGTGGTTGTACGAACGGATCGCCGCATTGTGGGCTTCGATCTTATCTTTGGGGAGCGAGCCGCCGTTTTGATCGAGCACATACTGTTCGAACTGCAGATACGTCGGGTGCTTGTCTTTGACGAACTTGATGACGTCGTCGCGCTTGAGACCAAGCGCATCGATGGTCATCTGATCGAACCCGGCGCCGGCAAAATCGTACCCGTCCGCTAGCACCCCCGCATGGTAAAGCGTGAGTTTGCTCCACAGACGCGGCAGGTGGATCGCGCCCAGCGGACCCGCAACGCTCGAACTGAGAAGCGGAACGACTTTCTGACCCGTAGCTGCGGTACTCATAGTTGTCTCCTAACGTTCGTTAGTGGTGCGATAATGCGCGTGACTTGAACGTCAGTTCCGCCACGCCCGATTTGTCGAGCTCGCCAATACCGAGCCGAACCATCTTGTCGAATTGCGCCGCACTCGCCTCGGCGACGGGAACCTCGAGCCCCGCCTCTTTGGCGAGGGCGATTGCGATGTGCGAATCTTTAGCGGCATGGGCGCCTGAGAAAAACACGTCGTGCTCGCGGTTTTGCATGTCGAGTCCGTCGGTTTCCAAGACGCGCGAATTTGCGCCGGTTTGCGAGAAGACCTCACGGAGCATCGTGAGATCGAGGCCGAGCGCGTCACCGATCCCGAGCCCCTCCGCTAGCCCGGCCGTATTGATGTTCATGACCATGTTGACGAGCGCTTTGACTTGGGCCGCGCTGCCTGCGGGACCGATGTATCGCAGCGATTTGCTCATCTGTGCGAACATCGGTTCCAACCGGTCGAAAACGGCCCGGTCGCCGCCGATCATCAGGTACAGCGTACCGTCGCGCGCCTGCGGAATGGAGCTGGCCATCAGCGCCTCGACCGCATGTGCGCCCGCGCGCCCTGCGCGCTCGATCGCCGTGACGTGCGCGGCAGGCGATACCGTCGCGCAATTGACGAACGTTTTGCCGGTCGCGCCGGCGAGCAGCGAATCGCCGGATTCCGCGAAAATCGCCTGCATCGCCTTGTCATCGGTCACGACCGTGATCACGACGTCGCTGTGCGCGGTAACCTGCGCGAGCTCCGTCACGACCGTCGCACCCGTTTCTTTCCCGACCGCTTCGGCGGAAGGTTTGTAGACGTCATAGACCGCCGCGACGGGGTAGCCGACGTCGTGCAGGCGTAACGCCATACCCGCGCCCATGCGCCCGACGCCGACGACGCCGATGTTCGGCAGGCTGCCGTTGCCCGTAGCCATCAGCGCGCCGCCATGTCGCCGGGCTTGATCAAGCGCACGCCGTTACGCGCGAGGATCGCGGTGAGTTCTGCCTTGTGCGCGTCGATGACGGCATTGAGCCGGTTCGCGGCCGCCATATCGCCCACGCGAACGCCCATCGCCATGGGAAAGGCGTACTGTTCGGGAGATCCTTGGCTGCGGCTATTGGGTACCGCCACGACCGCGAGCTGCGGCCGGCTCTTGAGAAAATAGCCGACGGCCGGCTCCCAGGTGACGCCGACGGCGACCTTCGTTCCGACGGCATCGAGCATCTCCGTCGGCGAGCCCGAGGGCGAATCGGCCGAATCGAACGGCACCGCGTGCAGGATCAGCGTGCGGATCTTTAGGCCGTTTTCCGCCGGCGTGTCGGCCTCGAACCCGATCTTTAAGTTCCTAAGGACCGGCGAATCCATCGACGTGATGTCGTAGTGCTTGGCCTTTGGATAGACGAACACGTACGAGGAGACATAGTACGAGTGCGTGGTGAGCACGTTATCGCTTGCGTACGGAACGTCCATGACGACGTCGCATTTGTGCGCGTTGAGCTGTTCGTGAATGAATTGATCGAAGCCGCCGGGCCCGCGCGTGATGGCCCACGTGTAGACGAGTTTTGCGCCCATCGATTTGGCAACGAAGGCCGCAATTTGATTTTCGAACCCCATACCGGCGCGATTGGAATACGGCATGTATTCGGGGTCCGCGCACACGCGCAGGTCTCCCGCACGGGCGGCAGCGGGCGCGAAGGTTCCGGCGGCTAGCGCGCCGAGCAGCAGTCCGACGCGGAGTAATGTATGCATCTTATGTCCTGTGTGCGACGTGAATGACAGACGCGCCGACCCGGTGCGCACACCGGATCGGCGGATCGAGAACAACCTTTCCGCTTCGCCGCGGATTCTTTAGAGCGAGAAGACCACCAGGTCGCCGCCGAGTTGCGTGTAGCTGCCGAGATCGAGGGCGGCATTGACCGCACCGAGACCCGCGGTGGGATTGGTGAGTCCGGCCGCGAGCCCCAGGGCTGCCCAGCCGCCGACGCCCGAGAATACCGCAACGTACTGCTTCCCGTTATGCGTGTAGGTCATCGGGTTTCCGATGATGCCCGACGGAACTTTGAACTTGTAGAGTTCCGCGCCCGTCTTGGTATCGACGCCCTTGAAGAACCCGTCCATCGTCCCGTAGAAGGAGACGCCGCCGGCCGTCGTCAGTACGCCGCTCCACGCGGGGAATTTCTCCGCATCAGTCCAAACGATTTTGCCGTCGTTAGGATCCCACGCGATGACCGCACCGCGATTGCCGCCCGGACCCGGATACATCTTGACGATGGCTCCAACGTACGGGAATCCGGACTTGTACTTGACCGCGAAGGCCTTGTAGTCCATGCAATTGTGATTGGTCGGCACGATGAAGTAACCGGTCTGCGGATCGAACGCCGCAGGCTGCTGGTCCTTCGAGCCCATCGCCGCAGGGCAGATACCCGACACGTTGACGCCGGCCTTGGGAGTCTTCGAGTCGACGACGTTGGGACGGCCCGTCTTGATGTCGATATCGGTCGCCCAGTTGACCGCCGGATCGAACTTCTTGGCCAGCAACAGTTTCCCGGTGCGACGATCGAGTTCGTATCCGAAGCCGTTGCGATCGAAATGAACCAGCGCCGGCGTCTTGGTACCGTTGACGCTGATGTCGGCGAGAATCATCTCGTTGACGCCGTCGTAGTCCCACGCGTCGTGCGGCGTCATCTGGAAGCCCCACTTCGCCATACCCGTGTCGGGGTTGCGTGCGAAGATCGTCATCGACCACTTGTTGTCGCCGGGACGCTGTGAGGGATTCCACGTGCCCGGGTTTCCGGTGCCGTAGTACAGGAGGTTCAGCTCGGGATCGTAGGAGTACCAGCCCCACGTCGTGCCGCCGCCGACCTTCCACTGGTCGCCGTGCCACGTCGAGGTGCCCGCACCCTTGGGTCCCGTGAAGTCCGAGCCGATGCGCACGTCGGTGTCGGGACCTTCACTATAGGCCCGCCACAATTTCTTGCCGGTACTCAGATTGTACGCGGTTAAGTAGCCGCGCACACCGTATTCACCGCCGGAGACGCCGACGATAACTTTATCCTTGACGACGAGCGGCGCGGCCGTTAGCGTCTGGCCGGCTTCGGGGTCGCAATTTTTCATATTCCAGACGACTTTGCCGGTCTGGGCGTTGAGCGCGATGACCTGTCCGTCGAGTGCATCGACGATAATTTTGCCGTCGCCGTAGCCAACGCCGCGGTTCACGAGGTCGCAACAGGCGACCGAAACCGCGAAGGGATCTTGCTTCGGCGTGTATTCCCACTTCGTATGATAGTCGTTAAGATCGACTGCAAAGACGTGATTCGGATACGCGGACTCGAAGTACATCGTGTCGCCGACCACGAGCGGTTGGCCTTCGTGGCCGCGCGTCGCGCCGGTAGACATCGTCCACGCGACTTTCATGTTCTTCGCGTTTTCCGTCGTGATTTCGTTGAGCGTGCTGTTACGCGTATTCGCGTAATTGAGACTTGGCATAACCCATTGGGCGCTGTCCTGAGCCATACTCGCCAGAGACACTTTCTCTTGCGCCGTACCAGGCCGTAGCACGCCCATCACGCCAAGCGCCAGGGCGCCGACTGCGGCAAGGCCGACATACCATCGCTTCATAGCAAAGACTCCTCGTCGTCCGACCCGGTACGGGCCGAGACGTGGTCTTACGCTATCCTGGGAACGGTTCCGATAAAAGTCGGCCGTTCGGCGTACATGAAAACTGCATCTACACCGGTTTTGCGTGAAAGGGAGTTTCGCGGCATCTTCGTATCTTGTGCACATCGGCTGTGCCACCACGTACTTCCGGCTTCCAGCGGAGCGCAGCACCTATGATACAACGCGAGTTTAGGGCTTACGAAGCGCGGGACTCGATCTCCGTGGCCGTGGTCGCCGACCGTGAAACGAGTCGCGGCGCGCTGCTTGCCCTCATCGAGGACGACGCTCAACTGCGCGTCGCGGGCTCGGCTTCCTCGGCGGCCGAAGCAAAGTTGCTGCTCGAAGTCGACCCACTCGACGTGATGCTCGTCAACCTGCCGCTGTCCGACCGGCCAACAGCCGCCGGCGCCGATTTTATTCGCTACGCCAAATCGCGCCGGCCCGAAGTCGGCATCGTCTCGCTCAAGCGCGACGTCGACGAGCACTGTTTGCGCGCCGCCCTCGATGCCGGAGCCAATGCGTGCTGCATGGCTACGACCTCGCAGCATCGTCTCGCGCAAGCGATCCGGGCGGTCGCCGCGGGCGCGACGTGGCTGGACCCGGAAATCTCGCGCATCCTCCTGCACCCGACGCCGCCGCCGGTTGCGTTCCCAAAGTTGCCGGCGCCGCATCCGCATCTCTCCCCGCGCGAACGCGAGATCTTACGCCTGCTGACGGACGGCTATACGAATGAAGAAATCGCCGACCGCCTCAGTTGCGCTCCGGCAACGGTCAAAACCCACCTGCTGCACCTCTTTCGCAAGCTCGGCGTGCGCGATCGCGTCAGCGCTGCGGTAGCCGCGCTGCGGGGCGATCTGCTCTAAAATCGCCACCCCTTTCCTACTCTTTGCCATCGTGGCCGCCTTGGCGGCGCCGTCCCCGGCCGCGACCGCGCCTGCGACGGCCGAACCGCTGATCGTCGACGACGACGCAGGGCGCCCCATTGCGGGTGCGAGCGTCGATTTCGTCGACGCGGCCGGAACCCACGACGCCGAAACGACCGATGCGCAGGGCCGGACGGCCCCGCGGACCAGCTTCGCGGCCGTTGCCGCCGATATCCGCAAGTCCGGCTTCGAGACGCTCCGCGTCGCGCTCGGGCGAGGAGTCGCGCGTGCCACGCTCGCTCGGGTCCTCCCCGTCATCGGTTCGGTCAGCGTTGCGACCGGCACGGAGAAGAATCTCCACGAGGTGCCGCTCGCGGCGTCGGTGCTCGACCGGGCGTCGATCGCGCTCACGCCCGCGACGTCGGTCGATCGCCTGCTGCGCGCGCTGCCCGGCTTCGACCGGACGCGCAGCAACAGCGCCTTCACGAATTACGGCCAGCTTCGCGCATCGTTTTCCGGGGCCGGCAACGACCGCGGCACCGTTTTGGTGGACGGCATTCCCGCGCAGGACGGGTTCGGCGGCCAAATCGACTGGCAAGCCTATCCGAGCGATGAGGTGCAGCGCATCGAATTGCTGCGCGGCTCCGGATCGGCGCTCTACGGCTCCGGTGCCATCGGCGGCGCACTCGACATCGCCACCTTCGGACCGCTTACCGGCGCGGGTCTAGGTGCCGACGGCCGCCTTTCGCTTGGGACAGGGACCAACGACGAGCGCAACGCGAGCCTGCAGCTGCGGGTGCCCGTGGGCAGCACCGTCGGGCTATCGTTCTCTGGCGTCGAGTCGCGCCAAGCCTACCGCGATTTGCCGCCGGCGTACGCTTCGCCCATCGACCAAGTGGCCTCGAGCACGAGCGGCTCGAGTCACCTGCGCGCGCGTTTCGACGACGGCAAGACGCGAGTCGACGTCTCGGGCATCGCCGCCTCGGACCATCAGGCGGAAGGCCGTCCGAACTACGCCTTCGACCGTTCGCTACGTCAAGTCGACATGCTGGCGGCGCACACGCTGGGCGCGGTCCACGCGCGCGTCGTCGCGTTTGCTCGCGATACGACCGTCGTCAATCTCGCCGACGTCTTTCCCACCAAGCCTGGCACGCCGCGCTACGTTCAGCACGTTCCGACGACGGAGAACGGTTTTTCGGCCGCCTTTGCCGCACGACCGGGCAGCTCGGAACTCTCCTTGGTGGTCGATGGCCGGCGCGTCGCCGGGACGAGCGAGCAGGCCGGGCCGACCGGCGCGCTTCAAGCTCGCGGCTCGGGCGCCCAGACCGTCCGTGGCGTCGGCTTGCAGGCGACCTTCCGCAGCCGGCGTGCCGAGGCCCTGGTCGGCGTTCGTGGCGATGCCATCCACTACGAGAACCTCTCGCTCGTGACGGTCACCGCCGCGACCCCGGCGCCGAGCGTGGCGAGCTCGACCGTCGCGTCGCGGGACGCGGGCGCGATCTCGCCGCGTGTCGCGCTGCGCTACGACCTCTCGCCTGCGCTCGCGCTGCGGATCTCGAGCGGCGGCGGTTTTCGAGCGCCCTTCCTTAATGAACTCGTTCGCGGGTTCAACGTCGGAGCCGTCGTGATGGCGCCGAATCCGGACCTCGTGCCCGAACGCAGCCGGACGGACAGTGCCGGTGTAGACGCGTTGTTCGATCGCGGGCGCGGGCGCCTTACGTTCGATGTCACCCAGACACACGTGAACAACGCGATCGCGTTCGCGACGGTGACCCCGACGCTGATGCAGCGGCGGAACATCGCGCGCACCCAGACCGACGGCGAAACGCTTTCCTACGTGCAGCGTCTGGGCCCGTGCACGCGCGTACGGGCTTCGGCAACGGCGCAATACGCGCGCACGCTCGCGGGCCCCGAGATGAGCGTGGGCAAGCGTCTGGCGTTCGTGCCCGAGCGCGCGGCCTCGCTCGGTGTCGATGCTACGGGCCCAGGAGTGCTGTCGGCCTCGCTCGACGCGTCGTACGTCGGCCAGACCTTTGCGGACGATCTCGAACGTCAGCCCCTCGGCGCCGCGCTCTTGGTCGGCGCGACCCTGCGCGCCGCCACGGCTTCGGGGACGTCGTACTCGCTGGTTGCCGACAACCTGACGCGCCAGACATATCTCTCGAGTATCGACCGTAACGGCCCGCCGCTTGGGGTCGCGCTCCGCATCGGCTTTCCGCTAGGACCGCGCCCGGCGGCGCCGCCGGGGAGCTGTGCGCGCTAGTCGAGGGCGATATCGAGCCCGATATCCAGCGCGGTTGCGCTGTGCGTGAGCGCGCCGACGGAAATGACGTCGACGCCCGTCGCCGCCACCGCCGCGACGGTCGCGAGGGTCACGCCCCCGGACGCTTCGACGACTGCGCGGCCGGCGATGCGACCCACCGCTTCCCGTAAATCCGCGAGCGAAAAGTTGTCGAGCAGGATTGCGTCGGCACCGCCCGCCGCGAGGACCTCTGCGAGCTGGCCGAGCGTATCGACCTCGATCTCGATGCGCATGAGGTGACCCGCGCGGGCTCGCGCACCGGCTAGCGCAGCGCGCACGCCGCCTGCGAGTGCGACGTGGTTATCTTTGATCAATATGGCATCATCGAGGCGGAAGCGGTGGTTGCTGCCGCCGCCCGCGCGCACGGCATACTTCTCGAGCGCACGCAGACCGGGCAGGGTCTTGCGCGTCTCGCAGATGCGGCACGACGTCGCTCGCACCGCCGCAACATAGCGGTTGGTTTCCGTTGCGATGCCGCAAAGGTGTGAGAGCAGATTGAGCGCGGTGCGCTCCGCGCCGAGCAGCGCGCGGGCGTCGGCCGCGACCGTTGCGAGCGTCGCGGCCGGATCCACACGCTCGCCGTCGCTGCGAACGCCCTCGAAGCGCGCTGCGGGATCGAGCCTGCGAATCACCGCCAGCGCCACATCGATCCCCGCGAGGACCCCGTCCACGCGCGCGACCAGCCGGGCGCGCGCCATCGCTCCCGCCGGGACGGTCGCCTCCGACGTCACGTCTCCGCCGAGCCCGAAGTCTTCGGCAAGTGCCGCGCGCACGATGGGCTCGTACACGACGGGTGATAGCGGCGCGAGCGTCCGCGCCGGGGAGTCCGTCATGCGATCCGCACGGCGGGCAGATGGGCGAGCAACGAAAACGAGCGGCGTCCGGCAGGCGTGGCAGCGCCCGGGTAGTCGTTGCGCGCATGGCTTCCGCGCGACTCGCGCCGGCGCAGCGCAGCGAGCGCGATCAGCGCGCCCGCGAGCGCCGCATCGCGCACGTCGCGGCTCCCCGTCGACTCGCCGAGATCGCGCAGCGCCGCTACGGCTCGAGTAAGTCCGGCTTCGTCCCGCTCGACGCCGACATCGCGGTACATGATGTCGCGGATGGCGTCGAAGGCACCGGGCTCTGCATCGCGATCGAACGCCTCGAGCGCTTCGCGCGGCACGACCGTCTTCGCGGCCGCCGGCCCTGCGCGAGCATCCGCCCGGGCCGCGCGGGCGATGCGTTCGGGGTACACCACGGATTCGAGCAGCGAGTTGCTCGCGAGCCGATTCGCGCCGTGCACGCCGCTCGCGGCGACTTCGCCGCACGCGTAGAGTCCGGGCACGTTCGTGCGCCCGTCGAGATCGACGGCGACGCCGCCCATGTGATAGTGCGCGGCGGCGACGACGGGAATCGGCATCGTGCGCGGATCGATTTCGAAGCGACGACAGGCAGCAAAGACGGTCGGAAAGCGTTCGAGAAACGCCGCGCCGACGGCCGCGCGTGCATCGAGATAGGCGTGACCGCCGCGCTGCGAGACTGCGAAGACACGCCGCGCCACGATGTCGCGCGGCGCGAGCTCGAGCGCCGGATCGACGCCCGCCATGATCCGCGCGCCGGTTTCGTCCACGAGCCGCGCCCCTTCACCGCGGAGCGCCTCCGTCACGAGCGGAAGCGGATCGCTCGGCACGTCGAGCGCCGTGGGATGAAACTGCACGAACTCGAGGTCCGCGAGGCGCGCGCCCGCCCGCGCAGCGAGCGCGATGCCCGAGCCGCGCGACGACGTCGGATTGGTCGTGTGGCGGTAGAGCCCGCCGATTCCACCCGTCGCGAGTACGACTCTCGGCGAGCAGAGCGCGACGGTCTCACCCGCCGCGTCGCGCACGACGAGGCCGCCCGCGCGACCGCGAGCGACCAGGATATCGAGCGCGCGCGCACCTTCGTAGAGGACGATGTCCGCGCACTCGTGCACGGCGTGCGCGAGCGCGCGGACGAGTTCGGCGCCCGTCGCGTCGCCGCCGGCTCGCAGGACCCGGCGCCGTGAATGCGCTGCCTCGCGCCCGAGCGTATAGCGCGCTGCGGCATCGCGGTCGAAGCGCACGCCGAGCGATGCGATGCGCTCGATCGCGCCGGGCGCATCGGCGGCCAGTCGCGCTGCGACGCGCCGCTCCACCAAGCCCGCTCCGGCCGCGACGGTGTCGGCCGCGTGCAGTGCCGGGGAATCGTCGTCACCGACCGCGGCCGCGATGCCGCCTTGCGCCCACGCCGAGGACGTCCATTCGCCGAGCGACCGGTACGAGACCAGAGCGACGCGCCTGGACCGCTCTGCCGGCAGCGCACGCACGAGTTCCAGGGCGGTCAGCATGCCGGCGAGCCCGCCACCGACGACGACCGCATCGAAGTCCGCGGCGCGGGGCGTCATGCGGCGGGAGCCGCGTCGCGGCCGATCGCCGTCATCCGCTCGACCGCAACGCGCGCGCGTCCCGCTACGTTTGCGTCGATCTCGATCTGCGGCGACATGTTCTCGAGCGCGCGCAATATCTTCGGCAAGGTGATACGCTGCATGTGCGGACAAAAATTACACGGCTGCGTGAATTCGATCTCGGGAAACGCGTCGACGAGGTTGCCCGCCATCGAGCATTCCGTGATCATCGCCACGCGTGCCGGACGCGTCTCCTTGATGTAACCGAGCATCGCCGTCGTCGAGCCGACGAAATCCGCTTCGGCCAAAACGCTCGGCGGGCACTCGGGATGTGCGAGTACGACGAGGTTCGCGTACATGGAACGCAACTCGCGAATCTCTTCACCGGTAAACTTTTCATGCACCTCGCAGTGACCTTGCCACGTCACGATCTCGACGCTGGTCTTGGACGCGACATAAGCGGCGAGGTATTGATCGGGCAAAAAGATCACTTTGCGCGCGCCGAGCGATTCGACCACGGCTACGGCGTTGGCCGACGTGCAGCACACGTCGGATTCGGCTTTGACGGCGGCCGACGTGTTGACGTAGGTGACGACGGGAGCGCCGGGATGCGCGGCCCGCAGCAAGCGCACGTCAGCCGCGGTGATGGACTCGGCGAGCGAACAGCCTGCCGCGAGGTCCGGCAGCAGCACCGTTTTTTGCGGGCTCAGGAGCTTGGCGGTTTCCGCCATAAAATGCACGCCGCACATCACGATCGTATCGGCGTCCGTCGCGGCCGCAGCCCGCGCGAGCGCGAGCGAATCGCCGACGATATCGGCGACACACCGGTAGATCTCTTGGGTCTGGTAGTGGTGCGCGAGCACGACGGCGTTGCGCTCCGTTTTGAGTGCTTCGATGCGCGCGACGTAGGGCGCGTAGAGTTCCCATTCGGCGCGCGTCACGCTACGCGCGATGCGCGCGTACAAATGCTCCGTTCGCGCCGCGATAGCCGGCGTGTACGGGAGGTCCAGGCGATCGGGCGCTGCGGTCATGACGCTCCTTGTGACGCCACTTTACGAAGCCGCGGTTTCGGTTTCAGCGAGCCCGCTGGAAAAGTAATTCGTGAAACGATCGTTTCACAAACCTTTGACGCTCGCACGAAGCGGGCCGCGAGCCGGCGCGGGCGCGGCGGGCAGCGCCGCCTCGACTCGGCCGACGAGCGTTGCGGCGGCGGCGTACGGATCGCCCCCCGCGCCGCCAGGACGGGCGAGCAGCGCCTCGATCTGGACGTCGACGCGGCGTCCGAGGTCGCCCATGACGAGCGCCCGGACGCGATGCGCGAAGGCGCTCTGCCGTTTGTGAGCGAGCTCGCCGCTCGAACGCAGGTAGGCGTCGTGCCGCTCGATCGCCGCCCACAATGCGTGGACGCCGGCGCCCTCTCGCGCGCGCGTCGCGACGAGTTCGGGCACCCAACCGGAGAAATCGAGCATCTCCATCATGCCGCGAATCTCGCGCTGCAATTGCAGCGCCATCGGGTGATCGGCTTTGTTTACCACAAAAATATCGGCAACTTCCAGGATGCCGGCTTTGAGCAGTTGTACGGAGTCGCCGCTTCCCGGCTGCAGCGCGACGAGCGTCGTGTCGGCGAGTTCGGCTACTTCGATCTCGGACTGCCCGACACCGACCGTCTCTACGATGACGACGTCCTTGCCGAAGGCGTCCATGAAGGCGACCGCATCGCCCGTCGCACCGGCCAGACCGCCGAGATGGCCGCGGCTGGCCATCGAACGGATGAACACGTCGGCGTCGGTGAAGTGCTCGGTGAGGCGGATACGGTCGCCTAAGATCGCGCCGTGCGAGAATGGCGAACTCGGGTCTACGGAGACGACGCCGACGGTTTTGCCGGTCGCGCGCGCGAGCGCGACCAGCGCCGAACAGAGCGTCGATTTCCCGACGCCCGGCGGCCCGGTCAAGCCGATGGTCATCGCGCGGCCGGTGCGGGTGAAGAAGCGGTGCATGAGTTCCGCGCCGCGTCCCGACTCGGCGCGGGAGATGGCGCGCGCGAGCCCGCGCGGGTTCTTGGCCTCGAAGAGGTCGCCGATCTGCGCGTCGATGTCGCTCACCCCAGGCGCGCCCGTTCGCCCAGCGCCACGCCGAGCCCGCGCGTCGCGAGCGCGGCGAAGAGCGTCGGCAGCAGCGCCAGCACCAGAAACGTCAGCGGCAGAATGCCTAGGCCGCTGCGCCCGAATGCGCCGGCCGTGAGCGCCCAGAAGATGAGGGCACACAGGGCGTTGCCGGCGATCATGAAGCCCAGCCGGGCGATTTCCGAGAAGACCGCCCAGGTACGGCGGTGCGGCGCCCGCTCGGCGACGCCTTCGACGTAGCGCCGCCGGTAAGCGAAGTATTTGTCTAGGAAATGCTCGCGGAAACCGGACACGGCCGCGTCGTTCGACGCCGCGCGGCGGTGCCCCGGGACAAAGTCGCCGGGTGCGCCAAGCTACGCCCGATGATTCAGCCCGGGTATTGCCGTTTCGCCGCAAGTCACGGCGAAACGCTCGTGTTCGTCTGCGAGGACGATCTGTGGTCCGTCGCCCGCAGCGGCGGGATCGCCCGGCGGCTCACGACGAGTTCAGGCGACATCGCATTGCCCCGCATCTCGCCCAACGGCGCGCAGCTCGCCTTCGTCGCCCGCGAAGAAGGCAATCCCGAAGTGTACGTCATGCCCACGGGCGGCGGGATTGCGAAACGCCTGACGTTCCTGGGCAGCGAAACCTGTACCGTGAGCGGCTGGTCGCCCGACGGAACCGAGATCTACTTTTGTTCCGACGCAGGTGCGCCGTTCGCGCGCGAGACGCACGCCTTCGCCGTCGTCGCGAGCGGCGGAGCGGTCCGGCCGCTACGCCTGGGACACGCGACCGCTGTCGCACGTCACGCCGACGGCCGCTTCGTGCTCGGCCGCAACAATGCCGATCCGGCGCGCTGGAAGCGCTATCGCGGAGGCACCGCGGGCGACCTGTGGGTGGACCCCGCCAACGACGGCAAGTTCACCCGGCTCGTGGTGGTTGCGGGCAACCCCGTCTGGCCGATGTGGGTGGGCGAGCGCATCGCCTTCCTCAGCGACCATGAGGGCGTCGGCAACGTGTACTCGGTGCGTCCCGACGGCGGCGACCTCCGCCGTCACACGCACGAAACCGAATACTACGTGCGCTTCCCGTCGACCGATGGCACGACGATCGCATACACCGTCGGCGCGACCGTGGCGTTGCTCGACATTGCGACGGACACCATCGTGCGCCCGGCGATCGACACGCCTTCGCCCGCACCGCAACTCGCGCGCCGTTTCGTCGAGGCCGACGAAGGACTCGAACACTTCACGCCGAGCCCGGACGGTACGGCCCTAGCGCTCGTTTCGCGCGGCCGCGCGTTCACGATGCCGCTCTGGGAAGAGGCCGTCTCCACGCACGGCGCCGGCAGCGCCGTGCGCTACCGCGCGACCGAATGGCTGCACGGCGGCAAGCGATTCGTCTGCGTCAGCGATGAGGGCGGCGCCGAGCGGCTCGAAGTCCGCGACGTCGCGGGCGAAGAGGCCCCGCTCTCGGTCGTCACGGCGGATATCGGGCGCGTCGTTGAACTCGCCGCGTCGCCCGTCGCCGACATCGTCGCGGTCGCCAACCACCGTCACGAATTGCTGCTCGTCGATCTCGCGGACGGACGCGCGCGCACGATCGATACGAGTCCCGCATCGCAGATGCACGACCTCGCCTTCTCCCCCGACGGACGCTGGCTCGCGTATTCTTGCGCCGTGGCGCCCGATCCCGGGGCAACCGCTAACCCCGACACGGCGATTCTTCGCATCGCAAAGGTCAAGTCCGGTCACGTGCACGACGTCACGCCGTTGCTGCGCGTGGACCGTTCGCCCGCCTGGGATCCCGACGGGAAGTATCTCTACTTCATCTCGACGCGCGATTTCAACCCCGTCTACGACGCGCTGCAATTCGACTTGAGTTTTCCGCAAGCATCGCGACCGTTTCTCGTGACGCTGCGCGACGACGTGCCGAGTCCCTTCGTGCCCAAGCCATCACCCGTGCACAAGGATCGCAAAGACGAAGGCGCCGGCGACGACGATCGCAAGAACGACAAACCGCCGCGCATCGAGATCGACTTCGACGGGATTACCGGTCGCGTTCTGGGCTTTCCGGTCGAAGAAGGCAAGTACGAGCAACTCGTCGCCGCTCACGGACGCGTGCTCTTCACGCAGTTTCCCTTGCGCGGCATCAAACCCGAAGGCGCAACCTGGGAAGACGACGACGCGACCGGGACGCTGCTCGCGTACGACTTCGATCAGCAACGTGTCGCGCCGCTCGCAGTTGAGGTCGGTGACATTCGACTCGCCGCCGACCACCGCACACTGGTCTACACGTCGCGCGAACGCATGCGCGCGATCGACGCGGCGGGCGATCTCCCCGAAGAGGGCCAAGACGATCCCAAAGCCGGCACGGAACCGAGCCGGCGGAGCGGCTGGCTCGATCTCTCGCGCGCGAGCGTGCTCGTCGAACCGCTCGCGGAGTGGACGCAGATGTACGACGAAGCATGGCGCATGCAGCGCGAACAATTCTGGGACGAAGCGATGTCGGGCGTGGATTGGAATCTCGTGCGCACGCGTTACGCGAAGCTTCTGCCGCTCGCGCGAACTCGAGCCGAGGTCTCGGACATCCTTTGGGAGATGCTCGGCGAACTCGGCACGTCGCACGCGTACGAGATCGGCGGCGATCACCGCCGTCCCAGCCAATATCGGCGTGGCTTCTTGGGTGCCGATTTCGAGTGGAACCAAAGCACCGGCGGCTATCGCATCGTCAAACTGTATCGCGGGGACTCATGGAATCGCGACACCGATTCCCCGCTGGCCGAACCCGGGCTCGCGATCGCCGAGGGCGACACGCTCCTTGCCATCGGCGGCCGCCCGCTCTCGCGCGACGTAACGCCCGACGAGCGGCTGGTCAACACCGCCGACCGCGATGTCGTGCTGACGCTCGCGGCGAAAAAAGGCGAGCGGCGCCGCGTCATCGTGCACGCACTCCATGACGAGCGGATGCTGCGCTACCGTGCATGGGTCGACACGAACCGTGCGTACGTGCACGCTCGTACGGACGGTCGCGTCGGTTATCTGCACATCCCCGACATGGGACCGTGGGGATTCTCGGAGTTCCATCGCGGTTATCTCTCGGAATTCAATCGGGATGGACTCGTCGTCGACGTGCGCTACAATCGCGGCGGTCACGTCTCGCCGCTGCTCATCGAGAAGCTCGCTCGCAAACGCGTCGGCTACGATGTCTCGCGCTACGGACCGCCGGTGCCCTATCCGCCGGAATCGGTCGGGGGACCGATCGTCGCGCTCACCAACCAGTTCGCCGGCAGCGACGGCGATATTTTCAGCCACGTCTTCAAGCTGTACGGGCTGGGGCCGCTGGTCGGCAAGCGGACCTGGGGCGGGGTCATCGGGATCAACCCTTACCACCGTCTCGTCGACGGCACGATCACGACGCAACCGGAGTTCTCGTTTTGGTTCACGGACGTCGGCTGGAAGGTCGAGAACTACGGTACCGATCCCGATTACGACATCGACATCGCACCGCACGACGACTCCAGCGGCGTCGACGCGCAAATGGAGAAAGCGCTCGAGCTCCTGACGACACTGCGCGCTCCGGTCAACGGCAAACCGCATTTCGAGCCGCGCCCGCGGCTGGCGCTTCCGACGGAGCTCGCAAGGGCGACGTGAGGATCGCGGCTGCGATGACCGCGCTCGCGGTCGCGGTGGGTGGCACGTACGCGGTCGCGGCTGCCCAAAACGTTCCGACGCCCGATGACCTCGTCGCACGCTCGCACGCGGCGACGGGCTTCGAGCGGAGGCCGGAAAACGAGCGCGAAATGTGGACCGTTCGCATCGCGGGCCTCGATGGCACGCTCGAGACGCTGCGCCGCGGACCCGATCATGCGAGTACCACGACGCTCGGACCGTTTCGCACGGCGCACGGCATCGCGCACGGCATCCGCTGGCAGCAAAATGAAAACGGCGAGACGATTCTCGCCCGCCCGGAGCCGTCGCAAACCGAGCGCATCGCAAACCAAAACGTTGCACGCGTCCGAGAGCCCGCCGACGCTTGGGTCGTAACGACCCTGTACGCGAGCGGACATGCCGCCCGCACCTTTTACGATCCGCGCACGTACAACGTTCTGCGCACGGAGCGCACGAGCGCCGGTCGTATGACGCACACCACCTTCGAAGATTTTCGCGCCGACGCGCGCGGCCACGTTCGGCCATGGCATTACTTCGGCGGAGACGATCGCCCGGAAAATGCCTACGATTACCGGCTCGTGCGCGACGACGTCGCCTCCGACGTCACGGAAAGCGACGTCGAAGTTCCGCGAGACCGGCGTACGCTCGTGGAGTTCCCGGCGGGAGTCGAATCGGTGCGCTTGCCGGCGCGCATCGAAAACGACCGCATCTACGTTCGGCTCGACGTCATGGGACGCGGCCTCGATTTTCTGCTCGACACGGGGGCGGCGACCCTGACGATCGACCAGTCCGTCGTTCGCGAACTGGGCTTGCCGATTCGCGGACGCGCGACGCAGACCGTCGCGGGCTCGTTCGTGACCGGCCGCGTCATCGTCCCGGCGGTCGCCATCGGCGCGCTCGCGATGCACGACGTCGTCTTTCGCACGGTGCCGTTCGCGTCGAAAGAGGCGCACGGGACGCGCCTCGTCGGGTTGCTGGGCTTCGATTTTTTGGCGGGCTGCGGGGTGAAAATCGATTACGCGCGCGGTACCGTCGACGCGCACCGCCCGGGCACGCTCGTGGCACCGCCCGGAACGACGCCGCTGGACGTGCGGCTCAACTCCGGAACGCCCGTTGCCCGCGCGACGATCGGCGATGCGAGCGGGAACGACTTCATCCTCGATACCGGGGCCGCGTTTTCGTACGTGCTGTTCCAGCGCTTCGCGCGCGCCCATCCTGAGGCAGCCACGACGTCGCGCGACGGCCGGGTGCGCCACGGCAGCGCCGTCGGCGGAACGCTGTCGTTCCGGTCCGTCGCGGCCAAACGCGTTTCGCTGGGCGCCTGGGCGTTCGATGGGGCAGTCGGCGTCGAGGCTCTGTCGCCCAACGCTCTAGGCTTCGACAACGAGGACGGGCTCATCGGCGCCGATATCCTCAAGCTCTTTACCGTCTACCTCGACTATGCCGGCGGCCACGTCTACCTCGCCCCCAACGGCCGCATGCAGATGGTCGAAGCCACGAGCCTATCGCGGCCCTGACGCGGCGCTCGGGACCTGCGCGGATCGCGCTTACCGAGGCGAGCAAGTCCTGGCCGCCCAAAGGACCGCAAGAGGTCCCTTAGGCTTCCGGACATTTGTGCTTTGCTAAGAACCGGACATTCTGTGCTTAGTCCTACAGATGCAGCCGTGGCGTTGACGGTCGGGCCGCCTTCCTGCTACGATACCCGGGCCGAAGCAGGGCTCGTGCCCTCACCGGATGCCCTCGGGCCATCCGGTCGCACAGTTCCGGACCGCCGGTAGGTTCGGTGTTTGTGGGATGCTCGTCGGCATCGCCACATTTTTTTCGTCCGTCCGCCCGCCTAGGGGGAGCATCACATAGCACGACCGCTGCGCATCAACGATCAAATCCGCATCCGCCAGGTCCGCGTCATCGACGATGAAGGCGCACAGCTCGGCGTGATGCCGACGGAGAACGCGCTCGCGCTCGCTCGTCAGAAGGGCCTCGACCTCATCGAGGTGTCGCCGACGGCCGTTCCGCCGGTGTGCCGGATCAGCGACTACGGCCGGCTCAAGTACGAGCAGTCGAAAAAAGACAAAGACGCACGGAAGAAACAGAAGAATTGGGAGCTCAAGGAAGTCAAGCTCCGCCCCAAGATCGAGACGCACGACTACGAGACCAAGGCCCGAATGGCCGAGCGCCTCCTGCTCGACGGCGGGAAGGTCAAAGTCACGATCATGTTCCGCGGCCGTGAGATCACGTACACGAGCTTCGGCAAACGGCTCCTGGACCGGATGGCGGTCGACATGACGCCGATCGCGATCGTCGAGCGCGACGCAAAGCTCGAAGGCAAGAACATGTTCATGATCCTCGCGCCGCGCGCGGTCCCGTCAGGCCCGCCGAAGTACACCAACCTGCACCACGACGACGCAGCAGCGACCATCGCCGCCAACGCCGCCATCGACGCCAAGCACAACATCGACGAGAGCGACGATGAGGGCGAGGTAGAAGCGGCCGCCGCACCGACGGTCGAGCCCGCCGCCGAGACGAGTGCCCCCCAAGGAGTCGCCTCAAATGCCTAAGATCAAAACGCACCGCGGAACCGCAAAACGCGTGAAGGTCAGCTCGACCGGCAAGGTCTCCCACCGTCACCAGTTCAGCGGCTGCGGTCACATCCTCAGCAAGAAGACGCGTAAGCGCAAGCGGAACTTCCGCAAAGACCAGCCCGTATTTGCCGGCGATCTCAAGCGCTTCGCGCCGCAGATCCCCTATCTGCTGTAGGAGTTTGACAGGTTCATGGCACGTATCAAACGAGGCATCGCCAAGGCCAAGCACCGCCGCAAGGTGATGAAGCTCGTCAAGGGCTTCCGGGCGGCACGCAGCCGCAACTATCGCGTCGCCAACGAAGCGCTGCTGCATTCGCTCAGCTACGCATTCCGCGACCGCCGCGTGCGCAAGCGCGATTTCCGTTCGCTTTGGATCAGCCGGATCAACGCCGCGGCCCGGCGCGAGGGACTTTCGTACTCTCGGCTCATCGACGGCCTCAAAAAAGGCGGCGTGACGCTCAACCGCAAGGCGCTCGCCGAGCTCGCGGTAAGCGACCGGGCGGCCTTTGACTCGCTACTGACGATCGCCAAGGCTCAACTCGAGGCACACGCAACGAGTTCGGTCGCTTCGTAGTTGTAGCGAAAGGGCCGACCTCGGGCCGGCATATCGCCCATATCTCCGTCCGAAAGGACCGCACGTTGGCTTCGCCCGCACGAGAACTTCCCGCCTCGAAAAAAATCGCCAAGCGCGATTATCCGGTCGGCATCGCTCTGCTGATCATTCACATCGGGGCGCTCGGGGTGTTTCTTCCGCAATTCTTTTCGTGGACGGCCGTCGCCGTCGGTGTTGGGCTGTACGTCCTGACCGGCATGGGAATCACGCTCGCCTACCACCGGCTCCTGACGCATCGCAGCCTCGTGGTGCCGCGGCCGCTGGAATACGCCCTCACGATCGTCGGCGTGCTCGCCCTGCAGGGTGGGCCGATCGAATGGGTCGCCCAACATCGTGCCCATCACGCGCACACCGACAAAGACGGCGATCCGCACGATTCGAACAAGGGCATGCCGTGGTCGCATTGGGAGTGGCTGTTTCGGACGAACGAGGCGCGCGTTGCGCCCGAAGCGCGTCCGCGCTGGGCCGCCGACCTCTATAAAGATCCGGTCTACCGGTTCATCGAGAAATACAACGTCGCATTCCAGTTCGTACTCGCCGGAGTTCTCTTCGCGATCGGCGGCTGGCCGTTCGTCATCTGGGGCGTCTTCGCGCGGCTGGTCTTTACGTACCATTGCACGTGGCTCGTCAACAGCGCCTCGCATGAAGTTGGATATCAAACGTTCCGGACCGGCGATCGCTCGACGAACAATTGGTGGGTCGCGGTGCTGACGTTTGGCGAAGGCTGGCATAACAACCATCACGCGTTTCCGTTCTCGGCGAAGCACGGTATGCGCTGGTTCGAGTTCGATCCCACGTATTGGACGATCCAGGCGATGACGTGGCTCAAACTGGCCAAGAACGTCAAGATTCCGACCGCGGAGATGATCGAGCGCCTGCAGGTTGCTAAGTCGTCGCGTCCGCTCGGCACCTAGCGGCTGCGGCGCGCTAGCGGCGGCGGCGCCCCCGGGCGTCGTGGGCCAGCGTGAGCGCGCGGAACGCGATGTCGTCGCTCGAGACGAGGCCGCGGGCGCGCAGCGTCGCGATCGTCGCAAAGATACTGCGTCCTTGTCGCGTGGTGAAATCCGCGAGTTCGGCGTTCGGATCAGCCAGGACCGATTCGACGAGGTCGAGCGCCGCAGTGACCGCGCGCGCCATCGTCGTGCGCAGGGACTCGGCGACCGGAGCCCCGTCGTCGAGCGGGTCGTTCGCGCGCTCCGACGAGAACAGGAGCGCGTAATCGAGCGCTGCGGCGCTCGCGAGAAGGTCGCCGGCACCGGCGGTCGGGCCGGGCTTCTTCGACACGTAACGCCGCGCCCCGTCCATCAGGAAGAATTGCAGATCGATGACGTCGCTCGCGCTAAGGTTCATGCCGGATGCCCACGCGAACCGTGTCCATGCGCGCCCACGCGAGGGCAATTTGCGTTTTGCAGTCACGCAACTCGTCGCGTTCGACCAGTCTCCACGCATCCTCGATCCGCCACGTGCGGATCTCAAATTCTTCGTCGTCCTCCGGCTGCCCCTTACCGGGGCTGAGGTCGCCGGCGACGAAAAAGTGAATGCGTTCTTCACAGAAGCCCGGCGTCGTGTAGATGCTCCAGAGGAAGCGCAGCGATCCCGCCCGGAAGCCGGTCTCTTCGATGAGTTCTCGCCGCGCCGTTTCCAGCGGCGGTTCGCCGCGTTCGATCATCCCGGCCGGGATTTCCCATAGATCGCGGTCGACCGCATGGCGATGCTGCCGCACGAGCACGATTTCGCCCGGAGTCGGCCGCGCGATGACGACGACGCCGCCGGCGTGTTCCGCGACCTCCACCTTGCGCCGCCCGCCGCCGCGCACCTGATCGATCTCGTCGACCCGCAAATTGATGACCCGGCCCGTGTAGATCCGCTCCGAGGCGTGTGGTTTCATGCGCCCGCGAGCCCGCGAGCCACCGTGCCCGGGAGTGGGTCGCAAAGAGCGAAGGCTTGCGAGTCTAGCGGCACGGCGATCCTTTCACGCTTGAGGGCGGGCCGGGGCGAGCCGGCCGAGCACTTCGACGATGATGCCCGCTTCGAGCGCAAAAATCGTCGCTCCAAGGGACCACTTTGCCGGCCCGAGGACGAACGCGACGGCGCACGCGATCGCTGCCAGGAACGCTCCGTCGCGCGCCGCTTGCAGACGCACCTGCGGCCCACCGGCGAGGAAGTTGCGGCGGAAGGCATAGATGAGGAAGACCGCGAGCACCCCGAGGACCGACACCGCGACGCCGTGGAAGCGGGCTACCGCCAGCAGCAATGCTTGACCGCCGACTAAGATGAGGCCGGCGATAAGCACGAGCAAGACGAGCTCCAACGTACGAGCGTTCACGGCGGCAACATCCCCGCCGAGGGCATGACTCCCCTGGCGGACCGCTCGGCCGGCCCGCCTCCCGGCGCTTGGCCGGCCCGTGGCCGCGCGCCCGAACGGGACGGCGCCGCCCGCGTATGCGTCGAACGGCGCGACGATGATCGGCATTCCGCTGGGCCGCCATGCGCCGGCGCTCGACGCAGTCCGCGCCTTGCGCACCAAAAGCGGCCGGCGGGACCAGGGCCGCTTCGCGGTCGAGGGCGCGACGCTGCTCGCCGAGGCGCTCTCCGCCGGCTGCGTGCCGCTGGCCGTGTACGCAACGCCGCGTGGCCTCGAGGCGGTGGCCGGCCAAGCCGTGCCCGCCGAGCGGATCTTTGCCATCGACGAGCGGGCGATGGCGCGGCTCTCCGACGTCGAGACCCCGCCTGGGGTCCTGGCCGTCTTTCCGACGGTTTTCAGAACCCTCGACGACCTGCTGAGCCGCGGGGAGCCTGCCCTGGTGCTCGCCGGCATCGCCGACCCGGGCAACGCCGGGACGCTCCTGCGCTCGGCGGAAATTTTCGGCATCCGGCAAGCGATTTTCGCGCGCGAGGCGGTCGAGCCGTATAATCCCAAGGTCGTGCGCGCGACGATGGGGGCGATCTTCCGCATGGCGCTCGCGACCGCCGACGCAGGCGACCTCGTGGCCTCGGCGCGCGAGCGAGCCTACACCCTCGTGGCGGCCGCGCGGGACGGCGTCGCGCTTCCCGACTTCATCTTTCCCGAGCGCACGCTCGTGGCCGTCGGCAACGAGCGGCTCGGCGTTGCGGCGTGGCTGCCACACTACGACGCCGGGGTCGCTATTCCGCAAACCGGACGGGGTGAAAGCCTCAACGCATCGGTCGCCGGCGGTATCATACTCTACGCATTTTCGCAACAGTTTTCAGGTAGGACTTTTGATAGCTAAAGCATCGGAAACGCCTTATTTGTCAAGACTTGGCGCTCAACGAGCCCTATGCTATACTCGTCAATGTTCTCAGGCGGCAGAGCCGCGACAAAGAAACTTGAGAAGGGTACACGCCGACTGATGCGCACACACGACCGCTTCTGGAAATTGTTCGCCAATACCGGATCCGTTTATGCCTATCTTATGTATCGTCAGGTTAACCAAGCTCCCGCCAACAGCTGATCGCGCGCCCTTAGAACTCACCGCGAAAAAAGATGTAGACGACGCCCGGCCGAAACGGCCGGGCGTTCCATTTTCTCGTCTGCACTACGGAGCGTTCGACATCTCTGCACTCGACGATCAACTTGCCGCGCTCACCGAGCGGTTGACGGACGCGCTCGCGCACGTCACCGACGCCGCCGCACTCGACGGCCTGCGCGTGCGATATCTCGGTCGTAACGGCGAAATCACGCTCGTCCGGCGGTCCATCGGAACCTTACCGGCGGACGAACGGCCGCAGGCAGGCAAAATCATCAACGCCGCGGTCGGCGAACTCGAAGCGCTCGTGACGGCCAAAGCGCGCGATTTAGAATCGCACGCGCTCGATGCCGAACTCGGCGTCGCAATCGACGTGACCTTTCCGGGCACGGCGCCGATCAGCGGATCGCTGCACCCAATACGCCGTGCGATGGAAGACGCGTGCGACTATTTCGAGCGGCGCGGTTTCGCCGTCGTTCTGGGAAACGAAATCGAAACCGAATACTTCAACTTCGACGCGCTCAACATTCCCGCCGATCATCCCGCGCGCGAAGGCTTGGACTCGTTCTACTTGCGACCGGGCGTGCTGCTGCGCACGCACACCTCGCCGATGCAAGTGCGCACGATGCAGGCGTATCCGCCGCCGCTCGCAATCGTCGTGCCGGGCAAAGCGTATCGGCGTGACGCGATCGACGCGCGGCACTCGCCGATGTTCTTTCAAATCGAAGGACTGCTCGTGGCGCCCGGCATCCACCTCGGACATCTCAAGGGAGTGCTGACCGGACTCTTTCGCGACCTCTTCGGTCCGCAGCAAGCCATGCGCTTCCGGCCCTCGTTTTTCCCATTTACCGAGCCCAGCGCCGAAGTCGATACGACGTGTCCGGGGTGTCTGGGCGGCGGCTGCAAGACGTGCGGCGGTTCGGGTTGGATCGAAATCGGCGGCTCGGGAATGGTGCATCCTGACGTGTTGCGCGAATCGGGCTACGATCCCAGCGCCGTGACCGGCTGGGCGTTCGGCGTCGGCATCGAACGCATCGCGATGGTGCGTCACGGCATCGACGACATCCGCGTGCTCTTCGAAAACGATCCGCGCGTGCTCGCCGCACTCGCTTGAGGATTCAATGAAACTACCGATCGCGTGGCTGCGCGACTACCTGACCGTCGAAATTTCCAGCGACGAGATTGCCGCGCGTCTGGCGACGCTGGGCTTTCCCGTCGACGCGATCGAACGGCGGCCGGCTTTATCGGGCGTACGCGTCGGGCGTTTGACGCGCGTCGAGAAGCATCCCGACGCCGACCGGCTTCAGGTTTGCACCGTCGATATCGGCACCGAACGGCCGCTGACGATTGCGACGGCCGCCACGAACGTCGCGCGGGGCCAGTTCGTACCCGTCGCGCTCATCGGCGCCGAACTCGTCGGACTCACGATCGGTCCGCGCAAGATGCGCGGCGTCGCATCCGAAGGCATGCTGTGTTCCGCCCAAGAGCTCGGCCTCGACGGCGCGTGGTTCGAAGACGGCATCATGCAACTCGAAGCCTCGCTCGAGATCGGCGTGGACTTTGTAGACGCGTTCCATTTGAGCGACGACGTCCTCGACGTGGAGATCACCGCCAATCGCGTCGATGCGATGTCGGTCGTCGGTCTCGCGCGCGAACTCGCAGCGTCGCTCGGCGTCGCCATTCGCGAGCCGCAACTCGCCGCAGCGCACGGCGAGCCGGGCGACGCTTGCGTGACGCTCGAGAGCCCCGATTGCAGGCGGTTCGTCGGACAGCGCTTCTCCGGCGTCGCCGTCGGGCCGGCGCCATTTTGGATGCGCGTGCGACTGGCGCTAGCCGGTCAGCGCCCCATCAACAATCTCGTCGACGTCTCGAACTTCGTGATGCTCGAAACGGCGCAACCGCTGCACATGTACGACGCGGAACGCATCGCGGGCGGGCGGCTCGTCGCGCGCGACGCGCGGCCGGGGGAAATGATTCGCACGCTCGACGAAGCGGACCGCGCGCTCGATGCGCGTTTCCTCGTCATCGCCGACGATCGCGAACCGCAAGGCATCGCGGGCCTCAAGGGCGGCGCGACGAGCGAGGTCACGGGCGCAACGACGGAAATCCTCGTGGAGGCTGCATCGTTTTCGGGACCGCGCGTGCGTCGCATGAGCGTGGCGCTGGGCCTGCGGACCGAAGCCTCGAGTCGTCACGAAAAAGGCTTGCCGCTCGGGCTCACCGACTGGGCCGCCGCGCGCGCCGCGCACCTGCTCGGATCGCTCGGCGCGCGGGGGCACGCGCCGTTCGCCGTCGGCGAACCCGTCCTGACGCCCGCGCCGGTCAGCGTGCCGCTTTCGCGCATTACGGCGCTGCTCGGCGTCGCCGTCGCTGCCGACGAAGCCGCAGGCGCGCTCGCACTACTCGGTTTTGGCGTCGAACGCTCTTCGGAGGGCTCAGTGCTGCACGTCACAGCGCCGTTTTGGCGCGGCGACGTACGCATTGCCGAAGACGTGGTCGAAGACGTGGCGAGGATCGTCGGCTACGACCGCATCGTCGCGGAGATGCCGCCCGTTTCCGAGCAGGCGGTGCCGAGCGCTGCGTATCGCGCGGAACGTCGCGTCGCCGCGGCACTCGCGTCCCGCGGCTATCGCGAGGCGATCACGCTGTCGCTGCAGCCGGGCGCCGTCGCACAAAAATACGCTCGTGCGAACGTGCCGCTGCCCGGCGCCGTTCTCGAAATTCGCAACCCGCTTTCGGAAGACCAGCGCTATCTGCGCTTTTCGCTCGTTCCGGCACTGCTCGCTTTAGCCGTAAAGCATCGCGACGACGAGCCGTATCGGGCGTTCGAGATCGGACGCGTGTTCCAAGACGCGCACGAACCGCTGGAAACGGCAGGCGTCGCGTGGCTGCTCGCGCTGCCGCGAATTGCGGAGCCCCGCTGGCAAGACGCCGGATTTCTGCAGTTCAAAGGCGAGTCGCTCGCGCTGCTGCGCGACCTCTGCGGCCGTACCCCCGTTGCCGTTACCGCAACGCTTCCGGGCTGGCATCCGGGCAAGACGGCGTCGCTGCGCCTCGACGACCGGGATGCGGCCACCATCGGCGCGGTCGATCCGCGACTGCTCGCAACGCACGGCCTCGATGCGCGCGTGTACGCCGGATGGATCCGCTTCGCCGACCTCCCCACGTATCGCGTTCCGGCGTATCGCGCTCCTTCGCGATTTCCGGCGGTCGCGCGCGATCTCGCGCTCGTGGTCGCACCCGACGTGCCCGCGATGGACATCGAGCACGCGATCCGTTCGACAGGCGACGGCGCAATCGCCGAGGTCGCCGTCTTCGACGAGTATCGCGGACCGCAGGTCGCGGATGGCCGCAAGAGCATCGCGGTACGCGTGACGTTCCAACGCGACGATGCGACGTTGACCGATGGGGACGCCGACGCGCAGGTCAGTGCGATCCTCGCGAGCCTGCGCGAACGGTACGGAGCCACGATCCGCACGTGATGGGGCTCGTGTGGCCCGACGTCGCGATCGGCCTCGTCATGATCGTCGGCACGCTCGGAGGTTTCAAGCGCGGGCTCGTGCGCGAGCTCGCGGGCGCGGTCGCACTCGCCTTCGCGCTCGCGGCTGCCTTCGCGTACGGCGGCACGTGGGACGCGTGGCTGCACGACCGCACGCATTGGGGCATAGGAACCGCGCACGTCGCCGGCATGGTGCTCTACGCGGCCGCCGCGTACGCCGTCGTCTTCGGCGTCGGCATCGCGCTAGCGACGATTGCCAAGCTGCCGATCATCGGCACCGCCAACGCGCTGCTCGGTGCTGCGGTCGGGTTCGTAAAAGCCAGCGTCCTCCTGTGGGCAATCGTCTACGTGGCGCTCTTCTTTCCGCTCAACGCAAACCTGCGTGACGACATGCACCAATCGCATCTCGTGGCGGTGTTGCAGCGACCCAACGGGCGCATCGACGCGAGCTTGCGCGGCTCGTTGCCGCCGTTCGTCCGCCCGTTCGCCGCCGATCTATTCGCGCGGCATCGCGTGTAGCGCAACGAGTTCCCACAGTTCGCATTAGTAAATGATAGCGAGCGGTGGGATGCCCATTGCGCTCGCTCCCTGAAGTCACACGCTCGTCATCACAGCAGTCGCTCGCTTGTTAATGGATCGGCAGTGCGTCCGGAACGAAAGGATGGTACCGTACCGAAACAATATTCTGAGTCCCTCCGCCCGCCTACACCGGCGGAGCGAGACCCTCAGGAGCAGGTGCCGACATGCCGACGACCACCGTTTCGCCTCCCGTGGAATCCGCACGCCGGGCCGAGTGGGCTCGCATCGAACACAGCCGCGAGTTCGTCGAACTCATTCGAGCAAAAGCGCGCTTCGTCGTGCCCGCGACGATATTTTTTCTCGTCTACTATTTCGCGCTGCCCGTGCTCGTCGGCTATGCGCCGGGCTTGATGGAGCGCGAGGTCTTCGGCCACTTCAACGTTGCGTACTTGTTCGCTCTCTCGCAATTCGCGATGACCTGGATCGTGATGGCGCTGTACGTGCGTCGCGCGCGCGATTTCGACGCACGGGCTGCGGCCATCGTGGCGAACGTCAAGCGAGGAGACCTCGCATGAGCACATCGCTCCTGCTCTTCCTCGTTTTTATCGCGTTGACGCTCGTCATCACGTATGTGGCTGCGAAGCGCACCAAAACGACGTCGGAATTCTACAGCGCCGGGCGATCCATCACAGGCTTTCAGAACGGCTGGGCAGTCGCGGGGGACTACATGTCCGCCGCGTCGTTCCTGGGCATCTCGGGGCTCATCGCGTTCTTCGGCTACGACGGGTTCCTCTACTCGGTCGGATTTCTCGTGGCGTATCTCACGGTGCTTCTGCTCGTGGCCGAGCCGCTCCGAAACACCGGTAAGTTCACGATGGCCGACGTGCTCGCATTCCGCTTGCGCAGCAAATCCGTCCGCGCGGTGGCCGCGATCTCGACCCTGGCCGTCAGCCTGTTCTATATGATCGCGCAGATGGTCGGCGCCGGCTCGCTCGTGAGCCTGCTCATTCCGCAAATCAGCTTCACGTTCGCGATCGTGATGGTCGGCGTTCTGATGCTCGTCTACGTCATCTTCGGCGGCATGCTCGCGACGACGTGGGTCCAGATCGTGAAGGCGGTGTTGCTGATGGGCGGCACGATCGTGCTCTCCCTCCTCGTGCTCGCGCACTACCATTTCTCGCTCGGCGAGTTCTTCGACGCCATTGCGAACGTCCACGGCACCGTGAAAGACGCTGCGGGCAACGTCGTCGCCACCAAAAATTTCACGCAGCCGGGCCTGCGCTACAACGGCCGCTGGGGCGCCCTGGACCTCATTTCGCTCAGCATCGCGCTGATCTTCGGAACGGCGGGTTTGCCGCACATTCTGATCCGCTTCTACACGGTTCCCTCGGCAAAAGCCGCGCGCACGTCGGTCGTCTGGGCGATGATTCTCATCGGAGCCTTTTACATCATGACGACCTTCCTCGGCTTCGGAGCCGCGACGCTCGTCGGCAAGGCCAATATCGGCGTGCATCTCACCGGTGCCAAGGCGGCCGCGTACATCGCCAAAGAACCCGCCGAAGCGCCAAAGCTCAACGAACAACTGCAGAAGGAAGGCTACATCGTTCCCACCCCCAACAACAATCTCGCCGCGCCGTTGCTTGCGGGGAAACTCGGCGGTGAGGTGTTCCTCTCGTTCATCGCTGCGGTCGCGTTTGCGACGATTCTGGCGGTCGTTGCGGGCCTTACGATCGCATCGTCGTCCGCCTTCGCGCACGACGTCTGGTTCAACATCGTCAAGAACGGCCGCGAAAGCGAAGGCGAGGAAGTGCTGGTCGCTCGCATCGCCGCGGGTGCCATCGGCCTGCTCTCCATCGTACTGGCACTCGCGCTCAAGTCGCTCAACGTTGCGTTTCTCGTCGGCCTGGCGTTCGCCGTGGCGGCGAGCGCGAACGTGCCCGCCATCGTGCTCACGCTGTTTTGGCGGCGGTTCAACACCGCAGGTACGATCGTCGGCATGCTCGTGGGTCTCGTGTCGTCGCTCGTACTCATCGCGATCAGTCCGGCCGTGATGGGTGTCGATGCGCCGACCGTCGCAGTGCGGCATCTGATCCAAGCGCCGGCAATCTTTCCGCTCGAGAACCCCGGCATCGTGTCGGTTCCGCTCGGGTTTATCGCCGCGATCGTCGCGGCCATGCTCACGCGCGATCCGGCGGCGGAGACGTCGTTCCACGAATTGACGGTTCGCGCGAACACGGGGCTCGGCGCGGAAGTCTAGCGCGCGACGAGCACCTCGTCGAGCACCGCACGCGCCGAATGCGTGCCGGCTCCGGCGGCCGCGGCGAGCCCATGCCGCCGCAGCACCATTTCGAACGCATCGAAGCCGCGCATGAGGTCGGCGTGCGAAAGATCGCCCATCGTGCCCATGCGCAGGACCTTGCCTTTGAGTTCGGCCTGACCGCCGCCGAGAACGATACCGTGGTCGTCGCGCAGCTCCGCGCGAATGGCGCCTGCATCGAGGCCCGGCGGAACGTGCAGCGCCGTGACCGTTACCGAGTGTGCGCCGGGATGCGAGAATACGCGCACGCCGCACGCCTGCGCGAAGGCGCGGATCGCTCGCGAGTACCGCTCGTGACGGGCGTACGCGCGGGCGGCGCCCTCCGCATGATAACGCTCGATCGCCACGTCGAGGGCGAAGGCGACCGACACCGGGGGCGTCCACGGCGTCTGTCCGAGCACCGCAAACTCGCGCGCCTTGCGCAGGTCGAAGTAAAAGCGCGGCGCCGCGGCGCGCCCCATGCGCTCCCACGCGCGCGGGCTAACCGCAACCATCGCCATGCCGGGCGGCACCGCGAGTGCCTTTTGCGACGCGCTGACCACGACGTCGAAGCGCCATGTATCCATCAGAAATTCCGAGGCGCCCAGCCCGCTGACGCTGTCCACGACGATCGTGGCCGGATGGTCGCCGATCGCAGCCGCGAGCGCGGCCATGTCGTTCTGCACGCCCGTCGACGTCTCGTTATGCGTGAGCATGACGCCCGCGATGTCATGCGCCGTATCGGCGCGCAGGCGAGCCGCCAGGGCCGCCGCGTCTGTTGCGGCGCCGAGCGGCGTGTCGAGCACTTCAACGTCGAGGCCGTAGAGCGTCGCGATGGTCGCGAGCCGCTTACCGAAGACGCCGACCGGACACGAGAGCACCTTCTGCCCCGGCGAAAAAAGATTCGCGACGGCGGCTTCGAGACCGCCCGTGCCGGAGCTTCCCGCGACGACGACGTCGCCCGTCGTCCCGAAGATCGGTTGCAGGCCGCGAGCGATGCGCTCGAGTAGCGCCGCAAACTCAGGGCCGCGATGATCGATCAGCGGCCGCGCCATCGCTTCGAGCACGGCCGGCGCGCACGTCACGGGCCCAGGAATAAAAAGCAGTTGCTTGGGCATCGTGGCCGCATCGTAGCATAGGGGCGGCGCTTACGCGAAGCGGCAAGGGTCGCGCGACCGCGGCACCCAAGCGCCGCGTATGGTAAACGCGCACTGATGCATCCGGGCGAACGAATCCGCTTAACCGCAATCACGTCGGGCGGCGGTTGAGCGGGTAAAGTCGGCTCTGCCGACCTCGCGCAGGTTCTGCGCGATCTGCCTCAATCGACCGACCCGCGCGTGCTCGTGGGCTTTGGAACGAGCGACGACGCGGGCGTCTTTCGGCTCAGCGACGATCTGGCACTCGTGCAGACCGTCGATTTCTTCACGCCCATCGTCGACGATCCGTTCGACTTCGGCCGCATCGCGGCGACCAATGCCCTCTCCGACATTTACGCGATGGGCGGCACGCCGTTGACCGCGCTCAACATCGCGGCCTATCCGATGGAAGACCTCGGACCGCACACCCTCGCGCGCATCCTCGCCGGCGGCGCCGAGGTCGCGCGTCTGGCCGGCGTCGCGATCGTGGGCGGCCATACCGTCGAGGACGAGGAACCGAAGTACGGCATGGCCGTCACCGGCACGATCCATCCCGACCGCATCGTGACCAACTCCGGTGCGCGGCCCGGCGACGCGCTCGTGCTCACCAAACCGCTAGGCACCGGCGTCCTCGCGACGGCACTCAAGAAAGGCGCGATCGACGTGGGACAGATGGCCGAGGCCGTCCGTTGGATGACGACGCTCAACGCCGTTGCGGCCAAGGCGATGGTTGCCGCCCACGCCCACGCCGCAACGGACGTGACCGGCTACGGCTTACTCGGGCACGGTCTCGAGATGGCGCGCGGAAGCGGCGTGCGGCTGCGCATCGGCGCCTCACAGGTGCCCGTGTATGCGCTCGCTCGCGAGATGTTGGGCGTCGGGATTTCGCCCGGCGGCACGCGCGCGAACGCGAGCGAACACGCGGCGTCCACGACGTTTGCCGACGGCGTTCCGGCCGATCTGCGGTTACTTTTCAGCGACGCGCAAACCAGCGGCGGACTGTTGATCGCGGTGGGTCCCGACGACCTCGGCGCATTGCTCGGCGGCTTGCACGAGCCCGACGCCCTCGCGGCGGTCATCGGCAGCGTCGAAGCCGGCAGCGGTATCGTCGTCGAGGCGTAACGCGGGACGCCGCACCGTCGCAATCCCAGCCAACAGAGCGATGAGTCCGCCCCCGCCGACCCAGGCGACGTGCTCGGCCGTCCAGGACCACACGGCGACGATGGGATGAGCGGCATCCACCTAGGCTGTAGCGCCGGCGCGACGGGTCGCCGGCGGCGTTTCACTCGGCCGGAGCAGAATGAAGACCGCCGCGATCACGATGTTGATCACGGCTTGGGTCAAGAACTGAGAGAGCGTCAACGTATGGGCACCGAGCGTGCTCGCGAGCGCGTACGCGATCCCGATCGCCTGTTCGGCAACCGCCACCCAGATCAACGCGCGATAGCGCAGCGGGTTCGTCGCAACGATCAGATACATCCCGCCCAAAAGAAAGAGCACCATGCCGTACTGCTGACTCATGAGGAGCAGGTCGCCGGTCCAGCCGGATCTCGGCGCCCAGCTCACCAGACTCGCGCCCTGTTGCGGCGCGAAGGTCGAGAGCGCACCGTTGATGATCTCCCAAATGGCCCAAATGACGAGCACACCTTGTATGGGTCGAGTCGATCTCATCGGGGTTGTCCTTTCGTTTGTTGAGGGAGAGGCCGGGCTGCGGCGTGGCTGCAGCCGCTACACGCTGAACGCCCGAGTGTACAGGGCGCCGCCGGTGACGCCGGCACGTGCGCTCGAGCGAGGCTGCGCCGGACGACGCCGACGATGGAATTGAACGGGCATAAGAAACGGCAGATTCCGCGTTTGCCCAAAAACATGACGCCTAGCGGAATAGCGAGCGCTAGGCCGAGCCCAAAGAGGTGGCGCGGCCAGGTGGCCGGGTCGAGATCGAGCGGCGTGCTATCGTGCGCCGCCGCGTTCGGCCAGACGAACCACCCGACCGGTATCCAGATCGACAGCAGCGCGAGCGTCACGCCGCGCCCCCAGCGCGGATCGAACCGGACCCGCGACCGGGCGAGCGGCTCTGCGAAATCCTGGATCGCACCGACCCAGCACATCGTCCCGCAGACGAGCGACGAGCCCGCGGCCGAGATCAGCACGAGGGCAATCCAAAAGACGCTGCCGATGACGAGCCACAGCGTCCCGGGAACGTGCGACTCAACGAGTGCCAGGTTGACGAAGACGAAGATGATCTGCAGGATCCGCCGCCGTCGACTCGCCCCCAGGCCATCTGCCGCGCCCATGTCCATCGTCGTCGTATCGTAGCTGCGAGGCCGCCGTAGCACCGCGACGCAAGTCACCGCCCGTGTCAGCCAGGCACCCGCGCCGGTACGCGGAAGGTGGAGTGCGATGTTGCCGAGTTCGCGACCGGAAACGCCATGCTCGGTGAAGCGCGCGATTTTCGCGGTGACGGGCGCCCTCGAACTCGTCTTCGGCGGCTTGCTCTATTTTTGGCCGCAACTCGCGTTCGCGTTGCTCGGACGGCCGGTCGTCGATCCCGTGATCGCCCATCAATACGGTCTATTTCTCGCTTCGGTCGCGCTCATGTATGCGATTGCGTCGATCGACCCGATTCGCTACCGGCAGCTGGTTTGGGTCGCGCTCGTCCAACGCGGCGCGGAGCTCGTCGCAGCGGTCATCGACTGGCGCGACGGTGCCTTGCCGTCGTCGTCGTTCGCAATGCTGGCCGGCGTTGAAGTCGGAATCGGCGCCCTCCTGTGGCTCTGTGGGTCAAGCGGCACTTCGCCGCGACCGAAACGCGCCGCGCGCGCACGGTCCGAAGCGTGGCTGGGGCGCGCGCTGTTCGCATTCGGGGGCTTACAGGTGTTCTGGGCCGTCCTCTCCACGATTTTCGTGCAACTCGGTGCGCGGCTGCTCGGATGGAAACTGCAGGACCCGTACACGACACAGCAGCAGGGCATCGCGCTCCTGGTCATCGGGTTGACGAGTTTGCTCGCGGGGTCCGACGTGCGCCGCTATCGCGCGTTGATTTGGGTGCCTGTCAGCAGCCAAGCCTTAGGGGTCGCCAATGCCGTGAACGAATTGCGCTTTGGCACGATCTCGCCGACCGTCGCGCTCATTCAGTGGACGATCCAAGCCGCGATCATCGCCGGCTTGCTGGGCCTCGCTGCGGCGGAAGAGCGCGAGTACGCAGGCGCTGCGGGCGTTACCGAAGGGGTGCACCAGAGGTCGTCATGACGGTGGGCTGCGGGGCCAGGATCATCACCGCGACCCCCACGACGATCACGCCCGCACCGGCCGCGAGCGGCCACGAAAACGGTTCGTGCAACATGCCGATGCCCAGCGCAAGCGACACGATCGGGTTGACGTACGAATACGTCGAGGCAAGGGTCGTCGGTACGTTATTGAGCAACCAAAGAAACGCGCTAAAGCCGATGATGCTGCCGAAGACCACGAGGTACAGCAGCGCCGCGGTCGCCTTGGGCGTAAAGGCCGCTGCGGAAAGACGTTCGCCGCTCGCGAGCGCCATCGCGACGAGCACGCCGGACGCCACGAGCATTTGCAGCGCGCTGATTTGCACGACGTTGCTGCCGCGCGAGCGGCGTTGCAGGACGGAGCCGGCGGCCCACGCGATCGACGACAAAGCGCCGAGAATCGTCGGATACGCCGGAAGATGTTGGGCGCCGCTGGGCGAGTAGAGATAGATCATCCCGGCAAGACCGACGCACACGCCGACGACGGCCGGCCGTGAAAGACGTTCACGATAGAATGCGAACGCAAAAATTGCCATGAAGACCGGCGCGAGCGCGAAGAACAGCGCGCCGATGCCGCTGGGCAAATATTGCAGCGCCCACGCGAAGATGCCGTTGCCGATTACCAGCAGTACGATGCCCGTTAGCGCGGCGAACCCAAACTCCGAGCGCGTGGGCAGCGCCAGTCCGCGGGCGCGAGACCACGTCCACAGCACCGCACCCGCAAGTGCGAAACGCAGCCCCGCCATCCACCACGGCGGGATCGTTTCGACAGCGACTTTGATCGCGGGCGCAGTCGACCCCCACAACACGTAGACCGCGAGGAGAGCGAGCGCGACCGCAAACGGCCGCGGCATCGTTCGAGATGTAGCGACCGCCGAAAATCGCGTCGCCCCGTCGGGGGCGGCGCTCACGGCAAGCTCAACGCTTGCGTGTCGAGACGCCGCCGCGACGGGGGGCGGGGGTGCGTTTGCGGTCGCTGCCGGCGGACGCCGGACGTTTGGTCGAACGGCGCATCGGGACGACGACGCCGTCTGGATTGCGGGCGGGTTCGTTTCCGAGCATGACCGGCGTGACGATCCGCTTACCGAAAGCCTGCTCGAAGACTTCGGAGATTTCTTCGACCGGCACGAAGGTCATCGTGTCGCGAACTTCCTTGGGGACGTCGTCAAGATCGCTCTCGTTGCGCTTGGGCAGCACGATCTTATTGATGCCGGCGCGCTTTGCGCCCAGTACCTTTTCTTTGAGCCCGCCGATCGGGAGCACTTGGCCCGTCAGCGTAATCTCGCCCGTCATCGCGAGATTCGAGTCGACCTTCGTGCCGGTGAGCAGCGAGGCGATCGAGGTTGCGAGCGCGATCCCGGCCGACGGACCGTCCTTGGGCGTGGCGCCGGCGGGTACGTGAATGTGCACGTCGTGCTTCCCGAAGTAGTCGTCTTGCAAACCGAGTTCGCTGCTGCGCGAACGCAGGAACGACACCGCGGCCTGCGCGGACTCTTTCATAACGTCGCCGAGTTGGCCCGTGAGGACGAGTTTGCCCGTTCCCGGCATAGTCGAGCTTTCGATGAACATGATATCACCGCCGACCGGCGTCCACGCGAGGCCCGTCGTCACGCCGATCGACGCCGTCCGTTTTTTGACCTCGTTGTAGTAGCGCGGCCGCTGGAGGTACTCGGCAACGTTGTCGGGCTTGACGCGTCCTTTGTAACGTGCGTCCTCGGCGATCTTGCGCGCGATCTTGCGAAAGATGGTGCCGACCTCGCGCTCGAGGTTGCGTACACCCGCTTCGCGCGTGTAATCGTTGATCACCGTGCGCAGCGCTCCGTCGTTGATCTGCACCTGCGAGTCGCGCAGTCCGTTTGCTTCACGCTGCTTCCTGATGAGGTAGCGTTTGGCGATCTGCAGTTTCTCGAACTCCGTGTAGCCGGAGAGTTGGATGATCTCCATGCGGTCGCGCAGCGGTCCGCTGATCGTCGATAGGTCGTTGGCCGTACAGACGAAGAGCACTTGCGAGAGATCGAAGGGCAAGTCGAGGTAATGGTCGCGGAAGGTGTAGTTCTGCGCCGGATCGAGCACTTCGAGCAACGCCGATTGCGGGTCGCCGCGGAAATCGCCGCCGACCTTGTCGATTTCATCGATCATCATGACGGGATTGCGCGTGCCGGCATCCCGCAGAGCGCGAATGATCGTGCCCGGCATGGCGCCGATGTACGTGCGGCGATGGCCGCGAATCTCGGCTTCGTCCCGCACGCCGCCGACGGAGATGCGCACGAACTTGCGGCCCATGGCCCGTGCGATCGACTGTCCGAGCGACGTCTTGCCGACACCGGGCGGACCGACGAAGCAAAGGATCGGACCGGTCAACTTCTTTTTGAGTTTGCCGACGGCGAGGTACTCGACGATACGGTCTTTGACTTTTTCGAGATCGTAGTGATCCTCATCGAGAATCTCGCGCGCCTTGGAGATATCGATCGCATCGGAGGTCTCTTTGTTCCACGGCAACTGCACGATCCAATCGAGATACGTGCGGATGACCGAATACTCGGGGCTGGCCTGCGGAACTTTGGAAAGTCGGTCGAGCTCGCGGTCCGCGGCCTTCTTCGTATCCTCGGGAAGGCCGGCTTCTTCGACTCTGGCGCGCAGGTCGTTCGTCTCGGCCTGCTGCGGATCGGTTTCGCCGAGTTCCTCTTGAATCGCGCGGAGCTGCTGGCGCAAGTAGAACTCGCGCTGATTTTTCTCCATCTCGCGCTGGATATCGGACTGGATCTTGTGGCCGAGCTCGACGACCTCGAGTTCCTTGGTTAGAAGCATGGTGAGCCTGCGCATGCGCTTTTCGCTGTTGCGCTCTTCGAGCAACGCCTGCCGGTCGGCGGTATCGAGACGCATCGAACTCGCGACGAAGTACGTTAGCAAGTTCGGGTCCGTGATGTTGTTGACTTCCATCTCCATCTCGCGCGGCGCCTGCGGCAGGTAGCCGATGAGCTTGGAGAAGAGCGAGGCGAGGTTGCGGTGCATCGCGACCAGCTCGCCCGATTCTTTGGTGATGTCGGGCAGCTCCGTGTAGGTGCCCGCCAGGTACGGCGCCGCTTGCGTAAAGTCGTCGACGCGAAACACGCTCGTGCCGCCGACGATGCAGCGAATCGTGCCGTCGGGGACTTTGATCATGCGTTGAATCGTGCCGATCGTGCCGACGCGACGGACATCGTCTGGTCCGGGGTCTTCGATGTCCTTGTCCTTGAGCGCGACGAGGCCAATCTGCCGTCCGTCCCGGAGCGCTTCCTCGACGAGTGCGATACCCGGCTTCTTCACGACGGCGAGCGGAATGACGGTGTTCGGGAAGAGCACCGCATCTTGCAGCGGCAGGATGCCTAAGACGTCGATTTTCTTGTCGGGGGCGCTCGTTGCGATGGGCGGCTTTGCACTGGCCATTAAGCGGGGATCCTTTTTACGGTCATGCGAATTTCGGTGCGCCGCGCCGGCGGCAGCGAATCTTCCGATACGGGGAGACGGATCGTGAGGATGCCGTCCCGGTACGACGCGGATGCGTCGTCGTTCGCCACGGAGACCGGCAAGTGGAAGCGCTTGGCAAAATCGCCGTACGCGATTTCTTTCATGAGCACGGAGCCGCGCGCCGCCCGTTCCCGGTCGATACGCCGGCCCAGAATATAGAGACGACGCTCCTCGACCATCACGCGCAACTCGGCCGGGTCCGCTCCCGCCATCTCGACGTTTACGAGCAACGAGTGGCCATCGGCACTGAGGTACATGTCGGCGTTGGGCTCGAATCCGCCGGGCTTTGCCTTGCGGGCGAAGCCGGCGAACAGCGCGTCGAAGTCCGCGAAGAACTCGTCGTTCATATTAGCACTCTCAAAGACACACTGCTAAGGGCAGAGGTTGCCGCTTCGCGCGCACGTCCGCTGCACCTGGCAAAAGGCGATTTGGCATCGACTATTCGGCGAGTTGCCGTTCGCGGCGGGCCTCATCCCGAATCCGCTCCGGAAACGTCTTGTCGTCTTCGATGTCAGCCAGAAGTCGCCCGGCTCTTTGCGCGAACGCACGGGCTCGCGCCGGCTGGTGCAAGTTCTCGTAGGCGCTGGCGATACTCACGTAGTTGTGTGCGAGCTGCAAGCTGTTGCGGGCTCGCGTGCCGGCGCCGCTGCGTGCATCGTGCGTGCACGGAGCTAGCAAGGCGTCAGCGCGCCGCATCGTTTCGATCGCGAGCGCGTAGTGCCCGGCACGTGCCGCCGCCTTGGCGGCCGTCGCCTGCGTCGCGGCGGCGCGATCGTCGCAGCGCGCGGCGGCGCCCAGGGTATGGAGCGACGTCGGTGCCCAGAGAAGCACCAGACACAGAAATGCACGCGATGCGGGCGTTACGAACGACGGTACGTGCACGGGTCCTCCGCGGTGAGCGCTATGGCGACGCTGCGATCGAACTCGCGTACGGTGCCGGCATCGTCCCGCTCTTCACGCGACGGCCCTTTCGCCCTCTCCTTACGCTTCGGTCGAGCTACCTCCAGCCATGCACATACTTCGACGTCGACAGCGATGCAGACTACCCGCAGCTTTTGGGTGTCCTTCGAGAAGCACCGCTTGTCGCGCCACGGCGACTCGGCGCTCCGACGTCGCGGGCGGTGATGTCGGGCGCAGACCCCTCGCCGGCAGAGATGGACGCATGCTACATGGCAGAAGCACCGAGCGACGACGCCTTCTTTCCGCTGTTCGCGCCCGCGATGAACGGACGATTCGAGTTATCGACCGGGCCCGTTCGGGCGATTCTTCGTCTTCACCGACCCTGAGGGGCGTTTCATAACCGTTCACGCGACAGTCGGATAGTCCATGATTGCATTGTCGCCGGATGACGAGCACGTTGTCCTGATCAACACGTTCGTAGTAGATCCCGATCGCTGTGAGGAACTTCTCGCGCTACTGTCGCGCGCCACCGAAGAGGTGATTCGGCAATTGCCGGGGTTCGTTTCTGCTAACCTCCACAAGAGCCTTGACGGCACGCGCGTCGCGAATTACGCACAGTGGAAGTCGGTCGGCGCGCTCGTCGAAATCAGCGCGGACCGCTCGCCGATGCGAGCACATGCGGTCGCGCGACGTAACGGATCGATTGCGAGACTCGTGCAGAGCTCGTCGCCGATGAATTGATGAATCTTAGGCCGCCGCGCAGCTAGACCCCCGGGCGCAAGTCGCTCGGGTTCGCAGACGCTTGCAACAGCGCCCCGATTCGCAGGATGGTGGCCTCGTCGAGCCATCTGGAAACCAACTGGACGTTGATCGGCAAATGCTCGGAGCTGAGGGTGAAGGGTACAGAAAGCGCCGGCAAGCCGGTCATGTTGAACGGCGCGGTGGCGCGCAGCATGTGGTAAGGCGGCACCTTTACGCCGTGCACGCTGTGTTCCGACTGACTATGGTGCGGCGCCGTGAACGGAACGACCGGGCAGAGCAAGACGTCGTACTTCTGGAAGTAGCCCGCAAAGAAGGTCTTGAGCCGATCGACCTTCACATCGGCTTCGACGTAATCGATCAGTGCGGGTAGCGGCCTCGCCATGAACTTTGATGCGACGATGTGCAGCTCTGCTTCGCGACCTGCGATGAACTTTTGCAGGTAGGGAATCAATTCGCCGTACCAGAGCGTAAAGAACGGCGTAAGCCAGTCGTTCTGCTCCATGAACGGAAGCCGGATTTCTTCCACCTCGCAGCCGAGCGTACCGAGCACGGCTGCCGCGTCGCCGACCGCAGCCGAGACCTCCGGATCTACGGGCGCGAACGCTGACTCACCGACCCAGCCGATACGAACCGGTTGACCGTCGAATCTCGCATCGGCAGGCTCTGCGTTCTTCGCGTGGATGGCATAGCCGTCGACCCCGTCCGGTCCATTGAGGATCGAAAAGCCTAGCGCGACGTCTCGCACACTTCGAGCCATGGGTCCGATATGCCACAATCGGCGCAGTGCAGCGGGGAAGTGGCCGGTGTAGGGAACGCGCCCGTGCGTAGGCTTCAGAGCGGCGATGCCCGTGAACGCCGCGGGACCGCGGACAGATATCGCGACATCGCTGCCGATGCCAATAGGCGAAAGACCGGCGGCAATGGCGGCGGCCTCGCCGCCGCTCGAACCGCCGGGCGTCCGGTCGAGATTCCACGGGTTGTTGGTGCGACCCGTGACGAGATTATCGGTTTCCGACCAGGCGGAAAATTCCGGGACATTTGTTTTTGCCAGTGGTATACCGCCGGCGTCCTTGAAGCGCCGTACGACGGTTGCATCTGTGTCCGGAACGTGACCCGTAAAGAGCTTCGATCCGCGCTGCGTCACGACACCTACGGTGTCGATCACGTCTTTTATGGTGAAAGGCACCCCGTGAAGCGGTCCAAGCGGCTCGCCATTCATTACCGCTAGCTCGGCGGCGTCCGCAGCCTTTAGGGCGTCATCGGCCATCAGCGTCACGATCGCGTTGATCATGGGATTCACGGCGCTGATGCGGTCCAGGTGTGTTTGAACCACTTCGCGCGGCGACACCTGTTTCGCGCGAATCAGGGCGGCTAAGGTCGCGGCATCCAAATAATGGAGCGGCGTCGTCGGACCCGATGAGCCCACGCCGTCCGTCAACCTCGTTGCGCTGGTCAAGATAGGGAACTCTCTCGATGCCGGGTGAAGATTTGCCGAGATATACCTACCTATCGATAGATAGGTGAGCCGAAGTGTAGGCGTTTCGCCGCCCCAAAGTCAACCCTCCATGGAGATCAGAGCACCGCAATGGCCGTCAGCGCGAACGATACGAAACAAACGATCATGAACGTGGCCCGCAAAATGGTGCAGGGGAGCGGCTACAATGCCTTGAGTTTTCGTGACATCGCGATGGCCGTCGGCATCAAAGCCGCGAGCGTCCACTACTATTTCCCGACCAAGGGCGATCTTGGGGCGACGTTAGCACGGCGGTACACGGAAGACATGGCGGCGCACCTCGACGCGTTGCTGGTCCGTTACGACGACGAAGCGTCGCTCCTGAGGGCCTATACTAAGATTTTTCGCGCTACGCTCTTGAACGACAACCGAATGTGCCTGTACGGAATCATGGCTGCCGAGCACCGCGATCTGCCGATCGAAGTTCGAGCAGAAGTCGACAAGTTTTGTGACGTAAATGTAAACTGGCTCGTCAAGGTTCTGTCCACGAAGAAGGTCCGCACCGACAAAACGAAGCTGAAGCAACGCGCCATGGCGATACTCGCGGCTATCGAAGGAGCTCAACTCGTCTCGCGAGGACGCGGCGACGTTGCTGTCTACGATGAAACGATCGCAGCATATCGAGCCGCCGGATTTCTTCCATAGCATGGCGCTGCGCCGACCGTTCCTCGCAAAATAGATTAGGATTCTTCACGGAGCGGGCCGCCTCGACGTCGGGGTACGGTGTAGCTACCTTAGCGTGTGAGATCGACTGCGGTCTTACCTGGCGCATGATCCGTCTTGTCGCGCTCAATCGCCGCCGCCAGACCGGATAGAGCGGCGACCGCGTCAGCGATTGTGCGCAGACGCGCCGGATTGTCTAAAAACGGGCCGTGCGTTGCGAGATCCCGCGGTTTTTCAAAAAGACATGGACAAAGAGCCGCCTCGGTGGTATATGTGGCTGGCAACGTATATCGAAAACGAAGGAACCGATGGAAAAACTCTGGGAACCCGTCACGATCGGAAATCTGACGCTGCCTAACCGTCTTGCCATGGCGGCGATGACCCGCAACAGGTCAACGCCCGCCGGCGTACCGACCGCGATCAACGCACAATACTATGCACAGCGTGCATCGGTTGGTCTGGTCATCGCCGAGGGCACGCAGCCCTCGGACGACGGGCAGGGCTATCTGCTCACTCCCGGCATCTACACCGAGCAGCACATCGCGGGTTGGAAGCTTGTGACGGACGCCGTGCACGCCGCTGGCGGACGCATGTTTATCCAACTGATGCACGTCGGCCGCATCGCTCACCCCGACAATACGCCGCATGGCCGCCGGCCCGTGGGAGCCTCCGAAGTGCAGCCTGCGGGACAGATGTTCACCGCAAAGGGACCGCAGCCGATGCCGGTGCCGCGCGAACTGAGCACCAACGAGATCGCCGACACAGTCCGTGACTACCGGCGCGCGGCGGCGGCGGCGATCGCGGCAGGGGCCGAGGGCATCGAGCTTCATGGGGCCAACGGATATTTGATCCACCAATTTCTCTCTGAGAATGCGAACCGGCGTACCGACGCCTACGGCGGCTCGCTCGAGAACCGCGTACGGTTCGCGGTTGACGTAGCCGCCGGCGTTGCGGACGAAATCGGCGCCGACCGCGTCGGAATCCGTATCTCTCCCGCCAATCCTTTTAACGACATCGTCGAGGGCGACACTGCGGGACTGTACCGCACGCTGATCGCGAAGCTCGCGCCGCTACGCTTGGCTTACCTCCACGTGATGCACACCGGCAACGAGGAGCTCTTACGGTACTTCCGCTCAGCGTGGCCGACGTCGCTCTTGGTGAACCGTCCGGGCCGGCCGCGCGAGGACGTCGCCATCGACGTGGATAGCGGCATGGCCGACGTTGCCACCGTCGCGACCTTCGCGTTGCCCAATCCCGACCTCGTGACCCGACTCAAACATGGCGCGCCCCTCAACGAGCCGGACACGGCATCGTTCTATGGCGGGACCGAACGCGGATACACGGACTACCCCGCGTTGAGTCCCGCCGTGGCAACCCCGAGCCGCTAAAGGACGAGCAGAGTGAAGGCGGCTGAGGCCGGCAGCACCCTCCACGCACGCGGGAGATCGTCGCGGTGGTGACGATGTTTCCACGATGGCTGCTCGTCGGAAGCGCAAACAAAGCGCTTCTTCCTTCCCTGTCAGCATGGGCATCTTCCGGCTCGCGCGAGCGCATCGCGCGCATGCCGGTGAGATGCTCCGGGCGCTGGACCTCCATCCCGGCCAGGAAATCCTTATCATGGCCATCGCCGAGAGCGGGCCGTACCCACAGACGCAGAACGACCTAGCCCAAGTCATGGGCGTCGATCATTCGACCGTCGCGAAATCGCTGCGACGCATGGAGACGGCCGGTCTCATCAGCCGTCGCCAGTCCGACATCGACGGGCGCGCGACCATCGTGTTCCTCACGCCGAAAGGCGTGGCGACGAGCAAAAAGATCGAACGGGTCTGGGCAGAGCTCGAACGCGTCACCGTCGCGAATCTCACCGCGCTTCAACGCCGAGCACTCGCGGAACTCATGCAAACCGTCGAAGACACGGTCACAAACCGATAGCGCGGCTGCATCGGCTCTCGTGCCGGGCGAAGCCGCGGCCGGCGCTGAAGCTGGCCCGGTTGCGTGGAGAGTTGTCGATTAGACGTCAAGCGGAGGCGGCGTTCGCACCGACATGCGACCGTGGGCACCGTCTCACGCGACTGCGCAATCGTTGCTAACGAAGGCGCCGCGTATCTGCACAAAACAGCCATCATCGCCGATGGCCTCGGTCGTGGAAGAGGACTCTGTTAAAACTTCATTTGTGATCGTCGAGCGAGAAGCGCTCGATAAGGCCAGAGCACTCGCTCAAGACATCCCGAACGCGCTGCAACAAGCTTGCGACGTTGACTTCAGCATGCCGGCAATAATTTTGTGCGTGCGCCCTTATCATCGTCGTGCGTGCGAAACCTTGAAAGATTTGCCTTCAACCGTTCGGCTGCGCCGTTCGCGATGAGTGAGCTCGGCGTGTTCGATTTCTCGCCGATTCGTGCCGTTAACAACATTGCGCTCCGGCAGAACCGGCGGCCGGCGCGAACGCACTACTTTGCCGGAGTCAGCGCCTCCATCGCGACGTTGACGTGCATTTCGCTGCGCGTCGACCCACGGTAGACGCCCCGAACCGGGCTCACGTCGCGATAGTCGCGGCCGATCGCAATTTTTACGAAATGATCGTTGCCCAGCACATCGTTGGTCGGGTCGAAGCCGACCCAGCCGTAGGGCGGCAGATACGCCTCGCACCATGCATGCGACGCTTCGGCGCCCAAGATCGGCGACTCGCCTCGAAAGATGTACCCGCTGATATAGCGTGCGGGGATCCCCGCGTCGCGCAACACCGCGATCATGACGTGCGCGAAGTCCTGGCAGACGCCCGCGCGTTTCTCGAGCGCCTCGCGAACCGTCGTTTGCACGGTCGTCGCCGATGTATCAGGCGAAGCGCGCGTGGATCTGATGCATGACGTGGCGGCACCACGTGCCGATCGCGTCGCCGGGTTCGCCGAGCTCGTTCCGAAACGCGGCGAGCTGCGAGCCGAACTGCACGTATTCACTCTGGTGCACGAAGTCGTATTGGCAGTCGAGTCGGGGGTCGGCAACGAGGGCGCTGCGACGTGCGCCGTCGGGCGCGGCGGGCTCGCGCTCGGCAAGCGTCACGACGTTCGAATGGGTGGTGATCGTCAGGTTCCCGTGTCTGAGGAGGATGGCGAAGTGCTGCACGTCGTTGCCGTAACGATCGGTGTAGGCTTGATGCCGGACCTTGGGCGCGAGCTCGAGGGCGAAGCGCGTGCAGTACTGGTGCTGGTCGCTGCGCGGCTGCAGGTGCACGACCGTGTAACTCTCGGCCACGCGTTCGGGATAGCGATACGTCGTCTGGTGTTCGATCGTGTATTCCATTTTGCGGTCCTTTTACGCGTCGAGCAGCGGGACGAGCGGCAGTCGCGGAAAGTAGGCGGCTTCGATGTCGGAACCCAGGAGTTCGAGCTCGTGCACGAGCGTAGCGGCAAAGGTGCCGACGCCGCCTGCCAAAATCTCGTCGACGGCCGTATAGTCGAGCAACGCGCAGAGCCGCCCGAGCCGCCGTTCGGCGGCGGTCGCAAACCCGTCCAGTGGGCTACGCGAGATACGATGCATCGCGGCGTCGACCTCGCGTGCGCAGAATCGCAGCGAGCGCGGGAAGTCGGGCGAAAGCGCCATGAAGCCGATCGCGTCGCGCGCCTCGGGCGCCCGGTGCGAAGCTTGCGCGAACGGCACGCTCGCGCAGCACATGTCGAGCAGCCGCTGCGATTCATGCCACGGTTCGTTTTCGACGTCGAGCGCTTCCACGATGCGGGCCGTCATGTACGCTCGTTCGAGAAAGCGGCCCACCTGCAAGAAGTTCCACACGTCGCCATGCGTGAGCGTCGCGTCGCTGATGCCGGCGAAGGCCTGCATGGCATCCCGTACGCGGCGTAAGAACGTGGTCGGTCCCTCGTGCAATACCGCGCGCAAGTCCTTGCTCTCCACATACAGAAAGAGCACGTTGACGACCTCCCACACGTCGGTCGTGAGTTCCGCGCGCACACCGAGCGCGTTTGCGCGCGCGACGCGGATGCTCGAAACGATGGAACTCGGATTGGAACTTTCGAACGCGCAAAACTCGAAGCATTCGGCGGCGATGTGCTCGGGCGCCCCGAATACGGGTTCCTCGACGAACCCGGCGCAGCGCATCATCGAACGCCACAAATGTTCGAAGCGGCCGCTCTGACGCGTGTAGAGATCCATCGCGCGCGTGTAGTTCACATCGAGGACGCGCGCGACCGTCTCCGCGCGTTCGACGTTGCGCCCGAGCCAAAACACCGACTCCGCGACCCGGCTCAGCATGCGCTCATCCCTGCAGCACCCAGGTATCTTTGCTGCCGCCGCCTTGCGACGAGTTGACCACGAGCGATCCCTCGCGCAGCGCCACCCGCGTCAGCGCCGCGGGCGGGACGTCGACCTCTCGGCCGTAGAGCGCAAAGGGCCGAAGGTCGACCCGCCGCGCGACGAGCTCGCCGTCGACGAGGGTCGGCGACGAGGAGAGCTCGACGACCGGCTGCGCGATGAAGTCGCGCGGCTGGGCCGCGATCAGCGCGGCAAAGGACTCGCGTTCCGCGCGCGACGCGAAGGGGCCCATGAGCATGCCGTAGCCGCCCGAAGCGCACGTGTTCTTCACGACCAGTTTGTCGAGATTCGCGAGCACGTGCCGGCGCTGCACGGCGTCCGTACAGTCGAAGGTCGGCACGTTATCGAGCAGCGGCTCCTCGGCGAGATAGTAGCGGATCATCTCCGGCACGTACCGGTACACCGATTTGTCGTCGCCGACGCCCGTGCCGATGGCGTTCGCGAGCGTGACGTTGCCCGCGCGGTAGGCGTTCATGAGCCCCGGAACGCCGAGCGTCGAGTCGGGCTTGAAGTACAGCGGGTCGAGATAGTCGTCGTCGATGCGGCGATAGATGACGTCGACCCGTTCCAAGCCGCGCGTCGTTTTGAGAAACACGACGTTGTCGACGACGATGAGATCGCGGCCCTCGACGAGCTCCACGCCCATCCGCCGCGCGAGCAGCGTGTGTTCGAAGTACGCCGAGTTGTAGATGCCCGGCGTCAAGACGACGACGCTCGGCGCCGCATTCGCGCGCGGCGCAACGTGCCGCAGCACGTCGAGGAGGCGGCTAGGGTAATCGTCGACCGGGCAGACCGCGTAATCGCGAAAGAGGTCGGGAAATCCGCGCTTGAGCACGTCGCGATTTTCCAGCACGTACGAAATGCCCGAAGGCGTGCGGCAATTGTCCTCGAGCACGAGAAATTCACCGCGTTCGTCGCGGATGAGATCGATGCCCGAGACGTGTATGTAGATATCGTGCGGCACGTCGACGCCGATCATTTCGCGGTTATAGAATCTCGAGGAGTACACGAGCTCCCGCGGGATGCGCTTGTCGTGCAAGATGCGCTCGGCGTGGTAGACGTCATGGACGAACGCGTTGATCGCGCGCACGCGCTGCGCGATCCCGCGCTGGATACACGACCACTCCGCGGCGCGCAAGATCCGCGGGATGACGTCGAACGGAAAGACGCGCTCCGTACCCGCGCTATCGGCGTAGACGGTAAAGGTGACGCCCCGCTGCAAGAGAGCGGTGTTGATCGCCTGCACGCGATCGAGAATGTCGCCGCGACGGAGCCGCGCGAGCGTCGCCGCGAGCGCCGCATACTCGGGCCGCGGCGCGCCGTCGGCTCGGTACAGTTCATCGTGATGACGCGGAGCCGCGGGCGGGCCCGCCGGATGCACCTGAAGGTCGAGCATGGCGCAGGTCGTTCGCGCTAGGCCCCCCTTCCGTCGTTGGCCCAGTGGCTAACGAGTTCGCGCGGAAGCGAAGGCGACGGCCCGACTTGGGGAACGCTGAAGTCATGGCTGCTTCCACTGCCGTTCGCGCATTTGCCCTCGGGACCGTAGCGGGGTTACGGTCGATGACCGCTCCGGCCGCCTCGCTTCTCTCGCAGCACAACGTGTGGGCGGGTCCGGCGGCCCTCGCCGCAGCGGGCGAACTCGTCGCCGACAAGCTGCCGTTCATACCCGCCCGTACCTCGCCTCCGGCGCTCGCCGTGCGGGTGCTCGCGGGTGCGCTGTGCGGCCGCGCGCTCGCGCAGCGCCGCGAGGCGCCTGCGCTGCTCGGTGTCACGTGCGGAGCGCTCGGGGCGCTAGCGGGCTCGTACGGCGGTTACCGTGCTCGCATGTACCTCACAACGGCACGCGGTTGGCCCGCGCTTCCGGTTGCCCTCGGCGAGGACGTGCTGACGCTCGTGCTCGCGCGGGTCGCGACGGCGTGATCGCGTAACCGAAGCCGGGTACGTTCCTCGCAGCGCGCACGTGGCGCACTCTTCAGCATCGGAGCCAGCATGACACGAGACCTCGGCTTGCTACTCGCGCGCAGCGCAACCGGGGCGGGCCTCATGGCGCATGGCGCGCAGAAAGCCTTCGGATGGTTCGGCGGACCGGGTCCCGCCGGAACGGCAGGCTTCATGGAATCGCTGCGGTTTTCGCCCGGAGCGCGATATGCGGCACTCTCGGCTTCGGGCGAACTGGCCGGCGGAGCGCTCGTCACGCTCGGATTAGGTGGGCCGCTCGGGCCCGCAACCATCGTTTCGGTGATGACGGTCGCTGCCGCAACGGTTCACGTGAAAAACGGCTTCTTCGCGCAAAACGGCGGGATCGAGTTGCCGGCACTCTATGCGACGGCCGCAGCCGCGCTCGCCATGGCGGGGCCGGGGCGCCTGTCGCTCGACACGGCGCTGCACCTCGAGGTGCTCTGGGACGAACGCCTCGCGTGGGCGGCGATTCTCGGCGGCGTCGCTGCAGGCGCGATGGCCCTCTCCCAACGTCAACCCGCGCAGCCCGAGCCCGCGCCGGCTAGCCACGACGGGGCCGCGACGAAAGACGCCCCTGCCCAAAGTCACGCGCCGACTACCGCGTAGCTGCGCGCTAAGACGCGCACTATAAACAGACGGCCCCGCGCAGTGCGCGAGGCCGTCCTTGGTTTCCGTCGTCCGCCGCGCCGAGCCGTGGCCTGCGCCGGAGATTACATCATGTCGTAGCCGCCGCCCATGCCGCCCATGCCGCCGCCGGGGGCGCCGGCGCCATTGCTCTGGCCCTTGGGCTCCGGCTTGTCGGCGATGAGGGTTTCCGTCGTAAGGATCAGCGAACCGATCGACGCGGCGTTTTGAAGCGCCGAACGCGTCACTTTGAACGGCTCCACGATTCCGGCTTGAAGCATGTCGACGAGATCGCCCGACATCGCATCGAACCCTTGACCCGGGTTTGAGGCTTTGACGCGGTTCACTTCGACCGAACCTTCGTAGCCCGCGTTTTCTGCGATCTGGCGCAGCGGCTCTTCGAGCGCGCGGCGCACGATGTCCCAACCGATCTTCTCATCGGCGGCACCGGATTTGCCGAGGTCGTGCTTGTGGGCTTCGAGGGCCTTAATGGCATGCACGAGCGACGAGCCGCCGCCGGGGATCATGCCTTCCTGAACCGCAGCGCGCGTCGCCGAGAGGGCGTCTTCGATGCGGTGCTTCTTCTCTTTGAGCTCGGTTTCCGTAGCCGCACCGACCTGCACGACGGCGACACCGCCGCTGAGCTTGGCCAGCCGCTCCTGGAGCTTTTCGCGATCGAAGTCGCTGTCGGTCTCTTCGACCTGGCGCTTGATCTGTTCGATACGACCCTTGATGGCGTCGGGCTTGCCCTTGCCATCGACGATCGTCGTCTCTTCCTTGGTGATCTTGACCGTTTTGGCTTGACCGAGCAGTTCGGGCGTGACCTTGTCGAGCTTGAGGCCGAGCTCTTCGCTGACGACGGTCGCGCCGGTGAGGGTCGCGATGTCCTTGAGCATCTCTTTGCGGCGGTCGCCGAAGCCCGGCGCCTTGACGGCGACGGTCGTGAACGTGCCGCGGAGCTTATTGACGACGAGGGTCGCGAGCGCTTCGCCTTCGACGTCTTCGGCGATGATGAGCAGCGGCTTCTGAACCTGAACGATCTTCTCGAGCAGCGGCAGGATGTCGGCGATCGCCGAGATCTTGCGCTCCGTCACGAGGATGTAGGGGTCGGTCAACGTCGCTTCCATGCGCTCGCTATCGGTGACCATGTACGGCGAAATGTAGCCCTTGTCGAACTGCATACCGTCTTTGGTTTCGACTTCGGTCTTCGTCGTTTTCGACTCTTCGACCGTGATGACGCCGTCTTTGCCGACGGCCTGCATCGCCTGCGAGACCAATCCGCCGATTTCGGCATCGTTTGCGGAGATCGAAGCGACCTGCGCGATCTTCTCGGGGGTGTCGACCTTCTGGACGAGCTTTTCCATCTCGACCACGGCCATCTCGACGGCCTTGTCGATGCCCTTTTTAATAAGCAGCGGGTTGGAGCCGGCCGTGACGTTGCGGAGGCCTTCGCGAATGATCGCCTGCGCGAGAACCGTCGCGGTCGTCGTGCCGTCGCCCGCGATGTCGTTGGTCTTGGAAGCGACTTCCTTGACCAGCTGCGCGCCCATATTTTCGAACGTGTTGGGAAGTTCGATTTCCTTGGCGATGGTCACGCCGTCGTTAGTGATCGTCGGCGAACCGAATTTTTTATCGAGGACGACGTTACGGCCCTTGGGCCCGAGCGTGACCTTCACCGCGTCAGCGAGGATGTTCGCACCGCGCTCGAGCGCGCGTCGCGCGTTCTCGTCGAAAATGAGTTCTTTAGCTGCCATAGTAAATTAGACTCCTGCCGGGACTTTGGCGTCGGAAACGATCGTAAGAACGTCTTTTTCCGAGATGATCAGGTACTCTTTACCGTCGTCGTCTTTGTATTCGCTGCCCGAATACTTCGAGAAGACGATCGTGTCGCCGACCTTGACTTCCATGGTCAGCTTCGTGCCATTGTCGAGGGTGCGGCCGGAACCGACCGCCACGACCCGGCCCTTCTGGGGCTTCTCTTTGGCGGTGTCGGGCAAGAAAACGCCACCCGACGTTTTTTCCGCTTGCTCGACGTGCTCGACGACCAGACGATCGCCCAAAGGCTTGAGATTCACGAACGAATCCTCCTAAATATTGGAAATGAAGAGATTGGCACTCATGGCAGCGTTCTGCCAGCGGGTGAAATGTAGCAGACTGGGCGTGGGAGTGCAAGGGGGCGTACCGGGCTTTGCGCTGCTAAGCCAGGCTGGTTGCGCCTGCACATTTCAGTGGGCTCCGGACAGCGGCAAGGACCAGCATTGCTGCTTAGCCCTTTCGGGGCGTACCTGGGCGCCTACCACGGCACAACGCGCTCGGTGAAGCCGGGGGCGTTCGCGTTGCGACAGGCGTGCGGCTTTCACTAGTATAGCCGGCTGCCGTTCCCGCAAAACGGAGCGCCGCTCGCGGCGCTTATCCACACTGTGCCAACTCTCTGCTCCGAATCATCGCAGCGCGCAAGGATATAGTATCGCTTATCGCAGAATGATACTGTTATGCCTAAGCCCACCGTAGAGACGCACAGGTACGGGTAATGGGTCTATACGCGCTCTAAGCGACGTTTTCTCGCGCGCTCATTAAGGGTTAAGTCCATGCCGCTTGATGCTATTAAGGCGCCGAAGGACATCGACAATATCCTCGTCCGCCTCCCCGCTCGCATCAAAGAAACGCTCCGTGCCAAAGCTCAGACCTCTCAAATCTCTCAAAACGCCTTCATATCGTCCGCAGTGATGGGATTTATGTTGGCCGGCGAGGTCGACAGGCTCGGCAGCCCAGACAATATCATGGCCCTCGTTCGGGCTATAGACGCTTCCGCAAAGGACGGATTCCCGATTATGGGCGCCTTCAACGACGCCGATTGGGCCGATCTCCATGAGTTCCGAACGATGCTCGAGGACACGAATCTGATCTCCGACGTGCGGAGTCGGCGCGACGCTCAGAGAATGGACACGATCGTTTTCGCAATGTCGCTGACTCGTGTCGGGCGCGTGGTATGGCCGACCGTATCGCTCATTATAGCAGGAACAATATCGCCCCAGGCGAAGCTGCCGTTCGACGCGCCGTTAGCTCAACGGTAGAGCAGCAGCTTCTGACGCTGCCAGTTCCGAGTTCGAATCCCGGGCGGCGCAACGGTTCTGATATGGAGTGTGATATAAAACACACGTGAGAGAAGGGTCGTAGATAGACACAGTCAGAGTGTTGTAGCCTAATTGGGCGTCAGAAGCTGCGGCTCTGCCCCAAAAGCAGAACCAAAAGAAGAGGGAAGGGCAACTTTCCCTCTTCGCTTTCTGGAACTGGTTTTCGGTGGTCCAGCGAAGTCGTTTCCGGATCATAGGGCTAGTGACGGTTGCCGGTGTCAGGCTAGGCGGCCTGCGCTAGCCCAGGTGCGATATGGCGAACCGGCTCGCGCTGACCTTTCTTCGGGCGGCCGTCGCACAAACAAACGAAACCTTATGCAAGATTCCCGCGCACAATCTCTGTATTCTTATTTAATCGTTTTCGAGTTTGGGATCGAGCCAAGGTTTTGGTCGAGCGGGCACCCCGCGAGATGACCCTCGGCTGTTGCAGGTAGCCGATAGTATAGAAGAGGTTCGCTTCTCGGCGTCCACTATGACGGGACATGCTTCGCGAGCGACGCCGTTGCGGCCAACACATCGATCCGCGACCCTTTGGCGGTCGCGGAGGGTGACTTAATCTTGAGCAACATTAACGCCGTGAACGGGGCCATCGGAGTCGTCCCGGCAGACCTTACCGCATGCGTCCTATCACCGGAATACACGGTGCTGCGCGCCAAGGCGGACATAGATCGGCGGATTCTCCAAATGATTCTTCGCGCGCCCGAGTCTCGCGCTGACCTTCTGCTGGCGTCGGGCACGGCTGCCCCTCCCGCAGGCCGCAGCCGAAGTCCTTTAAGACCTCGATGAGGCGGCTGGGCTCCAACGTCAGGAGGAGGCCCTTCGCAGGGCGCGGAGCAGCGGCTCGATACGGAACTAGCCATCGACACGGATCGCGCTCGAGAGATTCTCAAGGCGTTCAAACCCCCCAAGTGAAACTGCGGCACGCATAGGCACTTCTTAGAGAGGGCGCTCCTTGAAAATCCCGATCAAATCGTTCGACGTAGAGATGATCGTCGCGTCCAAGGGAATCGAGTTCGAGGTCAGGTCGCCGGATGGCGACCAGCATATCGGCGACTGCTTCCTGACGATGACGAAGTTGATCTGGCGCAAGGGAAGGACGACCAAGGCCAATGGCGTCGACGTGCTTTGGGAAGACTTCATGGCGATCTGCGCTTCTAAAGCCAGTTTAAAGGCCGCGATAAAGGCAGCAAAAGCGACTCCCTAAACCTTATTTTAGCCAGTCAGAAGCTCTCAGGCCGCGTTCGAAGGCGGCCTTTTATGGGCAATCGTCTTGCTTTTTGCGCAGGCGAGGGTTTTGTAGGCAAAGCCGGCGGTACCGGGCTTTGCGCTGCTACCGACGCAAGCCTATAGGGCGAAATTCGCTGGAGCTGCAAATGCATCTGACAAGCCGTTTAAGCTTGCCTATAGAGCAGAAGAAGTAGCCTTAGCTCCGACGAGCCTAAGCAGTAGGTCTGCCACGACGACGAGCCTCACGGGGCGGGGTCGTATTGCCTCCGTCCCCTTCCTAACAATGGAAATCATCGAGGCCGAAAAGCAAATCAAGCGTGAATTCGTTATTGGTGACCTTCGTGTATAGGAGACAGTGCGCGTTTGCGTTGGGTATCCTTGGGGCCGTCGCTCTGCTCGCCCGCTTCCCATCCCTGGCGGACGCCCAAACCGGCGACATGGGAGGCGCGGTGTGGCGCTTCTTACCGGCACTGCGCATCTTGTCGGGTGCGGTAATCGCCGCCGCGTACTTCTCGATTCCTATCGTCCTTATCAACTTCGTGCGCAAGCGCCCGGACGCTCCTTTTCGAGCGGTCGTGTGGACGTTCGCACTCTTCATCGTCGCTTGCGGCTTCACGGAGGTCCTCGAGATCTGGACCGTGTGGCATCCGGCATACTGGCTCTTGGGCGCGCTCAAGGCCGTAACGGCGGTTGCGTCGCTGGCCACTGCCATAACGCTCGTTCCCTTGATTCCGAGAATTTTACGTTTGAGAAGCCCCGCGGATCTCGTCGAGCACAGCACGCGCCATCTCAAATTCATCGCGGCGGCTAGTGAAGCGCTGGCGGGGGCGCGTTGTCAGCCGGCATTGCTCGATGCTCTGCTCGAGATCGTCGTACCAGAACTCGCCGATTGCATGGTGATCAATTTTGCCGAGGAGAGCGGCTTGCTGCGCGTACGCGGGGTACGTGCCAGACCGGACTTAGCGCCCCATGTCGCGGGACTACTGGGCGCCGCGTACGCCCGGGTGGACGGGTCGTCCCCAAGCGCCTTTGCCATTCGCACCGGGACCACACAGGTCGTCAAGTCCAGGGATGAGGCGTATCTACGCGACATCATCGACGAACCGTATCTCAAGATCTTCAAAGAACTGGCGCCACGTCAGGCCCTCGCCGTTCCACTTCTCTTCGAAAACGGGGCGCGCGGCACGTTCTTGGTCCTCCGCTCGGGAGAGAAGAGTCGCCGGTTCGACGGCGCCGAGATCGTGCTGTTCGAGACGCTCGCGCGTCGCGCAGTGGTCGCCATTAAAAACTTGGAAGAGCTCGAGAGACTGGCCTACGCCGCGACGCACGACGCTTTGACGGGCCTTGCGAATCGATTGCTTTTCGCCGATGACGTCACCGCGGCGCTGAACCGGTATCGACGCCGCGATGGCTATCTCGCAGCCGTCCTCTATCTCGATCTCGATCGCTTCAAGCTCGTGAACGACAGTCTGGGGCATATCGTCGGCGACCTGCTCCTCGTCGCGATCGCGCGCCGTATCCAAGCATGCTCACGAGCCGGAGATACCCTAGCACGGGTGAGCGGCGACGAGTTCGTCATGCTGCTTTGTAACATTGGAAGCGAGCACGAAGCCAAAGCGATTGCGGACCGTGTCCTCAACGAACTTGCCGAGCCCTTCTTCATAAACGAGCACGAAATATTCGCGACCGGAAGCATCGGTATTGCGCTCGCTTCGATGGACTACGCGGGGTGCGACGAGATCCTGCGGGACGCCGACATCGCGATGTATCGCGCGAAGACGCAAGGCAAACGCCGCTCCGCACTGTTCGCGCCGGAGATGCGCAACGAAGCGCGCGAGCGCCTCGAACTCGATACCGAACTACGACGAGCGCTCGAGCGGGACGAGTTGGAGGTCTTTTACCAGCCGATCGTCGCGCTTGCATCGGGCGCCGTGGATGGGTTCGAAGCCCTCGTCCGGTGGCGCCACCCCTCGCGCGGGATGCTGTTGCCGCTGAGCTTCATCCCGATTGCGGAAGAAACGGGATCGATCGTCAAGCTCGGCGCGCTCGTGCTACGTCTGGCGTGCGGGCAAACGCGGCGTTGGCAACTGTCGTCGCCGGCCAACGCGCTCCTGGCCATTAACGTCAACGTGTCACCCAAGCAACTACGCGAGCCGAACTACGTGTGGCACGTGCGGTCCATCCTGCGCGAGACGGGCCTCGATCCATCGTCTTTGCACCTCGAAATTACCGAAACGGTCCTCATGCAAGAGCGATCGTCCCTGGCCGAGGCTTTGCACGAGTTGCGCTCCATCGGCGTGCACATCGATATCGACGACTTCGGGACCGGCTACTCGTCGCTAGCGTATCTGCATTCGTTTCCGATCGATGCGCTCAAGATCGATCGCTCGTTCGTAAGCGGCTTTGGAGACGATCTGGCCAATCCGGAGATCGTCAAGACGATCGTATTGCTTGCAAACAACCTCAACCTTCAGGTCATTGCCGAAGGCGTCGAGACGAGCGAACAGGGGACGCAACTGCGGGCGCTAGGGTGCGGTCGAGCGCAGGGCTACCGTTTTTCAAAACCGATGAACGTCGTGGCGGCGACGTCATATTTGGCCGACTTCACGTGGCCCACTATCGCAGCGAGCCTTCCGTCCTGACCGATATGCAGTGGACGAGCCGGGCGCGATTCGACAAGTGGCTAGAGGCGGGTTCCGCAGCGCGAGCAATCTGCGTTTGATGGCTGCGACGATGAAGTCCTTACTGGTCCGAGTGGGCTGCGCGTTCGAATACGAGACAGCCGCTCCGAGCCCGGCCGTGTTTCTGGTCCGGCCCAGCGTCCCCGACGCCGCGGACGGCATCGCGAGCGAACGCTGGGAGAGCCGTCCGGCACTCGGATTCCACGACTATCTCGATCTCTATGGGAACTGCTGCCGCCGTGTGACGATTCCGCCGGGACGCTTCGCGATGCGCTATGACGCCGACGTCGCCGTTTCACCCGACCCCGCTCCGGGCGATCGCACGGCACGGCAGCACTTGGTCGAAGAACTTCCCGACGAGGTTCTGATCTACACCCTCGCGAGCCGCTTCTGTCTTTCCGACGAGGTCGCCAATGAGGCGTGGCAGCGCTTCGGTTCGTTGCCGCCGGGGTGGCCATGCGTTCAGGCGATCTGCGACTGGGTCCACGAGAACGTGCGATTCCAATACGGTGAGAGCGACCCGAAGAAAACGGCGCGCGACGTGCTCGCAGACCGGACCGGCGTCTGTCGCGACTTCGCCCATCTCGCCATCACGTTCTGCCGCGCGCTGAGCATTCCGGCGCGCTACGTCTTCGGCTATCTGCCCGATATCGGCGTTCCGCCGCCCGGCTCGCCGATGGACTTCTGCGCCTGGTTCGAAGCGTACCTCGGCGATCGCTGGTGGACGTTCGATCCGCGCAACAACCAGCGCCGAATCGGCAACATCGTGATCGGCCGCGGACGCGATGCGGCCGATGTCCCGATGGTGACGACGTACGGCGCGGCGCGTTTCGAGGCCATGCGCGTATGGGCCGATCTTGTCGCTTGAGCACGTGGTGCGCGCATCGTACCGGGTCCGCCAAAACTTTCGCTACGCATACCCGGGACCGATTTACGACTTGCGGCACCGTCTCGTCGTCGCGCCGCCGCTGGTGTACGGCGATCAGCGGCTCCTCGCGCACGACCTGACCGTCGCGTCGCCGGTCGGCATCAGGTGGGACTACGACCGCTTCGGCAACAGCATCGCGACGGTCGACGCCGAGCATATCGCGGAAGCGGTCGAATTCGCCTACGAAGCCACGATCGAACGTATCGCAGGTGACCTCCCGAAGGTCCCGGCGCGGTGGCTCGACGATTCGCTTTACCGCGGGCCCTCGACCCTGACGGTCCCGAGCAAAGCTCTGCGTGACGCGGCGGCATGGCTCCGCGCGTCGAGCCACGATCCCTACACGCTCGCCGAACGGATCAACGACTTCGTTGCTCGCCACATGCGTTACGTCGCAGGCGCGACGTCGGTCACAACGACGGCGGCGCAAGCGTACGCGCAAGCCGCCGGCGTCTGTCAAGACTACGCGCACGTGATGATCGCGCTCGCCCGCGAATGCGGCCTGCCCGCTCGGTACGTCTCCGGGCACCTCATCGGGGAAGGCGGGACGCACGCCTGGGTCGAGGTGCTCGGCCGCTCCTGCGAACCGGGGTCCGCGGTCGTGTGGGCCTTCGATCCCACGCACCGGCGGCGTACGAGCCTGGACTACGTTTTCATCGCCGCCGGGCGCGACTTCGCAGACGTGACGCCGACATCCGGGCGATTCGTCGCACCGTACATCGGCGAGTTCACGGCCGATCGGTCCGTCGAGCTCATCGACATCGAGTACGCCGCCTGACGCGACCGCACCGAATTTACAACTTTACTTCGAGATTGAGTGCCGCTTGGATCGGCAGGGTCGTCCCGACGAACCCGGTGTTGAGGTTGTTGTTGAAGACGCCGTACGGATATTTGAACTGCACCGGCGTGATCGCCGGCGATACGAAATTGCCGGACGGGCCGAGGCCCGCGCCGCCCGACGGTAACTGAGAGTAGACGCAGATGCGTTTGTCATCCCACGCATAGCCCCGTTGGAAGCAGGTGTCGACGAGCCCCGTCAATGCCAGTGAAAGCTTGACGTTCTTCGTCGCCTCGACGACGCCGCAAGATTGAACGTCAAGCGCGAGGGCTGATCGAATGCGCCGAGCGTATCGAACCGGCCCGTATACGTATCGGGGGCGAGGAGAAACGAATTGCCACTGAGCGGCGATATGCCGCACGTCTTGGGGTCGGCCGCGAACGAACCGTCGGCGGCGGCCGAGCCCGTCGCCGCGCAGGCACCGGGCACGTACCCCGGATACGAAAGCGGCGAACCATACTTCGCTCCCGAGCTGTACGTCATGCTCGGCGTGAGCGTCGCGCGCTTGTGCTTGTAGCTCAGCACGAGCGACGCTACGTGCGGCGTTTCATAGCCGTTTTCGCCGGTAAAGGGCTGCGGTATCTGATCGTAGGTGGTGTACGAGCCGTTGCGATCCAAAAGCGGCTGCGCGGCCGAGCCGTAGTACGGGTTTCGCACGGGGACGCTCGTGGCATCGGTCGACGCGAACGCCGGCGCGGCGTTTGCATTGGTTGCGCCCGGCGCGAGCCCGCACAGTGCGGTATTCGCGCGCGTGACCGTCGCGCACGTCGCCGTGTACGAGTTGTACTCTTGGATGTACGCATTGAGCCCGTCGATGACGTTGGTTCCCGACGGGAAGTTGTTGTAGCGAATGCGGCTGCGCGTGTAGGTGTACGCAAGCTGCGCAGCCAGGCCCTCGCGCCCGAAATCACCTTTCTTGAGCGCGACCTCGAGCCCGCTCGACGTTTGCTGGCCGACGTTGAAGCCCGCGACCACGCCGCCGACGCCGATCGGCACCGGTTGCAATTGATTGCGCGTGCTTCGATAAAAGGGCGTGAGTTTGAACGACACGTCGGTGCCGCGCAGATGCTGCTCGAGTGAAAAATCCGTGTTGTACGAGATGTCCGGCCGCAAAGCGTGGATCGGCGTGTTGTACCCGAGCGAAAGAAAATTGCTGCCGATAAAGCTCGCGAGGTCTTGGTTGACCGCGTCGTACTGCACCCACGCCGTATTGACCGGCCGCGCGTAGACGCCGAACGAACCGCGCAGCACGGAATCGGCGTTCAGCGCGTACGTCGCGCCCAGCCGCGGTTGAAAGACCGTCGCCGACACGTTCTTGGCGAGCGCGTTGCGCAGGTTGGCCTGTCGGTAGCCCGGACCGAATTTCGCGGCACAGCCCGCATTCGTTGCGCCTGGACCGTACGCCTGCGGCCCTAGACCGCCGAGCTTGAGCAATTCTCGTTGTTGTAGGCGTTGAACCAGAAGGCACGGGCTGCCGTGCCGGTCGTGTCGGAGAGCCGGTCGTCGTAGTTCTCGACTCGCGCACCGAGCGTAAGCGTGAGCCGGTCGTTCGGCCGCCACTGATCGGTGAGCGCGCCTGCGGTGAAGGCGGGTGAGACTTTATTGAGGCGCGTGTTGACGAAGCCCGCATCGGTTGCCAGCCACTGCGCGGTCGCGGACGTGCCGTCGGGCGCCGTCACCGCGGCCGTGCCGGTCGGCAGTACGTAGCCGGCCGCGGGGCTGCCGGGCGGCGTCGCGGGAAACGCGCCGCGCGATTTGCTCGCGACGCAACTCGCGACCGTCGCCGTCGTCGCATCGTAGCAGTTGCCGCGCGCATCGACGAGGTTCGTGAACGCGTAGCCGGGTGTATTACCCGGAAATCCGTACGAGAACTGGCGCCGTACTTGCGCCGCCGTGTAGGAGCCCGTCAGCGAGAGCAAGTGCTTCTCGGAGAGCTGGCTCGAGTAATTGGCATTGAAGCCGAACGTGTGGCTCGGAAGCTCGTAGTCGTTGAGTTCGGCACCGTAGAAATTAGCAAACTGCGCGTTCGCCGGGCCTCCGATGAACCAATTCGAGTACTCGGTGTAACCGTACAGCCGCAGATACGATGCCGCGTTGAAATTGCGCTGGTACTGCAGTTTTGCGAGCGCCACGCCGTTATCGGAATAGTCCCGATCGTTATTGGGGGCGGCGGCTCCAAAGGGCCGATATCCCGGCCGGTAATTCGGGAAGTAGACCGGCTGCACTTTGCTCGGATCGACCGGCGCGTAGAGCCGGCCCGCGTACGTGTAACCGTCGTGGAAAAACGCGTTGCCGGTCGTATTGCCCAGGGCTTGCGCGACGTTTGCCGGACCGCCCTGATCGTTGATGGAGCTGTAGTACTTCGCGACGACCTCGCTCGTGAGATAAAGCAGCTGGATGTCGTCACGCGCGCCGTCGCGACGGTGGGGGATACCGAGGGGAGATTGACGACGTTTTCGCGATCGGTCGTGGTCGCGATCGAGTACGTCGTCCCCGGCGCAAAGTTGAGCGTCCCGGGCGCGCCGTCATAAAGATTGAAGCGTCCCGGCACGTAGACCGGATAGAAGAGACGCGGGTCGCTCACGCCGTTGAACTGGTCGGCATACCGGTAGTCGTTGTTGACGCCCGCGAGCCCCACATAATACGAAAACAGCCGATCGCGCGTCGCTCCGCCGGCCTCGAACGAAAGCTTGTGGTAAAAACTCGGGCCGCCGAGGCCGATGCTCGCCCGTGCGAAGCCGGGATACGTGCCCGTCCGGATGACCTGATTGACGTAACCCGCAATGCCCGATGCGTCCGCCGTCGCGGGCGTGCCGCCGGTATAGACTTGCAGTTCCTGTTGGCCGATGCTCGAGAGCACGGTCTGCGGCGCGTTGTCGTAGACGCGATTGACGGGAATGCCGTCGAGTTCGTAGCCGACCTGATCGATGTCGCCGCCGCGAATGCTCACGGTCTGGTACCAACCCTGTTGGCCCTGCTGGACGTTGACTCCGGGCACCGAGGCGATCGCGCTGTACGCGGAATTGAGGCCGCCGGGGCCCCGAGGGCCTGTGCGGCTTCGGCGCCCGCAGCGTTCACCGAGTAGACGTCGCTCGTCGTGCCGGGTTTGATCAGGTCGCTGGATGCCCGCGTTCGCACGCGGCCGATCGTGGCAAGCGATTTCGTCAGCGCGAGGGGCAACGTCTGCGTCTGGTCCGCGAGCACCGTCACGCCGGCAAGCGACGCCGGATCGTACTGTGGCTGCTCGACGCTGAGCACGTACGTATCGGGTGCAAGCGAGATGAACCGGTAGGCGCCCGCGGCATCGGTCGTCGTCGCCGCCGACTGCGACGGTGAAACGGCGTTGACCCGTGCGCCCACGAGCGGAAGCTTCGTCGTCGCGTCGATAACGCGGCCGACGATGGCGCCCGTCGTGCCGGCCGAAGCGCCGCAGAATGACGAACACAGGAGCAAGAGCGCCGCAAGCATCGTCCTAGTCCAAAACATTCGCCGCGTTTCGGCGGGCGGACGAACAATACTTTTAGCGTTGTGCCGAACGCGCGCCTAAAAACCGAACCGATGGCGCAGAGGTTGGATGACGTACGTGTCGATGAACGTCAGCGGAAGTTTCGGGTCTGCAATCCCGGTCGTACTGAGCGAGGCGAACGCGAGTAAGAAAAGCGCACTCATGATGGAGAAGGTGCGCAGCCCTCGATCGTTTTCGCGGTCGAAGTACGGAAGCATCAACACGATGGTCGCGCCCATGATGAGCACGAACGCCAGCGGCGCGCGGAACGAGTCGTCCCAAAGCGGCCCATGCGGCAGTTCGCTGACGCGGACCAGCGCGGTGAAGAGGAAGACCGCAACGAGATAGGCTACGACGACGAGCGCGAGTGCCTGTACGAAACTCCAGACCCAAGAACCCCTTGGCTCGGGTTGCGTCCGAGTCCGGGGCGGCAAGCGACTCACAGGGCGATCCCTTCGCGGGCTCGCCAAGCGAATCCGTCGAAACGCGGCGTGATGCAAGAGCGGACTTCGTTGCCGGCGGTCGCGGTGCCGGGCGCCTTCGCCGGGCTCGCCGGCGCCACGCTCATCGATCTGTACCTGATCCTGACGCTCGTCGTGGCGGCCCATCTTGCGACCGTCCCGTCGTTCTACCAATACGTCGCCTCCGGTGCGCTGGGCAAAGCCGCCTACACGACTGCCGCGGCCGTGCCACTCGGCGTGGCGGTTCATTTCGCGGTCGGCCTCGCCTGGGGAATCGGTTACGCGTATGTCGCGGCGCGCACGCCGCAGGTCCGCGAGCGGCCGCTGCTCTCCGGGACGGTCTTCGGGCTGCTGGTGATGATCGCGATGCAGTTCGTCGAGGTCGCGGCGAACATCTACGCGTTGCCGAACACGCTGCTGTTTCTCAACGGTGTCGTCGCCCACGTCGTCTTCTTCGGCGTTCCCGTCGCGTACATCGTGCGCAGCCGCCTCCCGGCGTGAGCTTGCGGCGATGATCGCACACCTGGACATCGATCTCGGCGCGATCCGGCGCAACGTCGCCGCGCTCGGCGCACTCGCTGCGCCGGCCCGCTATGCCGCGGTCGTCAAGGCCGACGCGTACGGACACGGCCTCGTCGAAGTCGCGAACGCCCTCGCGCCGGACGTTGCGATGTTTTGCGTCTATGGCGTCGAGGAAGCCGCGACGCTCCGCGCTGCGGGCGTCGCAACGCCGCTCCTGGTCCTCGGGCCCGTCGAAACGCACGACCTCGAGCTGCTGCTGGGGACGCGCGCCGCAGTCGCGCTGTGGAGTACGGGCTCGTTCGCGCGCGACCTCGCCCGCACCGCGCGGACGCGAGGCACGCGCGCGGCCGTGCATGCGAAAATCGATACCGGCGTGACGCGACTCGGACTCGGCGCGGCCCACGCACCGGCCGCACTCGCGCACTACGCAGGCGATGACGCGCTCGACGTACGCGGCGTTTTCACGCACCTCGCCGCGGCCGAAGAACTCGCTTCGGCGTTCACGCATGCGCAGCTCGCATGTTTCGAAGAAGTGACCGCAGCGTCGCGCGAATCGTTTCTCGCGCACGGTGTCGTCCGGCACGCTGCTGCGTCAGCCGCCGCGATGCTCTACCCGGCGGCGCGGCTCGACATGTTCCGCGCCGGGATCGCGACCTATGGCATCTGGCCTTCGGAGGCGACGCGCGCTGCGGTCGGCGATGCGCTCGCGCTCGAGCCTGCACTCGCGTGGCGAACGTCGCTCGTCGTGGTGCGCGACGTCGAAGCGGGCTGCAGCGTAGGCTACGGCGGCTCGTTCGTGACGGCCCGGGCGTCGCGCATCGGCGTGTTGCCGATCGGCTATGCCGAAGGCGTACCGCGCGCGCTTTCCAACGCAGGCGTCGCGCTCGTGCGCGGCACGCGCGTCCCCTTCATCGGCCGCGTGTGCATGAACATGGCGTTCGTCGATGTGACCGACGTCCCAGGGGCCATAGCCGGCGATACGGTCACGCTCGTCGGGCGCGACGGCGCCGCGACGATCGAGGCGAACGAACTCGCGGCCGCCGCAGGGACGATCGGCTACGAACTCGTCGCGCGTCTGCCCGCGACGATACCGCGGCGCTACGCCGAGCGCGCGAACGCGGCGATGGCCTCGCCGACATCGATGGTCCCCTCGTAGATCGCCCGGCCGACGATGGCGCGATCGACGCTCGGTGGCGTGCCTGCGGCGAGCGCGACGAGATCCGCGAGCGTTTTCGCGCCGCCGCTGGCGGTCACGCGCACGTCCGCGAGCCCGGCGACATGCGCGAGCGCCGCCACGTCGTAGCCCGTTCCCGCACCGTCGCGCGCGATTTCCGTGTAGACGATGCGCTCGATGCCCCAGGCGGCGAGGTCCCGCACCAACGCGTCGCGGTCGCGTCCGGCGCCCGTCTGCCAGCCGCGCACCGCGACCGCGCGGCCGCGCGCATCGACCCCGCCGAGCACGCGCGACCCGTGGGTCGCGACGATCGCACGCGCGACCTTGGGTGCCTCGACCAAAAGCGTCCCGAGCACGATTGCCGACGCTCCCGCGGCGAACCGCGCCGTCGCGTCGGCCGCCGAACGAATGCCGCCGCCGGCCTGCACGTGCGCATCGACCGCGGCGCAAATCGCGCGCAATGCCGCAAGGTTCTCTCCCGAACCGAACGCACCGTCGAGATCGACGACGTGGAGCGCGCGCGCGCCCGCCCGCACGAAGCCGCGCGCCCGGTCGACCGGATCGCCGTCGTATCGCGTTTCGCGCGCCGGATCGCCCAAGAGCAGTCGCACGCAGCGGCCCCCGCGTAGATCGATGGCCGGCACGATCTCGAGCGCGCGCGCGCCCTTCACGCAGCCGCCGAACCGCAAAGCGCGATGAAGTTGTCGAGCAGCACCGCGCCCGTCGCCTGACTCTTCTCGGGATGGAATTGCGTCGCCATGACGTTATCGCGTGCGACGATCGCCGCAAAACGTTCGCCGTGCACGCTAGCCGCGAGCGTCTGCGCGTCGACGTCGGCGCGATAGCTGTGCAAGAAGTACGCGTAGGCAGCGGGGCCGAGCCCCCGCACGAACGGATGGTCGCGCACGAATTCCAGCGCGTTCCAACCCATATGCGGCACGCGCGGCGCCTGCACGAACCGCGTCACGTTCCCGCCAAAGATGCCCAAGCCCGCGAAGCTGCCGTGCTCGTCGCTTGCCTCGTAGAGCACCTGCATCCCGACGCAGATGCCTAAGAACGGCCGGCCTTCGGCGATCGTGCGGACGATCGCGTCGTCGAGCCCGCGCGCGCGCAGCGCCGCCATCGTCGCGCCGAACGCGCCGTCGCCGGGAAGAATCGCCGCGCTTGCCGCGGCCACAACGGAGGGGTCGTCCGTAACCGTGAAACGCGCCCCGCGCCGCCCGAGCGCCGAGACGAGCGACCCCATGTTCCCGCCGCCGTAATCGACGACGGCGATCATCCCGCGTTACGCGCCAACGATGCTTCTTTCGCCCGGCATCGCCGGGCCCACGGGCATCTTCGAGGCCGTGCCGTTACTTCTCGCGCGCGCCTCCAGACCGACGAACGAGCGCTGCGTCGGGCCGACGTAGAGTTGCCGCGGACGCGTGATGCGCTGGTCGGGATCCTCGATCATTTCTTTCCAGTGCGCGAGCCAGCCCACCGTGCGCGAGAGCGCGAAGATCGCCGTGAACATGCTGATCGGGATGCCGAGCGCCCGCATGATAAGACCCGAATAAAAGTCGACGTTCGGATAGAGTTTGCGCTGCACGAAGTACTCGTCTTCGAGCGCGAGCCGCTCGAGTTCTTTGGCCATCTCGAAAAGCGGATCGTCACCGAGATCGAGTTCCTCGAGCAGCTCGCCGTAGATGCGCTTCATCACCTTGGCGCGCGGGTCGTAGCTCTTGTAGACACGGTGCCCGAAGCCCATCAGGCGGAACGGATCGTCCTTGTCCTTGGCGCGACGGATCGCGTCGGGCAAGCTCGCCTTCGTACCCAGCTCCTGCAGCATCGCAACGACGGCTTCGTTTGCGCCGCCGTGGATCGGTCCCCACAGCGACGAGATCCCCGCCGCGACGCACGCGAAGGGATTCGCGCGGCTCGAACCGACCGTGCGCACCGTCGAGGTCGATGCGTTCTGCTCGTGATCGGCCTGCACGATGAGCAGCGCGTTCATCGCCTTGGTAAAAATAGGGTTGGGCACGTACGCCTCGGCGGGCACCGAGAACATCATGTGCAAGAAGTTCGAGCAGTAGTCGAAGTCGTTGCGCGGATAGACGAACGGCTGCCCGACGGTGTACTTGTACGCCATCGCCGTAATCGTCGGCATCTTGGCCACGAGCCGCTCGATCGAAACCAGACGTTGGCGCGGATCGTAAACGTTGATGGAATCGGGATAAAACGCCGAGAGCGCGCCGACGACGCCGAGCAGCACGGCCATCGGGTGCGCGTCGCGCCGAAATCCATGGTAGAAACTCGAGATCTGCTCGTGCAGCATCGTATGGTGGCCGATGTCGTACGAAAACGTGTCGAGCTCTTTGGCCGACGGCAGCTCGCCGAAGAGCAGCAGGTACGCAACCTCGACGAACGAGCTGTTCTCGACCAGTTCGTCGATCGCGTAGCCGCGGTAGAGCAACACCCCTTTGTCGCCGTCCACGTACGTGATCGCCGAGCTACAGCTCGCGGTACTCGAGAAGCCCGGATCGTAGGTCGTGACACCGGTGCTATCGAGCAAATGGCGCACGTCGATTGCGTCGTGGCCGAGCGTCGCTTTGAGCAACGGCAGAGGCGCGGCGTCGGTGCCGGCTTCGGTCTTGAGCGTGTAGTCTGACATCGGCTACGCGAGCAATCCTTTCGTCGAGGGAATCGACACGTCCGCGCTGATCGTCTTGGCCGCCGCGAACGCCCGCGCGAAGGCCTTGAACGAGGCCTCGCAGAGGTGGTGCGAATTCTTGCCGGCGAGCTGCAGCAGGTGGAGGTTGAAGCGCCCGTTCTCGCTGACGCTATGGAAGAAGTGCGACACGAGTTCGGTCGGGAGATCGCCTAGATTCTCCATGCCGAAGGTCACCGAGTAGTTGAGCCACGCGCGCCCCGAGAGATCGACGCTGCCCAAGACCAGCGCGTCATCGAGGGGCACCGCGAGCGAGCCGAAACGCGCGATGCCGCGCTTGTCGCCGAGGGCCGTATGGATGGCCTGACCGAGCGCGATACCGACGTCTTCGATGAGATGATGATGGTCGAGGCCGTCGCCCGTGGCGCGCAGGGTGAGCCCGCAGCCCGAGTGCTTCGCGAACGCGTCGAGCATGTGGTCGAGAAACTTCACGTCCGTTGCGATTGCGGAGGGCCCGCCGTCGAGATCGAGTTCGAGTGCGATCGTCGTCTCTTTGGTTTGGCGTGCGATCGTCGCGCGACGATTGAGTTGCATCATAGTGTTCATTTTCCGAAGCGGGCGAGTCGACGACCGTCCCTGGCGTTCCCATGCGCGCCGGATTCGCCAACCTAGGTGCGGTTTCCATTCATGTGATCTCGGCCGTGACCGGCGGCGTTAGCTCGCGTCCACGAGCGCACGCCCGCGATCGAGCGCGGCCCGAACGAGCCGGCCCACGAGCGCGTCGAACCCGATGCCCGCGGCATTGCAGACGTCGGGGAAGAGGCTGGTCGGCGTCATGCCGGGCAGCGCGTTGATTTCCAGGATGTAGGGCCGCCCCGTCGGCGTAACGATAAAGTCCGTACGCGAATAGTCGCGCAACTCGAGCAAGCGGTGTGTCGAGAGCGCGAGCATCTGCAGGCGATGCGCGAGATCGATGTCGATGCGCGCGGGCACTTCGTGGCGGCTCGCACCCGGCGCATATTTCGCCTCGTAGTCGTAGAACTCGTGGCCCTCGGGCAGAATTTCGACGATAGGCAACGCGTTTTCAAAGAGGACGCCGCAGCCGAACTCCCGGCCCGCGACGTACTCTTCGGCAAGAATAGTGGAGCGGCTCGCGGAGAGGTCGATCATCGCGCGCGACCACTGCTCGTGCGTGCGCACGATGGAAACTCCCGTGCTCGAGCCCTCCGCCCGCGGCTTGACGACCAGCGGCAGGTTGAGCGAGCCGGGCAGCAGCGGCAGCGTGCCGCCGTCGAAGTCGAACGTGTCCCAAGCCGGCGTCGGCAAGCCTTCCGCGGACAGCAGCTTTTTGGTGAGATGCTTGTCCATCGCGAGCGCGCACGACCGCAAGTCGCTACCCGTGTACGGCACGCGCAGCCAATCGAGGACCCCTTGGATCGTGCCGTCTTCTCCGCCGGCTCCGTGCAGCGCGTTGAACACGACCTCGGGCGCGAGGTCGACGATAGCGCGCGCGAAGTTTGCGTCGAAGTCGAGCGTGCGGACCTCGTAGCCCAAGCGCTCGAGCGCCGCCGCGATCCCGCGCCCGCTGGCAATCGAAACCTCGCGTTCGGTGCTCGGACCGCCCATGACGACCGCGACGCGCGCCTTCACACGAACGCTCCGACGAAATGCACTTCGAGTTCGAGTTCGACGCCGAACCGGTCGGCGACCGCGCGCCGCACGCGCGCGAGCAGCGCTGCGGTATCGGCCGCAGTCGCCCCGCCCCGGTTGACGATGAAGTTCGCATGCAACGCGGAGACCTCGGCACCACCCTCGCGCAGGCCCTTGCATCCAGCCGCCTCGATGAGCCGGCCGGCCTTATCCCCCCGCGGATTGCGAAAGCACGAGCCGGCGCTTGGATACTGCAGCGGCTGCGAACGCTTGCGACGCACGAGCCGCGCCTGCAGTTCCTCGCGCACCGTGGCCGGTTCGCCGCGTTCGAAGCGCAAGGTCGCGTGCGTGACGACGGCGTCGTGCGCGAGCGTCGTGTGCCGGTAAAAATACTGCGGCGTCACGGCGTGAGCGTCGGGTTTCGCGGGCGTCTGCACGCGCACGTCGCGCACGAACTCCCCGAACTCCCGATCGGTGCCTGCGTTCATGCGCAGCGACCCGCCGACGCTGCCCGGAATACCGGCGAGCGAATCGATGCCGACCGCACCGAGCGACGCGCCCTGCGCGACGACCAGCGGCAGCGATGCGGACGCACCGGCAACGATCGTCACGCCGTCGTCACCCGAGCTCGCATCGATGCGCGCGAAGTCGCCCGCGAGGCGCACGACCATGCCGCGAATGCCGCCGTCGCCGACGAGCAAATTCGAGCCGCTCCCGAGCACGAACCACGGCAGTTTGCGGCGGAACGCGAGCCGCAGCACGACGGCGAGTTCGTCCGCGCCCTCGACCTGCGCCAAGGCGTCGGCCGGGCCGCCGATCTTCCAGTGGGTGTGCGGCGCGAGCGGCGCGTCGAAGGCGACGCGCTCGCCGAAGGTCGCGCGTAGCGCCGCCCGGTCATCGTCGCCGAGCGCGCTCGTCAAAGCCGTCGTACCGGCGATGCTCACGCCGCCGTCAGGCGACCGCATCGGCGAGCAGCGCGTGCGCGAGGCGCGCGGCGGCGGTCGAGATCGAACCCGCGCCGAGCGCGAGCACGAGTGCGCCGTGCGGCGCGCGCGCGAGCAGTTCGGCCGGCAGCACCTCCACATCGGCGTAAGCGACGTCCGCGCCGAGCGCTGCGAGCGGCACGCCGATGGTCGTCGCATCGACGCCGGGCAACGGTGCTTCCGAGGCCGGGTACACATCGGTGAGGACGATATGGTCGGCGCCGCGCAACGCGTGCGCGAAGTCGTCCGCAAGATACCGCGTGCGCGTGTAACGGTGCGGTTGGAACGCGACGACGAGAGGACCCAAAAAATTCACGCGCGCGGCGGCGATCGTCGCGGCGACGGCCGTCGGGTGATGCGCGTAATCGTCGACCAGGATCATGCGCTCGGTCCGCGCGAGGATCTCGAAGCGGCGGCGCACCCCGTGAAACCCTGCCAGTGCCGCCGCGATCGTTGCGAACGGGATGCCGAGTTCCAGGCCGACGGCGATTGCCGCGAGCGCGTCCTGCACGTTGATCGCGCCGGGCACCGGCATGCGGATGGAACCGAGCGGCGCGCCGCGCACGACGACATCGAACGTCGCGCCGAAGTCCGCATACCGGGCGCGCTCGGCGCGCACGTCGGCGCCTGCGGCGAAGCCGAACGTCGTGGTCCGGGCTGCGCACGGCCGGCGTGCGAGCGCTGCGGCGCGCGGTTCATCGATGCCGACGATGACGCGGCCGTGGGCGGGCAGGCGCGCGGCGAACGTTTCGAAGGCGGCAACGAGCTCGGGTAAGCCTGCGTCGCTGGCAACGTGATCGTTCTCGATGTTGGTGACGACCGCGATCTCCGGCCGCAGGTCCAAAAACGAGCGGTCCGATTCGTCGGCCTCGCTGATGAACCACGCGCCCGCGCCGTCACGCGCGTTCGTGCGTGAGTCGACGCGTTCGCCGCCGACGAGGACCGTGGGATCGCAACCGCCTGCCTCCAAAATGCGCGCGAGCATCGCCGTGGTCGTCGTTTTGCCGTGCGTCCCCGCAACGGCGATACCGCGGCGTTCGGCCATCAACCGCGCCAGGAGCGCGCCGCGATGCACGATCGCGCGGCCGTGCGTGCGCGCGGCCACGAGTTCGGGGTTCTCCGCGTCGATCGCGGTGCTGGTCACGACCGTCGTCGCGTCGCCGAGGTTTTCTGCGGCGTGACCGATCGCGATGCGCGCGCCTTCACCCGCGAGCGCATCGGTGAGCGCCGTGCGGCGATCCGACGAGCCGCTGACCGGAACGCCCCGCTGCAACAAGATTCGCGCGAGCGCCGACATGCCGATGCCGCTGATGCCGACGAAATGGAACGCTCCGGCGGCACGACCATCAGTCGAAAGTCTCACGGAGAGGCCATTTTCGTACCCGACCAGGCCTTCACCCGTGCGACGATCGTCGCGCGCGGATCGACCGCCGCCGCGCGCCGTGCGGCCGCGCGCATCGCTGCTAGGGCCTCCGGCGCGAGGGCTGCGTCGATTTCGGTGCGTAGCCGCGCGGCGTCGAGCTCGCGATCGGATACGATACGCGCCGCACCGCCACGCGCGAACGCCCGTGCGTTGTGCGCCTGGTGATCGGCGGTCGCAAAGGGATAGGGCACGAGCAGCGCGGGCGTTGCGGTGGCGGCGAGTTCGCCGAGCGTCGAGGCCCCCGCACGCGCGACGACGAGGTCCGCCGCGGCGTAGGCCGGGCGCGGGTCGTCGAGATACGCGAGCACGGTCGCGTCCGCCCGGCCGGCCAGCCGCGCGCGCAGTAGCGCGTAATCACGCTCCCCCGCAATCATGACGATATGCATATCGGACGGAATGCCGGCTTCGACGAGTCCCGCCGCGGCGTCATTGATGGAACGCGCGCCTTGACTGCCACCCATGACGACCACCACGCGGCCTCGGGTTGGGATACCGAGATGTACGCGCGCGTCCGCCGCCGCGAGCGCCCGGCGCATCGACGAGCGCACCGGCACGCCGACGACGTGCTCGCGGGCACGCAACGACCGCTCCGGCGGCGCGCTCGCGTACCAAATCTCATCCACGAAGGGCGCGAGCAAACGGTTCGTCAGCCCTGCGGCGGCGTTGGGTTCGAGGACGGCGATGCGCGCGCGCGAGCGTCCCAGTGCCCGCACGAGTCGCAGTGCCGCCACGACCGGCAGCGACACGTAGCCGCCGGTAGCGATCAGCACGTCGGGCCGCAAGCGATGCAAGACCCCGAGCGTGTCGAACACGCCCGCAGCGTTGGTCGCCAGGGTTCGCAGCAGCGACAGATCGAGTTTGCGGGCGAGCGGCGCGGCGCGCACGACGTGCAACGGCAGCCCCGCCTTGGGGACGATGGTCGCTTCGAGTCCGTCGCGCGTGCCGATAAAATCGACCGCAAGCGGCGCGAACGCGGGCTCGGCCGCGAAGGCTTCGGCCAGTGCGACGGCCGGATAGACGTGGCCGCCGGTGCCGCCGCCCGTGAGGACCAAGCGCATCTGCGTCGCGCGGCGTGACTAGCGCGCCGTCGCGCGGGCGAACCAGCGCGACGCCTCGGCACCTGCGTCATCGTGCGCGACGGTCGTGCGGCCGAGCGCGCGCGTGCGCCCGACGTTGAGGATGAGCGCAACCGCCGTCAGCGACGTCACGAGCGACGTCCCGCCGAAGGATATGAAGGGCAGCGGTACGCCCGTCACCGGCCACGACGACGAGACGACGCCGAGGTTGACGAACGCTTGAATGACGATGAGCGCCATGCTCCCGACGCACAGAAAAAATCCAAAGCGATCCGGCGCGGCGAGCGCGATCCGCATCGCGCGATACGCGAAGAGGATGAAGAGCGCCACGATCGCAGCCATGCCCGCCAAGCCGGTTTCCTCGCCAATGATCGAGCCGATGAAATCCGTGTGCGCTTCGGGCAGCCAAAAAAATTTCTGATGCGAGAAGCCGAGCCCGACGCCGAACCACCCTCCGCTGCCGAGCGCCATGAGCGACTGCACGATATGAAAGCCTTTGTCTTGCGGGTCTTTCCACGGATCGATGAACGCAACGATGCGGGCCAGCTTGTACGGATCGTGTCGAATCAAGATGATGGCGGGCGGCGTGACGGCCGCCAGCATCATCACGAGGTGTGCGACCCGTGCACCGGCGACGAAGAACAGGGTGACGGCGCTAAACGCGAGCAAGCTCGCGGTCCCGAAGTCGGGCTCTCTGACGACGAGCATCGCCATCGCGGCCGTCACGAGCGCAAGCGGCGTGAGGCCTCGAATCAGCGAGCGAATCCGGTCGCCTTTGGCCGCGAGCGCCGCCGCAAGATAGAGCACGAGCGCGAGCTTGGCAAGTTCCGACGGCTCGAATTGGACCGGCCCGATACCGAGCCAACGCCGTGCGCCGCCGGCGATGATGCCCACGTGCGGCACGAGCACGAGCACGAGGCTCGCGAGGCTCGCCCCGAGCGTCCACGGTGCCAGCCGGCGCAGTTTGCGATAGTCGAAGCGGTACGCGACGTACGCAACCGCGCTCGCGACGATCAGCCACACCAGTTGCCGTTTGAGAAAGTATCCGGCATCGTGCTGCAGCGCGACGGCGTACGCGCTCGAGGCGCTGAAGATCATCACGAGCCCGATCGCGACCAGCGTCGCAATCGTACCGACGAGAACCGTATCGGGCGCGTCGCGCTTAGCCATGCGCCCCAAGTTTCGCCGAGGCGGCCTGCGCGAACGCGTCGCCGCGCGCCTCCGCCGAGGCGAACATGTCGAAGGACGCGCAGCCGGGCGAGAGCAGCACGATGTCGCCCGGAGATGCGAGGGAACGCGCGATCGCGACCGCGTCGTCCATCGACGTCGCTCGTTCGACGCGCACGCCGTGCAGGACGGCCGCGATCTCGTTCGCGGCTTCACCGAGCAACACGACGGCCTTCGCGCGTTTGACGATCGCGTCACCCATCGCTCGAAAGTCGGTCCGCTTCGACTTGCCGCCCGCGATCAGGACGATCGCTTGAGCGAAGGTTTCCAGTGCGGCGATCACGGAGCCGGGATTGGTCGACTTCGAATCGTCCACGAACGTGATGCCGTCGGCCACCGCGACGCGCTGCAACCGGTGCGGCAGCGCCGCGAAATCCACGATCGCGGCGCGCAGCGCCGCGGGATCGAGGTCCGCTGCCAAGCCGATCGCGAGCGCCGCCATGACGTTGGAAACGTTGTGCCGGCCGGCGAGCGGAATTTTGGCGACCGGCATGATCTCCACGGGACGCGGGTCGCCGGTCGGCGGCGCGTAGATGATGCGTCCGTCACGCACGTAGATCGTCGCCTGACGCCGCGGCGCGAGGCTGAACCAAAGCGCCCGCGCGCGCAGCCGCTTGCTGGAATCGCCCGAAGCCAGTTCCGCGATCATCGGATCGTCGAGGTTGCCGACGAACGTATCGCTCGGTCCTTGGTTTGCAAAAATGCGAAACTTCGCCTCGCTGTACTCATCCATCGAGTGATACCGATCGAGATGGTCGGGCGAGAGATTGAGGATCGCCGAGATCTTCGGCTTGAACGAGCGGATCGACTCGAGTTGAAACGAGGACACCTCGGCGATGACCCAAGCACCGGCCTCGGCGACGAACGTCTCCTTGATCAGAGCGTTGCCGATGTTGCCGCCGACGTGCGTCGTGCGTCCCGCACGCCGGAACATCGCACCGACGAGCGCGGTCGTCGTCGTCTTGCCCTTCGTGCCCGTGATCGCGACCATCGTCGCTTTGCTGATGCGGTAGGCGACTTCGATCTCGGAGTAGACCGAGATGCGCGCGCGCTGAACGCGTCGCACGAGTTCGATGTTCAGCGGCACGCCCGGCGAGACGACGCACGACGTGAGCGTCCCGAGCACGCGTTCGAGATCGCCCGGGTCGACGAAGGTGACTGCCGTAGCGCCGAGTTCGGCGATCGTCTTGGCGAGCGCTTCGCGGGGCTTCTCGTCCGTCGCATAGACGGTCGCCCCGCGCGCGCGCAGCACGGCGCAGGTCGCGATGCCGCTGCGACCGAGACCGATCACGAGCACGCGTTCGCGCGCATCGAAAACACCCGTCACGCTCATCGTGCGATCGCCGCGCCGGCCAGCGACAAGAGCGCAGACGCCGTCCAAAAACGTGCCGTGACGCGCGTTTCGGGCCAACCGCCGAGTTCGAAGTGATGGTGCAGCGGGCTCATGCGAAAAATCCGTTTGTGCGTCGTTTTAAAATAGAGCACTTGAATGATGACGGAGAGTGCTTCGGCCGCGAAGACGCCGCCGATGAGGGGTAGCAGCAGGTGCGTACCCGTCAAAACGACGCTTCCGGCAAGGACCCCTCCCAAGAGAAGCGCGCCGGTGTCGCCCATGAACACGCGGGCCGGGTGCCGGTTGTACGCAAGAAAACCGGCGACCGCAGCGGCGAGCGCCACATCGACGAAGGCGACCCCCACGGCCCCGCTCTGCCAGCCGAAGAAGGCCACGACCCCCAGCGGCGGCAAGATCGTGCCGCCCGCGAGCCCGTCGAGTCCGTCCGTCAGGTTGACGGCGTGCGTCGTGGCCAGAATTGCAAGCAGGCTCAGACCCCACCAAATCGCGTACGGCACGACGACGCGCGCGCCGCCGGGGGCATGCCCGGCCATAAAAACGACCCCCTGGGGAATCGCCGGATCGCGTGCGGCGCCGACGATGGCGAGGAACGTGACGCCGACGAGGACCGTCGCGAGAAACTTTCCGCGCGCACCGAGGCCGCGGTTACGGCCGCGCCGCACGGAGGTGTAGTCGTCGATGAAGCCGACCAGGCCGCAACCGAAGCCCAGGAGCGCGAGCGCCGCGGTCACGGCATCGGGATGCGCGACCAGCGCCGCGACGAGCGCCACCGCGAAGAGCACGCCGCCCATCGTCGGCGTGCCCGTTTTTATCGCGTGGGTTTGGGGCGCATCTTCGTACGCTTTCTGCCGGAAGGAGACGCGTCGCAGGCCTGCAATGAGCGGCGCGCCGAGCCAGAGCGTTGCGGAGAGCACCACGACGAACGTCACGCCCAGTGCCGCGAGCGGATTCATCGGACCACCTCGAGCAACGGACTCCGTCCCGCGTCGCGCCACGCGAGTACGACGATCGGAGTCTGTTCGTCGCCGTTGCCGTGCGGGTTGCCGCGCAGCGCCGCTTCGACGTTGTGGCGATGCACGCCGGGGGACGCACCGAGCACCTTGGCGATGCCGAGGTCGTTGGCGTCGACGACGACCGCGTGCGTGCCCGCCCGGGCGGCGAGTTCGCAGGCCGCTGCGCCCGGGTCTTCGGGGCCGAGCACGATCGTGCGTTCGAACGGCGGGAGCGTTCCGGTATAGCCGTCGATCGCCGCGATCGCCTCGCCGAGCACGCGATAAAAAACGCCGCGCATCCCGAGCGCGCGGCCGGCCACGTGCGCGAGTGCGGCCCAAGCGACGCGCCACGCGCCGACATCATCGATGACGAGCTGCAGGGACTCGGGCTGATTGATCGTTGCGAGCGCGCCCGCGCGGCGCGAAAGCGCGTAGGCGAGGCGGCCCGGGCGGATCGTTTCGGCCGCGATCATGCGGTTCTGCGCGATCGCAACGGCGGTTTCGGACACGGCGACGACATCGCCCGGACGCGCGATCCCGCGCACCGCGTCGACCACGACGCGCGCGATATCGTCGCCCGCGCGGATCAAGGGCGTGCGGACCGGAATTGCGACGAAGCGATTGGCGAACGCCGCGCGCCGGCGCGAGGGATCCGAACGGCCGATCGTCGCGGGGCGGCTGTCAAGCATCGATAGGCTCGCCGTTCGCACGCGCGGCGCGCAAACCATCGACGATTTCCTCGAACCGGTAACGCCGCGACGCCTTGAGCAAGACGAGGTCCCCCGCCCGCAGGTGCGAGCCGAGCCAGGCGACGGCCTCCCCATTGCTCGCGAACGGCACGATGCGCGCCGCCTCGATGCCGGCGGTGCCGGCGCCGCGCGCGAGATCGGCTGCGAATTCTCCGCCGACGAGAAAGTAGGCGCAGGCAGCGCGTGCCGCGGCCTCACCGACGCGCGCGTGCATGGCCGGGGAATCGGGGCCGAGTTCGGCCATGCTTCCGAGCACGACGATGCGGCGGGACGCCGGTTCGCGCGCAAAAGACTCCAGCGTCGCAAGCGCCCCGTGCATCGACGCGTTGTATCCGTCGTAGATCAGCGCCGCATCACCGAGTGCGATGCGCTCGTAGCGGCCGGCGGGTAAGGCGAGGTCCGCGAGCGCGCGAGCGATCGAGGTGCCGGCGAAGCCCAGCGCGTGGGCGGCGGCGGCCGCAGCCGCCACGTTGCGCAAGTTGTGCGCCCCGGCAACGGCGACGTGCGTCGCGAAGCACTGCACGGCTGCGTCGCGACGCGGCGCGATCTCGAGCCGCTCGCGCCCGACGAGGGTCACGGACGCATCGCCGTCGCGCGGTTCGCCGCCGCGCCGGCCGGCGTCTTCATAGGCCGTCTGCGCGTTCCGGGCTGGAACCGCGGCGAAGTAGGTGCGCGACGCGGGGCCGGGGCTTCGGTCGTCGCCGGAGGGTTCGCGGGCCGGCGAGTCCGCGCCGAGCACCGCTCGCGCGCCGGTTGCGAAGATGCCCCATTTGGTATGCGCGAGTCGCTCGTACGAACCGAAGATTTCCAAGTGCGCGTCGCCGATATTCGTAATGACCCCGACCTCGGGCAGCGCGACGCGCGCGAGCGGCGCGATTTCACCGTAGTGGCGTGCACCGAACTCGACCACGACGAATGCGGCATCGTCCGGCGCGCGCAAAAATACCTTGGCCACACCGATCTCGTTGTTTTCATTGGCCGGAGTCGCGACGACGCGCCCGGACTGCACGTGCTCTAGGACGCGCGCGATGAACTCCTTGGTCGTCGTCTTGCCCGCACTTCCCGTCACCGCAACGACGCGCGCGCGCAACCGGCGGCGGGCGACGCCCGCAAAGGCGAGGTACGCGTGCGTCGTATCGTCCACGACGAGCGCTGGCACCCCCGGGGGAACGACGCGTTCGTCGTCGACGACGAGGGCGCTCGCCCCGCAGGCGAGCGCCTCCGGGGCGAAGGCGTGGCCGTCGAACGTGGCGCCGCGCAGGGCGACGTAGACGTCGCCTGGGACGAGCGTCCGCGTGTCGGTCGAAAAACGCGCTGCTTCCGGCAGGGCCTGCGGCGCGATGACGCGCGCCCCTGCGGCTTGGGCCGCCTCGCGCAGCGCGATCACCCCAGGACCGCCGCACGCTCGGCCAGCGCCGCGCGAACCTCGTCCCGATCGTCGAAATGGTTGACGAACGTACCGATCACTTGGTACGTCTCGTGACCCTTGCCCGCGACCACGACGACGTCCCCCGGTTCGGCTTCGAGGATCGCGCGCCGGATGGCGGCGCGGCGGTCGACGAGGGCGGTAACGTCGCGCCGATCCGCGATGCCCGCAAGAATCTCCTCGAGAATCGCTTGCGGTTCTTCGCCCCGCGGGTTGTCGCTCGTCACGACCACGCGGTCGGCGCGTTTGCGTGCGATGCGGCCCATCTGCGGCCGTTTGCCGCGGTCGCGATCGCCGCCGCAGCCGAAGACGACGGCGAGCTGGCCGCGTGCGGTTTCGCGCGCCGCGCGCAGCACCACGTCGAGGGCGTCCGGCGTGTGCGCGTAATCGACGAGCACGTCGATCCCGCCGCCGGCGAGGTGTTCCATGCGGCCCGGTACGCGGTCGAAGGCGGCGAGCGCGCGCGCTGCCACCTCGTCGGTCACGCCGTACGTGCGCGCGATCGCAAGCGCGGCCAGCGCGTTTGCGATGTTGAAGCGCCCCGGCAGCCGCAGCGTAAAGCGGCGGGCGTCCAGAACGAACGCGCTGCCGTCCGCGCGCACCGCGACATCGCGCGCGGCGAGCGATGCCTCGCAGTCGAGGCCATAGGTGACGACCGTCTTGCCGCGCTCGGCCAGTTCATGTGCCCAACGCCGGGCGTAGGCATCGCCCGCGTTGAGCACCACCACGGGGGCGCGCTCGAAGAGCGTCCGTTTGGCGGCCGCGTACGCCTCGAAGGTTCCGTGAAAATCGAGATGATCGCGCGTGACGTTGGTGAGCGCCGCGACGGCGAAGTCGACATCGGCCACCCGATCGAGCGCGAGCGCGTGCGAGCTCGCCTCCATCACGACCGCAAGCGCACCGCGGTCGCGCATCTCGGCGAGCAATGTCTGTAATTCCAGGGCGAGCGGCGTCGTGTTGTCGAGCGACCACATCGCACCGCCAAACCGCGCGCCGAGCGTCCCAATGCGGCCCGCGGGTACGCCCGCCTCGGCGAGGATCGCTGCGACGAGATGCGTGACGGTCGTCTTGCCGTTGGTACCCGTCACGCCCGCAATGCGTAGCGCGCTCGATGGTTTGCCGTAGAGCGTCGCGGCGAGCCGCGATAGCGCCCGTCGCGTGTCGGAGACCACGACGACGCTGCGCTCGGGCGGCAACGTCGCGCCGGCTGCGAAGGCGCCGTCGACGACGACCCCTGCGGCTCCGGCCGCGAGCGCAGCGCCCACGAAGGTGTGGCCATCGACGCGTTCGCCGCGCAGTGCGACGAAGAGCGTTCCCGGTCCGACCGCGCGCGAGTCGTGCGCGAGCGCACGCACCGCGATGTCGAGCGGGCCCGTCGCGCGCGCGTCGTCGAGCGCCGCGACGAGCGCGGCGAGCGTCGTCGCGCGCGCGGGCGAGTGGATCATGTGCGGTGCTTCGCCGCACGGGTGCCGTTACCCGAGCCCGCGGCGAGCGGAACGGCCGCGGGCATCACCCCGACGTGCAGCATCACCAAGCGCGCGATCTCGGCGAACGCCGGCGCCGCAACGACGCCGCCGTAGATCGCACCGCGCGGGCGCGCGATCTTCACGAGGATGACGTACCGCGGTGCTTGCGCGGGCACGAAGCCGACGAAGGACCCGATGTATTCGCCGGGCAGGTAGCCGCCGTTCTCGGCGACCTGGGCCGTACCGGTCTTCCCCGCGGTCGTGTAGCCGGGAACTTGGGCCGTCGGGTTGCCGGTTCCGCGCACGACGACGGCGCGCAGGTAGCGCCGCAAGGTCGCGGCCGTTCGTTTGGAGATCGCGCGCCGTTCGATTTCAGGCCGGTAGCGGTAGACGACCCGGCCGTTCCCGTCGAGCAATGCCGCGAGAATGCGCGGGCGCATGAGCAAACCGCCGTTGGCGATCGCCGCGTACGCGCGCGCGAGCGCGAGCGGCGTCGTCGAAACGCCGTGACCGAACGACATGGTCGGCAGCGAGGTCGCGCTCCACCCGGCGATGTCCGGCACGATTCCGGGATTCTCTCCCGGCAGTCCGACCTTCGTGCGGTCGCCGAAGCCGAAGCGTCGCATCGCCTCGTACATCGTGCGGCGCCCGATCGTCAGGCCCACTTCGGCCGCCCCGACGTTGTGCGATTTTACGACGATCTCTTCGAGGTTCTCGGAGCTGCCCGAGCCCGCGAGGAACCCATCCTCGGCGTTGTGGATGGTGCTGCCGCCGATCGTCAACTGGTCTCGGGCGGGAAACTGCGTGGCCGTGGTCACTTTGCCGCTATCGAGCGCCGCGGCGGCGGTGATGAGTTTGAAGGTCGAGCCCGGTTCGTAGGCGTCCATCACGGCCCGGTCCCGGCGCGCGTCAGGGCTGGCGCTCGCATACGCGCTCAGGTCGTAATCGGGGGAGTTGGCGAGCGCGAGAATTTCGCCCGTCCACGGATCCAGCACCACCGCGCTTCCGCTGTCTGCATGCCAGTGGTGGACCGTGTCGCGCAAGATTCGTTCGACGTTGTACTGAAGGTACGAGTCGATCGTCAGCGCGATCGAATGGCCGGGCTTCGCCGCCACGACCACGCGCGGTTTTGCGAACGGAATCGTCCGGCCGAATTGATCGGCCTCCAGCAGCATTTTGCCGGGCGCACCGCGCAGCAGCCCGTCGAAGGCGTACTCGACGCCGTCGAGACCGTTCTCGTCGAACCCGGTAAAGCCGATCACGCTTGCCGCGAGCCGTCCCGCAGGCACGAAGCGCGTGCCCGTCGATTCGGGCACGATGCTGATGCCGGGCAGCGCGAGCTTCGCGATCGCATCGGAGGCGTCGCGCGAAACCTTATGATCGAGCTGCACGTACGACGCCTTGGCGACGAGCGCCGCCTGCAAGTTCGCGACCGAGCGGTCGGGCAGCACGCCCGCGAGCGCGCGCGCCGTCGCGGGCGCATCCGTCACGTCGCTCGTCGTGGCATAGATGCTCTGCGAGGGCAGCGAGCGCACCAGCGCCGTTCCGTCGCGATCGAAGATCGTTCCGCGGTGGGCGGCGTAGTTGACGGTTTCGAGACGCTGTTCGTACGCGCGCGCCGCGAGCCGGGGACCGTCGTGAACCTGGACGACGTAGAGTCGACCGGCCAAGAATAGCGCCAGGACGAAGAGCGCGTAGAAGACGATCTTGGCACGCAGGGCGCTGGCCTTGGCGGCAGCCCGGGCCGGGCGTCGCGGCGTGCGCCCCGCGCGCGCGCTCACTTCAGCCAGGCGGCCGGGGCAGGCGCCGCATGCGCTGCGGGGAGCGCCACCTGCGCGAAGCTTTGCGCTTCGTGCATGCCCAGACGCGCCGCCAGCCGTTCGAGGCGCTCGCGCGAGGCCAAGCGCGCAATCCGGTCGTCCAGACGTGACGACTCGTCGCGCACCTGCGTCTTCTCGCGGAGGGTCCGCGCCAGCTCGTAGTTCATGCGCGTGACGTTCGCCATCAACGCCAGGTAGACGACGATGGCAAGCGTGAACGCCGTGGCGGTCGCGACGATGCGCAACACGCCCGCGTAGCTGCGCTGCCGGGTCCGCTTGCGCCGAACGAGCGCGGCGGTGCGTCCGGAGCGCGTCCCCGAACGGGAGATGAGGTCTTCGTACGGCAGGGGGCGTGCGATCACGTGAGACGCTCCGCGACACGAAGTTTCGCCGACCGCGAACGCGGGTTGCGGCTCTGTTCGTCGTCGCCTGGAAGGAGTGGTTTGCGGGTTATGGCGCGCACGCGTTCGTCGCTGCGGAAGCGCGTCTTGACGATGCGGTCTTCGAGGGAATGAAAGCTGATCGCCGCGATGCGCCCGCCCGCGGCCGTGCGTTCGATCGCTGCGTCGAGGCCACGTTCGATTGCGCCGAGTTCGTCATTGACCGCGATGCGCAGCGCCTGAAACGTGCGCGTCGCGGGGTGGATGCGCTCGCGTCGACCGCGCACGTGCACGACGCCCGCGATCATTGCGGCCAATCCGAGCGTGCGTTCCGGCAACGTTCCGCGTTCCCGCGCCTGCACGATCGCGCGCGAGATCCGGCGCGCGGCACGTTCCTCGCCGTACGCAAAAATGATATCCGCGAGCTCCCGTTCGCCGGTCGTCGCCAAGAGGTCGTAGGCGCTGGGACCCTCGTGCGGATTCATACGCATGTCCAGCGGCCCGTCGGCCGCAAGCGAGAAGCCGCGTTCCGGGCGATCGAACTGCATCGACGAGACACCGAAATCGAAAAGCGCTCCATCGACCGTGGCAATTGCGAGATCGTCGAGGGCGGCCGCGAGGTCCGCGAAGTTGGCGCGGACGAGCGTGACGCGGGCCGCGAGCTCCGGCGCCACGCTTGCGGCCGGGTCGCGGTCGAAGGCGACGACGCGCCCGCCGCGCGCCACGATCGCACGAGTGTGACCGCCGGCGCCGAAGGTCGCGTCGACATACGTGCCGCCCGGGCGAACGGCGAGCGCCGCGAGCGCTTCGTCCAGGAGAACCGCAACGTGCGGAGCGGCGACTGCAGCGTCATCGTTAATAGAGGCCGAGTTCCGTGGTGAACGCCGCAGCTTCGTCGGGGGTCGGCGTCGTGACGCCCAAGCGCTCCTTCGCCCAAATCTCGACGCGCGTCAGCGAGCCGATCGTCACCGCTTCGCGTTCGATGCCCGCGTACGCGCGCAGTGCAGGCGCGATGAGCAACCGGCCTTGGGCATCGAGCGTCGCTTCGTCGGTGTGGGCGAAGAGGTGCCGGACGAAACGCCGGTAGCGCTCGTCTTTTACGGTTGCGGCTTCGAGCCGTTCGCAGAACGCTTCCCAGGTGGCATGCGGATAGAGTGCCAGGCAGGGATCGGGCTCGGCGATCGTTACGATGAACTTCGCCCCCAACCGGTCGCGAAAGCGCGCGGGGACGACGAGCCGGCTCTTATCATCGAGAGCATGCTCGGCACGACCCGTAAAGCGCGGAACATCGCGAGCCAGGGAAAGACCTCCACTTTGCCCCACAGGATACCACTTTCAACCACTATACCTGGGGCACACCTCAGGCGCAAGGCGCGCAGCGTTAAGGTGATGTGTGACGGCTTGCGCGGAGGCCGCGGTCCCCGCGATGTGAAAGCGCACCAGCCGTGAGATTTCTCGCCGCTTTTGCGATGCTAGGTGCTTTGTTCGGCTGTGGAGGCGGCGGCTTCGTGCCCGGCGGCCCTCACGCGATGAACGCCGCGATGCTGCGCCGACTGGTCGCGAGCGGCGCGCGCTCGAACGGCCTGCCGCTGGCGCTGGTCAACGCGATGGTGCAGGTCGAATCGCACGGCGATCCCGCGGCGGTCAGCCGCGCGGGCGCGCAGGGACTCATGCAGTTGATGCCAGATACGGCGACGACGTACGGCGTGTTCAACGCGTTCGATCCCGAAGCAAACGTTTTGGGAGGTTGCCGGTACATGCACGACCTGCTCGCCCGTTACCACAATAACGTACCGCTGGCACTGGCCGCGTACAATGCCGGCCCAGGCTCCGTCGATGCCTTCCACGGCATCCCGCCCTTCGGCGAGACGCGAGCGTACGTTGCACGCGTGACATCGGCCGCGCGCACGACGACGATCTAGACGCCCGTGGCGACCGTTCCCGGCATTCGCGCCGCAGCTCCGCCTGCCCCGATGCGATTCGTGGGTCTGCCGATTCTCGACGCGTACATCCTGCGCGAGTTACGAGCACCGTTCGCCTTCGCGTTTTTGGCGTATCTGTTGTTCTGGTTCATCAACATCTTTTTTTTGGCGGCGGACTACATCATCAACGCGCACGCGCCATTTTTTCTCGTCCTGCGGTTTCTCGTGCTCCGCGTGCCGCAGAGCACGCCGCTCGCGTTTCCATTTTCGTGTCTGTTCGCATCGCTGCTCGCGTTCGGACGGCTCGCCGGCGATAACGAGATCAACGCGCTGCGGACGTCGGGCGTCACGTTCCTGCGCATCTGCCGCACGCCGCTGCTCTGTGGCCTCGCGATGTTCGGCGTCTCGTACTACATCAACGAAACGATCGCCCCGATCACGACCGACCTCTCGACCCGGACTTTCTACCAGATCGTCTACCACACCGAGCAATTGCCGATCGTGCCCGGTTTCTTTCGAAAAGACGACGCGACCGGCAACGTCTTCTACGTCGGCAACGTCGCCCCCGATCACAAGACGATGACCGACGTCATGATTTTCGAGAACGCCACGACCACGCCGTTCAAGACCGTCGTCAACGCCAAGCTCGCCCGCGTGCGCGGCAGCGTGCTCCATCTCGTCAACGCCCGCGTGACCAAGTTCAAACCCTCGGGCGAAACCGATGGCGACGCGCTCAACAAGGATATCGACATCGGGTTGCCGATAGGGGAAACGATCGAACAATTCGTCAACACCTCGACGAACGATCCGTACGCGGTCAATTCGAAGCAGCTTCGGACGCAGATCCACGCCATGCAGGCGACGGGCCAGGGCGGCAGCGCCCTCGGCGTTCTCAAGATCACGCTCGCGCAGCGGCTCGCGTTTCCCTTCGCAGCGTTCATCTCCGTCGTGCTCGCGCTACCGCTGGCGACGTCGATCGGCAAGCGCGGGAAGAGTCTGGGCATGGGCTTCGGCATCGCGCTTTCCGTGCTGCTGCTCTTCATCTACTATCTGATGATGTCGGCATTCTCGGCGCTGGGAAAAAACGACGCGCTCAACCCTTACCTCGCGGCTTGGGCGCCCAACATCATCATGGGACTCGCAGGTGCGATTATGTTTCGCCAGGTCGAACGCTGAGGATGCGCGGGTTCCCGCGCTTCGTTGCCCTCGTCGCCGCGGTGGCGGTCGCTTATGGCGCAAACCCACCGGCCGGCGCAAGCGGCCCTGCGTTCTCAGGGCTCGACGTCCGCGTTGCGGAGCTTTTGCGCTCGCATCCGTGCGGCGAAGACCCGAAGCGGCCGTCGTCCGCAGTCGCCCAGAGCGCCGCGCGCGCACCCGCGAACGAGGCGAAGAGTCCCAGCCCCGTACCGTCGGCCTCGCCGTCGCTGCTCCCGATTCCGCCCGTCCCGCCTATCGGCCCGCAAGACCTCGTGCCGCCGACGCCGCGGGCGACGGTCAGCCCGACGGCCTCGCCCGTGCCGCTGCCGACCACGTCGCCGCAAGCCCGTGAGAGCGGCCCGATATTCATTCAACGCGCGAGCGGCACGCCGCAACCGATCGCGGGCAAAGGCCAGTCCCCGCCCCCCGGCGCCGGCCCCAAGCCCAGTGCCAGTGCGAGCGCCGGTGCGACGGCGCCGCCCGGGCCGCTGCGTACGCTCTCGCCCAACGAAATCGTATCGGTCGCCGACACCCTCTCGGGCTCGAGCGATCGCTCGAAACCCTCGGACCTCATCGGCAACGTCCACATCTTTTACGCGGAAGGCCAAATCGTCGGCGACCGGGCGCACTTCGACGGAATGCACACGATCGTCGTGAGCGGCCACACGTATCTCGTGAATCGCAACGAAGATTCGATTCTGTACGCGGACTCGATCTCGTTCGATACCGAAACGCGGCGCGCGACGCTTCTCAACGGCGCGGGCGAAACGATCGAGGGGGTGCAACGCGGCAAGCTGCACTACACGGCGCAGACGCTCACCGCGCGGACCAACGGCATCTCCCACGGCGACCGCGCATCGTTCAGCACGTGCGAGCGGCCCCACGCGGGCTATCACGTCGAGGCGCGCTCCATTGACGTCACGCCGGGCAGTAAAATCGTTGCGCGGAAGGCCGTCGTCTTCCTCGGGCCGACCGCCATCTTCTACCTGCCGCTCCTGGTCATTCCGCTGGTCGAAGCCGTCGACGGCCGGCGTCAGGCGAGCTTCGTCCCGCTGATCGGCTACAACAAAATCGAAGGGTTCTTCGTCAAAGCCCGCATCGGTTTCGCGCCATCGGATACGTACTACGGTTACTATCGCGTCGACTACTACACGCGGCGGGGGCTGGGCCTGGGCTACAGCGCCTACATCGGCTCGGCGCGGCAGCGCCGGTACACGACGATCGACTCGTATACGATCGGCGACCGCCTGCAGAACGCGCGGCACACGAACGTGACGGTGCAAGAGACGGAGAACTTCAATCGCCGCCTGCGCGGCCAATTCGGGCTCAATTACATCAGCGACTACGGGCCCAACCTCGCGCTGCCGCCGACCGTCGACATTACGGGCTCGGTCATCCGCCAGGGGAACGCGTCGACGGAAACCCTCACCCTCTCGCGCTTCTTACGCGGCAAGCTCTCCGACAACCTCAACATCGGCCTCCTCGACACTATCGCGCTCTCGACGTCACTGCAGCAACAGCTCGGGCTCACCTATGCGAAGTTCAACAGCCAGCTCTCGTCGAGCAACACGCTCAAGATCTCGACCAACACGCACCTCTTCACCAAGCTCGCGGACTACAACCTCAGCTACGACAAAACCGACTATTCCGCCAACCCGTTCGGGTACGACCGCGTTCCCGAATTGCAGGTTCTGCCGCACCTCAACTACGGCGCGCTCAAGTTCGGGCCGCAACTGCAATTCACGATCGGCAAGTACACCGAACCGCAAAATCACTTCACCACCTCGCGCGCCCAAGCGCAGCTCGATGAGTCGGTCTTTTTTAAAGTTTTGGGAAACAGCGATTTTTCCGCACACTACAACCTGGTACAAGATTACTACGGCACCGGGGATGCCAAGGCGTTCGACCAGCAAAACGCGTCGCTCTCGACGCCGATCGGCAACCACGTCATCAACTCGCTGAGCTACAACGAGCAGCACCCGATCGGTCCGCCGAACGTGCCGTTCCAGCTCTTCGACCGGCTCTCCCAGGGCGCGCACTCCGCCCAGGATACGCTACGCTTGTACAATCGCGACATCTATTCGCTGCAACTCGCCACGAGCACCAGCTTCAACCGCCAAGCGCAAGCGGTGAATTATCAGTTCAACATCAAACCGTCACCGCGTTCGTACGTCCTCCTCGGCGGTTACTATCAACCAGGCCCGGGCCTCGGATTCAACCAGACCAACGTTCAGGCGATCACGCCCTTCGGCCGCGATACGACCCTCGAGTTCACGACCAACATCGATTGGAAGAACCACAACCGCCTGACCAGCAAAAACATCTATCTGAGCCGTACGATCGCCGACTGTTACAACATCGAAGGCTCGTACAACCAAGATCTCAAGCAGTTCACGTTCAACATCGTGATCCTCGCCTTCCCCGGCCAGTCGGCCGGCTTCGGCTTCGGCGGACAGAAGACGCCGATCATCCCCGGCAGTTTCGCCTTCTAGCGCAGCCTAAAGGAAATTGTCGATTTCACCGCCGGCCAGTTGCGCGGCGGCGTCGCCGGGACGGATGCTGCCGGTCTGTTTGAAGATCGGATAATTGTTGGAGGCGTCGACGGCAATGCCGATGCCATTGAACGACGTATCCTGCGCGCCCCCGATGCCGAGCGAGTCCACGACCATCTTGCTCGCGTTGTCGATGGTGAAGAAGTTGAAGTACCAGAACCGCTGTGCGAACGTGGTGGGCTGCGTGTTAGGAATCGTCGGACCCGGCGTCGGCGTCGCGACGGGCGCGCCGCTCGCGGTGGGAGCAGTCGTTGGGCCGGCGGTCGGCGACGCCGAGCCAGCGCCGGCGGGCGCGGGCGTAATGTTCGGGCAGGGCTGCGCGACCTGCAGCGGGTTGTTGAGCTGCTGGCGCACGAACGTCAGCTGGAACTCAGAATTCTGCTGGTTGCTGTTGGCGACGAATTGCGTGGTCGACGAGCCGAGTGGAACTTGCTGCGGGTTGAGCGAATTCGACGTGCCGGGCGTGATGATGTACTGAAGGAGCGCGGGCCCGGCCGTGCCGTAGATGCCGCCGACGAGAAACGCAAAGGAATAGTTGTCGAAAGTCGTGGCGTATACGTTGGGATAGGGCGTTCCCGCGCCGCACGTATCGATGACGACCGCGTAGGTATACTTATTAAAGTCCATCGGACCGTTCGTGCGGAACCGGACGACCATGCGGCCCGCTAGGTTGGTATTTTTGAAGGTCGGATCCGGGGTAATTTGGCGGCCGCAAGCGGCGACGAGTGCGACAGCGAGCGCGAACGAAACCAGTGCGGCGCGGCGGAGCATGATATCCTCGATAATTCCGTTCGTTGCGGCGACGCTGGGCGCGATCGCGATGGCGCTGGCATTCCCGAAAACGAACGTGGCGGTACTCGCGCCGCTCGGCGCGGCGGCTTTATTTTGGGCGTGGTTTGGACTCTCGCCGATGCGCGCCTTCTGGGCCGGTTGGCTCGCCGGAAGCGTGTTCTTCGCGATCGATTTCTGGTGGTTCGGCGAAACCGCCGGGGCGCTGATCGCCCCTTTCGGATTCCTGCTCGCGCTCGGCCCGGCGATCTGCGACGCATTCCTGGGCTTTGCGCTCGTCGGGGCGCTCGTGGCCGTCGCGGCCGGGGCGTTCGGGCGCCGGGATCGCGTGTCGCGGGCGCTCGTGCCGCTGGGCGGCGCGGCGATCTTTGCCGTCGGCGAATGGCTGCGTAGCGAAGGATTGGGCGTGCTCGGCGTCCCTTTCGGCAGCCTTGGGTTCACGCAGGTCGGCTCGCCGCTCGCGCCGCTGGCGGCCATCGCCGGCTCGTACGGCGTGACCTTCGTCGTATGCGCGATCGGAGCGTACGCCGCATATGCCGTCCGCATGCGGGCGGTGCGCGGCAGCGGGATCGATACCGTCATCGCCGCGCTTGCGCTGCTGAGCGCCGTCGCGGTTGCGTGGGTGGTGTGGCCCGCGCGCGACGCGCCGGCACCGGCCTATCGCGTCGCCGCAATCCAAGGTAACATCGCTCAGGAGCTCAAGTACACGCGAGCGGCGTTCGCCAGTGCGCTCGCGCGCTATGAGACGCTCACGAGAAAAGCCGCGGCGTCACGTCCGGCGATCGTCGTCTGGCCCGAAACCGTCATTCCCGCAGCACTCAATCGTACCCCGGCGCTACGCGCGCGCTTTGCCGCGCTCGCCAAAGAAACGGCGACGGAACTCGTGGTCGGTACATTTTACGCGGGCCCCGACGGCGACTACAACGTGCTCTACTTTTTCCGGCCCGACGGCGGACTCGATGCGATCTATCGCAAGCGACAGCTCGTACCGTTCGCCGAGCATCTGCCCTTCGCACCGTTCTTCGCCTGGATTCCGTGGGCGCAAAATACGTCGCATTTCGACAGCGGCACGAGCGCCGGTCTCGTGAGCGTCGAGGCGATGCGCTTTGGCCCAATCGTCTGTTGGGAATCGGCGTTCACCGATCTCGTCGGCAACGACGTACGCGACGGCGCTTCGGCGCTGCTCGTCGCGACGGACGACGCGTGGTTCGGCACGACGGCGGGTCCTTATCAACACGCGCAGATCGCGCAGATGCGCGCGCTCGAGACGGGGCGCTGGGTCGTGCGCGCAGCATCGACCGGCATCAGCGGAATCATCGCGCCCACCGGCCGATTCACGCACGCGAGCGCCTTAGGTGAGGAAGCCGTCGTAGCAGGCCGCATCGGCCCTCCGGTCGAGACGGTCTACGATCGCATCGGCGGCAATGGAATCGCCGCACTGCTCGCGGCGCTGGGTCTCGGCGTCGTCTTGTGGGGACGGCGCGGCCGCGTGCGCGCGCGATGAAGCGCGTCGTCTTTCTCGCAGTGCTCGCGGCGCTAGGCTATCTCGGCTACGGGATCGTCAACGCCGGCCGCGACGAACGTCCGCCGCCAAGATCGAACACCGACATTCGACTCAATCGCGGCCACGCAACTGGGCAACGCGTCAAATTCCGCTCGTGGTCGGCCGACTACGAGCGCATCATCAGCAACGCCGATCAAACGGTACTCGACATCCGCAACGTTCGCAACGGCACGATCTACAAGGCGGGCAAACCGTACATACGCGTTCGGGCGGCGCGTCTGATGGTCAACACCGTTTCGCGCGACTTTTCATCGAGCGGACCGTTACACGTCGAAACGGTCGCAACCGTACCCGCGCGCTCTTTCGACACCACCTCGGCCGTGTGGAACGACGCGTCGCAGAAGCTCACGCTCGCGCACCGCGTCGTCATCCGCACGGGCTCGGGCGAACCGCTGACCGTCGGCAGTCTGACGCTCAACGTAAAGACCGGCGACATCGAAGTGCATGACATCGCCGGTCCCGTCCCCGTCAAATGACTAAGACTTGCCGTTCTTGGCCTTTTCCGCTGCAGTGCGGTCGGCTTCATCGGCGATATTCTTCTTCGCGTCGGCGATCAATTGCTTGACTTTCTGACCGCCCTTATGGCCGATCTCTTCGTAGAAATCGGATCCGTACTTTTCCTTGACGACACGACCGCCTTTTTGGCCGATCGCCTCGTAGAACTGCGCGCCATGGCGTTCGCGCGTCGCCTGACCGCCCTTACGGCCGATCGTCTCATAAAATCCGCTGCCGTACCGTTCGCGCACGGTATCGCCGCCTTTTTTTCCGGCCTCCCGCACGGACATCTCGCCTCCCACGTTTTTGTCCTTCGTAGAGTCCTTCGAGGACTGATCTGCCATGTGAAAAACCCTTTCGCAACCGGCGAAATGCGGAATGGTACGGTGTCGTACCCCAGGCTCGTACCCAGGGCAAACGGGCTCAAACTCGCATGATCGACGAGATTATCGAGGGAGCCGCAATCTATGACGGGCTGGCAATGCGGCCGTTCACGACCGACGTGGGCATCGTCGGCGAGCGCATCGCCCTCATCGGAGACCTCGCCGGCCGCGATGCGTACCGGCGCGGCGCTGCCCGCGGCCACGCGCTCGCACCGGGCTTCATCGACACCCATTCCCACTCCGATGAGCTGTGGCTCGCCGACGGCCGTTGTGTGGGCAAAATTCGCCAGGGCGTCACGACCGAGATTGGCGGGAACTGCGGCACGAGCGTCGCGCCGCTGCGCGGGCTCGCGCGCGAACGAAAGGTCGAAGCGGCACGCAGCGTCGGCGTCGATGCCACCTGGCGTGACCTTGCCGATTTCTTCGCAAGCGTCGAAAGCGCCGGCGTCGCGCTCAACGTCGCGACGCTCGTCGGCCTGGGCACGACGCGGCGTGGCGTCGCAGGCGACGCAGACGGCCGGCTCGACGACGCGGCGCGTGCGGCGCAACTCGCGCTCGTGCGCGAGGGCATCGAACACGGCGCGCTCGGCGTGTCGAGCGGACTGAGCTACGTGCCGTCTCGCTACGCCGATGAGGACGAACTCGTCGCCTGTGCGCGAACGGCGCGCGAGGCCGGGATGCCGCGTTACGTCTCGCACATCCGCAGCGAGAGCGACGCACTGCTGGCCGCGGTCGAGGAGGCGCTGGCCATCGGGCAGGCGGCCGAAACCAGCGTGCACATCTCGCACCATAAGGCGGCGGGGAAGAAGTATTGGGGCACGGTGCACGCCACGCTCGCGGCAATCGCGCGCGCTCGGCAGCGCGGGCTGGCTGCTTCGGCCGACGTGTACCCGTACACGGCGTTGTGGACGGGACTCGAGAGCCTGCTCCCCGAGGACGCGCTCGTGGGCGGTCGCGAGGCCACGCTCGCGCGCCTGGCCGAACCGCACAGCGCGGCAGCGCTCGCGCTGCGGCTCGACCTCGATCGCGACGGCGCGTGGCACGACGTGCTGATATCGAGCGTCGCGAGCGAACGTAATGCCGGTCTCGCGGGAATGCGGCTCGACGAATTGGCCGCACGCTGGCGGCTTTCGCCCGCACGCGCGACGCTGCGGCTACTGCGCGAAGAACGTCTCGCCGTCGAGGCGATCTTCTTCGCACTGCACGAGGACGACGTTGCAACGGTACTTTCGGCCGAGTTCGTCTCTATCGGCAGCGACGCGTCGGCGCGCGCCTTCGACGGGCCGACGGCGGTCGGCCTGCCGCACCCGCGGACGTTCGGGTGTTTCCCGCGCGTCTTCGGCCGCTTCGTGCGCGGACGCAAAACCCTCGAGCTTGGCGAAGCGATCCGGCGCATGACGTCGCTGCCGGCCGAACAGTTCGGCCTGGTCGATCGTGGACGCATCGCGCCCGGCGCATTTGCGGACCTCGTGCTCTTCGATGCGGCGACGATCGTCGACACCGCGACGTACGAGCGTCCCTACGCATATCCGCGCGGGATCGAGAGCGTGTGGGTCAACGGCTGCGCCGTCGTGCGCGATGGCGCCGCGACGGGCGCGCGACCCGGCCGTGCGCTGCGCGGCGGCCGATGAACGTGCTGCAACTCGACCCGGCGCGACGCGACGCGCTGCTGGGCGCTGCCAAACGCATCGCCGTCGCGTGCGGCGATTTTCTCTACACGCCCGGCGATGCGGCGAACTGCATCTTCGCGGTCGATAGCGGCCGGGTAAAGATCGTGCGCACGAACGCGAGCGGCTCCGAATCGATCGTGGGCATTCGCAATCCGGGCGACCTCTTCGGCGAACTCACGTGGATCAACGGCGGCGCGCACCGCACGACGAGCGCCATCGCGCTCGATCCCGGAACCGTAAGCCGCCTCGACGCCGCTGTGTTCGAACGCCGTCTGCGCGACGACGTGGAGCTATCGGCAAGCTTCGTGCGCGGGATGTCGTTGCGGCTCGCGGCCGTCGAACGGGAACTCACCGAACTCGCCGGCAAAAGTGTTCCGGGGCGGCTCGTGGACACTTTGGGCCGGCTCGCCGCCGATCACGGCGTGCGCGAACATAACGGCACGCTACGCATCGCGCTCAGCCTCACGCACAAGGATTTGGCCGACATCATCGGGACCAGCCGCGAAACGCTGACGAAGGAACTCAGCGTGCTCGCGGACGTCGGGCTCGTGCGCGTCGCGCATCGCACGATCGTCCTCCTCCAGCCGCAGGCGTTTCCCTTCGCTCGGCGCAACCCGAACGCGCCGTAGCTTTACGGGCGCGCACCGGAGCAACTCCGGCCCCCGGGCGCGCTCGGCGATGCGCTGGACCGCCGCGCAGCGTTAGGAGGTCGAGATCACTTCGACGAGTTCACCGATTTTATCGTTCGGCAAGGCGTGCGCCAGATCGGCCTGCGTTAACATGCCGACGAGCTTGTGGCCGTCGATCACGGGCAAACGCCGGACTTTGTGTGCCTTCATCGTCTCGAGCGCTTCCTCAAGCGAGTCGTCGGCACCGATGGTGACCGGTTTGCCCTCGCCCAGCGTGCCGGCGCGAGTCCGAGCCGGATCGCTCCCGTTCGCGAGTACCTTCACGACGATATCCCGGTCGGTGAGCATGCCCTTGAGACGCTGATCTTCGCCGCAGATCGGCATCGCTCCGACGTTCAAGTTCGCCAAGCGCTTTGCGGCCTCGAGAATGGTTTCGTTTTCGCCGATACACTCGATGCCGCCGGACATTGCTTCACGGGCTGTCTTTGCCACTTGTGCCGTCTCCTCTACAAAAAATGATGTTGCAATATACCCGTGAGGAAGGTATTGCGGTCGGCCACGCTCGGCGTTCGAGGAAGCGCGACCGCGCCCTTAGGCCGTGGCGCGGTCGCGCAGCGCCACGTACATGCGGCGCGCTACCAGGCAGAGCAGCAGTGTGACCGCCACCGCGAGCAGCGCACCGGCAAAGGGCGCCACGATGGCAAGCACCGTCGCGACGACGGCGACGATGTCCTCGACCAGACTCACGGCGGGATTCGCGAAGCCGGCAGTCATCGCCGTCGAGGCGCCGCGCAGGCTAGCAACGCCCGCGTGAACGCCCAATGCGTTGAACGCGCCGAGCCCCATCAAGGCGTAGGTCGAAAGATCGGGCGCGCCGCCTGAGGCCGGCAGAGCGCTGCCGACGAGCAGCGCTGCGGCCACGGGCTTGGTCGCGAAGTGCAGCACGTGCAGCGTGTGGTCGAGCAGGGGCACCTTGTCGGCCGCGAATTCGAGCGCGGCAAGACTCGCCAGTAACCACGTCGCGCCATCGCTTCCCAGGTATGCAAAGGCGTGGGCGGGGTGGAGGTATCCCAGATGCATCGCGACCGATGCGACGGCGAGCACGAGGAACGGCCGCAGGCCGATACTGGTCGAAAGTCCGTATGCGGTTGCAAAACCGGCGACATCCATCGAGCGTCCTCCGGCGACTCGTACTCACGTACCGTAGACGGGTTTCGCCCCCAGTCGTCGCTCAGCGTTGGGTGCGCGGCCGGGAGACGGCGGGAATGCGTTCGAGGAGGTCTTCGTACACCGCGCCCACCGCGGCACGCAGTGCTTCGACCGTACCGTCGTTGTCGATCGTATAGTCCGCGAGTTCGCGCGCGCGCTCGGGATCGATTTGGGCGGCCATGCGCGCCTCGATATCGATCGCGTCAAGGCCGCCGCGCGCGAGGAGACGGCCGATGCGTGCCTGCCGATCCGCGATGACCACGACATTGGCATCGCAGAAGCGGTAGAAGCCCGCTTCGAACAGCAACGGCACGTCGTGTACGACGATCTGATCGGGCGCGGCGGTCGCCTCCCACTGGGCCCCGAGCCGGCGTACTTCGGGGTGCACGATGGCGCCCAGATCGTCGCGCGCGTCCGAATCGCGAAAGACGATTGCCGCGAGCGCCGGACGGTCGATCTCGCCCCCCGCCGTCACGACCGACGGAAACCTTGCGGTGACGCGGCCGAACCCGGGTGTTCCGGGCGCCAGGGCCTCGCGCGCCAGCCGGTCGGCATCAACGACGAGCGCGCCGAGCTCGACGAATGCGCGCGCGACTTCCGATTTACCCGCTCCGATGCCGCCCGTCAGCCCAACCCGTAACCGCACCGGGTCTGGTTCGACGGTTTCCGCGCAATCACCGTGACGCCAGAGAAGCCGGGCATCGCTGCCGGCCGCGCTAGTCCGTAATTGCCGGTTCGAGCGAGGTGCCGATCGAACTGAGGTCGCCCTCGACCCCGTACGCTTCGAGCTCTTCGAGGGGCACGTCCGCGACGTGTTGGATCGAGCCCGTGATGCGGCGCGTCGAGTGGTTGATCGTCAGCAGCGTGACCTCGACCTCTTGGCCGGGGCTGTACTGAATCGCCGGATCGAACTCGCCCTTGGGAACCATCGCGAGCACCCCAGGAATGATCTCGACGAGCAGATAGTTCGGGGTGACCTTGACGACTTGCGCGATGAGACGCTGGCCCTCGACGAGCTTATCCGCGTGCTCCACCCACGGGTCGGGCAGCGCGTGCTTGAGGGAGAGCGAAACTTTCTTCGCATCGGGATCGAACTTCATCACTTCGACCTGCACGATGTCGCCGATCTTCACGACTTCGGACGGGTGCTTGATGCGCGCGTAGGAGAGTTCGCTATTGTGAATGAGGCCGTCGATACCGCCGAGATCGACGAACGCACCGAACTCCGCGAGCCGCACGACGACGCCCTCGCGAATCTGCGCGACCGCAAGCGTGCCGAGCAGTTCGGACTTTTTGGCGTTGAGTTCTTCCTCGAGCACGAGGCGCTGCGAGAGCACGACACGATGGCGCTTGTGATCGAGATCGATCACCTTGAGGCGCAGATGCTTTCCGATGAGTTCGTCGAGGTTACCGACAGGTTGACGCCGGATCTGCGATGCGGGAACGAAGCCGCGCATGCCGAGGTCGACGAGCACGCCGCCCTTGACGACCTGGGTGACGGTCGCTTCGATCACTTCGTCGTTCTCGTGCGCCGCGATGACTTTTTCCCAAGTCTTGAGCGCGCGCGCCCGCCGCTCGCTGAGGAAGAGCGTGCCTTCCTCGTCGATGCGGTGAATCATGACTTCGAGTTTGTCTCCGACCTTCTGTTCTTTCGGGTCGATCGCGAGCGAGAGCTCGCGGAAACTCAAGAAGCCTTCGGATTTTCCGCCGATGTCGACGAGCAGTTCGTCCTGGTATTTGGCAACGATGACGCCGGTGAGCACCTGGCCCTCATCGAGGACCTTGAGGCTCTCTTCGTACATCCGCTGCTCGAGCGCGAGTTGATCTTCTTCTTCGACTTCGGGCGGAGCGATCTCGGTAGTGCTGATAGGAATCCCCTTTACGCGTGCGCCGGATCGAATCGTCCGGTCGCACTCCCGCGCGATGCGCAGTCCTCGACGTTGCGAGGCCTTCTTTGTGGTTTAGTTTCGTTGGCAAGTGCGGCACCACCAGGTGCCGCGTTGTGCGACGACGGTTCGGGCGATGGGCCGGGTACACCGAGGACACTCTTTTCCGTGGCGACCGTACACGCTGAGCACGTTTTGAAAACCGCCACGTAGCCCGTCGGCATCGACATAATCGTCGACGGTCGTTCCCCGCATGTCGATCGCGCGCCGGAGCACGTCTACAATCGCAATGTGGAGCCGGCTTCGTGCCGGTTTGGAAAGCGCCCCGGCGGGCCGCGTCGGACGAATCCGGGCGGCCCAAAGCGCCTCGCAGGCGTAGATGTTGCCGATCCCCGCGATACGGCGTTGGTCGAGCAAGAACACCTTGATCGGCGTCGTTCGCCCGGCCAATAGGCTCGAAAACCGGTCCTCCGAAAATTCATCGGAAAGCGGCTCGAAACCGACGTCGGCAGCCCACGCGTGTTCCGGCTCTACCAGACGCATCCTGCCGAACCGGCGGACGTCGGCGAACGCGAGCCGTGCTCCGTCGCCGAAGCGCAGGAGCACGTTCGTGTAAGGCTCCTGGGTCGCAGTTGCACCGCGCTGGAAGATCAGGCGCCCGGTCATCCGGAGATGAACGACGAGCTGCCGACGTGATTCCAGCGTGAGAACCACGAATTTGCCGCGCCTGCCCACCGCCGCTACGCGATCGCCCGCGAGCATCGCTGCGAAGCGGTCGGCTTCGCCGACGACGGCCGGCCGGAACACCGTCACCGAGTCGATTACTTTTCCCACAACCGCGTTCGCGAGACCGCGGGCGATGGTTTCGACCTCAGGGAGTTCAGGCACGTCTTGGGTCCATAACGCACCTTGCACGTGAAAAGTTGCGCCGCGCCGCGAGCGTCGTGCTACGGTGCCGCGCTGCGGAGCGGCCAGCGCATGGCTTCGGCTGCGGACAAACCCGGCGCGAACAAAAAACCCTGCGCGAGCGGCACGCCGATGGCGCGCAAGAACGCGGCTTGATCTTCGTTCTCAACGCCCTCGGCGATGATTTTGAGCTCCAGCGCGCGCGCGACCCCGACAATCGCCCGCACGATGGCCTCATCGTTGGGCGCGTGTTTACCAACGCCGATGTCGCGCACGAAAAGCCGGTCGATTTTGAGCGCGTCCAGCGGGAAGCGTTTGAGGTAATTGAACGACGAGTACCCCGTCCCAAAATCGTCGATCACGATCTTGACGCCCAGGTCTTTGAGTTGCGCGAGTGTCGAGGCCACCGTTTCGGGCGAACGCATGATGAGGCTTTCGGTCAGCTCGAGATGCAACCGCGCCGGATCGAGCCCCGTCCGCACGAGCGTACGCGTGATCACATCGACGAAGTCCCGCCGATCGAATTGACGCGCCGACACGTTGACCGACACAAAGCGATCGACGCCACTATCTTGCCAGCGGCGCGCGAAGCGGCACGCCTCTTCGAGCACCCACGCGCCCAGGGGAACGATGAGACCGGTGTCTTCGGCGGCGCGCACGAACGCTTCCGGCAGCACCTCGCCCAGCTGGTGGTGATTCCAGCGCAGCAACGCCTCGACGCCGCGCAAGGCGCGCTCGTCCAGATCCACCTGCGGTTGGTAAACGAGGGAAAATTCGCCGCGTTCGAGCGCGTGCGCGAGCGACGTCTCCAAACGAATGCGCGACATCGCGTCGCGTGCATCGCGACGCTCGTGAAAGGCGAGGTCGCGTGCCTGCGCTTTGGCCTCATACATCGCACCGTCGCAGAGCCCGAGCAACGTCTCGAGTTCGGTCGCATCGTCCGGGAAGAGACTCACGCCCATGCTCGCGCGCACGAAGACTTCCTGACCCGCGCAATTGAATGTGGGTCCCAGCCCCAGCAGCAGCCGTCGCGCGCGTTCTTCGGCATCGGCGCGGTCGTCGATGTCGGCGAAGAGCACGACGAACTCGTCGCCGCCCAGCCGCGCGACCGTATCCCCGTCGCGCCGATAGCGCTCGAGCCGATCTGCGACCTCACTCAGCAGCCGGTCCCCAGTTTCGTGGCCGAAGCTGTCGTTGACGACTTTGAAACGATCGAGGTCGACGATGCCGATTGCGACGCACCCGGCGTCCGTGCGCGCTTGCGCGATCGCCGCACGCGCACGTTGCTCGAAGAGCACGCGATTGGGAAGTTCCGTAAGCGCGTCGTGATGCGCCAGAAAGACGAGTTGTTCTCGATCGCGCTGACGATCGATCGCGATGCTCGCGAGCTGCGCGAACTCCGTGCCCAAGCGTAAGTCGAAGAGCGTCGGCGTGACCGCATCGCACACGAACATCGTGAAGGCACCGAAGATTGCGTCGGCGCCGCCGCGAATGGGAGTCGCCCAACAGGCGGCGCCGCGGTCGGACGACGCCGCGCCGGTGTGGAGCGTCGGCTCGAGATTGACGAAGGCGATTTGCCGGCCGCTCGCGAGGGCCCGCGCGGTCGGATCATGTGTGCCGGCGATCGCCGCTGCATAGGCGGCGTCGCCCCGGAAGGTTTGCCCGAATGCTCGCCCGCGGACGGCGAGCGTCGTGTGGTCGCCCTCGACTAAGGTGATGGCCGCGCTCGCACCGGGGCGCACATCTTCGGCCGAGCGCACGAGTGCGTCGAAGATTTCGGACAGCGGCGCGTCGGTAGCGACGAGTTCGAGCAAATCGCTACGGACCTCTTGCATTTGCTCCGTACGACGGCGCTCGGTGACGTCGCGCGAGACGACGACCCAATTGTCGCAGGTGCCGTTGACGTCGAAGACCGGCGCATAGCTCGCCTCGCACCAGAACGACGTTCCGGCCGCACGACAATGCAGCAGCTCGACGGTGAACGGGATGCGCATTCGGCGCGCTTTGGCGATGCGTTCGTCCGCCGTCGGATCGGCGTCCGTCGCGTGCAAGACACGCGTCGACCGGCCCACGACTTCTTCGGCCTCGTAGCCATAGATGTGCGTGAACGCTTCGTTGACGTAGACGATTGTCGGATTGTCGCGGGGCTCGGCCGTGGCAATCATGACCGCATCGTTCGAGCTGACCACGACCGACTCGAGTAAACGAATGCGATGCTCGGCGCGCTCGCGTTCTTCGACGCTCTCCGCCATCGAGACGAAGCCGCTGACCGAACCGTCCGGAGCGAAGAGCGGCGCAGCCGAGAAGCGCACGTCGACGTACTTTCCGTCCGCGCAGACCCGGCGCGAACGCTGCATGAAAAAGGACGCGCCTCGCCGCATCGCGGCGAGCAGGTCGCGCAGATCGCGATTGTTGCGGCCGCCGGGAAAATCCGGCGAGATCGCGCCGACGGCGTCCCGTGTCGCAAAGCCAAAGAGCCGTTCCGTTGCGGGGCTCCACGTCAGCACGCGGCCGCCGAGATCGAGCGTCGCGATTGCAATCGGCGATGCGTCCACCAGCGTCGAGAGCTGGCGGCGGATCGTGTCGGCTTCGGCGAAGCGGCGGCGCACGTCCAGTTGCTCGACGACCAGCGTCGCGAATTCGCGCAAGACCGCCACGTTTTCGTTCGTGAAGTCGCGCGGCACGCGATCGCGTACCGACAACGTGCCGAAGCGCCGGCCCTGGGCGTCGACGAGCGCCGTGCCGGCATAGCTGCGCGCGTCCGCAAATGCGCCAGGCCGGCGGCCGGACCCGCGCCGCCCATCGGCCCCCGTGTCCTTCACCACGACATCGAGCCCGTCGCTCACGACGCGTGCATCGTACGGCAAGTCGGCGGCGCCCAGGGTCCGCAGAGGGTCGAAGCCGACGCCGGCGACGACGGTCGCGCGGTCACCCGCGAAGCAGGTCACGGCCGCGTAGGGCACGCCCAGCGCCAGCGCCGCGACTTCGGCCAGCCGCACGATCCCAGGTTCGAAGCGCTGCGCGGCGTCGACGCGCAGTTCCATTAGCGAATCGCCCGCAGCGACGGAAGCGCTAAGCGCGTGGCGACCGCAAGGCCATCGGCCGCAGCCTCGCCGGCGCGCAGTTCGACGACGTAGGTGCCGCGCCCGCGTCGCCGTGCGACCGCCGCATCGGCGGTTGCACGCGTCGAAGCAGGCACGTCGGCGGCGACCGTCGTGACCGTCCCGTCGGCGCGCAACCACACCATGTCGAGGGGCACCAGCGTGTTCTTCATCCAGAACTCCCAGTCGTTATCCCTCGGAAAGACGAAGATCATGCCATGCTGCGGCCGCAGCTGCAAGACGCACATGAGCCCTTGCTCTCGCGCCGCTGCGTCGGCCGCAACGGCGAGCCGCAGCGCCGCCTGCGGCGCGCTTGCGTCGACCAGGCGCAACGGCGTACGCGTGCGTGCGGCCGGCCCGCCTAAAATGTCGGGCGGCAGACGTTGGCTCGCGCATCCGTCGACCACGCCGGGGTCGGGACCCCGGGCGCCCGTGACCGGTGCGGCCGCCAGCGCGACCAGCCACGTCGCGAGCAGACCTGCTGCTTGCAGCGAGCCGGCCGGCTCACGCATCGAGGCGCTCCACCTCGAACCACGTCCACCCGCTCTTGAGCGTCACTTCGAGGGGAACGGCGAGCGCTATTGCGTGCTCCATTTCGTCCTTTACCAAGGCCGCCACGTCACGGAGTTGTTTGGCCGCGACTTCAAAGATGAGTTCGTCGTGAATCTGCAGGAGCATTGCCGCGTCGAGATCGCTCGACCGCAAGGCGCGCTCGATGCGCACCATCGCGAGCTTCATGAGATCGGCCGCGCTGCCTTGCATCGGAGCGTTGGTCGCTTCGCGTTCGGCGGCGCTGCGCAGCGGATAGGTGCGCGAGCGCAAGTCGGGCATGTAGCGACGCCGTCCCAGCAGCGTACGCACGTAGCCGTGCTCGCGCCCGAATTCGAGATTGTTTTCGATCCAGGCCCGCACGCTGGGAAAGCGCGCGAAGTACGCTTCTGTCATCGCCCGCGCTTCGCCGCGCTCGATGCCCAGCCGCTGCGCGAGTCCGAAGTCCGACATTCCGTACAACAAGCCGAAGTTCACGCTCTTGGCGATGCGCCGCTGATTGGGCGTCACCGTCTGCACCGATGGAACCCCAAAAATGCCGCGAGCCGTGACATCGTGGATGTCGTCGCCGCGCGCGAAAGCAGCCCGCATCGCCTCGTCACCCGAGAGGTGCGCCATGATGCGCAGTTCGATCTGCGAGTAGTCCGCGGCGAGCAGCACGCGTCCCTCCGACTGCGCGACGAACGCGCGCCGAATTTGTCGCCCGAGTTCGGTGCGCACCGGGACGTTCTGGAGGTTCGGATTCGTCGAGGACAAGCGTCCCGTCGCCGTCGTCGTCTGATTGAACGACGTGCGCAAGCGTCCGTCCGCGCCGACCAGGCTCGGGATGACGTCGATGTAGGTGTTCTTGAGCTTCGTGACCTCGCGATATTCGAGCACCTGCGCGACGATCTCGTGTTGGTCCGCCAGCGCCGCGAGCACTTCGATACCCGTCGCCCAGCCCGTCTTCGTACGGCCACCGTTCGGTAATGCGAGCTTTTCGAAGAGCACGCTGCCCAGTTGCTGCGGTGAGGCGATATTGAACGGTTCGCCCGCCGCTGCGTGAATCGCGCTTTGCAGCCGCGCGACCGCCGCGTCGACCTCGGTCGAGAGCGCTTGGAGCGCGCGCGAGTCGACGGCGATGCCGCGCGCCTCCATCTGTGCGAGCACCTGTGCGAGCGGAAGCTCGACCTCACGGTAAAGGTCGAGTTGCTCGCGGTGCGCCAGATGGTCGCGCAAGACGGGCGAGAGCCGCAGGACCGCGTCCGCATACGCCGCCGCGTCGAGCGGAAGCCGCTTCCCGAGATACTCGCGCACCGCGTCGTCGAGATTCGCGTAGCTGCGCGCGGGATTGAGCAGGTGGGCGGCGATCATCGTGTCGTCGCCGAGGGCGGCGGCGGGGGCGACCGCAAGGTCGCGCGCGCGCAAGAACGCCTGCAGCGCCTTCCAGTCATGAACCACGAGCGGAATGCCGCCCTCGAGCAGTGCGGCGAAAGCGGCCGCAACCGCCGGCCGCTCCAAAGCCGCCGCCCGGAAGGCGACGCCGCTTTGCGCAGCACCCGCAATGCCTATGTCATCGCCTTGCAGCGCGACGCCCGCGTACTCGCCTCGCGCCAGTTCGCGCAGCAGCCGTGCCAGCAGGTCGAAATCCGGCGGATCGGTGGCCGGCACGAAGGTCCGATAGGCGCCGCGCACGACCTCCGTCTCGTCGAGCGAGAGCAGTGCTTCGTTCGAGGGCACCGGCAGCTTTGCCAACAGCGATTTGAATTCGAGATCGCGGTACAGCGTGTAGAGCTTGTCGCTCGGCGGCACGCTAAAGCGCGCCAAGTCCCACGGAACCGTTACCGGCAGGTCGCGCACGATGACGGAGACGTCGCGACAACGCCGCGCGACCTCGCCATGTTCGCGGACGAGCCCTTCGAGCTTCGCAGAACCGGCCCGCGCGGGATCGGCGAGCAACGCATCGAGCGAACCCGCCGCTTTGATCAGTTTGATCGCCGTCTTTTCGCCGACGCCCGGAATGCCGGGCAGGTTGTCGGATGGATCGCCCTTGAGTCCGCGATAGTCGGGCAGCTGACGCGGGGCGAGGTCGTAGCGTGCCGCGACCGCCGCCGGATCGTACCGCATGACGCCGCCCATGCGCGTGCGCACGAGCACCGTCGTGCGCTCGTCGACGATTTGCAGCAAGTCGTTATCGCCCGTGATCACGACCGTCGTCTGACCCTCGCGTTCGGCTTGCTGCGCGAGCGTCGCGATGATGTCGTCGGCCTCTTGACCTTCGAGTTCAAGAATCGGAATCTCGTAAACGTCGAGTATCCGGCGCACGAGCGCGAATTGCGAGCGCAGGTCGTCCGGCATCGTCTCGCGCTGCGCCTTGTACGCTTCGAACATCGCGACTCGTGCCTGCGGCAGGCCGCGGTCGAAACATGCGACGACGTGCGTCGGCGCTTCGTCGGCGACGAGCTTTTGCAGCGTCGTCGTGAAGACGTAGGCCGCTTCGATTCGCGTGCCGCTCGCGGTCGTCAGCGGGCGGTCTTTCATCGCGAAGAAGGCCGCGTAGACCAAACCATATGTGTCGAGCAGCATGAGTTTGCGCGCGGGGGCCGCCACGGTCACTGGACGTTGAAACCCGCCGAGGCGGCGCCGACGTCGCCGTCATCGCACACCTTGAGAATCGAGAGCACGTAGTGGCCGGGTTCTCTTGGGACCGGGACGTCCAGCGTCGCACCGCGTTCGCGCGCGACCCGCCACACGAGCGTCCGCGGCGCCGCGACGCCCAGCGACGGCGTGTCGGTCGCGACCTTGCGCGGACGTTCGGCTGCGAAGATATCGCTTGCCTTCGAGCGCGCGGGCGCGACGTACGCGTGCCACTCGGGGTCGTCCGCGGCCGGAGTCTGCGAACTCGTCGCCCCCGTGGCCAGCAGATCGGGGGCGTCGTCGAAAAGCGCGGGCCCGCTCTCGCGGCCGTCGGCGATACGGAGCGCGACCGTTGCACCTGAGCTGGCATCGCCGTCGCGCAGGCTGACGTGCAGCGTCTCGCCGGCGGCGTAGGCCGCTTTGTCGAGCGTCAGTTCGGTGAGCCGCACCCGGCCGGGCCCGTCGACGTGGACGTCGCTCGACCCGAGCGCTATCGCGCCATCGCGCACGAACGCGGCGGTCACGCGAACGGCGCCTTGCGGATCGCCAAGATCGAGGCTCGTCTGCGCCGTTCCGCCCGCAACCGTGGCGCGCCGCGTCGCATAGGTGCGCGCGCCCTCGAGCGTCACCAGCGCGTCGCCGGTTGCCCCGGGCGCCGTCGCGCGGACCGCGACGGCGGCATACGGGCGATAGCGTGCGCGGTCGAGCGTCACGCTGACCGCGTTGTGCGCCGAGGCGGTCCGCCCCGAGAGCGCGCTCGGTTCGACGACGACGGCTGCCGCATCGCGCGCTTTGCGGCCGTCGACATCGGCCTCCGCAAGGACCAGGTTCGAGCCCAGACTCGTTTGACGGAACACGACGTGGGCGCGCCCGCGTGCGTCGAGAGCAACTCTCTGCGTCTGCACCGACACTCCGTGCGAGAGGCGGACGTCGACGGTGGTCGCCGCCGCGGGCGAGCCGTCGACCGGATTGAAACCGCGCACCTCGAGGGCGACCGGCACGCCGACGTCCGCGGTTGCGCTAGCGGGCTCGACCGCGAGCGCGATGCGGGCGCTGGGAACGACGATCCGCGATGTCGCGGTCGCGCCGCGCGCCGACGCCCGGATGCCGTAGCTCGAATCGAGTCCGTCGCTCGGCAGGGCAATCGTGAGGCGCGCTTCGCCGTCGGGACCGGTGCGCACGGCACGATCGGCGACGACCGTCGTGCCCCAGCGGACGGCGTCTTCGGGCGAACCGGGCGGCACGACGTGCGGGGTCCGCACGACGACGACGTGGACCGCAACGTCCGCCGCGGGCGCATCGCCGCGGCGCGCCGAGATCCCGACCGGGACGTCGCGGTCGGGGTCGCACGGACACACAGAGCGCAGCGCGAGCGCGACGTCGCTTGCGGCATCGACGTGCAGGCTCGTGCCGCCGACGCCGCCCGCGGCCGCGGCGAGCACCGCATACTCGCCCGCCTCGACGCCCGTGGGAACGGCCAGTTCGCCCGCAAAAGCCCCGGCTGGATCGAGCCGCACGACGCCGCTCGCGAGCGTCCGGCCACGGCCTGCGAGCGAGATGCGCGCGTCACCTGACGCGCGGCCGTAGGCACCGCGCTCGCGCCGGCGCGCGAAGCCCACGAAGCGGATGCGTTCGCCCGCCCGCGCGACGGCGCGATCGAGCCGCAGACCGACGATGGTCTGGGGCACGGGCGCCTGCGGACGAATCGAGACGAACGCGCGCGCCGCGCCGGCTTCTGCGAGCGCGAAGGTGGGCCGGGTGCGGTCGCGCCATACGATCAGACCGTCGCGATCGCTGCGCTTCGTAACGAGTTGGGCGCCCATGAGAAAGGCGACCGAAACTTGGGGCAGAGCCCGGCCGGTACGCAGGTCCACGCACCACGCGACCAGACCCTCCGGGCTCTCTTTGGTGAGCAGTCCGAGATGCGTGCGGTTGAGCCAGACTTGCTGCACCGCTTCGCCGCGACGCGCCTCGACGACGAAGAAGCCTTCGCGCGTGCCCAGGGGAACCGTCACGTCGCTCGTTTCGAAGCGGTAACCCGGCGGCGGCGAAAAACGCCAGCGCGCGACGGACGAGCGATGCGTGACGTCCAACGGTCGCGGTGTGCGATTCTGCCCGGCCACGATGACGTCGGCCGGGTCCACGTTGTAGGCGGCGAATTCGATCGGCGCACCCGAATAGGTGTCGAGCCGTACGGTCGACGGTTTCCACGGCACTGCGGCGTCGCGCGCGTAGAGTGCAAAATACGCGTCCCACTGATGGCGGTCCAACAGCGGGCGCGCCGCGCGGGCCGGCACGCTTGCCAGCACCACGGCACACAACACGAGCAGGGCCGCGGCACGCATGCCGCTAGAAGGAGGCGTCGTAAAAGAGCATTCCCTGCGTGTTGAGCGGGACGCGGAAGCCGACCGTATACTCGTGCGATTCGCCGCGATCGAGTTGTCCCGAGAAATTGCTGATGCCGACGAGCGCCGAGTTGCCGGTCTGGACGCCTAGGAACCGGCGCTTGCTCGTATCTTCGATGACGAAGTGATCGATTTTCGGTACGAGCGCGATGCCCAGCGTGTTGGTCCACTTGAAACGAATCACGTAATATTCATCGTTGGTACCGGCGATCGCGTCGCTCGTGCCGTAGGTCCGCATCTCGCTGATCGTAATGTATTGACCGGCGCGCACGAACGAATTGGCTTTACTCGAGTCGGCGGCTTGCGTCGGTTCCTTGCAACTAGCCAACAGCGGCGAAGCGCAAAGCGCGGCAAGAACGAAGGAACGTTTCACGCAGGCTCGCTTCGGCGGTGCACGCAGGCCTCCCCCGCGCGCATGCGTAAGCGCGCACGTCGTGAACGTAGAACCGGGACCGACGTCGCTGCGCTGCCGCTCCTGCGGTACTGCGGGCGCGGGACAAAGCCGCTGGGAACGGATCGGCGCGACCTACCAAGTCGTCATCGCGTGTGCGATCTGCAGGACGTCGCTCGTCGTCCTGTCGCGAAACTAGCGCGTGACGACCGCCACGGCGAGCGAAGCGGTCGATGCCGTGACGCTCTTGCAGCGCACCACGCACGCGACGGCGTTCGCGCCGGGGGCGCTACCGCCCATGGCGCTGCGGCGCATTGCGGAAGCCGGGCGGCTCGCACCGTCGCTGTACAACACGCAGCCGGTGCGCTTCGTCGTCGTACGCGACCGCGACGCGTATGAGAAGTTGCGCGCCGGCTGCAACACATCGCGCGACACGTTCTCGAAGGCCCGCAAGGTCTTCGCCGCGCTCAACAAACGCCTCAACCATCCGCTCTTCGTCGCCGGCCTACAGCGCCAACTGCACGGCGACGTGCTGCCCGCGCACGGCTACGCAATCGTGCCGCTGCACGACGACGGGCTCACCGAATCGGTCGAAGCCGCCGCCTGCGCGCTCATGGCGATGCAGCTCGAAGCCACGGCACTCGGCCTCGCCAGCGCCTTGTGCAGTTGGACGCGCGGCCTCTCGTTTCAAAAAGAAATGCTCGCACTTTTAGCCGTCCCCCCGGGGTTCAAGCCGTTCACGAGTCTCATCGTGGGTAATTCCGTGCGCCCGCTCGTCGCCGCCGACAAAGCGCGAAGGCCGTTCGACGATGCCGTCTCGTGGGTCTAAGGATGCCGACGGCTTCGACCCCATGAAATGGTGGCTACGCAGCCGCGACGGCATCGACGACATTCAGGATCGCGACATCGCGCGCAGTTGCACGTCCAAGGACGGCTACCGCACCGAAGAAGAAGCGCGCGCACACGCCGCGATGAACGGCATGTCCGGCGTGCTCTTCACGTACCGCTGCACGTACTGCGACGACTGGCACCTCACGCGCCGCAAGACATAGCCTGCCTCAATACGTCAGCGCCGCAATCTTGCGGACCGTGCGTTCGTCGGCGACGACGCGGACCATGAAGTCCGCGACGTCGGCGCGCGAGATCGTCTGGCCCTTCTCCGGCACGAAACGGTCGTTCGCGCGATAGAGCCCGGTGCGCGGGCCGTCGGTAAGGCGCCCCGGGCGCACCACGGTCCACACGAGTTCGCTCGCGGCGAAGACGTCCTCCATCCGGCGCATGTCGGCGAGCACGTTCTTGAGCAAGAACGGCATGACGACGCGACGCGCCACGAAGTTCATGTTCGGGTCGTCCTGAGCACCCGCGGACGAGATCGCGAGCACGCGAGTGACGCCGCCGGAGCGCATGGCCGCCACGATGTTGGTTGCCGCGCGCGAATAGAGCGTCGTCGGTCCCGTGCCGTCGGCCCCGAGCGCGGAGAAGACGACATCGGTGCCGGCAATCGTCGTCGCGACGGCGCCCGGATCGCACGCGTCGCCTTCGATCACGCCGATCGCGCCGAGGTCCCCCGGCAGCTTGCGCCGATCGCGGACGAGCGTTTTAACGTGATCGCCGTTCTCGCGGGCGAGCGAAATCAACCACCGTCCCACGCCGCCCGATCCGCCGAGTACCGCAACACGCATGCCGCGGGGGATTCGCGCTTTCACGACGCCGAAGCCTCGCACTACCATGCGATTCGCAAGCTTCCATCACGCCGGGTCGACGCGTTCCGGTATCGTCACGGGCGACGCGATTCGCCCGTTCGAGGTGCCGATCGCGTCGGTGCACGAGTATCTGGCGCTCGCGCCGGCCGAACGTGCTTCGCTGCCGACGGGGGCGGCCATCGCACTCGGCGCGGTGCGTCTCGCGTCGCCCGCTCGCCCGCTCAAGAACGTGATGTGCGTCGGCCGCAACTATATGGGTCACGCCGAAGAAGTCTCGCGTGCGCGCGGCACCCCGCTCAACCTGCCGGCCGTACCGACGTTCTTTACCAAAGCGCCGACCTCGATCGCCGATCCCGGCGCGACGTTGCAGCTGACGGCCGCGCTTTCGCAGCAGTACGATTGGGAGGCGGAACTGGCGGTCGTGATCGGCACGCGCTGTCGCGACGTCGCCGAAGCGGATGCGCTCGACGTCATTTTCGGCTACACGTGCCTCAACGACGTGACGGCGCGCGATCTGCAGAAGGACCACCACCAGTGGTTCAAAGGCAAGAGCCTCGACGATACGTGCCCGATCGGACCGTGGATCGTCACCGCCGACGAACTGGGCGATCCGCAGACGCTCGATATCGCGCTGCGTATCGACGGCGAGACGAAGCAAGCGTCGAACACGCGCGACATGATCTTTTCCGTCCGCACCATCATCGCATCGCTCTCGCGCGGCATGACGCTCGAACCCGGCGACGTCATCGCGACCGGCACGCCGGACGGCGTTGGCCTGGCGCGCACGCCGCCGGAATTCTTGCACGACGGCACGACCATGGAGGTCGAGCTCGGGCGGATCGGGGTGCTCCGCAACGTCGTGGCGCTGCGCTAGGGGAAACGGGCGACGGGGCGGACCACGCCGGCAGGGCCCTTGCCGTAGCGCCGGCGTGCGGCGTCAAAGGATGCCGTGATCGGATCGTTCTTCTCCGCGCTCGTCGCGCTCGCGTTTGTCGGCCTCGGTGCGGGCGCATGTGCCGCCCCCGAGAAACTCGCGCAGAATTACGGCCTGCCCAGTGCCGATGCGACCGCCCACGGCTACATCCGCGCCCTGGGTGCACGCGACGCGGTCCTCGGGCTGCTCGTGCTCGCTCTGCTCGTAGCGAAAGACCGAGGCGCCCTGGGCGCGACCGTCGCCCTGTGCTCGCTAGCCGGTGCGAGCGACTTCGCGATCGTCTGTGCGGCCCGCGGGTCCGCCGCCAAGGCAAACCTCGCGATTCATGGGGCCGGCACCGTCGGTTTGCTCGGCGTGTGGGGGCTGATTCGCACCGGCTGGTAGTACGGCCGAGGAGCGGTCCGGTGCAACCGGGTAGGGATAGCGGCCGTTCCTCGACGCTGCGCTAGCCCGCGGTTCGTACTGTGTAAGGAGTTTGCATGCTGATCGGCGTTCCCACCGAGATCGTTCCGGGAGAGCGACGGGTAGCGCTCGTTCCCGAAACCGTCGCACGTCTGGCGAAAGCCGGAAACTCGGTTCTCGTGCAGCGCGACGCCGGTACCGCCGCCTCGTTCGTCGACGAGGCGTACACGAACGTGGGCGCCGCGCTCGCCACCGATGCCGCCGAGGTGTACGCGAAGGCCGAGTTCATCGCCAAAGTCGCGCGCCCGACCGAGGCCGAGCTTGCGCTGATGCGTCCGGGACAGACGCTGCTCGCGTTTCTCGCGCCGCTGGGCGATCCCGGCTCCGTGGAGACGTACGCGACGGCGAAGATCACCGCGCTTTCGATGGATGCGATTCCGCGTACGACGCGCGCTCAGAGCATGGACGCGCTCTCTTCGCAGGCCAACATCGCGGGCTACAAAGCCGTTCTGCTCGCCGCCGCCGCGTCACCGCGTTTCTTGCCGATGCTCACGACGGCCGCCGGCACGATCAAAGCGCAGAAGGTGTTCGTGATCGGCGCGGGAGTGGCGGGGCTGCAGGCGATCGCGACCGCGAAGCGCCTCGGCGCCGCGGTATCGGGATACGACACGCGCGCGGCCGTCAAAGAACAAGTGCAGTCGCTGGGCGCCGCTTTCGTCGAGATCGAACTCGGCATCGCAGGTGAGGGCGCCGGCGGCTACGCGCGCGCGCTCAGCGACGACGAGCAGCGGGCGCAGCAGCGCATCCTCTCGCGGTACATTCACACGGTCGACGTCGTCGTCACGACCGCCGCGGTTCCGGGACGGCGAGCGCCGATCCTCATCGCCGAAGAAGCGGTCCGCGGAATGCGGCCCGGCAGCGTGATCGTCGATCTCGCCGCCGAAACCGGCGGTAACTGCGCGCTGACCAAAGCGGGCGAGACGATCGTCGTGCACGGCGTAAGCATCATCGGAACCACGAATCTGCCCTCGACGATGCCGTACGACGCGAGCGTCTTCTATTCGCGCAACATCGCCGCGCTCTTAGCGCTCATCGCCAAGGACGGCACGCTCGTGCTCGATGAAAGCGACGAGATCGTCCGCGGGACCATGCTCGTACGCGACGGCGAGATCGTCCACGAACCAACCAAAGCCGCACTCGCCGGGAGCACGACGTGAACGTAGCCCATCTCCTTACCGAATTGACCGTTTTCGTATTGGCGGTCTTCGTCGGCGTCGAGGTCATCTCGAAGGTACCGCCGACGCTGCACACGCCGCTGATGTCGGCGACGAACGCGATTCACGGCATCGTGCTCGTCGGCGCGTTGCTCGTCGCGGTCGTCGCGGCGCCGCGCCTGGGACCCGCGCTCTCGGTCCTCGCCGTCTTCCTCGCGTCGCTCAATGTCTTCGGCGGCTACGTCGTGACGCAGCGCATGCTCGCGATGTTCCGTCCGCGGCCCGCAAGTGCGGGCGCGCCGGTCATGAAAAAACGCGACGATTTGACGATTCGCCTTACCGATGAAGGCGCAAGATAGATGGCCGACGTGGCACCGGGCGGCGTTGCGCAGCTCCTCATCACTCTGGCGTATCTCGTGACCGGAATCTGCTTCATCGTCGGTCTGCGTTTGATGAACTCGCCGGTCACGGCACGCCAGGGCAATAGCGTCTCGATTGCCGGCATGGCGATCGCGCTCGTCGCGACCGGCTTTCAACTCAACTTCGCCACGACGTGGTGGATCGGTGTCATTGGCCTGGGCGCAGGGGCCGCGGTCGGCATTTATTTCGCGCGTGCCGTCAAGATGACGGCGATGCCGCAGATGGTCGCGATCTTCAACGGCTGCGGCGGCGGTGCCGCAGCGATGGTCGCGAGCGCCGAATATCTCAAGCTCGATCCGGTCCGTCAGTCCGTGCCGCTCGACCTCGCAATCGCAAGCGTGCTCACGGCCATCATCGGCGCGATCAGCTTCACCGGCTCCATCATCGCCTTTCTCAAGCTGCAAGAACTGATGACCGGCCGGCCCATCGTGTATCCGGGGCAGCAAGTCGTCAACGGACTTCTCGCGCTCGTCGCGGTCGCGGGACTCGTTTTGGTGGCACTCGGCATCGCGCCGCTGACGGCTTTCTTTTCGGCACTGATCGCGGCGGCGATCCTCGGCGTGCTCTTCGTGCTGCCCATCGGCGGTGCCGACATGCCGGTCATCATCTCGCTGCTCAACTCGTTCACGGGGCTCGCGGCAGCGCTCACCGGCTTCGCGCTCAACAACAACGTGCTGATCATCTCGGGCGCGCTCGTCGGCGCCTCCGGCACGCTACTCACGCTGATGATGGGCAAAGCGATGAATCGTTCGGTAACGAACGTACTCTTCGGGGCGTTCGGCGCGGTCAAGTCCGGGGCCGCCGGCGGCACGTCGTCGGTCGGAGCGGATGCGACGGTGCGTGAGTCCTCGGTCGACGACGTCGCGAACATGCTCGCGAACGCGCATCAAGTCGTGGTCGTGCCCGGTTACGGCATGGCCGTCGCGCAAGCGCAGCACAGCGTGCGCGAACTCGCCGATCAACTCGAAAACAAGGGGGTCGACGTCAAGTATGCGATCCACCCGGTCGCAGGGCGCATGCCGGGTCACATGAACGTGCTGCTCGCCGAAGCCAACGTGCCCTATCCGGCTCTCGTCGACATGGAAGACATCAACCCCGAGTTCGCCAAAACCGACGTCGCGCTCGTCATCGGGGCCAACGACGTGACGAACCCCGACGCGCGTTCGAACACGAGCAGCCCGATTTTCGGCATGCCGATTCTCGACGTCGATCACGCCGCCAAAGTCGTCGTGCTCAAACGCTCGATGAAGCCCGGCTTTGCCGGAATCGACAATCCGCTCTACGCGCTCGAGAATACGTCGATGTTATTCGGAGACGCAAAGACGTCGGTCGATAAGCTGGTGAGCGCGGTGAAGACGCTCTAGCACGGGCGAGCGCTCGAGCGACGCGGCCGGAGGCGCGAACGCTCGGCGACGCCAAGGTTTCGGCCATGAAAGCGTTCGCAGTTCTCCTTGCTGCTTGTTTGGTTTGCGCTGCGGGAGCCGGCGCTGCGACGATCGTGCCGCAAGACGCCTACAAGCTCGTGTCGGTCGGCGAACCAACGTTCTCTCCCGACGGTGCGAAGCTCGCGACGATCGAACGCCGCGTCGACGTCGCGCACGATAAGCGCCGCGCAACGCTCGTTCTCACCGACGTTGCGACCAAAGCGCATCGTGCACTGACGATCGATCGCGAGGCCCTCGCCTCACCGCGCTGGTCGCCCGGCGGCGATGCGATCGCCTTCGTTGCAAGCGATCGCGAACATCACGGCCAGGTGTTCTTGCTGCCGCTCGATGGCGGCGACGCGCGGCAGATCACCAAAGCCGGTGCGGGCGTGCAGCAATTTGCCTGGCGTCCCGACGGCGACGCGATCGCCTATGTCACGAGCGACCCGGATCCCAAAAAAGCGGCGATCGCGAAGCACCACGACCTTTTCGACCTGGGCAACGACGACTATCTCACGCGCGGCTACGCGCCGCCGTCGCACCTGTGGCTCGTGTCGCGAGCGGGCACGAACGCCCACCGGCTGACGTCGGGAACGTGGAGCTTGGCGACCGCGTACCCGCCCTCGCCGCCGGCCTCGCCCATCTCCTGGTCGCCCGACGGCGCCTCGATTCTCTTTACGCGCGTTCCCGACACGCGCGAGGGCAATGCGTACCGCTCGCAGATCATGCGGCTGGACATCGCGTCGCGTAAGCTCGCGCCGCTCACCGGCCATTCGACCTTCGAAGGCTTTGCCAATTACTCGCCCGACGGGACGAAAATCGCCTATCTCTACAGCCGCGACGGCGACCCCAACAACGAGAACGACGTCTTCGTCGCCGACGCCGCGGGCGGTCCCGGGATCGACGTCTCGCGCGCGCTCGATCGCGCGATCTTTCGGGCACAGTGGTTCCCCGACGGCAAGTCGCTGCTCGTCGGCGCGCACGATGGGACGCGCACGCTGCTCTGGCGGCTCAAACTCGTGGAACCTCCGAGCCGATCGCGACGGGCGACATCAACCCGGCGTGGTCGTTTTGGCTCGACACCTCGATCGCGAGCGACGGTCGCATCGCCTTCGCCGGCTCCTATTCGAAGCATCCCACCGAACTGTACGCCGTTGCGGCGACGGGCGGCGAACCGGAGCGCTACAGCGACCTCAACGGCGAAATCGCCGGGCGCGAACTCGGCAACGTCAGCGTCATTTCGTGGGAGAACGAGGGCTTTACAGAAAACGGCGTGCTCACGTATCCGCCGCGTTACGTCGCCGGAAAACGCTATCCGCTCGTGTTGTACGTTCATGGCGGTCCGCAGGCGGCCTCGACCACCGCGTTCGGATTTTTCGCTCAGGCGCTCGCGGCGCACGGCTGGCTCGTCTTCGAGCCGAATTATCGCGGCAGCGACAATTCCGGCAATACCTTCGAACGCGCGATCTACATGGATGCGGGCGCCGGGCCGGGCCGCGACGTCATGGCAGGCGTGGCGGCCGTCGAAAAACTCGGCATCGTGGACCCGTCGCGCATCGCCGTGAGCGGTTGGAGTTACGGCGGCTACATGACGTCGTGGCTGATGACGCACTACCATCTGTGGCGCACGGCGATTTCGGGCGCAGCCGTCAACGACTTCGTCGCGATGTACGACCTCGGCGACGCGAATTATCAGATCGGTTTCAACTTCAAAGGCTCGCCGTACGTCGGCAACAACATGCGCGATTACATCGCACAGAGTCCGCTGACGTACGCCGCGCAGACGAAGTGCCCGGTTCTGGTCATCTCCGATGTGGGCGACGTGCGCGTTCCGATCGCACAGTCGTTCTCGATGTATCACGCACTCGCGGACAATCACATCCCCGTGCGCTTCGTCGGCATCCCGGTGGACGGCCACTACCCGGGCGACCCGGTACGGCAACGGGACCTGCTGGCGCTTTGGAGTTCGTGGCTGAGCGATCACCTCAAATAAGGCGATAGTTATGAGCCGACGTCGCCTCGCTCGTTGCGCAGATGCCGGCGAGCGTAGCTGCGACGCTTGTACCGGCTCTCATCGAATGGCTCGCTCATCCGCACCGGCATCGATCAAACTCGCTCTACGATCGCCGTGGCGCGACGTCGGATATTGGCGACAGCTCATACGAGCACGTCGTTGAGAACCGGCTTCCCACGTCAAACCGACCCGAGGGTTCGGAAACAACGCTACGCATTGCGGAGGCAAATTTACGGTATGCGCTCGGAACGATTTTGCGATAACGCGGAACTTCAGCGGTGCGGCAACGTCTTCAGCCCTTGCGCCCCGAGTCGCTGCACGGCTTGTGAACCGGCTGCGACGCCGGCACGGACTGCGGTCTCTAGGGTTGCCCCCCGCGCGAGTGTCAGTGCAAGTGCCCCGGCAAAAGCGTCGCCCGCGCCCGTCGTGTCGACTACCGGCACAGACGGCGCCGGTACGTGAAAGGGGCGTTTACCTCGAACCGCCCCGAAAGCACCGTCGGCGCCAAGGGTGATTACCGCTGAGCGTACTCCACATTCTAGCAGCCCTTGCACTGCGCCAGTGGCTGTTGAGGTTTCGACCGGTCGTGCGAGAAAAGATGCAGCTTCGTGTTCATTAACGACGAGCGGGTCCAACATCTCGAGCATCGCGCTAGATAGCGGTACGTACGGCGAGGCATTTAAGATAACCCGTCCGGATGCCATCGCGCTACACGTACAGGCACGTGCGACCGTTGCCATCGATACTTCCAGCTGCGCAAGGACGACGCTTGCCGCCTGCAGCGTACTTGCCGCGGCATCGATGTCGAGCTCGCTGAAAAACGCGTTTGCCCCGCTGCTGACGATGATTGCGTTTTCGCCATCGGGCGTGACCATAACGAGCGCACTACCGGTCGCTATGCCGTGCGTCGTTTTCAGCAAACGCGTATCAACACCAGCCACTTCCAAATTCTTGCGAACAACATCCCCGCGGTCGTCATCACCAATCCGACCGATCAATGCTACATCTCCGCCGAGACTTGCGACCGCGGCAGCCTGATTTGCGCCTTTGCCGCCGGGAGCAGTGACAAAGTCGCTGCCGAATATGGTTTCGCCCGGGCCCGGTCGCCGTGCTGCATTTGCAATAATATCGACATTGACCGACCCGACAACAACGACGTCCATCTATTTATGGACCTGGGCGACCGTTCAGTAGAGGCGCAAGCACTATGCGACTTTGCGCCCACACGATTCCGTGTCGGTCCAGCGATGTGAACAAGTCTCGTGCCCACACGTTCATCGATGAATCCGTAGCGATTGTGCACATTTTCGAAGCGAAACCCCACGCGTCAAGATGGAGTGGTACCGGCTATCTCCGAAAGTTCGTGAGCTAGCGGGCGTGCGAGGATGATACTCCATGGAGACCAGATCCGCTAACGGAATCACCGCGTGCGAACGCATTTACTCGTCGTTGCGCGCCGCTTGGCGTGCACAACGCGAGCCTGGCGAGCTCGACGCGAGCGCGTTACGAAGACGCGCAGCGACGAAACGCGATGAAAGCCAGCTAAAGCGACGCAACGCCGAACTTGAAGGCCAGAATCGCAAGTTGAAGCGCAAACTGCAACGAGCCGAGCCTATCATGGAATATCCAAAAAGGTTGCGGGGTTCTTGGGGATCGAACTCGAGAGCCCCGAGAACACCGACTGCGACTGATCGACTGCGCGCTGGAGCTTAGCGACGCCCAACCAACGCGTACGGTTTGCTTAGCGCTTGGCTGCTGTGCCGGCGGCGTCAAGCGCGCGCGTTGTGCGTGCAAGCGTGGCGCGAACGTCCCCGCGCCGGATCGGCGATGAAGAGCGTGCGATGATACTCGCGCTCCTGCACAGCGATCGCTTCATCGATCTGCCGGTCCCACAGATCCACGCGCAGCTGCTGGACTAAGGCGTCCATGTCTGCTCCCAGAGCGCGATGTACCGGCGGTTGCGCGCGAGCGCCGAAGTGCGCCAACGACGACGACTTGCCAAGCATCCCGAATATCGCAAAACCGAACTGCTGGCGACGGGCCCGCGGCAAGTGTTCAGCTGGGATATTACCAAAATTCGTGGACCGCAAAAGGGCATCTGGTATTGGCTGCTGGTGATGACCGATAGCTTCAGCCGATACGTCGTCGGCTGGTGCGTGGTTCGCCGATCGAATGCGCACGTTGCCGAGCACTTCGTTTCGGAGATCGTCGAGCGCGAGCGGATCGAGCCGGGTCAGGTGATTATCCATGACGATCGTGGCACGGAATGACGGCCGCTCGGCGACCATCCAACCGACGATACATTATCGGAGACCTTAGCGCGGCGGACCGACCAAATAGCCGGCGATCTTTCCACCCGCGACGACCGAGATCGTAATCGAGAACGACCCGGTTGGAAACGTGGCCGAGTACGCGTACGTGGTCGCGCCGTCGCGTGCGGCTTTGCTGCGATAGACGAGCGACGTCGGTTCGCCTAGCGACCCGAATTGCACCTTCGTGCGCGCGACGAGCTCGTCGGTCAGCGCGCTCGACATGCTCGGCGTGAGCTGCGCGCGATCGATGTCGCCGGTTTCGAAACGATGGAGCCACTCACGCACGCGGGCGGTCACCGCAGCGTCCTCACCCCCGGCGGGCGTCGTCAGCGCGCGCGCGACGTCGGGATGCAGGCTCGCAAAAACGGCGTCGACGAGCGATTCCGGTGCAGAGTTCGCGAGGTTCGCCAGGACGACGATCTGCTGGCCGTCTTGCGGAAAAGTAGCGTTCGCCGCAGAGAAGCCGAACGTGCCACCGTTGTGCCACACGCGGGCGTGACGGCCAAGCGTATCGACGATCGAGCCGAAGCCATACGCCGTGGACGCCCCGTCGGCAAGACGGCCCGCGCCGCGCATGAGCGCGAGATCGTCTGCCGTGACGATCTTGCCCGCGGCGAGCGCGGCATTCCACGCCACCAGATCGCGCACCGTCGAAACAATCGCCCCCGCCGAGTAGGCCCACTCGGAGCGCAACGCCGGCGCGGGCACGACCGTGCGTCCATCGAAGGCATAGCCGAGCGCCATCGGGACGAGGCGCGCTTCCTCACCGATGAAGCCGGAATGCGTCATTCCCGCCGGTGCGAACAGGCGCGTGCGGACGTAGTCTTCGTACGAGCGGTGGGACACACGTTCGATCACGCGCCCGAGCAAGACGTAGTTCGTGTTGCTGTACGCCCATCGCGTGCCGGGCGCAAAATCGAGCGGCTTCGCCGACACGCGAGCGACCATCGCCTCGACCGACCCGGGCTGCGTGCCTGCGGCGCGAACGATGAGTTGCCGTACCGTCACCGTTGCGGCCGCCGGATAGAACGGCACGTACTCAGCGAGCCTATCGTCAAGGGATAGCGCCCCCGCGCGTGCGAGCAGCAGAACGCACGCCGCGGTAAACAGTTTTGTGAGAGCGAACCGATTTCGAAGCGCGTGTCGACCGCGACGGGCGTGCCGAGGTCGACGTCCGCTCGGCCGTAGCCGCGCGCGTACACGATGCGGCCGTGGTCCGCCACCGCAAGCGCCAGGCCCGGGATGTGCGTGCGCAGCAACAAGGCCTGCGCCGCAGCATCGACGGCGCCCGCAAACGCCGGCGTCCCGGGCTGCGCCGACTGCGCCGCGCCCGCCTCCGGGAGCATAGCAAACGCCAACCACGCGAGCGTCGAAATGCCAAGCGGACGAAACATCGAGCCTCCACACTGCGAAAGACGCTCGATTCGACGCGCACGCGGCGGCCCATGTGGCACATGGGCGGGAATCCGGCCGGCGAATCGGATATACGAACGGGTGGTGAAGGCAGTCGTGGAGCGCAGTACCAAGCAGAAGCGAGCGATCCGTAGCGCATTTGAAGAATTCGGTCGCCCGCTTTCGACCGACGAGGTCTTCCAAGCGGCACAACGCAACATCGACGGCATCGGGATCGCAACGGTCTATCGCTCCATACGCGCGCTGCTCGACGACGGCTGGTTGACACCGGTCGAGGTCCCCGGTAAGGGCACGCTCTACGAGATCTCGGGCAAAGCCCACCATCACCATTTCTCGTGCACGAAGTGCCATCGCGTCTACGAACTCGAGGGTTGCTCGAGTGAGGTGACCGTTCGCCTTCCGCACGGTTTTCACGCAAGCAGTCACGACGTGACGATTTACGGACTCTGTCCGCAATGTTCGCCGTCGCCCAAGGCGCCGGATCGGCGTACGGGAGCCCGAGTGGTGTCGAGCACTGCACGTCCCAAACGGCGGGCGTAAGCAGGCGCGTTCGCGCGCTAGGCGTGCGTCGAGCGACGTGCTATGAACGCATGATGGTACGGAAACCCGCCGACCAGTTCGCCGCGTAAGCCGAACGCATCGAGGCGCGCGCGGGCATCCGCGACGCCGTAGACGTGGCCCTTCGGCGGCCCGACATCGCGCGCGACGTCGCCATTCCAATCGACGACGAGTGCGAAGCCGTCGAAGCGCAGCAGCCCGACGAGCGAGCTAAGTGCGTCGTCGCCCATTTCGTGCAAGACGTTGAGCGCGAAGACGCGATCGACGCCGCCGGCAAAGCGGGGGATGTCGGCAGATGCCATGCTTCGCAAGTTGGAGAGCGTCGCAGCCTCGGGCTTTGCGGCGAGCTTAGCGAGCATCTCGGGCTGCTCGTCGAGCGCTAGCACGTTCGCATGCGGCGTGCGCCGTGCGATCTCGATGGCGTACGTCCCCGTTCCGGTCCCGAAATCGACGACGATGCCGCCTAGTGGAATAACGAGCAGATCGACGATCCGCTCCGGAGACACATAGGTGAAGCGCTCCACGTCGTCGAGGACGGTCGCGCGTGCGGCGTCGAATCGCTCCGGTTGTTTGGCACCATGTCGTTCGTGCATGCCACGCCTCTTGCACCACCTAGACGACACTTCATGTCGCTCCGGTATCCTTCGCTCGAATGCGACTGACCAGTGCGTCAAAGGACACGAGAAGACTCGCCTCGCTCTCAAACCGAGAGCCCCGCCTCCGATCACTGCTGCGATCGGTTTCCGCTCGTCTCTGCCGCCCTTGTTTCCTGAGAAAACGATTGCGGCTCCTCATCACATTTAACATACATGTGATTGACGTACGCTTTGAGGTGTTTGATGATACTGGATGCGGCTCGTGCTTTTGAGTGTGCGCGCTCGCGACGGTAACGCGAACGGTAAACGTAACGTTTCTCGACAAGCTCGTACCAAGAACGATTGGCCAACAGAAGAGCGATTCGCACCCGGAGCTGACCCTATGGCCGTTGATGCGGCAGAATCGCTGCCGTACACACGGGATAAGTAAGAGGTAGGACATGGACAAGAAAAAGCGCCGGGCCGTTCCGCCGTTGGGCAGGCCGGACGAAGCACCGGTTGGCCAAAGCCGCAGCGCGGACACGGCCCGACAGCCGACCTCACACGCGCGCCCGGTCGGTGAGGTGCTCGAAGGGCTACAGACGCAGATGCTCGACGCAGTGTCCGACCCATTTTTCGACAAGGGCGCCACGACGGCGATGACGCCGGTCACGAAGCGGATGCGCTCCGAAACCGGAGCGGTCGAAGTTCACGCCAAACGGCGCGATCCCGCAGTCGAGGCCACGGTGACCATCGACGTGCGCTGCGATCAAGACCAGGTCGGGGACGCGGGCCGTTACCAGTTGCGCGCGGTCGGGCACGTCACGTGCGAGACGCTCAACGGACACGTCGATAGCGAATTTCCCGTTTCGATCGAAGTGCGGCAAGATGACGGCGCTCTGACGCTTGGCTCGGACGAGGTGCGGGGTAAGATCGCAGACGCGATCCGCTCGACGGGCACATCGCACGAGGTCTAGTTCGTGGGCAGCGCTCCCACACGTGCGCGCAGCGGGTAGGCGCGATCGATAGCGTCGATTTCGTCGCTCGCCAGAACGAGGTCGCCCGCGGCGGCGTTGGCCTCGACGTGCGCGAGCGCGTTTGCCTTCGGAATCGCGAACGCGAGCGGATCGCGCACTAAAAACGCCAGCGCGACGGCCTCCGGCGTCACGCCGTGAACGCCCGCAATGTCGCGTACTATCCGTTCGCCCGCAGCGTTCGCAGGCCGCGCGAGCGGCGTGTATGCGACGAAAGCGGAATCCGTCTCGCGCGACCACGGCAGCTCGTGTGCCTCAGGCGTCCGTTCACCGAGATTGTACAAAATTTGATTGCATGCGATGCGAACGTCGCCGCCCAGAGCGGCCGTTGCATCCCGCAAATCCCACGGATCGAGGTTGCTCACGCCGATCGTTCGCGCTTTTCCCGAGCGCACGAGGTCCGCAAGCCCGGCCATCGTCTCCTCCAAAGCAACCGCACCGCGCCAGTGCAGCAGATAGCAATCGACGTAATCGGTGCGTAACCGGCGCAGCGACCGTTCGCAGGCGCGCACGACGCCGGATCGCGTGCCGTTCGACGGCAGCACCTTGGTCACGATGAACAGCGACGCCCGCGAATAAGGCGCGATCGCGTCGCCGACGATTTCCTCCGAGCGGCCGTCGCCGTACATCTCCGCGGTATCGACGTGCGTCATGCCGAGGTCGATGCCGCGTCGTAGAGCCGCAAGGTCGGGTAGCGGCCACGACCCTTGTCCGACGATGGGCACCTGGACGTCCGTCCAGCCGAAGCGGCGCGTTCTCACTTCACTACGGCAGCTTTTCGAGCAGCGCCGTCATGGCGCGCGTCTTCACGTTATACGGCGGCGCGAGCAGCGGCGCGAGCGAGGCTTTGGTCTGCCGCATGACCGCGCGTTCGTGCGAGAAGGCCTTGAATCCGAAGAAGCCGTGGTAGCTGCCCACGCCGCTTTGGCCGACGCCGCCGAAGGGCAGATTGGGATTGGCGAGATGGAGGATGGTGTCGTTGACGAGCGTACCCCCCGCGCTCGTGCCGCCCAGGATGCGTTCCACGACGCTCGGCTTCTTCGCGAACGCGTAAAGCGCGAGGGGTTTGGGCCGGGCGTTGATGTGTGCGAGCGCGTCGTCGAGTGACGCATACGAAACGACGGGCAGGACCGGCCCGAAGATTTCGTCCTGCATGATCGGCGCATCGAAGCCGACACCCGACAGCACGGTCGGTGCGATGTAGCGCTGTGCCGCGTCCGCTTGCCCGCCGGTTTCGACCTTCGCCCCGCAGGCGATCGTCTCGGCAAGCAACCCGTTGATGCGAGCGAAGTGGCCGTCATCGATCATGCGGCAGAAGTCGGGCGTCGTCTTACGTGCGTCGTCGGTTTTACCGTACATCTTCGCGATGCTCTGCACGGTCTTTTGCAGAAACCGGCGTTCGACCGACTCGTGCACGAGCACGTAGTCCGGCGCGACGCAGGTCTGCCCGCCGTTCATGAACTTGCCCCATGCGACGCGGCTCGCCGCTTGGCTCACATCGGCGTCCTGGGTGACGATGCAAGGCGACTTGCCGCCCAGCTCCAGCGTCACGCTCGCGAGATGCTCCGCCGCCGCGCGCATGACGAGCTTGCCGACGCGCGTGCTGCCGGTGAAGAAAATATGATCGAACGGAAGCGCGAGCAGCGATTGCGCCGTGTCGACCTCGCCGCCGATGCACGCGACCTCGTGCGGCTCGAACGCCTCGGCGACGATTGCCGCCATCACATCGCGCGTTGCGGGAGCCTTTTCCGATGGCCGCACGATCGCGCGGTTGCCCGCCGCGAGCGCCGCGATCAGCGGTGCCAGCGTGAGAAAGACGGGGTAGTTCCACGGCGCCAAAATCAGCACGACGCCCTTGGGTTCGTGCCGAATTTCCGAATGCGAGCCGAACACCGTCAGCGGCGTCTCGACGCGCTGCGGCTTCATCCATGACGCGAGCTTACGGCGCGCAAATTTGAGTTCGGCCAGCGTGACGACGAGTTCGGTGAACTCCGTTTCGTCCCCGGATTTTCGGAAGTCGGCTTCGAGCGCCGTCTTGAGCGCCTCGCGATGACTGCGCAGTGCCCGTTCCAGTCTCTCGAGCTTCGCGAGACGCTCGGCGAGCGACGGAGCCGGCGCCGCGCGATAGCGGCGCCGTTGCTCCTCGAAAATCGCGGTACCATCGAGCTCGGGCGGCGCAAGGCGGTCGGCAATCATCGCAGTCTCCAGGCGTATGCGTTCCACGTCGGCACGAAGGCATTGGGCGCAAAGCCCTGCAGTCGCGGCCCGTACGCATAGATGTACGTGGGGTTGAAAAGATACACGATCGGTACGTCGCGCGCGACGCGAGCGTCGATCGTGCCGTACGCGACTTTCCGCTTCGCGCGATCGGGCTCCGCTGCAGCGAGCGTCTCGAGGCGGTCGACATCGCGGTCGCAGTAACGCATGTAATTCTTGACGCCGCCCGCGCAGGCGAGCAAAAAGCGGTCGTCGGGATCCGCGCCCATCGTCCAGGGCACGTACGCCAGATCGAAAGATCCTTTCGCGAGCGTTCCGCCGTCGCGCGCGGGCAGGAACAGTTGGGCGTTCGAGATCGACTTGATGGTCACGTCGATGCCGCGTTCGAAAAGTTCGCGCTGCACGAGCGCAGCCGCGCGAACGCCCGTCGTCGTCTCGGGGAACTGCACGTAGGTCAGTGCGAGCGTCTGACCGCCCCGGCGCCGCATGCCGTCGCGCCCGCGCCGCCACCCCGCCGCATCGAGCGCGCGATCGGCTGCCGCGGGATCGTAGCGCGGCTGGGCGACGCGTGCATCGTACGCGAACGAGAAGCGCGGACGATCGCTCTCCGCAACGGGGTAGCGTCCTAACGTGATCTTCGCGGAGATGCCGCGCCGGTCGATCGCCTGCGCGAGCGCGCGGCGCACGCGCACGTCGTCGAGCGGCGGATGCGTGACGTTGAGCGCGATACCCGCGATGAGCGCCGTCGGTGCATACGCATAGGCGAGCGCCGCGCCGCGGCGCGCGAGCGAGGCTTGCTGCGTGGGCGCGATGAGGTTGAAGTCAAGCTCGCCCGACTGCAGCAGCGTCAGGTTCGTCTGCGGGTCCGCGACGACACGCACGTCGATACGCGCGATCGCGGGCCGGCCGCGCCAATAGCGCGGATTCGCAGCGTACACCAGCCGGTCGCCGCGCGCCCACGATACGAAGGTATACGGCCCGTCGCCGACCGTCGGCGCAGCATTAAAACCGGCTTTCGCAAGCGAGCCCGCGCGCGCGAGCGCGTGCTCGGGCAGCACGTACTGGGGACTCGTGCCGTAGGTGAAAAATGTCGCGACGGCCGGCGCCCAGGGTCGCCGCAGATGAAAGCGTACGGTGTGCGGCGTCGGCGCGTCGGCGCGGTCGATGAGGTCGTAGCCCTCGTGCGAGGCGACGGGATTGCGCGGATCGAGGATCGCGTGCAGCGTGAAGAGCACGTCGCGCGCGGTCAGCGGAACACCGTCGCTCCAGCGCAGGTCGGGCCTTAACCGGTAAAGGATCGTTCGGCCGTCGCGTGAGAGCCCGCCGTTGCCGACCGTCGGCACGGCCGTCAGCAGTTCGGGGACGGGCTTCCCGCGCGCGTCGAGATCGAAAAACGGCTCGAAGGACAAGTGCGCGAGCTGAGCTTCGACGTTGCCGGCGTCCGCGTGCGCGAAGAGCGGATTGAGATTGGCCGGATCGGCCGCCACATCGAAGCGGACCGACCCGGTCCGGCCGCCTGGCTGCCCGCCGCCCGGTACGACCCGCGCGCAGCCCGCACCGCTCGCCCAAAGGATGACGATGCTGATGATGAGGACGAGCGGGATCGCGCGCGCGCGCGGCCGGTGATCGGCACGAGAGGACGGCAGGGAACGTCGCACGAGGGGCGGTTTTGCCGTCGCCCGGCGCTCTCCCGGCCAGCGCCGGTCTCGACCCGATTCGATTCATTCGGCGTTTAGGCGTTTGTATCGAACGAACAAAGGGGGTATAATGTAAAACTAACCAGAATCTTTGACTACTTCTTCGTGGGACCCACACATTGTTTTCTGCAGACCTCGATGACCTCGACCGGCGCCTACTGGGCGCGCTGCAGAAGAATGCCCGTTCCACTTTTGCGGAGCTCGGGTCGCTCGTGGGCCTCAAAGCCCCGGCCGTGCACGAGCGCGTGAAGCGGCTCGAAGCGCGCGGGTTCATCCGCGGATACGCGGCGCGCCTGGACGCGCGGCGACTCGGCCTCGAACTCGCGGCGTTCGTGAGCGCCTACACCACCCCCGACGTGGATTACGAACGCTTCGGCGCGGCCGTCGCCGCGTTGCCCGAAGTCGCCGAAATCCACAGCGTCGCGGGCGAAGAGTCCTTCATGCTCAAAGTTCTCACGCGTTCGACGGCGCATCTCGACGAGTTTCTGTCGCGCCTCAAAGCGATTCCGTGCATCGGGCGCACGAAAACCACGATCGTCCTCTCGACGCCCTTCGAGCGCGACGGCATCGCCCTCGACGAAAGCCGGCCGCCCGCGCCGCTACGCGCCGTACGGAACTCCGCGTGAACGCCGCAGTCCGGCCGTGCCCGCTCGGTACGCATCGCGTCCTCGCGCCGGCAGCGAGCCTCCCGCAAGCCGCGTGGAAACTCGACGCAACCCCCATCGCGCACGACAATGAAGTCCTCTGCGACGTCGATGCGCTCAACATCGACTCGGCCTCGTTCCGGCAGATTGCCGAAACGTGCGACGGCGACGTCACGCGCGTGGCCGCGCACATTTGCGCCCTCGTTGCCGAGCGCGGCAAGCACCACAATCCGGTCACCGGCAGCGGCGGCATGTTCGTCGGGCGGGTACGCGACGTCGGCGCGGACCTGCGCGCGACGCACGCTCTGCGCGCCGGCGACCGCATCGCGTCGCTCGTCTCGCTGACGCTGACGCCGCTGCACATCGAATCGATCGAACGCATCGACATGCGCACCGGCCGTGTCTGGCTGACGGGCACGGCGATCCTGTTCGCAAGCGCAGCCTATGCGACGTTACCCGACGACCTGCCGCACGACGTCGCCCTTGCCGTGCTCGATGTGGCGGGCGCACCCGCGCAGGTGCGGCGCCTTGCCGCGCCCGGCATGACGGTCGCGGTGCTCGGTGCCGATGGCAAGTCCGGCATCCTTGCCTGCGTGCAGGCCCGCGACTGCGTCGGTCCGTTCGGGCGTGTGGTCGGCATCGCGCCCGACGCGACGACGCCCGGCGCGCGATTGCTCGTCGAGGGCGGCTACGTCGACGCATTCGTAGCGGCCGACGCGCGCGATACGCTCGCCATGCTCGCGGCCGTACCCGGCATGCTTCCCCAGCTCGCCGATCTCACGGTCAACTGCGTCAACGTCGCAGGCACGGAGCTCGCATCGATCCTGCTGACGCGCGATGAGGGTACCGTGTACTTCTTTTCGATGAGCACCTCGTTCACGGCTGCGGCGCTGGGGGCCGAGGGCGTCGGCAAAGACGTCACGATGATCGTCGGTAACGGTTATGCCAAAGGCCATGCCGCAGTCGCGCTGCAGACGCTGCGCGACCATCCGGCCGTGCGGGCATACTTCATCGATCGCTACGGTTCCGACGTGCCACCGCCGGCGGCTGCCCGGGGTTGACGGAACGCCATGGACAGCATCGTTCGCGAACATCACGTCAAGGCGCCCGCCGGCCCCGAGGCCTTCGCTCACCGCGAGCTGCGCGACGGAGAGTTTTGGCGCGCGATTCCCAAGTACCGCGAGATCGACGAGGCGACGTTCCTCGATCATATTTGGCAGGGACAAAACTCGATCAAGTCTCCGGGCGACCTGCTCGACACCGTCAAAGATCTCGTCGAGCCGTCGTTCTACGACGACGTTCGCGACGGCTTTCATCGCGCCCCGATGGCGGTGCGCGTCTCGCCGTACATGATCGCCTCGATCGACTGGTCGCGACCGTACGGCGATCCGATCCGCACGCAATTCATTCCCCTCGCCTCGAAGCTGCGGCCCGATCATCCGCGCCTCACGCTCGATTCGCTGCACGAACTCGAGGACTCACCGGTTCCGGGGCTCACGCATCGCTACGTCGATAAAGCGCTCTTCTTGCCGCTCAACGTGTGCCCGGTGTACTGCCGCTTCTGCACGCGCTCGTATGCGATCGGCGGCGATACCGACGTCGTCGAAAAAGTGTCGCTCGCGAAAACGCCCAAGCAGTGGCAGGACGCCTTTGCGTACATCGCCTCACGCCCCGAACTCGAAGACATCGTGATTTCCGGCGGCGATGCGTACCAGCTCGCGCCGAAGAACATCACCGCGATCGGCGAAGCGTTGCTCGCGATCCCGCACGTGCGCCGCATGCGCTTTGCGACCAAAGGCCCCGCCGTCATGCCGATGAAGATTCTCACCGACCACGCCTGGACCGAAGCGCTCGTCGCCGTCGTCGATGCCGGACGCAAGATCGGCAAAGAAGTCGTGATCCACACGCACTTCAACTCGCCGAACGAAATCACCGCGATCACGCAGCGCGCGATGAGTCTGCTCTTCGAACGCGGCGTGACCGTTCGCAACCAAAGCGTGCTCATCCGCGGCGTCAACGACGATGCCGAAACGATGCGGCTGCTCGTCAAACGCTTGAGCTATATCAACGTCCACCCGTACTACGTCTACATGCACGACCTCGTCAAGGGCGTCGAAGATTTGCGGACGTCGGTGCAGACGGCGATCGAGATCGAAAAGGCGGTGCGCGGGGCGACCGCGGGCTTCAACACGCCGCTCTTCATTTGCGACGCACCGGGCGGCGGCGGCAAGCGCGACGTGCACAGCTTCGATCACTACGATCGCGAAAACGGCATCGTCGTCTACTCCGCCCCGAGCGTGAAGCCCGGCGCACATTTCGTGTACTTCGATCCCATCGACACCCTCGGCCCGGGCGCGCAGGCCCGCTGGCAGCGTCCCGCCGTCGCCGAGGAGATGATTGCCGAAGCCGTCGCGAAAGCGGGCGGCATGCCGACGTATGTGAGCGCTTAGTGGACGCCCTCGATCTGACCAAGGCCCCGCCCCGCGCGCCCCGCGCCGAACTCGCGCGCATTCTGTTCTTGCCGCGCTCGATCGACAAGGTGCGCGCCAGCTTGCCGGGCGGAAAGCTCGGCGAGTATACGATTGAAGGCTTCACGCAGACGATGCTCGAGGCGCTCGGCATTTCGCTCGCGGACTTTACCGAAGCCGTGCGCACTGCGGCGAGCGACGATGAGGTCGCGGCATTCGTGACGTCGCACGCAAAAGCGGGCGGCGTCGACGTGTGGCACCGGTACGTCACCGCGCGGCAACCGCGCGGCGGTAACCGCGAGGAAGCCATCGCGGCCTATCCGTTTCTCGCCGGACGCGACGACATCGGATACTCCCTCGACGTGCTCGAAGAGGACGACCGGCACATGTTCGCAAGCAGGCGCTAAGCGGCCGCCTTTTTGCCCGTCCGGTTTCGAGCCGATGTCGCAGCCGAGCACTTGCGAACGTCATCGGTCTCGTCAGCACACGAAGCCCGTCCAACGCAAGGCATCTCCGCCTTCACCAGGATCTCCGCAAAGCGTATGTCTTGGGGAAGTCCTCTCGCACCCTTGAGTCAGTGGACCGCTGGGTGCATACTTGCGCAAGACTTTCTCTCACTCGTGATTCGTTCGGCGCATAGACATGGTTCCGGTGTCGATGCGTAACGCGTTGGCGCCGCTTTACAGAAGGAGTGCTTCGCGTGGCATCACTTGAGCACTGTAGCGCGGGCAAGCCTGCGTTTTCTCGACGAGCCATGATGCAAGGAGCCGGTGCCGCCTTGGGCGTGGCCTCGCTCGCCGCGTGCAGCGGCAGCGGTGGTGGCGGCGGCGTGACGCTCACGCCACAACCGATGACCGTCGAGATGACGTGGTTCTCGATCGCGAATTGGTATTTGCAAGATGGGCTCTACGGGCGTCATGATGGACGGCTACATCACCCGCGTGCCGCAATCGCTGTTCTACGGCGGCGGCGGCGGTTTAGCGTACACTCGCTCGGCGTACCCCGCGAATAGAACGGACGTCACGACGGTACAGCATCATCGGCGGTATCTCGACGCTGTATCAGGTCGAAGCTTACGGCGTCAATAGCAGTAGCGTCAATGTCGTCTACGGTCACGAAAAGATCGTGCTCGCCCCGGGTGTTAGCGTGTACGTGGTCCGCTTCAATCATAGCGGCACCCATGCGAGCAATCCCGAACAGCACGACCCGATAGAACTCACCAAAGTGCCCGTGCCCGATCCGACCAACGGCGGTTTCCACGCAGGCGTAGCCGAGGACTACCCCAACGGTGGCGGCGGCCGCGCTTTTCTCTTCAAGATCGAGAATCCAGGACGAACGCTCAGCTTCTTCGTCCAAGACTCGGCGAGCCCAGCGGACCTGACGCAGAACATCGTCATCGATGGCGTCGACTACGGTGCGCCGCTTGCGAACTTACAGAGAGCGATGACCGACGCCGGACTGGCCTCTGTCGATGCGTGGATCGCGACGACGCAGACGGGCTTAGCTCGCATTGGGACGGCCTGTACGCTCCGTTCTTCGCGGGCATTCCCTTCCCGTTCCAATTGAACGCCGTCGACGCAGCGTACTTAGCCTCGCAGAACATTCCGGTTCTCCCGCAGACTCAATACTTCGACAGCTACGTGCTCGACATCGACGGAAGCGTGCGCAAGAAGACGGTGAGGACGCTCAAAGCAGCGCTGGGCTTGGAAGAGACTCAGCGGTTTAGTAAAGAAACGCTCGCCTTCGCGAAGACGGGCGGGTTTCTCGACGCACCGACGTGCTGCGGCTAGCTTCGACGAGCGAGCGCCGCGCCTGCACCGAGCGCGCGCAGCTTCGCATAAGCGACGTCGCGAGGCATCGGCGCCATACCGCAATTCGTCGAACATTGGATGCGCTCGTCGGGCAAGTAACGCCGCGCGAGTTCGATCGTCGCTCGTACGTCCTCGGCCGATTCGATCGCATTGGTCGCGACGTCGATGACCCCGACCGCGACATTTTTGTCACCCAATAAGCCAAGCACGCGCGGCGGCACGCGCGAGCCCGCGAGCTCCATCGAGACCGTGTGGACGGCGCTGCGCGCGAGCATCGGAAAGAGGTGCGCGTATTGGTCCCACGCGTCGCCGAGGGCAGATTTCCACGCGATGTTCGCGGGCACGCCGTAGCCGTAGCAGACGTGCACCACGGTCTCGCAGCCGATGCCCGCCACGACGGCATCGAGCGCATCGATGCCCCACACTTCGACGTCGTCGAAGTACACGTTGAACGCCGGCTCGTCGATCTGCACGACGTCGACGCCGAGCGCGACGAGTTCCTCGATCTCCGCACGCAACGCCTGCGCGAATGCGAAAGCAGCTTCGCGCCGGCTCCCGTAGTGCTCGTCGACGAGCGTGTCGACGATCGTCATCGGACCGGGCAACGTGACCTTGAGACGCCGCGTCGTCGCCGCGCGCGCGAAGCGCATTTCAGCCGCGTGAACGGCGCGCGAGCGCCGCACCGGGCCGACGATCGTCGGACACTGGGCCTCGTAGCGATCGCCGCGAATGCCGCGCCGCACGAGCTTCGCCGGGTCGACGCCGTCGAGCGCTCCGGCAAAGCCGTGCACGAAATGGCGCCGAGACTGCTCGCCGTCGGTGACCACGTCGATGCCGGCGCGCTGCTGTTCGAAGAGCGCGACCCGCGTGGCATCGGCCTGCGCGACGCGTAACGCGTCGCCCGCCAGTTGCCAACTCGGCCACAACTTTTCCGGCTCGGCGAGCCAGTCCGGTTTGGGTAAGCTCCCGGCAATAGTCGTGGGGATCATAGGCTCGTCTTGGCCGCACGCCGCGAAGGTCCGCTCGCGGAGCCCCAAGTAGCAACGTCCGATGATCACGCTTGCGATTACGTACGTTTTTCCCACCCGCCTCGAAGCGGCGTCCTGCGTGCAACTCAGCGCCGCGTTTCGCTCGTTGCTCGCCGCCGTCTTAGGAAGTCTAGTCATGTCATCCGCCTCCGTCCCGGCGTCCGCCGCCGTCGCACCGCTCGATCGCAGCGCCGGGCCTGCGCCCGTTGCGCGAAAAGTCCCACACGTGACGCATGTCAACGGCGACACGCGTCACGACGACTACTTCTGGCTGCGCCAAAAATCGGATCCGGCCGTGATGAAGTACCTCAAAGCGGAGACCGCGCACACCGAAAGCGTCATGAAACCGACCGCGGCACTGCAAAGGAAGCTGTACGACGAGATTCTCTCGCACATCAAGCAAACCGATCTCAGCGTGCCGTATCGTAAAGGTGCGTACTTTTATTATTCGCGTACCGAGGAAGGCAAGCAGTACCCGATCTACGCGCGAAAACGCGACACCCTTAGCGCCCCCGAAGAGATCACCCTCGACCTCAACGCCCTGGCCGCCGGGCACAGCTTCCTCGGCCTCGGGGCGTATCGCATCAGCGACGACGGCAACCTGCTAGCCTACACGCTCGACACGACCGGTTACCGCCAATATACATTGCACGTCAAGGATTTGCGCACCGGCAATGACCTCTCGGAATCGATCGAGCGCGTGGACGACGTCGCTTGGGCGAGCGACGATGCGACGCTCTATTACACGACCGAGGATGCGGTCAGCAAACGGCAGGACAAATTTTGGCGCCACAGCCTCGGCGCTGCGCAATCGACCCTGCTATACGCAGAGAAGGACGAGCTGTACGACATCGTTGCGCAGCGCTCCAACGACGGCGCGTACGTCTTTCTTTCGAGTTTGAGTAAGTCGACGACCGAAGGACGCGCCATCCGCGTCGACCGCCCCAACGGTGAACTCGTCACGATCGTGCCGCGGCGCGAGGGGCATCGCTTCAGCATCGAACACCACGGCGACCGCTTCTACATTTTGACCAATCGCGGGGCCGACGATTTTCGCCTCGTCACCGCACCCGAGAACTCCCCGCAGGAAGCGAACTGGAAGGAACTGGTGCCGCAGCGGCCGGGCGTGCACCTCGACGACATTGCGATGTTCGAGAAACACGCCGTGCTCAGCGGCCGCGCCGGCGGATTCAGCAACATCGAAGTGCTCGACCTCGCGACGCACAAACTGGACGCGGTCGCCTTTGGCGAGCCGGTCCATAGCGTCTTTCCCGGCGCGAATCCTTGAATTTGCGACCCACACGTTCCGGTTCACTTACACCTCGCTCGTGACGCCCAGCGCCGTGTACGACCTCGATATGGCGACGGGAAAACGCACGCTCCTCAAGGCCACGGAGGTCCCTAAGTACGATCCGGCCCGGTACGCGACCGAACTCGCGCACGCGACGGCACGCGACGGCACGCAGGTCCCGATTTCGCTCGTGTACCGTAAAGACGTGCCGCGTGACGGCTCGGCTCCGATGCTGCTCTACGGCTACGGGTCTTACGGTCTCTCCACGGATCCGACGTTCTCTCCCGCGCGGCTCGTCTTACTCGACCGCGGCGTCGTTTTTGCAATCGCGCACATTCGCGGAGGCGGCGAACTGGGCGAAGCGTGGCGCACGTCGGGTCACTTGCATGCCAAACTCAATACGTTCACCGACTTCATCGATTGCGCCGATTACCTCGTGCACGCGAAGTACACGTCGCCCGAGCGGCTCGCGATCCAGGGCGGCAGCGCTGGCGGTCTGCTCGTGGGCGCCGTGTCGAACATGCGCCCCGAACTATTCCGCGCGGTCGTCTCGCAAGTGCCCTTCGTCGACGTCATCAACACGATGCTCGACGCGTCGCTGCCGCTCACCACGAGCGAATACCTCGAATGGGGCAATCCCAACCTCAAGGCCGACTACGACTACATGCTGCGCTACTCGCCCTACGATAACATCGGTGCGCACGCCTATCCGGCAACGCTCGTCAAAGTCTCAGTGAACGACAGCCAAGTTCCGTACTGGGAGGGCGCGAAGCTGGTGGCTAAGATGCGCGTCGCCAAACGCGACACCAATCCACTGCTGCTGATGGTAAATTTCGGCGCAGGTCACGGCGGGGCGTCCGGCCGCTACGACGCCATCAAAGAAACGGCGTTCAACGATGCATTCATTCTTGCGGAAATCGCCCCCGGACGCTAAACCTTCGGAACGCTGCGCGTCCCCTTAGCTCTCGAGCTCGCAGTTGACCATCCAATCGATACCGTAGCGGTCGGTCAGCATGCCGAACATCGCGCCCCAGAACGTCTTTCCGAAGGGCATGGTGACTGCCCCTCCCGCCGCGAGCGCTTCGAAAATGCGCTGACATTCGGGGACGTTGCGCGAGGAAAGCGACAGCGCGACGTGACTGCCCGTGCACTCGCTCGCGCGATTGCTGTCGGCGCCCATGAAGCGCAGGGACGGCGCGACGAAGTTCGCATGCATGACGCGGTTGCGGGCGTCGGGCGGCATCTCTTCTGCCAGCGGCGACCCTTCGAAACGCATCAGAGCGGTGATCCCGCCGCCGAACACCGACGCGTAGAAGGTCAGCGCTTCCTCGCACGTGCCGTCGAAGAACAGATAGGGTTCCAGTTCCATCTGCGACTCCTTACTCGCCCAGTGCCTCGCGAACGATGCGGTCCTGTTCGACCGAGTGCGCGCCGCCGTAACCCTCTGACGGGCTCGCGCGATAGGGACGCCCGACGTAGCCCACGTCCACGATGCCGTTGGGTAAACGGTCGAAGATCCGCCGGCGCACGTGAGCGCGCGCGCCCATGTTCTTCGGTTCTTCCTGAACCCACGTGACGGTGCGCAGATTGGGGTAGCGTTCGAGCGCCTCGATGATCTCGGTCACAGGCAACGGTGAAAGTAATTCGACCCGCACGATCGCCGTCTTCGTCGTCGCCGCGTACGCCTCATGGGCGATGAGGTCGTAGTAGATCTTGCCCGAGCACAGGACGATGCGCTCGACGGCTTCACGCTCGTTCGCGTACGCCGCATCGTCGATCACCGGCCGGAATTCGCCCGCGGTGAGCTCGTCTATGCTGCCCGACGCCGCCTTCATCCGCAACAAACTCTTAGGAGTAAAGATCACGAGCGGCAACGCGCGCGGCTGACGCGCTTGCAGCCGGAGCAGATGGAAGTACTGCGCGGCATTCGAGCAGTTCGCGACGCGCATGCTGCCCTCGGCCGAGAGCTGCAAGAAGCGTTCGATACGCGCGCTGGAATGTTCGGGGCCAGCGCCCTCGTAACCGTGCGGGAGAAGCAGCACCAGGCGCGAGGTTTCGCCCCACTTGGCCTGGCCTGCCGCGATGAACTGATCGATGATGATCTGCGCGCCGTTGTTGAAGTCGCCGAACTGCGCTTCCCACAGCACGAGCGCCGTCGGCGCCTCGACGGCGTACCCGTATTCGAACCCCAGAACAGCGTACTCCGACAGCGGGCTGTTATAAAGTTCGATGCTCGCCCGCGCATCGGAGAGATGTTGAATGGGGGCGTACGTTGCGTTGGTCTTGGCATCGTGGTACACGAGATGCCGGTGGGAGAACGTGCCGCGCTGCGTATCTTGTCCCGTGAGGCGGATCGGGGTGCCTTCGGCGGCGAGCGACGCGAACGCGAGCGCTTCCCCCAAACCCCAATCGACTTCACCTTCGCCCGCAAAGGCCGCGCGGCGGCGTTGCAGTTGACGCACCAGCTTCGGATGGATCGTGAAGTCTTGCGGCACCGCGACGAGCTCGTCGTTCCATGCAAGCAATTTCGTTCGCTCGATCCTGGTCTGGCCGTTAGAGAGCCCAAGGTCGCCGTTGAGGGAGTGCGGGCCGGTGTCGCGCGTCCAGGCGCCGCTCTTGACGCTCTCGTGCGCCGCGGTCAAACGCGCGGTCGTGCCCGAGACGAACGCGTTGACGTCTTCGGCCGTGACGATGCCCTGCGCGATCAGTTTTTGTGCGTAGAGTTCGCGGACGGTCGGATGCGTCTTGATCCGCTCGTACATGTCGGGTTGCGTATACGCAGGCTCGTCGGTCTCGTTATGGCCGAAGCGGCGGTAGCCGATGAGATCGATGATGACGTCGTGCCCGAACTTCCGGCGGAAATCGACGGCGAGATGGACGGCGGCGATGCACGCGTCGACGTCGTCGGCGTTGACGTGCACGATCGGTACGTCGAAGCCCTTCGCGAGATCGGATGCGTAGAAGGTCGAACGCGCGTCGCGCGGGTCGGTGGTGAAGCCGACCTGATTGTTGCTGATGATGTGCACGGTGCCGCCGGTGGCATAGCCCGCGAGCGCCTGCAGGTTGAGCACCTCCGCCACGACACCCTGCGCGCTAAAGGCGGCATCGCCGTGGATGAGGATCGGTGCCGCCCGACCGGTTTCGAGCGTCGCGACGCGCGCCGTGCGCTCGGTTTGGAGTGCGCGCGTGCGGCCTTCGACGACTCCGTCGACGGCCTCGAGGTGGCTCGGATTGTTCGCGAGCGCCACCGTAATCGGACCGCTTGCCGATTCGTACGTGCCGGTCGCGCCGTGATGGTATTTCACGTCGCCCGTGCTATCGTCGCTCGTACCTTCGCCCCGCAGATTGGCGGCTTCGAACTCGGCGAGAATCTCTTCGTACGGCCGATTGACGACGTGCGTGATCGTTGCGAGACGGCCGCGGTGCGCCATCCCGAGTACGGCCGTGCGCACGCCGTCGGCCGCGAGCAAGCTGACCAGCTCTTCGAGCATCGGTACCATCGCATCTAGGCCTTCGATCGAAAACGTTTTGGCGCCGATGTACGTCTTGCGCAGGTAGCGTTCGAACGTCTCGACCTTCGTGAGGCGCTCGAGCACGTTACGCGCCCGCTCGGGGGCGAGCTGTACGAAATGCGAACCGGACTCGATGTAGTCGCGCAGCCATTCGCGTTGCGCGATGTTCGCGATGTGTTCGACTTCGTACGCGATCGTCGAACTGTACGTCTTTCGCAGTTCGCCCACGACGTCGGCCAGCGTGTTGCCCTCGACCTTGGTGCGTAAGATGGACGCCGGCACCGCCGACATCACGCTCGGCGTCAGCGCGTAATTGCGCCAGTCGAGTGCGGGATCGCCTTGCGGCTGCGTGCCCAGCGGATCCAGCGTCGCGGCGAGGTGGCCGTGCCGCCGATACGAGGAGAGAATCGCCATGCCGGCCGCAACGGCGCGCAGCAGTTCGTCCGAATACGGTTCGATCTCGCGGGGCGGTGTCGCGGGCAAATCGGTGACGGCGCCCGCCGCCGGCAACGCGGTCGCGAGGCTCGCGCGCGCGGGGGCCGCGCTCGTTGCAACGGCGCTCGACTGCGTCGCGGGCCTCGGCGCCCCGAGACCGGCGCTTGCGAACACGGCGTCGTAGAAACCGTCCTTACCGGCGAGCAATTCGTCGACGCGCTTGAGATACTCACCCGATTGCGCGCCTTGAATGACGCGATGATCGTAGGTGCTCGTGAGCGTCATCACTTTCTCAACGCCGAGCGCCTTCAAAGTCGCTGAATCAACGTTCGCAAAGCCCGGCGGATACGCGATCGCACCCGCGGCAAGAATCGCACCCTGTCCTGCCGTCAGGCGCGGCACCGACGCGACGGTGCCGATGCCGCCGGGGTTCGTGAGGGTGAAGCTCGCCCCGCTAAGATCGTCCGCGCCGAGCTTGTTGTCGCGTGCCTTCGCGATGAGTTCCTCGTAGACGCTGCGGAACCCGATGAAGTCGAGCGCATCGGCCTCTTTCACGACGGGCACGACGAGAAAACGCGAACCGTCCTTACGCTGCGTATCGACCGCGATACCGAGGGCAATGCCGCCTTCGACGCGCGTCGCGACGCCGTTCTCCCGCCGGAAGCTCGTGACGATCGCCGGCAGGTCGTGCGCCGCGCGCACGAGCGCAAACGCGATGAGGTGCGTGAACGACACCTTGGCGGGCTGGCCCGCAGCCTTGAGCGCAGCATTGAGTTCCGCCCGCTTGGCTTCCAGCACGCCGACCGAAAGCGTACGAAAGCTCGTCCCGGTCGGAATGGTTAGGCTCTGTTCCATCGCGGCGACCAGCGCGTTTGCCGGACCCTTGATCGGGGACGTCTTCGCGTGTGCGGGGAGCGGAGTAAGCGCGGGCGCCGGTGCGGGCCGGCCATTGGAAGCGCCGCCCTCAGTGGTTGCCCGCTCTGCCAGGGGGGCGGTCACGGCGTCGGCGTAGAGGATCATACCGTCGGGGCCGGTGCCGATGACGCTCGCGAGGTCGAGGTGCCGCCGCTCGGCGAGCCGCTGCGCCCGGTGGGATGCGATCCCGCCCGCATGCGCACCGTTGGTCTTGACCTGCGGGGCGTCGCCCTGGCGAGCGGCATCGGGCGGCACATCCGCACCCGGGGCCCCGTACGATGAAGGTGCCGGCGCCGCGGCAACGCCGGCGGAAGCGGCCAGCGGCGCCGGCGCTGAATACGGCGCGCTTGCCGGGCTCGCCGACCCGTCCGGGCGAGCGGCCGACGTATCGATTTCCGCCAGGAGCCCGCCGACGCTGATCGTGGCGCCCTCGGCGGCGGCAAGTGTCATCACGACGCCGGCCGCCGGAGCGGGGACTTCTACATCGACCTTGTCGGTCGTCACATCGACGAGGGTTGCGCCCGCATCGATCCACGCGCCCGGCTTCACGCGCCACTCGACGATCGAACCTTCCGTCACCGATTCGCCCATGTCGGGCAACACGACGCGAACGAGCGTTTCAGGCACGGCGGGACTCAGCTTTCAGCACGATCTTTTCAATTCTAAAAGCGCGCGCCGGAACCCGCCTCCGTTTTTGGTCGTTTACGAACCATCCCGACTGCGGGCGCGTTAGCATTGCGACGCTTCTCGTAAAGGTACTCGAACATGAAAGCCGTTTCGTATTTGCTGACCGCGGCAGCCGTGTTCGCCGCCATCTTCGCCCTGACGCCGCACCCCCGCATCGCGAGCTCGGCCGCCGCGGTGAGTGCTCCCGCAGCGTTGCACGCTGCTGCTAGCGCTGCGGCGCCCGCGGCAATCGTCAACACCAAACACTTCGCGTTTGCGCCCGCTGCGACCGTCGGCGGTGCGTCGTTCGGCTTGGGCACGATGGCGCACAATCCGATGTTGGCGCATACGTTCGCCCGCGCTGGTTCGAACGCCCACGAGTGCACCTATGGTCACTGCTTGCACCGCGACATCGTCCTCAAGTAGCGCAACATAAAAGCGCCCCGATGTCTGACGCGGGGCGCTTTCCTGGTGCCCAGGAAGGGACTCGAACCCCCACAACCTTGCGGTTACTGATACCTGAAACCAGCGCGTCTACCAATTCCGCCACCAGGGCACGGCCGCTCATCGTTCGCGTGACGCGCGGCCGCCCCTGTATCGGCGAGCCGGCCGGCCCTAACGCACGTACGATGCACCGTTGACGTCGATCGTGGTGCCGGTTGCATAGTCGGCGCCGCCGGAGGCGAGGAACGCGACGATGCTCGCAACTTCCTCCGGAATGCCGACGCGGCCCGACGGAATTTCGCCGCGAATGACGTCACCGTTCGTGACGAGCGCGTCGGCTGCCATGTCGGTCGCAATGAATCCCGGTGCGACGGCGAACGCGACGATGCCGTCGCGCGCGCAGCCGCGGGCGATAGACTTCGTGAAATTGACGAGCGCCGCTTTGCTTGCGCCATAGTCGGCAAACGTCGTTTCGCCGCGATGCGCCGCACGCGAGACGACGTTGACGACGCGTCCGCGAACGCCGCGCGCGTCGGGTACCTGGTCGCGCATCGCGCGCATCGCGACGTACGCGAGGTCGACGGCACCGAAAAGATTGACGTCGAACGTGCGCTGCCAGCCGGCGCGCCACACGCCAAAGTCGTCGCCGTCGAACGGGTTTTCCGCAAAGATGCCGGCGTTGTTTACCAGGACGTCGAGCCGCCCGAAGCGCGCGAGACACGTTCGCACGAGCGGTTCGTGCGAGGCAGGATCGCCCACATCGCTACGGGCGCTCGCGACCCGCTCGGAACCAAGTTCGCGCACGAATCCCTCCGCCGCAGCGACGTCGCGCGCATAAGTAAAGAAGACGGCGGTGCCGCTTTGCACGAGCCCGCGCACGATCGCCGCGCCGATGCCCCGCGATCCACCGGTAACGAGCGCGACGCGTTCGTGCATGGCGCGCATCATGCTCGTTGCACGAGCGCGATTCCGCCCGCGATCGCCGCGAGGCCGAAAAGATCGCGAGCGTGCACCGGCTCGTGCAGGAGCAGAGCCGCAAGGGCGAGGCCGAAGACCGGCGTCAGGTAGTAGAACGCGCTTACGCGACTGGCCTCGCCGTGCCCGAGAAGCCAGAACCAAATGAGCGACGCGCCGACGCTGAGCACGACGACGAGGTAGGCAAACGACGCGATGAGTTCCGGCGTGACGTGCGCGTGCGGTGCGCCGGCCGTCACCGCGGCGACCGGGACGAGTACCAGTCCCGCGACGACGAGCTGAATCGCGTTGAACGCGACGAGACTCTCCTGCGTGCCCGCGCGCTTGTAGAGGAGCGTCGACGCGACGCTGGCACAGACACCCAAGAACGCGAGCAACACGTCGCCCGGCGCCGCCGACCCGCTGCCGCTTCGCGTGAAGACGATGGCGACCACGCCCCCGAAGCCGAGCGCGAGCCCGAGGCTTTTGAGAAGGGACAACTTCTCGCCGAGCAGCTTTGGCGCGACGAGCGCAAGGACCAGCGGATTGGTGCTCGCGACGATCGCGCCCATGCCCGACGACAGATGGAGCAGCGCCGTGTACGTCAGCCCAAGGTACAGTGCGTTCGCGAGCACCCCGAGCGCCGCCGCCGCGATCCAGCCCCGCCACGTGCGCGGAAACGGCTGACCTACCACGACCGCAAGCCCAGCCAAAATTGTGCCCGCCGTCACGAAGCGCACGACCAAGAACCACAGCGGATCCGATTCGACCGACGCGATCTTGCTCGGCACGTACGCCGAAGCCCAAAGGAAAATATAGAAAATCGCGATCGCTACGCCGGCCGGACCGCGCGCTCGTTCCCCCATGACACGCGGACCAACCCCGCGCCGCTTCGAGCAGTTGCGCGGTGAGGTATCCGTCACCTCAGTCGGTCCGCACGACATGCCGAATACCCAAAGGATATGAACGTCCTCATCATCGGTGCGACCGGCTACGTCGGCAGTGCCGTCGACGAAGCCCTACGCGCGCGCGGCCATCACACCGTCGGCACCGCGCGCAGCGAAAACGCGCGGCAGAAGCTCGCCGCGCGCGGCACGGCGTTCGTCGTTGCGGACGCCGCAAAACCACAGACGCTCGCGGACGCAGTGCGCGGCGTCGATGCCGTCGTGTACTGCGTTGCCGTCACCGATGCCGACCCCTTCGTCGTCGATAGCGGCGCACTGCGCGCGATCCGCAAGGGTCTCGCCGGCACGGAGAAGACGTTCGTGTACGTCAGCGGCGCGTGGGTGTACGGAGCGACCGGCCCAGCGCCGATCGGCGAAGATGCGCCGCTCGATCCGCCTCCCTCCGTCGCGCGCCGCATCGACCTGGAACGCGCGGCAATCGCGATGACCCACTTGGGCGTCCGCGCCATCGTCATCCGCCCGGGGATCGTCTACGGCCGCGGCGGCGGCCTCGCCACGATGTTCGTCGCGTCCGCGCGCGAGCGCGGCGCGGCCACGATCGTCGGCGACGGCGGCAATCGCTGGGCGACGATCGACGTCGGCGATCTCGGCTCCCTCGTCGCGCTCGCCGTCGAACGCGGCCTCCCGGGGCGCGCGTACAATGCCGCCAACGACGATCATTTCACGGTCGGCGAGATCGCCGCCGCGGCGAGCCGCGGGGCCGGCGCCGGCGGAGCGACGACGACGGTACCCGCGGCGGTCATGGGCCAACTCGGTGAGTGCCTCGCACTCGATCAAGCGATTTCCGCGGAGCGCGCGAAAACCGCCCTCGCCTGGACACCTCTGGGGCCTTCGATCGTCGCGACGCTCGAAGGCGACGCGTACGCGTCGCTGGCCGCGCAGGCCGTGTAGGGTCCCGACCGCCTAGCGACACAACCGCCGCCGCGCACGCGTAGCAGCAACGTGTTCGCCAAGCTCTTCCCGATCCTCGGCATCACGTTCATCGACATTCTCGGATTCAGCATCCTCATTCCGATCTTGCCGTATTATGTGAAACACTTCGGCGCGTCGACCGTGGCGGTCGGCGTGCTCTTCGCCGTCTTCGCACTCTGCCAGTTTCTCGCAGGGCCGCTCTGGGGCAACGCGAGCGACCGCATCGGCCGCAAGCGCGTGCTCATCATTTCGCAGATCGGCGCGACCTTGGGCTGGGCGGGGCTCGCCTTCGCCCCGACGCTCGGCTGGGTGTTCGTCGCGCGCATCGTCGAAGGCATTTCGGGCGGCAACATCAGCGTCACGCAGGCCTATGTCGCCGACCGCGTCGAGCCCGCGCAGCGCCCGCGCGCGTTCGCCTTCGTCGGCGCCGCGTTCTCGGCAGGGCTCGTGCTGGGTCCGGTCGCCGGCGGCCTGCTGCTCGCGCGGTACGGATATCGCATGCCTTTCCTGCTGGCAACAGGACTGCAGATCATCACGTTACTCGCGACCGTGTTCTTTTTGCCCGAGGACGTCGCAGAGAGCGCGCCGCTGGCCAAGAGCAGCGGGTTCGGGGATATCGCGCGGTCGCTCGGCGATGCACGCGTGTCCCCCGTGCTCGTGCAGAAACTGGCATACTCGCTCGCACTGTACGCGTGGTTCGCCGTGTTCGCGCTCGTCCTCGCGGCAGTGGCGGGCTTCGGCCCCTCCGAAACGAGTTATTTCTTCGCCGGCTTCGGCGCGGCGAGCATCGTCTTCCAGCTCGGCGTCGTGGGGCGAATGGTCGATCGCTTCGGCGTTCGCACGACATCGAACATCGGGTTCGCGGCGGCGTGCACGTATTTCGTCGCGGTCCCGTTCATGCACGGCGTCCTCGTGCTGTTCCTGACGCAGATCGTCTTCGCGTTCGCGCTCTCGGTGACCAACGCGACGCTTGCGACGCTGCTCACCGACGCCGCACCCGAACATCTGCGCGGCACGGTGCTCGGCGCAGGCTCGTCGCTGGAATCGGTCGCCGGGGTCGTCATGCCGACGATCAGTGCGGCGGTGCTCGCAACCTACGGGGCCGGCTGGACGGGCGCCATTTCGGCGTTCTTCGCGTCGATCGCGCTCGTTCTCGGGATCGCTGCCGCGCGACGGCCGGTCAGCGTGCCGCCCGCGTAGCTCTTGCGGCGCTCGGGTACGGGGCGCTGTATGGACGAGCGGTACGATCTCTGCGTCGTGGGCGCGGGCACGGCGGGCTTCGCCGCGGCGCAATACGCACAGTCGCACGGCAAGTCCGTGCTGCTGGTGAGCGGTCCGGGAGAGCTCGGCGGCACGTGCATCCGCCGCGGTTGCATGCCGGCCAAAACGCTGTTGAGTTCGACCGAACGGCTCGGCGAGGTCGAAGCGGCGAGCCGCTTGGGCATCGCCGTCGACGCCGAGCATGTGGATCTCGGTGCGATCGTCGCGCGCAAGCGTGAACTCGTCGATTATTTCACGGCGGACCGCGTCCACGAACTCGAACGGTATCCGCTGGCGCGCGGTCGCGCGCGTTTCGTCGCTGCCGACGCGATCGCAGTGGACGGCCGCCGCATCGCGGCGGACGCGTTCGTCATCGCGACCGGATCGCAGATCGTCGCGCCGCCCATCGCCGGTCTGGAACAGGGCGACTACATGACGAGCGACGACGCGCTCGAGGTCACGCGCGCGCCGAAGCGGCTGGCCGTGCTCGGTGGCGGCCCCGTCGGCTGCGAATTCGCGCAGTATTTCGCGCGCCTGGGGTCGCGCGTGACGTTGCTGCAAGCCGAAGCGACGTTGCTGCGCAACGAAGATCCCGACGTCGGCGAAGCCGTCGCCCGCGCGCTCCGGCACGACGGCGTGGACGTGCGCACGCACAGCGAAACGACGTCCGTCGCACGTGAGGCGAACGCGCGCACGGTCGTCTTTCGTGACGCCGCGGGTACCCACGAGCTGCACGTCGATGCGATCCTGCTCGCGAGCAACCGCCTTCCGAACGTCGCGACGCTCGGTCTCGAAGCGGCGGGCATCGCGTACGACGCGCACGGCATTGCGGTCGACGAAGCCTTGCGAACCACGAACCCGCGCGTCTTTGCCGCGGGCGACGTGCTCGGACGGCGCTGCCTCGTGCACGTCGCGTTTTACGCGGGACGCCTGGCCGCGCGCAACGCCCTCGATGGCGGCAATGTCGCAGCGGACTTCGATCGCTTCGAAGCGCACGCCGTGTACACGCAGCCGCAGGTCGCAGTCGCCGGACTCACGGAGAGCGCCTGTCGCGAGCGCGGCATCGCCGTTGCGGTGCGGCGCCATCCCTTTTCCGACGTCGGGAAGGCGCTCGTCTCCGATACCGCCGCCGGGTTCGTCAAAATGATTGCCGAGCCGAACGGGCGCATTCGCGGAGTCGCGATCGTCGGCGACGACGCGATCGATCTCATCGGCGAGGCGATCGTCCTGATCCATCGCGGTGCGACGACTAGCGACGTCGTGGACATGCCGCACCTCCACCCGACGCTCGGCGAAATCTTCGCACGCGTTGCGGACGACTTCGATTGCCCCGAGGACGCCCAGCTCGAGGTCCCCGAAAATCCGTTGGTTCCGGTCGGCGCGGGCGCACCTCACCGCTAAAGCGCACGTTGCGTCGCCGGACTACGTTACGGCGATATGAAGCTTGCTCGGTTCGCGCTTGCCGCTCTGTTTGCGCTCGTTCCGCTCGCCGCGAAGGCGCAAGCCCTTCCCGCGCCGCCGCCGCCGGCACAAGCCACGCTCGCCGTCGCGGGCGACGCGACGGTCGAGCGCGAGCCGGACGTCGCCCGCATCAGCGTGCAAATCGTCACGAACGATGACAATGCGGCGCGCTCGGCGGGCAAAAATGCCGATACGCTCAACGCGCTCAAGGCTAAGCTTGCGCCGCTCGGCGTCTCGGGCGATGCACTTCGGACGACATACTTCAACGTGACGGACGTGCCGCATCCGCCGAAGAACCTGCCTCCCGAGCAGCGCCAAGCGCGCTATGGTTACGTGACGACGCGCTCGCTTACGATCTCCGTCGCTCCGATCGATCGTGCCGGGAAGGTGATCGACGCCTCGGCCGCCGTCGGCGTAACGGAAATCGCCGGCGTGAGCTTCGAGCTCAAAGATCGCAAGGCGGCGTACCACGAGGCGCTCGGCAAAGCACTTGCGGATGCGAAAAGCAACGCCGCGGCGCTGACGGCCGGCGGGGAGTTCCGCATCGTGCGGATCAGCAGCGTCTCGACCGGCGGTTCGACCGGACCGGTACGGCCGTATCCAAACTTTGCGCGGGTTGCCAGCATGGCCCAGGCCGCACCGACGCCGACGGACATTGCGCCGAACGGGCCGATCGAGGTCAGCGCCCACGTTGCCGTGACGTACGAGATCCGGTAGCGTCCTAGACCGAAGCGCCTCTTAGGCTGCCGATGATTTGCGGCGCGTCTTTTTCTTGGGCGCTTCGCTTGCCGCCGAATCGTCGTCTCGCGCGCGGCTGCGGCCCGCGGGCGGAGCGTCGCCGCGTTTCTTCGAGGCTTCCAAACTCTTTTGCAAGACGTCCATGAGATTGACGACGTTGTCTCGCTTGGGCGCGTGGGCTTCTTCTTTGGGCATTTCTTTGCCGGCGGCGCGCGCCTCGATCATCGCGAGCATCTGCTCGCGGTAGGTATCCTTGAAGGCTTCGGGATCGAACGCTTCCGTCATCGTGTCGATGAGCATCCGCGCGACCTTCATCTCATTGGGCGCCGGTTTTTCCGACGCAGGCAGTTCGAGCGTCGACGATGCGACGATCTCGTCTGCAAAGTGCATGAGCTCGAGGACGAGCGCGTCGCCGTTAGGCTTGAGAGCGGCGAGGTGCTCGCGCGAACGAATGACGACTTTGGCAATGCCGACTTTGCCCGAATCCTTGAGCGCTTCACGCAACAAAGCGTACGCATGGCGGCCACGCTTCTCGGGTTCGAGATAGTACGGTTTGTCGTAAAACATCGGGTCGATCTCCGCGAGATCGACGAACTGCACGATATCGACCGACTGCGTGGCCTCCGGGTTGACCCGGTCGAAATCTTCGTCGGTGACGATGACGTAGCGGCCCTTCTCGTATTCGTAACCGCGCACGAGGTCCGCATAGGCGACCTCCTCGTCGTCGATCGAACAACGCCGGACGTTGGTGACCCGTCCCTCGTCCGTCTTGTGCAAGAAGTTAAACCGTAGATCGTTGGTGCGGATCGCCGTCTGCAATCGCACGGGAATCGTCACGAGACCGAAGTTGATCGCTCCGGACCAAATTGCATGCGCCATACCTTCTCCTACGTCCAGGCCGATTGCGCTTTAGCGAGCGCCGGCTCGAGGCGCTGTTCGCGCCACCGTGCCCCGCTCCACAGGTCGCCGCGCTCGGCAAGCAGCGCGGGAGCATTCTTCATCGTGAAGCGTGCGAACTCTGCCTCGGTGCCCGCCGCCCGGCCGCGCGGGCGTTTGCGCGCCAGCGCTTCGATCTCTCCCCAGTCCAGCGGCATCGATACCGGGGCGCCGTCTCGCGCGCGGACGCTGAACGGCGCGACCAGCGTCTTCCCCCGGCCGACCTGCACGTAGTCGAGATAGACGGTCTTCGGCGGACGTTTGGCAGGCTGGCGCTCGAGGGTCGTAAGCTCTGGTACGCGAGCGTGCACGGTGCGCGCCACCACTTCCGCGAAACCCTTGCACACGTCGTACGAATACTGCGGCACCAGGGGAATCGCGACGTGCAGGCCGCTTCCACCCGAGGACTTGATCGCGGGCTCGAGGCCGATTTCCCCGAGCACTTCGCGAAGCGCCAGCGCGACCTTGGCGAGCGTCGCGACCGTGCAGCCGTCGAACGGGTCGAGATCGAAGAAGAGGAACTCCGGGACCTCGAGTTCCGGCTCGTGCGACGTCCACACGTGCAGCACGATCGCCGCAAGGTTGGCGACGTAGACGAGCGTCGCTTCGTCGTTGCAGAGCACGAACCGGATCCGGTCGCGCTTGCCGAATTCGGAGGCGACGGTCGTAGTCGCGACCCACGCCGGGAGATGGCGCGAGGCGTTTTTCTCGAAGAACGACCCGCCGTCGATGCCGTCGGGGTAGCGTTCCAGCGTGAGCGGCCGGTCGCGCAGGTGTGGTAACAGCACGCTCGCGACGGCACGATAGTACTCGACGAGCTCGCCCTTGGTATAACCGTCTCGCGGAAAGAGCACTTTGTCGCGATTGGAAAGCGCGAGCTCGCGACCGGCGACGGCGACGAGCTCTTTGGTCCTGGGCATCAGACGTCGCTCGCGCGCGCCGGGTGTTCGCGTACGACGTCGCGCGCATCCTTATCGATGCGCAGAGCGACGAAGACCGGATGCCGCAGCGATCCGTCACGCGTCCACTCGCTGTACGTCACCTCCGCGACGAGCGTCGGGCTCACCCAGTGCGCACGGGACTGCGTTTTCGGCACGGCGGCAAACGGGGACGTCTTACGTTCCAGCGGCGCGAGTTTTTCGGCGAGCGCCGCGAGTTTCTTCCCATCGAAACCCGTGCCGACGGAGCCTGCATAGAGGAGTTTGCCGTCTTCGTACACGCCGGCAAGCAGCGCGCCGAAGTGCTTGCGGCTGCCGCGGCCCTCGGTCCAACCGCCGACGACGACTTCTTGGCGCCGTTGCGCTTTGATCTTCACCCAGTCGCGCGAACGCCGCTCGACGTACGTCGAGGCAAGCCGTTTGCCGACGATACCCTCCAAGCCGCGTGTCTTGGCAAGATCGTACAGCGCCGTACCGCTGCCGACGACGTGTTTGCTCAGCATCGCGGGACCACGCCCGGTCAAGACGGACTCGAGCACGGCCTTGCGCCGCTCGAGCGGTTCACCGCGCAAATCCCGTCCGTTGCCATAGAGGATGTCGAACGCGGCGAACGTGACCGGCGCTTTGTGCGGGGCGCTGCGCCCGAAGCGGTCGAGGCGCTCCTGCAACGCGCCGAACGACGGCCGGCCTTCGTCATCGAGCGCCACGATTTCGCCGTCGACGAGGATGGGACGCTCCGCAAACGCGTCGGCGAGCGCGCCCAGCTCCACAAACTTCTTGGTGAAATCGTTTCCGTTGCGCGATGCAATCGCGACGCTGCCGTCGGCATCGATGCGAACCAGCGCGCGGTAGCCGTCCCACTTCAATTCGAACAGCCACGCCGGATCGTCGAAGGGGGCATCCACGGCGGTCGCGAGCATCGGCGAGGCGGTCTCGGGCACGGGCTCGCGATGCGACTCCTTCTTTCGCGCGGAAGCCCCGCCGCTTGGCGCAGCAGCAGGACCCGATGAGGTCCACGTACGCGCCTTGGGATCGTTTGCGATATCGGCCAGCGTCTTGCCCGTCTTGACCGAGCGCGCATGGTCTTCGGCACGCCACCCGGGATCGACCGCGTCATCGCGCTCCTTGATGAGCAGCCACGCGTTGGCTTCACCTCCGCGGCCCTTGATGTGGACGAGCGCAAAGTTGCCGTGCAATTTTTCGCCGAACATCTCGATTTTTACCGAACCGCGCGCGATCGCTTCGGTGAGGTCGGTGCCCTCCGTAAGGCGGTACGTGCCGCGGTCCCAGACGATCACCTCGCCCGCGCCGTAGTTTCCCTCCGGAATGATGCCTTCAAAATCGCGGTAGTCCAGCGGGTGATCTTCCACCGCCATCGCGAGCCGCTTCTCATGCGTGTCGAACGACGGCCCCTTGGGAATCGCCCACGACTTGAGGACGCCGTCCGCTTCCAGACGAAAATCGTAGTGCAGACGCGTCGCGCGATGCATCTGCACGACGAAGCGCAGACGTTTACCGCGCGCCGGTTTCGTCTTTGACGTCGCGCCCGAGGGCTCCGGCGTCATCGAAAAATCGCGCTTTTTCGCGTAGGTTGCTAGGGGTTCCGCTGTCTTAGTAGCCACGGTACGCCTCAGGTATACCCCAAGGACGCTAGACGGCAACTGGGACTCCAAACGAGCCGGCGCTGCGGCGCCGGCTCGCTAAATCGCGGAGGCGCTACTTGTTCGAGCCTGACGTCCCCGACGTGCCCGAGCTCGAACCGCCCGTCGTACCGCCCGACGTACCGCCGGCCGGACCGGCACCGCCAGCCGGCTGCTGGTTGATGATGGTTGTCGAATGCGACGCACCGTTGGGCGACGAGTTCCAGGGCTGCCAAACGAAGAGCGCGATGGCGGCGATTACGACGATCGCGACGATGGCAAATATTGCAGTGTTGCTGCCGCCACCATTTCCACTAACGACTACGGGCCGTTCTTGCATGAGGGTCCTCCTGTAGGTACCGACGTTATGCCCAAGTGAGGTCGCCCGAAACATCCGACGGCTTGCCCTCACGGCAGACAAGCGTACCATACCACACCGGGCCCCCGGACGCTACGTCCGCACGAAAGTTCGCCAGTACCAGCAGCCCCACGTGCCGACGAGGATCGAATACGCACACAGCACCGTCCCGAGGCGGCCGAGTCCGGTTCGGCAACCCAGTGCGATCAGGACGAACAGGAACGGCTCGAAGTCGAGCGCATGGCGCATTCCGAACTGAGCGTAGCCGTTGACGTAATACGCCAGGTTCGGCGCCGCGCACAGCAGCGTTGCGAGCCACAGCGCACACGTGAACCGGCGCGGCCGGCGCGCGCGCAGCGCCAGGGCGAGTGCGGGCGAACTCCACGTGAGCGCGATGCCGGCGAACGACGGCATCAGGTAGGGGAAGGCCGGTCGATAGTCCGGATAGCGGATAAAGAACGAGTACAACTGGTCGGGGACGTAAGCGAGGCGAAACGGCGAACCCTGTGGTTGTCCCGCCGCATCCTGGTGATACCACGCGGTATAGCCGATGTCGTACGGCACGCCCCAGCGCGCGACGTTGTATCCAACCCACAGGCCGGCGAGTGGAACCAAAGCGAGCAGAAACGCCGCGAGCGAGCGCCCCGGCGCTCGCCGGCGCGCGGCGAGCGCGGCCCCGGTTCCGGTCCCCCACCATAAGAGTGCGGCGTAGACAGGCAGGACCAGCACCATCGCAAAGCGCGACTCGACCGCGCACGCCGCGTAGAGTGCGACGAGCGCCCCGCGCCGTGCGCCGAGCAGTTCGCGCAGAGCGAGCAGCGTGAAGGCGACCGACGCGACGTGTGCGATGAACCACACGTCGCCGAGCATGGCACACCAGAAAAGATCGGTTCCCAGCAGCATGAACGCGCAAAGCCAGAGCGTCGTATGGCGCGGCACCGCAAGGGTACGCGCGATGTCGTAGGCCGCGAACGTTGCGACGCCGCCGAGCAGCGCGGCAAGCATCGTCTGATTGACGGCCGTCCCGCTCACGAGCACCGCCGGCAACAGCAACACTGCCGGCAGCGGCGCTTCGATCACGTAATAGCGGCCGCGGTACGGCAGGGCATCGATATAGGGGCCGGGCCAATCGATCCACACACGGCCGTGCCGGAATGCGTCGGCGAGTAAGACGAAGTTGTTATACGGCGTAGGTTTGAAGCCGGACGCGACGAGGATTGCGATCACCGCGACGAATCCGACGGCGAGGCCTTCGACGCGTTTCACGAGCGGTCGCCCATGGAGAGAATGCGATACACGGTGTACGACGAGCGTCGTACCGCGATACAACGGTAGCCTGGAAGTGCGAGCGCGTCGTCGAACGAGACGACGTAAACGGGGCGCGAACGCAACCACCCGGCGTAGTACGCGACGTACTGCTGCGGCGAAGCCGCCACGACGATGCGCCGCCCGAAAGCGCGTTGCACGTAGGCTGCATACGCGAGCGGCGTCGAGTACGCCCAGTCCGCGAGGACCACTGCGCCGTCGGGCACGAGCGCGCGCACGTCCGCGACGTACGACGCGGCGCTACGGTCGTCGCGTTGCGCGAGAATACCGAAGCGGCCCGGTGCAGGCGAGGCGAAACTCGTCGCGAGCGCGAGCAGGAACGCGGCGCGCACGATGCTCCTGTTGCCGGCGCTGAGCAGTTCCACAATCGGCTCGTAGGCGAGTCCGAGCGCGATCGCAGCACACCATAGCGAAAGGAGATAATAGCGATCGGGATCCTGCAATTCCGTGTACGACTCCGTGTACGGGACGGGCAACAGTGCCGCGAGCAACAGGGCCGTCCGATCCGGCCGCCGGGCGAACGCGAGCATGGCGAAGCCCAGGACCGCGAGCACCGCGCCAACCACGCCGTAGGCGGCGCCCAGACGCGCGAGCAGCGCCCCGCCGAAGGCCGGATACCGCGCGAACTGCACGAAGCCCGTGAAGCCGCTGTGAACGTTGAAGTCGGCGGCGGTCAGCACGCGCACGAAATTTGCGGGCGTCGAGGGATGATCGTAATCCCAAAACGCCGATCCCGGCGGTAAGCCGAGCGCGAGCGTGGGATCGAGCCCGTGTGCGAAAATCCAGGCACTGCGCAGCGGCAGGTAGGCGTACGGCAGGAGTCCGAGCGAAACGCCGCCGAGCGCGAGCGCGAGATTGGCGCCGTTGCGTCCCTCTTTTCGGGCGAGGACGAGCACCAGCAGCGCCGGCACGAGCAGCAACGCAATCCCGTGCGTCGCGCCGGCGAGCCCGGTCGCAATCGCAGAGCCCGCGAGCGCGCGCCGCGAACCGCCGTCGTAGAAGCGCAGCGCGAGCACGAACGCGAGCGCGCGCAGAGCCAGTGACAGATCCTGTACTTCGGCCCTGGTCGCGTCGCGCAAGGTGACGCTCGCAAACGCGAAGCCAAGCGTACACGTTGCGGCGACGAACACAGGAACGCCGAAGCGCCGCGCAACGGCATACAACAAGCCGACCGCAACCGCGACCGCCGTCGCGCACATGAGGTCGACGCGCCAGGCTGGTTCGCCGAAGGGCACGACGTGTGCGACCAGCCACCCGAGCAGAACGAAGGCCGGACACGCCGGCGGATGTGCGATGCCCAGAATGATCGCGACCGTCTGCAGTTCGCCCGTATCCCAAAACGCAAACGACGGCGGCAGTGCCGCGACGTAGAACGCGAACGCGCCCGCGCCGAGCGCGAGCGCGGTGCGCGCTGCATGGTTCATGACCGAAGTTCCGACAGTTGCCAGCGGCCTAATGCAAAGAGCGGTCGCGCGAACGGCGTCACGTCGTACGCACGTGCGAGCACGAAGTACACATGCCCGTAACGCGTGCGCCAGCCATCGTATCTTCCCGCGAAGTCGTGCGGCCAGCCGCAAGCGAGTCGCCGCCTCCCGAGCGTTCGCGCCACGTAGCGTTCGTACGCAAGCGGCGTCGCGAAATTCCAGGTTGCGATCACGAGCGATCCGTCTGCGGTTCGGCGTACGATTTCGGGGCCGAGCGCGCGCGCATCGTCGAGGCCGCTGCGGCGGCCGACGTCCTGCGCCACGCCGGCGATGCCCGGCAGAAGCGCGCACGCCAGCGCCGCCGCCGCGAAGGCCGGAGCGTGCCGAACCAGGCGCGGCGACTCGCCCGCGAGCGCGCGCGCGAGCCACCAGGCGCCGATGCCGGCGCACGCGCCCAGCGCCCAAAGCGCCGCCAGCCCATAGCGCGCGACGTCGGATTCCGCCGCATAATTCGCAACGAACGCCGCGGTCCCGAGCGGCAGGGTCGCGAGCCCAACGCCGAGCCGCGGCTGCGTCGCGAGCACGACCGCCAATCCGACGAGCGCGAAGGCGAGCATCACGTAGCCGTCATTGCGGTACACGATATCGTGCGCGAAGGCGAGCGCACGCTCCACGCCGCCGGCACTCGTCGCGCGAGCGAAAGCACGCAGCGGAGTAAACTCCGCACCGGTGACGTAGCGCCAGAACGACTGCGGCGACGACGGCGCGCCGTTATCGAAAATTGCCGAACCGACGAGGCCGAGTTCGCGTCCGGGGTCGCCGCCGTGCGCTTCCACGTAAGCGCTGCGGAGCGGCACGTAGGCGTACAGCGCCAGGGGCGCAACGGCGAGTCCGAGCGCCCGGACGCGCGCGCCGGCGCGCGCCGCGCGCAGTGCCGGCCACGCAAAGATGAGGGCGCACGGCAGGGCCAGGGCCGCGATCGGGTGCACCGCGAGGCCGCAACCAAAGGCCAAAGCCGCCCACCCGAGCCTCCGCGGATCGCGCGTGCGCCCGGCACGGACCGCGGTTGCGAGCGCAACGGCGATCGTCGCGAGCGCGACGTCGTGCACGTCGGCACGCACCGCGCGCGTCCATACGACGTCGCCGGCCGCGAACGCAAGGGCGCTCGCCACGGCGACGCGCGCGTCGCCGGTCGCATCGCGCACGAGCGTATAGAGCGCGCGCGCGGCCGCAGCGGTTGCGATCGCACACAAGAGCGACATCCGCCACGCCGGGTTGCCGACCGGCACCACGTGCGTGAACGCCCAGCCCACGAGCACGACGAGCGGAAAGCCCGTCGGATGCGCGATGCCCAGCAGGTAGGGCACGGTCTGCATCTCGCCGATGTCCCAGAAGTCCACGCCAGGGCTCAGCGTCGCGATATACAATCCCAGCGGCGCCGCAAACGCTAGCCAGCCGGAAAGTGAGTCTCCCTCTGTGCCACGCCGCATCTTTGGCGCGACCTTAGCCTCGTGAACCCGACCCGCCTTTCGAGCGCCGTCGTGGTCGTCGCCGAACCGTTTTCCGATACGGGCATTGCCGTCTTGCGCGACGCCGGGATCTCGGTCGTCTCCGTCGTCGGCGGCGGGCCCGAGGCTCTGCGCCGTGCGCTCGCCGATGCCGACGGGCTGATCGTACGCTCGGAGACGCGCGTCGATCGCGCGCTCCTGTCGTTTGGTCCTAAACTATCGGTCGTCGCCCGTGCGGGCGTCGGCGTCGACGCGATCGACGTACCCGCCGCAACGGACGCCGGGATCGTCGTGCTCAACACGCCCGGCGCCAATACGCTCGCGGCGATCGAACAGACCTTTTCACTCATGCTTTCGCTCGCGCGCCACACGCCCGATGCCGTCGCCTCGATCCGCGCCGGACGCTGGGAGCGCAAACCGTTTATCGGCAGCGAGCTGCACGGCAAGACGCTCGGTATCGTGGGCCTGGGCCGCATCGGCGGGGGCATCGCGCAACGCGCGACGGCTTTCGGCATGACGCTGATCGCGACGGACCCGTTCATTTCGCGCGCGCGCGCCGAAGCGCTCGGCGCCGAACTGCTCCCACTCGACGACTTGCTCGCACGGGCCGACATCGTCACCCTCCACGTGCCCCTCGCGCGCCAAACCGTCGGTTTGATCGGTGGTCGGGAGCTCGGGCTCATGCGTCCGCACGCGCTGCTCATCAACTGCGCGCGCGGCGGCATCATCGATGAAGCGGCCCTGCTCGACGCGCTCGATGCCAAGCGCATTGCCGCCGCCGCGATCGACGTCGTGGCGCAGGAACCGCCGCCGCCCGACGGCTCGGGAGCGCGCCTGCACCGTCATCCGCGCGTTATCGCAACGCCGCACCTGGGTGGTTCGACGGTCGAGGCGCTCGAACGCATCGCCGTCGAACTCGCCCACGACGTTGCGAGCGTGCTCTTGGGCGGTCCCGCCTCGGCAGCCGTGAACGCACCCATCGCCGACGGCCCCGACGCCGACTTGCTGCGGCCGTTCGTCGATCTCGGCTATCGCATCGGCAAGATCTACCCGCAGCTCGCGCAATCCAGTGCGCTACCGTCGTTCAGCGTCGTCATGGAAGGCCGCATCGCGCCGCTCGACGCGGAGCCCGTCGTCACTGCCTTCCTAACGGGCTTATTGCAAATCACGACGGACCGCCGCGTTTCGATCGTCAATGCCCGAAGTATTGCCGCGGAACTGGGCGTGCGCGTCGATGTACGCGCCGACGACCGTGCGAGCGCGTATGCAGCGACGCTGCGCGTGAGCGGCGGCGAGACGTCTATCGCCGGCACGTCGGTGCTCGGCAGCCCGCGCATCGTCGCAATCGACGGCTTCGAGATCGATGCGATTCCCGCCGGTTCACTGCTCGTCACGCGTCACAGCGACGTGCCGGGCATGATCGGAAAGGTCGGCACCATCCTGGGCGAGGCGCAGATCAACATCTCGACCATGCAGGTTTCGCGTCAGGACGCGGGCGGCGACGCGATCATGATTCTCTCGACCGATCGCGGGACGGACGACGCCGTGATCGCGCGGCTTCGTGAGATCGGCGGCATCCGCAGCGTCCGCGCGCTCGAGGTCTGATGGCACCGTCGACGATCTGGCTCGCGCGGCACGGCGAAACGACGTGGAATCTCACCGGCCGCTATCAGGGCCGTCGCGAATCCCCGCTCTCCGCGCGCGGCGTGCGGCAGGGGCGCGCGCTCGCCGATGCGTTCGCGCAGGCGCTTGCGCGCGGTGATGCCGTGCCGGCGCGCATCGTCTCTTCACCGATGCAGCGTTGCACCGCGACGGCACGCTTCACGGCCTCACATCTTGGCGTCGAGCTCGAAACCGATGCGCGGCTCATCGAAATCGCGCACGGCACCTGGGAAGGCCGATACCGCGACGAGCTCGCCGCGAACGATCCGCAGCGCTATCGCGCGTGGCGCGAAGATCCCGCAACCGTCAGCTTCCAAGGCGGTGAGTCGCTCGGCGACGTGCGGGCGCGCTGGCGTGCGTTTGCGGGCGACCTCGCCGCGCGGGACGAGAACACGCTGGTCGTCACGCACGACGCGGTCGTCCGCTGTGCGCTCGTCGACCTGCGCGGCGCGCCGCTCGACGACTTTTGGCAGATGCGCGTCGAGAACGCGGCGTTCGCGGTACTCGATCGCGATGGCGCGGGCCACCTGCGGCTCCGCGACGAGTGCGTCAGCGCCCATCTCGCGGGTTTGCGCGCGGACGTCACCGCACAAGCGCTGTAACGGCACCCGACTCGCGAGCGTCGACGTTAGACGGCGGGCGGCTTACGGGCCGGTGTGACGGCCGGCGGTGCCGGACGCGGCACGGGCGGCGGCGCGACGCCGGGAGCGGGCGGCGGGGCGAGGCCTGGCACAGGCGCTACGGCCGATGGGCGCGGTCGCGGGCGGGGCGCGCGAAAGGTCTGGGCCGGGAGCGACGGCGGGAAACGGTACCGCGTCCAGACGATGCGTTCGCGGGCGCGCTTGCCGTCTCGTAACCGCGCGGTGATCGCCGCCTCGCGCACGACCCAATACAGCTCCGCGCGCCCATAGCGCAGTTCGCCCGCACCGCGCGCGCCGTTTCCCGTCGTCGCGAAGCGTACGACGGCGGGCAAAAACGAGCGGCTATCGACTTCGATTTCGCGCACACCGAACGCACGCGGGCGGCGCAGCGCCGTTCGGAACACGTACGCGTACCCACCGGGCGTTTTCCGGGCGGCGACCGGCGTGAAACGGTACGTGTCGGGCCGCGGTGCGACGGTCGCGATGTCGTAGTGCGGGCTGCGCCCGTTGATGATGCGCACCGACGGAGCTTTGAGCGTATAGCCGTCGATGGCGAGCGTCTCGTCGCGTTCGCTGCGGCCGCTGCGGTAGACGCGATGCGTCTGCTCCATGTCGTGCAGCCCGAGCTGCGATAGCGCAAATTCAAACGACACTGCCGGCGGCCGGCGTAGCGCCGCGAGGGCTGCGAGATAGCGCGTCATGACGGCCGCGGCGCCCAGCGGCGTCGCCGAGGTCTCGCGAGCGGCAGGCACGCGAGCGGGGCCAGCCGGCGGCGAGTGCCCGGGAGCGAGCGCGGGGGCAGCCGGCGGCGAGTGCCCGGGAGCGAGCGCGAACCACGCGGCAACGAGCAGCGCCGCGAGCGTCCCCATTACTTCAGGGCTTGACGGATTGCATCGAGTGCGGCCGCCGCGCCCGCTGCGTTTTTGCCGCCGCCTTGCGCGTGCGCCGCTTGGCCGCCTCCGCGCCCGCCGACGTGAACGGCCGCGGCCTTGAGAAGATTGCCCGCATGGACGCCCGCGCGCACGGCATCGTCGCTGACCGACACCAGGAGCGAGACCGCCTCGCCGTCGACGCCCGCAAGCGCCACCACGCCGCTGCCGAGTTTTTGCCGAATCGCTCCGGCGAGCGTCTTGAGGGCGTCGGGACCCGCCTCGCGCACGACGGTCGCGACGAGCCGCGTAGCCCCGAGGGTTTCCGCGGCCTCAACGTACGTCGCGGCGTCGGCGGCCGCGAGTCGCGCCTTGAGATCCGCCAGTGCCTTTTGCATGTCGCGGACGTCGGTTTGCAGTCGCTCGACTCGTTCGCCCAGCTCCGCGGGCTTGGCCGACAGCCTTTCGGCGAGCGTGCCGACGAGATCTTGCTGCTCGACGGCATAGCGTTCGGCGGCTTTGGAGACAACGGCTTCGATCCGCCGGATGCCGCTGCCAATCGAAGATTCGGAGACGATGAGGAAGAGGCCGAGTTCCCCGGTCGTGTGGGCGTGCGTCCCCCCGCAATACTCGACGGACGGTCCGAAGGCGATCACGCGCACGCGATCGCCGTAGTTCTCGCCCGCCATCGAAAGTGCGCCCGACTTCGCCGCGTCTTCGGCGCTCATGACGCGCAGCACCGCATGGTGATCGTCGCGAATGAGTTCGTTCACGCGCGCGACGACCGCGCGCTTCTGCGCCGCGCTGAGCGCACCGCCCGCGAAGCGGAAGTCGAAGCGCATCCGATCGACGCCGACCCACGAGCCGGCCTGCGCGATCTCGTCGCCGAGTACGTCTTTGAGCGCGCGCTGCAAGAGATGCGCGCTCGTGTGATGGCGGCGGATTTCCTCGCGCCAGGTGGCATCGACCGCCGCTCGTACCGCGTCGCCGACCGCGAGTTCGCCCGCGCGCAGCGTGCCGCGATGCGCGACGGCCTCACCCGCATACTGCGTATCGACGACGTCGAAGACGACGTTTGGCGGGCGCTGCAGCACGATTGTTCCCCGGTCACCGATCTGCCCGCCCTTCTCCGCGTAGAACGACGTGCGATCGAGCACGAGCTGCGCTTCGGCGCCGGCCTCGAGCCGCTCGACGGGCGCTCCATCGCGTAAGATCGTGCGCACGGTGCCGGTGCTTTCGAGACTCTCGTAGCCCGTGAACTCCGAGACGACGGCCGGAAGCTCCGCGACGCTGACCACCGCGCGTTTGCTTTTCGCGTCGGCACGTGCGCGGGCGCGCTGCTCGCGCATGGCCGTCTCGTAGCCGGCGAGATCGACCGCGATGCCCGCCTCAGCCGCGATCTCGCGCGTGAGCTCGGATGGAAATCCGAACGTGTCGTGCAGCGTGAAGACGTCGTGGCCGGAAAGCGCTTCGCTTTTCGCGCGAGCTCGTTCCAGCTTCTCCGCAAGGAGCTCGCTGCCGCGCTCGAGCGTGCGGTCGAAGGCGACCTCCTCGCTGCCGAGCGCCGCCTCGATGCGGCCGCGCGCATCGCGTAACTCCGGATAGCCGGACTCGAGCGAGGCGACCACCGCCGGCGCAAGCCCGGTAAAGAATCCGGCGGGATAGCCAAGGAGCCGGCCGTTGCGAATCGCCCGCCGAATAAGGAACCGCAGGACGTAGCCGCGGTCGGTGTTCGACGGGTAGACACCATCGGCGATCAGGACCGTCGCCGCGCGCGCGTGGTCGGCGATGATGCGCCGGCGCACGAGCCGTTCGGCGTCGGGCAGTGTCGTCGAGCCCACGCACGGTTGCGCGGTAATGAGGTCGGTGAAAAGATCGGTTTCGTACATCGACGCGAAGCCGTTGGCGACGGCGAGCAGGCGCTCGAAGCCCGCGCCGGTATCGATATTCTTCGTGTGCAGTTCGCTTAGCGTCCCGTCAGCCGCCCGATTGTACTGCTGAAAGACGAGGTTCCACACTTCGACGTACCGGTTACCGAGGTTCGGGCCGGTATCGTCCGGTCCCGATGCGTTGGCGAGGCCCGTATCGAAGAAGATCTCACTGCACGGACCACATGGACCCGTCGGCCCCATCGTCCAAAAGTTGTCCTCGTCGAAGCGCGTAATGCGCTCGGGCGCTAGGCCGACCTCACTCTCCCAAAGCCGCTGCGCCTCATCGTCCCAGACGTGCACCGTGACGTAGAGCCGCGCGGGATCGAGACCGGCCCACTGCGTGAGATACTCCCACGCCCACACGATCGCTTCGCGTTTGTAATAGTCGCCGAAGCTGAAGTTCCCGAGCATCTCCAGGAACGTGCCGTGGCGGCCGGTGCGCCCGACGTTCTCGATGTCGGATTTCGCGCCGGCGACGCGCAAGCAGCGTTGCACGCTCACCGCCCGGGGCGCGGGTGCCGGCACCTCGCCCAAGAACGCCGGCACGAACGGTTCCATCCCGGCAATCGTAAAGAGCGTCGTCGACATCTCGGCGGGCACGAGCGACGCCGAGGCAACGAACGTATGGCCCTTAGAAATAAAAAAATCGACGAACGAGCGCCGTAATTCCCCACTGGAGAAGCTCATGACCCGACTCGTTTTCACGCTGCGCCGCGAGTTCGCCTCGCCGAGCCGGCCACCGGCTCAGCCGAACCGTGCGTCGCGATCTCTGTTGGCACGATTCTGCTCGACGAAGCCACCCCAGAAGATGAAGGCCGAAAAAAGCAACGAGAAAATTCCGAGCAGTATCCCAGCGGTTTGTGCAGACACGCCTCCCAGTATACGGCCCGACGCCCGCCCGTCAAGGACGTTCCCCGCACTTTACCTCACTTTTCCTGAAGAACGTCGCGCAGTTTTTCCAGCGCCTTTTGCTGCAGGCGCGACACGTGCATTTGCGAGACGTTTAGTCGCTTAGCGATCTCGGTCTGCGAAATCGATTCGTAAAAACGCAGGAACAAGATGATGCGCTCGCGCCGCGAGAGCACTTCGAAGGCGCGTTCGAGGTTCGCGCGGTCCTCCAGGTTGGCGAGCGACGGATCGATTTTGCCGATGTAGTCCGACAGCGTCTGTGCGTTCTTGTCGCCTTCGCCCGTGACTTCGGTGTCGAGCGAGAGCAGGTTGTACGCTTGGCCGAGTTCTTGCGCCTCGAGGATCTCTTCCTCCGACGCGTGGAGGTGATCGGCGAGTTCGCGCACCGTCGGTGAGTGACCGAGATGGACGGTCAGCTTCTCGATCGTCCGGTTGACGGCGAGGTTGAGTTCCTGCAGACGCCGCGGCACTTTGACCGCCCAGCCTTTGTCGCGGAAGTAGCGCTTGATCTCGCCGACGATCGTCGGCGTGGCATAGGTCGTGAACTCCACGCCGCGGTCGAGATCGAAGCGGTCGATCGCTTTAATGAGTCCGACCGTCCCGACTTGAATGAGATCGTCGAGCGCCTCGCCGCGGTTGGCAAATTTTACCGCCAGATAGCGAACGAGGTTGAGATGCGCGACCACGAGGTCGTCGCGGTACCGTTCGGCCTCTGCGGCGCTATTCTCGCGCGCTTTGGCCAAGCTCGCGAAGGCCGCGCGCGTGCGTGTGCGATCCCAGCGCTCTTCGTCAGCGCGCGGAGCGGGTTCCATGCAACCTAGGCGCCGACGCGCTTCGTCATGACGAGTTCGGTTCCTAAATGCGGGTCGAGGCTGTACTTGAGATCGTCCATGAGTGCCTGAATGAGGAAGATGCCGAGGCCTTCGCCGTCGACGGCTACGACCGCAGGGCGCTTCGCACCCGCGTCGTCGCTGAGCCGATAGCGGCCGTCGCGAACGTCGACGCGCAACTGCGCCGTGGACGCCTCGCAGGTAATATCGATCGTCTCGCTGCCGGGACCCTGTTGGATGCACATCGTGCACGCCTCGGCGATGGCAAGCTTGAGATCTTCGATTTCTTCCACGGAAAAAGGCAGCCGATTCGCGATCGCTGCCACGGCCAGACGTGCGACGGCCACCCATTCCGGCTTGCTCGGAATGCGAAGTTCGACCGTGCCGAGATGGTCCGCGCTCGGCTCGGGAGCGTTCACGCCAAGGCTTTCTTCGCGCCCGCCTCGTCGTCGTAAATCCCGAAGATCTTAACGAGGCCCGTGATGTCGAAGATTTTTTTGATTTGCGGGTTCGTGCACACGAGGTTCACGCTGCCGCCGTGTTCGCGCACGCGTTTGAGGCCGCCGATGAGGACGCCTAGGCCCGTCGAGTCGATGTAGCGCACTTTCTCGAGATTGATTACTAAATTGTAGTGGCCCTGATCGATGAGTTCGGTAATCGCGTCCTTGACCTTCGGGGAAGTGTAGACGTCGATCTCCCCGCCGAGCTCGACGACGTACGCGTCGTCGTCGGATTCGCGCACGTGCACTTTGATGTCCAATTCGTCTCCTAAGTCTGAGATGATGCGTTTGCGTGAGATTGGGTGACGCCGACGCCGCCCGCGCGTTCGGCGACGTCGCGCGCTTTGGCACGCAGAAGATCGCGCATGTCTTCGCCGCTCGCCGGTGCGAGCACCATCGCGAGCGACGCACCAACGAGAGCTCCCGTTAAGAAGCCCGCCACGAACGTTCCACCCTGCTGCGCCATCTCGCGTTACGGCGTGTCCGAGGCCGGCGTATCGCCTTTCGGCTTACGGAGCGACGAAGCCGCGCTCGACACCATCGCGCCGAGCGTACCCGCCGTGCGCGATGCGCCAGCCGCGACGCCTTCCAATTGGGCGACCACGACGCCGAGCCGCGCGAGCGTGGTATCGGCCGTATCGGCGATGCCGCCGACGTGCGTCAAGGTCGTCGCGATCGGTGCAGAGATGATTGGGATTTGGCGGTCGACTTCATCCAGAGTGCGGCCGACGCGCAGCAGCAACGCCCCCGCACGCAGGCACAAGATAAGGACGCCGAGGCCAATGAGAATCGACCCGACTCCAATACCGAGAGACCATGCGATCGACCACCATTCGGTCGAAGAAGTCAAGAGAATACCTCCGAATGGCTTTGTGAGAAGCCGCCCACAGACTTACCCACATTGAGTGAAGCAACACGCATCGAGGCGACTGCCTCGGGAAGCATCCGCACGAGCCGTTCCACGTCCTGCACGCCGGTCAGCCTCCCTAGCGAAAAGCGTAGGGTTCCTCGCCGAACCCAATTGGGAGCTTCGAGTGCAGCGAGGACGTGGCTGCGTTCGGCCGCGCCCGCCGCGCATGCGCTACCGGTCGAGACCGCAAAGCCGCAAAGGTCGAGCCGCACGAGAAGTTCCGCGGCATCGACGTCCGCGAAAGCGATGCTCGCCACGCTTGCTAAGCGCGGCACGCCGGCGGCGTTGACGCGCGTGCCGGAGATGGCCGCCAGCACCGCGTGCTCCAGCCGGTCACGAAGTTCCGCCACGCGGAGCATCTCGGCAGGCCGCTCGGCTTCGCTCGCGGCGAATGCTGCGGCGAAGCCCGCAATGCCCGCGACATTTTCGGTTCCCGCGCGCCGGCCCGCCTCTTGCGCGCCACCGACGGCGAGGGGCCGCAGCGGCGTCCCCGCCCGCACGTACAGCGCACCGACGCCCTTGGGGCCGTAGCATTTGTGTGCGGCGAGCGTCAGGAGGTCCACGCCGAGAGCGTCGACGCAGAGCGGGAGACGGCCGGCAGCTTGCACCGCATCGCAGTGAAACACAACTCCGCGCGTGCGGGCAATTCGCGCGAGTTCGGCGATGGGGGCGAGGGTGCCGAGTTCGTTGTTCGCGAGCATGATCGTCGCGAGCACCGTCTGCGGCCGTAGCGCCGCGGCGAAGTCCGCCGGATCGACGCGGCCGGCGCCGTCGACACCGAGCACCGTGACCTCGACACCCTCGTCGCGCAGCTCCTCGACGGCGTGGAGCACGGCATAATGCTCGGTTGCCGCCGTGACGACGTGCGCTGCGGCCCGTTTCGCCGCGCGCACAACTCCGACGATTGCCAGGTTGTCGGCTTCCGAACCGCTGCCGGTAAAAACGATTTCACGCGGTCGCGCGCCGATGAGGCCCGCGACGACGGCGCGCGCGCCGTCGAGTGCAGCGCGCGCCGCTCGGCCCTCGGCGTACAGGGCGCTCGCGTTGAAACCGCCGCCGTCGAGCAACGGCAGCATGGCCGCGACGGCCTCGCGGCGCATCGGGGTGGTCGCGGCATGATCGAAGTAACTGCGCGGCGCGCTCATCGTCTCCATCGTAACACGCCGCTCGGCGTGCTACAGCTCTTCCGGGCCCGCGCTCGCACGGCGCGCATCGATCCACGCGCGCAGCTTTGCTTCCGCCCCCTGCTCGCCGGGTTCGAAATAGGCACGCTCGCGCAAGTTCTCCGGCAGGTACGCTTCGAGGCGTTCGGGCGGCGGGAGGTCCCCGCGCGCGCCGGCAAAGGCATAGTCGTCGTGCGCGTAGCGATAGCCGCGTCCGTAGCTGAGTTCGCGCATCAGACCGGTCGGGGCGTTGCGCAGCGCGAGCGGAACGGGATCGTTGCGCGTGTCCTGGACGTCGGCAAGAGCCGCCTTGTACGCGCGGCCGACGCTGTTGGATTTCGGCGCGGTCGCAAGAAAGAGCGTCGCGTGCGCGAGGGGATAGAAGCCCTCCGGCATGCCGACGAAGTGCACCGCTTGCTGCGCGGCGATCGCGACCTGCAAACCGCGCGAGTCGGCGAGTCCGATATCTTCCGAAGCCAAAATCACGATGCGGCGTGCGATGAAGAGCGCATCTTCACCCGCATCGATCATCCGCGCGAGCCAATAGACGGCAGCATCGGGATCGCTTCCCCGCACGGATTTGATGAACGCGCTGATGACGTCGTAGTGATTGTCGCCTTTCTTATCGTAGGCGACGATGCGGCGCTGCATCGCGTCGGCGACGAGCGCGCGGTCGATGTGCCGCGCGCCCGCCGCATCGGGCGGCGCGGAACCGGCAGCGAATTCGAGAGTTCCGAGCGCAATGCGCGCGTCTCCGTTGGCGAGACGCACGAGGGCGTCGAAGGCATCGTCGTCGAGGACGACGTGACGCCCGCCGATCCCGCGCTCGCGATCCTCGAGCGCCCGACGCACGATCGTCGCGATGTCGTCGTCGCGTAGCGCTTCGAGGACGAACACCCGCGACCGGGAGAGCAGCGCAGAGTTGACTTCGAACGACGGATTCTCCGTCGTCGCGCCGACGAGCACGATCGTGCCGTCCTCGACGTACGGCAGCACTGCGTCCTGCTGCCCCTTGTTGAAGCGGTGAATTTCGTCGATGAAGAGCACGGTGCGTTTGCCGAGCGTGCGCGCACGGCGGGCGCTCGCAACGACCGCGCGCAGGTCCGCAACGCCCGCGTTCGTCGCCGAAAGCCCGACGAAATCGGCGCCCGTCGCGCTCGCGATCACTTCCGCGAGCGTCGTTTTGCCGGTCCCCGGCGGACCCCAAAGGATCAGCGAGGGGACGTTGTCGTTTTCGATCGCGTTGCGCAGCACGTGACCGGGCCCCAAGATGTGTTCTTGCCCCACGTACTCGGCGAGCGTGTGCGGCCGCATCCGAGCGGCGAGCGGCGCGGGCGCATCGCTTTCGAAGAGGCCGGGACCCGCCAGGCCGGAACGCTTGGGCATCGCTACGGCAGCGCGCGTTGGTTTAGAACGGAAGCTTCTTTTTCTTCGGCGGGAGGATCCGATCGCGCGGGCCGGGCGATTCGACGGGCGAGGTGATCGTTACGTTACCGTTGCCGTCGAGTTGGCCCGTCTGGGTATCGTAGTCGAGCGCATCGGCTTCGATCGTTTGCTCGCCGTTTTTCACGTGCACGTGGCCCTCCATGTGCAGCTTGTGCGCGGCGTCGTCGAGCACGGCGTTATCGGAGGTTGCGTCGCGGCCGCCCTCCTGCGTGAAGTGCATGTTGCCCATCGCCGTATAGAGCTTGCGCGTACCGTCGACGTCGAGTTTGTCGCACGTCAGCGTGGACGCTCGCTGCGTGAGATCCGTCGCCTTTCCGTGATTGGCGAGCGCCTGCGTCTGATGCACGACGACGTGACCCTCGGCGTGAAGGATCTTGTTTTTCGAATTGCCGTTGGCGCGGTCGGCGGTAACGTCGGTGCCTTGACGCGTCGCCGAAAAGTGGTCGGGGATCGTAAAGTCGCCGCTATTGATATTGAAGTTGATCTTCGAGGTCCGGATGCGGTCGAAGCCGGCGATATTGCTGCCGCCGGCACTCCCGCCCCCTCGTTCGGGCGCGGCGCCCGACGTGCTCGCCAAGGCGCCCGCGAACCAGAGCGCGGCGGCGGCGGTCAGTGCAGCCCGACGTGCGTTCAAAGCGTTGGCCCTCCTTGACCCGGGGCAGCGGCCGCTTGCGAGCGTTCGATGCGCCCGAGAACGGCTTCGAGCATCTCGATATCGATGGCTCCCGCGCGAATGAGCCGCGGTTTCCCGCTCGAAACGTCCACGATCGTTGATTCGGCTCGCAAGGGCGTCGGTCCGTCGTCGACGCGGACGTCCGCGGCCGGGAGACCGCGCGCGAAGCCCTCACCGGTATAGGCCGGCAGCCCGGAGAGATTCGCACTGGTTCCGGCAAGCGGGCCGCAGCGCTCCAGGATGACGCGGCAGACCTCGTGCTTGGGAACGCGGAGCCCCAGAGTCGGCAGGCCCGCGGTCACGCGGGCATCGACGAATGACGGCCGGCTGACGACGAGCGTGAGCGGCCCGGGCAAGAACGCTTCGGCGGCGACCTTGGCAAGCGCGTTGCCCCCGGCGTATTCGAGCAGCTCGTCGACCGATCCAATGTGCAGCGAGAGCGGTTTGACGCGAGGCCGGCCCTTGAGCGCGAAGATCGCCTCGACGGCATTCGCGCGCACGGGATCGCAACCGATGCCGTACACGGTGTCGGTCGGAAAGATCGCTGTGCCGCCGCGATGGACGACCGCCGCGACGGCGTCGGCAATGACGCTCGGACGCAGGCGGCGCGTGTCGTAGACGTGTTTCATCGGCGAGAGGCGCGCCGTTTACAGCCGAACGCGCAAACCCGTCCCGATGGCGACGCACGAGAGCGGATCGTCCGCGATGATCGCCGGAATGCCGGCGACTTCGCCGAGCAGCGTATCGAGCCCGCGCAAGAGGGCGCCTCCGCCCGTGAGGATGATACCGCGGTCGATGATGTCGGAAGCCAGTTCCGGCGGCGTCTTTTCGAGCACCGACTTGACGGCTTCCACGATCGACTGCAACGGTTCCGAAAGGGCTTCGCGCACTTCTTCGCTCGTGATCTTCACGGTTTTCGGCAGGCCGTTGATGAGGTCGCGGCCGCGGATCTCCATGACGATTTCCTGTTCGAGCCGGTACGCGGACCCGATACGAATCTTGATCTCTTCCGCCGTGCGTTCGCCGATCATGAGATTGTATACGCGGCGAATGTGGCGGATGATCGATTCGTCGAGCTTGTTGCCGGCGACGCGCAACGACTGCGAGACGACGATGCCGCCGAGCGAAATCACGGCGACATCGGTCGTGCCGCCGCCGATGTCGACCACCATGTTGCCCGTGGGTCCATCGATCGGCAGGCCGGCGCCGATGGCGGCAGCCATCGGTTCCTCGATGATCTCGACACTGCGCGCCCCGGCGAGCTTAGCCGCATCGCGAACCGCGCGCTCCTCGACGCTCGTGATTTCCGCAGGCACGCAGATGACGACCGACGGTTTGGGGCGCAAGATGCTATCGAAGAACGACCGGCTGCGCGTGACCTTTTTGATAAAGTAATTAAGCATGATCTCGGTGACCTCGAAATCCGCAATCACCCCGTCGCGCAGCGGCCGGATCGCCTGAATGTTACTGGGCGTGCGGCCGAGCATCTGGCGTGCCTCTTCGCCGACGGCGAGCGTCTTGTTCGTGCGAATGTCTTTCGCAACGACCGAGGGCTCGCGAAGAACGATGCCCCGGCCCTTGACGTAAACGAGCACGTTGGCCGTGCCGAGGTCGATCCCGATATCCACGCAAACTCCACCATGCTACGCGTCGCTTTGGAATGTGCGAATCCGGACGCGACCACCAGTGCGCCGGACCCCGTCCCGCGATGTAACTATTGATTATAAGCAAGATTGCCTATACGCCGGGGACTACCTCCGCATGCGCGGCAGGGGCTCCTGGCGCGCGATCAGCTCACCTTGGGATACGCCGTCGTTTCGGAGGTTCCAAGCGGTTCGAGGGCCGCCGCGATACCGCTCGCGCGTTGCACCTGTCCGCCGAGCATCGACAGCATCTCTTCGAGCCGCTCGTAGCCCCGATCGACGTACTCGAGGCCGATGATGTCGGTCTCGCCCTGCGCGGCGAGTCCCGCTACGACCAGCGCCGCCCCGGCGCGGATGTCCGGCGCCTCGACGGGGGCTCCCGAGAGTTCTCCGCCGCCTTTGATGAGCGCCGTATTGTTGTCGATGGCAACGCGGACATCGGCGCCCATGCGCGAGAGTTCGTTGACGTACGAGAAGCGCGCGTTGAAGATCGTCTCCTCGATGACGCTCGTCCCCGGCGCCGTGCACAAAAAGCTCAGCATCGGTGGTTGGAGGTCGGTCGGGAAGCCGGGATGCGGCGCCGTCAGGATGCCCGTGCCGCCCGTGATGCGGTCGGCCTGCACCCGGATCCAATCGACGCCCGTCGTCACTTTCGCGCCGCACTCGGCCATCTTGAGCATCGTGGCCTCGAGATGCTCGGGCGCGCACCGTTGCACGGTGACGTCGCCGCGCGTCGCGCACCCCGAGAGCAAAAGCGTCCCGGTCACGATGCGGTCGGGGATGATCTCGTATTCGACGCCATGCAGTTCGCGCACGCCGTCGATGACGATCGTATCGCCGCCTTGACCTTTGATCTTTGCGCCCATGGCGACGAGAAAATTCGCGAGGTCGACGACCTCGGGTTCCATCGCGACGTTGCGCAGCGTCGTCGTTCCCTTTGCGAGAACCGATGCCAGCAGCGCATTCTTCGTCGCGCCGACGCTGGGCTGACGGAATTCGATATCGCCGCCGACGAGCGTCGCGGCTTTCGCTTCCGCGATCAGATAGCCGTGGGCGTTCGAAACTTCGGCGCCAAGTGCGCGGAAGGCTTGCTCGTGCATATCCGTCGCGCGCGTGCCTAGGACGCAGCCGCCGGGCAGTGGGACCTCCGCGCGACCGAAGCGTCCCAAAAGCGGGCCGACGAGATCGAACGAGGCCGCAAGCTTGCGCACGAGGGTGTAGGGGGCGCGATAACGCTCGATATTGGAGGCATCGATCGTCACCGTGCCGTTGCCCTCGGACCGTAGGCGTGCCCCCAGGGCCTCGAGCAGCTGCCGCATCACCGAGACGTCGGTGATGCGCGGGATACGATGTAAGGTGACGGGGCTCTTTGCCAGCAGCGCCGCGGCCATGATGGGGAGCGCGGCGTTCTTCGCTCCGTGCGTTTCGACCGAGCCGGATAGGACGTGTCCGCCGCGGACGCGCAACGTCGTTTCGAGCCGGTCGAGCACGTTCACCCTGCGTGGTTTCGCAATTCGAACCGAGGGTTCCCTGGACGCCTAGAAGAGGAGCGCCGGCCCGGCGTTACCCCGCGAGCGTCAGCCGCGCGTTGGCGAAGTCGATGAGTGACTGCTCGCGCGCGTAATCCGCCGTTTGCGGCGTCAGGCCTTTCTGGCGTTCGGTCGCGGCTTCGAGGTCGGCGCGCGCGGCGGCCGTGTCGATCTTCTCGCGCGTCACGGCCGCATCGACCAGCACGACCGTGCGGTCCGGCAGCGCCTGCATGAAGCCGTCGCTCGTCGCGAATTCCAGCCGCTTCGTCTCGCCGTTCTCGACGACGTTGGCGCGCAGCACGCCGGGCCGCAGCGCCGTCAAAAACGGTGCGTGCGACGGCAAGATGCCTTCCTCGCCCTCGGTGCCGACGCCGATCACGAGCTCCGCCTCGCCTTCAAACGCCACTTCGACCGGCGTGATCAACTTGAAGGGAATCGTCTTTTCAGCCACGCTGCATCACGAGCCGAGCTTTTCGGCGTTGGCTTTGACTTCGTCGATGCCGCCTGCCATGTAGAAAGCCTGTTCGGGCAGATCGTCGAGCTTGCCGTCGAGCACTTCGCGGAAAGACGCGATGGTGTCTTCGAGCTTGACGTACTTGCCGGCGCGGCCCGTGAACTGTTCGGCGACGAAGAACGGCTGCGAAAACAGACGCTGCATGCGGCGCGCGCGGCCGACGATGATCTTGTCGTCTTCGGAGAGCTCCTCGACGCCCAAGATCGCGATGATATCCTGGAGATCTTTGTAGCGCTGCAGCGTCTCTTGCACGCCGCGCGCGACGCGGTAATGATCCTCGCCGATGATCTGCGGGTCGAGAATGCGCGACGACGACTGCAACGGATCGACGGCGGGATAGATGCCGAGTTCGGAGATCGAACGCGACAGCGCCGTCGTCGCATCGAGGTGGGCGAACGTCGTGGCGACGGCGGGGTCCGTGTAATCGTCGGCGGGCACGTAGACGGCCTGCACCGAGGTGATCGAGCCTTTTTGCGTCGAGGTGATGCGCTCTTCGAGCGCGCCCATCTCCGTGAAGAGCGTCGGCTGATACCCGACGGCCGACGGCATGCGGCCCATCAGCGCGGAGACTTCGGAGCCCGCCTGCATGAAACGGAAGATGTTGTCGATGAAGAGCAGCACGTCGGCGCCCTTTTCATCGCGGAAGTATTCCGCCATCGTCACGCCGGTTTGGGCGACGCGGAAGCGCACCCCCGGGGGCTCGTCCATCTGACCGAACACGAGCGTCGTCTGCGCGAGCACGCCCGACTCTTTCATCTCGAGCCAGAGGTCGTTGCCCTCGCGCGTGCGCTCGCCGACACCGGTGAAGACCGAGAAGCCTTTGTGGACCGCCGCGATGTTGCGGATCAGCTCCTGAATGAGAACCGTCTTGCCGACACCCGCGCCGCCGAAGAGGCCGACTTTGCCGCCGCGCGTGTAGGGGGCCATTAGGTCGATGACCTTGATGCCCGTTTCGAAGATCTTCGGCGTCGGATCTTGCGCCGCGAAGTTCGGCGCGTCGCGGTGGATCGGCCACATCGCCGCGGCCGTCACCGGATCGCTCGAATCGATCGCTTTGCCCAGGACGTTGAAGATGCGTCCCAGGGTGCCTTCGCCGACGGGAACGGTGATCGGTGCACCGGTGCTGACGACGGCCTGACCGCGCACGAGCCCGTCGGTCGACCCCATCGCCAGACACCGCACGACGTTGTTGCCGAGTTCGTCCTGCACTTCGAGAACGAGTTCGCGCACCATCATCGCGGTGCCGCCGAGTTCTATGTCCTCGGACGAAGCCATCGCGGCGTGGCCGTTGGTTCCCGCCGAACTGCCGCCGCCGACTTGCACGGTCAGCGCCGTGTTGATGTTCGGCAGCGTCTCCGCCGTGAACGAGACGTCGACGACGTTGCCCAGGACTTGGACGATCTTGCCCGTGGCGACCGGTGCGGCGATTGACATGGTACGTTCCTTTTCCACTAACCGGCTTGCGCTTCGGCGCCGCCGACGATTTCGAGCATCTCTTTCGTAATCGACGCCTGACGCGCTTTGTTCATCGCGAGCGTAAGATCGTCGAGCAGTTTTCCGGCATTGTCGGTCGCGTTCGACATCGCGATGAGCTGCGCCGCGTAGAAGGCGGCGTCCGTTTCGAGCATCGCCGAGAAAATCGTGAACTCGAGGTATTTTGGCAAGAGCCGCGTCAGGACGGCCTCGGGCGACGGCGCGAACTCGACGGCGGTTCGCGGCCCGGACACGGCTTCCGTTTGCTCCGCGACGATCGGCACGAGCGTGCGCGTCTCGGGACGTTGCAGCATGACGGAGACCATCTTCGATGACACGAGCACGATTTCGGAGATCGTGCCGCTCGTGAAGTCGTCGGTCACCTTGGCCGCGACCTCGCGCGCGACGGCGAGTTTATCGTTGCCGGAGAGCGACGAGGTGTACGCCGTTTGGGCCGACGTGCGTTTGGCCGCGTTGCGCGCCTTGTTGCCGACAGCGTACCACACGACGCCGGATTGTTGCCGCGCATACTGCTCGGCCGAGCGGATGACGTTGGAGTTGAAGGCACCCGCCAGACCCTTGTCCGCGGTCATGACGATCACGCCGCGCGGCGCACCCTCGACGCCCGGCTTCATAAACGGATGATCGACGGAGCCGACCGCCGCCATGAGGTCGCGCAGCATCGCGCCGACGGCTTCCGCGTAGGGACGCGCCTGCTTCTGCACGATTTCCGCACGCCGGATCTTCGCCGCGGCAACCTGTTTCATCGCCTTGGTGATCTGCTGCGTGTTCTTGAGCGACTTGATCCGGTCGCGCAGGTCGCGAACGCTAGGCATCGTTCACCATCAGAAGGTCTTGTTGTAGGCTTCGATGGCCGCACCGAGCGACTTCGCGGTGTCGTCCGAAAGCGCGTTCGTATCGCGAATCGACTTCACGATCTCGGGTTGTGATTCGTGCACGAATCCGAGGAAGCCGTGCGACCACTCCTGGATGCGCTGCGTGGCGATGTTCGTGAGGAAACCCTTGGTCCCGGCGTAGATCAGCATGACCTGTTCCGCCACGTCCTGCGGCTGGTACTGCGGCTGTTTGAGGACTTCGGTGATCTTCTCGCCGCGGGTCAGCGTGGCTTGCGTGTTCTTGTCGAGGTCGCTCGAGAGCTTCGCGAAGGCCGCGAGTTCGCGATACTGGGCGAGGTCGAGCTTGAGCTGGCCGGCAACGGATTTCATCGCCTTGGTCTGCGCCGACGAACCGACGCGAGAGACCGAGATACCGACGTCGACCGCCGGCCGCACGCCCTGGAAGAAGAGCGTCGTCGTCAGGTAGATCTGCCCGTCTGTGATCGAGATGAGGTTGGTCGGGATGTACGCCGAGACGTCGCCCGCCTGCGTTTCGATGACCGGCAATGCCGTCAGCGACCCGCCGCCCTTTTCATCGGACAATTTCGCCGCCCGCTCCAAGAGGCGGGAGTGCAAGAAGAAAATGTCGCCCGGGTACGCTTCGCGTCCCGGCGGGCGGCGCAGCAAGAGCGATACTTCGCGGTACGCGATCGCGTGCTTGGTAAGATCGTCGTAGATGATGAGGACGTCTTTGCCCTCGTACATCAGCTCTTCGCCCATCGCGCAGCCCGCGTATGGCGCGATGTACTTCAGCGCCGGAGAATCGGACGGCGACGTGGTGACGACCGTCGTATAGTCCATCGCGCCTTCCGCCTCCAGGCGCGAGACGAGCGCGGAAATCGTCGAGTTCTTTTGCCCGATCGCAACGTAGATGCAGAAGACGTCGCGGCCCTTTTGGTTGATAATGGCATCGACGGCGATCGCCGTCTTGCCCACCTGACGGTCGCCGATGATGAGTTCGCGCTGGCCCTTGCCGATCGGGATCAGGGCGTCGATCGCGCGGATGCCGGTTTGGAGCGGCTGTTTGACCGGCTGACGCTCGATCACGGTTGGCGCGGTATTCTCGATCGTGCGAAACTTCTTGGTCGGGATGGTGCCCTTCCCGTCGACGGCATTACCGAGCGGATCGACGACGCGTCCGAGCAACGCCGGCCCGACCGGGACCGACGCGATGCGCCCCGTGCGGCGCACCTGCATGCCCTCTTTGATGTCGGTATCGGGTCCCAGGATGATGACGCCGACGCTATCCTCTTCGAGGTTGAGCGCGATGCCTTGCAGGCCGTTGGGAAACTCGACCAGCTCCGATTGCTGTACGGCTTCGAGGCCGTAGATGCGGGCGATGCTCGACCCGACCTCGATGACCGTACCGACCTGATCTTCGTGAACGTCGCTCTTGAAGTTCGCGATCTGGCCTTGCAAGATTCCGGCGATTTCGTCTGCGTTGATCATGTGGTACTTTCGTTAGTTGCGCGCGAAGAGTTCGCGGGAGAGTTCGTCGAGCCGGCCGGCGAGCGAGCCATCGATGCGGCGGTCGCCCATCGTGATCCGCACGCCGCCCAACAGACTTGGATCGGTGCGCTGCGTGACCTCGAAGCGTTTGCCGTACGAGCGTGCGAGGCGTACGACGATGTTGTTCAATTCGGTCGGCCCGAGTTCGCGCGCACTGACGATCTCGAGCGGCTCCTTGCCGGCCGCGGCGCGCGCGAGCTTGGCGTATTCGCTCACGATGGACGGCAGCAACGCTTCGCGCCGTTTGCGCACGAGCAGCAGCAGCGCGTGCAACGCCGTGACGTCGAACTTATCGCCGAACGCGCTCTCGAGGATCGCCGCCTTCTTCTTGCGTTCGATCACGGGCGAAAGGTAGAAGCGCCGCACGTCATCGCGGCCATAGATGGCGCTCGCTGCCGTGCCGAGATCGCGCCCGACGGCATCGATCGTACCACCGGCCTCGGCGAGAGAGAAAATGGCGGTCGCGTAGCGGCGCGCGAGGGTCTCGTTCTGCATCAAGCGCTGCCCCGTTCGGCGGTGTCGACAGCCTCACCGACCAACCGGCGATTGACAGAGTCGAGGAGGTGCGCCGACGCCTCGCGGGCGATCTGCAGGGCCTTCTCGAGCAACTCGTCGCGCAGCCGCTCGCGCGCCGCGGCGCGGCCGCGTTCGAGTTCTCCGTCGGCATTATGGACGAGGCGTTCGCCTTCGGCCTTCGCCTCGGCGAGGATGCGCTCGCGGGTCCGCGTCGCGTCGGCCTCGGCGCGCGCGCGAATGGCACGCGCGTCATTCTCCGCCGTCGCGATCTCCGCTTGGGCAACGTCGGTCTCCGCGCGCGCGGCGTTGCGGCGCGCCTCCGACTCGGCCAGCTCCGCGTTTTTACGCACCTGCGACGCGATAACCGCGGGTGCGATGTATTTGCGCCAAAGATAAACGATCACGACGATGAAGAGCAGCGACGCGGCGACTTGACTCCAGGTCGAAAGCTGCTCGTAGAATGCGTCGCTCACCGTTCGGATCCGATCGCGCGCTCGAGCAGCGTCCGCGCGAGGGCTTGGGAAAGTTCGTCCTCGCGCCCTTTGGCGACGCTGAGTTCGCCCGCGACCGTGCGACGTGCGGCGTCGACGACGGCCTGCGCCTTCTCGGCCTGCGCAGCGGTCAGCACCGCACCGTCGGTCTCGGCCTTCGCCTTGGCTTTGGCCACGGTCTCTTCGGCCTCGCGCCGCGCCGAAGCGCGCTTGCCTTCGGCCTCCGCGCGGGACTGCCTGACTTGGCGCGTGTAGCGTTCGTAGTCGCCCTGCACGCCTTCAATGTGCGCCCGGCGTTTCTTGATAGCATCGCCGACGGGGCGCAGAAAAACGACGTTCAAGATCGCGAAAAAAATCGCGAAGTTGATGAGTTGGATCCAAAACGTCCCGTCGAGCGAAAGAAACATCGGTTGCGAACTACTTGGAGAGGTGCGTCAGCAGCGCGGGAACGTTGGCCACGACGAGCAGGAGATAGAACGCGAGGCCGAGCGCGATGATCGGAAACGCTTCCAGAACGCCGACGCCCAAGAACAGGAACGTAAAAATGTTGGGACGCGCTTCGGGCTGACGGGCGATGGCCTCGACGGCTTTCGAAGCGACGATGCCGTCGCCGACGGCCGAGCCGAATGCGACGCCGAGGACGATCAATCCAAACGCGAGGATCGTCGCGGCGGCAACTAAGCTCTCTGAAGTCACGGTAGGAACCTTTCGCGGATAAGTGAGACGCGTTACGGGTTTCGTACGAGGAAAGCTACAGTCGAGGCACTTCTTGACGGGACCATCTCGTAGAGACAAACTTCCCAGCTTGAAAGCCGGCAGTCGGCGGGTTCGGCCTCCGGCCGAACCCTAGTGCTCCTCTCCGATCGCTAGTGAGAGATAGACGATGCCGAGCAGCGTGAACACGAACGCCTGTACCGTGCCCACGAAGAAGTTGAAGAACTGAATGAAGAACGGCAGAATGCTGACGAGCACCGAGAGGTTGACCGGCCCGACGGAAACCTTCGCGTTGACGATCGAGGCGATGATGATGAACAGCAGCTCGCCGACAAAGATGTTGAAGAAGAGACGGGCTGCGAGCGTTACCGGCCGCACGAGTTCTTCCAAGATGTTGATCGGGGCGAGAAAGATCGGTTTGAAGAGGTGCGCGTAACCGCCGGCGCCCTTGAGCTTGATCGTCATGAATTGGATGAGGAAGAAGATGATCAGCGCGAGCGGGACCGTCGTATTGAGATCCCCCGTCGGCGAGCCGCCGAAAGGCAGCCCCAGAGCCTTGAACGGAAAGACGCCGAACTGGTTCATCAAGAAAATGAAGATGAAGAGCGCGATGAAGAACGGAACGAACGGCTCGCCGCGTTTGCCCAGCGACCCGTACACCATGTCGGAAATGTAGTCGATCACGCCTTCGAAGACAGTCTGCGTCGTGCCGGCAACGGGCGTCTTGTAGCTGCGGCCGACGAAGGCGAGAAGCACGAGCGCCACGATCATGGCGAGCCACGTCGTGTAGACGGTATCGCTGTGCACGGTGCCGATCAGCGGCAGCGTCCACAGACTGTGCGTCCCGATTCCCTCTTTCACGTCATCCTGTCCGAACGGCGCGCGCTACGAGTACCGTGTAGAGCGCCAGTGGCGTAAAGAACCCGATGAAGTAGGCCGCCATCGTCCACCAGGGACCGTGTAGCGCAAACTCCACCGGTACTATACCGAAAACGCCGATACGAAGGATACTGCTAAAGACGAACGATGCGACGCTTCGGTGGTCGACGAGCCGTTCGTTGCCACGCATCGCTAATAATGCGTTCGCGATGCCGCATCCGGTGCCGAACACCAGGGCGATTCCCGCGATTGGGGCTTTCGTCCCGATGACGAGGCCCGCGAGGACGGCGAAGCTGATCGACCATACCGCCATCGGCCGCTTGCGATCGAAATAAGCACGCAAAGGGTCCTCCGGCACGGCGGCTTTTCTTTTGCCGACGCCCGACTGCGAACCCTCCTGCCGTATCGCGCTGGCCGGTGGAGGCCGTACGGCAAGCGCATGCTTTCGGTGCCCGCTTACGCGCGGCTCACGCCAAACTCCTCGGGATACGCGCCGTCGCGCAGGCGCGCGAGCAGCCACGCAACGATGCGCGCAGCCGCGCGCCCGTCGCCGTAAGGATTGTTCGCACGCGCCATGCGCGCGTAAGCAACTTCGTCGTCGAGCAAACGCCGCGTCGCGGTAACGATCGCAGCGCGATGCGGGCCGACGAGCTCGAGCGTTCCGGCTTCGATCCCTTCGGGACGCTCGGTTTCGTCACGCATGACGAGCACCGGCTTGCCGAGGCACGGAGCTTCCTCTTGCAGCCCGCCGCTATCGGTCAGGATCAGCGTCGAGCGTTTGATGCTGTGCACCGTGACGTCGTACGCCAGCGGCGCGACGAGTTTGATGCCCGCAATGCCGTCGAGCCGCGCGTGCGCGACGGGCCTGACGTGCGGCGAGGGGTGCACGGGCCATAGGATCTGCGGTCGCTGCGGAAAGGCGGCGATCTCCGCGAGCGCGTCGCAAATCTCGGGCATCCTTGCGTGGTTTTCGCGTCGGTGCGCCGTCACGAAGATCCACGGTCGCGACGGATCGAGTCCCGCCCAAACGGGTTCTTCGAACGCCATCTCGCGCGCGGCGACGGCGAGGAACGCGTCGATGACCGTGTTGCCGGTCACGATGATATCGCGGGGCGAGACGTTCTCGCGCTCCAGGTTCTCTCGAGCGCGCGACGTCGGCGAAAAATGGTACGACGCGATACGGCCCGTGAGCCGGCGGTTCATCTCCTCGGGAAACGGTTCCCAGCGCGTCCTCGTCCGCAAGCCCGCTTCGACGTGGCCGACGTGGATTTTTGCGTAAAAGGCTGCGAGCGCGGCCGCCGTGCCCGTCGTCGTGTCGCCGTGCACGAGCACGACGTCCGGCCTCGCGTCACGCAGCACCGGCTCCATGCCTTCGAGCACGCGCGTGGTGATTTGGGTGATCGATTGATCGTGACGCATGACGTCGAGATCGTAGTCGGGCACGATCGCGAAAAGCTCGAGCAAATCGTCGAGCATCTCGCGGTGCTGCGCCGTCACGCAGACGAGCGGTTCCACCTGCGCGCCGGCGTTTGCGAGCGCGCGCACGACCGGCGCCATTTTGATCGTATCGGGGCGCGTGCCGAACACGGTCATGACGCGCAGCGGCCGGCTCAATGCAGGCCTACAGGATTCCGGCGAGATGCTGGTGCGCGCCCTCGCTGCGCGAGAGCCAGTACGCGGCGGCGCCGAGCAAAAAGCACACGCCGTAGATCAGCAGCACGGCTTGCTTGACGTTGAGTCCGAAGCGGAACACGAGCAGATGGTGGAAGTGTCCGCGATCGGCCTCCGTGATGGCCTTGCCCGTGCGGACGCGCCGCAGGATGACGGCCGCGGTGTCGACGACGGGCAGCGCGAGTGCGATGAGCGGCACGAGGAGGCTGACGGTCACGGCGAGCTTCGCCGTGATGAGCAGCGAGACGGTCGCAAGGACGTATCCGATGAAGAGCGATCCCGTATCGCCGAGAAAAATTTTCGCAGGACTGAAATTGTACGGAAGAAACCCGAGCGCACCGCCGATGAGGCCGCACAGGACCAGCGCCGCGCCGATCTGCCCATGTCCCGACGCAATCGCTAGCAGAAACATCCCCGAGATCGCGGTCACGCCCGAGAGCAACCCGTCGAGACCGTCGAGGAAATTAATCGCGTTCATCATGCCCAGATACCAGACCAGGGTCACCGGGTAGTCGATCCAAAAGGGCAGGTTGAAGTACCGCTCGGTTCCGGGGATCTCGAAACCCGGAATGTGAAATCCATACACCATCGAGACGATCGCGACGACGATCTGCGCGAGAAACTTGTTGCGCGGCCGCATGCCCATGATGTCGTCCCACACGCCGACGAGCATGATGAGCGTGCTGCCGAAGAGCAACCCGAAGAAGTCTTGCGTCTCGTTCGCGCGGTGGAACAGCGTCGTGTGAAGCGCGAAACCGATCGTCACGAACAGCGAGAACGCAAGCCCGAGGTAGACCGCGATACCGCCGATGCGGGGCTTGGGCTCGCTGTGCATGCGCCGCTCGCCGATCGCGTCGAGCACGCCGACTTTGAGCGCGAGCCGGCGGACCTGCGGCGTTACGAGATATGCCGTGACGAACGACGTCACGATCGCGAGCGAGTACAGGTAGGGTAACGGAACCTTCACGCGGTCGTGCCTGCCGTCGCGCGTTCGAGGGTCGCGAAATGGACGAGCGCAACGCCCGCTTCGGCAAGCAGCGACTGCGCGAACGGGTCCGCATACGCGGCGTCGTAGACGATGCGCGCGACCCCGGCGCTGATGAGGAGCTTCGCACAGTTGACGCACGGCTGATGCGTACAATATGCCGTCGCACCGTCGAGCGCGACGCCGTGGAGCGCGCCCTGAACGACCGCGTTTGCTTCGGCGTGCGTCGAGCGCACGCAGTGGCCGCTGGCCATCTCGCAGCCGATTTCGGAGCAGTGCGCGACGCCGCGCGGCGCACCGTTGTAACCGGTCGTCAGGATGCGGTGTTCGCGTACGATCAACGCGCCGACGCTCGCTCGCGGACAGGTCGCGCGCGTTGCGACGGTCCGCGCGACCTGCATAAAGTACTCGTCCCACCCGGGTCGCGAAACTGCCATCTCGTCTTCCTTAGTTCGCGGCGCGCCGCATCCCGCCCCGGGTTCCCTTGGCCAATCCAGCGCTACCGGCGATAGCCCATCGGGACGGAGGAGGCGCTGCCGAACATGCGATCTCCGGCATCGCCGAGGCCGGGGACGATGTAGCCGTGCTGGTTCAACCGCTCGTCGACCGCGCACGTCACGACGCGCACCCGCGGATGCAGCTCGCCGATGTGCGCGATGCCCGCGGGCGCAGCCAGGAGGCACAGCAGTTGCGCCTCGCGCGCCCCCCGGGCGGCAAGGACGTCCAGGGCGGCGGCGGCGGAGTGGCCGGTGGCGAGCATCGGGTCGAGCGCGAAGACGGCGGCCCCCGCCAGATCGTCCGGCAGGTTCGCGTAGTATGGCACGGCCGCCAGCGTCTCGGGGTCGCGGAAAAACCCCAGGTGCGCGACGATGGCGTCGTCGACGACTGCGAGGAAGCCCGGCAGAAGCCCGAGCCCCGCGCGCAGGATCGGCGCGACGACGGTCGGCTCCGCCAGGCGGCTGACGGCAGCCGGGCCGACCGGCGTCGTCACGCGGTGCTCGCGCAGAGCCAAGCCCCGCGTGGCTTCGTAGGCGAGAAAGACACCCAGCTCTTCGACGAGCCGCCGGAAGACCGGCATCGGCGTCGCCGCGTCGCGCACGCGCGCGAGCCGGTCGGCGACCGCCGGATGCGCGACGACGTGAGGGGGACGCATCCGGCGCGCTTCACGTCGTCCTATCACGCGCCCTGGCGAGGCAATTTGGGCATCGCTGGGCAAGACGTGGACAACCCTTGCGTCACAGAATCGCCCGACCACGTCAGGAGACGACGCGCATGACTGCCGTTTCCCCTCGCCGCCGGACTTTAAGTCTTGCCCTCGGCGTGGCGCTCGCGCTCTGCGCCGCACCCGCGGCCGCCGCGCCGCAGAACGCCGGACGCATCCCCGGGGCCTATGTCTCGACCCAAGTCACCGGCGCGAGCGTCGTGCGGCTGGAGCTGCTGCTTCGACCCGACGGACGAGCGCAGTTGCGCACCGGCGCCTCGCGGTATTCCCAGCGTCCGACCGCGGCCGAACCACAGACGACGCTCGAAACCGGCCACTGGCACGTCCAGGGCAGCCGCATCGTCCTGCAAATCGAGCATAGTTCGAGTGAAACCGACGACAGACACGCGGCAGCGTACCAGGCGCGCACCTTCGTCCTATCGGGCTGCGAATTGCGGTTACTGGGCGCGAGCGCCGCGTTCACGTTCGACAAGCAGCACTGCTCGTAACGCCTCGCTAGGGGACGTCGAAGCGCGACGTCAGCTCGGCGACGCGGCCACGCAGAGCGCCCATCTTCGCGCGATGCGCGACATCGTCGAGCGCTTCGCCGATGATCTTGCCGATCTCGCGCGCCTCGTCCGTTCCCATACCGCGGGTCGTGATCGCGGGCGAACCGATGCGGATGCCGCTCGTGACCGCGGGCTTTTGCGGGTCGAACGGGATGCCGTTCTTGTTGACGGTGATCGCAATCTCGTCTAGGTACGCTTCGGCGGCTTTCCCGGTGACGTTTTTGGGTCCGAGGTCGACGAGCAGCAGGTGGGTATCCGTGCCGCCGGCGACGAGCCGCGCGCCGGCCCGCTGGAGTTCCTCCCCGATCGCCTTGGCGTTGACGAGCACGCGCCGCTGGTACTCCACAAAGTCCGGTCGCTGCGCTTCCCCAAACGCCACCGCTTTGGCCGCGATCGTATGCATCATCGGGCCGCCCTGGACGCCGGGGAACACAGCCTTATCGACTGCCGCCGCTTGCGCGGCCGGCGTGAGGATGAGTCCGCCGCGCGGCCCGCGCAGCGTCTTGTGCGTCGTGGTCGTCACGAAATGCGCAAGCGGAATCGGCGACGGATGGAACCCGGTCGCGACGAGCCCCGCGATGTGCGCCATGTCGACGAGGAAGGCGGCGCCGACCTCGCGGGCGATCTCCGCGAACGGCGCGTAGTCCATCGTCCGCGGATAGGCGCTGGCGCCCGCGATGATGAGTTTGGGCTTGTGCTCGCGCGCGAGCTTGCGGACCTCGTCGTAATCGATCAGTTCGGTCGTGCGGTGCACGCCGTATGCGACCGCATGGTAGAGCTTGCCGCTAAAGCTGACCTTGGTGCCGTGGGTGAGGTGGCCGCCGTGATCGATCTTCATGCCGAGCACGGTGTCGCCGGGTTGCAGCGCCGCGAGAAACACGGCCATGTTGGCTTGGGCGCCCGCATGCGGTTGCACGTTGGCGTGCTCGGCGCCGAAGATCGCCTTCGCGCGCTCGATCGCGATCCGCTCGGCAACGTCGACGTACTCGCAGCCGCCGTAATAGCGTTTGCCGGGATAGCCCTCGGCGTACTTGTTCGTCAGGACGGAGGCCGACGCTTCACGCACCGCGCGGCTCGCGTAATTTTCCGATGCGATCAGTTCGAGGTTGACGCGTTGGCGACGTTCCTCGCCCGCGATCGCAGCATAGAGCTCGGGATCGCCCGTGGCGAGAATGGCCGGTTCCAACGTCTGCATGCCGGCCCTTTTCGACGCCGTAGGCGTCAGTCCGCGTGCGAAGCGGAGGCCCTTTGCGATGGGCCGAAGCCGCGCGCCATGAAGATCGCCACCACGAGCGCGACGTTTGCAGGCGCGATTGCGAGCGGCGAGTTCTCGCAGCTCGAGTGGCTCGATCTTGCGGCCAACGAGCTCGAAGCCGACGCCGTCGTCTTCGATGCCGCCCAGTTCGCGCGTACCGACGACGAGTATTGCGCGCAGCTGAAGAAGGCCGCGACCGACCTTGGCCTGTGCGTTGCGGCCGTCGAAGCGGACGCACTCCTCGCCGATGGCGGCGAGGCGTGGCTCGGCGTCGCCGTCGCACTCGGTGCGCCCCTCGCTATCGTGCGAGCGCCGCAGTCCGGCGCCGGCCCCACCGCCTGGGGCGCCTTTGCGCACCGCTTGCAGGGCCGCGCAAAGGAAGCCAAAGGCGCCAACGTCACGCTGGCATTGCGCAACGACGCGACCACGCTCGTGGCAACCGTCGAAGATGCCAAACGGATCGCCAAAGACGTCGACAGCGCCTGGCTGCGTTTCGCCCTCGACCCGGCCGGGCTCGGTGCGCTGGGCGACCCGGCGTCGCTCCTATCCGAGGCGGTGCTTGCGGTGCATCGGGTCGCTGCGCTCGACCGCTTCGCTCAAGACGAAGATGCCGAAGCGGAGGGCGTCATTCGGTCGCTCGCGCGCTTTCGCGGGTGCGTACTCCTGGAAACGCACGACGTTCGCGCAGCACGCGGCGCGTACCACGGCGCGTTCGAACGTTTCGCCGCGCTTCGCGCCCACGCGCTCGCGACGCCATGAAAGTCGAGTGACGACGACCACCCTGCCGTCTGCATGCCCGGGTAGCGACCTGCCATAGCAGGTGGGTGCGGCCCGGGCGCCAGGGCTTCGGGGTCTCCGAAGCGGCTGTCGTATCCGGAGCTGATGCTCCCTTGGTATTTACGTTGGTCCTACACCTAAGCAAGTTCGCGAACGAGCGCAGTCGTCGTCTGCGGTATTATCCCACCTCGGTCAAGTCTTGACATGTCCCAAGATGGGTCCGTAGGCCGCCAGAGCGCGTTCGCGAGCGTGGGCGTGATCGACGATGGGCTCGGGATAGTCACGCCCGAGCCGAAAGCCCAGCGCCTCCGCCGCCAGCGGCGCGAGCAGCCAGGGTGCGTGCACGGCGTCGCCATCGAGCTTCGTGAGCGCCGGCAGCATGCTTTTGATGAAGCGGCCGTCCGGATCGAACTTTCGACTCTGTAAGATCGGGTTGAACACGCGAAAGTACGGTGCCGCATCGGTGCCGGTCGATGCCGACCACTGCCAGCCGCCGTTGTTCGCGGCCGTGTCATTGTCGGCGAGGTGCTGCTCGAAGTAGCGTTCGCCGAGCCGATAATCGAGCAGTAAGTCTTTGCTGAAAAACGAGGCGACGATCATTCGCAAGCGATTATGCATCCAGCCGTACCGCTGCAACTGCGTCATTGCGGCGTCGACGATCGGATAGCCCGTGCGCGATTCGCACCACGCGCGAAAATCCTGCTCGGATTCGCGGTAGCGCAACTTCTTGGCTTCTGCAAGAAACGGCTCGGTCGCAACGTGCGGAAAATTCGCGAGAATCTGCTGGTAGAAGTCGCGCCAGATCAGCTCGCCGAGCCATGTGTCGTACCCCGTCGTGCGGCCGCCGGGCGCGCTCTCGCGCGCGTGCAGCGCGGCCGAAACGCACGTACGGATGCCGATCGTGCCCGCGCGCAGATGCGGCGAAAGGTGCGACGTCCCGGGAACGGCGGGGAAGTTCCGTTCGCCGGCGTACGCCGCGGCGTGACCCCCGAGAAACGCGGCGAGGATGCTCCGTGCCTTGGCCTCGCCGCCCTTGGGATAGAGCGCCGAGCGCCCCCGGCCGAACTCTTCGGGCTCCGGAACCTCGCGCGTCGGGCCGATCGCTTCGCGCGAAGCAAACTTGCGCCGGGCGGCGCCCAGGGAATCTACCGCCGGCCGTGCATCTTCCGCGTGACGCGCGAGCCAGCGCCGTTTGTACGGCGTATAGACGGTGTACGCACTCGCGTCGGCCTTCAGCGCTTCGTCCGCGCCGTAATAGACGTGGTCGAGATTCGCTTCGACCGCCAAACCGTCGCCGCGCAGGGCCGCCGCGACGCGCTCGTCGCGCGCGCGGGCGCTGGGAACGTAGTCGACGTTGTAGTAGAGCGCGTCCGCCCCGACGCGCTTGGCGAGCGAGCGCAGTTCCGTCGCGAAATCGCCTTCGAGCAGGGCGAGGTCGCTCCGACAATCGCGTAGGGCCGCACGCAGTTCGGCGAGCGCGTCGAAGAAGAACGCCACGATCGGCGCGCCGATTTCGTCGCCGCGCAGGAGCGGCGGGTCGAGTACGAACGCACAGACGACCCGTTCGCTCGCGCGGGCCGCGCGTTCGAGTGCCACGTTGTCGGCGAGCCGCAGATCGCGACGGAACCAAACGATCGACGTACGGTGCATCATCGCCATATCAGACGCCGGTGCCGCCGGCGCGTGCGCCGCGCCCGCACGGGGAGCAGCCGCGCGCCTGCGGAAGGGCGCGACGTGCGTCTGGAACTCACCGAACTCGCGTTGCCCCTCGTGCACACTTTCACGATCGCCCGAGGGTCCGCCACCGCCGCGCACACGCTCGTCGCGCGCGTCGCATGGAACGGGTTCGAAGGACTGGGCGAGAGTGCGCCCTCGGCGCGCTACGGTGAATCGCCGGCGAGCGTCGCCGCGGAGCTGCGCGCGCACCGGATCGGTGAGGACCCGTACGCGCTGGAGGCCGAGCTCGCGGGGCTCGGCCCGGCAGCGCGCTGCGCGCTCGACGTCGCGCTGCACGATCTCATCGGCAGAGACGTCGGGCGGCCGCTGTGGCAGCTCCTGGGCTGCGATCCGGCGCGCACGCCCGTGACGTCGTTCACCGTCGGCATCGATACGCCGGACGCGATGCTCGCGAAGCTCGACGCGATTGCCGACCAGCCGATCGTAAAGGTCAAGCTCGGTTTTCCGGGCGACGTCGAAGTGCTCGAAGCGATGCGTGCGCGCTACACGGGCACGCTGCGCGTCGACGCCAACGAGGGCTGGACGCCCGAGAGCGCGGTCGCGAAGCTCGAGGTCTTGGCGCGGCTCGACATCGAGTTCTGCGAGCAGCCGATTGCAGCCGGGACGCCGGAACGGCTGCGCTGGATTCGGGAACGCTCGCGCGTCGCGCTCTTGACCGACGAGGATTCCAAAGATGCAAGCGATCTGCTTGCGCTAGCGGGCTGCGTCGACGGCATCAACGTCAAACTCGTCAAATGCGGCGGCCTGCGCGGTGCGCTTGCGATGATTCACACGGCACGCGCGCTCGGCCTCAAGATCATGCTGGGCTGCATGGTGGAAAGTGCGATCCTTACGACGGCCGCCGCGCACCTCTCGCCGCTCGTCGACTGGGCCGATCTCGACGGTCCGCATCTCACCGCGCGCGATCCCTTTGCCGGCGTCACCTACGACCGCGGCAAACTCATCTTGCCCGACGCACCCGGCCTCGGTGTCGTCGAACGCGAACCGGCCGCCTCGTTCGCGGCCGCGCGCTCCGGCGCGAACGTGCCGTGAGCGTCGCTGCAACCGTTCGCCCGGCGCGACGTTATGCGATCCTCGCGCCCGGACTCTTCGCCTCGCGCAGCGCGAAAACGGCGCACGGCGTCATCGCGTATGGCCGCGACGAGATTGCGGCAGTCATCGATCCCGTTCACGCGGGCAAGCCCGTTCGCGACGTCGTCCCGTACCTCGCGAGCGACGCGCCCGTCGTCGCGACGCTCGACGACGCGTACGCCCACCATCCGACGGCGCTACTGGTCGGCGTCGCACCGCCGGGCGGCGCACTGCCGCGCGCTTGGCACGCGACGATCGCACGCGCCCTGGAAACCGGCCTCGACGTCGTCAGCGGCTTGCACGAACGCCTCGGCGACGATGCGGCCTTTGTTGCAGCGGCGCGACGCGGCAACGCATCGGTGTGGGACGTGCGCACGCCACCGCCGCCGCGGCTCTTTACGGGTGCGGCGAACGACGTTCGCGCACGCGTCGTGCTCACGGTCGGCAGCGATTGCGCCGTCGGCAAGATGACGGCGTCGCTGGAACTCACGCGCGCGGCGCTCGCGGCCGGCGCCCGCGCGCGCTTCGTCGCGACGGGTCAAACCGGCATCATGATTTCCGGCAGCGGTACGGCCATCGACCGCGTCATCGCGGATTTCGCGAGCGGCGCGGCCGAGGAACTCGTGCTGAGCCACGCGGCCGAACCGTTAGGCGACGGCGGGGCGCCCGACGTGCTCTTCGTCGAAGGCCAAGGCGGCATCAACCATCCCGCCTTCGCGCCCGTCACCCTCGCGCTGCTCTACGGCACGTGTCCCGATGCGCTCGTGCTCGTGCACCTCGCTACGCGCACGCACGTCGAGGAGTACGGCACGCCGCTCTTGCCTCTGGCAGATCTCGTGCGTACCTACGAAGCCCTGTGCGCCACGGTCAAGCCCGCGCCGGTCGTCGGCATCGCGCTCAACACGCTCGGCCTCGACGATCTCGCCGCTCGCGCGTCCATCGCGCGCGCTCGCGCCGAAACCGGCTTGCCCTGCGACGATATGGTGCGCTTTGGCCCGGACGCGTTGTGGACGGCCATCGCACCGGCCATCGCGACCAAGACCCGCCCGCTGCGCGGACCGTCCTAATGCCGACGCCGCCACTGCGCTGGGCCGGCCTCGTCGTCGCACTGGCGACGTTGCTTGCAAGCACCGCCTGTTCGCGAAGCGCGGGCGTGGCGACGGGTGGACGCCATCCCTGGACGCGCCCCGCACATCTCACCATCGGCAGCAGCGACGAGCCGGACAATCTCAATCCCATGTTCGGGCACACCGATGCGACCGATCAAATCGACGCGCTGATCTTCGCACCGGTTTTTCGTTACGATCAGCAGGGCGAGTTCGTGCCGGAACTCGCGACGGTCGTGCCGACGTACGCGAACGGTGGCATCTCCAAAGATTCCAAAACGATCACGCTGCATTGGCGTCCCAACGTGCGTTGGTCCGACGGCGCGCCGCTGACGCCGCGCGACCTGCGCTTTACCTGGCGCGCCGTGACGAACAAGCGCAACAACACGAAGGCCCGGAACGGCTGGGAGGACATCGCGGCGATCGACGTCCCGAACGATCGCACCGCGATCCTTCGCCTCAAGAGGCCCAATGCTAACGTGCTCGGCATCCTCGGCGGCGGCGGCGGGAGCGCGTATCCGCCGCTGCCCGAACATCTGCTGCAAACGCTCCCCGACCTCAACACCGCCGCCTTCAACGGCCGGCCGGTCTCGAGCGGCCCGTGGCTGCTCTCCGCGTGGCACCACGGCTCGTCGCTCGAATTCGCGCCCAATCCGTCGTACTGGCGCGGGACACCGAGACTCGCCGCGCTCTCGTGGCGCATCGTGCCTAACCCCGACACGCTGCTCGGCCAGCTGCGCACGCACGAGATCGACCTCTACCCGAGCGTCGGCGACGCGCAAGTGCGCGAACTCGAGCACGTCCCGGGCCTGCGCCTGGTGCGCCATCGCAGCGCAAATTGGCGGCGGCTGATCATCAACTGCGCCCGTCCGGGCCTGCGCGACGTCCGCGTGCGCCGTGCGATCGCCGAAGCGATCGATTGGAATCATCTCAACGCAACGGTCTATCACGGTATCCACGAACGCGCGCATAGCGATCTGCCGCCCGACTCGTGGGCCGCGCCGAACATCCCCTTGTATCCGTACGATCTGACAGGCGCGAAACTGCTGCTCGAGGCGGCCGGCTATCGACCGGGGCCCGGCGGCACGCGGACCGACGGCACGACGCCCCTGCGCTTCGTGATCTCCGCAACGAACAAACCCGGCAACGAGCAAGCCGAAGTGCAGATGCAGCAAGAGCTGCGCGCCGCCGGCATCGAGCTGACGATCAAGAATTATCCGGCGAGCCTGCTCTTCGCACAGAACGGTCCGCTCTACGGCGGCACCTACGATCTCGAGTGGTCGATCGAGACCAACGGTCCCGACCCCGACAACCAGGGAAGTTGGAGTGCGGATTTCGTGCCGCCCAAGGGCGCCAACACGAGTTTCTTGCGCGATCCGGTCATCACGCGGACGAGCGACGCGGCGATCCGCACCTTCGACCGCGCCAAACGGAAAGCACTGTACCAACGCGAAGAAGCGCGCATCCACGAACTCGTGCCCGCCATCTTCTTTTACTGGCAGACGCAGGTCGCCGCATACAACGACAATCTTCATGGTTATGCGCCCGCCGAGTACATCACCGACAACTGGAATTCGTGGGAGTGGAGCATCTGAGGTGTTGACCTGCGCGAACCCCGAGATCGGCGAGGAGACGCTCGTGCGTATCGGGCCCTCGCGCAACGCGATCGTTTCGTGGAACGCGCTGGCTCCGGTCGGCGCACTCGAACTGCGCGCGAACGCGCACGACGGCCGCACTTCGGCATGGCTGCCCTACGTTGCCTTGGCGCAGGATGGTCGGGCGTCGCTCGACGGTCGCGACACCTTCGTGCGCGTCGAGACCGACATCGTGCGCGCCGACGTCGACATCGTTTCGCTCGGCGTCCGTTCGCAGGGCGAGCTCGACGCACTCTACGTCAGCACGCCCGACTACGGCGCGCCGTCGTCGATCGTCGCACTGCCTGCATTGGAACTCGCCGTACCGCCGCTCTCGCAGTACGTCGCCGCGTATCCGGGCGAACGCGGCTGGTGCGCGCCCGCGTCGCTTGCGATGCTGCTGGGCTACCGCGGCTATCCGGTCGACGTGCCGGTCGTAGCGCGCGAGGTCTACGACGCGACGTATCGGGGAACGGGAAATTGGGCGTTCAACGTCGCCTTCGCGGGCACGCTCGGCTTTCGCGCCGCAGTGGTTCACCTGCGCGATCTGGCGCACGCCCACGCGTTCCTCGCCGATGACGTTCCGCTGGCGTTATCGCTCGCGTGGCAGCCCGGCGACCTGCGGGGGGCGCCACTGCCCGCCTCGGCCGGTCATCTGCTCGTGCTGCGCGGCATCACGCCCGAGGGCGATGCGCTCGTCAACGATCCCGCCTGGCCCGGCGTCGCGGTCACGTATCCACGCGAACCCTTCGAACGTGCGTGGCTCGGTCACGGCGGCATCGCCCTGGCCGTGGTCCCGGCGGCGCTCGGCGATGCGCTCTTGCGCCTCGCCAACGACGGGTGAGCGTCACCGCGCGCGCGACGCAACCGACGCAGCGCCTGCACCATCAGGCGAAAGCGGATGCGCCGCTGCACCTCGTACTCGTCGAGCCGCAGATTCCGCCCAATACCGGCAACGTCGCAAGGCTGTGCGCCGCGACCGGCTGCGTGCTGCACCTCGTTGCGCCGCTCGGATTTTCGATCGACGACCGCGCGCTCAAACGCGCCGGACTCGACTATTGGGATGCCGTCGACGTGACACTGCACGCGTCGCTCGACGCATTTGTGGCCGCGTGGCGCGCGCCGCTCTGGTTGCTGTCGACGCGCGGCGGCGAGCGCTACGATCGTGCGGCGTTCGCGTGCGGCGACGCGCTGGTCTTCGGGAAAGAAACCGCCGGCCTGCCGGACGAACTGCTCGCCGCGCATCCCACCCGAGCGCTGCGCGTCCCGATGCGCGCGGGCACCGTGCGCAGCCTCAACCTCTCCACAACCGTCGGCGTCGTCGCCTACGCGGCACTCGCCCGGCTCGATTTCCCGGGGCTGCACTGATGATCCGCAGCGAGCCGGCCGTCGATCTCGCGGCGATTTCGCAGCGCGTCGAGACGTGCACGCGCTGTCCTGAATTACGCGCCTATTGCAGCCGCGTCGCGGCGGAAAAGAAGCGCGCTCATCGCGACGAGACGTATTGGGGCCGGCCCGTTCCTGGCTTCGGCGATCCCGGGGCGCGCGTCGCGCTCGTCGGCCTCGCCCCCGGAGCGCACGGCTCCAATCGCACGGGCCGGATGTTCACGGGCGACGGGTCGGGCGTGTGGCTCTATCGCGCGCTGCATCGCGCGGGCTTTGCAAACCAAGCGGAGCAGCGCAACCGGCACGACGGCATGCTCCTGCGCGACGCCTTTATCACGGCGGCGCTACGCTGCGCGCCGCCGGGCAACAAACCCACGCCGCAGCAACTCGTACGCTGCTTCCCATATCTGGTCGCGGAGTTCGGTGCGCTGCGCGACTTACGCGTCGTCGTCGGCCTCGGTGCAATCGGCACACGCGCGGCCGCGGCCGGGCTCGTGGCGGCGGGGTATGTGTTCGTCACGCGGCCGGCCTTCGGCCACGGAGTCGAAACGCTCGCGCTAGGCCCGGAGGGGCCGCCGCTGACGCTGCTCGCATCGTACCATCCAAGCCGTCAGAACACGAACACGGGCGTGCTCACCGAAGCGATGCTCGACGCAATCTTCCTGCGCGCGCGGGACCTCGTGCGCTAAGGTGCTACATCGGAAGATCGAGCGCGGCCGCGAAGAACGGCGCGAGGTCGAGCGCGAATTCCGGCAACGCGGCGTGCCGGAACGTTTCGCACCCGCTAAAACGCTGCGCACCTTCGATATCGTAGGCCAGCAGCGCACGCGTTTGGGTATCGACCACGAGAACGAGCTCGACGCCGCAGCGCAGGTACACGTCGATCTTATCGTCCAGATCGCGCACGTCCTCACCGGGCGAGAGAACCTCGACGGCCACATCGGGCGGAAACTCCGGCGCTTGAATGTCAGCATGGGTTCGAGCGCGCAGACGCTCGACACGCACGAATGCGACGTCGGGCACGAGGGGACGCCGCGGCTCGCCGGGCGGTGCGAGCCGAAAACGCCACTCCGTGCCGACCTCGCCGCGAGAGCCGGCCCAGGCGTCCAGGGCTGCCGCTAAACGGCTCTGCACGCGGGCATGATCGCGCGTCGGGCTCACCTTGGCACGCGGCCGGCCTCGCACCCATTCGGTCTCCGGCTGAGTCGTCGGCAGCACGATCTCTTCGGGCAACATCTGACGCAAACCGTATCACGCGCTTTCGCCGCGCGGCAACCCTCTTGCCGGCAGCGGTCCATTAGCAGTAATTGCGGACCTCGGTGATTTTAACGCGATCTTTCCTCGGGGGCGAGCTCTCGCGGCTTCTTGTGCGACGTGCAAATCGACTTCTCGTCGCCGACGATTACCTCGGACTCTAACGTAAGCACGCACTCGGGATTACGCTTGGGAAGCGGACACCGGCGCCGGCTTTCCTTTCAGCTCCAAGCCAAGTTCCCGGAGTGACGCGGCGGGGACCGCGGATGGCGCCTCCATCATTACATCGCGAGCGACTTGATTTTTCGGAAAGGCAATGACGTCGCGAATCGACGTCTCGCCGCACGCGAGCATCGCGAGCCGGTCGATACCCCACGCCATGCCGCCGTGCGGCGGCGCGCCGTAACGGAGCGCTTCCATGAAAAACCCGAAGCGATCTTCAATAACGGCATCGGAAAGTCCAAAGACTTCGAAGATGCGTTTCTGAAAAGCGACGTCGTGGATGCGAATGGAGCCGCTGCCCAGTTCGAAGCCGTTCAGTACCAAATCGTAATGCTGCGCCCGCATCGCGAGCGGCTCGCTGTCAAGCAAGGCCGCCTGTCCCGCGGCGGGGGCGGTAAAGGGATGGTGCGTCGGTGCGATGGCACCGGTCTCGGCGTCGAGCTCGAACAGCGGGAAGCCGACGACCCAGCAGAACGCGAACGTCGCCGGATCGCGCAAGTTCAAACGATCGGCGACGTGCAGGCGCAGTTTCCCCGCGACGTCGGTCGCGAGCGCGCGCGGCCCGGCAACGACGAGGAGCGCGTCGCCCGCCTCGGCCGCACAACGTTCGCCGAGCTTGCGGACTGTTGCATCGTCGAGCAGCTTTTGAATCGACGACTTCCAGCCGTCGGCCGCATAGGCCACGTACATGAGCCCACCCGCACCGAAGCTCCTCGCCGTCTCGGTCAGCGCATCGAAGTCGCGCCGCGAGAGCGCCGCGCCACCCGGATAGCGCACCGCAACCATGCGGCTCGCCGCATTGCCGACGTGCTCCCTGAGAAAGTTGATCGGCGTCCCCGCAAACGCGTCGTCGACGTCGCACAGTTCGAGCCCGAAACGCAAATCCGGTTTATCGCTGCCGAAGCGGCGCAGCGCATCGACGTGCGCGAGGCGCACGATCGGTTGCGGGATCTCCCGGCCCAGCGCCGCCTTCCACACGTACACGATGCACGCTTCCATCACCGCCATCACCTCTTCTTCGTCGACGAACGACATCTCGACGTCGAGCTGGGTGAACTCCGGCTGGCGATCCGCCCGCGAGTCTTCATCGCGGAAACAGCGCGCGATCTGCATGTACCGCCCCAGACCGCCGATCATGAGAATCTGCTTGAGCAGCTGCGGCGATTGCGGGAGCGCGTAAAAGGCGCCGGGATGGACGCGGCTGGGCACCAGAAAGTCCCGCGCCCCCTCGGGCGTCGACTTGATGAGTACCGGCGTTTCGATCTCGAGGAAGTCGCGCGCGTCGAAGAAATCGCGCATCGCCTTGACGATTTTGTGCCGGACGGTGAGATTGCGCTGCAGCCGCGGACGACGCAGATCGAGATAGCGATACTTTAGCCGCAAATTTTCGTCGACGTCGGCCTCGGCGTTGATCGGAAACGGCGGCGTCAGCGAGCGCGACAGCACCGCGAGCGAGGCGGCAGCGAGTTCGACGGCACCGGTCGCGAGCTTGGCGTTTTCGGTTCCGGCCGGACGCGCTCGCACCGTTCCGGCGACGTCGACGACGTCTTCGTTGCGTAGCGATTGGGCGATGTCGAAGACCGCGGCGTCCGCGGGATCGAACACGCTCTGCGTGATCCCGTCGCGATCGCGCACGTCGACGAAGACGAGGCCTCCGTGATCGCGCCGGCGGTTGACCCAACCTCGCAGCCGCACGGACGTGGCGATGTGCGCGGTGCCGACGGCGCCGCAGGAAACCGTCACGACGCTCACGCCCGGTCCAGGGCGTCCTTGACGCCGCTTACGTAGTGATACTGGTAGACGATGTGGCGCGCGAGTCCCGCTTTCGCGGACCCGGCGCGTTCGAGCGAAGCGAGCAGCTTGGGACGCTTCTTCACGACGTCGTGCAGCACGAGCGAAAGCGGCGTCATGCCCAGACGTGCTTTGACGCCGAACGTCGCGTGTTTGCGATAGAAGCGCACCGTCGAACGGCCCGCGAGCTTCATCTTCTGCTTCTGCTCGTCGTACGGCACGGGATGCCAATGGTAATCGACGGCCTTGGGTTCGTACACGATCCGCAGCCCCGCGGCTTGCAGCCGGTACCCGAGCTCGAGATCCTCGTGCCCGTAGCCCGTGAAGCTCTCGTCGAAGCGCCCCACGCGGTCGAGGTCGCGCTTCTTGACCGACGCGTTCCCGGTGAGAAAGTACAGCCACGACAGTTTCTTGCGCGTCATCGGATGCAGCGGGCGGCGCTCGGCGGGCTCGTCGCGCAGCCGCTCGTAGTGGGCATACGAATCGACCTGCAGCTCCATCCCCACGACGGCCACCTTCGCGCCGTCACGATGATGCGGGAGATGGCGGTCGAGCAGATCGGGCGACGCGATGATATCGGCATCGGTAAACATCACGACCGCGCCGCGCGCGGCGGCGATGCCCGCGTTTCTCGCCATCGCGCGCCCGCTGTACGGCCCCGGCAGATGACGCACGCGCGGCTGCTCGCGCGCGATCCCGGCGAGGTAGTGCGCCGTGCCGTCGTCGGAAAGCGAATCCGCGACCACGATTTCGTACCGGTCGGCAGCCAGCGTTTGCCCCAGCAGCGACGGGATGACGTAGTGCAACGTATCGAGCCGGTTGTAGGTCGGGATGACGACGGTGAGGTCGAGATCGTTCATGTCCGTTGTAAGAGGTGGCCGACCGCACCGACGATCTCTGCGCGAGAGGCCGCGAGCTCCGCGGGCCCGTCGCTCGCCGGTTTGCGCAGACACACCGACGGGACGCGATACGGCGACCACTCTTGCGAGCTGAGGTGAAAGTAACGGTGTTCGAAGAGAACGACGGTCGGCCTTCCAACCGCGCTCGCAACGTGCGTCGCGCCGGTATCGACCGTGACGACGACGCGGCTTTTTTCGAACGTCGCAGCCCACTGCGAAAACGAAAGTTCCCCGACGACGTGGTCGGCGAGGGCCGCAGCTCCCAGCGCTCGCGCCTCTGCCACGGCGTCGTCACCGTACGTGACGATGACCGGCAGCCCGAAGTCGCGCAAGCGGGCGATCAGCGCGAAGGTGCTCGCCTGCGTGCTGCCGTCGCGAAACCACCGCTCCCCCAGTTGCAACGCGATGCCTCCCGCCGGCACGCTCGCCACAGCGCGCCGGTCGTCGTCGTCGATGGGCACGACGAGATCGTGCGCGAGCGTCTCGCCGCCGGCGAGGCGCACGAGATCGAGGACCTGCTCGACTTCGGGCCGCACGCGATAGTTCGGTTGCCGTTCGCACAGTGCCGGGTCCGCTTCGGAGACCGCCAGGCGCGTGACGTACAGCCGCGCCGTCAGTCGCGCGACATAGCGGCGCACGTACGTGTAGCCCACGCGCACGCGCGCGCGCGTCGCGCCGACGAGAACGAAATCCGCGGCCCGCGGGGCGAGCGCGATCGCCAAATCGCAGCGGCCGCGAAAGCGCCGGCCCAGTTTCGCAGGCGACGCGCCCGGGGGCAGGACGACGACCGTATCGACGTCGGGATTGCGTTCGACGACGACCGCGTTGTAGGCGCTACACGCGAGGGTGACGTGCGCGTCCGGCCAGGACCGGCGCACCGACGCGATGGCGGGCGTCGAGAGGATGAGGTCGCCGACCCGGTCGAGCCGTGTCAGGACGACGCGCACGCCGCTAGGGTGCCGTGGCGACACGGCGGCAGCGTGCCGCGTCGAGTTCGGCATAATACACGTCGCGCGCGAGCGCTCGCGCGGCGGCGAGTTCGCGGGCGCCCAGGGGCCGGTCGGCGTCGCCCGCTGCGACGGCGCGTTCGAGGCGCCCGAGCGTTCCGAGCGCCCGCCGGGCGCGATGATACGAGCGGCGCAGCGCATCGTCGCCCGTCGCGAGCACGACGCGCCAGGTCGGATGCAGTTCGCGGAGTTGCACCGCGGTTCGCGCCTGCGCGCGCGCCTGCCGCAGCATGCCCTCGACGTTTGCGCCGCGTGGCCGGGGCTTGTGGTGAAACGCGACGGCGAAGCGGTTGAACACGCCGCGCACGCCCGCCGCCCGCAGACGCAAGCCGAGTTCGATGTCTTCCCAGCCATACTCGCGGAACGTTTCGGTGAACGCGCCGACGCGCCGCAGCATCGCGAGCGGCACAGAGACGTTCGACGTCCAGAAAAAATTGCCGGAGTAATTCGCGAGCGTCCACGCCGGGACGGGCAGGCGCTCGAAGCTTTCGGTATTGATCACGGCGCCGCGCACGATGGCGAACGGATGCGCGGTATCGGACCGGAGATGTTCGGCGACGAAGGGCGGCGTCGGCAAGACATCGTCGTCGATGAAGATGATGCGCTCGCCGCGCGCACGGGCGATGCCGGCGTTGCGCGCGCGCGCGAGCCCGGCATTGGGTTGATCGATGACCGTGAACGCGCACGTCGCGCGCTCGCGTGCCGCAGCGATGACGGCGGGCGTCTCGTCACGGGACCCGTCGTTGACCAGAACGACTTCGTAGTCGTCGGCCGGGTGCGTTTGCTCGAAACATGCATCGAGCACGCGTCCCAGCAGATGCGCGCGATCGTACGTACAGAGCTGGATCGTGGCGCGCATCAGTAGAGTCGCGCTCCATCGGGCACGGGCCGCTCGAACGCGGCGAGGACGACGTTGCCGGCTGCGTCGTCTGCGCCGAGCACGAGCACCTCGCTTGCAAATCCGGCGATCCGTTTGGGGGCAAAATTGACGACGGCGAGCACCCGGCAGCCGACGAGCGCGTCCGGCGCGTAGTTCGCGACGAGTTGCGCGCTCGAACGCCGCACGCCGAGCTCCGCGCCGAAGTCGATCGCGAGTTTGTACGCCGGAACGCGCGCCTGCGGGAACGGTTCGACCGCCACAACCGTGCCGGCGCGTATGTCGAGTTTTGCGAAATCCGCATACTCGGCGGGCGCGGCAAGCTCGTGCGAGGCCATCACGCCGGGCGTTCGGCTTGCGGCCAGAGCAGCCCGCTCGCGGCTGCGACGACGCCTTGCACGTCGAGCGCCGCGACGCACGCGAAATCCGGACACGTTTCCTTGCGGTGCTGCGGGGGACAGGGATACGTCGCGCGCACGACGGCCGTGCGCCGCCCGAGCGGCGCCCATCGATCCGGCTCATCGGACTGCAACGCGAAGATGCCCACCGTCGGCGCGCCGACGGCTGCCGCGAGGTGCATGGGCCCCGAATCCATCGCGACGACCGCGCGCGCCCCCGCGGCGAGCGCGCCGAATTCGGCGAGCGTCGTGCGGCCGGCAAGCGACACCGCATCGCCCGCTTGCGCGATCGCCTCCGCAATGGCGCAGTCTTCACGGCCGCCCGAGACGACGACCCGCGAAGCGCTCGCGCGGCCGAGCGCCCGCGCGAGCTCGGCGAGCCGCGCGACGGGCCACCGCTCGCGCGCCGCAGCGATTCCCCGCGTCGGGTGCAGGACGACGTACGGCGCGGCTACGTCGGCTGCGCACAGCGTGGCGGCGAGCGAGGCGCGCGCGGCGTCGGTAACGGTAAAGTCCGGCGTCGCATCCGCGACGTCGCACCCGAGCGCGCGTGCGTAATCGAGCAACACCTGCGTCCAATGCGTCGTGCGATCGCCGCGTTCGCTGCGCACGACGACACGCTGAGTGAAAAGCCGGCTATACAGACGGCGCGCCTGGCCGGCGCGCACCGGTACGCGCGCCACGTAGGGCAGCGCGGCCGAGCGCAGCGTCGCCCAGGTCGTCACCGAGGCCGCGAAATCGCGGCGGGCGATGCGCTTCGCGGACTGGGCGAACGGAAGATCGTCGGTCCAGACGTCGGCGAGCAGCGGATGCGACGCGAGCACGTCGCGGTGCGCGAGCGCGGTCAATGCGACGACGTCGCCGAAGCGCGCGTGGAGCGCACGGACGACCGGGGTCGCGAGCAGCACGTCGCCGATGCCGCCGCCCGTGCAAATAAGCAGGGCGCCGCTCATCCGCGCGCGGCGCCGGCAGGCGCCGCCAGCACGTCGTCCAGCGCGCGCGTCAAGATGGCCGCGGTCTGCGCCGCAGCCCGCACGGGATCGAGCACGACCATGCGATGCGGCGCGGCCCACGGCGCCCAGCGGCACGCGTCGTACGCGGTTGCCGGTCCCGGCGCGAACGCATCGACGGTCGGCACGCCCGTCATCCCGGCGACGTGCGCGGCGCCCGAATCACCCGTGACGAGCGCGCGTGCGTGCGCGACGGAAGCGATCCAGGCGCGCACGTCGAGCGCGGGCGCGCCGCGCGTGCCGCTCGCAAAGGCGACGTCGCGAACCAGCGCGTCGTCGTCGCCGACGAGCACGACGTCGTCACCACGCGTTCGCAGCGCCGCTGCGAGCGCAACGAACGTGTCGCGATGCAGCCCGGCGCGTGCAAACTTCAGTGACGTTTGAATCGCAATGCTGCGCCGCTCACCACCGCCGGCCGTTTCGCCGAGCACGAGCGCACGCAGCCGCGCGACGTCGCGCGTCGGTCGCGTCTCGCGCACGAACCCGCGGCCCAGGGCAAAGAGCGTTTCCACTTCGTGCGCGCGCGCACGGTGCGCCGATGCGGGCCGCACGATGGCGCGCGTGAGCAGCGCTCGCACCTGGAGCGACTTGAGCGGTTTGCTCGCACCGTTGACGAAGCCGACGCGCGTCGCAATGCGCGCATCGCGCGCAAACGCATACGCATCGAGCTCTTCGGTTGCGATCAGCGCGACATCGTAGCGTTGCGCCCGAACGCCCGCAAGGGCTCGCGCTCGGGAAACGGGGGTCGAGCCGTGCGCGGGCCACGGAATGCGTTCGAGCACGTGCACGCGCGCAAACGCACAGGGCGCAAAGACGTCGCGATTGCGCGTGCCAAGCACGGCGCCCACCACGTGCCCGGCCGCGTGCAGCGCCGCGACGAGCGGCGCGCAGACCAGCGCGTCCCCGATTCCGTCCGCGCGCACGAGGAGCACCTTCACGCGCCGGGCGCGCGCTCCGCAGGCGCGCCGGGCGCGCGCTCCGCAGGCGCGCCGCGCAGCGCCTGCCGGTAGCGACCGTCGAGATACTGTCCGCGGGCGAGCGCGCGGATTGCGGCGGGCGCGCGCTGATTTGCCGCGAGCGCGCGGTACGCGGCCAGCGACCAGGCCGGGGCAAGAATCGCGGAACGCGCGAGATTGAGCGGGTACGCGCCCGTTGCGAGCTTCGTGCGCAGGCTCGCGTCGCGTCGCAGCAGGCGCGCCGCCATGCGGCCGCGCTCGACCGTCTTCTGCACGACGGCCTCGAACGTCTCGACGTGGGGAGGTTTGATGTGCCACAGGTATGCGTCCCACGCAAACCCGCGTGCTACGCCGCTACGCCGTAAGCGCAGGCCGAGTTCGGTGTCTTCCCAGCCGTACAGGCTGAACGCTTCGTCGAAACCGCCGACGGCATCGAAGGCTGCGCGCGCGAGCGAGACGTTGCACGTGCAAAAGAACGCGCCGGAATAATTGGCGAGCGTGGGGGCCGGCCGCGCGGCCGCATCGGGAACGTTGAGGATCGGGCCGGTTATCGCGCGGCCATGGCGCCATGCGTGCGCTTTTGCGTGCGCGAATAAGAAGCGCTCGGGAAGGCGTACGTCGTCGTCGATGAACAGCGCGACGTCGCCCGTCGCGGCGCGAACCCCGGCGTTGCGGGCCGCGCCGCGGTTGGGCTCGGCTGCAAAGACGTAGCGCAGCGGAAAACCCGCGTGTTGAGTACGCTCGCGTACGAGCTCCGCGGTGCGGTCACGCGAGCCGTTGTCGACCACGACGACTTCAAAGGCCGGCGTAGCGCGCTGCGCGGCGAGCGACGCGAGCGCGCCCTCCAGAAAGTCCGCGCGATCGCGCGTGGCGATGACGACCGACAGCTTCACGTGCCGGATCCCGCGCAAGCGAGCAGCGCGCGGGCCATGCGCTCCGCCGCGCCGACGTGGGCGGCGTAGAGCGCGCGCAAGCGCGCCGCATCGCGCGCCCGTCCTTCGTCGTCGTGCGCGTACGCGGCGATGCGCCGCGCGATGTCGCCGGGAAAGAGCGTGCCGCGCATCTCGGGCATCAGCGTCTCGCCCGCGTCGATGTTCGGCTGCGCGGTGTAGGCAAAGCGTTTGTCGACGCCGACGACGATCGCGCGTTTGAGCGGCAGGCCGATGAAAGGCAACCGATCGAGGTACTGCAGCGGGCCGTTGATGACGACCACCTCCGGCGCGTTGAGCGGTACGCACACGATCGCCGGCACGCCGAGCGCTGCGAGTTCGATGCACTTCGTGCCCGGCAGCGTCACCGCGAGCCGCGCGTGCGGCGCGTGCCGCATCGCCTCGCGCACGACAGGGAATGGTGCACCCCCCGCAGCAGCCTGCAGCGCGATTGCGTCGCCGGTGCCGATGACGCGGCCGCGTGCGCCCCAAGCGTTGCGATGCCCGCCGGCGGCGAGCGCGCGGTCGAGTTCGTCCTCGCCCGTAAACGGCGAAAGTGCGAAGACCGCTCGAAGCTCCGGCCGAAGCGTCCGTAGCCGTAACGCGGCCGCCAAGAACAATGGGACCATGTTGGCGACTTCGTTCTTGCGCGTGCCCGGCATGAAGAGCACGGTCCGCGACGCGGCGCCTTCGGGCGCGGCGACGGCAGCGCTCACGTCGTTCGTTAGCGCAACGCCTCGCACGGCGCCGGGCTCGCCGTCGTGTGCGAACAACCCCGCGGCTTCGCCGAGCGCACCATCGATCGCGAGGTTTCCGACGATCGCGATGCGTTCGGCCGGGATGCCGTTGGCCGCGAGCGTCGCAGCGTTGCTCGCATCGAGGGCGAACGCGCGCGCGAGGTGCCGTGCGTCGGCTTTGCGCGCGAACTTGTAGGCGTACGCGGCTCCGCCGAGGCGCGCGCGCACGCGAGCGGCGTGCATGAGGTCGCCGCCGAGATACTGGACCGCATCGACGCGTGCGGGCCCGTGCGCGAGCGGCCGCCCGAGCGCAAAGCGCACGTATTGCGGCGGCGTGACGATGCGCGCGTGCCGGAAGAGTTGCTGGGCGACGGCCGGTTCGCGTCCCGTTGCAAAGTCGTCGGGAACGAAGACGAGCGTGACGTCGACGTCGGGGGCGAGCCGGTAGAGCGCGGCGACGAGCGGCCGCACCCAGCCGGCGAACTCGCCCGGTCCGTTGCTGGTGATGGCGATGCGCACTTTGGCTTCAGCCGCCGTACCGGCGACGGATCTCCGCGACGATGTCGGTCGTACTCTTGCCGGCGAGATGCGGAGCGAGCCGAATCTCGCCGCCGTGTTGGAGCACGACGATCCGCTCCGGGAGATCTTCGAGGCGGTACTGGGTGCTTTTGACGTGCACGTCGGGGCGCAGCGCATCGAGCAGCACTTCCGGCGTGCGCTCGGCGAAGCCGACGATCGCATCGACGCTGCGCAATCCGGCCAGCACCGTCGCGCGGTCCGCGAAGGGGACGAGCGGCCGTTCCGGGCCTTTGAGCGCGCGCACGGATGCATCGGCGTTGAGCCCGAGCAAAAGCGCGTCGCCCTGCTCGCGCGCCCACGCGAGGTACGCGACGTGCCCCGCATGCAGCAGATCGAACACACCGTTGGTGAAGGCGACGCGGCGGCCGCGCGCGCGCAACTCTTCGCGCCAGCGCACGGCCGCATCGAGTTCGAACACGGGAGCCAGGAGGGGCTCACGCACCGTCGCCGGCTCCGACCAGATCGACGATTTCCTCAGGCGACGCGGTCGCCGTACCGAGCTTTTCGACGACCGCGGCTGCCGCGAAATTCGCCAACCGCATCGCGCGCTCGATCGGAGCGCCCGCCGCAAGCGCGACGGTCAGCACAGCGATGACCGTGTCGCCCGCGCCGCTGACGTCGAACACGGTGCGCGCGACCGATGGAATGAGCAGCCGTTCGCCGTTGCGACCGAAGAGTGCCATGCCGCGCTCGCCGCGCGTCACGACGACGTAGCGGCACGCGAGCCGGTCGAGCAACGCCGTGCCGGCGCGTTCGAGCGACGCGTCGTCCTTGATCGCGATCCCCGTCGCCGCGGCGGCTTCCGCGGAATTCGGTGCGACGCACGTCACGCCCGCAAAGAGGTCGATGTTCTTGGGTTTCGGATCGGCGGCGACGATCGGCGCGACGCTCGCGGCTTCCACGAGATCGCGCGAAAAGAGTCCCTTGGCGTAATCGGAGAGCACGACGGCGTCGTGATCCGCCGCGAGCTTGGCGACGAGCGCGCACATGCGCGCGCGATCGCTCGGTCCCAGCGGTTCGTCGGACTCCCAGTCGGCGCGCACGACCTGCTGGTTGTGCGCGACGATGCGTGTCTTGCGGGTGGTTGGCCGATCTTCGAGGGCGATGACGCCGCTGCGGTCGACACCCGCATCGTCGAAGAGCGCGAGCGCGCGTCGCCCCTCAGCGTCGTCGCCCACGGCGCCCGCGAACGCCACGCGCGCGCCGACGGCGCGCAAGTTGCTCGCGACGTTGCCCGCGCCGCCGAGCGTGAACGAGTGATCGTGCACCGCGACGACCGGCACCGGAGCTTCGGGCGAGATGCGCGAGACGCGGCCCCAAACCCATTCGTCGATCATGACGTCGCCGACGACGAGCACGCGCTTGTCGCGCATGCGCGCGAAGAGTTCGCGGGCGCCCGCGACCGCGAGCCCGTCACGCATGGACGCGCTCGAGGAATAAGCGGACGCCTTCGCGCAGGGTCGGTGCGCGATACAGCGGCACGGGCCCCCCCTATCCCGGCGCTTCGTTGACGAGCACGCCCGGAATGCCGACAGCGTCGGCGAGCGCCATATCGCCGCCACGGTCGCCGAAGACGACGCTGCGCGTCAGGTCGAGGTCGCGCTCGGCGACCGCGCGCCGGACAAGGCCCGGCCGCGGCTTGCGGCAATCGCACCCGTCGTCGAGGTGCGCGCAGTAGTAAAACGCATCGAGCGAAGCGCCGGCGACCGCGAGTTGTGCCGCGAGCGCGCGATGGACCGCGACGACGTCCGGTTCGCCGAAGTAGCCGCGCGCGACGCCGGATTGGTTCGTCACGACGATCCGCTCGAAGCCCGCAGCCGCGAGCGCGACCAGCGCCTGCACGACGCCGGGCAAGATTCTAATCCGAGCCGGATCGCCGATGAAGCCTGAGTCTTCCATCAAGGTGCCGTCACGATCGAGGAACGCTGCGGGACGCCCCACGTTACGGATGTGGCGCGCCGCACCGGCCCGGGCGCTCACGCACTTCCGAGCAACGCCTCTTCGACGAGATCGCACACGATATGGCCGAGCGTGATGTGCACTTCTTGCACGAGCGCACTGTAACCGTCGGGACCGATAAGGTTGATGTCGGCGACGCCGGCGAGGCGTCCGCCGCCGTTGCCGGTGAAGGCGATCGTCGTCGCGCCGAGTTTCTTCGCTTCTTCGAGCGCGAGGACGACGTTGGGCGAATTGCCGCTCGTCGTCAGACCCACGACGACGTCGCCCGGATTGACGAACGCTTCGACCTGACGCGCGAAGACGCGCTCGTAGCCGTAGTCGTTCGCGATCGCGGTCAGGGCCGACGTATTGACGGACAGCGCCTCGGACGGCCAGCCGCGCCGTTCGCGCAGGAAGCGTCCCGAGAATTCCGCGGCGAGGTGCTGCGCGTCCGCGGCACTGCCGCCATTGCCGCACCACAATACTTTGCGACCCGCGCGAAAGGCCGCGATGAGCGTCGTCGCGATGCGCTCGACGACGGCTTCGTAGCGATCGGCGTCGAGCAGACCTCGACGGTCGTCGAGCATGTCGCGAAACGTCCGGCCCACGGGTTTGCCCGCCGACGGTTCTACGGTTCGATCCAAAACATCTCCTCGCCCAGCGATACGAGGGCGCCATTTTGCGGAAGTATCCGGCGCACGACGCCCGCGTAGTCGCTCGTGATTTCGTTCATGAGCTTCATTGCTTCTAGGATGCAGAGCACTTGCCCGATTTCTACGCGATCTCCGACCTCGACGAACGGGTCGGTGCCCGGCGCCGGGGCACCATAGAACACGCCGATGATCGGAGCCGTCACTTTCTTGGCATTTCCGGCGGATGGGGGCGGCACGTGCGGGGTGGGGGCGGTGGCGGCGGGCGGCGCGTTCGCCTGCGCGGCCGATGGCGGGGACTCGGAATGCGCGACGAGTTCGTACGTCGAGGCACCGACGCGCACGGTGAGCGCGTCGAGATCGTTATCGCGCACGATCGCGAGCAGCGCGCCCAGCGCCTCGCGCTCGCCGAGCGCCCGTTGCGGCGGGTCGTCGGCGGCTTGGGGCACCTCGAGCGGCACGTCGCTCACGCGGCTGCTCCACTGTGCCGAGCGAGTGCGCGATACCACCGCAGCACCTCGGCCGCAGCGCTCGCGTCACCGGCCGGCGCGGCGACGATCTCTTGACCGCGCGAGACGAGATCGCGCACGACGAGCGTCCCGTCGCGCACTTCGTCGTCGCCTAGAATGACGGCGGCGCGCGCTTTGGCGCGGTCCGCCTTCTTGAATTGCGTCGCGATCTTCGCGTCGCCGTAATCGATCGTGATCGCCAATCCCTCGCTCGCGCGCCGCAACGCCGCAACGAGCGGCACGGCACGCGTGAGCGCCGCCTGGCCCAGCGCGACTACGGCGATGCCGTGCCGTTCGGCGGCGGACGGCTCCTCGCGTTTCTCGAGAATCATCAAGAACCGTTCCAATCCCAGTGCGAAGCCGACCCCCGGCGTCGGCGGACCGCCGAGTGACGCGACCAGGCCGTCGTAGCGGCCGCCGGCGCAGACCGTCGCCTGCGCCCCGAGGTCCTCCGAGACGAATTCGAAGACCGTGCGCGTGTAGTAATCGAGCCCTCGAACGATACGCGTGTCGATGCCGTACGGCACACCGGAGGCGTCGAGCAACGCGCGCACGCGCGCGAAGTGCGCCGCGCACGGCCCGCAGAGCACCTCGAGCATCGTGGGAGCCGACTCGACGAGCGCGCGATCTTCCGGTGCTTTACTATCGAGGATGCGCAGCGGGTTGCGGTCGAGGCGCCGCTGCGAATCGGCCGAGAGCTGCCCGCGATGCGGGGCGAAGTGCGCCGCCAGCACGTCGCGATAGCGCGGCCGGCAGACGTCGTCGCCGATGGAATTCAGCGACGCGCGGACGTCGAGTCCGAACGACCGCAGCAGATCGTGCGCCAATGCCATCACCTCAACGTCGGCTTCGGGCCCGGCGAAGCCGAAGCACTCGATGCCGAACTGATGGGCCTGGCGATAGCGGCCGGCTTGCGGCCGCTCGTAACGAAACATCGGGCCGATGTAGTACAACCGCTGGGGACCCTGCGCGAGCAGATGGTGTTCGAGGACCGCCCGCACCACCGGCGCCGTCCACTCCGGCCGCAAGGTCAGCGACCGGCCGCCCTTGTCGGTGAACGTGTACATTTCTTTTTCGACGATATCGGTCGTCTCGCCGACGCCGCGCACGAAAAGATCGGTCGACTCGAAGACCGGCGTGCGGATTTCCCCGTAACCGAACCGGTGCGCGATGTCGCGTGCGCGCGCCTCGAGGGCTTGCCATCGGGCGATGTCGGGGGGATAGACGTCTGCCGTTCCTCGCGGTGCGGCGATCTTTTCCATGGTCTCCTTACTTCGTGTGCGAGCGACCCCAATGCCTCGACTCAGCCCTTCCTGGAAGTGGATCGCAATGGCCGCCGCCTGCGCGGCGGTGCCGCCGCCCGCGTTGGCCGCCGCGCTCGCCGCGACCGCGGGTACCCTCTTCGAAGCCGCTCCGTTTGTCCTTGTCGCAAGCGTCCTGCCCGTCGGCCGCGCGCGCGCCCTCGTTGGGCTAGCCGGCTGCGGGTGCCGCGGCGCCGCGCTGCCGGGCGCGCTCGCCCTGCCGGCGATCGCCTCGTGCTGGTTAGCGTTCGGTCCGGCGGTGACGCTCGGCCGGACGATCGCGGCGCTCGGCTTCGTTGCGGCAAGAGCGTTCCGCCGCAGACCAGGTCGGGGGGCCGAACGTGCCGCAGGCGCCCGCGTCACTGCGCCGCTTTGCGACGCGCCGGCCCCGGATGCGGGTGCCGAGCCGCTCCTCGTGCTGGCGACGCTCGTTCCCGCCGCCCTTGGCGCGGCTTTGCTGCGCGATGCGATCGTGCCGCTCGGGGCGCGCCTCGGCGCGCTGCCGTCCGGCGGCGCGGGGGCAGTCTGGCGCGGGGCCGGCGAAGCGCTGCTCGGCGCGGCGCTGGGCTTGACGGTGCCGTGCGCGACGGCCGGCATCGCGGTCGCCGCAGGCCTGCACGCAGCGCTGCCGCTACTGGCGGCGGGGTTGCTTGCGACCTGTGGTCTCGCGCCGGGAGCGCCGCCGGCCCCCGCCCCGGTCGCGAGCGGCCGGCCAGGACACGGCTCAGCGGCGCGCGCCCCTGCATCGGCAGAGGCCGAGGCGCGCTGCGACCCGAGCCGTTGCGGCGATACGCGGGCGGCCACTGCGCTGCTCGGCCTCCTGCTCGCATACGTTGCCGTTCGGGCTCCGCCCGGATTCGTGACGCCGCGCCTCGGCCCGGTCATCGCGCTAGGGGCGCTCGCCGCGTTCGCACGCCTCCGCGCGGCGGACCCGGCCCCGCGCGTCCGCTGGCTCGCGCCCGTGACGATGGCCGCGGCACTGGTGCTCGGCTCACCGATGCCGCGCTACGCCGCCAGCGCCACCACCCTGGACGACGCGTTTGCGGGCGAGGCGCTCAGCTTCACCGGCGTTGCGCACCGCAGCGGCTCGCACACGGTCCTCGAGCGGTACACCATCACCTGCTGCCGCATCGACGCGCAGCCCGTTGCGGTCGCGCTCGATGCGCTACTCGCCGTGCCGACAGGGGCCTGGGTCGCGGCGACCGGGACGCTCGTCCGCGCAAGCGACGGCAACCTCCGCCTGGCCGCGCGGAGATGGCAGGTTATCCCAGCGCCCCGCGACCCCTTTGCGTATCGTTAAGGAAGCAGCCCGAGAAGCACCCCACACGCGCCGCGCACGTGCGACGCGTTATTAGAGGACGGCACCGGGCCGCGGCTCGAGCAGTTCGACGGGAATTCCGCTCGGATCTTCGACGAACGCGATCGACCGCGTGCCGCCGGGCGACTTTTTGGGCGCTTTAAGAATCTTCACGCCCTGTGCCTCGAGCTTTGCGACGAAAGCGGCGAGGTCTCCATCGACCTCGAGGGCCAGGTGTTCGTAGCGGTTGCCGAGCTCGTACGGCAGGTGGTCTTCGAGGTCGAACACGAGCTCGATATACGAATCCCAACTCGCGCCGACGAAGGCCATGTCGGCGTTGCCCGGATAGTGCACGGGCCCGTCGAGCAACGCGAGTCCGAGTTTGTTCGTGTAGAAGTCGATCGACGCGGCCATGTCGTTGACGAAGATGGACGTGTGCAAGTAACGAGACATGGCGCTCGCTTCCCGCGAATCGTCGCGTCTCCTCGGGTCAAGCCGAGGTGCGTCGCCTTTGCGAAGCGGCAGACACAGCAAGCTGAGGTGGCGTTTTGCGAAGCGAACGTTGGCTCTTCGTTCGTGAGGAACTCGCCGATGGTTCGTCTTCCCGCCCGCATCCTGGTCGCTCTCGCATTTGTCGCGGCCGTCGTCGCGCCGCCGCAGACTGCACGGGCGAGCGACGAGCCCGGCGTGGCGCGCGTGCGCGTCCTGCGCGGCGACGTCGAGCTCACCCGCATCGATTCCGGCGACACCGTTGCGGCGGCGATCAATGCCCCGGTTGCGGTCGGCGATTCCCTCACGACGCACGCCGGGTCGCGGGCCGAAGTCGAATTCGATTACGGCACGGCGCTGCGCATCGCGCCGCAGAGCCAAGTGCGCTTTACGAAGCTCGACGCGCGCGACCACGTCGTCCAGCTCGCTGCGGGATCGGTCGAGGTGCGGGTCTTTCGCAGTCGCGGCGCGTACGCGCGCATCGAATCGCCGCAGGCCACGCTGCGGCCGCGAGGCATCGGCCGCTTCCGCATGACGATTGAGAGCGGCAGCCGAACCGATACGACCGCGCGCACCGGCTCCGCCGACATCATCACCGATGCCGGCACGCAGACGCTCGCGAGCGGCTCGACGCTCGCGATCAGCGGCACGTTCGCCCGCCCCGCAGTGCGCGAAATCGCCGCCGCGGCCCCCGACGATTTCGACCGGTGGAGCGACTCGCGGGACGAGGCCATTGCGCGCAGTCACGAGACGGCCTATCTCGATGCCGACCTCGTCGGGGCGAGCGATCTCGATGCCTACGGACGGTGGCTGGACGATCCGCGCTACGGTCAGGTGTGGTCGCCGTACGTCAACGCCGGCTGGGCCCCATATCACGACGGTCGCTTCACTTGGCAGCCGTACTATGGCTGGACGTGGATTGCGGCGGAACCGTGGGGCTGGGCGCCCTACCACTACGGTAATTGGTTCTACGCTCATGGCCCCGGCTGGTGCTGGGCTCCCGGAGTGCACGCGGCGTTCGCTCAACCGTACATCTACCGGCCTGCAGTCGTTGCCTTTTTCTCCTTCGGCGGCAGCTCCGGTTTCAACGCAGGCTTCGGAAACATCGGCTGGGTACCGCTGGCCCCGTTCGAGCCGTTCTATCCGTGGTACGGCGGTTACGGAAACGTTACGGCCATTAACAATACGACGAACGTCACGAACGTCACGTACGAGACGCCGCCGGCGCCGAGCGGACAAACGTACACGATTTACCACAACGTCAGAGCTCCCGGCGGCTTTGTCAAACTCGGCCGCGCCGATTTTTCCAACGGCCGGTTCGACCGCGTGGCGACCGTCTCGCCGGCTCAGCTCGGGCATGCGACCGTCGTGCGCGGCGTGCTGCCCGTCGTTCCGACGGCGAACAGCCTCGCGCCCTCCGTCCACATGCCGCCGCAGGCCGTGACGCCCGTCTCGCCGGCATTCGCGCACCTCGCTCCGCCGCAGACGAGCACGCGCACCTTCGCGGTCGAACGAGAACACGCGCGCAATGCCGCGCATGCGCTGCCGACGGTCATCATCGGTGCCCCGAGTGCGGCCAGTACGCGTACGCTCTCGCCGCCCGATCGCTTCGACGATCCCGCTTCCGCGTCCGAGACTTCGGCGACCCGCGTCGACGCGGCGCGAGCATCGGCCGGAATGCCCGCCGAGCCCGGTGCGACGCCGCGCATGCGCTTCGACCGTACCCGCGCGTTCGACGCTCCGGCGGCGCCTGTCGGCAGCGCACGGATGCGTCCCACCGGTTCTGCGAACCCCGTCGTCGTTCCGGCGATGCCGTCGCAAGCGGTGCCATCGCAAGCGGTGCCATCGCAGGCCGTGTCTGCGCACACGGGCCTGCCGCAAGCCGGCGCGCCGCACTCCAGGACGCCGCAAAGTTCCGTGCTGCATGAGGTCGATGGGCGCGTGACCCACCCCACACGATTCGAACGTACGAGCGTGCGAACGAACTAATTCCGAGAATTGTCATAGCATCGGCCATGTGGCGAAAGGTGCTCGGGCCGGGGCTGAGAACCAGGCCGCATGTCCCGCACCGCCCGATCCTTTCGAGCGGCGCTCGCAGGCGTTATTCTTTTGAGCGCGACCTCCCCATGTCGCGCCGCCTTAACATCATCTGCGACCGTCCCGAACGCCACCTATGCGAGCGTCATTCGCTCGGTCAATCCGCGCGTTCGCGAGGAACAAAGCCGCATCTATGCGGAGGCCCTGCTCGCGAACGCACGTCGCATGCACGTCGATCCGCGCCTGGTGATGGCCGTCGTCACGGTCGAATCGCACTGGAATGCGCGGGCCGTTTCGAGCAGCGGCGCTCGCGGGCTCGGACAATTCCTGCCCGGAACGGCGCGCGACCTCGGGGTCGACACGCGCTCGGCACGGAGCACGTTGCGCGGAGTGTCCACGTACCTCCATCAACTCTTGTCGCTTTTCCGGTCGTCGCGCTACGCGATGCGCGAGGCGATCGCCGGGTATAACGCCGGCCCGTTTGCCGTGCGTCGCCACGGCATCCCGCGCTACGGCCAGACGCCGCGCTACGTCGCCAAAGTGCTCTCGACGTTTCGCTTCCTGCAGGCGCGTCTTTCCCCCAAACCCGAGGTGCGCGAAGTCGTCGCCGAACTCGATGCCGCGAAAATCTTTAAAACGCAGGGCGACGCGTATTGGGGCGTTCGCTAACACAGGCACTCGGGCGTCCGCCGTCGCGGCGGAGCACGCGCTTAGTGTAGGAAGTAGCGGTGCGTCGAGAAGACGAGCGCGATGTCGCGTGCGTCGGCGGCCGCCACGACTTCGGCGTCGCGGATCGAGCCTTGGGGCGCGATGATCGCCGTGCAGCCCGCGTCGGCGGCGGCCTCCAGTCCGTCGGCGAAGGGAAAGAACCCGTCGCTCGCGCAGGCCGCGCCCGTCGCGAAGGCGCCGGCGCGTTCGCCCGCGATGCGCACCGCGCTCACGCGGTTGGTCTGACCGGCGCAGATGCCGCGCGTGATGAGATCGCGCGCGACCACGACGCCGTTGGACTTGACGTGCCGCACGACGTCCCACGCGAAGCGCAAGTCGCGCCACTCGCCGGGGCTCGGCGCACGCGCGGAGACGACGCGCCACGACTCCGGCTCCGCTCCCGGATCGTCGTCTTCGGCTAGCACCCCGCCGAGCGCGCTGCGCACGCGCAACTCGCGCGCGAGCCGTTCGGGCAGTCGCCGATCGTAGCGGATGATGCGCAGATTCTTCTTCCGCCGTAAGCGCGCAAGCGCGTCGTCATCGAATGCCGGCGCGGCGACGATCTCCAAAAAAAATTCCGCGAGCGCTTCGGCGGTGGCGAGATCGACCGTCCCGTCGAGGGCGATGATGCCCCCGAATGCCGAGACGGGATCGGCGTGCAGTGCATCGCGCACCGCATCGAGCGGCGCCGGCCGCTCCGCCACGCCGCACGGCACCGTGTGTTTGACGATCGCGGCCCGCACCACATCGCGCGCGGCCTCGGGAACGCCGCGCACGAGCAGGCGCAGCGTCGCGTCGAGATCGAGCAGATTGTTGTACGAGAGCGCCTTGCCCCCGAGCTGCTCGGGCAGCGCTTCGGTGCGAGAGAGGTAGAACGCAGCTCGCGACTGCGGATTTTCGCCGTACCGCAGCGGCGTCGCGAGCGGAATGGTGAGCGCGAGCGAGCCGGGCAACTCGTGCGCGAGCAGCCCCGCTTCGAGGTAACGCGCGATCGACGAATCGTATTCCGCGGTGCGTTCGAACGCGCGCGTTGCCAGACGCCGGCGCGTCGCAAAATCGGTACCCGCCCCATTCGCGCCGCGCACGACGTCGTACTGGTCGGGATCGACAAGCACGGTGACGCGCGCAAAGTTTTTCGCCGCCGCGCGAATGAGCGCCACGCCGCCGATGTCGATCTGTTCGATGGCCTCGTCGAGCGTCGCGCCGTTGCGCGCGACGGTCGCTTCGAACGGATAGAGATTGACCACGACGACGGAAATCTCGGGCACGCCGTGTTCGCGCGCCTCGTCGACATGCGCCGGATTTTCCCGGTCGGCGAGGATCGCCCCGAAGACGCGCGGATGCAGCGTTTTGACGCGGCCGTCGAACAGCGATGGAAAACCCGTGAGCTCGCCGACGTCGCGCGCGTCCACGCCGTGCGCGACGAGATGCGCGCGCGTGCCGCCCGTCGCATACACCGGCATTCCGCGCTCGGCGCACGCTCGGGCCAGTTCGGCGACGCCCGTGCGATCGTATACCGAAAAGAGCGCCGCCGCCCGGGCATCAACCGGCAAGCACGGCCTCCAAAGGAACGTCGGATTCCGGTGCGGCCGGCGTCAGGTCCGTGGAAATGACGCTCGAGATGCCGGGCTCCGCCATCGTGACGCCGTACATGCGCTGCGCCAACTCCATCGTCTTTTTATTGTGGGTGACGAGCAGAAGCTGCGCGCCCGTGCCCACCTCGCGCACGAGCTCCGAGAAGCGTTCGATGTTCGCGTCGTCGAGCGCGGCATCGACCTCGTCGAGCAGATAGAAGGGGGACGGCTTCACGCGGATGAGTGCGAAGATGAGCGCGGATGCGGCCATCGCGCGCTCGCCGCCCGAGAGCGCCGCGAGCGGCATCATTTTCTTGCCCGGCGGTTGCACGGAGATCTCGATGCCCGTTTCGCTGAGCTTCTCGGGCTCGGTTTGCCACATCTTCGCCTGCCCGCCGGGAAAGAGCTGACCGTAAACGTCTTCGAAAGCGGACTTCACGAGCAGGAAGGTTTCGTTGAACTGCTCTTGCGATTGCGCTTCGATCTGAGCGATCGAGGCGAGCAACGTCTCGCGAGCGTGCGCGAGATCGTCGAGCTGTTCTTTGAGAAAACGCTCGCGCTCGACGAGCTCCTCGATTTCAGCGTCGGCGTTGAGGTTGACGTTCTGCAGGCGTGCGAGCTCGTCACGCAAGCGCGCAATTTCCGCGGCGAAGTCGCCCGCTTCGTTTGCGTATCGCGTTTCGACGTCGGCGCACTCATCTGCGGTCGCAGGATTCTGTGCGAACTGCGCGGTGAGCATCCCGAGTTCCGCGTCGATCTCGGCCAGGCGCAACCGCCCGCCTTCGCTCTCGCGCGCCGCATCGCGTTCGTCATTTTGCGCGAGCCGCAGATCGCTTTCGAGTTGCTGTGCGGCGGCCAGCGCGGCGTCGCGCTCGCGCCGCCCGGAAGAGTCGCGCGCGTCGACGAAACCGACGCGTTCCCGCGCGTCCGCGAGTGCCGCCTCGCCCGCAGCGAGCCGCTCCGCGAGCGACGCGAGCTCCGCACCCAGCGTTTCGCGCGCGCTCGACGCACGTTCGCGATCGGCGTCGAGGAGGCCCAAGCGCGCGCGCGCGCCGTCGCGCCGCGCGATCAGCGACGCGACGGCTTCGCGGGCGGTCGCGATCTCGGCCGCGATGGCGCGTTCGGCGGCCTGCGCGCGGGCGATCGTTTCGCGCGCTTGCGCGAGTGAGATTTCGAGACGTTCGCGGTCCGCAAACGCCATCGTGGGATCGACGCTCGGACGATCCAGCGCCGCAAGGCGCTCGCGGGCCGTCGCCGTTTCGCCGTCGCGTTCGGCGGCGCGTGCGAGCATGGCCGCAACCTCCGTGTCGAGCCGCGTCCGCTCGGCGGCGAGCGTCTCGACGCGCGCGAACGCATCGCGCAAACGCACCGCCAGATCGCCTTCCCGGCGGTGTGCTGCGTCGCGGTCGCGTGCCGCCGCGACGCTTTCCTGGGTCGCCGCTGCCGTCGCGGCTTGCGCGGCTTTGAGTTCGGCGCGCAGGCCCGGCAACGCTGCGGAAAGCGTGCGTGCCTGCGCGCGACGCGAGAGAATCGAGCGCTCGCGCTTGTAGCGGCCGCCGGTCATTGCGCCGCCCCCGCGGATCTCGTCGCCCTCGAGGGTCACGATGGCGTCGCGGAAGCCTTCGCCGCGCACTAGAGCCACACCGACCTCGAGCGTTTCGACGACCAGAATGCGGCCCACCAGAAAGGACACGATGCCCGCGTACAGAGGCTGCGTCGGTTCGACCAGCGTGTGCGCGTAACCGACGACGCCGCGTCTGCGCGGTGCTTCGTGCGGATTGCGGCCGGCACGCTGGCCGAGCGTGTCGAGCGGCAGAAAGGTGGCGCGTCCGAGTTCGTGCGCGCGCAGGTGCGCGATGGCGCGTTCGGCATCTTCGGCCGTTTGCGTCACGATATTGGAGAGCGCTCCGCCGAAGGCGATGTCGAGTGCGCGCGCATAGGCCTCGTCGACGCGAATGAGATTGGAGACGACGCCGTGGATGCCGGAAAATTCGCCGCGTTTGGTCGCTTCGAGAATCGCGCGCGTGCCGGGCACGTGACCTTCGAGCGTCGCTTCGAGTTCTTCGATCGTGTGCAGGCGCGCCTCGGTGCTCGCAAGTTCGCTCGTGGTGGCGCGGTACGCGCCCTGACCGTCCGCGAGTGCGGCCTGGGCGCTTCGCACGCGTTCGTCGGCGTGCGCCGAGGCTTCCCGCGCGGCAGCGGACTGCGCGTCGAGGGCCGCGAGCGCCTCGCGCGCGGCCGCGATCTCCTGTGCGAGCAGTGCGACGCGTTCGCTTCGCTTCTCGGCCTCGCCACGCAGGGCGAACGCCTCGCGTTCGACGCGTTCGTACTCGCTCTGCGTCGCGGCGAGCTGGGCACGCCGCTGCGCCTCGCTCGTCGCGTCGGCTGCAGCTGCAGCTTCGACTTCGCGCAAGGCCGCGAAGATCGCGTCGAGCGCGGTGCGCGCGACGGCGAGCGCCTCTTGCGCCGCGCCCTCGCGTTCGCGACGGCGTTCAAGATCGCGCTTGTGCGGCTCGACTTCGGCTTGGAGCTCGGCGACCGTCGCATGCAGCTCCGCGCGTTCGGTCTCAGCACGCTCGCGATCGCCCGTGATCTGCGACGACTGCGCGACGAGCGCCTCGCGCCGCGCCCCCAATGCCGCCTGCTGCGATTCGCGTTCCGCCAAGTCGGCGCGCGCCTGCGTCGCCTCGTGGCGCAACGCTTCGAGCGCGCGTTCGCGCGCGTACAAGTCGGTGCGTAGCGCCGTCAACCGCGCGTCGGCCGCAGCGGCGCGCGCAGCGGCGCCCGTGCGCGCGGCCTCCTGCGCTTCGAGCCGCCCGTGCAACGCTTCGCGTTCGGCGCGACGCGAGGCGCTCGCGCGCAAATACGAGAGAATTTCGAGGTCGCGCAAACGTGCCGATGCCTTGCGGAAGCGTCGCGCGCGACGCGCCTGCGTCTCGAGCTCGGGGATGCGCGCCGCTATTTCTTGCAGCAGGTCGCTAACGCGGATCCCGTTTTGTTCCGTCTGCTCCAGCCGCCGCAGCGACTCGTTTTTGCGCGCCAAAAACTTATTGATACCGGCGGTCTCTTCGAAGAGCCCGCGGCGATCCGACGGTTTGGCGGCGAGGATCGCGTCGATCTGCCCCTGCGAGACGATCGCGTACGAGCCGGGTCCGAGTCCCGTGCCCATCAGCAACTCGACGACGTCGCGCAAGCGCACGCTCTGCCGGTTGATGAAGAACTCGCTTTCCCCCGCGCGGTACGCGCGACGCGTAATCTGTACCTCACTGGCATCGACCTTCATCGCGCCGCCTGCGTTGTCGAACGTCAGGGCCACTTCGGCCATCCCCAGGGGTTTACGCCGCTCGTTGCCGGCGAAGATGACGTCTTCGGTTTTCGTCGAGCGCAGCGATTTGGAACTCTGTTCGCCGAGCACCCAGCGGATCGCGTCGACGAGGTTCGACTTCCCCGAGCCGTTGGGACCGACCAGGGCCGTGATGCCCGGTTCAAACGCGAGCGCCGTCTGCTCTGCGAAGGTCTTGAAGCCGAATATCCGCAGCGCTTTGAGCTTCACGCGTGCGGCCGTTTGGCGACTTTCCCGCGCGCCGCCTGCCCCACGCCCGGCCGTTTGCGCACCCGCGTTTTCTTGGGCGGCGCGTCGGGCGCGACGCGCGCCGCGTCGTCCGTCGCAAGCGACAGAGTCTTTGGCGCGACATCGGCGTGCCGCTGCGCCAGGAGCGCGAGCGCCTGCGCCGCCGCGGCGCGCTGCGCGGCACGTTTGGATGGGCCGCTGCCGTCGCCGCGGACGTCGCCATCGATGGTCACGCTTGCGTGAAACGTCGGTTCGTGATCGGAACCCTCCGCACGATCGACGTAGGCCGGGACGACCTTGTAGTGCCGCTGCATCCACTCTTGGAGAATCGTCTTGGGATCGTCGATGACCGTACCGAGCGCTTCACGCGGCGCGATGTGTTCGCGCAGCAAGAACGCCTCGACCGGCGCCAGGCCGCACTCGCGGTGCAACACCGCGAGAAACGCTTCGAACGCATCGGCGAGGGCCGAGCGGCGGCGCGCTGCCGACTCGTTCGCGTGCCCCGCGCCCAGGACCAGCAGCGACTCGAAGCCCAAGCGCTCCGCCGTCGCAGCGAGCGCCGTGTCGGAGACGAGTGACGACTTGCGCAGCGCAAGTTCCCCTTCGGCGGCGTCGGCATAGCGTTCGTAGAGCGATCGCGCCACGCAGAAACCTAAGAGCGCGTCGCCCAAAAACTCGAGCCGCTCGTTGGACTGCGGCGCGAGCTGCTCCTTCGCGGCACTTTCGTGGAAAAACGCTGCATCGAAGGCTTGGGCGTTCGAATCCTGCGCGCCGGCGAGCGCCATCAGCGTGCGGATGCGCTGGCGCCGGGCCTCACCCGCCATCGCTTAAGCCGTGTACTTTCCGAAGACGACGACGCTGTTGTGCCCCCCGAAGCCAAACGAACTCGAGAGCGCGACTTTCACGTCGGCCTTGCGCGCGACGTTGGGCACGACGTCGAGCGTGCACTCGGGGTCGGGATTCTCGTAATTGGTCGTCGGGGGAATGATCCCGTTGTAGATCGCGAGCGTCGTCGCGACTCCCTCGATCGCACCCGCCGCACCGAGGGCGTGACCGTGCATGCTCTTGGTCGAGCTGACCGCAAAGGCGTGCCCGTCCGCGCCGATGACGCGGCCGAGCGCTTGCGATTCTGCGGGGTCGCCGATCGGCGTCGAGGTGGCGTGCGCGTTGACGTAATCGACGTCGCTCGCCTCGATGCCCGCGCACGCGAACGACCGTCGCAGCGCGAGTTCGACGCCGCCGCCGCTGGGATCGACGGCGACCAAGTCGTAGGCATCGGCCGACTCGCCATAGCCTAAGAGTTCGGCGTAGATTCGTGCGCCGCGCGACCTCGCGAGTTCCATTTCCTCAAGCACGAAGATCCCCGCACCCTCGGCCAGTACGAATCCATCCCGCTCCTTGTCGAACGGACGGCTCGCGCGCGTCGGCTCGTCGTTGCGCGTCGAGAGCGCTTTCATGGAGTCGAAGCCGCCCATCGCGCAATCGGTGATCGTCGCTTCCGAACCGCCGGTGATCATCGCGCGCGCTTTGCCGTGCAATATCATGTCGTATGCGACGCTCAAGGCGTCGTTGGAACTCGCGCACGCGCTCGAGACTGCGTACATCGGGCCGCGAAACCCGAAGCGCATCGAAATCTGCGCGGGTGCGGCGTTGCTCATCAGCATGGGGATGAAGAACGGCGTGATCCGGCCGGCGGTGCCTGCAGCGCGCGCCTTGGTCACGTTGTCTTGAATCGTGATGATGCCGCCGATGCCGCTCGCGACGACCACACCCGTCTCGTCGCGCAGGCCTTTGTCGTCGGGAAAGTTTGCGTCGGAGATCGCCTCTTGCGCGGCCACGTAAGCAAATTGCGCGTAGCGGTCCATGCGGCGCGCGTCGCGTCGCCCGATTAGGGCATCGGCATTGAAATTCTTGACCTCGGCTGCGATCTGCGCTTTGAGTCCCGCGGCTGCCGCATCGAACGCGGTCACCTTCGCGACGCCGCTCTCACCCGCGATCAAGCGACGCCAGAACTCTTCGCGCGAGTTCCCTAGCGGCGTGACCGCGCCCATCCCCGTGATGACGACTCTTTTTTTTTCCAACGATTTCCCTCTCGAGCGCTCGCGTCGCGTCGCTTCACGCGGCGCGTCGCCCGCACGTGCCGACACTGACGGCGCGGACCGTTCCCGATCCGCCGCGGCGGCCTCCGGTCACCCGGCGCACGAAGGGCGGCCGTGGTGAGCCGCCCCAGAAAGCCCCTTGAGCGTATGACGCGGCCGCTCGGGATGCCTGCCGCCGGCTACTCGTCCAGGACGCGCTTGCGCCTGCGGGCGAGCCCTGATATACTCTGACGCGCTATGTTCATGTTCGACCTGCAGCTCTTCGCGTCCAAGAAAGGCGCCGGATCCACGCGCAACGGACGCGATTCGAATTCGCAGCGGTTGGGCGTCAAGCGCTTCGGCGGCGAGAGCGTCCTCGCGGGCAACATCATCGTGCGTCAGCGCGGCACCAAGTTCCACCCCGGTCTCGGCGTCGGTATCGGTAGGGACGACACGCTCTTTGCGCTGGTCGCCGGCACCGTGACCTTTACGGCAAAGCGCAATCGCAAGCACGTCAACGTCGTCGCACCGGCGTAGCGTCGCGAAGTCCGCTGCGTCGGCGATGAAGAGAGCCTCCGGGCTCTTTTCTGTTTCCCCGGCTCGTCGCTAAGTGCAGTTCATCGACGAGGTCACGATCGACGTGAGCGGCGGGCGCGGGGGCGACGGCATCGTGGCCTGGCGGCGCGAGAAATACGTGCCGGAGGGCGGGCCTGCAGGCGGAGACGGCGGGCGCGGCGGCGACGTCGTGCTGGAGGCGACCCCCGAACTCTCGACGCTCATCGAGTTCCGGTACCGCAAGCGCTTCGCCGCGAACTCGGGCAAACCGGGCGGCTCGTCGAACAAGTCCGGCCGCAGCATGGACGATCTCGTCGTGGGGGTGCCGGTCGGGACGCTGGTCTACCGCATCGAACCGGACGGACGCGAATTCGTCGTCGCGGACCTCTCGCGGACGGGCGAACGCATTCGGGTGGCGCGCGGGGGCCGCGGGGGCCTGGGGAACCAGCACTACGCCACCGCCACCCGCCAGGCACCGCGCTTCGCTGAAAAAGGCGAACCGCCGGAAATCGCCACCTTGCGGCTCGAGCTCAAGCTGCTGGCGGACTGCGGCGTCGTCGGACTTCCCAATGCCGGAAAATCGACGCTTCTCTCCGTGGCTTCGGCGGCGCGTCCCAAAATTGCGGACTATCCGTTCACGACGCTCGAACCGCAGCTCGGCGTCGTGCGGTTGGGGCCCGAAGAGTCGTTCGTGATGGTCGACGTGCCCGGGCTCATCGAGGGCGCACACCGCGGCACGGGCCTCGGCGACCGGTTCTTGCGCCACATCGAACGCACGCGCGTGCTCGTCCACCTCATGGACGGCGCCCGCCCGCCCGAGGACATTCTCGCCGACAAAGCCACGATCGAAGCGGAGCTGCGGCTCTGGAATCCGCGGTTGCTCGAGCGTCCGATGCTGCACGTCCTCTCCAAGCTCGACCTGCCGGACGCGCGCGCCGCCTTCGACACGCTGCGCACGCAGATCGCGGACCTGCGCGGCATCTCCGCGGCGACGGGCGAAGGCGTGCGCGATCTGCTCTTCGCGGCCTACCGCACGATCGCGCAGACGCCGCTGCCCGAGGTCGTCGCGCCCGACGCGCCGCGCTTCGTGCTCACCCCGCAGGAAGCGTTCACGATCAGCGTCGATGCGCAGGGGACGTACGTCGTCGCGGGCGACCGGATCGAGCGCCTGGCCGCAATGACCGACTTCGAGAGCGACGATGGACTCGCGCATTTCGAGGCGGTGCTCGCGAAGATGGGGGTCGACCGCGCGCTCCAGGAACGCGGCGCGCGGGAGGGCGATACCGTGCGGATCGCCGACGTCGAGTTCGACTACTCATAAGGGAGACGGAACTGAACGCAACGACGAAATTCTACTCGGGCCTCATTCTGGCCGTTGCGGTCGTGATCGCGCTGTCGTTCTATGCGGGCTATCGCTCGGGTTACGGCGCGCACGCGCGTCTCGTCGTCGTACCGCATCGCGGCGCCCGCCCTTCGCTCGCACCGGGGTCGCCGTGAAGCTGGGCCTCTTCGGCGGCACGTTCGACCCCGTGCACAACGCACATCTCTTCGTCGCCGAGGCCGCGCGCGTGGAACTGGGACTCGAGCGGATGATCTTTCTCCCGACGCGCGGTTCGCATTACCGCATCGGGCCGATTGCCACGCTCGCCGAGCGCCTTGCGATGCTGCGCGGCGCGATCGCGCCCAATCCGCAGTTCGCGCTCGACGAGATCGATCTCGCTGCGGATGCCACGGGCTACAGCGCCGACCTCATGCCGCGCGTGCGGGCGAAATATCCGGACGACGAGCTCACCTTCGTCGTCGGCGGCGATTCGCTCGTCGACTCGCCGTGGCAACGCTTCGACGTCGTCCTCGCCAACCTCGACGCCTTCGCAATCGCGCCGCGCGCCGAGCGCGCTCCCGAACGTGTCGACCGGCTCCTGGCAACGCTCGCGCCACACGAGCGTGCCAAACTGCACGTCCTCGACCTGCCTTCGCTCAACGGTTCTGCGACGCTCGTGCGCGCGCAATTGGCCCGTGGCGGGAGCATTCGGTTTCTCGTCCCCGAGAGTGTGTACCGCTACATTGCCGAGCACGGATTGTATGCGGCCGCAACGCTGAGTGCGTCCGAACCGCGCGCGGAGAGCGCTTGGTGAGCGTTCGCGAGGACCTGCCGACGCGTGAGAGCTTGCAGCTCGGCGGCGTCGCTGCGCCCTTACTCGCTGCGACGTACGGGACGCCGCTCTTAGTACTCGACACGGGCGTGCTCGATGCGAATCTCGCGCGCTTCGAACGCGCGCGGACGGAACAGGGAATCGAGGCCGCCTACGCGGGCAAGGCGTTGCTCTTTGTCGAGCTCGCCCGACGCATCGCACGCAGCACGCTCGATCTCGACGTGTGTTCGCTTGGCGAACTCCTTACCGCCGAGCGCGCCGCGGTGCCGGCGCAACGGCTGGTCATGCATGGCTGCGGGAAGACTCGTGAGGAACTTGCAGCCGCTTGCGACGGCCGCGTCGGTCGCATCATCGTCGATCACCACGAGGAGCTCGACGCGCTCGCGCAAATCGCCCGCGAAGGACGACGCCCGGCGCTGCGCGTCTTACTGCGCGTGAACACCGGCATAGAAGCGCGCACCCACGCGTACGTGCGCACCGGTGGCGAAGACTCGAAATTCGGCTTCGCCCTGCGCGACCTCGACGCCGCAATCGCTGCGGTCAGGGCAATTCCCGGCCTCGAACTGGCCGGCATCCATAGCCACCTGGGCTCGCAAATCTTCGATGCGGCGGCGTACGCGGCGAGCCTGCCGGTTCTTTTCGACGCGTACGCGCGAACGCTCGCCCTCGGCGCGCAGGCAACCGACCTCGTGATCGGCGGCGGCTTCGGCGTCGACGCGCGGCCCGCGGGCGAGCGCATCGACGTCACGGGCGTCCTACGCGAACTAGCGTCGACGCTCGATGCCCTCGCGCGCGAACGCGGCATCGTGCGGCCGCGCCTCGGGGTCGAGCCCGGACGCAGCATCGTCGCCGACGCCGGCACGTCGCTCTATCGCGTCGTCGCCGTCAAAGATCAGGGTGCGCGCCGCTTTGCGATCGTCGACGGCGGCATCGCAGACAATCCGCGACCGGCACTCTACGGCGCCTACCATCATCCGACGCTGGCAAACCGCACGTCGCCCGGGCCGCTCGAAGAGACGACGATCTGCGGGCGCTCGTGCGAAAACGATCTATTGGCCGTTGCCGAGTTGCCCGGCGATCTTGCCGCGGGCGATCTGCTCGCCCTTGGAACGACCGGAGCGTACACCTACAGCATGGCGAGCAATTACAACCGCTTCGCCAAGCCGGCAATCGCCTTTGCCGGCGGCGGCGTGCATCGGCTGGTGGTGCGGCGGGAAGCGCACGAAGACATACTGCGCAACGACGTCGAGGGTCCCGTGCTTTGAGCGGGCACGAGGCACGCGGGCCGGCCGGGCCGTTCCTCGCTGCAACGTGGTGCATCCTACTTTACGGTTGCGCCGGGGCCGCGCACGGCGGCGCGAGCGACCGCGTGCACAACGACGTCGCCTACGACGCCTGGCGTGCGGGCCGGTCGCACGTCGAGGTGACCGTCGCCGGCAGCGTCGCACGCGTTCTGGGAACGCGCGTCGGACGCGGCGGGGCGCACGAAGGTTTTTTGCTTCACCTTTCCGGCGCCGCGGGACGCGGTCTCACGCTCCGCGTCGAAGATAACGTCGAGCTGACGGGTCCTGTTCCGCTGCACGACGGAGAGCTCGCCGAAGTGCGGGGCGAATACATCTACGATCCGCGCGGCGGCATCGTGCACTATACCCATCGCGACCCGCGTGGCCATCATCCCGCCGGCTACGTCTTGGTGGACGCTAAGTTCTATCAGTAGGGCGCCGATAGGTATACAAAGCCTTATCGCGTTCTTTATACTGAAGCTATCGAGCTGCCATTGCGCGAATTAAAGTCGGTCGTACTCGCAAGTGCCTCACCTCGGCGCTTCGAGTTGCTCGTCTCTCTAGGGCTGGCTGTGCGCGCGGTTCCGAGCAAAATCGACGAAGGAGAACGTCCCGGGTATGCCCCTCGTCAACTCGCAGCGTTTCACGCTGGAGCCAAAGCGGACGTCGTGGCGGCGTACGAGCCGGGCACATTGATCGTCGCCGCCGATACCGTCGTCGATTGCGACGGCACTTCGCTCGGCAAGCCGCGCGATGCAGCCGAAGCCGCGTCGATGCTCGCATTGCTCTCCGGCCGCGAGCATATCGTGCACACCGCGTACGTCGTCGTCGACAATGCCCGCGGCGCGCGGGTCGCTGCCGCTCAATCGACGACCGTGCGCTTTGCCCCGCTCAGCGGCAGAGACATCGCCGCGTATGTCGCGACGGGGGAGTCGCTGGACAAGGCAGGCGCGTATGGCATTCAAGGCCGCGGCGCCGCGCTCGTCGAGCGTATCGACGGGGACTTTTATACCGTGATGGGCTTCCCGCTCGGGGATTTCGTGCGCCGGCTGCCGTCGCTCGGCTATGCGCTCGGAGAGTCGGCGTCGTGAGCGCGCTGCTGGCAAGCGTCCGATCCACGATCAGCCCGGAGATCGGGCTCGATCTCGGCACGGCAAATACCGTCGTGTACGAACATGGCGCGGGCGTGATCGTAAGCGAACCGTCGGTCGTTGCGTATAACACGCGCACGAGCGAAATCGTCGCCATCGGTCATGCGGCCAAAGAAATGGAAGGCCGCGCGCCGGGTCGCATCCGCGTCGTGCGCCCGCTCCAGCGCGGGACGATTTCCGACTTTCGCGCCGCGCAGACTCTGGTCGCGCGATTGGTCGATCGCGCGCTCGCGAGCCGGCCGCGCCTCGCGCCGCGGCTCATCGCGTGCATACCCGCTTGCGCGACCGACATCGAGTGTAAGGCCGTCGAGCAGGCCGTGCGCGCGGCGGGCGCACGGTACACGACATACGTGCCGCAGGCGCTCGCAGCTGCCGTCGGCGCAGGACTCGACGTCACGAGCCTGCGCGCGCAGATGATCGTCAACATCGGCGGCGGAACGACGGAGATCGCGATCATCGGCACGGCCGGCATCATTCGCATGTCTTCGCTCAAGCTCGGGGGCGATTTCTTCGATCAAGCGATCGTGCAGAAACTGCGCACGCAGCGCTTCGTCATCGGTTTGCAAACTGCCGAGCGGCTCAAAATCGAATTCGGCTACGCGGGCCGCGTGTCGGGCGAGCGCTATGCGAAGATCAACGGCATCGATCTCGACGTCATGGCACCTCGTTCGCGGGAAGTGAGCGCCGCGCTCGTGGGCGAAGCAATGGAAGAAGGCGTGGAACACATGTTGCGCGCGGTGCGGACGATGCTCGAGGGCACGCCGCCCGACGTGGCGTCCGACCTTCTCGAAAGCGGCATCACGCTCGCCGGCGGCGGAGCCCTCATCGCGGGCCTTGCAGCGGAAATCGGCGCGCGGACGAACGTTCCGACGACGGTCGCGCCCGAGGCGCTCACGTGCGTGGCGCGCGGCGCGGGCGAAATTCTGGGATCGCCGACCCTGCTCGAACGCGTTCGCCCGCAAGCAGACCGCTTCACGAGGTGGTACCAATCTTTACGTATCGGGATGAGAGAAAGCTTTTCGCCGTAGTCGGTGCGGTCATCGTCTCCGCGGTGATCGCTGTCGTCCAACTCGACGCCGCGAAGATCGGCAAGCCCAGCATCATCGCCATCGCCGTGACGTCGACGGCGGTGTTCGCGGAGTCCGCCATTTCCGCGACGGGAAACGTCGCGCGCGGCCTGGGGACGACGCTCGGCGATGCACCCCATCTCTACGGCGACAACGCGCGGCTACGCACGCGTACGCGCGCGCTCGAACGCGAGAACGACCGGCTCCGTGAGGCGCTTGCCCGGGCGCCCGAGGCGCGCGCGATCGCAACGCTTGCCGAGAACGAGCCGCGCAGTATCGCGGCGACGACGGTCGGCTTCGATCCCGAAAACGTCTCGCGCACGATCGTGATCGATCGCGGGAGCGACGCCGGCGTCAAACGCGATGACGGCGTCATCAACGATGAGGGCGTAGTCGGCCGCGTCATCGACGCGACTCCCGCGACGAGCACCGTGCTGCTGGTCACTGACGGAGCGAGCAAGGTTCCCGCGGTCGTGCAACGTGGCCGGTGGTGGGGCATCGCGACCGGCACGAACGCGCGCGTGCGGTTGCAGTTCGTCTCGCAAGACGCCAAGCTGAAAATCGGCGACGTCGTGATCACGGGCGCGGGGCGCTCGTTTCGTGCGGGCTTGAAAATCGGAACGATCGCCAAGATCGTGCATCCCGAAGGCGGGCTGTACCAAACGGCGCTCGTCGAGCCGACGGTCGCATTCGGCCGCATCTCGCGCGTCCTCGTACTGCCGCACTAACGTGAACGCGCGCGGGCGAACGCTGCGGCTCAATGACGATGAGGTCTCGCGTACCCGCGCGTTCTGGGCGGCGAACAAGCCCGGCGAAACGTTCGCGCCCGGGTACACGCTCGATCCGCCGGTCTTCTTGCACGTCGCAGTGGCGCTCTTCGTAGCGCTGCTCGTGCAAGCGACCTCCGCGCCGTTCCTCGCCGTGCGCGGTTCGACCGTCTCGTTCGTCACCTTGCTCGTGGCGTGGTACGGTGTGCGCACGGGGGTCGCGCGAGGCCTCGCTTTCGGGCTCTTCGCGGGGGCGTGCGAGGACGCGCTCGGCGGGGGAACCGGCGCGGCCTGGACGATCGCGACCGGCGTCGCAGGCGCACTTTGCGGGCGACTCGCGCGCACGTGGCTCGCGGATATCAAGCTCCTGCTCGTGCCCGGTGCGGCGCTCGTGACGCTCGTGCGCTATGCGATGTTCGGCGTCGTCATGCAAGTCGAGGGCCATCCGCTCGCGCTACCGGCCGTACACGTGCACACCGCGCTGGGGCAAGCCGCGCTCGACGCCGTCGTTGCCTTCCTCGTCCTCAGCCTCGTCCCCGCGATCGGAGGCGTCCCTGCGCACCGTCGCTGAAACGCCGAATCCGTTTCCGCGTTCGGCCTGGAAGCTCGTCGCGTTTGTTGCAGTCGTCTGCATCGCGCTCGTCGTGCTGGTCGCGCGGCTCACTCAGGTGCAGCTCGTGCAGGGTGCGCGCTTCGCGGCCGCCGCGCGCGCGAATCAGATCCGGCGCATTCCCGTTGCGGCACCGCGTGGCCAGATCCTCGACCGCCACGGCGTGGTGCTCGTGCGAAGCCGGCCGTCGTTCGTCTGCGCGATGATCCCATCGGACGTGCGCGATCCCGCCGCGACGATGAAGACGCTTGCGGGCGTGCTCCGCGTGCCGGAGGCGTTGCTGTGGAAGCGGCTCTTGCACCACCGCGGCGTCAACTACCACTCTTTCGAAGAGGCGGCGACGTACGAACCGTACGGACCGATCGTACTCGCAAACGATCTCACGAGCACGCAGATGGCGCGCCTGGCCGAATCCCAAGATCGTTTGCCGGGACTCGACCTCGAAGCGCAGCCGGTGCGCGACTTTCCGTATCGCAAGCTCGGCTCGCATTTCTTCGGCTACGTCGGCGCGATCACCGAGGAAGAGTACGCAACGCTCAAGGGCAAGGGCTACACGGCCAACGACGTCATCGGCAAGGAAGGCCTGGAGCAAAAGTACGACGCGTACCTTCGCGGCACGCCCGGCGGCGAGCAAATCGAAGTCAACGCGCAAGGTCAGCTCGTCCGGCGGCTCGGCCCCGTCGAGCCCATTCCCGGCAATAGCCTGGTTCTCTCCGTCGATTGGCGCATCCAAGAACTCGCCGAGACGGCGCTGCGCGAACAAGTTGCCGCCACCGCGAAGCTGCGCGGACATCCGGTCGCGGGCGCCGTCGTCGCACTGGACCCGCGCAACGGCGGCATCATCGCGCTTGCCTCGTATCCGAATTTCGATCCGAACGACTTTACCAACGGCATCGGCGAAAAGAAGTTCGCGCACTATCTGCTCGACCCGATGCGGCCGCTCTACAACCGCGCGATCGCCGCGGCGACGCCCACCGGCTCGACCTTCAAGATGGTGACCGGCAGCGGCGCCATCTCGTCGGGCGTCATTGCGAAACATCAAGTGCTGTACGATTCGGGCTCCTGGGCTTGTCACGGCGTCGTTTTCCGCGACATCGCTTCGGGTGGCATCGGCTCGGTGGCGTTCGAGCACGCCCTCGCCGCGTCGTCGGACGGCTACTTTTACCAGTTGGGCTATCGCCTGGGTCACGAACGCTTACGCTACTGGGCCCAGGAGTTCGGCCTGGGAAAACCGTCGGGCATCGACATCCCGGGCGAATACCCGGGCAATTGGCCGACGAACGCCTGGTCGATGAAAGTCTACGGGCTGCCGCTCGAGCCCAGTGACGTCTGCCAGCTCGCCATCGGCCAGGGCGCGATGCAAGCGACGCCCCTGCAAATGGCCAACATCACCGCAACCGTCGCCAACGGCGGCACGCTCTTCCATCCGCACCTGGTCGAGGCAGTCCGCGATCAGCGCGGCCGGATCAGCAAGCGCTTCGACCACGGCATCATCCGCCACGTCCCCGTGAGCGATGAAGCGCTGCGCGAGGTGCGCACCGGCATGGATCAGGTCACCAAGCCGTGGGGCACCGCGAGCGGGGAGGACGTCCCCGGCGTTCCGTTCGGCGGCAAGACGGGCACTGCGGAAACCGACGGCGGCGCGGGCCCGAACACCACGTGGTTCGTCGCGTACGCACCCTCGCAGCACCCCAGGATCGCCCTTGCGGTTTTCATGGAACGCTCGGGCGGATACGGCGCCAACACCGCCGCTCCGGTCGCGCGCCGCATCATCGCGGGTTTCTTCCACAAAAAACTACCGTTGTAAACGAATCCGGGTGAGCCTGCGGCGTTGCCAAGCGGCGACACAATGCGTAGCCGGCGCGCGCCCGGCGTGGTACAGCAGGGACGTGCGCATCCCGACCCTCGCGTTCATCTGCCTGACCGGAATCGGCTGGGGACTCGTCGCGCCCACGACGCGCCTCGCCTTCGCGCTCGACCCAGGCGTCCTCGACGGTGCGACGCTTACCGTCGCACGGGGCACGTGGACGGGACTCGCCTGGCTTCCGCTCTTCGCCGTTCTCGCCGCGCGCGAACGCCCCGCGCTCGACCGCGGAACGCTTCTGCGGCTGCTCGCTCTGGGAGCGATCTGGGGACCGGGCGTGATGGGACTCTTTGCCATCGCGACGCAGCGCACGGCGCTCGCGCACGTGGTCTTCAGCGTCGGACTGACGCCGGTCGTGGCAGGGCTCTTCTCGGTCCTCGCGTACGGCGGAACGATCGACCGCACGCGCCGCGTGAGCTTGGGGCTAGGAGTCATCGGGGTCGCGCTGCTAGGCTTCGAACGCGGCGGCGCGCACGCGACGCTCGGCGGCGACGCCGTCCTGCTCGCGTGGGTCGTCGCCTTCGGCGGCTATGCGACGGTCGCAGCGGGTGCGCTGCACCGCGTGTCCGCGTTGCTCGTGACGGCCTCCGCAAACGTTGTAGGCGGCGCACTTTTGGCCGCGACGGCGGTGCCGGCGCCTGCGGCCCGCCAGGCGATCGTTGCGGTCGCCGTGCATCCCGGGGTCGCGCTGCCGTTCTTTGGAAGCATCGTGTTTTTGGCTGGCTTCGTCGCGCCGCTGGCCTACGCGTACGCGCTCGGGCGCGCGCCGGTGTCCGTCGTCACCGGCGGCGCGCAGTACCTGTCGATTGCGACGGGCGTGACGGTCGCAATCGCGTGGTTCGGGGAACCGTTCGGCCCGCTGACGATTGCTGCCGGCATTCTGCTCGCCGCGAGCCTCGCGCTATCACTTTTGCCGGCTGCACCGCGCGCCGGCGCACCGCGCGTGACGGTCCCTCTCGCGCGCTAACGCGCGCAAGCCTTCTGCTCGGCGGCGCCGAAGATCGCGCGATGATCGCGCACCTGATTCGTCCGTCCGCCGGAGCCCTTCGTCTGCAGAGCGAGGGTGCGTTCGTCGCGCTCGCGCGCGCACGCGAGCTCGAAGCGCTCGGCCGCGACGTGATCCACCTCGGCATCGGCGAACCCGATTTTGCAACGCCGGCGCACATCAAAGCCGCCGCCGTCGATGCTCTCGCCCACGACGCGACACACTACACGCCGTCGGCGGGCATCGCTCCGTTGCGCGACGAGATCGCAGCGTACGCCGCGCGTTTTCGCGGCATGGCGCCGTTTACGCGCGACGAGGTCGTGGTGAGCCCCGGCCTCAAGCCCTTGATTTGGAACGTCATGACGGCGCTGCTGGACCCCGGCGACGAGGTCATCTACGCAGATCCCGCCTACCCGTCGTATGAATCGTGTTCCGCGTACCTCCAAGCGAACGCAGTGCCCATTGCGCTGCTCGAAGCGACCAACTTTCGGCTCGACCTCGATCTGCTCGCCGCGAAGATGTCGGCGCGCACGAAGCTGCTCGTGCTCAATTCGCCGCATAATCCCACGGGCGGCGTCCTCACGCGCGGCGATCTCGAAACCATCGCCGACCTCGCGCTACGCCACGACGTCACCGTCGTCTCCGATGAAATCTACAGCCGCAACATCTACGACGGCGAGTTCGTTTCGATCGCAACGCTCGACGGCATGCGCGAGCGCACGATCATCCTCGATGGATTCTCGAAAGCCTACGCGATGACGGGTTGGCGCCTGGGCTACGGGATCATGCCCGCGCCGATTGCAAAGACCGTCGCCCTGGTCGGGCAGAACACGTACTCGTGCACGGCGTCGTTCGTTCAAGAAGCCGGCATCGCAGCGCTGCATGGCCCGGATGAACCCGTGCGCGCGATGGTCGCCGAGTTCCGCAAGCGGCGCGATGCGCTCGTCGCGGGCCTGCGTACGCTGCCCGGCATCACCTGTAAGGTTCCCGACGGCGCCTTTTACGCGTTTCCCAACGTCGGCGCGATCACGCGCGACGATCGCAAACTCGCGTCGTTTCTGCTCGAAGAAGCGCTCGTCGCGGTCCTCGGCGGTTCGTGCTTCGGCAACGCCGGCCGCGGGTATCTGCGGTTCTCGTACGCGAATTCGCTCGCCAAGATCGCGCAGGCGATCGAGCGCATGCGCGCCGTCCTACCGCACTTCGTTGACTCTTAGCCCAGCTTCATCGCCGCCTTGACGTCGGCGAGCGTCGTGCGCGCGACGGTGCGCGCGCGTTCGGCGCCGTCGGCGAGAATCGCCGGCACGCGCGCGGGGTTGATGCCGGCGCGGCGTTCGCGGACCGCAGCGACCGACGTGTTGAGCCGCTCGGCGAGTTCGCTCTTGCAGTCGACGCAGCCGAGCGCTCCCGAGCGGCAGGTCTCGGCGATCGCATCGACACGCGCTTCGTTGACGATCGCGTGCAGCTTGAACACCGGACAAATTTCCGGCCGGCCCGGATCATGCCGCCGTACTTTGAGGGGGTCCGTGATCATCGCGCGGACCTTTTTGGTCGTCGTCGCTGCGTCGTCGGCGATGTCGATCGCGTTGCCGTAGGACTTGGACATCTTGCGGTTGTCGGTGCCGGGCACGTCGGGGAATTCCGAGAGCGTCGCCTGGGGTTCGACGAGCGTCGGTCCGTAGAGATGGTTGAAGCGGCGCACGATTTCGCGGCCGGCTTCGAGGTGGGAGAGCTGGTCTTTGCCGACCGGAACCGCATCGGCACGCACGATGGCGATATCGACCAGCTGCATCAGCGGATAGCCGAGGAATCCGTAGGTCGCAACGTCGGGGCCGAGCGCAGCGATTTGGTCCTTAAATGTCGGCACGCGCTGCAGCCAGGTGACCGGGACGACCATCGAAAGCAACAGGTGCATCTCGGCGATCTCGGGTACGTGCGACTGCACGTAGAGTGCCGCACGCGCCGGGTCGATGCCGACCGCGAGCCAGTCGCGCACCATCTCGACGACGTTGCCTTCGATTGCGTCCGTGCGCGCGTACGCCGTCGTTAAGGCGTGATAATCGGCGACCTCGAAGAACGCCTCGTCGCGCTGCGAGAGCGCGATCCACTGCGAGAGTGCCCCGAAGAGGTGTCCGAGGTGCAAGCGCCCCGACGGACGCATCCCCGACATGATGCGGCGCGGGCGCAACGGCTCGATGTTCTGCACGTGTAGTCCTTGGCTCGGCGGTCGACGCACCTTTGTGTGCGGCTCGCGCGCTCCCTGCCGCAGCGACGGCAAAGCCGATTACTTTAGTACTTTAGTATGCAACGCGCATGCCCGCAACCTCGACCGCGTGCACGAAGCGGTCGCGCACGAAGGTCCGGGCCGCTTCGATCGCCTGGGGCAACGAGTCGCCGCGCGCAAGTGAGACCGCCAGGGCGCAGGCGAGCAGACAGCCCGTACCACGCAGCGAACCCGCCAACCGCGGTGCTGCGAACCGCCGTTCCCCACCGGCCCAGATGAGAACGTCGACCGGTTCGGCCGCAAGGTGGCCGCCGGTCACGAGCACCGCCGCGGCGCCGCTTGCGCGGAGCACGCGTCCGGCGGCGGCCATCGCATCGGGCGTCGCCGGCACCGCGACTCCGGTCAAGCGGGCAATCTCGGCCAGGTTCGGCGTCACCACAGTCGCGAGCGGCACGAGGTCGCTAACGAGCGAGGCCAGCGTGGCGTCGTCGGCAAATGTGCCGCCGCCCGACGGACCGAGCACGGGATCGTAGACGACTGGGCCGCGCGTCCGGGGGCCGGATTCGCGCAGCCACGCGGCGACCGCAGCAACCGAGGGTGGGTCCAGCAGCGCGCCGATCCGAACGGCCGCGATTTCGGCATCGGCGAGCGCGTCCAGCTGTGCCGCGATCAGGCCCGGGGCGATCGGCGCGGCGGCGCGTAAGCCGGCGCGGTCCTGGGCGGTCACGCCGGCAACGACGCTCAACGGACGGGCGCCGCAGGCCGCGAGCGCGCGGACGTCCAGCCCGAGCCCCGCGACGTTCCAGGGTTCGGTTGCCCCGATGGACACGACCACCGGCGTCAGCACGCGGATCGCCAAGCGGCTTGCAGGCTGCGCGTCGCCGCTTCAGGATCGGCGGCCGTTGCGACGGCAGAAATCACGGCCGCCATGCGCGCGCCGGTTCTTGCCACCGCCGCGATATTGTGGGCGCAGATCCCGCCGACAGCGACGACCGGAATGCCGACCGCCGCGACCACGGCGCTCAGGCCCGCGACGCCGATCGCCCTACCGGCGTCGGCCTTAGTTTCCGTCGCGGCAAAGGGTCCTGTGCCCACGTAATCGGCACCGGCACGTTCGGCAGCGCGTGCTTCGGCGGGCGTCCCACACGAAATGCCCAAGAGCCGTGGCCCAAGTTGCTCCCGGACGGCGGCGAGCTCCAGCCCGGCGAGATCCTCCTGGCCAGCATGCCAACCATCGGCCTCGAGCGCCGCGACGAGGTCGTCGTTGACGATCAGCCGGGCCCCCGCGGTGCGGGTCCGGTCAAGCATCGCCCCCAAGAGCCCGCGATCGATACCGTCTTTCGCTCGCAGCTGCACGACAGACACGCCCGCGCGCAGTGCGGCCTCGAGCAGCGCGAGCGGCGCGCGCGTTACGGCGGGATCGACGATGACATACACGCCGCTCGGCATGCCACGCTCGGCCGCGTTCACACGTGAAAAACGAGGAGCGTCGTCACCGGACCATCCTCGCCTTTCGGGTCTCGCTGAGGCTTACGGAACGCCGCTCGTCACGAGCACCGTCTTCGTGCCGACGACGCCGTCGCCGACGTGCGTCGCCACAATGACCAGGCAGTACGGCGGCGTGACGCCGGCGACCGCGGCGACGTAGACCGTTCGCGCGGGCTGCCCGGCGGGAAGGACCGAGTAGCCACGAACGACTGCCGTCGGCCCGATGTTGGTCGGATCTTGCAGGTAGATCGGAACGGCCGGCGTTCCGCCCGTCCCCGGCCGCTGGGTCGGACACGGTTTTGCGGCGGACGGGCTCGGTCCGACAGTGTAGCTTGCGACCGAGAACGGGTCCGTCGCCGGATCGACGAAGCGGCCGGCCCAGGTAAAGGCAGCGTCGGGAACGATGACCGCTGCCGGGCCCGTTCCCTTTTGGCCGACCGCGTTGATCTGCAGCGGCGCGGTGCCGCCGGGGGTGACGAAGAAGTCGTTGGTTTGCGCTGAACTGCCGGTCAAGACGACGTTGTCGATCGAATTGTTGCCGCTGGTGCTGGAGAAGCCGTAACCGCCGGACGACCCGCAGGCCGTCAAAAGGCCGAGGCCGCACGCGGCAAACACCGAGAGGGCGAGACGACGCATAGAAAACTCCCGTTGGACACGAGAAAAATCTCGGCGGACTTCTGAAAGTTTCACCGCCGATTACGTGCGGCGAGTTGGCGTCGTTGTCGCCGGTCTCCTTGTCGGCTGTCGCCTCCGGCCGGCCGCTCCACTCGGTTGCGCGCCACGCGTTGCCATCGCAAAAAACGCGGACGGCACACCGCTTGGTTCGAACGCTCTTAGGGCCGAGGCGCGGCGTCGAACGCCGGTACGGCAAGTTCGAACGGCGCGTCGGCACCGTCGGTGAGGTTGGGCGCAAACGTAATCGCCAAGTGGCGCGGGGCGAAGCGGTCGGCGGTTGGGAAGGTCAGCGCTCCGGTGTATTGCGCGCTCGGCGCCAGCCGGAGTCCTTCGAAGAGCGTTTTATCGGTAAGGCCGGGGATTTTCGTCGCGATGGGCACGTACGCGCGACCGCCGTCATCGCGCAGAACGCTGCGTCCGTACGGAATCAGCGTGACGGTTTGGCTGCCGTAATTTGCGAAGGTCACGACGAGCTCGACGCGTCCGGTAAAAAACGATAGTTTGCGAACCGTAGCGCGCAGACCGTCCTTTTCGCCGGAAGCGTTGGCAGGAAGGCTGGCGTGCCAGGGGTGGTACGGGTCCTTCACGGCGGGGCCGGCCGGTCCGGCGACGATGCCGTAACGCACGTTCGCATCGAAGCTCGCTGACGTTTGATGCGCGTGGTCGAAGAAACGGAGGTGCTCGCGCACGACTGCGACCGTTCCGGCGGCGGGGACCGTCGTGGACCCGAGCACCTGAAACGTGCCTATTCGGAGCCGGTCGGCTTCGTACGCCGAGGCCAGATTGCCCGGCGACCCGAAATAGCGGCGTTGCGCGGGCGAGAGTAAGGCAAACGCGGCGGCATACTGCTGGTGTTGCAGCGCCGTGAGATAACGCACGAGGACGGCTCGCTGCGGCGCGGAGAGCGCGGCGCCCGCAGCCAGGGGCGATGCCGCGAGCGCGCACGCCGAGCCCAGGGCCAACCAGCATGCAGCGCGCCGGAGCAAACCGGCGGGGCTCGTCACGCGGGTCCTAGGAGCACATCGACGAGCCGGGCGAGATCCGTTTCGTCGCCATAGCGGATCTCGAGGCGCCCACCCGTCGGTCCGGGAACGAGCGACACGGGCGCCCCGAGCGCATAGCGCAGGCGCTGCTCGACGGCGGCATGGTCCGCCGTTTTGGGTGCGGCGGGCTGACCCGCCGCCTGGACCGGACGATGGCGGCCGAGCCGCTCGATGTCGCGCACCGTGAGCCCCTCGCGCTCGACGCGCACCGCGATTGCCTCTCGGCGCTCGGCCGGCAACGCCAAGAGGGCCCGGGCATGGCCGACGGAGAGGGCTCCCGCCCGAAGCCGCGCCTTCAGCGAGTCCGGTAAACTCAGGAGGCGCAGCGCGTTCGTAATCGCGGGCCGGCTCTTGCCGAGGCGCTCGGCAAGCCGTTCTTGTGTGAAACCATACTCATCGAGGAGGTGCTGGAAGCCCATCGCTTCCTCCAGCGGGTCGAGGTCTTGGCGCTGCAGATTTTCGACCACTGCCACTTCGAGGCTCGTCCGGTCATCCGCCTCGCGAACGATCGCCGGAATCGTCAGCAAGCGCGCGGCCGACGCGGCTCTCCAACGTCGCTCGCCGGCGATCAATTCGAACGCGGCGGCGCCATCCCGCGCGGACAGCGGGCGCACGATGATGGGCACCAGCACGCCAAGTTCGGCTATCGAACGGGCCAGCTCGCCGAGCGCGTCAGGTTCGAACGTCGTGCGCGGCTGCTGCGGGTTGGGACGGATCGAGCCGAGCGGAATTTCTTGTAAGCCCGCAGGCGCGGGGCGCTCGGCTCCAAGCAGCGCCTCGAGGCCGCGACCGAGACCGCGTTTGGGAGCGCTCATTGCGACTCGACCTCGCGCGCCAAAGCGATGTAGGCCTGCGCGCCGCGGCTCTTGACGTCGAACAAGATCACGGGCTTTCCGTAAGAGGGCGCCTCGGAGAGGCGAATATTCCGTGGAATCTGCGTACGGAACACGTGATTCGGGAAGTGCGCGTTGACTTCGTCGAGCACTTCGGTTGCCAGCCGTGTCCGACCGTCGTACATCGTCACGAGGACTCCTGTGATTCGCAGGGCAGGATTGAGGGCGTCGCGGATCCGGTCGACGAGTTTGGTTAGCTGCGAGAGGCCCTCGAGCGCATAGTATTCGGCTTGCACGGGGATGAGCACTTCGGTGGCGGCGGTGAGCGCGTTGAGCGTCAGCAGCCCGAGCGACGGCGGACAATCGATAAAGACGTAATCGTACGCGAGGCGCACGGCTTCGAGGGCGCGCCGCAACCGGGTCTCGCGCGCAAGCGCCGCCACGAGCTCGATCTCGGCGCCCGCGAGATTGATGGTCGCGGGGACCACACTGAGGCCCGGCAGTGCGGTTGGTCGCGTGGCGGCCGCAACGGGCGTGTCGGCCAGGAGTACGCCGTAGACATCGTCCTCGACCTCACGTTTGTCGATGCCGAGGCCACTGGTGGTATTGCCCTGGGGATCGATGTCGACGAGCAACACACGCCGGCCGAGCACTGCCAGCGATGCGCCGAGGTTGACGGTCGTCGTGCTCTTCCCTACGCCGCCCTTTTGATTGACGACCGCGATGATCCGCGCCGGCCGCGCGGAATCACCGGATGTTTCACGTGAAACCTGTTCGATGGTGCCCCAATGCGACCCGGCGCCGACGAACGGTCGCGCTCCGCTCGTTACGAAGCCGTGCTCCGGTCCCCTGCCCCGCGCGCGCTGGCGTCGGGCGCCGCCGGTTTCTTGGGGCTCGGGACCGAACCTCGTCAGCCCCAGCTGGTGCGGGAGGCAAGTTTGCGGGCGTCGCGGCGTTTCACGTGAAACCCCGCCCACAAGAGCGGTTTGTGCTCCCGGAAGTGCCGTGGTTTCGAGCGTTATCGACTCGGGCGGCTAGCTAGAGCGCCGCGCAGAAATCTCGCAAGAACTCAAGTAAAAACGACCGGTCGTTCCGAGCGGGGTCATCGGTAACGGCCTCCAAAGCTGCTTGCAGGACGATCCCGACCTCGGGGCCGCCACGCGACCCCGGCGGCAGCCGTCCTGCAGCCACGAGGGCCGCGATGGCGTCCGCCCCGCCGACCGCAAGATCGCGTACGCCAAGGGGAGGCCGCTCCGCGACGACCGCCCGAACGCGCTCCTCGAACCACTTGTTTTCGTCACCGCGTTTCGGAAGGCCGCTGCCGACGATATCGGCCGCCCGAAGCGCAAATTGCCGGTCGAGCGCTGCCACGCCGATCCGGCGGACGAAGCGCCGCAGCGATTTCGCTTCGAGCGACGGGTCGGCGGCATACATGTGATGCTTCACGAGCGACCGTACGTCGCCGACGACCTCGCTCGAGAAACGCAACCGTTCCAGCACCGCGGCCGCGACATCCGCCCCCAGGGTGTCGTGGCCGTAAAAATGCGTCCCGGACGCATCGACGGTGCGGGTTTGCGGCTTGGCAACGTCGTGGAGCAGCGCTGCCAGCCGCAGCACCAGGTCGCCCGGCGCGGTCGCATCGAGCGTTGCGAGGGCGTGCCGGTAGACGTCGTAGGCGTGGTAGACGTTCTGCGGCACGTCGATCCCGGCGGCGACTTCCGGCAGGAGGCGATCGAGCAGGCCGCCCTTCCGCATGAACTCGACCCCACGGGCCGGCTGCGCGGCATTCGTCAAAAACTTTTCCAGTTCGTCGCGGACGCGCTCGGCGGAGACCGTCTCGACCAGCGAAGCCGCCGCGCGCATCGCCCCGAGCGTCGCCTCGGAAATCGTAAAATCGAACCGCGCGGCGAACTGGCACGCGCGCAGCATGCGAAGCGGGTCCTCGACGAACGCCTCCGGGCGCAAGAGGTCGACCCGGCGCAGCCGGATATCGGCAACGCCTCCGTACGGATCGACGAGCGATCCATGCGGCAACGCGCGCGCCAGCATGTTCATCCGGAAATCCCGGCGGGCCAAGTCCTCGACGAGCGGTACGTCCGCTCCCCATTCGACGACGAAGTCGCGGTGGCCGGCCCCGGTCGACCGCTCGCGCCGAGGTAACGCGACGTCCACCGTGCGGTCGCCGATCGTCGCCTTCACGACGGCAAACGACGCGCCCACGACGTCGGCCCGACCAAGGCGGCGCAGGCGGGCGACCAAATCGTCCAGTTCGACGCCGACGGCGACGTAGTCGAGGTCCTTGGCCGGATACGCCACGCCGTCGAGCTCCGCCCGAACTTCGTCGCGCACGCGACCGCCGACGGCATACAGCGAACCCGGCGGCAGGGCGGCGGCGAGCCGCTCGTCCAGCTCGAGGACGTCAGGCATGCCTAGGCGCTTCGGGATCGCACAGCGGCCGTTTGGCGGGCACGCCCGCGCGGCGCGGAAAACGCGGGCCGGTCGGCGCAAGCTTATGCACGATCAGCAGCCGGCGTCCGCCCGGAACGTCGGGCCGACGCTCGATGACACCCTCCTCGACGACCTCGTACTCGCCGGCAACCGCGGCTCCAAGCACGAGCGCCGCATCGCCAGCGGCAGCCCGCTGGACCGGCGTCAGCCCTCCCCGCTGCAAAAGCGCCACGCCCCCCACCCGCAGTAATGGGATCGTGAGCTCGAGGACCGTGGAGACGCCGCCGACCGCACGGGCGGTTGCCGAGGCGAACCGTTCGCGAAAGGCGGGGTCGCGCCCAACATTCTCGGCTCGAGCGCAAATGACCTCGACGGGCAGCGCGAGCTCGTCCGCGACGGCGCGCAGAAAAGCCGCCTTCTTGGCGACGGACTCGATCAACGTCGTCGCAGCGCCGGTCGCGATCGCGAGCGGAATGCCCGGGAAGCCGCCGCCGCTCCCTACGTCGACGAGCGGCTCGCGCACGTACGGCACGAGTCCCAGAGAATCGCGGACGTGTTCGACAACGCTCGCGGGGTCGCGCGCCGCCGTCAGATTGGTCGCCGCGTTGCGTTCGAGGAGCCGCGCGACGTAACGCTCGAGCGCGGCGCGCACGCCCTCGTCGCCCGTCGTGACGGCGACCGCGCGCGCGATCTCGGCCATCGCGGTCACGGTGCGGTAAGGGCGGTCGCCGGCGCGGCACGCGCGCGATGCAACGCGACGCCTAAGATCGCGACGTCGGCGGGCGAGATGCCCGCGAGTCGCCCCGCCGCCCCGAGCGACCGGGGCCGAAAGCGCGCGAACTTCTCACGCGCTTCGCGCGAGAGCGCCGCAACCGCGTCGAAAGCGAAGTCGCCCGGCACGGGCGTCTCTTCCGCGCGAGCGGCGCGAGCGATGGCCGTCTCCTGGCGCTTCACGTAGCCGGCGAGTTTGATTTCGACGGCAACGCGCTCGCGAATCTCGGCCTCGCCCGGCAAGAACTCGGCGACGTCGGCCGCGGCGACCTCGGGGCGGCGCAAGCACTCCGCAACACTCCCCTCCGGCGTGCGCGTAGCGTGCGCTCGCGCGATCCCGCGCGCGAGCGCAGCGCGGCGCTCGCAAAACGCGGCGTACGCGTCGGGAGGCAGCAAGCCGAGCTCGTACCCGAGTTGCGAGAGCCGCAGGTCGGCATTGTCGTGGCGCAAGACGACGCGGTGCTCCGCGCGGGAGCTGAGCATGCGGTACGGCTCGTCGACGCCGCGCGTCACGAGGTCATCGATGAGGACGCCGATGTACGCGTCGCCGCGCCCCAGCGTCAGCGGCGCCTCACCGCGTGCGGCGCGCGCCGCATTGAGACCGGCGATAAGTCCTTGCGCGGCGGCTTCCTCGTAGCCCGACGTCCCGTTGAGTTGTCCGCAGTGATAAAGGCCCGCGACGCGCCGCGTTTCCAGTGACGGGAAGAGTTCGGTCGGCGGCACGTAATCGTATTCCACCGCGTAGCCGGGCCGCAGCATTCGCGAAGCTTCAAAACCCGGCAACGTGTGCAGCATCGCGAGTTGCACGTCCTCGGGCAGGGACGTCGAGAAGCCGCCGACGTACAGCGAATTCGATGCCCATCCTTCGGGCTCGACGAAGATGAGGTGCGAGGGGTTGTGCGAAAACTTTATGACTTTATCTTCGATGGACGGACAGTAGCGCGGGCCGATGCCGGCGATGAGGGCGAGGCCGTAGAGCGGCGAGCGGTGCAAGTTGTCGCGCACCAGTGCGTGCGTCGCGTCGCTCGTCGCGACCACATGGCACGGCAACTGCGGCCCAGCGAACGCGGCGGGACTGCGGTACGAGAAAACGAGCGGTGTGGGGCTCGGCTCCTGCACGCGCATGCGCGAGAAATCGACGCTTTCGGCGGCCACGCGCGGCGGTGTTCCGGTTTTCAAGCGCCCGGTCGGAAAACCCAAACGGCGCAGTGCGTGGGAGAGTTCGAGCGCCGGCGGTTCGCCGGCGCGACCGGCGGGCTGCGAGAATTCGCCGCGAAAGATCGTGCCGCCCAGAAACGTGCCCGTCGCGAGTACGACGCGGCGCGCGAAGAAACGCCGGCCGTCGCTCGTGACGACTCCGCGTATTGCGCCGCCTTCGACGATGAGGTCGTCGACGAGCCCTTGCACGATCGTTAAGTGCCGTAGCGATTGCAGGAGCGCGCTCGCTTCGGCAACGTAGCGTTCCTTGTCCGCCTGCGCGCGCAACGCACGGACCGCCGGGCCCTTGGATTCGTTGAGGAAACGCACGTGGAGCGACGCGCGGTCGATGATGCGCGCCATCGCGCCGCCCAGCGCGTCGATCTCGCGCACCAGCTGTCCCTTAGCGCTGCCGCCGACGGATGGGTTGCAGGCAAGCGTGCAGATGCGTTGCGGGTCGCCCGTGACGAGCAGCGTTGCGACGCCGAGCATGGCGGCCGCGTGCGCCGCCTCGACGCCCGCGTGTCCGCCGCCGACGACGATGACGTCCGCGTCGCCCGGCCGGTCGCCCATCCCGCTCGATCCTAGCACGCGCGGCACAACGTGTGGTCGGCTCATTTGCCGATGCAAAAACGCGCGAAGATGCCGTCGAGCAGCGTTTCACTCGCGTCCCGGCCGGTCAGTTCGGCGAGCGCGGCACGAGCGTGCATGAGATCGCCCACGGTCAAATCGACCGGCTCGCCTCCCGCGAGCGTCGCACCGACTCTTTCTAGCGCCCGGCGCGCTTCGAGCACGGCGTCCCCCTGGCGCGCGGTGCCCAAATGCGGGCGTGCGAGATCGATGCGGTCGGCGCCGGCTGCGAGGCGCAGCGCCGCGCGGACCGCCTCGACGTCGGCCGGGCGGTGCGCGCTGCCGAGCAGGGCCTGGGCTTCCGCGGGAACCCGTGCGTCGTAGCCCGCCCGTCCGAGGTCGGACTTATTGAAGCAGACGACGCGCTCCCGGCCGCGCGTTTGCGCAAGAACGGCGCGCGCTTGGGCGTCCAGGGACACCGCGCCATCGACGACGACGAGCAGCACCGTCGCCTCCGCGAGCGCCGCCCGCGCCCGCGCGATGCCCGCCGCCTCGAGGTCGCCGCAGGACTCCCGCAGCCCGGCCGTGTCGATGAGCCGCGCGTTCTGGCCGCCGCCGAGCGCAACGGTCTCCTCGATCGTGTCGCGCGTCGTCCCGGCGTGCGCCGACACGAGAGCGCGGTCGATGCCGAGCAGCGCGTTGAGAAGCGAGGACTTTCCGGCATTGGGCGGCCCGACGATCGCGACGGAGAGCCCCTCGCGCAATCGCCCTCCGGCCTCCCACGTCGCCGCGAGCGCGGCCAGGGTCGCATCGACCCGGGCGATCCGCGTCGCGAGTTCCGCCGCGTCGGGCGCGGCGACTTCATCGGGAAAATCGAGTGCCGCACCGAGTTCCTCGACCACGCCATCCAGGGCCGCACGGGCACGGTCGACCTCGCGTGCTAGGCCGCCGGAAAGGCGAGCCGCCGCGGCGCGGGCGCTGCTGCGGCTCTCGGCGGCGATGAGATCGGCCACCGCTTCGGCGGCGCTCAGATCGAGTTTCCCGGCGAGGAACGCCCGGCGCGTGAACTCGCCTGGAGTCGCCAACCGTGCGCCTGTCGCCAGAACCGCGAGCAGCACGTCGCGCGCGACGGCGGGTGAGCCGTGAACGTGTAACTCCAGAACGTCCTCGCCCGTGTAGCTCGCCGGCCCCGCAAAGTAGAGCCCCAGACCTCGGTCGAGCGTCGTCCCGTCGGCGTCGACGACCCGGCCGTAGGTGGCGACGCGCGGCACGAGCGGCTCGGGCGTCGGAAAGACACGCCGCGCGACCTCCAAAACGGCCGGGCCGCTGGCTCGAATGACCGCCACGGCACCGCGCCCGGGCGGGGTCGCGATTGCAGCGACGGTCTCGCGGTCCAGGCCTTCCGCCGTAAGAGCGCTCCTACGCGGGGCGGGGAATGACGACGACCCGGCGCTCGGGCTCGACGCCGCTCGATTCGGTGGCAACGAACGGATTGTCCGCGAGCGCGAGATGAATGACCTTGCGTTCCGAGGGCAACATCGGCTCGAGCGACACCGGCCGCTTCTCGCGAATCGCGCGCTCCAAGGTCTGCAGCGCGAGCCCCTTGAGCAAGTCCGCGCGGCGCGCGCGATAGCCCTCGGCGTCTATGGTGAAATAGTGACGGTCTTTTTTGACGCCGCCATTGACGATGTTGTTGAAGATCAAGTTGAGCGCTTCGAGCGTGTGTCCGTGGCGGCCGATGAGGTTCGCAAGGTCGGGTCCGTCGACTTCGAGGTACTCGCCCTCCGTGCGCGCGTAGTAGCGCACGCGCGCGCCGCTGATGCCCATTCGCTGCAAGATCTGCTCGAGCAACTCGCGCGCCGGCGCGACCGCGGGCGGTTCCGGCATGGAAGGGGTCCGCGGGCGCGGTGCGACGGCGTCGAAATCGCGGCGCGGCGGGCGGCGCTCACCGGCCGGCGCGCCGGAGGGACTGGGCCCGCGACGCGGGGCGCGACCGGCCCGACGGCGCTGTCCGAAGCCGGGCGAGTCGCTCGAGTCGCCGCTAGGGGGCTCGTTACTCATAAGATCTCCTCTGTGCCGCAGTCTAGCGGCGCGAACTGCGGCGGCGCCGGGCCGCGCGGGAACCTCCCGCCGACGGCAGCGCAGCGGCCATGCCGTTGGTCGAGACGGCTTTTGCCACGCCGTTCCCGGCGGGTGGCGGCAGCGCTCGCTCGGCGGCGGCTTCGGGATGCGGTCCGACTGCGGCGGGGTTCCGGTGGTACTTGTTGATGAGATAGAGCTGCTGGGCCATCGTAAAGACGTTGAACGACAGCCAATAGATGATGAGTGCAGACGGCCACGCGTAACGGAAGCCGAGATAGCCGACCATCACGGGCGAAATGAAGGCCATGATCTTCTGCTGTTGCGCCTGCGCGGGGTCCATCGCCGGGCTCGTGAAGCGCACGCTGAAATACATCGACACGACGTACGCGGCGAGCAGGACGTAATCGGGCATCGCCAGATTCGCCGCCAGGACGTGGCTCGGGGACGACTTGGCGAAGGAGCTGCCGATCCAGAGCCACGATTGGCTTGCAAAGAGATCCTTATCGCTGATGACCGCCCAGTAGAGGCTGATGAGGATCGGCATCTGCAGCAGGATCGGCGCGCAGCCTGCCAGGGGATTAGCGCCCGTTTCTTTATAGAGCGCCATCGTCTCTGTGTTGAGCTTCTCTTTGTCGGTTTTGTATTTGGCCTGCAGTGCTTTGATCTTCGGGGCGATCTGCTGCGTCTTGAGCATCGCCTTGAACTGCATCGTGTTGAGCGGCCAAAAGACGCCCTTGACGATCGCCGCGAGGATAATGAGGCTCCAGCCGTAGTTGCGGACGACACCGTAGATCGTCGTCAGGACGGTGTGTAGCAGATCGACGACGGGTTGAATCGGGTTGAACGCGAGCAGCGCCGCGAACGGGAACTCCACAGGGATGCCTTTCCGGAGGGTGCCCTACGGGACGAAGTCGACGCCGCCGGGGTTCCAGGGGTTGCAACGCGCGATGCGCCGGATTGCGAGCCATACGCCGCGCAACGCTCCATGTTTCAACACGGCGTCCTTGGCGTACTGCGAACAGGATGGATGGAAGCGGCAAGTCGGGCCGAGTAGCGGCGAGATTACCCGCTGATAGAGAACGATCGGCAGCACGAGAGCCTGCCGGAGGATCACGGGTCGGCGGCGAGTCTGCGCACTGCGGCGGCAAGATCGGCGGCGAGCCGCTCGAAGGGCGCCGACGCAGCGGCGGGTCTGAGAACGAAGAGCAAGCGAAGATCGCGGCCCGGCGGCCCTAGGGCATCGAGCGCGCCGCGGACTCGGCGTCGAATCAAATTACGGACCACGGCCCCGCCGACCGCCTTCGTAGCTGAGATGCAGACTTTGGTCTCGCTGCCCGCAGCCGGCAGAGCATAAGCGCTCAGCGTCGTTGTGCCGGCCTGGCGTCCGCGGCGACGCACGAACGCAATTTCTCCGGAGCGCCGCAGCCGCCGATACCACCGCACGGAGACCCCTCCGGCTAGACGGTCAGACGCTTGCGGCCCTTTTTACGGCGCGCTGCCAGGACCTTGCGGCCGTTTTTGGTGCTCATGCGTTCCATGAAGCCGTGCACGCGTTTGCGACGCCGATTATGCGGTTGGAAAGTGCGTTTCACGTTCTTCTCTGTTCCCTACAAGTGAGACGGCGGAGGCTTCCCACAAGGAAAAGGCGCCGTCACGAGACCCCCAGTATAGCGACCCCAGGTCTACTCCGTCAACCGCTACCCGCAGAGGTTCTGAGAACGCTTCCCACGTTGTCCACACCTGTGAATGCTTCTGTGGAGACGCAAGGGCGCCGCGGACCGCAATCCGTGTCGCGACGCCTTTTTTTCGCAGGAAACCGGCTGTGGACTCCAACCCCTCGGCGGCGCACAAACGCCCATTTTACCGACGTCTAACCGATCGAAAACCGCTGTGCATAAGTGCATAAGTCCGTGGAAATTTTCCAGAGGATTCGCGGTCCCGCACTCCAATCCACCGACCTCATTCTTGGGGAAACGTCTAGACGTCTGCGGGCGTCGATGTCCCATGAAATAATGCTAAGGCGGTCAAGTGATGTCTCTGGCGCTCGATCAATTGGGCATCTCGAACGAGCTTTGGAATGCGGCGCTGGCGTCGTTGGAACGCAAGTACTCGAAGCCGATCTTCGAGATGTGGCTCAAGCCGATCCGTCCCATCGCGATGAGTGACGCCGAGATCGTGCTTTCCGTGCAATCGCCCTTCGCACGGGACTGGGTCGAGAACCGCCTCAAGGGCGACATCTCCGAAGTGCTCACGGAGCTGCTCGGTGCGACGCTCGCGCTGCGTTTCGTCGTCGCACCGGAGGCCGCTCCGGTCGCCCCGGCGGCCCCCGCTGCAGCCGATCGCCCGGTTGCCTTGCGTGCATCGCTCAACGAAGACATCCGCCACGGCAACCTCAACCCGCGCTACAGCTTCGATGGGTTTGTGGTCGGCAATTCCAACCGGTTTGCCCATGCGGCCTCGCAAGCCGTCGCCGAAGCGCCGGCGCGCGCCTACAATCCACTCTTTCTCTACGGCGGCGTCGGCCTGGGCAAGACGCATCTCATGCACGCGATCGGACACCGCGTACTGGGCGCCAGCCCGGGTGCCAACGTCGTGTACGTCTCGAGTGAAAAGTTTACCAACGAATTCATCATCGCCATCAAGAACAATCAAACGGTCGAGTTCAGAAACAAGTATCGCCACGTCGACGTGCTCCTCATCGACGACATTCAGTTTCTCGAAGGCAAAGAACAAACCCAAGAGGAGTTCTTCCACACCTTCAATTCGTTGCACGAAGCCCAACGGCAAGTCGTGATCTCGAGCGATCGGCCGCCCAAAGAAATTCAGACCCTCGAGTCGCGGCTGCGCTCGCGTTTCGAGTGGGGACTCCTCACCGATATGCAGCCGCCCGACCTCGAGACGCGAGAGGCGATCCTGCGCAAGAAGGCGGAGCTGGAAAAGATCCCGGTGCCCGACGACGTCACGTCGTTCATCGCGAAGGTCATTCCGTCCAACATCCGCGAGCTCGAGGGCGCACTCATCCGCGTCGTCGCCTTCGCATCGCTGACCAAATCGCCGATCACGGCGGACCTCGCGGCGGAAGTGCTCAAGAACGTCGTGGCGACGACACCGGCTCGGCGAATCACGATCGCGCTCATCAAAGATCGTATCGCCAAAGCGCATGGACTCACGGTTAAGGAGATGGACCACCACCGGCGCGATCAGCGGCTGGCCGCGCCCCGCCAAATCGCGATGTATATCGCAACCGAGCTCACCGACAATTCCCTGCCGCACATCGCGCGCGAGTTCGCTAAGAAAGACCACACCACGGTCATGTACGCGCGCGACAAGGTCAAGAATCAGATGAGCATCGACGAAGCGTACCGCAACAAAGTCCGCGCACTGATGGCGCTCTGCCAGAACGACTGAACGCTATCCTCCGAGGATGTTCAGCCTTTGGAACAGGGCGGTGTCCCGGACGTGCATAACTCGGACTCGCGCGAGCGCCGGCTAACATGTGTAGAGCGCAGGTTCGGGCATGCACACCTTATCCCGACGGCAAACCCGCATAGCGCGGACTTTCGCGCCGTTCTCCGCAGATTACACCGCATTACTACTAGTACGACGATCTTTTCTATTCTTTACGGAGCGGATGGGTCGGGGCGCCAGGAGTGGATTTCGTGAAGTTCAGCTGTAGCACCAAAGATATCGCCTCTGCGGTCGGCGCCGCGAGCAAAGTCGTCAACGCGCACACGACGGTCCCGATCCTCTCCAACGTGTTGCTCACGGCCGGCGACGACTCCATTCGCGTGCGCGCGACCGATCTGGAACTCACGCTCGAACAGGTCTTTCCGGCTCAGATTTGGGAGCCCGGCAGCGTGACCGTGCCCGCGAAACTTTTTAGCGGCTATCTCGGCAATCTGCCGGCGGGGATCGTCGAACTCGCCGGGACGCCGACGCGCGCGAGCGTCAAGTGGGAAAAATCCAACTACGATTTTCACGCGCTGCCGCCGGACGAATACCCGCCTTTGCCGTCGTCGCAAAAGGGCACGTCGTTCGGCATCGACGCACGTCGTTTTCGCGAAGGCGTGAGCGCGACGATTTTCGCGGCCTCGAGCGAAGAGGCGCGCGGTGCCGTGTTGATGGGAACCTTGCTCGAACTTGCGGGCGACCGGCTCACGATGGTCGCGACGGACGGCTATCGTCTTGCGAAATGGGAAACGGCGCTCGCGCGTGGGCTCGACGACGGCGGCAGCGCAAAATTCATCGTTCCATCGCGCGCGCTCGCGGAGGCCGCGCGCAATCTCGGTAGCGGCGAGACGATCGAAGTAAGTGCCCTCGGACCGTCCGGTAATCAGCTGGCCTTCGCGGCGCAGAATGCCTCGATCGTCGTGCGGCTCGTCGACGGGCAGTACCCCAATTACGCGCAGGTCATCCCGGCATCGTTCGACCGCAGCGTGACCGCGAACACGAGCGCGCTGATCGCCGGGCTACGGCGCGCAGAACTCGTCGCCGGCGACCGCGCGAGCATGGTGAAGATGAGCGTCTCGAACGCTCGGCTCATCATCACCGCCAATTCCGATACGACGGGAAACGCCTACGAAGAACTCGATGTCGAGCAGACCGGTGACGATCTCACGATCGCCTTTAACGCGCGCTACCTCGTCGAAATCCTCAATCACATCGATGCACCGCAGATCGTCATGGAGTTTTTGGGGCCCCTCTCGCCCGCTGCGATTCGGGCGACGGGCGACGCGGCGGACGTGACGCAGATGTACGTCCTCATGCCGCTGCGCCAATAGGGCCCGCTGCGGTGCCGCGCCCGCGATGATTCTCTCACATCTCAGCCTTGCGAACGTTCGCAATTATGCGGCTTTGGATTTTGCCCCGCAGCCCGGGCTCAACGTGTTCGTAGGACCGAACGCTCAGGGCAAAAGTAACCTGCTCGAAGCGATCGCTTTGCTCGGTACGGGGAAATCGTTTCGGACCGCACGCGAGAGCGACATCGTTCGAACCGGTTTGCCGAGCGCGACGCTGACGGGGGAAGCGCGCGTCGTCGCCGGTAGCGTGCGCCTTTCGTGCACGCTCAATCTCGGTGCAGCCGGCCTGCGCAAAGTGTACGCCGTCAATGGACGCAGCGTCCGCTACGCGTCGTACCTCGGACAGATGCGCGTCGTTACGTTCGTGCCCGCGCACCTGGCGCTCGTTTCGGGCCCGCCGTCGGCCCGGCGTTCGCTTATCAATGCCGCGCTCGCTCAGGAGAGCCCGGCCTATTATGGGGCGCTCGCGAGCTACGGCAAATTCGTGATGCAGAAGAACTCCTTGTTGCGCGGGGCGATCGCGCCCGACGAAGCGCTGCTCGCGACGTACGACGAACGGCTTGTCGAAACCGGAACGAGGTTGATTCTGGCACGGCGCGCCTTCGTCGCCGCGCTCGCCGAGCGCGCGAAGACCGTTCACAGGGCGTGGGTCGGCGAACGCGATGGCGAGCTTGAAATCGCCTACACACCAGACGTTGCGGCGGACGTTCCCACGCAGGGCGGTGTAGCCGCCGCTTTCGCCGCGCGGCTGACGCAAAAGCGGGTTGCCGAGGTCGTGCGTCGCTCGTCGCTCGTCGGACCTCACCGTGACGATGTTACCTTTCGGCTAGGCGGCATGGCGCTCGCTGCCTTCGGTTCGCAGGGACAACAGCGAACGGCGATATTAGCCCTCAAGGTCGCCGAGTACGGCGTTCTCGAAGCTCGCGCGGGTGAAGCGCCGCTGCTCCTGCTCGACGACGTGCTTTCGGAGCTAGACCCGGAGCGCCAACGGGCCTTCCTGCGGGCCGTCGGATCGTTCGAGCAGGCGTTCGTGACGACGACGCACGAGGTGGACGTGCCGGTCGGCGCGACCTATCGCATTCGCGCCGCAACCCTGGAGCGCGTCGCTTGAGCGCCGAGGCGTCGCGAGGCGGCGGCTTGCGTCCCCTCGGCGCGTCGCTCGAGACCTGGACGCCCGGCCGCGGGCGCGGTGCCGATCCGTTGCACGTTATCACCGCGGCTTGGTTTCGGATCGTCGGTCCAGAGGTGGCCTTGAACTCCTCACCGCTCGAACTCTCAGCCCAGACGCTGGTTGTCGGCACCCGCTCGAGCGCCTGGAGCCAGCAGCTGCAATTTCTCTCTTTACACGTGCTGGCGGGCATTCGCGCGCTGCCCTGCGGCGTTGCGGTCGAACGCCTGACCTTCCGTACCGGTCTGCGGCCGCGGGCGCGCCGGCGCAGCCCCCCAATCGCGCCGTTGCGCTCGCCCCGGCCGCTCGCACGCGATGACGGCGAAGATTCGCCAGCGAGCGACGTCTTCGTCGCCTTCGAGCGCCTGCGCAAGCGGATGAGCGCCGCGGCGCATGCGGCCGTCGCGACCTGCGCGACGTGCGACGCCGCGCTGGAAACCCGGCCCCCGCCCGGCGCGCGGGGGCGCTGCGCACCTTGCTCGGGCGCTGCGGAACGCGAACGCCGGACGCTCGTCGAGCGCATCGTCTACATGGCGCCGTGGTTGACCCTGGGGGACCTCCGCGAGCAGGTCCCCGACCTGCGGGTCGCCGAGTTCGAAGGGGTGCGTAAGGGCTTACTCGCCCGCTGGTGGCTCGTGCTCGAACGTGCCCGGCTCGCCGGGCACGTCAGCCCATCGGGGGTCGAGCGGCACGTCGCTAGCTCCTACGTGTTACTGCAGTCCCGCCTGCCGCCCGATCGCGTCACCCTGGCGGTCGTGCGCAACCTCCTGGGCGCAGACCTCGAGAGGGTCCTATGGGCGCACGCCAGCGACGTGGAAAACCACGTAGGATAAGGCCCGACCCGCGCTTTTGGCGAACAGCGCGGCTCGATGGAAGAATACACCGGCGACCAAATAGCGGTCCTCAAGGGCCTCGAGGCGGTTCGCATGCGTCCCGGCATGTACATCGGGAACACGTCGGAACGCGGGCTGCATCAACTGGTCTACGAAGCGGTCGACAACTCGGTCGACGAGGCGATGGCGGGCAAGGCGACGCGGATCGGCGTGGTCCTGGGTCGCGACGGTTCGTGCTCGGTCGAAGACGATGGGCGCGGCATACCCGTCGACTTCAATGCCGAGGAAGAGATGTCGTCGGTCGAAGTGGTGATGACCATGCTGCACGCGGGCGGCAAATTCGGAACCGGCGGCTACAAGGTGTCGGGGGGCCTGCACGGCGTCGGCATATCGGTCGTCAACGCGCTCTCCGAGCAAATGATCACGCGTGTCAAGCGCGACGGCAAGCTCTTCGAGATTCGCTTCGAACGCGGCGTCACCATCGAGCCGCTGCACGTCATCGAAGAAGGCGTGAGCGGGACCGGCACCTACCAGTGGTTCGTCTCGGACCGCTCGGTGTTCGACACGACCGATTTTCACTGGGACATCTTGCAGAAGCGCCTGCGCGAACTGGCCTTTCTCAATCGCGGACTCTCGATAACGCTGCGCGACGAGCGGCCCGAAGAACCCAAGGAGAAGACGTTCCTCTACGAGGGGGGCATCATCTCGTTCGTCGAGCACCTCAACGATAAGAAAGATCCGCTGCACCCGATCATCTCCACCAACGGCGAGCGCGACGACGTGGTCGTCGAGTGCGCGTTACAGTGGGGCGACACGTATACGGAAACGATCTTCACCTACGCGAACAACATCAACACGGCGGAAGGCGGCATGCACCTCGTCGGCTTCCGCACCGCGGTCGGCAACGCCGTGAACACCTACGCGCGCAAACGAGCGGTCCTCAAAGATTCAGACCCAAACCTCTCGATCGACGACGTCTTGGAAGGTTTGACCGCGGTCGTTTCTGTCAAACTCCAAGATCCGCAGTTCGAAGGTCAAACCAAAACCAAGCTCGGCAACGCACGCGTGCGCAATATCGTGTATACGCTGGTCGGGGAACGCCTCGACTTCTTTTTCGAGGAAAACCCGAAACACTTTCGGGCGATCGTCGACAAGGCGATGCAAGCGCAGCGCGCGCGCGAAGCGGCAAAGAAAGCGCGCGATCTCTCACGGCGAAAAAGTGCGCTCGACGGTATGGGATTGCCCGGGAAGCTCGTCGATTGCACGGAGAAGAACCCCGAAGTCTCCGAGATCTTCCTGGTCGAGGGTGACTCCGCGGGCGGTACCGCGAAAATGGGGCGCGACTACAAGACACAAGCCATCCTGCCGCTACGCGGAAAGATCCTCAACGTCTGGAAGGCGCGCGAAGACAAGGTCTTCGCCAACGAAGAGATCCGCGCGATGATCACGGCCCTGGGCACCGGAATTGCGGCCGATTTCGATTCGGGCAAACTGCGCTATCACAAAGTCATCATCATGACCGATGCCGACGTCGACGGGTCGCACATTCGCACGCTGCTGCTCACGTTCTTCTACCAACAAATGCGCGCGCTCATCGAGCGCGGCTACGTGTACATAGCCATGCCGCCGCTCTACGGCGTCAAGCGCGGGAAGAAGCAGCGCTACGCCTTCACGGAAGAGGAACTCAAAGGGATCCTCGGCGACACCGACCCCAAAGAGTTCCAGATCCAGCAATACAAGGGGCTCGGCGAGATGGATGCGGAGCAGCTTGCCGACACGACGATGCACATCCAGAGCCGGCGGCTCAAACGGGTGGGGCTTGAGGATGCCGTCGCCGCCGACGAAATGTTCGCCACGCTCATGGGCGACAAGGTCGAGCCGCGCAAAGAATTCATTCAGGCCTACGCGCGGAGCGTGAAGAACTTGGACTTGTAGGTGCAGGCGCGGACCGCCGGCCCCTTGTGATGCGTTGAGCGTCACAAAGGAGGCGCGCGTGCCCAACCGTCGGATTCGCATCGCCGCTGCGGCCGGAACCCTCGTGCTGTGCGCGCTCGCGCTCGCGTTCGCAGGCCCGCTCTCGCGGGGGTTCGTGGCGGCGGCGATCGACATCGCAACCGGCTACCGGGTTGCGTTCAGCGACCTCGACCTGCGGACCGACCGAGCGATCGCACGCAACGTGCAGGTCGCAAACGGGGGCCGTACGCTCCTGGTCGCCGAGCGAATCGCAGTGCGCTACCGTTTACGCGATCTTTTGCCCGGTGGGTCGCGGCGCTTCGGCTTCGTCGGGATCGAGCTGGACGCGCCGCGGATCGTGCTGGAACGCCGGGCCGACGGCACCTTCAGCGTCCCCGCTGCCGCGCAGGGCCCCGTCCCGGGGGCGCCGGCTGCTGCAGGTCCCACCGGGCGCGTGCCGCTGCGCTTCTCGGCGCGGGTCCGTGACGGATCGCTCGTCCTGGACGACCGCTTTCGCGTGCTGCCCGAATCGCGCCGCCTCGCCCTAGCGGGACTCGCCGGAACGCTCGCCTTCGACGACACCGCAGTAACGAAGTATCAACTGAGCGCGACGGTTCCCGGCGACGCCGCGGCGGCGCTTTGGGTCGCCGGCCGCATCGACTCCCCGCGAGGTTATGCCCTGCATCGCATCCGCGCCCGAGGCCTCGCCATCGTGCCGTTTGTAAACTACTTTATCAATAGTACGGGTGCGCGGTTCGAGAGCGGCGTCGCGCAGGCGCTCGACGTGCGACTCTACGGCTTCGCAAGCGGTCCGGACCGCCGCTTGGAGTATCACGTCGTGGGCACGCTCGCCCTCCAGGGCGGCGGCATGCGCGTCCCCGGCCTCGTTCCGAGCGCGAGCGAAGTGACCGGCAGAGTCGACGTCTATGATGGCGGTTTGGCGGCGCCGAATCTTTCCGCGCGGCTCGGGACCCTGCCGGTACGCGTCGCGGGCGGACTGTACGATTGGACCCAGCTAAATTTTCGGCTCGGGGTTGCCGTTGAGCATGCGCCGCTCGACCAGGCGCGGAGCTTGTTCGCGTTCTCGCGCGATCTGCCGCTGGCCGGTGAAGCGCGCCTGACGACGCTCCTGGAAGGGCCGGTTTCCCAGCCGCTGGCCGCAACGTGGGTCGCCTCACCGGCTGTGGCTTATGCGAGCGTGCCGCTCTATGGGCTTCGGGCGCGGGCCATCTACTATAACGGCGCCCTCGACATCGTCGGCCTTACGGCCGCCTACGGCGGGCTCGCGATCGGAGCAAACGGTTCGGTTGCGCTCGGCAACGTCGTGCGCACGCGGCTCGTCGTGGACGTCGCCGGACCGGCCGGCCGCGTGCCGTATCTCGCCGCGCTGGCACCGGGCGCTAGCCTCGAGGCGAGCGGGCTGCTCGCGGGAGACGGGTTGCGCTTTGACACGCGCGGGGCGATCGGCGGGACGGGCCGCGGCCTCAGTTTGGCGGGCACGTTCCACGAAAATGCGCGCGGCGAGGGCTCCTACGGACCCTTTCGCGTCGCTCGGGACGATGGTTCTTCGGTCGCGGGGGCCTTCACGTTCGAGCGAAACACGAACCAAAGCGCGTTCTGGCTCGACGCCCGGCGTTACCGGTATGCGCAAGCCCCGCTTGCGCCTCCGCTTCCAGGTCTTGCCCTGGTGGCGCCCGCGTTCCGCGGGACGCTCGACGGCGGGCTAGCGGGCGTGGGGTCGCCTTCAGATTTTCGGATCGCCGGTGACGTCCGTGCCCGGGACGCGCTCGTCGGCAGCGTCGCGCTTTCCGACGTCGGCGGGCATGTCGTCGGTCGGATCGGGAATTTTGGATTGCGCGGCATCGTCGCGCGGGGACCGTGGGGGACCTTTGCGGGCGACGGGGCATACCTCGGGCCCGCCCTGGCGCTCGATGGGGCCTACCGCGGGAGTTTCGCCCAGCTGCGGACGCTGACGGGCGACGTTGGGGCGAGCGGTCCGGTCGCGGGGCCCGTCGCGCTGCTGATCGGTCCCGGTCGCACGCTCGTGCAGGCGCGCGGTGCCGCCACGCATGGAGCGCGGATCCGGGGGGTGCCGGTCGACGGTCTCTCAGGAACGCTCGCGGTTACGGGAAAGACGGTGCGCATCTACGCGGCGGAGGGCGCGGTCGCGGGCGGCACCCTGGTTGCGGCAGGCGACTTGAACGGCGCGGCGTCGCTCGGCGTCTCGCTCGCCGACGCCGAGGCGGCCCGCCTGCGGGGGGTCGTGCCGCTGGGCGGCGCCGGGCGCGTGGCCGCGATCGGCACGTTCGACGTCGCTGGCGGCCGGTCGGGCTTCGACGGCGGGCTGGCGTTGGGCGAAGGCACGACGCTCGACCGGCTGCCAGTTGCCGCAAACGGTGACGTCAGCCTTTTCGGCACGACCTTCGACTTCCGGCAGACCGACGCCCAGCTCGGCCCGGCCCTCGGATCGCTCGACGGGTCGTTCGCGGGCATCGGGACGCGCTCGCCGCACTACGACGCGCGGCTGCGCATCGTGGCGGCGCGCCTGGGACCATTCGTGCGGGCAGCCTTGCCCCAGCGGCGCGACGTGGCAGGCACGCTGACGGGCGACCTCCGGGTTCGCGGGACTCTCACCAACGTCGCGCTGGCAGGGACCGTCGGGATCCCGGAAGGCACGATTAACGGCCTGGCGTTTCGAGACGCCTCGGCGCGCATCGCGATCGAACCCGGAGCGTTGACCGCCCGCGCCGGGACGGCCACGATCGGTTCGACGCGGACGGTCTTCGGCGCCGACGTCAGCGGGACCGAGGCCGCCTTTCATCTCGAAGCTCCACGGGCCGACCTCGGCGATTTCAACGATTTCTTCGATGCCGGCGACACGCTCGGCGGCCGCGGCCGCGTTGCCGCGCAGTTCGTGCGTCATGGAGCGACGGTGCGCACGAACGCCGATATCGCGATTGCGGGCCTGCACGTCCGCCGCTTCGATCTGGGCGATGCGAGTGCGCGCTGGACGTCGCGCGGACGCGACGTTACCGGCCGGATCGCCTTCGGCGGGGCGTCGGGGCGGCTCGAGACGGGCGGCGTGCTCGAGCTGCCGGCCCAGGCACCGCTGGACCGGCTCCTGGCCCGGGCGCGGTTTACCGGATCCGCACGCCTGCGAGGTCTCGACCTCGGGGTCTGGCTGCCCGCGCTCGGGTACCAGGTACCCGTCGGCGGGCGGGTCGACGCGGACGCCGCGATCGCAGGTGCCCTCCGCAATCCCGACGTGCGCACCGACGCGACGCTCATCGGCGGTTCGTTCGGCAAGTTTCCCATCGAGCGGCTCGTGCTTTCGGCCAATTCCACGTTGCGACGCACCACCGTCTCTAAAGCCGAACTCGAGATCCCGGGGCTCTCGCTTGCGGGTTCGGGAAGCTTCGGCTTCGGCGCCCACGATCGGGCGGCGCTCGCCGTCCACGCGAAGAGCTCAAACTTTGGGGCGCTCGCGGCGCGGTTTTTGGGACCGGGTGTTGCGGCGAGCGGCGTGGCGGAAGTCGACGTCAAGGTGGACGGTACGCGGGCGCGCCCACGAGTCGCCGGCGGTTTCGACCTCGAGGATGGGTCCCTGCGGGGCGTGCGCGTTCCACGGGCGCTCGGGCAATTCATTCTGAGCGGTCGCGACATCGTCCTGAGCTCGGTCGAGGTCGGCTTTGCAACGGGCACCTTGCTGCTCGCGGGCTCGGTGCCGCTGCAGGTAGCGCCCTTTGGCTTCGGGCCCCCCGGCGCGCCGATCTCGCTCGACCTCGCGGCCAAGGGCATCGATTTTGCGGATTTCACGCCGCTCTTACCGGCCGGATCGAAAGTGGGCGGCCAGCTCGACGGCCGCGTCGCCGTCGGAGGGACGGCGGGCGCGCCGCGGCTGATCGGCTCGCTCTCACTTTCGGGCGGCACGCTCCTCTCGCCGCTCGAGACAATCCCCCTCACCGGTCTCGAGGCGAGGCTCGCGTTCACGGGTACCGAGGCGCGGCTGGAGTCACTGCACGCCGCCGCGGGCGGCGGAACGCTCGATGCGAACGGCGCAGCGTCGCTGCTCGAATTCGTGCGACCCGGCGTCGCCCAGGCGTATCGCTTTAGTGCCGTAGCGAAACGTTTACGTCTGAACCTTCCGGCCTACGGGGCGGGTCAGGTCGACGGCACGCTCGCGCTCGCGCGCGCGCCGGCGTCGCGCCCGCGCCTGACCGGCAGTCTCGCGCTCAGCGATGCGACGATTCCCTTCGCCGCGCTGCTGGTGTCCGGCGGCGGCGATGGCGGCTTGGAAGCGGAGCCCGCGGCGGCTGCGGCCGTGCGGCCGAACGACGTCGCGCTCGACCTCACCGTCAGCGCCGAGCGCAACGTGCGAGTCCGCAGTTCCAACGTCGATATCGGCGGCCGCGGCGACCTGCACGTCGGCGGCACGGCGGGCGCGCCGCAGCTCGACGGCGGCTTCGATTCGGCCGGCGGCACGCTCACGTACTTCAATACCGTTTTTCGGCTCGTCGACGGGCGGGTGAGCTTCAGGCCTGATCTCGGGCTCGTTCCGACGCTCGACGCGCGCGCCGTCACGCACGTCATCGATCCCGATCCCAACACCGTGCGCAACGTCGCGGGAGCGGCCGACGTCACGCTGGGCCTCAGCGGTCCCGTGACCAAACTGAGCATTGCGCTCAGCTCCGATCCGCCCTACGATCGTCAGCAGATCCTCGGACTGCTCTTGGGCGCGCCTGCGCTCGGCGCATCGAACCTCTTCGGCGGAGCCTCCGGGGCGCCCACACCGTACGGGAGCACGACTCTTGCCGGCGCTCCGGCTGGAACGCTCTCCGCTCGCGGTAACGGCCAATTCAGCGTTGCGCAGGAAGCGTTCGGCATCGCCAACGCGCAATTCACGCGCACGCTGCTCGCGCCGATCGAAACGAGCTTCGCGCAAGCCGTCGGCCTCTCGAATTTCAACGTCAACGTCGACTACACGGGCAACGTCGGCGTATCGGCGCGCAAGGTGCTGGGCAAAAAGCTCAACGCGGTGTACGGCACCAGCTTCGGCTACCCGTACCGGCAAACGTTCGGTTTCGAAATCAAACCGAACGCCGATACCGCAGCCCAAGTGACGGTTTTCCAGACGCTGGGCGCAACGGGTCTTACCTCCCTTGCGCCCGTCGCATTCGGTGCGAACAATTTGCGGCTGCAAGCTGCGCAGCCGAGTTCCGGCAGTGTGGGCTTTTCGCTGAGCTTGCAGCGGCTCTTCCGGTAGCTTGCGCCACGTATCGGTCATTCGGTTGCGCGGCGCGCCGGGGGTTTGGGGGGTCATCCCCGTATAGACGCAAAGGAGCGGGTTGACCCGTGCGCTCGCCGGCCGCCGGCTCGCGACAACCTGCCTTCCGCCGCGCCGCGCGGCCCGGGAGGTCGAAGGAAGCTTCTACTGCGTATGTTCTCTCGTTTTCGTCGCGTGCGACGAACCATCGTCGCGCTAACCGCGCTCGTCAGCCTCGCTTCGCCCGTACTCGCGCGCCCGCGCGCGGTCGTCTCGCCGCTTCCCGTGCCGGTCGCGAGCCAGGCGGCCGAGGCGCCCGCCGGCACGCTCGTGGCGGCGGCTTCGGCGCCGCCGGCCGCTCCGACCGCGGCCGCGCCGGTCGGGACCTTGCCGCCCACGCCTGCGGCTAGCGGGTCACCGGCACCTGCGGGCAGCGCTGCGCCCATGCCCGTGGCGACGCTGCCGCCTGCGTCCGCGCCTCCCGTCACCGCGCCGCCCGCACCTGCGGCGGCGCCGCGCGTGCCGAGAGCACCGGCCAACGCGCCGCAGATCGTCAGCGTCGATGTCTCCGGCAACGCACACGTCCCGACCGATCGCATCCTCGCCGTGGTGCGCACGCGTCCGGGCCAGCCGTTCGACGAGCGGCTCGTGCGCGAGGATCTGCAGAATATTTTCGACCTGGGATACTTTTCCGATCAAGTCCCGCCGCTGATCCGCCAGCGCCCCGACGGCATTGCGATTACGTATCGCGTCATCGAGAATCCCGTCATCGAGCGTATCGCGTTTTCCGGCAACGAGCACGTGCCTTCCGATACGCTGCTCGCGCTGATGGATACGGCTGTCGGCCAAGTGCTCAACACGAACACGTTCCATCAAGACGTGCTCAAGATCAATTCGTACTACGACAAAATCGGTTACAGCGGCCAGGTGCCCACGCATGTCGCCGGGCTCAACATCGGCAAGGGCGGCGTCCTCAGTTTGACGGTCCGCGAGGGTCTGACGGTCCGCAACATCACGATCGTCGGCAATCCACTGCTCGCGCCAAACGTCGTCAAAGGGGCGCTGACGCTCAAGGCGGGTCAGCCGTATTCCGAAGACTCGCGCGACAAAGATTACGAGAGCCTCAAGAAGCTGTACGAAAAATACGATTTGCAGCTCGGCGATTTCGAAGCGGGCATCGATCCGACGACCGTCGATCTCGTCAAGGGTACCGCGGACGTCAAATACAGCATCTACGTCGCGACCGTCGGCGCCGTGCAGATCACCGGCAACACCGTGACCAAGGACGTCGTCGTGCGACGCCAGTTGCGGCTGCGGCCCGGCATGATCATCACGCAGGGTCAGTTGCGTCGCGATTACGAGCGGCTCAACAACCTCGGCTTTTTCGAGAAGGTTGACCTCAACCCCAAGCCCGGTCCCGATCCCAAAAAGCCCTATCAGGTGACGCTGAATTGGAACGTCAAGGAGCAGCGCACGGGTACGGCCCAAATCGGGGCCGGCTACTCGGGCGGCCCGACGGGTCAGGGTCTTACGGGCACGCTCTCGTATTCGCAGAACAACATCAACGGGACGGGTAATGCGGCCTCGATCCGTCTCGAGCGCGGCTCGCGCGTCTCCGACGCGCAGCTCACGTACTCGATCCCCTACCTCGGCAACACACGGCGCAGCGAAAAATACAGTTTGGGCGCGTCGCTGTTTACGAGCGCGCAGACCAACTTCTATCAGGTGTATCAAGCGACCAACGCCAGCAACGTCGGCGGCTTCGCGCCGGTCGTCTCGACCCCCGCGCCCAACGTCCCCGGAGGTTCGGCTCAAACGGCCGTCGGTGGGCAGGCCGTCGTGTTGACGCCGAATTCGAACCTGATCGCCAATATTGCGGCACGGTACGCCAACCGCAGCAACGGCGGCACGCTCAACGTCGGACGCCGGCTCACCGACACGCTGACGGCCACGCTCGGCCTCACGGTGCAGCGCCTGGCAAACGACGTCGTATTGCCGCCGGGCTACTTCCTCCAGGGTTCGCAGACGATCTTCAACGGCACGACGACGTCATCGCCGTTCGGCACGACGACGAACGGCACGACGCTCGGTATCAACGCGCCCTCGATTGCCGACACGTCCAACGGCCAGGGCTATAACTTGCACTCCGCGACCCTCGGACTGCAGAACGATACGCGCGACGACGTCTTCAACCCGCGCCGCGGCTACAACGCCTCCTTCAGTGAGGAGCTTTCCGGCCGCGGCATCGGGTCGCAATTCGGTTACACCATCTCGACCTTCGATGGGGCGAAGTTCTTCCCGGTAGCCAAAAACGCGACGCTCGCCTTCCATGCGCTCGCCGGCGATGCGACGGGCGCCATCCCCCCGAGCAAACTCTTCGTGCTCAGCGACCAGCAGTTGCGCGGTTACAGTCAAGTCTTCTACGGGACGCAAGAGCTGCTGCTTCAATCCGAACTGCGCGTGCCGGTGTCGCCGGATCGCAAGTTCAACGTCGCTCTGTTTTACGATTACGGCGGGCAACGCATCCGCGGAGCGCAGCCGATTACGAATTTCGGCCAGCTCGTCGTCGACTACAACAAGTTCCTGTACCGCACCGACGCCGGAATCGGCCTGCGGTTCGACGTGCCGCAACTCGGCTTCAAATCCATTCGGCTCGACTTTGCTCGCGGCAAAGGCGGCAGCCACACGAGCTTCGGAATCGGACAGAGCTTCTAGTGCCGTCTCCTCGCTCCGTGCGGCTCGCCGTCGCGTCTGCCGCGTTTCTCCTGGCAACCTCCACGCTCGCGCCGGCGACGCTCGCGGCGGACGTCGTCGACATCGGCTACGTGGACCAAGCCGCGCTCTCGAACATCCGCGCGTTCACCGATGCGAACCGCCAGCTCGCCGGCTACAAGGCGGGTCTGGACAAGCAGTTCGCGCAGCGCATGCGATCGGTGCGCGACCAAAATGCGCAGCAGCGCATCGCGCAAGAATTTCAAAACAAGCTCGGCACGCGGCAGCGCCAACTCTTTGGGCCGCTTTTCGCGCGCGCGCAGGTCGCGATCGCCTCGGTCGCATCGAGTAAGAACCTTTCGGTGATCGTCGATAAGCGGATCGTTATTTTCGGCGGACAGGACGTGACGAGTAACGTGATCGCCCTGCTCGCGGGTCCGGGCGATCCGATACCGCCGGTCAACACCCCGCCTCCATCGAGCGTCGGGTTCGTCGATCAGTCGCAGATCGATCAAGTGCCCAAACTCAAATCGGCCAACGACGACTTTCAGAAGTTCCAAGCCGATCAGCAGCGCGCCGCGCAAACCAAGATCAAGTCGGCCAAGAGCGATTCCGACCGGCAGGCGGTGCTCAAGGACTATCAGAGCACGCTTGCCGACAAAAACAAATCGGTCATCGCGCCGCTGGTCGACAAGACACGCGACGTGATCGCGGACGTCGCGAAGAAGAAGGGGCTGCTGCTGGTCATCGATCGCTCCAACCTCATCTATGGCGGCACGGACATCACGAACGATGTCACTAGCGCCCTCAAGTAGGTTGCGGCGAGCGCTGCTGCTCGGTGGCGCGCTCGCGTGCTCGCTTGCGGCTTGCGCGCGTCAGAGCGCCACGTCGGCCGAATCGCCTCGCCCCGTGGACTCCCGGGTCGGGTACGTGCGCATGGACGCGCTCGTGAAGAAGCACCCGCTCTACACGCAACTCGCGCGGCTCGACGAAGATCTCCAAGCGCTGCAGCTCAAGAGTGTCGGGCCGGAGATCGCGCGCTCGGGTGCCGATATCGCGCTCGAGGAAAAGCGCCTGCAGCACGATCTCGACGTCGCGGCCGCGCGTACGAAGAAGGCGCTCACGGACAAGCAGATCGACTACGCCAAGCGCGAGCAGGCTGCGATCAATGCAGCCATGGGGGGCAGCACCGGCGTCGGCCCCGGCGGCGGCGCGATCGCGGGCGGAATCGCGGCGCAGGCGCGGGCGCAGCAGCAGAGCGTGTTGCGCGATTCCCAAAAAAACCTCGAATCGTATCGTCGCGAGGTGATCTCTCAGGATCGCAGCGCCGTCCAATCGTTCAATACGTCGCTCGCCGAGCGCGCCGCACGCACCTACCGCGCCAAAGCCGACGAGCTGCAGAAAAAAGAGTCGGACTACGCGCTCTCACTCGCGAGCGCCGATGCAGCGGAACGGCTTTCGCTGCGAGCGAGACTGTCGAACCTCGCGCTCGACGACGCGTCGCGCGAGGACGTGAAGAAGCAGCTCGGCGACCTGGACAAAAAAGAATCCGATGCCCTCGCGGCGATGAAGAATCGCGACCAGTCGACGCTGGCGGCGCTGCAGACTCAGTTGCATGACGACGTCCGTACGCAGTTGCGCACGCAGGTGGCCGCGATGCAGAAGCGCACGCTCGCGAAGATCAACGAACGCGAGACGAGCACGCGGCAGCAGATCGTCGCCCGTTTGCGGCCCCTGCCGCAGTCGGCCGCGGGTGGAACGGTGAGCGTGCCGGCGGGCGTTGCCCCCGACATGCGCGCGAAGCTCGAAGCGCTGCACAAGAAGTACCAGAGCGATTTCGATAAAGACGCATCGCAGACGATCGCGGTATTTCAAGCGACGCGTGCCGATCTTACGCGCCGCTTCCGCGAACTGGGTGCCGTGGACCGCACGGCGCAAACCGGCGCCGCGAAGCAAATGAACGTGCTGCAGAAACAACGCGGCGATCTCTACGGCCAGATGGTCGCGCAGATCGGGCGCGAGGTCAAAACGATCGCCGAGAAACGCGGCATCAACGTCGTCGTCAGCAACGTCGTCGCACCAGCCGGCGGTGTGGATCTCACCTCCGACGCCGAAAAGGACATCGAGAGTCTACACGAGTGAAACGTAGTATTGTTGCCGCGGCCGCGTGCGCCGCTCTGGCCGGCTGTGCCGGCCCAACCGCCCCGACGGTCGCGACCGTCGATCTTACGCGCATTCAAGCGAATTGGCCGAAGTTTATCAATTACTCGAACCAACTCGCCTCCGATACGGACGCGATCAATCGCTCGTCGGCCGCTCCCAAGCAGAAGGCGGAGGCTCTCGACCAGTTACGGCGGCGCTACGTCACCATGCAGAACGAGGTCTCCGGCGACGTGCGAAGCGCCGCGGAGCAGATCGCAAGCGACCGCCACATCAAGCTGGTCGTGACGCGGCAGTTCGTCGGCTACGGCGGCGTCGATATCACACCGGACGTCGAAAAGATTCTCAAGATCACCGAGAAACCGCAGGCGAAATCTTAAGCTAGTGACGCTCGCAGAGGTTGCGGCTCGCGTCGGCGGGACCGTCCGCGGCGATGCCGGCGTCGAAATCGTCGACATCCATGCGATCGACGACGTCGACACAGGCTCCCTGACCTTCGCGGTCGACGAACGCTACCTGCGCGCCGCGCTCGCCTCGCGCGCCGCTGCAGTGCTTACCGAATCCGCGTTCGCAGACGCCGTGGGCACGGCACGCAAACCGCTGCTCGTCGTAACTTCCGCACGCGTCGCGCTCGCGACGCTGCTCGCCGAACGCGAACCGCCGCGGCTGCGCGGACCGTTCCGCGATCCGTCGGCGGTCGTCGATGCGAGCGCCCGGATCGGACCCGACGTGTACCTCGGCGCGCAGGTTGCGATCGGCCCGCGCGCGATCATCGGCGCGGAGTGCGTCCTGCTGGCGGGCGCGGTCGTCGCCGCGGACGCCACGCTCGGCCGCGGCTGCACGCTGGGTCCGCATGCCGTGTTCCTGGACCGCTGCGTCGCGGGGGACCGGGTCGTGCTGCACGCGGGCGCCGTCGTCGGCGCCGACGGATTCGGTTACGCGTTCATCGGCGGCGCGCTTGCGAAGATTCCGCAGATCGGCAACGTGGTCATCGGCGACGATGTCGAGATCGGTGCCAATACCTGCGTCGACCGCGGGCAGACCGGCTCGACGACGATCGGTACCGGAACCAAGCTCGACAACTTCGTGCAGATCGGCCACAACTGCCAGATCGGCAAGCACTGCGGCTTCGCGGCGATGGTCGGTATCGCGGGCTCGACGAAGGTCGGCGACTATACGGTCATCGGCGGGCAGGCCGGGCTGAACGGCCACATCACGGTCGGTTCGCGCGTGCGTGTTGCGGGCGGCTCGCACGTGTGGAATGACGTGCCCGACGGCGCGACCATTAGCGGTCAACCCGCCCGCGACCACCGCGACGAATTGCGCGGGCAGGTTCGCTTGCGCGACCTCGAAAAGCTCTACGCCCGCGTACGCGCTTTGGAGCGGGGCTGATGCACGTTCAACACACGCTCGGCGCCGCAGTGGATTTTGCGGGCGTGGGCCTTCATACCGGATCGCCCGCACGCGTGCACGTCGAACCGCAGGCCGCGCACGCGGGACTGTCCTTCACGCTCGCCGGCGGCGAGGTGAGCTTTCCCGCGCACGCGGAGTACGTCGTCGACACGCGACGCGCGACGGTCTTGGGCATCGGCGACGCGACCGTCTCGACCGTCGAGCACATCCTGGCCGCACTCTTCGCGCTCGGTGTCGACAACGCGCGCATCGCGGTCGCCGGCCCGGAAATCCCCGTCCTCGACGGCAGTTCGGCCGCCTTTGCCGACGCGTTCGCGCGTGTCGGCGTCGTCGCACAGGACGCGCCGCGCGCGACGTTCGTCGTCCAAAGGCCGATGGTCTTCGCCGACGGCGACGCCGTGCTCGTCGTCTCGCCGGCCGATGCGTTCCGGCTGCGCTTCGCGGTCGATTTCGCGCCGCCGATCGGCGCCCAATTCATCGACACAGCGATCGATGCTGCGGCGTTCGTGCGCGAGATTGCGCCCGCGCGCACGTTCGGATATCTGCATGAAGTCGAAGCGCTGCGCGCGGCGGGGCTCGCGCGCGGCGGCAGTCTCGACAACGCTCTGGTCTTCGCACCCGAGGGACCGCTGACGCCGCTACGCTGGCCAAACGAAGTCGTGCGCCACAAGGCTCTCGACCTCATCGGTGATTTCGCGCTGCTCGGGGCGTGGCCGCAGTGCGACGTCGTGTCGATCAAAAGCGGCCACCGGCTGCACGCGCGCGCGACGGCGGCGCTGCGCGCGAGCTGTCGCACCACGCGCGGAAATGAAACGTTCGCGGTCAAGGATTCCTAGTGGCGATCGAAATCGGCAACTCGATGGACATTCTCAAAATCATGGAGGTACTGCCGCATCGCTATCCGATGCTGCTCGTCGACCGCATCACGCACTTCGAGACCATGAAATGTGCGAGCGGGTTCAAAAACCTCACGATCAACGAACACTTTTTCCAAGGTCACTTTCCCGGCATGCCGTTGATGCCGGGCGTCTACATGATCGAGGCGCTCGCGCAGCTCGGCGGCACGATCATCTTGGGTAAAGACGATTTTTTGCGGCGCACCGCGTTCCTTACGGGCATCGACAAGGCCAAGTTCCGGCGCCCCGTCGTGCCGGGTGACCGGCTGGACATGACGGCGACGGTGTTGCGCACGCGCAAGAACATGGGCTGGGTGCTCGGCGAAGCGCGCGTCGAGGACAAGCTCGCGTGCTCGGCGGAGTTGATGTTTTCGATCGCCACGGTGACGAACTTCGGCATGGACGCAGCGGTGCTGCACGAGTGAGGGCGCGATGATCCATCCGACCGCGATCGTCCACCCGAAAGCCACGATCGGCGAAGGGGCCGAAATCGGCCCCTTCTGTGTGGTCGGCGAGCACGTGACGATCGGTGCGCGAACCCAACTGCTCTCGCACGTCGTCGTCAACGGCCACACGACGGTCGGTGAGGATTCCAAGATTCACCCGTTCTGCTCGATCGGCGCACCGTCGCAGGACCGTAAGAAGGCTCATGGCGAGGTCGCGTACACGACCATCGGTAGCCGCACGGAGATCCGCGAGTACACGTCGGTCCACCGGGCGACGGGTCACGGCGAGGCGACCTCGGTCGGTGACGATTCGCTGCTGCTCGCGTACGTGCACATCGCGCACAATTGCCGCATCGGGAACCACGTGACGATGTCGTCGACGGCGCAGCTCGCGGGCCATGTGGTGGTCGAAGATCACGTGACGATCGGCGGGCAGACGGGCGTCCATCAATTCGTGCGCATCGGCGAGTTCGCGATGGTCGGCGGCATGTCCAAGATCACGCGTGACGTGCCGCCCTACTTTCTGGTCGAGGGCAATCCCGTGACGCCCTACGGGCTCAACAAGGTCGGCTTGCGCCGTGCGGAGTTTACGCCGGAGATCCTCTCCGAACTCAAAGCGTGCTATAGCGTGCTCTATCGCTCGGGGCATAATATCTCTCAAGCCGCCGAAGCGATGCGCGCTATCGTGAAGAGCGAACGGGGGCGCCACCTGTTGGCGTTCATCGCCGCGCCCACGGAGCGCGGGATCGTCAAGTATTGAAGCGTTTGCGCGTGTTCGCAGCGACGGGCGAGGCGTCGGGCGACATGCTTGCGGCGGCGCTGGCCTCCGCGATGCGTGCCGCGGAACCCGACATCGTCTTCGCGGGAATCGGGAGCGAACGGATGGCCGCGGCAGGTTTCGCACTTACCGCGCGCACGACGGGCTGGGCGAGCCTCGGCCCAATCGAGGCGCTGCGGCGTATCCCGCCCCTCTTCGCGAGCGTCTGGCGCCACGCGGTATGGTTGCGGCGGGAACCCTGGGACCTCGTGGTGCTCGTCGATTTCGGCGCGTACAACCTGCGCTTCGCCAAGACCCTGCGGCTCCTGGGCTACCGGCGCCCGATCCTCTATTTCATGCCGCCGGGCGCGTGGCTCGACAAGCCCGCGCAGGCGCGCGCCGTCGTCCGCTATGCGACGGCGCTAACGGCGTTCGCGCACCAACGCGATTTCTATCGCGAACTCGGCCTGCCCATCGCGTATTTCGGCCATCCGCTCGTCACGCTCGTCGAACCGCGGCCGGCGCGCGCGCCTGCGCCGCCGAGCGGCGGCGTCGTTGCGGTGTTGCCGGGCAGCCGGCGCGGTGAGATCGAGCGCCATCTGCCGCGGCTGCTCCAGGCGCTCCGCCTCGTGCGTGCGCGCCGGCCGCATTGCGAGTTCGTCATCTCCGCCGCCGACGCCGACGCGCAGCGTACGATCGCGCGCGCGCTGCACGCGACGTTTTTGCCGGCCTTCGCGGGACGCGGCGACGGCGTGCGCGTCGTGCGCGGCGCGCGCGAAGCGCTCGATCGTGCCGACGCCGCCTGGATCGCGTCGGGCACCGCGGTGCTCGAAGCGGTTCTGCGCGAGGTCCCGACCGTCGCGCTCTACGTCATCGCCGAGTCGCAGGTTGCGATCGCGCGGCGCGTGTGGCGCAAACCGTATATTACGCTACCGAACCTTTTGCTCGGACGCGTCGTCGTGCCCGAATTGCTGCAAGACGACGCGACGCCTCGGGCGCTCGCGGAGGCGCTAGAAACGCTGCTGGCCCAGCCGGACGTCTCCGTGCGCGAGCTGCGCGCCGTGCGTGCGACCCTGGGACCGCCGGGGGCGCTCGACGCGTGCGCGGCCCTCGGGCTCGAACTAGCGCGGACCGTATGACGTGACGGCGCTGCGGCTCTACCATACCTCCGACCTGCACGACCATCGCGGTTTCGCGTCACGCCTGCGAGCGTTGCGCGAACAGGACCCGGGGCTGCTCTTCGATTGTGGTGACGCGCTGCGCGGCTCGCAGACGGTGTACCGTCGCCGCGAGCCGATCATCGCCGAAATCGACGCGGCCGGTTATGACGCGCAAGGTATGGGAAACCGCGAATTTCACTACGTCTTCGGCGCGGTCGCGGCGCGCGCGCGGAAGATGGCGCACCCGCTCGTGTGCAGCAACCTCGTCGACGTGAAAGGGCGCGCGCTGCCGTTCGTGCGCGACGTCGGCTTCGACCGCGACGGGTGGCGGCTGCGCGTCTTTTCCTTGCTCGTGGTGCAATATCGCGAAGGCAGCGTGTGGGAACGCGTGCTCGGCTGGCGCTTCCGCGACCCGCTTGACGTCGCGCGGGAGATCGCGCTCACTACGCCGCCCGAGACGACGCTCGTCGTCCTCTCGCATTTGGGGTTACGTGCGGATCGGGCGCTCGCGGCCGCCGTGCCGCGCCTCGACCTCATTCTGGGTGGGCACAGCCACGATACCCTGGCGGTCCCCGCGGTCGTGGCGGGCGTCCCGATCGTGCACGCGGGGCCCTACGGGACGTTCGTGTCGCGCACCCAACTCGAGCCCGGCGACGCGCCCGGACGCGCGCGCGTCGGACGCTTCGATCTCGTGCCTCTGCTCGGCGGCACCGCGCGCCGGGCCAAGGACTAGAGCGTGAGGCGCATCCTCTTCGTCGCCAACGGCCACGGCGAGTCTGCCATCGCGGCGCGGATCGCGAGCGCGGTCGCGGACTCGCCCGGCGCGCTGATGGCCTGCGATCTCTTTCCACTCGTCGGGGCGGGCACGGGCGCTGCGCTGCCGGCCGTCGTGGGGCCGCGGCGTTCGTTGCCCAGCGGCGGACTCGTTGCGATGGGCAACGTCCGTGCGTTCGCGCAAGATCTGAGCGCCGGGTTCGCGGGCCTGTTTGCCGCTCAGGTGCGTTTCCTCGCCGCCGCGCACGCGCGGTACGACGCCGTCGTTGTGGTCGGCGACGCGTACGCGCTCGGGCTCGCCTTCGTGGCGCGGCGCCCGACGGCATTCGTCGGCACCGCCAAGAGCGTCTACGTCGCCCCCTACGGTCCCCTCGAACGCGCGCTGCTGCGGCGCGCGGCGCGCGCCTACGTGCGTGACGAAGCGACCGCCGAACGGCTGCGCGCGCAGCGCGTCGCGGCCGAGGCTCCCGGGAACGTGATTGCGGATCTGGCCGAGTGTGCGCCGCCGCCGCCGGGGCGCTGGCTCGGCGTGCTTCCCGGGAGCCGAGAAGCGGCGTATGCGGACGGCGTACGGCTCGCGCGCGTCGCGCGCGCGCTCGCCCCGCTCGTTCCGCACACCGGCACGCTCTTTTCGGTCGCGCCCACGCTGAACGCCGAGCGGTTCGCGGCGGCCCTGGCGGACGACGGCTGGTCGGTCATCCTGGGGCAAGGCGACGTCCCCTTCGAGGCGCGCGCCGGTGGAATGAACCTGCGGGCCTGGACCGGGAAGTTTGGGGCGCTGCTCGGGGCGAGCGTCGCCGTGCTCGGTCAGGCCGGGACGGCAAACGAGCAGGCTGCGGCCTGCGGCGTTCCGGTGATCGCTCTGGACGACGAGCGTTCCGGGGGCGGCGCGTGGTACCGCATGCGGCAGCGGCGGCTCCTGGGGGAGGCGCTCGCGCTCGTGCCCGAGAGACCGGAGCGCGCCGCGACCGAGATCGCGGCGCTGTTGGGGAACCCGGCGCGTCTGGCCGCGATGGGCGCCGCCGGACGCGCGCGGATGGGAGCACCGGGCGGGGTCGCCGCGATCGCCCTCGGAATTCGGGAGCTGGTCGCCTGATGGCTCGGCTCGTGACGCCGTGGGCGCTCGCGACGTTCTTCGTGGTCGTGCAATTTTACACGTCGCTCGCATCGCTCTCGCCGACCCCGCCCGTGGGTTACGTCTTTGCGACCCCGGCGGTGGCGAAGTTTCTCGTTGCCGCACTCGTCGTCACGACGCTGTGCCTGCTCGTGCGGCTGCTGCGCGAGCGCGCGCAGCCTGCCGCGACATCGGCCGGTATCCTCGGTGCCTGGCTCGGGTCGGCGCTGCTGAGCGCCGTGCTCGGCCTCGATCCATGGTCGAGCCTGCAAGTCGTCGGCATGATGGCGATGTGCGCGATCTTCCACGTTGCGCTCGTGCGCTATACACGCGACCCCGGCGTGACGCCGGCACTGCTTGGCGCCTACCTCGCCGTGGGAGCTGCGGCCGCGGTTGCGGCCCTTGAGATGGTCGCGACGCACCGGCCTGCGTCACTCTGGGCCCTCAACCACGGCCGTGCTGCGGGCGTTTTCATTACTGCGAACCAGTTCGCGGCCTTCCTTATCGCCTTCATCTTCGTCGCGCTCGGCGTGGGGCTCGGACGACCGCGCCGGTTGCGCACGCTTGCGCTCGCGGCGGCGGCAGTCGGTATGGTCGCGCTCGCAAGCACCGTTTCGCAGGCCGGCTGGCTCGGGGCGGCGGCCGGGGCCGTCTTCTTCGCCTGGGCGAGCGGAGCCCGGCGCGTCGCAGGTGCATGCGCGCTCGTCCTTGCGCTCGCGGGCGCCGGCTTCGCCGTGCGGCCCGCCGCGCTGCACAACCCCGCGGAAGCCTTCGACCGCGTGCGCATCTGGCGCTCGGGCGCGCGCGTCGCCGAACTCTTCCCCCTCACGGGCGTCGGGCCGATGGCCTATTGGCGCGTCTATCCCGCCGTCCAGCCGCCGAACGCCGACCCGCCCGGCACCTTTGGGGCGCTTCACCCGCACGACGTGTACCTCTCGCTCGCGGGCGAGACGGGGGCAGTCGGTCTGGGCGCGTTGGGCTTCGGCTGGTGGCGCTTCGTGCGCGCGATGCGAACGGGCCTGCGGCGAAGCCCGCGCCCCGACCGCATGCTCGGCATCGGCGTGTGCGCGGCGCTCGTTGCGGTCCTGGTCCAAGGAGCGTTCGATACCATCGGCATCGTGGAGATGACCTTTGTTTGGATTCCCTACGCGGCGTTGGCGCTCGCCTGCGTTGCGCCGGCGCGGGGAGCTCTGGTTCCGTGACAGCGGCGGCGCCCGGGCGGCGAAACCGGCGCACGGTGCGGGCGCTGGCGCACGCACTGGTGGCGGGGCTCCTGGCGGGATGCGCGAGTCAGCCGTCCGCGCCCAAAGCAACGGGTGCCGCGCCGAGCCGGCCGGTCCCCGCCGTGTCCGGCTCGCCTGCGGCCGGGTCCGCGCCGCAGGCTGCCGCCACGGCATTTCCCATTGGCGTCAGCGCCAACCGCGTCGGGCAACGTTACGTCTACCTCACGAAACAAAAGAAGAATCGCAAGGTCTACGTCTTGCGTGCGGATGCCGAGAACGGCCGGTATTTTGGCCAGGACACCGGCCGGAGCACGTTCGTGAACCCGCACGTCACGTTCTACGGCCATCAAGGGAAGCGGCTGGTCGCCGATGCGCCGACGGGAACCGTCGTCGAGAAAGACAAGACGGTGCGCATGAGCGGCGGCGTCCGGGCCCGTTCCCAAGACGGGCTGACGCTGCGCAGCGATACGCTGCGTTACGACGATCAAACCGACAAGGTGCACGGCGAAGGCAACGTGACCGTTACCTCCCCGCGAGGCGAAGAAATGCAAGGCCAGACCCTGGATTGGAACCTCCGCGACGGTTCGATCGATGTCGCCGGTGCGCACTGACGTGAGCGTAGCGCCCGAGGCCCGTCGTATCGTGCTCGAACGGCTCGTGAAACGGTACGGTGCGCGCGCGGTCGTCAACGACGTGAGCGCGCGCGTCGAGATGGGCGAAGTCGTCGGCCTGCTCGGGCCTAACGGCGCCGGCAAGACCACGACGTTCTACATGGTCGTAGGCCTGGTGAAGCCCGACGGTGGACGCGTCGCGCTCGAGAACGCGGCGGGCGCCGTCGAGCTGACGGGGCTCCCGATGTTCCGCCGCGCGCGTGCGGGCATCGGCTACCTCGCGCAAGAGAACTCGATTTTCCGTAAGCTCTCCGTGGGCGACAATATCCGGCTGATCTGGGAGATGAACGGCGTGTCGCGCCGCGAGCAGGAACGGCGGCTGCCGGTGCTGCTCGAGGAATTCGGTCTGGAGAACTTCGTCGATGCGCGCGGCGACTCACTTTCGGGAGGCGAACGGCGGCGCGTGGAAATCGCGCGGGCGATCGCGACAGAGCCCGCATTTTTGCTGCTGGACGAGCCGTTCACCGGTATCGACCCGATCGCCGTCGCCGACATTCAGGTGATGATCCGCCAATTGCGGGACCGCGGCCTCGGCGTGCTCATCACGGACCACCAGGTGCGCGAGACGCTCGCCATCGTCGACCGCGCGTACATTCTCAACGATGGGAAGATCGTCGTCTCCGGAAGTGCCGACGAGGTCCTCGCGTCGCCGACGGCACGTCAATTCTATCTCGGCGAAGGGTTCCGCCTGTAGTGGGCGCGGGTATTAGCCGCGCTCCCGGCTTCGTTGCGTCGGTCCGCGGCTTTGCGGGCGCCGTCGTTCGGCCGACGATTCTCGATCGCTACATGGCAAGCGAACTCGTCGGCCCCTTCGGCTTCGGTCTGGCGGCCTTCACGTTGAGCTTCGCCGCGATCAACATTCTGGCGATCGGGCGGCTCGTCTCCGAAGAGCACGCGGCGCTCGTCGTGGCAGTGGCGTATTTCCTATGGCAACTGCCGCAGGTCGTGGTGACGGTCGTGCCGATGGCGATGCTGTTGGGCACGCTGCTCGCGCTCGGGCGGCTCTCGGGTGAAAGCGAACTGATCGCCCTCAAAGCGGGCGGCGTCGGACTCGTGCGCGCCGTCGCGCCGCTGCTCGTGATCGGCGTCGTCGTGTCGGTGGCGGCGTACTGGCTCCAAGAACGCGTCGTGCCGTATGCGAACGATCAAGCGGTGTACCTTCGCGAGGAGACGATCAAGCACATCGGCGCATTCGGCGGCGGCCAGCACACGGTGATCACGCAGTTGCCCGGCGGCGGCAAACAGGTGACCTACTTCGGTGCGTTCCAGCCGGCCACGGGCCAGTTGCTCTTCGTCACGATCATCACGTACGGTCCCGACAACCGGCCGCGCGGAATCGTCTTCAGCGACCGCGGCCACTACGCGACGCCGGCGTGGACGTTCGATAACGCCTCAACGTACCGCTTCGGCAAAGACGGCTCGGTGGACGAGTACGCGCAGCTCCCCCACGCCGTCATCGATGTCGGCGAAAAGCCGAGCCAAATTCAGCAGCGCGCGGCGGACAACAATCGTGACGCGATGAGCCGGGCGCAGATCAAAGAGGTGATCGACTCCAAGCAGCTCTCGCAGCCCGAAACGCGCGCCTATCAGACGACGTACGAGGAGAAATTGGCGCGACCGTTCGCCTCGTTCGTGTTCACGCTCTTCGCCATTCCCTTTGGCTTGCGACCGGCGCGCGGTGGCGGAACCGGGCTCGGTTTCGCCCTGGCGCTTGCGATCACGTTCGTGTACTTCGTGTTTTTGAGCATTTCGTCGGCGGTCTTCTCGGGCTTGCCCGGCGGCTACGCGGTGTCGACCTTCGGCGCGTGGCTTCCCAACGTACTCTTCACAGCGGTCGGCATCGTCTCGCTCATGCGGGCGGCGCGGAACTAGTGTCCGGCTAGACGATGGGCGTTTTCGGCGGGTTTCTCCTGATCGTTTTGATCGTCGTCGTGGCGGGGCTCATCGCCTACGTCGGCGACCGCGTCGGTCACCAGGTCGGCCGCAAGCGCATGACGCTCTTTGGTTTGCGCCCGAAGTACACGTCGACGATCGTCGCGGTCGGTACAGGCATGGCCATCGCTCTGATCGCGACGGTCGTGCCGCTCTTGACCGCGCCGCTCGCGCGCGACGCGTTTTTCCATCTCAGCGAAATCAACAATCGCGTCAACGAACTGCAAGCGCAGGCGGACGCCCTGCAAAAGCAGACCCGCGAAACCAACGTGATCCTCAATCATGGCGACCTGCTCTACCAGCAGTTTCTCATCATTACGCCGCAGCAGTCTCACAAGGCGCAGCTTGCGGCGCTCTCGGCGTTTTTCGACGCGGTCGTCGCGTCGCTCAACAGCAATTACATCCCGGCCGGCCTCAAGCCGTTCAAGGGCAAGTCCGGCGACGTCGACATCGCCCGCAAACTCAATGCCGTGCTCGCGGACCAGAAGGTGCAGGGCGCGCTCATCCGCGGTCCGGTGCTGCTCGTCGCCATCGCCGATCAAAATTTGTTCCCCGGCGACACGATCCAATTTACGTTTGCGCCGTATGCGGATGTGCCGATCTTCCGCTCGCACCAACCGATCGCGAGCGTCGAAGTGGACGGAGGGAGTTCGCTCGTGCCCAACATCGCCTACGGTCAGCTAGCCACCGCCGTGCGGGATACGGCGATCGAAGTCGGCATGCCCGTGTACTTCGCGTTGCCGTTCGCGCAGCCGAGCCCGGCCGAGGTCGACGCGACGCGCCAGGCGATCAAACGCGGGCGCGGGCGGTTCTACATCATCGCGCGGGCGGCGCGCGACGTCTACCCGCACACCGGGGGCGTTCCGGTGAGCTTCCAACTCAGCCGGACGCCGAAGTAGCGCCGTGATTTTGGGGATCGACCCCGGCACGCGCAAGTGCGGGTACGCGCTCGTGGAAGCGCGACTCGCGCCGCCCGTGGCGCTGGGCATCGTGCGTACCGAAGACCTCGGTGCGACGCTCGCGCGTCTTGCGGCGGCCTATGCGCTCACGGCCGTGGCGCTGGGCGGCGGCACGCATGCCGCGTCGATCGCGACGGTTGCAGCGGAGCTCGGGCTGCCGGTCGAGATCGTCGACGAACGGGCGACGACGCTGTTGGCGCGCGCGCGCTACTTCGCGGCGCATCCGCCGCGCGGATGGCGGCGGCTCGTGCCGCGCGGCATGCTCCTGCCGCCGCGGCCGATCGACGACTTCGCTGCCGTGCTCATCGCCGAGCGGCTTTTAGAACGCCGCGCGGCCGCCGCAGCGGTGCCTGGAAGGGTCGCTCCGTAAGGGCAGGACTCACCGCCGTACAGTCGTATTCGACTGGCGGCATTCGCCTAGCGATGGGCGTCGCTTCCGTATATTCCGTCGGTGAAGGCAAACTCGGCAACTCTCTCCGGCGGATTCGTGTGCGGTACGCAGTCGTGAGCGCGTGCAACGAAGCTTTGGCTTCCTACTCTCTCTGGGAGGATCTATGAAGCGTCTCGCACGCCTCGCCTTCGCCACGGGGTTCGCAGCATCGCTGCTCCTGGGTGTCGAGCGTGGGGCCGCCCTCGCGACGCCGTTCTCGGACGTACCGGCCAACCATTGGGCTTACCAGTACATCCAGAGCCTCGCGGCCGACGGCATCATCGACGGTTACCCGAACGGAAAATTCAAAGGCGACCGGCCGCTCACGCGTTACGAGATGGCGACGGTCGTGGCACGCGTCATCGCCAAACTGCAAGAAAACACGGGGAAGAGTCCCTCCAAAGAGGACCTCGATAAGCTGCAGAAGCTCATCGATGCCCTCAAAGACGAACTCGATGCGCTCGGCGTGCGGGTCACGAACCTCGAGGACTCACTCGACGCGCTCGACAAGCGGACGAAGTTCGCGCAGTCGCTTGCGCTGCACGGCGTGTTCCTGCCCAACATCTCGCTGCGTCAGCGCACCGGTCAGCCCCGCTCGATTCAAAACACGACGGGAGCTCCGGTAGGAACGTACTACGGGACGACGGTTCCGTGCACGCCCGGGCTCAACGGGTGTCCGGCGAATCCCAATCGGACCGCGGTCACCGGCATCGATCCGTTCGACCTCGCGTTCTTGGCGTCGGACGATTCGAACAACCCGCTCAGCTTCGCCGGGACCGGCGTTCGCATTCGTCAGGACAGCCGCTTCACGCTCTCGTACGCGATCACCGACAACCTGACGGTCTCGCTGCCCGTGCACGTGCTCAACTTCAGCCAGGGCGGCGAGTTCACGCAGCAGCAAAAGGTCGACCTCGAGCCCGGCGTCGACATCGGCGTGGCCAAGACCGGCAACATTTCGAACCTGCACCTCAAGTACGGGATCATCGACGACATGCAGTCGTCGCGCGTCGGGCTCGCGTTCCGGGCGCCGCAAGGCTACAACGGCGCGGTCCCCTACGAGCTGCCGATCCAGCCTTTCCAGAAGGGCGCGTCGCTGAGCGGTTCGATCGGTGAGGGCGCCTTCGGCGTGACGGACTTCCAGGCGTCCTTCACCCGTTTGGACCAAACGCTCCTCAACACGCAGACCGGCAACACGGACCCGAACTTCGTCTACCCCGAGGCCGCCGGCTACCTCTTCCCGGTCGTGCCGCCGCAGGTGGGGTTCATTCAGACGGGCGCCGCGCAGGCTCTGCGCACGGACACCTTCAACGCGGGCACCGGAACGCTCGCGCAGGTGTTTCTCACGCAGAAGGCGGTCAACGGCAGCGTATACATTTCGTATTACAACGGCGCGACGTTCAGCAGCGCCGGCGTGCAGACGGGCGGCCCCGCGACTGCCTTACCGCTCATCACCTACAACGACGCCTACAACGACGTCATCTTCGGTTCGCCTCTGCCCGCGGGCTCGGTCGTCGGGCTGACGTACCGCGGCCTCACCATTGCGGGCAACACCAACTTCCAGCGCTACATGGCGCACGCGCGCCTGAACCAAAAGTTCAAGGGCGTTGCGGGCTTGGAGGTCGGGCTGAACTTCAACCGCATTTTCGACTTCGACGAGACGCAGACGACGGGCACGGGCGTCAACGGCCTTACTATCGTGAACCAATCCCCGGCCACCGGCAACGGCGCGGTCAGCGACACGGTACTGGGCCTGGACTTCCAGCTCCCTATCCCGTACGAGATCAGCGGTCCGGGTTCGACGCCGATTCTCTTCGGTGAGGCCGCGTCGAGCAAATTCACGTCCGATTACCGCAACGTCGCCGCGGTCGGCGATACCGCGGGCCTCATCGGTCTGCGCTTGAAGATCCAGAAGATCGAGCTCTCGGCGCAGTACCAGAGCGTCGGCGTCAACTTCTTCGACGGCGCGCCGTTCCGCTACTACGGCAATCCGCCGCCGCTGTTCGCGTTCTACCGGCTGAACTATCTGCCGGACTTCTTCGGCTTCGGCAGCAGCCTCGGCATCAACACGCAGTTCGACAACCAGTTCACGAACATCGGGTTGCCGTCGCCGAACACTGCGGGCAACCCGAACCTCACGTTCCTGTTCCCGCTGTTCAACACGCTCAAGGCGCAGGGCCCGACGTACTTCTCGTCCTTCGCACCCAACTCGCGCGGCGTCACCGCGTCGGTCAACTCGCCGGTCCGCATCGGCGACTTCAACCTCACGGCGCGCGCCTCGTACCAGCACCTCGAGGAGGTCCGTCCCAACTCGCTCGGCTCGCTCCTGTACGGTCCGTCGTTCACGACGAACGAACGTGAAAAATTCGACACGTATTCGCTCGGCACGTCGTTCAAGGTGCCGGTGTTCGGGCAAAATGCGACCGTCGGCTTCAACGGCTCATACGAGACGCTCAAACGCCTCGACGCGAGAGGCTTCGCGTACTATCCGACCAACCCGGCGACGCAGACCTTCGACGGTACCGCGTTTGCCGCAGCGCAGGCCCCGGCTCTGGGCGGCAGCCAGGTGACCTTCTATCCCAACTACATCAACGTCCGCCACTACACGTATGCGGCCAACGTCGCGCTGCCGCTGACCAAAGACCTCGTCGGCAGCGTCTCGTACAACACGCAGCGCTTCGGCGGTGCGTACGGCACGACGCTCAACCAGAACATCTCCGAGCGTAAGGACTACTACACCGGTGCGGTCACGTACAACATCCCCAAGACGAACTCGTCGCTCTCGGTCGGCGCGCGTCGCTACACGTACTACGACGACGTCCTGCCGAACTTCAACTACGTGATGAACCGTCAGGACCTCAGCTTTACGGTTCGCTTCTAAAGCACCCAAGGACCGGCGTTCGCGCCGGCATCGGAGGTTGTCAACGGGCGGTGCGGCACGGGTGTCGCACCGCCCGTTTCTTTTTCCGAACGCGGGGCGGGCGCGCGCGATGCGGAGCGCGTAGCGTACGGCGATGCGAGCGTTCGCAATCGGACTCGCGTGCGCGCTTGCGTGCGCGCTCGGTGGAGTGCAGATCGCAGCCGGCGTTGCCTTGCGCGATCGTGCGCAGCCGCCGGCGTGGATGCGGTACGTGCCCGCCGCCGTCGGCGCGCGCGTCGATCGGCTCGATCCGCACGTGCCGCTGCCGCCTGCGCTACGCCTCGTCCTCGCCCGGCACGCGCTCGCACGCGACGATCTCGATTACGCGGCGCGCGCCGCGGCCGGGCTTGAGCCGTCACGAGACCGTCTGGCGCTCGAAGCCGAGATCGCCGAACGGCGGGGCGATCGGGCGGCCGCGGTCCGAGCGTATCTTGCCGCGGGTGACCTTGCCGGCGTCGAAGCGGCGGTGGCACGCCTCGAAGCGGCCGGACACTTTGCCGGTGCGCGCGCGCTGCAAGAGGACGTCGTCGCCCGGCTCAGTGGCGACCGCACGCAGAGCGACGCGCTCGCGCAAGCGTACTACGGCCTCGGCCGCATCGAAGAGACCAGCGCGTACGCTTTGCGGCCCCGGAGCTCCGAGCGCCGCGCCGCCGAAAGCCGCGCGCTCGACGCGTACGACCGTGCCTCGCGCCTCGCGCCCCTCTCGGTCCGTTATCTCATCGCGGTCGGCAACCAGCGCCTCAATTTGGGCGATATTACGGCGGCGCGACGCACGTTCGAGCGTGCCCGCGACGCCGACCCCACGAGCGCCGAGCCGCTGACGGGGCTCGGCGACGTGGCGCTGCGGACCGGCGCGCGCGCGCAAGCCCGGGCACTGCTCGCGCGAGCCCGGGCGCTCGACCCGCAGTCCGAGGCGGTTCGCCGACTCGCGACCGAACTGCACTCCTAAGCCGTGCGCGTCGGTTTGGACGCGCAACTCGCGCGAGGAACGGCGACCGGCATCGGCGAGTACGTGCGGGGACTCGGGGCGGCGCTCCAGGCCGCGGGCGTCGACGTCGTGATGCTCGAGTCACGGCGTCTGGACCCGTGGCGCTTCGATCGCCGCGTTGCGTGGGACCAGGTGCTGCTGCCGCTGGCCGCCGCGCGCGTACACGTCGACCTGCTTCACTGTGCATCGGGCACGCTGCCGCTCGTGCGCACGGCGCCCGTCGTCGCGACCGTGCACGACGTCGCGTGGCTGCGCGCGCAGGCGCACGCGCGGCCGTACGCGCGCGCCTATTTCGGGCGCTTCCAGCTCGCGCGATACGCGCGGGCTCGGCGGGTCATCGTCGACTCGCACTTTTCGCGCGCCGAATTGCTCTCGTGTACGGCGCTGCCGGAGGAGCGCGTCGCGGTCGTGTATCCCGGCGTCGCCGCGGACGTGATGGACGTGCGGCGGGCGCGCGACGACGCTGCGCCATTCGTGCTAGTGGTTGGAACGGTGGAGCCGCGTAAAAATCTCGCCGTGCTCGTGCGCGCGCTGGCCGCGCTGCCGCACCTGCGCCTGGTCGCGGTCGGGCCCGCGACACCCTATCGCGACGCATGCCTCGCGCTCGCGCGCGAACTCGGCGTCGCCGAGCGCTTCGAACTGCGCGGTTACGTGCCCCGCGCCGAGGTGCTGGACCTCTACGCGCGCGCGTTGCTGGCCGCCGTACCCTCACGCTACGAGGGCTTCGGATATGGGGTGGCCCAAGCGCTCTGCGCCGGCGTTCCGACCGTCGCGGCCGCGACGTCGTCACTGCCGGAGGTTGCGGGCGGGACCGCGACGCTGGTCGGGCCCGACGACGTCGCGGGGTGGGTCGCGGCGCTCGCGGCGCTCGCGGCGGACCCGGCGGGCGCCGAGGACCGCGCCGCGGCGGTCCGGGCGGCGGCCTGCGCGCGGTTCGGCTGGGCCAGAGCGGCGCGCGACGTCACGGACGTCTACGCGCGCGCACTCGCTCAGTAAATCAAGGACTCGCCGGAACCGGGTGCGGCGCTGCCGTCATCGGGCGCGATGATCAAACGTAACGGGTACGACGAGCCGCCCTCGGGCATCGTCACGATTTCCGTGCGCACGAAACTGCCCGGCGCGATCGTATACTGCCGAAGTTTATAGTGTCCGTAAGGCGGCATCGCGTGCGCCTGCACGAGGACCCGGTCGATCACGAAGGTTCCCGTCGCGCGACCGCCGCGGGGGCTCGCGTAGAGCGCGATCTCGCGGGTGTGGCGCCGGTCGTTGTTGACCATCCGCACCGTCACCGATTGGAGCACGCCGTAATCACCCGCGAGCGTCTGGCCCTGAACGAGATTCGGCAGCGGAATCTGTCCGATCGGCACCTCGAGATCGGGCCCTTCGGCATCGTAACTATAGTCGAAGAAGAATTCGGGGATCGAGTACACGCCGCGCGCGTGGGGCCGGTCCCCGACGAGCAGCGCGGACGTCGGAATGGGGCCGTCGATGGGATCGGTTGCGTCCTGAGCGACGAGCGTGAGGTGCAGCGGCGCGCCTTCGATTTCGTGAAGCTGCATGAGCCCGCTCGCGGTGGTGCGTGCGGGCAAACCTTGCGACATCAGCGCGACCGTGGCGTTGCCCGGAATCGTGAGTACCGTGCCCTCGTTCTGCGCCTCGCGCACGAGAAAGCGTTGGGTCGCGAGGTGTCCGACTTCCATTTCGTTCGTACTCGGGCCGGCGTGACCGGCGATGTACTGCACGAGAGCGGGCTGGGACGAGGGATTCTGCACTTTGAGGACGATCCGCCGGTCGGGCTGACCGCCGGGATTGTAGTGATAGTACAAAAAGCGTTCCGCGAGCTTCGCACTGAGATCGGCCGTAAAGAGGATGCCGTTCTCTTTGAGAGTTTCGGGAAAGTCGCTCACGAGCAGCGAGCGCGGCCGTATTCTCGGCTGCGCGAAGTTCTCGACGCGCACGCGCGTCGTGCCCTGGACGGTGAAATACGATTCGCCGGTCACGATGATCGGCACGTCGATCGTCGTGATGTCATCGATCGTGAGCGGGGCGCCCAAGCCGATGCTATCTCGCGTCGCGACGATCGACGCTCCGGGCCGCACGACGACGCGTGCAATCGCGGCTTCGAGCGCCTGTTCGCGCAAGAATTCCGGGGACGCCGGGCGGCCCGTCACGCGTAGCGACGCGGCCTCGGCGATGTTGCCCGCGGGATACGCCACGCGCACGGACACGCTGCGTTCGAGGCCGCGATCGTCACGCACGACGAGCGTCGTCGTACCGATCTTCTTGCCGACGAGGGTGATCGTGCGCGTCGCTTGATCGACGCCTGCGTCGATGACCGTCGGATCGGTGACCGTCACGCTAATGGACCCGAGCACCTGCATCACGTGCAGCGTCTGCGTCCCCCCGACCGTCACGCCGGTGCTTGGCGGATCGACGATGATCGGCGGTTGGGTCGGCGCGGCGGTCGGCGGACCCGCAGGCGGCGGCGCCGGATTGGGAACCGGCGCGGACGTCGGCACGGCAGCGGGCGGCGGGACCGGTGCGGGGGGCGGAACCGGCGCGGGCGGTGTGACCGGTGCGGATGTGGGCTGCGCCGTGGGCGCCGGCGCCTGCGCGACGGCGGCCCGCGCCAGCGTGGCGAGGGCGCCTACGATAAGGAGCAAAGCGAAGCGCGACGAGCCGAAACGGCGCGTCGTGCGAGCGGCCCAAGACCGCAAGACCCCGCGGGTCATCTGCCTCCTAGCGTCGTTATGCGATCTTCGCCTCGCGGCGAACCGCCGAGGCGAGGAGCGTCTTGTACCCAACGTTCGGGAAGAGTACTGTGACGAGGTCTTTCTCCGCGCGCTCGACCGTGCCTTGCCCGAACTTGGGATGCATCACGACATCGGCGATGCGGTAGCCGCTGGTAGCGCGCGAGTCCTGGGTATTGGCGGCGGCAACGGCGCGCAAACAGTTATCGCACTGGCCGCACGTGTCCGCGCCGTATTCCTCGCCGAAGTAGTTGAGAATGAACTTGCGGCGGCAGCCGCGCGTCTCCGAGTATTGCAACATCATGGCGAGCTTACTTTGATCGTACGACTTCTTCGTGTCGTAGTTCGCGAGGCTCAGGACGAGCGCGCTATTTTCGAGCGCGTCTAGCGTGAGCCCGTAGCGCGCGCGGGCGCGCATCTCGATGAAGCGCGCTTTCTTCAGGAGCGCGAGCACGACTTTGAGTTTCGTGAGCGGCAGTTGCGAGATCTTACGCAGGTCCGCGAGGGACACGCCGTCGCTCTGCGCGCCGAAATAGCGCAGCGTCTCGAAGACCTTTTGCACGTCTTCGATGCTCGGATACTTCCCGGTGAGGAAGTAATTCTGTACGCGGGTGTCGCTCATGCGGTAGAGCAAAATGCAGCGCGAGAGTGCGCCGTCGCGCCCGGCGCGCCCGGCTTCCTGCGTGTACGCTTCGACCGAGCCCGGTAGATCGTAATGGACCACGAAGCGGATGTTCGGTTTGTCGATGCCGAGGCCAAAAGCGTTGGTCGCGACGACCGCGCGAATCGCCTCACCCATGAAGAGTTCGTGCACCGACGTCCGGTCGTGTTTCTGAAGCTTGGAATGATAGACGGCCGCCGGCAGATCGAGCTGGTCGTGGAGGTACTTCTGCACCTCCAGCGCGTTCTTGATCGTCGCCGTGTAAATGATGCCCGTCCCATCGAGCCCGTTCTCGAAGAGCGTCTTGAGGCTGCGCAGTTTGGCGGCTTCGTTCTCAGCGCGGATCACTTCGTAGCGCAGGTTCGGGCGGTCGAACCCCTTGACGATGGTCTTGGTCGTCGGAATGCCGAGCTGCACGAGGATGTCTTCGCGTACGGCCGGCGTTGCGGTCGCGGTGAGCGCCAGAACGGTCGGCTTACCGATGACCGCAATGACCTGGCCGAGCGCGAGGTAGGCGGGGCGAAAATCGTGACCCCACTGGCTAATGCAGTGTGCCTCATCGACGACGAAGAGCGGAATTCGGATCGTCGCGAGCATTGCGAGGAACGCTTCATCCTCGAGCTTCTCCGGCGTTACGAAAACGATTTTCACGGATCCGGCGGCGATGCGCGAGATGGCTTTGGCTTCTTGTTCGTCGGAGAGCGAGGAGTTGAGCGAGACGTTGTTCCGGAAGCCGCGCTCGGCGAGCATGTCGATTTGATCTTTCATGAGTGCGATGAGCGGACTCACGACGACCGTCGTGCCGTCCAGTAACATGGCCGGCAACTGATAACACAAACTCTTGCCCGCGCCGGTCGCGAGGATGGCCAGCGTATCGTCGCCGGCCATCACGCGGCTGACGACCTCTTCCTGCCCGGTCTGAAAGTGCGGGAATCCGAAGAGTTCTTGCAGCGACTGTTCTAGTCGTGCACTCTGGTCGACGCGCCCAATCACTCCGCTCTCCTGCCGACGACGATGCGTCGCTCCCTATAAAAAGTGCGACACCTTACTGTACGCGGATACCCGTGCGGCTGTTTTGCGAAACCTGCGAGCGGGGTGCGCGCGTGCGCGAGCCGAACCATCGCAACGTGTCCCTCTACCGTACCTGGCGGCCAAAGTCGTTTGCGGATTTAGTCGGCCAGGACGCGGTCGTGCGTACGCTGCGTACCGCGCTCTCGTCGGGCAAGCTCGCACACGCGTACCTCTTCTCGGGCCCGCGCGGCAGCGGAAAGACATCGGCCGCAAAAATTCTCGCGCGTTGCATCGATTGCGTGCTCGGTCCGACGCCCGACCCCGACAACACGTGCGACAACTGCCTTGCGATGCTTTCCGGGACGGCGCTGGACGTCATCGAGATCGACGCGGCGAGTAATCGCGGAATCGACGAGATTCGAGCGTTGCGCGAGTCGGCCAAATTCGCGCCGGCGTCGATGCGGATGAAAGTGTTCATCATCGATGAAGCGCACATGCTCACCCGTGAGGGCGCCAACGCTTTCCTTAAGACACTCGAAGAACCGCCGCCGCACGTCGTCTTCATTCTCGCAACCACCGCGCCCGAGGCGTTGCCGCCGACGATCCTCTCCCGCTGCCAACGCTACGCGTTCCGCCGCATCCCCGTATCGGTCATGATCGAACGCATGCGCGAGATTGCGAGTGCTGAGGGCATCGCGATCGACGACGGCGCGCTCGGCGCGCTCGCCTACCGGGCCGACGGCGGGTTGCGCGACGCGCTGACGATGCTCGAGCAAGTCGCCGCCTACGCGGGCGGCGCCGTCGATGCCGCAACGGTCGACGCGGCCTTCGGCGCGACGGGCCGCCAGTTTGCGCGCGCGCTCGTGGAGGCGATCCTGGCGGGCGAGGCGGCTGCGGCGCTGGGCGTCGTCGACGAAGCGAGCGACGCCGGCGCCGACATGCTCGGCTTCATACGAGGCGCGATCGGCGAGTACCGTAACCTGCTCGTGGCGCGCATCGACCGCGATCTGCTCGCGCGCGACCTCTCGAGTGCCGACGCCGAGGCGGTCGTGACTCTGGCGGAAGCGACCGCCCAGCCGCGCATCGTGCGTGGTCTGCGCCTGCTCGCGGACGCCTTGGCGGCCGGTCGCAGCTCCGGGAACCCGCGGCTCGAACTCGAGACGGCGGTCCTGCGTCTCATCGTCCAAGGCGAAGACCCGAGCCTCGAAGCTCTCGCCACGCGCGTCGCCTTGCTCGAGGCGGGCGCACCGGGAACAGCCACGCCCGCGCCCCGCCGCGATGCCGCATCCGCGCCCACGCCACGGCCAGCCAGCCCGGCCCAGGAAGCGCACGCGGCGGCGCCGCTCTTGCGCGCCGCCCCGCCACCTCCGCGCGTCGAACCCGAGCCCGTGCGACCGGCGGCTAGCGGGGTGACGGTCCAGCAGGTGCGCTCGCTGTGGGATCAGATCCGGCTGCGCGCCGAGGAAAAGCACAAGCCGCTCCGCGGCTTATTGTCGCGGGCGACCGTCGATGCGGTCGAAGCCGGCACGCTGGTCATCGGCGTCGGCGACGGCATCCAGGAGGGTCTCATGCGCGATCGCACGGCGCTCATCGAAGAAGCGGTGAGCGACGTCGTGCGGGCGCCGCTGCGGATCGCCATCCGCTTGCGCGGAGGCGCGGCACCGGCCCGAGCGTCCGCGACGGGCGGCGCAGAGGGAAGCGCGACTGGGCCGAGCGGCGAAACCGATCTGCTCGCATACGCACGCAAGAAGTTGGGTGGAACGGAGTCGACATGAATCAACAGCAGATGATGGCGCAGGTCAAGAAGATGCAAGCCGAGATGACGCGCGCGCAAGAAGAGCTTGCGTCGATGAGCGTTTCGGGAACTGCCGGCGGCGGCGCGGTCACGGTCGCGATGACCTGCGAGTATCGCGTCACGAGCGTCAAGGTCGCAAAGGAAGCGATCGATCCCGAAGATGCCGAGACGCTCGAAGATCTCTTGGTCGTCGCGGTCAACGACGCCGTCGCAAACGCCAAGGCCGCAACCGAGAAGCGCATGAGCGCCGTGACGGGCGGCATGCGTATCCCCGGGTTGATGTAACACGAACGTTCTCGCCGGACCCGTCCAGAGTCTCATCAACGAATTCTCCAAGCTGCCGACGGTCGGCCCCAAAACCGCGGCGCGCCTCGTGTTCTATCTCCTGGGCCGCCCGCGCGAGGAAGCGGAGGCGCTCGCGGACGCAATCGTCGCCGTCAAGGACCGCGTGCGGCTGTGTTCGGTCTGCTTTTCGCTGACCGAGGACGATCCGTGCGTGATCTGCACCGATTCGCGGCGTGACGGCGCGCTGCTGTGCGTCGTCGCCGAAGCCAAGGACATCTATGCGATCGAGCGGACGTCCGCTTTTCGCGGACGTTATCACGTGCTCGGTGGAGTGATCTCACCGATGGACGGCATCGGTCCGGCGCAACTGCGCGTCAAAGAACTCGTCGAGCGCATCGCCCGCGACCAGCCCGCGGAACTCATCGTGGCGACGAACCCCAATGCCGAGGGTGAAGCGACGGCGCTGTATCTCGCGAAGTTGATCGCGCCTGCCGGCATCGCTGTCACGCGGCTCGCCTACGGGCTGCCCATCGGCGGCGATCTCGACTACGCGGACGAAGTCACGCTCGCCAAGGCCCTCGAGGGCCGGCGAACCCTCGGGTAGCGGGCGCGCTTAGTCGCGCGCGAACGCGACCGCGTCGCCCGGGCGCACGCTGCCCGGCCGCACCACGTGCGCGTAGATCCCCATGGTGTTCTCGCGGTGGCGCGCGATGACCGCGAGCACACGGGGGTCGCTTTGGCCCGTCGTTAGATCGTAGGTCGTCGTCACGCACCGATGGATCGGTTGCGACACGCGCAGGCGAACGTCGCCGACCGCGAGGATGCGATCGACGAGGGCCGCTTCGCAGGCGTCGAAACCGTCCGCCGCGCGCACGAAGACATTGGGCCGGAAGCGCAGCGGCTCGAGTGCCCGGCCCACGAGCCGCTCGCCGTCGCGCAGCCAGCAATCGAAGAGCAGCGACACGGGATCGAGATCGAAGAACGGCCCTGCGTCGCGGACGTCGAGCGCGATGTCGCGCCGGGCCGCCAGGGCCACGGCGTCGTCGGGATCCGCAAGCGTATGCAGCTGCGCGTCTTCCTTACCGCGATACGGCTTGCCGAACCGCGCATGCGCTGGACTCGTCACGATCAGCGCCCGGCGCCGGTCGCCGGACAGACCGCGCGCGTCGAGCTGCGCGCCGTCGAGCGCCTGCGGAGCCAAACTTTTGACGGGGTACCGCCACAGCTCGGCGATCGTGCCGAGCGGATGGAGTTGCCGCATCGACGAACTTACGTCCGCGAGAGACGCATCGCGTCCCTCGTGTGACGGAGGAACGGCGACGCCGTGAGCGGACCTGCCCCGATGCTGCGGCCGCTTGGCCTCGGCGAAGTACTCGATCGCGCCGTGACGCTCTGCGTCAAAAATTTCGTGCCGCTCGCGTTGATCTTCATCGTCTACGCGATCCCCTACGCGGTCGTGCAGTACCTGGCGACCCAAGACCTCGCGCACGTCATGAGCGCGCTATCTACGGTGCTGCAAGCGCAGGGGAAAGCGAACGGACATCCCGCCAGGGCGGACCCGGGCGCGCTCGCGGCCGCACTGAGTGCGGCACCGCGCCTCAACGGCTGGTATCCGTTATTGCTCGCGCTGGTCTTTTTCGTCGGACCGTTGCCCGCGGCCGCACTCATCCATGCCTGTGCCGCATACTATTTCGGCCGCGTTTCGACGCTGGCGGCGGCGTACCGCGTCGCGCTGGCACGCTGGCTGCCGCTCGTGGGCCTCAACTGCCTCTATTTCGGCGCGGGGCTTATGCTGTACGCGCTCGTCATTCTGCTCTCGCTCGCGCTCGTGTTCGCGCTCGTTTTCGTCACCGCGGCTCTGCACGGCGTCGGCATTGCGCTCGCGGCGATCGTGGGACTTGCCGTTGCGCTCGCGGGCGCGGCCTTCTTCATCGTTGCTACGCTTGCGGTGCAAATTTCGTACTTCACCTGCGTGCTCGAGGGCGCGGGCAGCGTCGTAGCGTTCGCACGCGGCATCGGGCGAGTCTTCGTCGGCGTCGGGCTCGTGCGGTCGCTGCTGGTCGGGCTCGCGTACGCGACGATCGGCATCGGAATCGCGATCGTTGCAGTCGTTGGGGAGGCGGTCATCGCCGCAGTCTCGCACAGCCCCGTTGCCGGTACGGTGTATTCAACGGTCGTGCGTGTTGCGACTGCAGCCTTTACGACGGCGTTCATCGCAATTTTTTATTACGACTTGCGTGTGCGCGAGGAAGGCTTGGACCTCCAACTCGACGCCGATGCTGCGCGCGAGCCCTCTCCCGCGACGGCGTAACGTTGTCGCGCTGGCCGCACGGCGATCCCAACGCCGTGGTTCGCGACGTGCTCGCCGGACCGGCGTACCGTCACGCCGCCGCGACGGCCGCCGTCGCGCCGCCGCAATCCCCGCTGGACGTCGCTTGGAACTGGATCGTCGACCACGTCATCGCACCGCTGCTCGCGCCTATCGCCCGCGCGCTGGGCTCGAGCCGTGACGTCGGAACGGCGGCCGGCATCGCGACGATCGCACTCGCCGTCGCGCTGCTCGCGTACGTGGTTTATCGTCTCGCACTGCGCACCGCGCGCCCGCAGCGCACGCATGCCGCGCATGCCCCGACCCCGCTCGGAACGGCGCGCGACGCGCTGGCTTGGCGCGCGCTCGCGCGGGCGGCGGCAGGGCGCGGTGACTTCGCGGGCGCGATTGCGGCGTTGTTCGCTGCGGCGCTGGCGACCCTCGATGAACGGGCAATCGTCGCGTTCGATCCGGCCCGCACGCCCGGCGAAGACCGCCGTCTGGTGCGACGCGAACGCGTGGCGGCCGCCGACGCCTTTGACGAACTTGCGAGCGCCTTCGTGCGCGCGCGCTTCGCTCCGCAACCGCCCGACGCCGCGTCGTTTGGGGCGGCCGTAGCGGCCTACGAACGCTTCGAGCCCGCGACGACCGTAGCGTGATCGGCGCGTTACGCTCGCTGCCGCGCCGCCAGAGCGCGCTGCTCGTCCTCGCGCTCGTCGCGCTCGTTATCGTCGGCGCCGCGCGCGATCGCGCGGAGCATCCGCCGAGCGCCATCGACACGTTCTCGACCTACGAAACGGCGACGGGCGGCTACCGCGCCGCCTACGAGCTGCTGGAGCGGATCGGCGTACGAGTCGAGCGTTTCGAGCGGCGGCCCGCCTTTCTCGACGCGTCGATTGCGACGCTGGCCTACGTCGATCCGTTGCCGTTCGACCCGCACCAACTGCAGCCGACCCGCGCCGATATCGCTGCGCTCGAAGGGTGGGTGCGCGGCGGCGGCACGTTGCTCTACATCGGTGACGACGATGCCGCGGCCGCGAGCGGGGTGCTGCATCTTCCGCGCGTCGTCCGCCGCGAGCGCGCGCACAAGCCCGCGATCGCGGCCGAGCTGCGCGCGGCTGGCGTCGCACGCGTCCTGTCGTCCGCTTCGCCACGCTATGCGGCCGGCCGCGCGCGGAGGCGCGTGCTGCTCGACGACGGTCGCGGCGCGCTCGTCGTCGCGTACGCGTATGGACGGGGCCGCGTGACGGCGGTCGTGGACCGCACGCTCTTCGCCAATGTCGGCATCGCTACGGGCGATCGCGCGCGCCTCCTCGTCGCGCTCGCGACGCCGGCCCGCGGCGGCGTGCTCGCCTTCGACGAGATGGCGCACGGCTACGCAACGCCCGAGCATTGGTGGACCGTCGTGCCGCGGCCCTTCGCGTTTGCGGTCGTCTTCGGGGGTTTGGTCCTCCTCGCCGGATTCGCCGGCGCGGCGGTGCGGCTGGGACCGCCGCTGGTGCCGCCGGTTCGCGACGACCGGTCGTCCGCCGATTTCATCGAGGCCCTCGCCGCGCTATACCAACGCAAGGCCGCCGCCGGCGACACGCTGCGCGACGTCGCGCACGCGACGACGGGCGCGCTCGCGCGTGCCCTCGGACTCGACGCGCGCGCGTCGAACGAAGCGGTCGCAGCCGCGCTCGGCGGAGCCGGCCTGCGTGCCGCTTTCGCCGAACTGCACGCGCTCGCGGCGGGCGCGAGTGCAACCGAAAGCGACCTCGTGCGCGGCGTCGCGCTCGCCTACCAGTTACGGAAGGATCACGCCGCGTATGACCGCTCGGGCCACTGACCTCGCACGCCGGCTGCAAGCGGGTTGCGACCGCATCGTCGTCGGAAACGAAAGCGCGACGTACGCGTTTCTGATCGCGCTGCTCGGCAACGGGCACATCCTGCTCGAGGGTGTGCCGGGAACGGCTAAAACGCTCGTCGTCCGGACATTCGCGGCGCTGCTCGGCGTGCCGTTCCGGCGCATTCAGTTCACGCCCGACCTCATGCCGGCCGACGTCGTCGGCACGACGGTCTTCAATCCGCAGACGCTGGAATTCACGTTGCGCCGCGGACCGATCTTTACGAACGTGCTGCTCGCCGACGAGATCAATCGCACGCCGCCGAAAACGCAGTCGGCGCTGCTGGAAGCGATGGAAGAACGGCAGGTGACGATCGACGGCGAGAGCCATCCGCTGGGTGGACTCTTCATCGTCTGTGCGACGCAAAATCCCGTCGACTTCGAAGGCACGTACCCGCTTCCCGAAGCGCAGCTCGACCGGTTTTTCGTGCGCGGGCGGACGGGCTATCCGAGCGAAGGTGACGAGCGTGCACTCCTCGCCCGCGGCGCCGCGGGCTTCGACGCGCGCGACTTGCGCGCCGCAGGCGTCGAGCCGGTCGCCGCGGTGGACGACGTGCTCGCCGCCCATGCCGACGTGCGCGCCGTCTTCGTTGCCGAGGCGTTGCAGGCGTACGTGTATGCGATCGTCGCCCGCACGCGCGCTGCGAGCGATGTCGCACTCGGTGCGAGCCCGCGCGCAACCCTCGCGCTCCTGGGCGCGGCGCAGGCCGCCGCGGCGATCGACGGCCGCAGCTTTGCGACACCCGACGACGTGAAGGGCGTCGCGCCGCTCGTGCTCGCGCACCGGCTGATCGTACGCGCCGAAGCGGAAGTCGAGGGCGTCACGGCCGAGCGCGTCGTCGAGCGGATCCTCGCTACGGTCGACGTGCCCAAGGTCGAAGCGCCCGTGTGATGCGGCCGGTCTTTCCGGCGCTCTGGCTCTCCACGCGCGGCGTGTGGGTGCTGCTCGGACTCGCCGCCGGTCTCGCCGTGGCGAGCCTCGTCCCGGCACTCGCACTTGCCCTCGCCGGTGCGGCGGCGATCGCGCTCGCCGCGCTCGTTGCCGACGTGGGCCTGGGACCGTCGCGCGCGGCGCTGCGCGTCGCGCGGCGGCCGGTCGGCGGCGTCACGTTGCGCCGCACTGCCGGGGCGACGTACGACATCGAAAACCGCGCGGCGGTCGCAATTCGCATCGGATTCGTCGAATCGCCGATCGCTACGATCGATTTCGCAAGCGACTCGCTCGTCGCGACGATCGACGCCCGCACGCGGCGGTCGATCGAGCAATCGTTTTTCGCGCGCGAACGCGGCCGCGCGCACTTCGGTACGCTGTATCTCTGGGTCGAGAATTCCATCGGGCTCTTGCGCCGCCGCTATCGAATCGATGCGGGCCAGGACGTGCACGTTCTGCCCGACCTTTCCGCCGTGGAACGCTATGGAACGCTCGCCAAGCGCAGCACGCTCGTCGACGCGGGCCTGCGGCGCATGCGCGGACGCGGCGGCGGCAGCGAATTCGAGAGCCTGCGCGAGTATCAGGCGGGTGACGCCTTTCGCGTCGTCGATTGGAAAGCCACGGCGCGGCGCGGACGGCTGATGGTCGCGCAGTACGACGTCGAGAAGAGCCAGCAGATTATCGTCGCGCTCGATTGCGGACGCCTGATGACGCCGCGCATCGCGAGCCCGGCGCACGGCGCGCAGCGCAAGTTCGATTATGCGCTCACCGCGGCGCTGTCGGTCGCGCGCATTGCCGAGGCGGCGAGCGACAAGGTGGGCCTATTCGCCTTCGCCGCAGCGCCGCTTCTGCGCATCGCGCCGCGGCGGGGCGCGGCGCACGTCAACGCCATCGCGCGCGCCGCCTACGACCTGCAGCCGCGCTTCGAAGAACCGGACTACGAAGCGGTCTTCGTCGACCTCCGTGCGCGCATCGGCAAACGCAGTCTGGTCATCCTCTTCACCGATATCTTCGATCCCGTCACGTCGGCAGCCGTGCTCGCCGCGCTCGGCGCGCTCGTCCCGCGCCACCTCGCGATGTGCGTGCTCGCCAACGACGGCGCGGTCGCGGGTGCGCTCGCGACCGCGCCCGCGACCGCGCAAGCTGCGTACCGCGCTGCCGTCGCGATGACGCTCGCCGACGAGCGTGCGAAGTCGCTCGCGATGCTGCGTGCGCGCGGCATCATCGTCGTCGACGTGCCCGCCGCCAAGCTGACCGTCTCGCTCCTGGACGCATACCTCGACGTCAAAGCCCGCGGGATACTCTGACACCAAATGGCGGAAGGGCAGGGGCCGCGTCCACCCTAACGTGGCGCCATGCTTCGCCCGACTGCCGCAGGCCTCGCCGTTCTCCTCTGCATGACGTGGGCGGCGCCCGCGCCTCTACACGCCGCCGACACGTCCGTCACGATTAGTCAGGGTGTCGATGCGGACACCCTCAATCCCGACGCGACCACGGTCACGCCGACGTTCAACATCGTGCAGCACTTCTACGAACGTCTCGCGGATTTCGACGTTCCCGGGCGGATGAAACCCGTCTTGGCCCTCTCGTGGAAGCGCGTCAACCCGACGACCGAAGAATTCAAACTGCGGCCGAACGTGAAATTCTCCAACGGCGACCCGTTCACGAGCGCGGACGTCAAATTCTCGGTCGACTGGATTAAAAACACCGCCAACAAGTCGACGCAAACCTCATACGTGCGCGACATCGATCGTGTCGAGACGCCGAGTCCACTCACCGTGCGGTTCGTCTCGAAGGCGCCGACCGCGATTCCGCCTGGTCTCACGAATCCGATCTTCATCATGGACCAGAAATATGTGGAGGCCAAGGGCAACGGGTACGCCGCCGAACATCCCGTCGGCACGGGAGCGTACGTCCTCAAAGAGTGGAAGCATGATGAATCGATTTCGATGGACGTCAATCCGACGTGGTGGAACGGCAAGCCGAAAATCGATCACGTGATCTTCCGGCCGATTCCGGAGGCCGCGGCGCGGGTGGCCGTGCTCAAGACCGGCGGCACGGATCTCATCACGAACGTTCCGCCGCAATACACCGTTGCGATCGCCGGCGGCCAGAACACGAGGATGGCGAGCACAAAATCCGGCCGCCAACTGTTCATCGCCTTCAATACGCTCAGTACGGGACCGCAGCAGAATAAGATGGTGCGCCAAGCGATCAACTACGCGATCGACGTACCGGCGATTCTCAAGAGCGTCCTCGGCGGACGCGGTTACGAACTCAGCTCGGCGGTGCCGCCGGAATACTTCGGGTACGACGCATCGGTGCCGGGTTTCAAACACGATGCCGGAAAGGCGAAAGATCTGCTCGCGAAGGCGGGTTTTCCGGACGGCAAAGGCATCGATTTCACGATTCAGTGTCCGATCGGGCGCTACAATCGCGATCGCGAAGTTGCCGAAGCGGTCGCCGGACAACTCAGCGCCGTGGGCATCAAAGCGACGGTGCGTGCCCAAGAATGGACGTCGTATTCGGGTCAAGTCAACCGGCGCGCCCTCACGCCGCTGTACATGCTTGGTTGGAACGTGCCCGTCTCCGACGCCGATGCGGTCTACACGGCACTCTTCGAATCGAACGCGCCGCTCTCGACGTTTAAAAACGATCGGCTCGACAAATTGATCGATGAAGGCCGCAGCGAACTCAGCGTCCCCAAGCGCAAAACGATCTACGCAGAAATCGCCAAGCTCGTGCACGATGAAGCCCCTTGGATCTTCCTGTTTCAATATGAAGACCTGTACGGGAGGAGTAAGCGTCTCGTGTTTCAGCCGCGCGGCGATGAATACATTCGCGCGTACGAGATGAGTGTAAGGTAGGTTCGTGGTCGCGTACGTGCTTCGCCGGGCGCTGGGAGCGGTCGGAGTGCTCGTCGGCGTCGGCGTGGTCGTCTTTGCGATCCTTCACCTCACGGGTGACCCCGCGGCCGTGATGATGCCGCCTGAGGCGTCGGCGGCTGAAATTGCCGCATTCCGCCACGCCGAGGGTTTCGATCGCCCGCTGCCGGTGCAGTTCCTGACGTTCGCGGTCTCCGCGGCTCACGGTGACCTCGGGGAATCGTTACGCCATCATCAGCCCGCGCTCGGACTTGCCTTCGAGCGGCTGCCGGCGACGCTGGAACTCGCGGGGGCTGCGTTCGCGCTGGTCGTCCTGATCGCGCTACCGGCCGGCATCATCTCGGCGCTACGACCGCGCACCGGTTGGGATTACGTCGCACGGGTCGTCGCGCTGATCGGGCAGAGCGCGCCGACGTATTGGATCGGCTTGATGCTCATTTTGATCTTCGGCGTGCGGCTCGGGTGGTTTCCGGTCAGCGGTATCGGCGATCTGCAGCATTTGGTTTTGCCGGCGGTCACGCTCGGGTTTTTCTCGATGGCGAAGCTGATGCGCCTCACGCGATCGGCGATGCTCGACGTCCTCTCGAGCGACTATTTGCGAACCGCGCGGGCCAAGGGACTCGCGCCGCTGCGCGTTACACTGCGCCACGCGCTGCGCAACGCCTGGTTGCCGATCGTGACGCAACTCGGCATCGAACTCGGCGGGCTGCTCTCGGGTGCGATCGTGACCGAAACGGTCTTTGCGTGGCCCGGCATCGGCCGGCCCGCGGTGCAAGCGGTGTTCGATCGGGACTTTCCCGTGGTCGAGTCAGTCGTCTTACTTGCGGCGACGGTGTTCACGCTCGTGAACCTCGCAGTCGATCTCATGTACGCCGTGCTTGATCCGCGAATTCGGTACGCCTAATGGCCGTCGTTGCGGTGGCGAACGCGCCGGCACAGGCGCTGCCGCGCGACCCTGCGCAGGCGCGCTGGAAGCGCGTGTTCGCCGATCCGGGCGCCGTGGTCGGTTTGGTCATCGTCGTCGTCGTGGCGGTTTGCGCGCTGTTTTCACCGCTCTTGACGCACATCGATCCCAACGCCCAAGACCTCGCGGCGACGTTCGTATCGCCGGGCAGTCAGGCTCATCTGCTCGGGACCGATAACCTCGGACGCGATCTGTTCGCGCGCATCATCTGGGGTTCGCGCGTGTCCGCGCTCGTCGGCGTGTGCGTCGTGCTGATCGGCGGCACGATCGGGATCACGCTCGGACTCGTCGGCGGTTATTTCGGCGGATGGATCGATGCCGTGATCGGGCGCGTTGCGGACGTGCAGTTGGCTTTTCCGCTGGTGCTGCTGGCGGTCGCGGTCGTGGGCGTGGTTGGGCCCGGGCTCGTAACGGTTATCGCGGTGATCGGGCTAACGTCGTGGGTGCAATACGTGCGCGTCATTCGTGCCGAAACGCTCTCGCTGACGCAGCGCGACTTCGTCGTGGCCGCGCAAGGCCTCGGTGCATCGCGCCGGCGCATCATCCTGCGGCACCTGCTGCCCAACGTCGCTTCGCCTGCGATCGTGCTCGGTACGTTCGAGGCCGCGCGTGCCGTCGTGCTGGAAAGTTCCTTATCGTTTTTGGGACTCGGCGTGCCGCCGACGATTCCGTCGTGGGGCGGCATGCTGGCCGACGGACGTCAGTACCTCGATACCGCTTGGTGGATCGGGCTCTTCCCGGGCCTTGCGATCGTCGTTGCGGTCCTTGCCGTCAATTTGCTCGGCGACGGGATGCGCGACGCACTCGATCCCAACAACCGGCGCTGAACCCGCCGGTCAGTCATCGAGGCGTTCGAGTTCCTTGCGCGCGACCGTTACGAGCGCTTCGATCTCTTTGCGTTCGAAGGCACTCCAAATAACCCGCGGGTCGATGTCTCCGTACTCATGGCGCAAAACGTTTCCGAGCCCGCGAACCTGGGGCCATGCAATCTCCGGATTCCGAACGACGATATCCGGATCGAGCTGCATTGCATGACGGACAGCCTCCGAAACGCACAGCAGCCGGAAATAGATGAGGTCCCGAAGATCGGGATCCTGTTCGAAGGTTTCGCTCGACTCGCGAGCGAGCCGAGCCATCAGGAGCCCTCCATAGTGCACCACATCGTCGAGCCGTTGGCGGAGCTTTCTCACACGTCGCCCTTCGCGGCGAGCTGCCTCGACATCGACGGCGATGACTTAAAAAACCTCACGAAGCTCGGCGAGGATTCCGTCGTGCCGTCCAGGCCGAATACTGCGCCGTGTCATGACGTCGACGTGACGGCCGATCTCGCGTTCGAGCAGTTGCCCGATCCCCACGAACGCGAACAGTCCGACCTCGCGCTCCGGGTCGAGATCGACGATGACGTCGAGATCGGATTCCGGCACATCGTCGCCTCGCGCGACGGATCCAAAGATCGCGACGTGCCGAACCCCCTCCGCTTCGAGCGCCGGCTGCAGCTCACGAAGCCGCGTCATCATGCGATCGCGCGTGCGGAAGTCCGGGGCGACCGCGTGCTTCGCCATACCGAACCGTTCGCGCTGACCACGCGCGCGTTCCTCGCCTCCCGCGGTCGGGCTCGTTCCGCCCTCTGGGGTCGTTACGCAACGCGACTACTTCGCGAAACGATGCCGCCCGAGCGGCGACCGCCTAGCGCGAGGTACGCGCACAGGCCGACGGCGCTAAGCGCCCCGATTCCGAAACGCAAGGTTTCCGACGTGCGCTGCGGCGTGATGAAGCCCTCGATCGTTCCGGCAATCACGAGCAGGCCCGCCACGCCGAGCATCAGCACGCCCGCGCGCCGCGCGTTCGCGGTCAGCGCGTCCGCCCGGCGCAGCCGTCCCGGTGCGACGATCGCCTGCGCGAGCAAGAATCCCGCGGCGCCCGCGATTTGGATCGAGCACAGTTCGATGACGCCGTGCGGCACAATCGTCGCCCAGAAATCCGTTCCGAAACCTTTGGCTGCGAAGAGCGCGCCGAGCCCACCGACCATCAGCCCATTATTGATGATCTCCCATAGCGTCAGGATTCCGAGCGTCATGCCGCCGGCAAACGCGAGCATAGCCACCTTGATGTTGTTGGTGATGATCATGCTCGACATCGCCGGCGCGAAGGCGCGGTCGAAGGCGAAATTCGAATCGTGGAGGCTTTTGCTGATCGCCGGAACGGCGCTCGCCGGCAGAAACGCGTACGCGTTTGACGGGCGCATGGCGACGAAGACGTACGCGACGATCGACGCCGCCACGAAGAGCGCGCTCGTCGCCGCGATGACGGCACCCGAACGGCGTACTTCCCGTGGAAACGTTACGGCCGCGAACGTCGCGACGCGCGACCAGCCGCCGCGCGCGGAGCCCGCGTACACGAGCGCGTACGCGCGGGCCGTGAGACGGTTGAGGTACGCGCGCACTTCGTCGCCGTATGCACGGCTGCGCGCCGCGGCCAGGTCCGTCGTCGCGGCGCGGTAGAGCAGCGCGAGCTCGCGCAGTTCGTCGCGCTCGAGCGCCCGGAGGCCGCCGCGGTCGGCACGCGCGAGCAGCACCTCGAGCCGTTCCCAGCCGGCCTCGCGCCGCGCGATGAACACTCGCTCTCGCACGGAGCGATCATTTCGCAGGACTCGGGCGCCGCCTCCCCTCAAGCGGCGCAGAGATGGAGCGCAGCATCGAGATCGCGACGGGCGAGAGCGTCGCCTTCTCGTACGAACTGGCCGGCCTGGGCAGTCGCTTCGTCGCAGTCGGCATCGACATCGCGATCCAAGTCGCGGTCCTCGCGCTCGGAATCGCGGTGTTTGCGGTCGCATTCGGGTCGACCGCACCTTTGCGCCCGACCGCCGCTCTGGGAAAGTTCGGAAGCGCCGTCATCCTGGCACTAGGCTCGTTTGCGCTGTTTTTGCTGTTCTTCGGGTATTTCATCCTCTTCGAATGGCTGTGGGCGGGGCGCACGCCCGGGAAGCGTGCGCTCGGAATCCGCGTCGTACGCGACGGCGGGTTTCCGCTGGACCTCACGAGCGCGGTGGTTCGCAACGTCGTGCGCCTCTTGGAGTTCAGCCTAGGCTTCTACGCTCTGTCCGCCGTCGCGACGCTGGTGTCGCCGGCCAATCGTCGCTTCGGGGATATGGCAGCCGGGACGATCGTCGTGCGCGACTCACCTTACGAGCGCACCGCGGCCCGCACGCTCGCCGGCGTCCGCCGTGCGAGCGAACGGGACGACGCCGTCATCGCGGGGCTTTCGGCCGCCGAGCGCGACCTCGTGCGGCGCTATGCGTTACGGCGTGCGTCGCTCGGCGCGGCACCGCGCGCCGCGATCGCGGGGAGCATAGCGGCGACGGTGCGGCCGAAGCTGGCCGCTTCGTTCGCGCACCTCGACGACGACGATCTGCTCGTTCACCTCGCCGCGACTGCGCTCGCGCTCTAGCGCTTGCGAATACGGCCGACGACGTCGCGCGCGAAGCTGAGCGCAGCGCGCTTCTTTTCGTCGTACAGCACCGTCGTTTGGGCGGCGGACATATGGCGGCCGTGTTCGTAGAAAAAGCCGACGCCTTCCCCGACGACGATCGTGCCCGCGTATGCGATCGCGCCCTTGATCGCGATGCCGGCGACGGGAATGAAGCCCGACAGTTCGCGCGAGATCGCCCGCCACCCGAGGCCGCCGCCGACGATCGGCAGCAATTCCCAGATGCGCTGCATGTCGGGGTCCTTGCCGTATGTCGCGCCGATCTGCATCATGAGCACGATTTGGATGCCCGTAATTCCGACGAGGTCGCCCGCGGTCGTCACCGCGCCCATCACGAGCCCTAAGAACGGTACGTTTTCGACCACGGCACTCGCCGCGGCAATCTTGAGCGCCGACGAAGCGGCATCGCGCGTGAGCTTCGCGGCTACGGTCTCGCGCAGTGCCGGAAGCCGTCGGCCGACGGCAACCTCGATGCCCCGACAGCGGTCGATGATGTGCGGAAAGACGCGGCCGCGCAACGTTTCGCGATCGAGACGCGCGACGGTATACTCGGCCACCGTCCCGACCGGCGGTGCGATCAGCGGCTGCGGACTCGTCGCTAGGACCGCAGGATCGACCGTGACGGCAAACACCGGCAATTTGAGCGCACGCAGCAGATCCATGCGCGCCCCCGCGACGTCTCCCGGCCGGCCGAGAAAGATGACGCAGCGGGCATCGGGGCCCAGCACCGTCTCACGCCGCTCGGGATCGATCGTTTCGAGCGTCGAGGCGGCGTCGAGGGGGACGTTCGCGTCTTCGGGGCCCGCGAGCAGCAGCGAGCGCAGCGCCGCGACGAGGCCCGGATCGCCGCACAACAACAAGCGAAACGGCTTGCGGGCCTCGACGTGCACCTTGCTGACGTTGACGCCCTTGCGCACCAAGGTCAGCAGATCGACGGTTCCGATCGTGGCGGCCTTCATCTGCGTCATATCGTCGAGTTGGATTGGCCGCTTGCCGCGTGCGCTTCTTTCTGCGGATCGTCCGTGTAATCGAGGTACACCAAGCCGAGGAAAATCTCGAGCGCTTCGGAGCGCATACCCCGGGCATTGGCGACATCGACGATACGCCGGTGTGACGAGACGGCTTCCCCCACGATCGCCTGCGGCGTCGTGTTGGTGTCTGCGGCGACGATTGCGGCGGCCGCGACTTCACCCGGCGTGAGATCGTCGTGCAGCATCGTCTGGAAGTCCAGGCCCCGGTTCTTCACACGCTGCTGCAGCGCATATTGCAACGTCGCGTAGCGGTCCTGCGGGTAGCCGACACCGGTCATCGTGATGCGCGTCTGCAGTTGCCGCGAACGCGCGAGGTTGAGCAGTTGTTCGGCCTGGGATGCGCCGACGGCGGCCTTACTGAGCCCGTCGGTGGCCTTTTGCATCAGCGGCTCGAGCGCTTTGTAATCCGAGAGCGAAACGTCGCCGCTGAAGTCGAGTTGCGACCGCGAGAGGCGTTGCACGAAATCGTTGAGGTCTCCGAGCGCGACGTCGAGCAGCGCAAGCGACGAACGCGCGGCATCGAGGGACCGAATCATGTCCCCGTTGGTAAGCGAAATGTCGTCGAGCATGCGCGGATACGACGGCAGCATCGCAAGCGACAGTGCGGGCACGGGATCGAGCTGCAGCGGCGCGCCCAGCTCCTTGAGAATAGTCGCGTTCTCTTTGACGAGGCCGGACTCTTTATTCTTCTCCATCGTGCCGACCGCGTTTATCGTCGCGGAGGACTTAGCGTAGGCGGCTTCGACGGAGCGCCCCATCGCGTTGAAATTCTTAATGACGGCCTCGAGCCGGCTGCCCGGACGGATTTGCATCCGCGAGAAATTGGGCACGCCGTACCCGACGTTCTGCACGCGCGCGTTGACGGCTTTGGCTTGGTCGCGGCCCGCATCGCGCCGCGACGCGAGCGTCGCCTCCGCAGTGCCTTGACGCGTCTGCACCTCGGCCAATGCGGCCCTTAGCGGCGCGAGGTTCGGTCGCGTCAGCGTGAACTTCGCTTGGCTCTCGCGCAGCGCGCGCATGTTGGAAAGCGCGAGCGTTCGGGTCGCAGGCGTGCCCTTCTCGGCAGCTTCGGCGAGGGTCTGCTGGCTCTTTTCGGTCTGGCCGAGTGCGATTTGCGTTTGCCCGAGATGCAATAACGCGTCGGTCTTGCCGGGCTCCGCCCGCAGGACCGCCGCATACTTCGCGGCGGCGATGTTGTAACGCGCCGTCTCTTGATCGTGAAGCGCCTGGACCAGAATCTGATCGTTCGTTCGCTTTTTGGGATCGAGCTGATCGTAGCCGACGAGGTGCGAAACGCGATCGGGGAAGCCGGGATGGCCCGCGAGATATTTGTCGACGAGGCCGTCGTGATTGGTTTCCGCGGCGCCGAGGTGCTTCATGAACGACACCATCGCGTCGGGATCGTAGCCGGCGCGCGTTATCAAGAACAAGCCGTACTGATCGGCCTGCAATTCGTCGGCGCGCGACTGCTTCGCGAGCAGACCGGCTTGTGCGAGCTGCCCGAAGCGGTAGATGAACGGCGAGAAAATCGAGGCGATGCCGAACAGAAGATTTAGGGCCTGAGCTTTTGCCGGGAGCGTTACCGTATGGCGGCGCTCGTTGTGGCCGGTTTCGTGAGCGATGACGCCCGCGAGCTCGTCATCGGACTGTACGAAGTCGAGCAGCCCCTCGTTGAGGTACACGTAGCCGCCGCCGATGGTGAACGCGTTGACATCGGGGGCGTCGAGGATCTTGATGTTGTACGGCAGGTCGCGCCGAGCGACTTGGCCCCAGACTTTGTTGCCGACGTCGTTGACCCACGCGTTGAGTAAGGGATCCGCAACGACGTTGTATTGACTGAGGATCTGTTTCTCTTCTTCTTTCGCCTGCTGCACTTCGGCGGCCGTCGACATCGCCGAAGCGGGCGCGGGCACCGTCGCCACGAAAAGCGAGAGAACGAGCGAAACGTGAAGGACGCGGCGGAGCGGCATGAGTGTCACCTCGGGGCGACGGCGGCGAAGGTGGGACGGGTATTCTTCGACGCCGCAGGGGCAAAACATCGTGTCGGTCCGCACTTCCCAACAGGCCGGCGTGGACGGCATGTGGATCAGGTGTGAATAAGACGCGTTTGTTGTGCGTCGCATGTGGACGACACAGGTCGCGAACCGCTCGATGTGGCACCCGGAGGCGTCAATGATCGACTTTTCCCGCCGCAGGGGCGCACGCTGATGGTTCGTGGCACGGCCGCCGGACTCGAACTCGTTTTCGTGGGACGCCCATTCGCCGATGCGTGGACCGACATCGCAACGCGCCTGGCCGAGCGGCCGAATTTCTATCGCGGAAGCCAAGCGACGGCGATCTTCGACGCCGACGCTCCCGACGACGCGGCGATCGTGCAACTGCTCGCAGCCGTCGCGGAACACGGTATCGTGCTCGACGGATTTTACGGCGGCGATGCGGTTGCGGCCGCAGCGGCGCGCCATGCGGTGACGTATCTGGGCGAGCCGCCGCGCTCGACGGTGGCGAGCTTCGAACGCAAGCGGGCCGCGCGCGCCGAACGGGCCGTCGAGCTTACCGAAAAATCTCGCTCGCTCGACGCCGATTTTGCGGGCGCCCGCGCCGACATCGCGACTCGCCGCGCCCGCGGCGAGTCGTCGGTGGCAAAACCCGTCTTCGTCGCGCCGGCCGCGCCGGTTCCACCACCGGCGCCCACCGTCGCGGCCGCGCCGCCGGTCCCTGGTACGCTCTACCACCGCGGTACGCTGCGAGGTGGGCAGGCGCTCCAACAGCTCGGTTCGATCGTCGTCGTCGGCGACGTCAACCCCGGCGCCGAACTCGTTGCGTCGGGGGACATCGTCGTCTTCGGCGCGCTGCGCGGGACGGCGCACGCCGGCGCGCAAGGCGACGCCGCAGCGCGGGTGTACGCGCTGGAACTGGCGGCAACTCAGCTGCGCATCGCCGCTTGCATTGCCGCAGGCGATGCGCGGCGCGGAAGCGTGCCGGAGGTTGCATTCGTCGAGGGCGATCGGATCACGATCGCACCGTGCGCCGACATGGGGGGGAAATGAGCGGACGACGCATCGTTGTAACGTCGGGCAAGGGCGGCGTCGGCAAAACGACGACGACCGTCAACCTCGGCGCCGCGCTCGCCAAACGTGGCCAGAAGGTCGTGCTCGTCGACACGGACATCGGACTGCGCAATCTCGATCTCGTGCTCGGCGTAGAGAAGCGCATCGTCTTCGATCTCGTCGAGGTCGTCGAAGGGCGCTGTCAGCTGCGTCAAGCGCTCATCCGCGACAAGCGCTTCGAATCGCTCTCGCTGTTGCCCGCCGCGCAGACGCGTGAAAAAGAGGCCGTCAGCGAAGCGCAGATGGCCGGCATCACGGGCGAACTTGCCGAAATGGCCGACTACGTCCTCATCGATTGTCCGGCGGGCATCGAGCATGGCTTCCGCAGCGCCATCGCCGGTGCGAAAGAAGCGATCATCGTGACGACGCCGGAGGTGAGCGCCATTCGTGACGCGGACCGCGTGGTCGGCAAACTGACGGCGGCGGGCATCCCGCTGCGACTGATCGTCAACCGGGTGCGCCCCGACATGGTCAAGAGCGGCGACATGATGTCCATCGACGACGTCTGCGAAATCTTGTCGGCGGAATTGCTCGGCGCCGTTCCCGACGATGAAGAGATCATCGACACGACCAATCGCGGGGAACCGATCGTGCTCGACGACAACAACCGGCTCGCGCACGTCTACGACAAGATCGCGCGCAGGCTCGAAGGCGAGCTCGTGCCGTTTACGACCTTCGATACACCGAACTTCTTCGGGCGGTTATTCACGATGTGGAAGGCTGGATAGGGATGGAAGCACGCGTGGAAACCGAACCGGTGCGCGCGCCGGCACCGCCGCGGGGCCGAGCGATCGTCATCACGAGCGGCAAGGGCGGCGTCGGGAAGACGACCACCACGGCCAACGTCGGTGCCGCGCTCGCGGCGATGGGTCGCAACGTCGTCCTGGTCGACGCAGACGTCGGCCTGCGCAACCTCGACGTGGTGCTCGGTCTCGAGAGCCGCGTGAAACACCATCTGCTCGACGTCCTCGAGGACAAGGCGACCCTCGACGAAGCGCTCGTACGCGACAAGCGCAGCGAGACGCTGTATTTGCTGGCAGCGGCCCAAACGCGCGAGAAAGAAGACGTCGTTACGGCGCAGATGGTGGCGCTCATCGAACGGCTCTGCGATCGCTTCGAGTTCGTGCTCATCGATTGCCCCGCGGGCATCGAGATGGGCTTCAAGAACGCGATTGCGGGCGCGCGTCACGCGATCGTCGTCTGCACTCCGGAAGTCTCCGCCGTGCGCGACGCGGATCGCGTCGTCGGTTTACTGCCAAACGATTGGCGGCCCGAACTCATCATCAACCGCTTGCGCCCGCAACTGGTTAAGAAAGGCAAGATGCTCTCCGTCGACGACATCAACGCGATCCTGCGTTTGCCGTTGCTCGGCGTGATCGCGGACGAACCCGGCGTCATCGTCGCGACCAATCGCGGTGAGCCGCTCGCGCTCGACCCGGGTTCGGAGACGGGCGCGGCCTATCGGGCAATAGCCGCGAAGCTCGCGGGCCAAGACGTGGCCGCGCCCAGCGTGCGCATCCCCGGTGGCGGCTTTTTTTCCAAGCTCGGGTCGTTCTTCGGAGGCCGCGCCTAGGTGTTCGCGTTTCTCAAATCGCTCTTCAACCCGGCCCCGCCGTCCGGCTCGACCGCCAAGGAACGGCTGCGCCTCGTCCTGCTTTCCGACCACCTTTCCCTCGCGCCGGAAACGGTCGCAGCGCTCAAGGCCGAGCTGCTCGCCGTGATTTCGCGCTATGTCGAAATCGATCCGGCGCACGCCGACGTCACGTTTGAACATCGCGAGAACGACGTCGCGATGCTCGCGAGCGTTCCGATCACCGGCATCCGCGAACGCATTCGGCCCGTCGCCGTAGCCGACGTCGCGGCTGCGGCCGTCGCCGTTCCCGCCGTCGCGGCTCCCGGGCTCGACGTCGCTGAGCCCGGCGAAAAACCCGCGGTAGAAGCGCTTTCTCCCACGGGCCCAGCGGCGGACGGCTCGCTCGCCGAAGGCGCGCGGGAGCCATCAGCGCCGCCCGACGTCGCGAGCGCGAGCTCAGCTGCCGTTGACGGAAAAGCCGCACCCGCGACGTCCGCCCATTCGGCAGCGCCCGCGACGGCCCGGCGCCGTCGCCGCAAGAAGGCGCAGGCGGCGGCGCGAGCCGCCGGCGCGACACAGCTTGGGAAACCCGCCCAGGCGTGACGGGCGCGGCGCGCTAAAGTCGCAGCGTGGAACGGCCCTGGTATAATTCTTTTAACTGGGTGATGGCGGGCGCGACCGTCGTACTTTCGATGTACGGCGTCGTCCTGATCCACTCAGCCGACCTCCACGATCCCGCTGCTGCGAGCGAGTGGCACAAGCAACTCGTCTACATCGCTTTGGGCCTAGCGGTCATGGCGTTCTTTTCGACGCTCGACTATCACAAGTGGCAGCGCTGGGCGTTCGGACTCTACATCGGGAACCTCGCGCTGCTGGGTCTCGTCATGGTCGGCGGCCGCAGCGCCCTCGGCGCGCAGCGCTGGATCAACCTCGGCTTCATTCAGTTTCAGCCCTCGGAGCCCGCGAAAGTCATCCTCGCAATTTGCATTGCAGCGACGATCGCGCGCACGACGACGGTCGGGTGGCGCGAGATGGGCGCGACGATCGGCATGGTCGCGGTCCCGGCGTTGCTTATCCTCAAGCAGCCCGACCTCGGCACGTCGCTCGTGATCGGCGCGATCCTGAGCGCCCAATTATTCTTCGGCGTGTCGAAGGCGTGGTATTTCGCCGCCTACGTTGCGGCTGCGAGCGTCATCGCGGCATTCGTCGTGGGCACAAAATACGTGCTCAAGCCCTTTCAGCGCAACCGCCTCTTGGTCTTTCTCCACCCCAATGCCGATCTGCAGGGTGTCGGCTGGAATCTCAACCAGTCGAAGATCGCCGTCGGCAGCGGCGAGTTCTTCGGTAAAGGCCTTTTCCATGGCACGCAAACGCAGCTCAATTTCGTGCCGGAGCATTCGCGCGACTTTATCTTCACGGTCGTCGGCGAAGAACTGGGCTACGTGGGTTCCCTCTGGCTCATCGGTCTGTACGCGATCGTGCTTTTCGGAGCGTTCCGCGCGATGCTCGCGGCGCGCGATCGCTTCGGCGTGCTGCTCGCGGTCGGGCTCGTGGCGATGCTCGCCTTCCACATCACGATCAACCTCGGCATGACGGTCGGCATCATGCCGATCACGGGCATTCCGCTCCCCTTCATGTCTTATGGCGGTACGGCTATTCTCACGGACTTCGCAGCAATCGGTTTACTACTCAACATTTACGTGCAGCGCGATAAACTGGTGTTCTGAGGGTCGAGACCGTGCTAGGTAGAACTCGGTGCGTCTCCACGCCCCGGGGTAAGTCGCCTGCGGCGTGCGGTAGGCGCGCGATTGGGCCGGCGGCGGGCCGCGAATGGCGGCCGTGGCGGCGCCCCGCAGCGTCCGTCAGAGGACCAGGCGAGGGTGCCCGCCAACCACGGTCCATCCGGCTGAAGATTTTTGCGCGTGCGGCCTCGAGGTTTGCGCTCGCACGGAATGCCGGAAGTCCGCCCCTCTCGCGCCGCGGTTTCCGCATCGGCTGCGACATGGGCTCGCCGCCCGTCGAACTCCGGAGGGCAGGCACAACTGAAGAACGGGCACCCAAGCGACTGCGGCGCCCCCACCGAAAGGCAACTACGTGCCAACAGAGATCCTGATCTCGAGCGACCCCTGGGAAAACCGGGTCGCCATCCGAGAGGACGGAGTTCTCGCCGAAATCTACTTCGAACGCGAAGAGAAAGTCATCGGCTCTATCTACAAGGGCAAAGTGATGAACGTGCTCCCCGGCATGGGAGCGAGTTTCGTCGACACCGGCCTCGGCCGCAACGCCTTCCTCTATGTCGACGACATCAACAAAACGCCGCTCAATATCGGCGACGTCGAGATAACCCAAGGGCGCACCGGGTGGACGATTAACGAAAAGATCAGCAAGGGCGACGATGCCTTAGTGCAGATCGTCAAGGAGCCGCGAGGGCTCAAAGGCGCGCGCATCTCGACCAACATCTCGCTGCCCGGCCGCTATCTCATCCTCATGCCGACCGGAAAGTATTCCGGCGTCTCGCGGAAGATCGAGAGCGCCGAGGAGCGCAACCGCCTCAAGGGCATTATGAAAATGATCCGCCCCGAAGGTATGGCGACGGTCGTCCGCACGGCGGCCGGCGGCGTCAGTCAGGCCGAGCTCATCGCCGACCTCGGCGTGCTGATCCGTATGTGGCACGGTATTTTAGAGAGTTACAAACGCGCGCCCGCGCCGTCCCTCATCCACAAAGACATGAACCTCGTCTTCAAGGCGGCGCGCGACTTCATCACGCCCGAAGTCGACAAAGTCCTCATCGATAATCCCGAAGATTTCGAGAAGGTTCGGGACTTCATGCGGCTGCTCGGACCGCAGTACGTCGATCGCATCGAGCACTATAACAGCGGCCGGTCCCTCTTCAAAGATTTCAAGATCGACGAGGAAGTTCAGCGGCTGCTGCGCCCCAAGATCAACTTACCCTCGGGCGGCTCGATCGTGATCGAGACGACCGAAGCCTTGACCGTCATCGACGTCAACAGCGGTAAGTTCACCGGCGGCAAAAATCTCGAAGATACGATCGTCAAGACTAATATCGAGGCCGCTGCCGAAATTGCGCGCCAGGTGCGGTTGCGCGACATCGGCGGCATCATCGTTTGCGACTTCATCGACATGTCGACCGAGAACGCGCGGACGCGGGTCATCCAAACGCTCGAAGGGGGCCTGCGCAAAGACCGCACGCGGACGACGATTCAATCGTTTTCGGCTTTGGGACTCTTGGAATTTACACGCAAACGCGTCGGCAAGGATCTCGGCGGGCAACTGCGCGGCGCGTGTCCGACGTGCGCGGGTCTGGGCACCGTGATGTCGCCCGAATCGGTCGCGATCGAGGCGTTCCGCGAAATCCGGCGCTTCGGCCACGCTCACCGTAACGGCAACGCGACGCACATGCCGATCGAAGTCATCTCGGCCCCGACCGTCGGTGCGCAACTCGAGTATTGGTACGAAGACGAACTGGCCGGACTCGAGCGCGAACTCGAGACGAAGATCGCCGTGCGGGTTGATGCGGCGCTGCATCCCGAGCGCACGCGCATCGAGCAACTGGCGAGCCTCGACGCCGCGACGGCCCCTCCTCCGAACGTGCGCGTCGGCGACGAGCTCGAAGTGGATCTCGTGAACGCACGGCTGCCCTCGGCGAGTTCGGCACTGGCCATCGTCGGCGATCGCCTCGTCGAAGTAGAAAACGCCGCGAACGCGGTCGGCGAGACGATCAAGATCAAGATCATCGACATCGACGATGAAGGCACGCTCCTTGCCGAACCGCGAACGCTCGTCGCCGCGCAGGCGCTCGAGCAGAAGAAGCGCCGGCGTCGTGGCGGTCGCGGCCGCAAACCCGCGCTCACCTCGCAGGAACAGGAAGAGCAGCTGCTCGAGCTCGCCGAGGAGGCCGCGAAAGGCGCCGGCGCCCGGCCGGCGCTCGGCATCTCCACGTCGGCCGAGGCCGCAGCCGAGGATGAAGAAACCCGCGCCCATACGGCGAGCGGTCCGCCGCTTGCGACCGTGACGCCGCTGCATGCGGTTCCCGAGTACGCGGCGGTCGACGAGTCGGGCGAGGGACGCGCGTACGCGAGTTATGGCGGGCCCGAGAGTGACCGCAAACGGCGGCGTCGCCGGCGGCGTCGCCGCGGCGCCGGCGACGTGCCGACCGGCACGGCCGCGCTTTCCGCGCTGCCGGATGTGCCCGGCCCGGCGAGCAATCCCGCTGCGGGTACGCCCGATACGGGTGACCTCGAGGGCGACCTCGAGGGCGACGAAGAGGATACCGGTACGGCGGCTACCGCCGCGGTGCCCAGCGACGACGGCACCGTGCGGCGGCGGCGGCGGCGGCGCCGCCGCCGCGGCCGGGGGCCGGGTGTCGAGGCTACTGCGGCTCCGGAGAGTGCCGCGATGCCGGATCGCCACATCTTCCGAGTGGACGGCAACGGGGCTGTCGAGCCGACGGGCCAAACGGCGCCTCCCGAACCGACGCGTGCGATTGCACGGGTCGACCGCCGCCCCGGGGCGGTCGCCGTCGATGCCCCGCCACCGAGTCTCTCGGTTCCCGAGGAGCCGGCGCAAATCGCGACTCCGACACGTCGGCGCGGCCGGCCGCGTAAGTCCGAAGCGGCGCAACTCGAACTCACGCAGCCGGCGCCGGTTGCCGCGCTGACTGGCCTCACCGATGAGGATACGGCGGCGGCCCCGGTAGCCAAACGCCGCGGTCGACCGCCGAAATCTCTCGCAGCCACGGCGGCAGTTGCAGCCGCGCCCGTGGTGACCAAAGCCGCGCCTTCGTCCCCGCAAGCACCGCGGCACGCACAACCGGCCGCAGCGCCCGCGAAGCGGGGCCGCAAACCGAAGGCGGCTCCTGTTACGGGGAGCGGCCCGCTGCCGCTCCTTGGCCGTGCTGCAGCGGCGTCCCGCGGCGAAAAGCTCCCGGCCGCCAAAGCGACCGCGGTTGCGCCCGAGAAACCCAAGCGAGGCCGCAAACCGAAGGCTGCTGCCGAACCCGTCGCTGCTCCGGTGCGGCCGGCGAAGACGGCCGCACCCAAGGGACGCAAAGCCGCCGCCTCCACGGCGGCCGCCCCCGCCCGCAAAAAGGCGGCGACGACCCGTAAAAAGAGCGCGTCCTAGTGCCCCTCGCCTGCCCCAGCCGCGGGCGGGCGCCGGCCCACCGGGGGCTCACCGCATAGCTCTGTCTTTACGGTGAGTGCGACCGCCCTGGCGTCGGCGATTGCCGTCGTCGCGCGAGGTACCTACGTGAGAACGTACGCTCGCAAGGTTTAGAAACCGACTTGCGCGATTTTCCCCTGCAGGTACGTGACCGCGGATTGGAGTTGCGGGTCGGTCGACGGGTCGCCCATTTTTGACGATTTCGGTTCGACGGACACGATGTCGGGCGTGATGCCGACGAGGTTGATGTCGCGTCCGTGCGGCGTGAGATAGCGCGCGCTCGTAATCTTCACGGCGGAACCGTCCGGCAACGGATGGATCGTCTGCACGACGCCCTTGCCGTAGGTCTTCTCACCGATCAGTTCGCCGACGCCGTTATCTTGAATCGCGCCCGAGGTGATTTCCGAGGCCGAGGCGGTATACTTGTTGACGAGTACGGCGAGGGGTTTGGGCGCGATAGCGGTGTTCTCTGCATCGTACTGCGTGCTGCTGCCGCCCTTCGATTCGACCGATACGATCGGACCGGAGGGAATGAATTTTGAGCTAACCTCGATTGCGGCGTTAAGGTAGCCGCCGCCGTTATCGCGCAAATCCAGCACGTACGCCTTGGCACCCTGTGCCTGCAGCTTCGTCAGCGCCGTCGTCAATTCGCTCGCGGTGTTCGAGCCGAAGACGGTCAGCCGCGCGTAGCCGATGCCGCTGTCGAGCAGCTTCGCGTAGACGCTCGGTTGATGGATCGTGTCGCGAGTCACCGCGATGACGGGCAACTCCTTGCCGGCGCGGTCGACGATTAGGTGGACTTGCGAGCCCTTCTCGCCGCGGAGCATCTTTGCGTCCTGGTCGGTCGTCAGACCCTTGGTGGGCTTGCCGTCGATGGTAAGGATCGTGTCTCCGCTCTGCAGTCCGGCCTTCTCGGCGGGGCCGCCTGGGATGATCTCGTTGACCATGAGCAGCTTCGTCTTCTCATCGACCCGGATTGCGATTCCAACGCCGCTGAAGTTTCCACCGTCGAGACCCTCGTTGAGGTCGGCGTACTCCTTGGGTGTCAAGAACGTGGTGTACTTGTCCTTGACCGACGACAGCATGCCAGCGATCGCGCTATACGTGAGCGTACGGCTGCCGCCGACTCGCGAGCCGTAGGCGCTGACCGCGGCGCTGACTTCCCTCTCGAGCTCGCGAGCGTTGAGGGCCGGATCGTCGACGGCGCGCAGCTGCAGCACGCGCGGCGATTTGATGCCCTGCTTCTCCAAATACGCCACGATGTTCGACCGTGCGCCGTCGAGCGTTACCTGCGGATCGACTTTTTTATAGAATTCGGAGGTGAGCAGCGAGAACGTCATCTCGATCTCGCTGTTTTCCAACCCCGAAAGCCCCGACGCCCGGGATGCACCCGGGACGGTCGTCGCCAGGAGCGCCGCAGCGGCAAGGATCGGAAGAACGCTCTTGACCATGGCACTCACCTGCGCGCGACGCGCCGCAAATAGGCTTTTGCGGCTTCGAGTTGGAGATCTTTGGGGGTGTCGATGATCGGCGCTTCGGCGGGCTGATCGACGAACATATCGGGCTCGATGCCCTTGTGGTGGATATCGCGTCCGAGCGGCGTGACGTATTTCGCCGTGGTAATCTTCAGCGCGCCGCCGTCGCTCGTGTTGTAGATACTTTGCACCACGCCCTTACCGAACGTCTTGGTGCCGATGAGTGTTCCAACTTTGTAGTCTTGAACGGCGCCGGCGGTGATTTCTGACGCGCTCGCCGTGTATTTATTGACGAGGACCACCAGCGGCGCCGTCCCGATCGCGTCGTGAGTCGCGGATTTCGTGTCGCGGTTGCCGACCCGGTCGATCGTCGAGACGATCGCGCCCTGCGTGATGAACAGGCTCGATATCTCAACGGCCGCTTCGAGCAAACCGCCGCCGTTGTTGCGCAGGTCCAAAATATACCCACGGGCTCCCTTTGCCTTGCCGTCGAGCATCGCCTTACGCACTTCGTCGTACGAGGTCTGCCCGAAGTCGGCCAAACGGACGTAGTCGTAGCCGCCTTCCATCTTGGCGTGGACCGACGGCACGTAGATTTGCTCGCGCGTGATCGCGACCGTATGGCTCGTCGTCTTGGCATGCGGCTGCACGACGACGGTCACGATCGTGCCGATCTTGCCGCGAATGAGCCGTTCGACGGCGTCGAGCTTCATCGCCGCCACGTTGTGCCCGTCGACGGCCAAGATGCGGTCCCCGACCTTCACGCCGGCTTTGAACGCCGGCGTCCCCTCGATCGGCTCGACCAGGACGTGCTTGTTACGCGGATCCTGGACGATGTAGACGCCGATGCCGCCGAAGTCGCCACCTTTGAGGGCTTCTTCGAGCGAAGAGATTTCGGTAGGCGAAAGGTACGTCGTGTACGGATCGCCGAGAGCGCTAAGCATCCCGCGAATTGCGGCCTGCGTCAGCTCGGCGTTCGATGTGCGTTTTCCGTAAAGCGCCTGGGCACCGGCCAGGCCGCGATTCAGGGAGCGGATGTCGCGGGCTTCGTCGCCGGTCGCCACCAGGTGAGGAATGGCGGGCGCTAGCACCTTGTGTGCTTTGAGGTACGCCACCAGTTCGCGCTGTTCGCCCGTCAGGAGCGTTTGCGCGTTGATCGGTTTATAGTAGGTCTTCTCGACCTGCCGGAAAGCGTTGTCCAGCATACGTTGGTCGCCGCCGTGCGAATTCTCGAGCAGCGCCCGAAGATCGAGCGCGGCAACGCCGGGGCCGCCGCCCACGAGTGCCGCGGACGCGCGATCGGCCCGCTCGTGCGCGAGATAGACGGCTCCGCCGAGCGAAGCGACGGCGATGGCAAAAGCAGCGGCCAAGGCACGGAAGGTTCTAGACAATAGTCCCGTCGATTTCTCTGGCGCAAGCGAGGCGTGGGTAGTCCTTAGACGGTATGCGAACGGACTCCGGTTGCGGTAGGACGCTTATGCCCAACGGCTCAGAGACCTAGCGCAGACGCGGGCTCGGGTCGACCGCCACGCCGTTGATGCGGATCTCAAAGTGCAGGTGCGGACCCGTCGAGTTCCCGGTGGACCCGACTGCGCCGATGGCCTGGCCGCCCTGCACGTCTTGGCCGTCGCTGACGAAGAGTTGCGAGCAGTGCCCGTAGAGCGTCGAGGTCGACCCCCCGTGGTCGATGATGATCGTGTTGCCGTAGCCGCCTTCCCAGCCCGCATAAATGACCTTGCCGGACGCCGACGCGGTGATGGTCGCTCCCATCGGAGCGCCGATATCGAGCCCGTTGTGCATGAGCCACTGGTGCGTGATGGGATGCATTCGCATGCCGAAGGGGTCCGTGATCGGCCCCGACGCGGGCCAGGAGAAGGTGCCCGGCCCACCTTCGACCGCCGCCGGCGGCAGCAGCTGGCCGGCAAGTTGGGCGGCTCGACGGCGCGCTTCTTCCGCAACCGCGCGCCGTTCGGTTTCCTCGCGCTGGCGTTCGCGAATGTAGCGCTCGAGCTGTGCTTCCTCCGCGGCCGAGACTTCTTCGAGCTGTGCGACCTCTAAGGAGACGCTGCGCCGCTGGGCATCGGCGGCCCGGACGAGTTGGACGCGTTCCGCCGCCAGCGCCGCCAGATGGTACTTCGCCTGCTGCTGGCGGCGCTGGGATGCGTCGAGCCCGGCACGTTGGTCCTCGAGCGAAAGCCGCGTGCGCGCGACGTCGCGTTCGGCGCTCCGCCGCTCGCGCACCGTCTTCTGATTGGCGGCAATCAAGTACCGGATGTCCTGCCAGCGTTCGACGAAGTCGTTAAACGACGTCGAGGACAGCAGCACGTTGACGTAGCCGAGGTCGCCCCGTTCGTAGGCGTCGACGAGCCGGCGCCTCAGCGCGTCGTTGTGACGCGCGAGGGTCGCTTCGGCCGCGCCGAGCTGGATCTGGTTCCACGCGAGTCTGCGTTTGTTGTGGGCGACGAGTCTGTCGAGTTCGTCGAGGGTAGCGGTCACGTGCGAGATGTCGCGCGTGGTTTGCGCGAGCTGATGGCGCAAATCTTGGGCGCGCGACTCTTGAAAGCGCAGTTGGCCGCGCTTCCGGTCCAAGCGTTTGTGGGTCGCGTCGATCTCGGTCTGCTGATCGCGGATCTTATTGCCGACCGACGCGACGGCGACCGGGTGCCGCTGAGCGCGCGCGGCGAGCGGCGCGGGAGCGAGCGCCGCACAGAGTGCGTACGCGAGCGACGCGATGGCTGCGACGACGCCCGGGCGCAGCGACGCGCGCGGCTGCCGCGAGCGCGTCACGCGCGCAAGTAGCGGCCGACGGAGAGCCACGACGCGATGATGCCGACGGCGGCACCGACGCCCAGGAGTTGCAGCGCGAGCGTTCCGGCCGCGGGGTCCGCGGCGTGCATCGGCAGGAACGGCAGTGCGACGACGAGTTTGGGCAGCAGTTGATAGCGCGCTAGCGCGAGCAGCCCGAGCGCCAGGGCCGCGCCGAGCACCCCTGCCAGAAAGCCCTCGCAAATAAACGGCATGCGGATGTACCATCCCGACGCGCCGACAAGCTGCATGATTGCGATCTCGCGTCGCCGTGCGAATACCGTCAGCCGAATCGTATTGGAAATGATGATCGCCGCGGTGAAGACGAGCAGTCCTACGATGGCGAGGCCGATGTGGCCGAGAACCCCGCCGATGAGCAACAGCTTTTGCACGGCGTCCTGCGCGTATTCGACGCTCGCAACGCCCCGCAGCTTGCGTACGGAGGCGGCCACCTCGTGGACCCGTTCTGGATTAGTGACGCGCACGCGAAGCGCGTCCGGCAATGGGTTCGCGGTCAATAGCGAGGTATCGATCTGGCCGCGCAGCCGTTCGCGCATCTGCCGCAAACCTTCGCTGCGTGGGATAAAGACGACGCTCTTGAGGCGCGGGTCGGCCCGCAGCTTGCGCACGAGCGCCTTCGCCTCGGCGGGCGTCGCCGAATCGCGCAGAAAAACCGAAATCTCGATCTTCTTGATGACGTCGTCGCCGATCTTGCCCAGGGTCTCGCGCGTAAAGAGAAAGCTGCCCAGCAACACGATCGTGACCGTGACCGTGCCGACGGCCGTGAGTTGCATGATGAGGTTGCGCGTGAAGTTGCGCCACACTTCGCCGAAAAAGAATCGAACGCGGCCGTAGTCCATGACGTGCCTCCCCCTTACGCCGAGGGCGCCGGGACGGCTTCGCGCAGCCCCGGATGCGTGTAGTAGCCGCGCTCTTCATCCGCGACCACCTTGCCGTCTTGGAGCCGGATGACGCGGCGGCGCATGCGGTCGACGACGAGGGCGTTGTGCGTGGCGATCAGCACCGTCGTGCCCTTGAGGTTGATCCGGTGCAAGAGATCCATGATCTCATTGGTGTTCGCAGGATCGAGATTGCCCGTCGGCTCGTCGCACAGCAGAATCTTAGGGTTGTTGACCAGCGCGCGGGCGATTGCGGTGCGCTGCTGTTCGCCGCCGGAAAGTTCGCTCGGAAACATGCGCGTCTTGTGGGCGAGGCCGACGAGGTCGAGCACGCGCGGAACCTGTCGCGTCACGTCGCGGGTCTTCGCGCCCGTCACCTGCAGCGCGAACGCGACGTTCTCCCATACCGTTTTATCCAGGAGCAGTTTATAATCTTGGAACACGACGCCGACGTTGCGGCGCAATTGCGCGACCTTCGAGCGACGCATCCCATCGACGCGCACGCCGTCGACGGCCACTTCACCCCGCGACGGTTTCTGTTCGCGGTACAGAAGACGCAGCAGGCTCGATTTCCCCGTTCCCGAGTGGCCGACGAGAAAGACGAAGCTGCCTTTAGCGACCTCGAGGTCGATCGCGTCCAAGGCGCGCGTGCCGTTGGGGTAGACGAGCGTGACGCCGCGAAGCGAAATCACGAATCACGCCGAAGCGCTAACATTACAGGGGTTTTTCGGCAGGGGAGAGGAGCCTCACCTCCACCTATGGATTTTGATTTGTCCGACGAACAGCGCGCGATCGCGACGTTGTGCCGTGAATTTGCAACCGATGAAGTGAAGCCGCGCGCCGAAGAGATGGACGCGAAGGCAGAGTTCCCGTACGACCTCGTCAAAAAGATGGCCGAGCTCGGCCTGATGGGATTGCCCTTCCCAGAAAAGTACGGCGGCGCCGGCGCCGACACGGTGAGTTACGCACTCGCCGTCATGGAGATCTCGCGCGCCGATGCGTCGACGGGAATCACGCTCGCCGCCCACGTCTCGCTCGGCGCCACGCCGTTCTATCTTTTCGGCACCGAAGCGCAGAAACAGACGTTCCTCGTCCCGCTCGCGCGCGGGGAGATGCTTTGGGGATTCGGGCTGACCGAACCGCAAGCCGGTAGCGATGCCGGCGGCGCCCGCACCCGCGCAGAATTGCGCGACGGTACCTGGACAATCAACGGCACCAAAGCCTTCATTACGAATAGCGGCACCGACGTCACGGGCGGCACCACGATTACCGCCGTTACCGGGACCGATACCAAGGGCCGCTCGGAAATCTCGAACATCGTCGTGCCGCAGGCGACGGCGGGCTTCGCGCGCTCGAAGAAGTATCGCAAGATGGGCTGGCGCGCCTCGGATACGCGCGAGCTCTCGTTTGCCGATGCGAAGGTACCCGAAGACCATCTCTTGGGCGAACGCGGGCGCGGGCTCAAGCAGTTCCTCACGATCCTCGACGGGGGCCGCATTTCGGTCGCGGCGCTCTCCGTGGGCCTGGCGATGGGCGCGTACGACGAAGCACTGCGGTACGCCAAAGACCGCCACCAATTCGGCCAATCGATCTCGAAATTTCAGGCGATCCAGTTCAAGCTTGCCGACATGCTCATGGAGATCGAGCATGCCAAACTGATGGTGCTCAAGGCGGCGTGGGAGAAGGACAACGGCCGTTCCTTTGAGATGACGGCGTCGCTCGCCAAGCTCTACTCGGGCGAGGTCTCGCGCCGCGTCGTCAACGAGGCGGTCCAAATCCACGGCGGCTACGGCTTCATGGACGAGTATCCGGTGTCGCGGATGTACCGCGACCAGAAAATTAATGAGATCGGCGAGGGCACGAATGAAGTACAACGGCTGGTCATCGCGCGTCTCATGGGATTATGAAACGATACGCAGTTCTCGCCGCCGCGTTGGCCGCGGCGATCGCCTGGGCCGCGACGCCCGCGCGTGCCGAACTCCACCCCGGCGACCAAGCTCCCGCCTTCGACACGCAGGCGTCGCTCGGCGGCAAGGTCTACGATTTCAACATTGCCCAGGAGCTCAAGAAGGGCCCCGTGGTGCTGTACTTCTACCCCGCGGCCTTTACGTCGGGCTGCACGCTCGAAGCCCACGACTTCGCGGAGCACATCGACGATTACAAAAAGCTGGGCGCCACCGTCATCGGTGTTTCCGGCGATACTATCGAAAAGCTCAACAAATTCTCCGTTTCCGAGTGCCGCAGCAAGTTCGCGGTCGCCTCCGACGGAAACCACAAGATTTCGCGCGCGTACAAGGCGCTGCTCGGCTTCGGGCCGATGACGTATTCCGACCGCACCTCGTACGTTATCGCGCGCGACGGCAAAGTCGCGTATGCGTACCGCTCGCTCGATCCGAGCAAGCACGTCGCGAACACGCTCGATGCTCTGCGCAAACTCGGGGAAGCGCTGCCCGGGGCCGCGCGCCGGGTGGACCCGATCGGCAACTTCTAACGAGCGTAGCGCGGGAGCCGCCGGCTCCTCAACGTACTCAGTAGGACGATGAATACGGACGGTGCCGCGGACGGCATGGAAGATCGCGTCTGGCATGCGCTAGACTTGCCGCTCGATCGGCTCGACGAGCTTCCCTTCGGGGCAATCGTCGTCGACCCCGACGGTACCATTCGCGAGTACAACGAATACGAAACCCGGCTCTCGCACTTTGCGCGCACGGCGGTCATCGGCAAGAACTTTTTTCGTGACGTCGCGCCCTGCACGGCGGTCCTCGCGTTCGAAGGGCGCTTGCGGACGTTTCTGCGCACGAGCGATCAGGTCAGCGAGAAGTTCGACTATTTCTTCCCGTTCCACCACGGCGGCGTCACGGTCGAAATCACGTTCCTACGCTTGCGTCACAAGGGGCAAATCCTCATCGCCGTGGAGCGCGCGGACTGCGCTTCCGGCGACGTCGCCCCCGAACGATAGGTCGATCGTGCGTGCCCCGCGCGCGGCCGCGGCGCGCACGAGCGCAGCGCTCGTCGTAAAGAGCACGACTTGCGCGTCGGGCGCCTGCGCGTCGCGCGCCTGCGCGTCGCGCGCCTGCGCATCGGCTGGACCGGTGCCGGGCACCAAGATGGGCAGGCAGCGGTCGATGCGCGCGTCGTCCCAGAACGCGAACGGGTCGTCGAGCAGCAGCGGCGCCGTTTCGAGGCCCTCGGCAAACATGCGCACCATGGCGAGGCGCGTGACGAGGTAGGCTTGCTCACGCGTGCCGGCCGAGAGGCGGTCGACGTCGACGATCTCGCCCGTCTCCGGCACGCGCACGCGCACCGCAAGCGTCGTCGGATCGACCCGCACGTCGTGGTAGCGGCCGTCGCTCACCCGGGCCAGGGTGCGCGACGCATAATCGGCGAGCCGTCGCGCGAATTTTTGGTGCGCCTCGCGGGTGCGCTCTTCGATCGTCTCGCGCGCCAGCGTCACGGCGGCTTCGAACGCTTCGAGTCGCGCCGCGCGCGCGCGTAAGCGGTGGACGCGTTCCTCGAGGCCGGCAAGATCGCCGCTCGCCGCCTCGGCGCTCCGCAATTCTGCGGCGACTGCCGCGAGCGCGATGCGGCCGTCGTTGACGCGCCGTTCGAGAGCGGCGCGCTCGGCTTCGAACGCGCGCGGCGAGACGGCGCCAGCGACGGACTCGACCCCGGCCGCGTCGAGTTGCGCAAGTTCGCTTTCGAGCGCGAACTCATCGTCGGCACCGAGCACGTCGCTGCGGCGGACACCGAGCATGCTGAGGCGCAGCTCGATGCCGTCCCGCGCGCTACGCCGCGCGGCGCGCGCCTTGGCCCCCGCGAGGTCGCGTTCCCGTGCGCCGCTCGGTACGACCAGGCGGCGCGCGAGGGCGTCGAAGGCGTCGCCCGCCGCGCGCGCAGCGTCGCGCGTTTGGGCCGCGCGCTCGGCGAGCCGCGTGGCTTCGCCGTGACGAGCGCGCAGTTCCAGGGCGCGGGCGCGCCGCCGCGCGAGGTCGTCCACGGACGTCGCTCCGAGCGGGCCCAGGACGCCGCGCACGCGTTGGCCCGCAGCGCGTTCCGCCTCGCACGCATCGTCGGCAGCTCGTTGCGCGGAGCGTACGGTACGCCGCGCCGAACGGCGCCGGTTCTCGATCGAATACGTAAAGAGCCCGAGCGCAACGGCCGCTAGGCCGACGAGCGCCGCGAAAAGCCACAATTTCGCGTACACAAGCGCGCCCGTGCCGAGCGCGATGAAGACCGTTGCGGCGAGCGCGCCGCCCACGACGTCACGACCGTCGTCGAGAGCACGTCTCGCGACCTGCACGCGTTCGGCCGCGACGGAGGCGCGGTCGCGCGCAGAAGCGGCCTCGGCGGCTGCCGCGCGCAGACCGGCAAACGCGGCCTCGTCGGGCGATCCGCCGTCGGCATCACGCTCGTCGAACTCCGCTTGGAGGGCGGGTGTCATGCGCGCGCGTTCGGCTTCTTCGGCATGCGAGTGCGCGAGCGCCTCGAGGGTGTGCGCCTCGCGGAACAACGCCTCGAGCTCGCCAACTTCGGCAACGGGGAAGTCCGCGGCGTCGGCGTACAGCGCGCGCTCGGCCTGCAGCGCGGCGAGATCGTCGCGAATCTCGCGCAGCGCGTCGAGCCGCGAGCGTATGGTGAAGCTTCGAAGCGAGCGGCCTCGGCGCTCGGCTTCGCGCAGCGCCGCCTCCCTCCGGCCCGAGCGCGCGGCATCACTTTCGAAGCGCGCACGCAGCTCACCGAGCGCGCGCAGCCGAGCGCGTACGTCGTCGGCGCGCGTTTGCGCCTCGGCGATCTCATCGTAGATACGCCGGAGCGGAGCGTTGACGGTCGCGCGCTTCGTGCCCACGTGCGTTGCGAGGGCGTTATCGAGGCGTTGCACCGCGCCGAGCGCGGCGTCTTCTTTGGGACCGCCGTCGAGTGCGTGCGCGAGCGCGTGCGTGATGCGTTCGGCCCGCGCGCCGTCGATCGCGGCGTCGCCCTGCGCGACGAAGGCGGCGTTGACGAAGACCTCGACGGGCACGCCGAGGTGCGCGTGCCCCGGACTGACGACCTTGCCGACCGCACATTGCGCCGACGCGTCGTTGCCTGCAGCGTCGTACACGCGCACGCCCTTGGCGTCGCGTTCGAACTCGCGCTGCACCTCGAACGTCCGGCCGTCGGCGAGCGCGTAGGTGAGCCGCGTCGCATAACGCGCGCCCGACCACGGCCGGTAACGGTTTTTCTCGCCACGCCCGAGGCCGTAGAGCGACGCGAGCAACGCCGCGCCCAAGGTCGATTTGCCGGCCTCGTTGCAACCGTAGACGACGTTGAAGACCGGATCGAACGCAATGGTTCGGTGCTCGAGTTTGCCGAAACCGTCGACGTGCAGTTCGCGCAGGATCACCGGTTACGGCGCGATCTCGGCACCGTCGAACGCGGCGAGCGCGTAACGCAGTGCCGGTAGGCCCGCATCGCCGCGTCCGAGCAGATCGCGTACGACGTGGCCGCGGACGGTCGGCTCGCTCGCGATCGCGGCGTAATCGTGGGCGACCGTGCCGTCGAGAATTTCGAGGGAGCCGAGGCTCGCGCCCAAGCGTTCCTCGAGCAGCGCCGCGTCGACGCGTGTTCCGTCGAGCACGCTGCCGCGTAGCCGCACGCGTACGAAGTCGTTCGCACCGTAGGGTGCGACCAGCGGCTCGATGCACGCGAAGACCTGCTGCTCGCTCGCCGCGCCCGCGAGGTCGCACGCAAGCTCGACGAGCCGCGTGCGCGCCGTCGGTAGCGCCCGCGCGACCACAGCGCTGCCCTCGATCGTAATCTCGAGCGCGCCGTGAACGTCGTTCTCGCCGAATTTGATGGGTTCGGGCGAGCCCGGGTAGGCGACGACGGGCTGCTTCTCGCGGTGCGTCACGTACCCGCCGTGATAGTGGCCGGTCAGCACGAGCGTCGCTCCGGCTGCCAGCGCTTCATCCGTGGTAAAGGGAGCGGTCGCGCGTTTGTTGGGCGGACATCGTTCTTCGTCGCTGCCGTGAACGAGCGCGAGTTGCACGCCGCCGCGAGCGAAGGCCGCCCGCGCGAACGGGCGTCCGGGTTCGGCCGGCGTGTGGCCGAACCCGTAGAGCGTCACGCCGTCGGCGAGGGGATACGGGCGCCACGCCGCTTCGTTAAAGATCTTGACGTTTTCGGGAACGTCGCCGCGCGCGAGCAGCGACGCCGGACCATACGGATCGTGGTTTCCCGGCGCGACGTACACCGGCCGGCCGAAGCGCGCGAACTGCTCGAAGAGAAAGCGCGCCGTCTGCGGCCCGGCGCGTTCGTTCTCGTACAGGTCCCCGCCGATCGTCAACGCGTCGGCGTTACGTGCGAGCGCCGCGTCCACGATGCGTGTAAAGGCGTCGGCGAGCGCTTTGCGGCGGCCGCTGCCGCCGCGCGTTTCGGGGAACGTCGTCTCGAGGTGAACGTCGGCGCAGTGAACGATACGGTAGGCCGTCACCGGAGATGCGCGGCGAACCATGCGAGCGTGCGCGTCCAGGCGTCGGCGGCGGGGGCGGCCACGTACGACGCGCGCGTATCGTCGAAGAATGCGTGCCCGGCTTCGTCGTACACTTTGATGTCGTGCGGTTTCTTCAGTGCGGCGAGCCGCGCATCGAGCGCCATCACGTCGGCCGAGAGGATGCTGGTGTCGCGCGCGCCCCAACTGCCGACGAGCGGCACGCCGATTTCGTCCGCGTACGCCAGAGCGATCGGCGTGATCGCGCCCGCGTTACTGCCAGACGTATCGTAGCGGACTTTGCCGTAGAAAATTGCCGCGGCCCCGAAGACCGCTGCGTTGTCGACTGCCTGCCGCAGAGCGATCGCGCCGCCCGAACAAAAGCCCATCACGCCGATCTTTTGTGGCCGGCCGCCCGCGCCCGTACGGATGAAACGCGCCCCCGACGCGAGGTCGGCATCGACTTGCGCGTCGCTGAGTTTTTGCGCGATGGGTCTGAAGGAAGTGTAGTCGCTGAGGCCGTCGCCATTGGGCGCACCGAGCCCGGTATAGAGATCGGGTGCGATTGCGATGTAGCCTTCTTTCGCCAAGCGTCGCACGACGTCGCGGATCTGCGCGTCGATGCCCCAGATGTGCTGCACGACGACCACGGCGGGCGTCGAGGGGCGCGCATCGCGCGGCGAGGCGTAATACGAGTCGATCGTGCGCGTGCCGTCGTGAAGTTGCGGGCGGCCCGTCGCAATCGCCGGATCGTTTTCGGCGACGACCGGCGGATGCGGCTTGCCGAAGTCTTCTCCGGCCGCAAGTGCCGCGGCGATCGTGCTCGCGTACGCCGTCGCACCGGCGGAGAGTCCGACGAACGCACGACGGTTGAACCCGGCTGAGGTGGCGTTGGTTGGATCGATCGGGGTCGTCATGGTCCTACCTTTATAAAAACGAGAGGTCGTGCGCGCGCGGCGCGCAGTCGTTCTGCGCGAGCCACGCGGGGTTCCAAAGGCGCGAACGGTAACGGTCGCCGCCGTCGCAGAGAATCGTCACGACGGTACTGCCCGGCGGTAGGGTGCGCGCGTAGCGGGCCGCTCCGGCGACGTTGAGCGCCGCAGAGCCGCCGACGTACAGACCTTCTTCACGCAGCAGCCACGCAGCCATCTCGACCATCGTACGGTCGTCGACGCGTAGCGCGTCGTCGACCGGCGCGCCCGCAAAGTTTGCGGTGATGCGCTTGATGCCGATCCCCTCGGCGTTCGAGTCGCCTTCGACGTCGAGCGTGCCGCAGTGCACGTGAGCGTAGAGCGCAGAGCCGTACGGGTCGCACACGACGACGCGCACGCCGGGATGACGTTCTTTGAGAAACAGCGACACGCCGGCAAGCGTTCCGCCCGTGCCGCAAGCCGCGACGAAGGCCGTCAACGCCGGGCCGAACGCGTTCCAGATTTCGGGGCCCGTCGTGGCGTAGTGCGCATCGCGGTTCGCGGTGTTGTTGAATTGGTCGGACCACGCTGCGCCCGGCGTTTCCTCCGCAATCCGCCGCGCGACGTGATAGTAGTTCTCGGGGTTGGTGAAGGGGACGGCGGCGGCGACGCGCACGTCGGCGCCGAGCGTATCTAAGAGCGCGATCTTTTCCGGCGACTGGTCGTCGGGTACGACGATGATCGCGCGATAGCCGCGCGCGTTTGCAAGCAGGCTGAGCGCGATGCCGGTGTTTCCCGCGGTACCCTCGACGATCGTCCCGCCGGGCGCCAGACGGCCGGTACGCTCGGCATCGGTCACGATGCCCAGTGCGGCGCGGTCTTTGACCGAGCCGCCGGGGTTGAGAAATTCGGCTTTGCCGACGATCGTGCGCCCGAGTGCCGCCGAGAGTTTGGGGAGGACGACGTGCGGCGTGTCGCCGATCGTTCCGGCGAAGCCCGTGGTCGTGTGCACCACGCGAACCGGCGTCACGTCTGCGGAGTTAGTGATAGAGCTCGCCGCACGAGACATAGTGCGGGATGTTTTGGGCCGACGCATGCGCGTTGACGACGTAGTTGCCGGAGAGCAGCCGCGATTCGGGTGCCTTGACGAGCGTGCGGGAAACGCCGTTGACGATCGGCGCCAGACCGAAGGCAGGCTTGGGATCGAGCGAAGCGCAGTCGCGCCCGCGATGGATGTGCGCGGGCTCGCTACGGCCCTGCGGTTCACCGACGAGATTCACGACGACGAGCGTGCTCTTGCCGCGTGAGAAAAGGGTGACGGTGCCGGGTTGCCCCGAGTTGTTCTGCTGCGCCATGCCGAGTTTGGTACCCGCACCGGAGTCGTCGGGATCGATCTGCGCGAGTGCCGTGGCTCCCAGCGTCAGCGTTACGAGGACGGCGGCGAGCGCGAACGGGTGAATTCTCAAAACGGCATCTCCTCGAGCGTGTGAGTGAGTACGGGAATTAGCTTCCCAGACGGCCGAAGCCTCGAAATTGCGGGATTCGCGGGATTTAATGAAAGTTGCGCGCACTCACACCCTCGAGTGTCCCGTGCGTCTCGAGCGGCCAGAAGCGTTTGGCGATGAGGTCGAGTGTGCCCTGATCCCTTTGCAACGTGCCTTCGATAACGAGCGCGTTTGATGCGCGGATCACGCGACGGTTGCGTTCGTAGACGGCGGGATTGACGATGACGTTGATGAGTCCGGTTTCGTCCTCGAGCGTGAGAAAGACGAAGCCTTTTGCGGTGCCCGGGCGTTGGCGCGTGATAACCATGCCGCCGACCTTGCACACGAGGTGGTTCGGCATCGCCGTGAGGTGCTCGGCCGCGATCGCGCGGTGCGCGTCGAGTTCGGCGCGAAAGTGCGCGATCGGCTGCGGGCCCGTCGTGAGTCCCGTGCCCCAGATGTCGAACGACGTTTCCTCGCGCGGCGAGAGCGGCGCGAACGTGGTCTGCGGCTCCTCGACGTCCATGCTGCGGCCGAGCTCGCCGCGCGCCGCGCGTTCGTCGAGTCCGCGCAGCGCCCACATCGCGTCGCGGCGCGTCGCAAACCACGGCGCAAACGCACCGGCCACCGCGAGGTTTTCGAGCGCATCTTTGAGCAGCCCCGTGCGTGCGGCAAACTCCGCCAGATCGGCAAACGGACCCGCGTTTACACCCGCTTGGAGCCGCTCGCGCTGTGCCTCGCCGAGGCCGCGCACGATATGAAAGCCCAGGCGCGTCGCGCCGCCGGTATCGACGAAGCTCCAGTACTCGCTCGAGTTGACTTCAACCGGTTTGACGGCCACGCCGTGGCGGCGCGCGTCGTTGACGAGGACTTCGGTACTGTAAAATCCCATGGGCTGCACGTTGAGGATCGCGGCGAGAAAGATTGCGGGCTCGTGACACTTCACGTATGACGATGCGTACGAGAGCAGCGCGAAACTCGCGGCGTGCGATTCGGGGAAGCCGTAGTCGGCGAAGCCTTCGAGCATGTGGAAGAGTTGGTGCGCGGCATCGCGATCGATGCCGTTTTGCACCATACCCTCGACGAGTTTGGGATAGATCTCCGCCATGCGCGCGCGCGAACGTTTGTGGCCCATCGCGCGGCGCAACTGATCGGCTTGGCCGGGCGAAAAGCCCGCGGCCTCGATCGCCATGCGCATGCCCTGTTCTTGAAAAAGCGGCACCCCGAGGGTGCGTTCGAGAACGGGTTTGAGTTTGGGGTGGGGATACGTCACGGGTTCGAGGCCGTTGCGGCGGCGCAGAAACGGATGGATCATGTCGCCCTGGATCGGTCCCGGCCGAATGATCGCGACCTGCATGACGAGGTCGTAGAAGCACGCGGGCCGCAGGCGCGGCAGCATCGACTGCTGCGCGCGCGACTCGACTTGGAACGTGCCGATCGAATCGCCGCGCTGCAGCATCGCGTAGGTGGGGCGGTCGTCGGGTTCAATCGTATCGAGCCCGAGGCGCGGCTTGTCTTCGCCGTAGCGCCGTGCGTGGAGCGCGAACGCGTCGCGCAAGAGCGAGAGCATGCCCAGGCCCAGCAGGTCGATCTTGATGAGGCCGAGATCGGCGAGATCGTCTTTGTCCCACTGCACGATCGTGCGATCCCGCATCGATGCCCACTCGACGGGCGCAACCTGGACGAGCGGGTCGCGCGTGATGACCATGCCGCCGGAGTGGATGCCCATGTGACGCGGAAAGCCGTCGACCCGGCGGCACAGCGCCAGCAGAAGCGCACCCGTCGCGCCGCCGATCGGCCCGCGGACGTCGGAATCCGGATCGGGTTTGTTGTCGGCCCCTTCGAAGCCCGGTGCGTACGCGCGGCCGGCGCTCTGGGCGGGTTGATCGCCCGCGAGCGCGCGCGAGATGCGTTGATTGCTGCCCGCATCGAGATCGCGCCGGCGCTGCACGGAGCCGGGCAGAGTACTTTGTCCGTCGTAGTCCGCGCCCGTTGCGCCCGCGAGCGATTCGCGCGCGTCGTACTCTTTGGAAATCGCGTCGACTTGCGCGAGCGAAAGCCCCAGCGCCTTGCCGATGTCGCGAATTGCCGAACGCGTGCGATAGGTAATGACCTCGGCCGTCATCGCGGCGTGTTCGCGATCGTAGCGATCGTACACGTATTGAATGACCTTCTCCCGATCCTGATGCGCGAAGTCGATGTCGATGTCGGGGATCTCGTTGCGCTCTTCGGAGAGGAAGCGTTCGAAGAGCAGATTCATTCCGATCGGATCGACTGCCGTGATACCGAGTGCATAACACACAGCGGAGTTTGCAGCCGAACCGCGCCCCTGTGCGAGCACGCCGAGATCGTTTGCAGCCCGCGCGATGTCCCACACGACCAAAAAGTAGCCCGCCAGATCCATGCGCGCAATGATGCCGAGTTCGTACTCCAGTTGCCGTTCGACGTGTTGCGGTAACGGCTGGCCGTAACGTCTGCGCGCACCGGCATTGACGAGCGTCCGCAGGTAGCCGTGCGTGCTGCCCTCGCCCGGCGGAATCGGGAAAAGCGGAAACTGCCCGGCGAGCTTGTCGAGGCGGAAGCGGCAGCGTTCGGCGACGGCGAGGGTGTTTGCGATCGCGAGCGGATAGGGCGCAAAGATCGTCGCCATCTGCGCGGGCGATTTGAGATAGAATTCGCGATTGGGCGCGAGGAGCGTGCCGGCGTCGGGCAGCGTCGTGCCGTACTTCACGCAGGTCAGCACGTCGCAGAGCAGCGCGTCGTCGGGCGCGGCGTATGCGGCGCCGTTGGTCGCGACGTACGGCATGCCGAGCGCGCCCGCAAGGTCGACCTGCGCGAGGATCAGCCGTGCGTCCTCGGGCCGCAAGTGGTGTTGCAGTTCGACGAAGACGCGGCCGTCGAAGAGATCGCGCAGCCTTGCGGCGCGTTCGCGCGCCGTAGCAACGTCGCCGCGCAACAGCGCCTCTTCACTCCACCCGCGCCGCGAACCCGAAAGCGCTATGAGCCCTCCAGTTTTACCGTCGAGGTCGCTCAGGCCCAGACGCGCATCGCGCTTTTTGCCGCGCAGTTGTGCGGCGGAAATCGCGCTCGCGAGGTTCGCGTAGCCGCGTTCGTCCTCGGCGAGCAGCACGATGCGCGGCAGCCGCGCGGATTCTTCGGGCGAAAGGTCGCGCCGTAGCGGCCGCCCGCCGTGCCCCGCGGGCCGCAGTTCGGGAACGTCGAGCGTCAGTTCCACGCCGACGATCGCGCCGAGCTTCGTCGGCTTGGCGGCCTTTGCAAAGCGTACCGCCCCGTAGATGCCGTCGCGGTCGGTCAGGGCGAGCGCATCGAGCCCCATAGCAACTGCCGTCTCGACGAGTTCCTCGGGATGAGAGGCGCCTTCGAGAAACGTAAAGTTCGACCGGCAATGCAGCTCGGCATATCGTGCGGCGCCCATGGGCTTGTCATGGTATGCGAACGTATGTTCGATGTCAAGCTAGGATAGCCCGTCTCGATGGCGGTCCAGCCGTAATCCGCATTCCCACGGGAACCAGCGTAAGGTGGCTCATCGCACGCTTGACCCTACGGCCGCACGCAGAGCGCTTCATGTGCGGTGTCCCGAGCGACGTTTCAACAAGCTCCGCCTTCTCGGTGAAGGCTGGGACAGTACGGTGTACCTCGCGGACGAGACGTTGGTGCTACGCTTTCCGAAGAGCTCGGCGGCGGCGTGTGCGCTGGCGACGGAGATCCGGCTCTTGCCCTACCTTCATCGTCGCCTTCCCATACCGATACCGCAACCCGACATAGTCGGCGTGCACCCGTCGGAGCCGACGTGGCCGCGAACGCTTCTGCGCGCTCTCGTCGCGCGTGCAGAGTCGCGTCATGCAGGATCTCGCGGAGTTCCTCGGCGCGCTGCACGCCGTCGACGTGGCCGCCGCACGGCGCTGCGGTGTGAGGGCACGCGATCTGCGCGCGCAATTCGTCGATGTCTTCGCGCGCTCAGAAGCGATCGTTGCACCGCAGCTCACGTGCGGTGAACGCAAAACGTTCGATCACTGGTTCGGCGCGATTCTCGGCGATCCGCAAACGTTTGCGGTTCGTCCGACGCTGATCCACGGCGACATGAGCTCCGATCATATCTTCTACGACACTGCTTCGCAGCGTATCTGCGGAATCATCGACTTCGCGACGTAGCGATCGCCGATCCCGACTACGATTTGATGTATCTCCTCGAAGAGTATGGCGAGCCGTTCGTTCGCGCGTTGCTTCGATACTATCGCCATCTCGACACGGAAGGACTCTTCCATAAGCTGGAAGCGTTTCGCCTCTTCGACGCGGCGCGGTCCGCCCTGTTCGGTCGTGAGCGCGACGACGCGGAGATGCTTCGCGGCGGCATTCTCGATCTACGCCGGCTATTGCGCGCACGAGCCGCCCGTGGGCCGGCATAAGCACGCACGCGGATGCGGCCCGTAAGCGTGAGAGCCGAAGCAAGCGCGTGAAGCAGTGGCCGCGACCGAGCGTATCCGAACGATTTCGGATTCATTTCGCGGCGCAGAACAAACACGATCATCAAAAAGGATGGTTGTCCTGCGATCGGAAAATCTGCCGACTAAAGTCGCACGGTCGCGCAAGTGAAAACAAAAGTAGCGCTCGCGCCGTCATAGTCGTGTGTCTGCGATTGTCCACACTCCAGAAGCCATCGAAGCGCTCCTGCGCCGCGGCTTGACCCCTAAGACCGATAACCTCGACGCGCTGCTCGAACTGGGATTCGAGCGTGCCGTCCCTCAAGCGGAGGACGGCTACGACGCCACGTTATGGGAACGCTCGCGCGAGTACGACCGGCGCGCCTCGAATGGCTCGCGCCTCTTCGTCCGCGAACGAGCAGTCCTCGACCGCTCCGAACAGAGCGCGTCGCCCCATGCAGAGCTAATGCCTGACGAACCGGCCGAGGTCGGCTGTAGCGTTGCCGCCGACGCCGCCTAGCGGGGCCCAATAAGGCACCGGCGCCGCTAGGCGGCGTCGGTGTGCAGCACTACCTTCTGACAGTGGTCGGTCTTATTCATGAACAGATCGTACGCGGCCGGCGCGTCGTTGAGATGGAAGCGGTGCGAGATGATCGATTGCGGCTGGATGCGGCCGTTCGCAACGTGATCCAGGAGCATCGGCACGTATTTGTGGACGTTCGTCTGGCCGCCGCGCACGCGTAAGCCCTTGGCGAACAATTGTCCCAGCGGAAAGAGATCGACGAGCCCGACGTACACGCCGGGAATCGAAAGGACCCCGCCCTTGGCGCACGCGTACACGGCCTGCCGGATGACGTGCGTCCGATCGAATGCAGTCTTGGTGAACTGCTTTGCTTTATCGAGCAGAGCGTCGGGCGTCATTGCGTGCGCTTCGAGCCCGACGGCATCGATAACGGCATCCGGTCCGCGGCCGCCCGTGCGACGGTTGAGTTCCACGAGTACGTCGTCGCGCTCGAAGTCGATGGTTTCCGCGCCGAGGGCGCGCGCACTCTCCAAGCGGTCGGGAAGCCGGTCGATCGCAATGACGCGCGCGGCGCCGAGCAGCAGCGCGCTTTGAATCGTGAAGAGCCCTACGGGTCCGCAGCCCCACACCGCGACGACGTGGCCGGGCTCGATGTCGCAATTCTCGGCGGCTTGATAACCCGTCGGAAAGATGTCCGTAAGAAAGAGCACCTGCTCGTCGGTCAGACCATCGGGAACACGAAAGAGATTGGCGTCCGCGAACACCACGCGTACGCGTTCGGCCTGGCCGCCCGGGTAGCCGCCGTAGGTGTGTGAGTAGCCATAGAGCCCGGCCGGCGAGTGACCGGCGATGAGGTCACCCATTGCGGCGTTCGGATTAGAGTTGTCGCACAGCGTCACGAACCCGCGCTTGCAGTACGTGCAGGCCCCGCAGGAGATCGTAAACGGCACGATGACGCGATCTCCGATCTTCACATGTTGCACCGCCCTGCCGACTTCTTCGACGATGCCCATGAACTCGTGGCCCAGGATGTCGCCGTCGCGCACCGTCGGGACATAACCGTTCACGAGATGGAGGTCCGAGCCGCAGATTGCGGTTGAGGTGACGCGGACTATGGCATCGCTCGGCGCCAGAATCTGCGGCTCCGGTACTTCGTCGACGCGCAGTTTGCGCACGCCGTGGTAAACGAGAGCCTTCACGACTTCACGTCCGTTCCGTTCAAGGCGACATCTCCGGCTTCAAGGATGGATTTAAAACGACGCAAGTCCACTTCGAAAAACCGCTTCGGCGGCGCCTGCGCGAACGCCGAGACGAGCGTCCCGAGCGGGCCTCCCGGCGGGACGTATTCGATTTCGACGGCAACTTCGGTGCCGCGACCGCCCGGGGCGGGTGTGAAGCGCACGGCGCCGGCATGCGAGATCGGCGCATCGCTAGAACGCCACGCGATACGCTCGTTCGGGCGGTCATCGATAAGCTGCGCGTCCCACGTTACCGTCGTGCCCGCGGGTCCCACGGCTGTCCAGCGCGTGCGCGACGCATCAAGCGTCGCGACGTGTTTGAGATTCGGCATCACGAGCGGCAGGCTCTCCAGGTCGCGCCACGCCGCATAGACGTCCGCGGGTTCGCGCGCGATCGTGACGTGGCGTTCGATACGCTTACCGCGGCCATACGGCACCGCAGCGTCCGGGTTACGTTGTGATTTGCGCCGAGACGTGCGGGCGTACAGCGCGCTCCCGACGGCGAGCACAGCGGCAGCAGCGGTTGCACCAAGAAATCGACGATCCATTGTGGTTCTCGTTCCGAGAAGGCGCCACGCCAACATGGCTTGCGCCAAAAGCATGCAAGCTTGCGCCGTTGCATCGCTTGCGTGGGGAGCGTGGGCTCATGCGCTACCGAACCCTTGGACGCTGGGGCGTCTCCGTTTCCACCGTCGGACTCGGCTCGTGGCTGACGTACGGCGGTGCGGTCGAAGAAGCGACCGCACGTGCCTGCATCGTGCGCGCGTACGAACGTGGCATCACCTTCTTCGATACAGCCAACGTCTACGCGCGTGGCCGCTCGGAGGAAGTGGTCGGGCGCGCGCTGGCGGATTTCCGTCGCGAGAGCATCGTACTCGCCACCAAGGTGTACTTTCCGATGGGCGACGGTCCCAACGACCGCGGGCTTTCGCGCAAGCACGTGACCGAGCAGTGCCATCTTTCGCTGCGCCGGCTCGGCGTCGACTACATCGATCTCTACCAGTGTCACCGCTACGATCGCGCGACACCCCTGGAAGAAACGGTTTCGGTCATGAACGACCTGGTACGCGCCGGCAAGATTCTCTATTGGGGCACCTCCGAATGGAACGCCGATCAAATCGCGGGTGCCGTCACGCTGGCGCGAGCGCGCGGCTGGGCAGAACCGGTCAGCAATCAGCCGCAGTATAGCGCCATATGGCGACGCGTCGAAGAGCGAGTGCTGCCGACCTGCGGCCGATTCGGGCTTGGCAACGTCGTGTGGTCGCCGCTGGCGATGGGCATCCTCACCGGGAAATACGCCGACGCTGACGCGCCGCCGTCCGGTACGCGGGCCGCGGGTTCCTCGGCGGACATGATGGAGGACTACTTCAAGCAGCCGGTGCTCGACGCCGTGCAGCGCGTGCGGCCGCTGGCCGACGAAGCCGACACGTCGCTCGCATGTCTCGCACTCGCGTGGTGCTTGCGGCGGCCCGAAGTGTCCAGCGTCATCGTCGGGGCGACGCGAGCCCAGCACGTCGACGACAACGTGGCCGCAGCCGACCTCGACGTCGATCCCTCGATCTTCGCGCGCATGGACGCGATCTTGGCGCCCGTCGCACCGCACGAGCCATATACCGCGTGAACGGGACGCCGGCCGCGCGCACGCAGCCTGCGCGCGAACCGGCCGGCTCTTCGCACCCGTCTCGTCTGCGACGGGGAGCGCGAGTGGCGTGCGCGCTGATTGCGGCGCTGCTGCTCGGCGGATGTGCGCGAGGCGATGGTCGCGCGGCGCGAACCGACGTCTTGCGCATCGTGGAGCAGCAAGATCCACCGGGTCTCAATCCGCTCGTAACCGACAACGCGGACCTGCAGGATCTCGTGCCGCTGCTGCACGGCTTTCTGCTCGGCGTCGACGCGCGCGGCAGCTTTACGCCGGGCCTCGTGACGGCCGTGCCGAGCGTTGCCAACGGCGGCTTGCGCGACGCGGGCCGTACCATCCGCTACCACCTGCGGCGCGGTGTGCGCTGGCATGACGGCGCGCCCTTCGACGCGCGCGACGTGCTGTTCTCGTTTCGGGCCGCGATGGATCCGCGTAACAACGTCCCCGACCGCTCGGGCTTCGACGACATCGCCTCGGTTCGCGCGCACGGCCCGTACGAAGTCGAGATAAAGCTGCGCCGGCCGTATTCGCCGGCCCTAGCGACGTTTTTCTCGTACGGTGCGAACGATCCGTACGCAATCTTGCCCGCGCATCTGCTCGAGCACGCGCGCGAACTCAACGACGCGCCGTACAACGGACATCCCATCGGTTTAGGACCGTACCGCTTGGCCTCGTGGTCGCACGGGGCGCGGCTGGTCTTCGAGGCAGATCCGGCGTTTTCGGCGCGGTCGCCCGAGAATCGCGCGTATCGACGTCACGATCGTGCCCGACTCCAATAGCGCACTGACGCTTTGGCAATCGGGCGCGCTCGACGTCCTTATGGTGCGCGGCTTCGCGGGCAGTCGCGCGATGCTCGCCGGTGCGCGCGCCGTCCCGGGCGCCCGCTCGTGGCTTTCCGATCATTACCAGTTCGACTACGTGATGTTCAACGTCGCACGCGGGCCGCTGCGCGAGCGGGCCGTCCGCGAAGCGATCGTCCGCGGTGTCGACCGCGAGCGAATCGAACGCGACGTGCGCGGCGAACTCCATCGCGCGGGCGACGGCGACCGGCTGCCGGGCCAGTTCGCGTACGATCCGACGATTCGTGAAGCACCGTACGATCCTGCCGGTGCCGCCCGACTGCTCGACGCCGCAGGCTGGCGGCGACGCGGCGCCTACCGCGAACGCGGCGGCCGGCCGCTGACGCTGCAAATCGTCGGTCCCACGGGCTCGGGCGGCGCGGAGCGGCTTGCCGTTCAGCTCCAAGCCGAACTCGGGAAACTCGGCGTCCGCTCGCAGATCAAGACGTATCAGTACAACTTGCTCTTCGCGCAAGGCGGCATCTACCAAACCGGCCGTTTCGACCTCGCGTTACGGGTGGCAACCCGGCGAAGACGCGGATCACTCCTATCTTTTTCGGTGCGACACTCGGCCGCCGCACGGCGAGAATTACGGCCGCATTTGCGATCCGGCGATCGATCGCGCCGCCGCAACCGAGCTCGCAACGACCGACCGCGCCGTCGAAGCGCGCGCCGACCGCGACATGCTGCGGGCCCTCGACGCGCAGAGCCATCTGCTGTTCCTGGGCTTCGATCGCGAAGCGCTCTTCGCGCGCGCTGGGTTACGCGGCATCGAACCCTCGGTACTGGGCCACACCTTCTGGAACGTCGACCGCTGGTCGTGGCGCTAGTTACGAGCCGGTCACCGCCGCAGACCATACGCCGGACCCGAGGAGATTTTGGCCGCCGTCCGCGACGAGCACCGTGCCCGACACGTAGCTCGCGAGCGGCGATGCGAGGAACACGGCGACCTGGCCGATGTCGTCCACGTGGCCCAGGCGTCCCAGCGGAACGAGTTTGGCGAGGCGCTCGCGCGCGCCGTCGCCGGGCGCGAGGCGCCGCATTCCTTCGGTGCCGTCGATGGGCCCTGGCACGACGCTGTTGGCCCGGATGCCGTAGCGGCCCCAGTCGACGGCCAGATCCTTCATCAACATATCGACGCCGGCTTTCGCCGCGCCGACATGCGCTTGCAGGGGATAGGCTTGATAGGCCTGGCCCGCTGAAACGAACACGATCGAGCCGCGCGTTTCCTTGAGCTGCTCGAAGGCGGCACGCGCGGCATGAAACGAGCCGAGCAGATCGATGTCGATCACCGATTTAAAACCGTTGGGACTGATCTTCTCCGCCGGCGCCGGAAAGTTTCCGGCCGCGCCACACACGAGCGTCGAGACGGCGCCGAATGCTTCGCGCGCACCGGCGAGCGCCGCTTCGACGGCCGCGTAGTCGCGCACGTCGGCGCTCTGCGTAAAGACTGCGCCGCCTTGCGAGCGCAACTCCACGGCGGCGCCGTCGAGACGTTCCTGCGAGCGTCCGCAAATCGACACGTTGGCGCCGAGCGCCGCAAAATTTTTTGCGATGCCGAGGTTGATGCCGCTGCCGCCGCCCGTTACGAAGACGTGGTGGTTTTTGAAAAGGTCTTTGGCAAAACAGTCTGCGATGCGCACGGCGCAAGGCTTTCGAAAGCACGCGACGGCCGCCTGCGGTCCGGCGGGAGCGTAGGTCGCGTACGCCGGCGGCTGAGGCTACGTGAGCGTCGCGTACGCGCGGTTCTCGGAGCGAATTCGCCAGGCGAGCATGGCGAAGTTCGCCGTACCGAAAACGAGCGCGTGCCAAACGAGCCCGAGCGCGAGCGGAACGCACGGAATCTCTAGCGCGACGACAAGGTAATTCGGGTGTCGTACGAATCGGTATGGCCCTGAAGCGATCGGAGCGGCACCGGGCAGCACGATGATGCGCGTCGTCCAGCGTTCTCCAAGAGTCGTGAGAACCCACAGCCGGCCGAGTTGCAATAGGATGAAGACTGCGACGAAGACCAGCGACAGCGGCCGGTTCCACCCAAAGATCCAAAGGGTCGCGAGCCACGTCGCGTGCAGCGCGACCATGACGGCATAGTGATTTGAGCCAACCTCGTACGCACCGCGGGCGAGAAGCGCTCGCGTGTTGCGCGTCGCAATGCCCAGTTCGGCCAGACGCTGAAGCGTGAGAAATGCCAGCAAGACAAGGCTCGGGCTCATGCCGCGCGTTTGAGCGCGACGAAGCTCGCCGTAAAGCCGGGGCCGAGCGCCGCGAGCAGCGTCTGCGGCGGCAGTCCCGCTTCGATCGCCCGCTCGAGCACGAAGAGTACGGTCGGCGACGACATGTTGCCGAAGTTGCGCATAACGCCACGCTCGGTTTCGAGACTCCCGCTCGTAAGGGAGAGCGCTGCTTCGATTGCCTCGAGAACCTTCGTGCCGCCGGGATGGCAGACCACGCGGTCGATCTTCGCCCGGTCTAGCACGAGCCGATCCACCGCCTCGGCAAAGCTCGCGCGGTACCGCTGCTCGACGAACGCCGGAAGCGAGCGCGACAAGAGCACGCCGAGTCCCACGTCGTCGACGGCCCAGCCCATAATGTCCAGTGTCTCGGGCCAAAGGTGTTCGGTCGCGCCGCCAAAGGTCGCGATTGCGCCGAGCGCCGCGTCGCTCGAGACGATAGCCGCGGCCGCGCCGTCGCCGAAAAGCGCCGTCGCGACGATGTCGGCCTTCGTCGCGCGATCGAGCCGGAAGGCGAGCGTGCAGAGTTCGACCGCCACGAGCAGCACCGTCGTGCCCGGCCGGGCCGACGCCAGTCGCGACGCGATCGCAAGACCCGTCACGCCTCCCGCGCAACCGAGACCGAATACGGGCGTACGCTCGACGTCGGGACGGAACCCCATCCTCGGAAGAACGCGCGTCTCGAGGCTCGGCGTGGTGACGCCGGTCGATGACACGGTCACGACGGCGTCGATCGCGCTCGCCGGCAGATGGGCGGCGGCGAGTGCCTTACGCGCGACGCGTTCGAAGAGCTCGGAGGCGCCGTCGAGATACGCTTGCGTTCGATCGGGCCAGCCGTGGACTTGGGAAAACCAGGGCAGCGGTCGCACGGAATAGCCCCGCTCGATTCCGGTCGATGCGAAAACCTGCGCCAGCCGATCGTAGTCGCGCACGCGCGAGCCGAAAAGCAGACGCGACTGTTGCCGTGCCGATTCCTGATCGATGAGGTGGTCGGGAACCGCGGTCGCTACGGAGATCAAGCGGGCCTGGTGTTGTCCCTCCGCCTCTGGTTGTCGCACTTGCTTGGTCTTTCCCAGGGGAGGTTCCGCTCGAGCGAAGGAGCCGGTCGCCGCGACGATAGTTGCGCTTAGCCGTCGTCGTGCTTCTGTTACAACGCACCAATTTGGCAACGAGATTCGCTGTGCCGGCAGCGCATGGCATCTGGGCCGGTGTTCGCATTGCGGTAGCGCCCCGGCCGAAGGACAGCTATTCGCCTTTTCCGACCTGCTTTTGCGCCGCCTCGGCCATCGCGAGGTGCCGCTTGTCGACTGCGATCGTGGTGTGCAGGTACGCGCGCAATGCGGGCGTCGTCGCGAACTCGAGCGCGTCCTTCGCGGCCGTAATGTCACTTTCATGAACGTCGATCAACGCGCTCACATATTCCCGGTCGAACGCTGCGCCGCTGTAGCGAGCGAGGTGACTGAGCGTGATCTGGTTATCGTCACCAGCCTTGAACTGCACTTGGTCATCGCCTATCTTTTTGGCGATCTGCAGCCCCTCGTTGGCCGTGCGCGTGTGGTCGCGTACCATCGATGCTGCAAGGGCGCGCACCGCGGCATTCTGGGCCTTCTGCCCGCCTAGCTTGCCAAGTTGCACGTCACCGACGGAGTCCTCTGTGAAGAAAGTAGCCGCCGCTTTCTCGCCGTTGTCGGCGGACGTTTTCATCGCTGGGATGCTCTGGGCGAGCGCGGGCGGAGCTAGGAGCACCATGAGTGCGGCCGCGGTCAAAACGTTCTTCATCGGCATCGTATGCCCACGCGAGACCTTTTCGAACGGCGCGTCTTACCTCGTAAAAGCGAGATCGCCCGGTATCTAGTCTCGAGCATCTCGTCAGTCCAGCGGACGCTCGACAAGGTCGAGGAAGACGGACTCATCGCGATGCGCCCGCTCGTTGTCCGAGCCGTAACGCTAACCCGCTCTTTCCGTCAGTCAAAGAGTTACGCGCTCTGCTGCTGCGCCTTCGGAAGGTTATCCGGAGTACCAGCGGGTCAAAGAGTCGCGCCGGCTGTGCCCACGGCGCCGGAATAAGCGCCTATGATCACCGAGAATCGACGCTCGCCGACGTCTGCTGCGGCGTTTCGGCCGCCCTCGACGCGCATGCTATATCGGGCGTTCTCACTGGCGGTAGCGCCGCTGCAATGTACGCTCCGCAGACATACATGTCTCATGATGCGGATTTTATCCTCGAAGCCGACAACTCGCTAGACGATGTTGCAATCGCACTGCAAGCGGTTGGTTTTTCAGCGAAGCGGCAGATCGCTTATCTTCACGCATCCGAAAACAGCGTTCACCGCTGACTTTCCGAAGGGACCGCTAGCTGTAGGCGGAGACTCCATTTATGAAACGCGCGCGCTTGAACGCGGGAAGGTGCGACTTCGCATTCTCACCCGCCTGGACTGCATCCGAGACCGCTTGGCGCACTTTTGCTATTGGAACGACTATCCGGCGCTCAACGCGGCCGTTGGCGTTGCCGCGCAGAACCGCGACGAAATCGATTTCGAGCTCTTGCGCTCGTTCTTGATGAATGCAGCTGCCGAGTGGGTGCGTGAGCGCCGATGCCGCACAATCGAACTTCACGTGTTCGAGTTCAATTTGAGCGCCCTGAGACTCTACGAATCCCTCGGTTATGAAACGGTCAGTCGTCGCTTGAAGGCTCGATTATGATTCCGACGACGAGCTGACGGCGTGAGACAATGCGCGTAGCCGTCATCCGATTAGCTCTATGCGGTTGCCGAACGGATCGTCGACGTACGCGTGACGCAGGCCGTTCTCGAACGTGCCAGCGATCGTCACGGCGACCCCCGCGGCGGCGAGCCGCGCTTCGAGCGCGGCGAGATCCACGCAGCGCAGCGCCGGGTGCGCCTTGCGCGCAGGCATAAAGCCGGGCTCGACGCCGAGGTGTAGCTGCACGTCGCCGCTCGCGAACCATGCGCCGCCGCGCGCGCTCAGGTTCTCTGGCTTGGGGAGCTCCGTCATTCCAAGCGTGCCTGCGTAGAAGCTACGCGCGCGTTCTTCTTCGCCGTGCGGCATTGCGAGCTGGACGTGGTCGAACGACTGAAACGGTTGCATATTTTAGGACAGATTTTTTAGACATGCGAAGCCGCCCTCGTTCAATCGTAACTGCCGCAGAGAAACCACCCGCCGCGTTCGCTGACGATGCGGCAGAGGCTGCCGTCGTCGAGGAGGACGTCGTAGGCGTCGTTCGCGAGCGGCAGACCGCCGGTATCGAGCGCTTCGCCCCACCACGCTTCGTCGACGCGCCAGGGTCCCGCGACTTCGAGAACCGCGCGCGCGCCCACGAAAGCGGGCTGGCCGCCTTTGACGCGCACGTCGACCGCACGCGGCACGAGCACGCGGTACGCGAGCGTTCCGTCGCCGTCCGGCGGCTGCGCCGGCGCGAGCGCGACGCGTGGCGACCGCGCGACGCTTGCGGCATCGAACGGTTCGTAGGCGACGCGCGCCTCATAGCGATTGCCCGCCGCGACCGTCGCGCGCAGCGCCGAACGTGGCCCGAGCGCGGCTTCCAGGCGCGCCAGTGCGATGCCGACGATCTCGGGGTCGGGGTCTCGACCGGCGAACAGCGACAATTCCGCGCCGCCTTCTTCGAGCCGCTCGGCCACGAGCCGCAAACCCGTCACGGGCGCCTGCAGAACGACGCCTTCGAGGCGCGCGCGCAGAAGATCGAACATCGTCGCGGTTTGCGACGTCGGCTGCGCGAGCGTCGTCGCAAGCGCGTGGCGTTCGCCGTCCTCGCACTCGAGATCGAGCCGCAAGAAGCCGCACCGTTTGCCCAAGTACGCGACGTCTTCGGCGACGCGCGCGACGAGCGTGCGCAGCGCGAAGAGCAGCTGGTCCTCGCGTTCGGCGGTGCCCTCGCCGTAGACCGACCGGTCGACCGCGATGCGGCGTGCGCGTGGGACGAGCGGCGTCTCTTCGACGCCGCCGGCGAGCGCGTGCCAGCGTTCGGCCTGCGGTCCGAAGCGGCGCACGAACGGGCCGTGCGGAAGCGCCGCGAGCGTGCGCAGGTTCGCGACGCCGAAGAGTTCGAGCCGTTCGATCGTCGCGCGGTCGAGATCGAGAAACCGCAGCGGCAGCGGTGCGACAAACGCACGTTCGTCGCCGGGAAAGACGACGCTGCCGTCGCGCACGAGAGCGGCGGCGCGCGCGGTGAATTTATTCGGTGCCGAAGCAATCGAGAGCGGCAGCGCCGCAAGGCCGGCGTCGCTTGCGAATGCTTCGCGCACGCTCGCGAGCCACGCGTTCTCCGCACCCGCGATGCCGCGCATCTCGAGATACGCGATGCCGTCCCCGCCGTCTTCGATCAGCGGCGAGGCTGCGTCCAGCGCGTCGAGCCCGCGCTCCCAGAGCGCGCGATTGCGTGCGGGATCGTCGACGGCAATCGCCGCCTCGCGCGCGCACGCTGCGGCCTGCACGATCGTCATGCCCGGCCGCGCGCCGAGTTCGTACGCGCGCGGACAGACGGCGAGTGCGTGACCGCGTTCGAGCCGGTCGGCGACGATGACGGGAACGTTCCGCAGCGCCGGGTCGGCGAGCCGCGCGACCGCGACGCGGTACGCGGGCACGAGCGCGCAGACGATGGGCATCGCTACGCGCTCAGGCCGGCGCCGTCATCGCGCGACGCTGCGTGCGAGGCGGGCGGTCGCAGTCGATGCGGTCGCGAACTCGCGGGCGCGCAATGTGCCGAGCGGTGCGCCGTCGCGGTCGAACGTCGTGCAGGCGAAGAGCGCGTGGCGCCCCGGTGCAGCACGCTTATGCTTGAGGACCGACGCTGCGACCTCGAGGCCGGCGAGCGCGCAGAAAAGTCCGCCCGAGCCCGCAAAGTGCACGCGCGCGGGCTCGAACCGCACGCGCAGCGACGCGAAGTAGCGCAGTTCGTCCGAGGCCTCGCCGCCGAGCGCGACGAGCAGCACGTTTGCGCGGTGCGTCAAACTCGCCAGACGCGTCCAGGCCGCGGCGCGCAGTGAGACGGTCGGAATGACGACGACGGAAAACGCCGCGGCCCGCAGGAGGATGTCGGCCGCGCGTGCCACGCCGACGGCGTCGGGTGCCGGAACGACGAGGAGCCGTTCGAGGTCGACGCCGGCGGCCGCGAGGGCCGGCGGGTACAACGCTCCCTCGGGGCTCGCGGGCGATTCGACGAGCGCCCCAAGGCCGCCGTGCACGGTCGCGGTCGCGAGCAGGCGCGCGACAACCGCCGAGCGGCCCGAGCCCGGTGCACCCTCGAGCGTCGCGATGACGCCGCGCGGGAAACCGCCGCCCAGGGCGTCGTCGAGTTCGCGCAGCCCGCTGCGCACGACGGCATCCTCAGCGAGGGTAAATGCCTGGGGAGAGGCGCCGCGATGGGCCGTCGACAAGGCCGTACGGAGCCCGTCGAGGGCCGCACGGCGAGGGTCGAGCGGGGTGAGCGAAGCCATGGGACCGTCATGCTAATCGAACGTATGTTCGATGTCAACGAGAATCGGACAGTCGTCCCAAAGTGTGATGGTAGCCCACGTCCGGCACGGCGCGCTCGCACGTCCCACCACCAGCTCAAGCGCGCTTTTGTAAGCGCACGCCTTCAGAGGATCGTTTAGCATGACTATGATCGCCCCGATAGCCGGCAGCGCGACGCGCACGATCGAACACTTTATCGACGGTGCCTATGTCGCCGGTTCGAGCGGCCGCTTCGGCGAGGTCTACGATCCAACCGCGGGTGCGGTCGCGGCGCGCGTCGAGTTCGCGGGACGCGCCGACGTCGAACGTGCGATTGCAAGCGCGGCGAAGGCGTTCGCGAGTTGGTCGAAGCGGTCGGCGCTTTCTCGCGCGCGCGTGCTCGCGCGCTATCGCGAACTACTCGATACGCACGCAGATCGCATCGCGCGCGCCGTCTCGGTCGAACACGGCAAGGTGCTTGCCGATGCGCGCGCGTCGCTCGCCCGCGGGGTCGAAGTCGTCGAGTTTGCGACGGGAATTCCGCACCTGCTCAAGGGCGACTTTTCCAGCGGCGTCGCGACGGGTGTCGACATGCACTCCCTACGCCAACCGCTCGGCGTCGTCGCCGGTATTACACCCTTTAACTTTCCCGAGATGGTACCGCTATGGATGCTGCCGGTCGCGCTTGCGTGCGGCAATACGTTTATCCTCAAACCGTCGGAAAAGGATCCGACCGCGTCGCTGCTTCTCGCGGAATTGTTCGTCGAGGCGGGCGGGCCGCCGGGCGTCTTCAATTGCGTCGTCGGCGATAAGGAAGCCGTCGATACACTGCTGGACGATCCGCGCGTGGTGGCGCTGAGCTTCGTAGGCTCGACGCCGATTGCGAAGTACGTTTATGCAACGGGCTCCGCAAACGGTAAACGCGTGCAATCGATGGGCGGTGCGAAGAATCACGCGGTCGTCATGCCCGATGCCGACCTCGACGCGGCGGCCGACGCGCTGATGGGTGCGGCGTACGGTTCCGCGGGCGAACGTTGCATGGCGCTTTCGGTCGTCGTCGCGGTCGGTGACGCGACGGCAGACGCGCTCGTCGAGCGGCTCGTGCGGCGCATCGACCGGCTCGCGGTCGGCGGCTCGCTCGACCCGGATGCCGAGATGGGCCCGCTCGTGACCGCCGAGCATCGCGCGAAGGTTACCGGGTACATCGATACCGGCGTTGCCGAAGGTGCGACGCTCGTCGTTGACGGCCGCGGCGCGACCGTTCCGGCGTACCCCGACGGTTTCTTCGTCGGCGCGACGCTCTTCGACCGCGTGACGACGTCGATGCGCATCTATCGCGAAGAAATTTTCGGGCCCGTGCTCTGCGTCGTGCGCGCCCCATCGTTCGAGGACGCAATCACCGTCGTCGATGGCCACGAGTTCGCCAACGGCACGGCGATCTTCACGCGCGACGGCGACGCGGCCCGCGAATACGCGACGCGCGTGGACGTCGGCATGGTCGGAGTCAACGTGCCGATACCCGTTCCGATGGCATTTTTCGGCTTCGGTGGTTCTAAGAATTCGGTGTTCGGCGCTCTGAACCAGTATGGCGAAGACGGCGTGCGTTTCTACACAAAAACCAAAACCGTCACGACCCGCTGGCCGAGCGGCATCCGCGCGGGCAGCGAATTCTCGATGCCGACGCTGCGATAACGTTCCGCCTACAACATGACCAGACCCAAACGCACGCCCTGCGCGACGGCTTCGGTGCGGCTGGCGACGCCGAGCTTGGAGAAGATAGCGGCGACGTGAAACTTTACCGTGTGATCGGAAATGCGCAGCCGCGCCGCAATGGTCTTGTTCGGCGCGCCGCGCGCGAGTTCGCGTAGCACGTCGGTTTCGCGCGCCGTCAGGCGCTCGGGTGGTGTTTGCCGGAAGTCGCGCGCGCCGTCAACTGCTGCCAGCGCGCGCGGTTGGATTGCGATGAGTCCGGCTGCGACCGCGACGATCGCAGCCACGATCTCCGCCGGCGCCGCATCGCGCGCGAGGATGGCGCGCGGGCCGCGCGCTTCCCCGAACGCGGCGTCACGCGTCCAGGCGAGGCCCGGATCGTCGACAAGCGTGACGGACGGCACGTCGGGCGCGTCGCCGGGATCGCCGCGATCCTCCAGAACGACGTCGGGATCGAGCGCGCGCAACTGACGCGCGAGGCCGGCGCCATCCGCTTCGCCCGCGAGCGCGAGCCGAGCGTCGCCGCGCACGATGCCCGCAAGCCCGGCGCGGGCGAGCGTCGAAGCGGCGACCACGAGCGTACGGATCACGCCGCGCGCGTCGTTCCGTCGCGTTCGAGGCTGATCGTCGTGCGTCTTCCGCCGCGCAGGATTTCGAGAGCGCGTGCGACACCGAGCGCTCGCGCGATGTCATCGAGGGCGCCGACCGACGTGCCCTCGACTGCGAGAATCGCGTCGCCGATGGCGAGCCCCGAGCGTTCGGCAACGCTTCCCGCTTCGACGGCCGTGACGACGAGCGCTTGCGCGCGCCGTCTGCCGAGCGACGCGACGGCGGGCGCGACGGCGACGCCCAGCCGCGGCGCAAGGGCCGCGTCCACGAATGCAGTGACGGCATCGCTCGGTATGGCGAGGCTGAGATTTCCAGCGACCATACTGTTGATGCCGACGACGCGACCGGCACTATCGGCCAGCGGCCCGCCGGAGTTGCCCGGTGCAAGTCTCACGCTACTGGTAACCCAGCGCGCGTTGCAGCGCTGCACGAGTCCCGTGGTAAACGCGCCGACGTAGCCGAGCGGATTGCCCACGGCAACCGCGAGTTCGCCGACGCGAAGCGTCCCTGCCGATCTCACCGGGGCGACCGCGCGTGCGGGCGGCAGCGGCTCGACGCGCAGGAGGGCGAGGTCGCGCGCGTCGTCGCGCCGCACGACCGTGGCGCGTAGCGAGCGGCCGTCTTCCCACGTGACGCGTGCACGGTCGCCGCGTACGACGTGAGCGTTCGTGACGATGCGACCGTCGGCCGCCCACACGATTCCCGAGCCTGCGCCCCGCGCACGTTCGTCGGCGACCCGCACCGTGACGTCGCGCAGACCCCGAGCGAGCACGGCAAAATCGCCATCGAGATCAGGCGTCATCGTGCGGCCGCTCTCCCACCTTCACCGCAATTTCCCGCGCCGAGCCGCCGCGCACGACGTGCAGCGTCTGGGTCGTTCCGACGCTCGCGCTTCCGAGTGCGCGCTGCAGATCCTCGGCGTCCTCGACGGCTTGCGATCCCAGAGCGAGCATGACGTCGCCGAGCGTGACGCCCGCGTCATCTGCTGGGCCACCGGACGCGACGTCGACGACGATCGCGCCCGTGCCGCGTTCGAGCCCAAGCGACGCGCGCATCGTCTCGGGCAGCCGCACGGTTTGCAGGGCGACGCCGAGATAGCCGCGTGCGACGCGCCCGGTGCCGAGCAGCTGCGCGACGACGCGATCGATCGTCGTCATCGGGAGCGTGAGTGCGGTGCGGCGCGAGAGGCCCCACGTGTTCATGCCGATGACCCCTCCGTGCGCATCGACGAGCGGACCGCCCGAGAAACTGGGATAGACGTTAAGGTCGGGCCGGATAAAACGATCGACGTCGCCGCCGCGCCGCGTCCGCCAGCCGCCGTCGAGCGAGCTGACGACGCCGAGGCTCGCACCGGGGGCGCCGTCTTCATCGCGGCCGAGCGCGAGGACGATGTGTCCGACGCCCAGGGCGTCCGGGTTCGCGCGCGCGATGGGCGTGAGGCTTGCGTCCGTGCGCAGCAGCGCGAGATCGGTCGATTCGTCGCGAGCGACGAGCGACGCGCGCGCGCGTACGCCGTCCGCGAGCAGCACGTCGATGTCGTCTTCGCGGACGATCGCGTGATCGACCGTGACGATGTGGTGCGTATCCCATGCAAAGCCGCTGGCATCGCGGCGCGGGTGCCCGTCGACGTACGCGACGGAAGTGCCGACGGTTGCGACGACGCCGGCAATGGCGTCGGAGAGGGCGGCGAGCGTGCCGGTCGAGCTTGCATTCATATCCGCAGTATGCACGGCACGACGGCCGCGGCGCATCGCCGATTCGGGTGGGTTGCTTGTGCTCGAGTCAGGTTCGCTATCCGCGCGAATTCATGGCACGGCGACTACTCACAGCTAACTTTCGTCGCCCGTTACGCGGTTGAGGACAAGACTTCGCGCTCGATAGCGGTCCCGCATTCGTCTTTGGTCAACTCGAGGTCGAACTGCGACTGGAGATTCATCCAGAACGCAGGCGACGTCCCGAAATAGCGCGCGAGACGAAGCGCGGTTTCTGCGGTCAACGCGCGCCGCCCGCGTATGATTTCGGTGCTTACGGCAGAAGCAAAAGTTTTCCGGTCGTTGCACGCGCTTCGAGGTCGACGTGTGCCCGGGCGGCTTCGGCGAGCGGGTACGTGTGCGCGACGCGTAGCGTGAGCTCGTTAGCGAGCACGCTCGCGAAGAGACTTTGCGCGCGGCCCAGGAGTTCGTCCCGCGTCGCGACGTGGTGCCCGAGCGACGGGCGGGTCGCAAAGAGCGAACCCTTCGCATTAAGCAGTTGCAGGTCGAACGGTGGTACAGGCCCGCTCGAAGCACCGAAAAGCACGAACATACCGCGCGGACGAAGCGCGTTCACACTGCCTTCCCACGTCGTCTTGCCGACCGAATCGTACACGACATCGACGCCCCGCCCTCCCGCAAACTCGCGCGCTTTGGCGACGAAATCTTCACTCGTGTAGCGAACGACGAGGTCCGCTCCGGCGCGCGCGGAGAGGTCGGCTTTTTCGTCCGTGGAGACGGTCGTGATGACCGTGGCGCCCTTGGCTTTGGCGAGTTGCGTCAGCAGAAGTCCGACACCGCCGGCCCCGGCGTGCACGAGGGCGACGTGGCCGGGCCCGAGCGCAAAGGTGCTGTTGACCAAGTAATGCGCCGTCATGCCCTGCAGCATGAGTGCGGCCGCATCTTGCGGCGTTACGCCGTCGGGAACCGGTACCAGACGATCGGCCGCGACAATCGCGTGCTCCGCGTACGCGCCGGCGACGCCCGCGTACGCGACGCGATCCCCGGCACGCACTCCCGCGACACCGGCGCCGACCGATTCGACGACCCCCGCACCTTCCTGGCCGAGCACGAAGGGAAAGCGTGGCGCCGGATAAGCGCCCGTTCGAAAGTAGACGTCGATGAAATTGACGCCGATGGCTTCGAGGCGCACGAGCGCTTCGCCGGGACCGGGAACGGGCGTTGGGAGGTCGTGCAATGCGAGGACGTCCGTCCCCCCGTTGCGGTCGATCGCGATGGCTTTCATGGTCGCCACAAACCGTCTACATGCGACGATGGTTGACGCAGGAAGGTCAGCAAGTCGTCGGGCGGCAAGGCACGCGCGAAGTAAAAACCCTGCAGTTGGGTGCAACCTAGCCCTTGCAAGTAGGTGGCATGGTCTGCCGTTTCGACACCCTCGGCAATGACCGCTAAGTGCAGGTTCAATGCGACCGCAATGATCGCGCGTACGATCGCTTGATCGGCCGGATCGACGAGAATGTCGGAAACGAACGACCGATCGATCTTAAGCGCATCGACGGGTAGACGCTTGAGATAACCGAGCGACGAATAACCGGTGCCGAAATCGTCGATGGAGAGCGTGACGCCCAGCTTCTTGAGCGCACCGATGTTGCGTATCCCGGAGTCCAAGCTCAAGTACGCGCTCTCGGTAATTTCGAGCTGCAGGCGGTGGGCTTCGAGGCCGGAGTCGGAAAGTGCGCGTTGCACGGTTTCCGCAAAGTTGGTCTGGCGGAACTGACGCGTCGAAATGTTCACGCACATCGTGAGGGCGGCGAAGCCCGCCTCGGCCAGACGCATCGCTTCACGGCAAGCTCCGTTGAGGATGGACGTGCCGAGGCGAACGATGAGTCCGGTTTCCTCGGCAAGCGGAATGAATTCGTCCGGCGGAATAACGCGCCCGTCTTCGGTCCAACGGGCAAGGGCCTCGACCGCGGTGACGCTTCCCGTTTGCGCGTCAACGATGGGTTGGTACGCGACATCGATGCCGTCCCGATCGAGCGCCTCGCGTAGCGCGTGCTCGAGTTCGCGTTCGGCAATCGCGCGGTCGTGCAAGTGCGAGGAATACACGTCGACGGCATTGCCGCCGCGTGCTTTGGCAGCGTACATCGCAGTATCGGCACTGCGTAAGAGTGTGTCGGCCGTGCGCCCGTCGCGTGGGTATAGCGCGAGCCCGATGCTCGCAGTGACGATGAGCGTCGTATCTTCGTGCGGCAGCGGTTCTGCGATGGTGGTGAGCAGCTCGTAGCCGACGGCGATGCCTTCGACTTCGTCTTCGACATCGTCCAGGATGATAATGAACTCATCGCCGCCGGGGCGCGCGACGGTACCGGCGTTGCCCATCGCTGCGCCCAAGCGGTTCGCGAGCTCGCGCAAGAGACTGTCCCCGGCCGCGTGTGCGATCGTGTCGTTGATCATCTTGAAGCGATCGAGGTCTACGAAGTAGATGCCGACCGAACGCTCGCGCACGTCGGCACGCGCTATGGCCTCCTCGAGACGTTCGCGCAGCAGCGTGCGGTTGGGTAAGTTCGTGAGCGCGTCGTGCCGCGCGAGCACGCGCAGCTGCTCTTCGATAATCTTGCGTTCGGTGATATCGAGGACGGCGCCGATGACGCGCCGCGGCTCATTGGAATCGGCGTCGAAGAAGAAGCGTCCGCGTTCGAAGACGCACCGCTCGCGTCCGTCCCGCGTGCGAATGCGGTGTTCTATCGTGTATGCCGTGCGTTCTACGCGCGCGCGTTCGACCTCGGCTTCGACGGCGAGGCGATCGTCTTCGTGATCGAATTCGTAAAGGTATGCGGGCCGCTCGAGCGCCGGGTCGACTCCGAAAATGCGGAAGAGTTCGGTCGACCAACGCATGTCGCCCGATACGAGATCGGTTTCGAAGCTGCCCAGGTGCGCGAGTTCCTGGGCCTCGGCGAGCGCCGCGCGGCTATCGGAGAGCGCACTCGAGACCGCGAGCCGTGGGGTCGCGTCGATGGCGAGCACGATGCGCGCGCTCTTGCCTTCGAAGGTGAGTTCGGAGGAGGTAATATCCGCGTAGAATACGTGCCCGTCGGCGCGGCAGTGGCGCCACAGCCGAGTCGAGGCGCCGCGATCGGACGGCAGTCCATAGCGGTGTAACGCGCGATCCGCTTCCGGCCGGATATCGCTGATCGTCATGCGCAGAAACTCTTCGCGGCTAAAGCCGTACGCCTCGCACGCAGCTTCATTGACGTCGAGAAAGCGCAGCGTTTCGGTCTCGTAGATCCACATCGGCTGCGGATGGCGCACGAAGACGTCACGATAGCCGGTGGTGCGACGTGCTCCGAGAATGCGCGTCACCATCCCGAGGTCCCAGCGGCACCTTTGAAGGGACCCACGACGTCGCTTGTAATCCAACCGCCGTAAAAATCGCCCTCTTGCGCCACGATGCGCTCGTCGTCGACGTAGCACGCGTCGACGCGCGACGCATAGAAGGCGAGGTGTCGGGCGATGGCTGCGAACGGCCGCGTCGGCAGCGGATAGGCCCAGGCGGCGCGCGCGCAACGCCGGTCGCCGACGACGAGATCGTAATAGCTCGCGCGACCTTTGAATTCGCAAAAGCTCGAGCCGCTCGCCTCGACAAGCGTCGCCGGCTCGATATCAGCCGGGGGCACATAGTAAACGGGCGGATGGCTCGTTTCCAAGACGCGCCAGGCGTCGACGGTGTCGACGATGAGCCGCCCGGCGGATTCTACGCGTATGCGACGCAAGGTCCGTTCCGCCCGCGGCGGCCGGGGGTAGTCCCACGCCGATTCCTGTCCCGGCCCGGGAATCGTGCGCCGCGTCGACTCCATGCCTTGTATTACGTACTAGCCACGGCGTCCTCCCGCGCTCGGCCGTATATTGACAAGCCAGCGCAACGTGCTATTGTACTATCGTACTAGTAAAACGTGACGTTAGGAGCCGACATGCTGAAGCCACCGAAAGATCGCCGGACGCTCGAAAACCCGCTCGAGCGCGACGGCCGCCGCACCGTTATCGCCACGCCGCGCGGAAGCGGGATGTTTCCGGGCTGGGGCGTCCGGATCTAAGCGCTTTGCCCGCCGTCTTTTCCGTCGATCCGCGCAGCGGCGTGCCGATTTACTTGCAGTTAATCGAGCAGGTCAAGCGTGCCGTTGCGCTCGGCACGCTGGACGCGGGCGAACAGCTTCCGACGGTCAAGGCGCTCGCGCACGACCTGACGGTGAACGCCAACACCGTGGCACGGGCCTACCGCGAGCTCGAACGCGACTCGATCATCGAGACGAGCCCCGGCCGCGGTTCGTTCGTTCGCGCCAACGGAACGCCCGGCGAGGCCAGGCGCGCCGTCCAGGACGTCGCCTCGGGCGCACTCGCCGACGCCGTGCGTGAAGCCCGTGCGCTCGGGCTCGAACCTGCCGATATCCGCACGCTTTTGGAACGCGCGCTCGAGCGCTGGTTCCCCGGAGAGACGACGTGAACGCGATAACGATCGATCATCTAACCAAGCGCTACGGCGACCAACTCGCCGTCGACGATGTGACGCTCGAGATCGCCGAAGGCTCCGTCTGCGGCTTACTGGGTCCCAACGGCGCCGGCAAGTCGACGACGATGCGCTGCCTACTCGGACTGACCCGTCCGACGAGCGACCGCGTGACGATCGGCGGCAGTGCCGTCGTGCCCGCAACGTTCGAGTCGCTCGCCTACGTTCCCGAGCGCAGCGCCCTCTACAGTTGGATGACCGTCGGCGATCACGTCGAGATCACGCGGCGCAGCTACGCGCGCTTCGATGCGGCGCGCGCCAAGGAACTCGCCGCCGTCTTCAAACTCGACTCGCGCAAGAAAGTCAAAGCCCTTTCGAAAGGTCAGCACACCGCCGTGGCACTCGCGCTCGCCTTTGCGATTCGGCCACGGGTTCTCGTGCTCGACGAACCGGCCAGCGGCCTCGATCCCGTCTTCCAACGCGTCGTGCTCGATCTCATCATCGACGCGGCGGCGGGCGGCGCGACGGTGCTGTTTTCGTCGCATCAAATCGGTCAAGTCGAACGCGCCGCCGATCGCGTGGCGATCCTGCGCGGCGGCAAAGTGGTCGTGGACGGCGACATCGACTGCCTCAAGGGCGAAGAAAAGATCGTCGAAGCGATCTTCGCACACGACGTTCCTGCGCTCGCCTTCGACGGCGACGCGCGCGTGCGGCACGTCGAGCGGACGGGACGCATTCTGCGCGTTCACGTGCGGAGCGGCGCAGAGGCGATCGTGCGCGAGGTCGACGCGCTGGGTCCGCGTGCCGTGCATATCGTCGATTTGGGACTCGAGGACATCTTTATGAATGCCGTCGGTGCCTCCGCACCGCAGAACGGAACGCTCTGATGGAATACGTCGAATTTTTGCGCGTCCGTCGCGCGTTCGTCGTCTACGCCGCCATCGTCGCCATGGCAATGCTCTCGGCCGCCGGGAGCATTGCCGCCGCGTCGCTTGGTAATGGGCACGGGCTCGTGACGATTACCGTCGGATCGGATGCCTCGTCGCACCAAACGACGTATCAAAGCTTACGTACCATAGCGAACTCGATGCACGTACCGCTCGGTCTGCTTCTCGGTATCGCCGGTTACTGCGCGGTCGTATTCGCGACCGTGCTCGCCTCGAGCCTCAACAGACAGAACGACGGCGCCGAGTTTGCGTTCGTCAAACCGCTTTCCCGCGACGCCCTGGCGCTGCGGTACGTCGCAAATCGACATGGTCGGAATCGTCGTGGCATATGCGTACGCGCTGGTCGTCATCGAGTTGCTGCCCCTGGCCGCATTGCACGCGATCGGGCGCGTCAGGTTTGACGGGCAGGCGCTTTGGATTGGGGCGCTTGGCCTCGGCATCGCCTTCATGTGGTACGGTATCTTGCAGGCAATAACGGCAACGTACAAAGGCCGCGGCGGAACGATCGTCGGTTTCAGTTGGGGAGTCTTCGCGCTCATGGTCGGAGCGCCGTCGCTCACGTTTCTAGGGCCGGTCTTCGGTGCCATCGTCTACGTGCTCAACCTGTTCAACCCAATTGCCTACTTTTCGGGGCTCCTGGCGCATAATGGCGCGCCGACGGCAGTGTCGATTCTTGGCCTCGCGCTCGAAGCGCGGGTCTGCATCGTGTGGGCGATCGCCTGGATCGCCATCGCAATAGCGGTGACGTCGTGGAAGCGCGTCGAAGTGTAGCGCTTACTTCACGATAAAACTACTGGGATTTGCGGCGGTGAGGTAACGCCACGCGCCATCCTTCACCGTGTAAAAGAAGGCGTTCGGATTTTGCTGGTCGCCGTCGTTGGCGAACGTGAGGCTTCCTACGACGGTATCGAAGGCGCTCGAGAAATTGAAAGCGCGCTGCACCGCAAGCCGGTCGGAGGCACCCGTGCGCCGGACGATCGCGAGCACGATTTGCGCCGCCGCATACGAGAACGCCGCAAGCGGCGTCATCTGACCGTAGCGGCGCTCGTACTCGTTCTTGATGCGAAACGCGCCGGGAGCGAGGTTGAGCGGCGGCATCGAGCACGAGATCGTCAAGCCCTCCGCATCCTTGCCGAGTTTAGCGATCGTCGCCGTATCGAAGAAGCCCTGCGACGCATAGAAGGTGCCGCTATAGCCGAGCGCGCGCAAGCGCGGCACGATCGGCGCCATGTCTTTGGGGATCCCGGCGAGATACACGGCCTGCGGCGCCTTCTCGAGCGTGGCTTTGGCGACGCCGGCGAAATCGGGCTTTTCCCACCCGAAGGCGATCGCCGTCGAGGTCACTTTGTCGCCGAGCATTTGCGCCTGGAAACCGGCCGCGACGTCCGCGCCGTAATCGCCGTCCTGATACAGCACCGCGACGGCTTTGGGCTTCTGCGTCGCGTTGACGTACCTCGCCGCGAGGTGTCCTTCGACGGAGTCTTTGGTCGGCAGCCGCAACAGGTTGCCGTAGCCGTGTGCCGTGAGGCGCTCGTACGTCGACGCAGGGCAAATGACCGGCATACGGTTATTGACGTAGGTCTGCAGCGCAGCTTCGGTGATGCGGCCGCTGAGGTGACCGATGACCGCGACGACCGTCGGATCGTCGCATGCGAATTCAGCGTTGACCAGGCCCGACGCGAGAAGATTTTGATCGTCGAACGTCCGCATCGCGTACGCCTTGTCGAGCGTCCCACGCGTGCGGTTGGCATCGTCGGTGGCCGCGCGGACACCGTTTCCGATCTGCTCGCCCAGCCGTAACGAATCGCCCGTAAAGGGTCCGACGACGCCGATGGTCACGGTGCCGCCGAGCGGCGTGTCGCCGTACACCGCGAGTGCCGGCGTCGCCTGGGCGGCGGCGGCGGCGACGCCCGCGGCGGCGATGAATGAACGACGTTTCAACGCGACACTCGTTTTCTGTCCCTAAGCGTGGGCGGCGAAGCCGGCATACGTTGCGATCAAAAAAGCGAGCGAGAACGCCATGTTGCCGATGAAGACCCGTTCGTTCAACACGAAGACACTGGCGGCCCGGTCGAACAGGCGATGCTCGTACCATGTGAGTGCGAGTGCGCAGAGCACGCCCGCGTAATACAGCGGACCGACCGCGGCAAGCGCTCCGCCGGCCGCCAGTACCGCAGCCATCGTAACGTGCAGCGCGATCGGTAAGCGCCGGCCGCTGGCAGTGCCGAAGCGCGCGGGGATCGAGCGAATGTTCTGCGCGAGATCGACGTCGCGATCCATCAGCGCGTAGATGACGTCGAAGCCCGCAACCCAGAGCGTGACCGCAACGAAAAGCAGCACGGCGGAGAGCGAAATCGTTCCGCTTACGGCGACGTACGCTCCGAGCGGCGCGCAACCGTCGACTGCGCCGAGCACGAAATGCACGCCCCAGGTATAACGCTTGCAGAACGGATACGCGAAGATGCCGAGCGCCGCGAGCGGCAGCAATTTCAGGCAGAGCGGCCCGAGCGCCGCGGCGGCCACGACCAGCAGCACGATGCCCGCGACGGCCGTCGCCAGCATGATGCCCGGCGCGAGCGAGCCGTTCGCGAGCGCGCGGCGCGCCGTGCGCGGGTTGCGCGCATCGATGTCGCGATCGATGTAGCGGTTGGCGGCCATCGCGGCCGTGCGCGCGCCGAGAACCGCGAGCGTAATCCAGACGACCTGGTGGAGCGTCGGCAAGCCGCGCGCCGCGAACACCGCGCCGACGTAGGCGAACGGGAGCGCGAAGAGCGTGTGTTCGACGCGTATTTCTTTGAGAACCAGGGCGACGATCGCCGTAGGCGAGGTCGCGCGGCTAACGTTCATCGGCGAATTCGGGCGGTGGCGCTAGTGCCGGCACGCCGTTCGCGCGCAGCAGCGCCGCATCGACCGCTCCCGCCTGCAGCGGCAGGGCCGCGAGGAGTCTTGCGAGCGCCGCTTCGCCTTGCCCCGACCACGCGTCCGGCTGCGTGCGCAGCGAGCGCAACCCGTACTCTTGCCAGCGGTGCGTCACGAGGTCGCGCGTCGCTGCATCGGAGACGATTTCGGGCGGCCAGGCGCGCGCGTAGCCTTCGTCCGCGCGCTTGCGCGTCGCGTCGATGCCGAGCTTGTGGCCGACGGAGACGAGATACGAGCCGCTGTGATCGAGGTCGTCGACGGGCCCCGGCATTACCACGAGGTCGCGCGCCGGATCGGTGTTATTGAGCACGAACCACGCGACGGCGCGCACGTCGTGCGGATCGACGTCATCATCGACGATGATGAGATAGCGCGTGAGCATCATCATGTGCCCGAGGCCCCAGAGCGCGTTCATCACTTTCTTCGCTTGGCCGGGGTACGTTTTCTTGACCGCAACGATGCACAGATTGTGAAAGCCGCCCTCGACCGGCAAGTTGTAGTCGATGATTTCCGGCACGACCATCTGCAGGAGCGGCAAGAAAATCCGTTCGGTTGCCTTGCCGAGCCAGGCGTCTTCCATGGGCGGCTTGCCGACGACGGTCGCGCCCCAGATCGCGCCGCGCCGGTGCGTGAGCGCCGTGCAATGGAACGTCGGATAGTAATCGGCGAGGCTGTAGACGCCGGTGTGATCGCCGAACGGGCCTTCGACGCGCAAATCGTCGTTATCGACGTAGCCTTCCAAGACGAACTCCGCGTCGGCCGGTACTTTTACGTCGATGGTTTGGCACTTCACCATCCGCACTGGCCGGCCGCGCAGGAAGCCCGCGAAGACCATCTCGTCGAGCACGGGTGGCAACGGCGCGGTCGCGCTATACGTGATGGCAGGATCGGCGCCGACGACGATCGCCACGGGAGTTCGGCGCCCCCACTTGGCGGCGTGGACGCGGCCCTGCTTGTGCTTCTGCCAGTGCATGCCGGTGGTTTTGGCGTCGTAGACTTGCACGCGGTACATGCCGACGTTCTGCTGCTTCGTCTCGGGGTTCGTGGTGAAGACCAGCGGCAAAGTAATGAACGGACCGCCGTCGAGCGGCCAGGTCGTCAGGACCGGCAGCGTCGTGAGGTCGGGGTCGAGTTCGACCACCTCGTGTACGGGGGCAGGTCCCGATATCGTGCGCGGCAGCGAGAGCGCGATCGCGCCCAGCGATGCCGCTTTGGTGAAGCTCTCGGCGAGTGTGCGGGGCTTGCCGAGGTCGACCGCGTTACGTACGCGCTGTTCCACTTCGGCGAGGGAACGCGCGCCGAAGGACATCGCCATCCGTTTTTCGCTGCCGAACTGATTGGTGAGCACTGGGAACGCCGAGCCCGCAACGTCGTGGAAGAGCAAGGCGGGACCGCCGGCCTTGACGACGCGGTCGGTGATCTCGGAAATTTCGAGCCGCGGGCTCACGCGCGCGCGGACGTCGACGAGTTCGCCCGCGCGGCGCAACGCCCGCACGAACTCACCGAGAGAATCGAATGCCATGGTGTCCTTCATCGAGAGCAGCGGCGTTACTTCGCCGCCTTGGAATCGCGGCCTAGGTAGCCCCTCAATGGTGAAGGCCCCTTGGGCTTGGACGCGGCAGCGCAGGCGAGCGTTACCGCCATCGTCCCGGTCCGCTCTATGCGACGCTTAAACGACCGGAGCCCGCATCGCTGCGGGCTCCCTCATTGTTGGGTGCGCGTTCGTTGGAAACGCGCGGCGTCGAGACACTTTGGGGTCTACTCGCGCCTGCGCCGGCCGCTGCTGCGCTCGCCGCCGGCACCGCCGCTCGGGCGGAATTCGCCGTTGCCCCGGGGCGGACGCGGGACGTACTCTTCGTCCGAAGACGCGCCGCCGAGAACGGCCTTGCGGCTGAGGTTGATGCGGCCTTGGCTATCGATCTCGACGACCTTTACCATGATCTCATCGCCGATCTTGACGACGTCTTCGACCTTCTCGACGCGGCCGGGCGCAAGCTGGCTGATGTGCACCAGACCTTCTTTGCCGGGCAGCACGGCGACGAAGACGCCGAAGTTCATCAGGCGGGTGACCGTGCCCATATAGGATTCGCCGACGACGACGTCTTTGGTTAAGGCCTCGACCATTCGTTTGGCCTTCTCCGCGCCTTCGCCATTGGGTCCGGCGATAAAGACGCGTCCGTCGTTTTCGATATCGATCTTCACGCCGGTGTCGGCGATGATTTTGTTGATCACCTTACCGCCGGGTCCGATGACGCTCTTGATCTTGTCGGGATCGATCTGCAGGACGATCATTCGCGGCGCGTGTTGGGAGAGTTCCGTGCGCGCTTCCGGAATCGTCTCCTTGAGCTTGCCGATGATGAACAAGCGCGCTTTTTTGGCTTCGATGAGCGCTTCGCGCATAATCTCGATCGTGATTCCCGCGACCTTGATGTCCATCTGAATCGCAGTGATGCCGTCGACGGTCCCGGCGACTTTGAAGTCCATCTCGCCCAGGGAATCTTCGAGACCCTGGATGTCGCTGAGAATCGCGTGCTTCTTGCCGTGCAGGACGAGGCCCATCGCGACGCCCGCGACGTGCTTTTTGATCGGGACGCCCGCGTCCATAAGCGCCAGCGTCGAGCCGCAGACCGACGCCATCGATGACGAGCCGTTGGATTCGAGGACTTCGCTGATGAGGCGCAGCGTATACGGGAACTCTTCCTCGGGCGGCAGGATCGGTACGAGCGCACGCTCCGCAAGCGCACCGTGGCCGATTTCACGCCGGCCCGGCGCGCGCATCGGGCGCGTCTCGCCGACTGAATATGGCGGGAAATTGTAATAGTGCATGTAGCGCTTGTTGGGGATCGCCATGATGCCGTCCAGGCGCTGTTCGTCGCTAATCGATCCCAGCGTCGCGGCGGTGAGGACTTGCGTCTGACCACGCTGGAAGAGCCCGGTGCCGTGCACCTTGGGCAGGTACGACACCTTCGACCAGATCGGCCGGATTTCGTCAGCTTTGCGGCCGTCGGGACGAATCTTTTCGTCGACGACCATCACGCGCAGCTCCTCCTCTTCCATGCTTTTGAGGATCGTGCCGAAATCTTTCGATTTGGCCGGATCCTGCAGCATCTCGAGGATCGCCGCATCGCCTTTCTTGCAACGTGCGATCGCTTCGTCTTTGCTGAGCTTGTCGAAGGCAACGTTGCGCTCGCCCTTTTCCAGCAGGCGCATCGCTTTGGCGACGTCTTTCTTAAAGGTCTTGTCGACCCAGGCTTTGAGCGTCGCGTCGACGGTCTTCAGCGGGTAGGCGCGTTTCTTTTTGCCGCTCTTCTTCGCGAGCGCGTCGATCTGCTTGACGATGCGCTTGATCTCGTCGTGTGCGAATGCGACCGCGCCCAAAAAATCTTCCTCGGTCATCTCGTGACCGCCGCCCTCGACCATCATCACCGCATCCGTGGTGCCGGCGACGACGATCTCCATGCCGCCCGATTCGTACTGCGGCAGCGTGGGGTTGACGATATACTTGCGGTTCTCATCGCGCCCGACGCGCACCGCGGCGACATTGTTGTCGAAGGGAATGTCGGACACCGCGAGCGCCGCGCCCGCGGCGCACACGGCCAGCACGTCGCCGTCGAGTTCGGAATCGATCGACAGCACCGTCGTGATGATCTGAACGTCGTTCTGGAAGCCCTCCGGAAAGAGGGGACGAATGGGACGATCGATCTGGCGCGCCGAGAGCACGCCGTGTTCCGAGGGACGGCCCTCGCGCTTGATATAGCCGCCGGGGATTTTGCCCGCAGCGTACATCTTTTCTTCGAAGTCGCAGGTTAGTGGGAAGAAGTCGATACCTTCACGAGGTTTCTCGGAGGCGGTGACGGCGGCGAGGACGACGTTCTGGTCGCCATATCGGACGAGGGCGCTACCGTTGGCTTGCTTCGCCAATTCGCCGGTCTCGATGACTAGCGTACGGCCGCCGATCTCGAGAGAGACGGTTTCTGGCACGAGTACTCCTATTTTCTGTTCTTTACTCTATCGTATAACGTGCCGTGGATTCGGTGCGTCCGGGCGAGCGGCCTTTCCGGTCACGTCACGGCAGCCGCAGTGAGGCAAACGGCGCGAACCGCACTGACGATCTCGTCGAGTTCGAGCGCCATGGTCGCGTCGCCGACGACGAACTCCCACTTGTGCAGTGTCGCAATCGCCGTGGGCACGAGCCGCGCGAAGACGAACGTTCTCGTCCGCTCCGCGTAGGCGTGCGCGCGCGCTTCGAGCTCGGCACGCTCGCCACGCAGAAAGATGTGGAACGTGTTGGTCTGCGGCGGATCGGGCACGATGTCGACGCCGTCGAGCTCGCGCAGCGCGGCCGCGATCTGCACCGCGCGGTCGCGGTAGGCGCGCATCTTCGGGACGTTGCGTTCGAAGCCGCGCTCGGCGGAGAGTGCGTATGGCGCGATAGTGATGGGCCGGGCGCCGTGGCGGTGTTGCCACACGCGGGCCTGCGCGATAAAGTTCGCGTCTCCGGCAAGCATCGCGCCCGCGAGTGCCCCGAGGCCCTTGTAGAACGACACGTACACGCTATCGAAAAGCGCCGCGATCTCGGCGTGCGGCCGATCGTAGAAGGGGGCCGCCTCCCACAGCCGCGCGCCGTCAAGGTGGAGCCTGGCGCCCGTGGCGCGCGCCGCGGTGCAGAGCTCCAAGAGATCGCCCCACGCCGGCAGTTGGGCACCGATTTCGCGCTGGGGCAGCTCGACGAGAAACGCGCTGAGCGGGTCGGCAATCGCCTCCACATCGCGGACCGTCATCAGCGCCGCCGGCGCGCCGACGAGAAGCGCGCGCAAGCCGTGCAACATCGCATAACCGCGCGACTCCCAGATTTCGAGATGCAGGTCGGATGAAACGCGACGGTCGGATGGCCGCTGCGGTCGCACCAGATACGCAGCGCGATTTGTTGTACGAGCGTGCCGGTCGGCATGAAGACAGCGGCTTCCTTACCGAGTTCGCGCGCTACGCGCGCTTCGAACGCTTGGAGCCAAGCGCCCTGACCGTATGTGTCGCGCTGGAGATCGGGTGGCGTCGAAGCCCAGAGTTCCTCGAACGCCGCGCGAGGCGACTGCGGCCGGTGGTGAGTGAGCGCATGTTGGGAAGTTGCCCGCAGCCGCGTGAGTTCGTCGTCGGTCATGCGCTCTACGCTTCGGCGCCTGCCGACCCCGTCCGTCATCGGGCGATCGCGCTGCTCGATGAGATGTACGCTCGGGAGATAGCTCGGCTCATCGACGCGCCGCTCATCAGTGTTCAGCGCATCGTCGACGCCCTGGAGCGCGACGAGATCGTGGTCACACTGACGAGACACTTCATGTCTTGTTGCGGGCCGACTGTGCGATCGAAGCAGTCTTCGCACGGCTTGCGTCGTTGCATCGAGCGGCTTTGTCGATATCGAAGCGATACGCGTTTGGATTTTGCGGGAGGCAGCTAAGGCAAGATTTCAAGAGTTCCAGCGCGTCCTCGCCTTGCAAGCCAAAACGGACTAGGCGTTACGCTTCGCAGTGCACCGCGACTCTCCGGTTCGGCGCCGCCAACGATAGCTCGCAAGCGGGAAGAACCCGGAACGGGTCTCCGACCGTTCGGATCTCCGACGCGGTTAGCGGCGCAGACCCAAGTCGGCGATGAGTTTGCGGTAGCGCTCGAGGTCTTTTTTCTGCAAATAGCCGAGGAGGCGCCGGCGCTGACCGACCTGCATGAGCAGGCCGCGGCGGCTGTGGTGGTCTTTCTTGTGGACCTTCAGGTGCTCGGTGAGCTGATTGATCGACGCGGTGAGCACCGCGACTTGCACGTCGGCGGAGCCGGTATCGGAGGGCCCGCGCCCGTACGTGGTCGCAAGCTCGGATTTCTGTTCCTTGGTCAACGGCATGGTGCAGGGTCCTATCGGCAGGATGGTCTCGCTCGACTCCAGAGTGCGGGGGCGCGTGGGCGCACCTCGCGTGACCGGGCCGGCGACCGGCGGATCATAGCAGAGCGGCTACTCGCGCGCAATGCCGCCTCAGGCCGCGCCTCAAGCCGAACGGTTTGCCAGAGCCTCGCGCAAACGTTCTCGCAGTCCGGCGAGCGCGGGGTCGAGTGCGCCATGGCGTTCGAGAAGCATTTCCAGGGCCGTCAAGACCGCACCGGCCTCTGTCGATTCGAGCAGAAGCAGCACCCGGTCGGCCAGCTCCGCGTCGAGGCGCTCGATGGCGCGCTTGGCCATGTTCGCTTGCCCGAACGAATAGGCGTGATGGCTCGCGTTTCCGAGCAACGCCAGCTCGGACTCGAGAAAGGTTCGATAGTCGGAGAGCATGACTTCGCGCTTCGCCCCGGCGAACGGCTAGCGCTGCAATGCCGAAGTTTACCCCCGTGGCCAGCGTTGCCGATATCCCGCCGGGCGAGGCGCGCGCCTACATCGTCGGCGATCGCGAAATCGCGGTTTTCAACGTCGACGGCACCTTTCACGCGATCGAAAACTCGTGTCCGCACCAGGGCGGTCCGCTCGCCGAAGGGTGGATCGACGGTACGACCGTGACGTGCCCGTGGCACGCGTGGTGCTTCGACGTCACGACGGGCCTGATGACCCTCGGCGGTTATACCTCGGTCGACGCGTTCGACGTCGCGCTCGACGGCGCGACCATCGCCGTTTCGACGGAACCGCGACTGTAGCGCGCGCCGGGAAGGTCTGCGCCATGGCGGCAGCCGCTGACGAAGAGCGCGATGCGGTATCCCGTGACGAGCGCCTCGATCGCTGCCGCGACGGCGTCGGCCGACCGCGTCGCGGGCTCGAGGAATGGCAGCGCCGCGCCTGCGAGATTCGCGCCGATGGCGAGCGCTTTGGCCATGTCCACCCCCGAGCGGATGCCGCCGCTCGCGACGATGGTAGCCTGCGGGAATGCGGCGCGTAGCGCTTCGGTCGCTTCGGCCGTCGGGTAGCCCCAATCGGCGAAGGTTTCCGCAAGCGCTTCGCGCGCGGGATCGCCCGCGCGGCGGCCCTCGACCCGGGCCCACGACGTGCCGCCCCCGCCCGCGACATCGATTGCGGCGACGCCCGCATCGAGCAGCCGCGCCGCCGTACGCACCGAGATCCCCGACCCGACGCTCTTCGCGATGACCGGCACGTCGAGCGCGCCGCAGACGCTTGCAATCCGCGGCAGCAGCGCGCGAAAGTTCGTGTCGCCGCCGGGCTGCAACGCCTCCTGCAGCGGGTTGAGGTGAAGGTACAATCCGCTCGCGGCGATGCTTTCGACGACGCGGCGCGCGTCATCGACCGTAACGCCGTAGTTGAATTGTACGGCGCCGATGTTTGCGAAGAGCACGACCTTCGGTGCGACGTCGCGGACGCGGTACGTCGCCAGCAGCGACCCGTCTTCGAGCGCCGCGCGCTGGCTGCCCAGTGCGAGCGCGACGCCTGCACGTTCGGCCGCAATCGCGAGATTGTTGTTGATCTCCCGCGCGCGTTCCGTTCCGCCGGTCATCGACGAAATTATCAGCGGCGCCGCGAGCCGGTGTCCCAGAAACGTGGCCGCGGTGTCGACGTCCTCGAGCGCGCACTCGGGCAGCGCCTCGTGTCGCAGACGCACGCGCGCGAAGCCGGTAGCGAGCGTCGAAGCGACGTTTTCTTCCAAACAGATGTCGAGGTGTCGCGACTTGCGCGCTTCGATGACGCGCGGCGAGGGCGTTGTATCCACTATAGGCGAATCGAGTCCGCTTCGGTACCGCACGATTCCTATCGTTTGAGAGCGTGATGATGCAAGGGGATACGGCAGCGTGGGACGGGCGCACCGGAACGGCCGGCGGCCCGCAGTTCGCCGGGGCGCTACGCACGCTCGCACGGGACCAGGGCTTCGATGCGGCCGCCTTCGCCCAAGCCTGCGAGCTCGACGGCGCGGCCGTAGCGGCGGTGCTTGCCGGTGAACGGCGCGCGACGGTCGCCGAACTGGCACGCTTCGCGCGGACGTTGCGTTTGCGCGCCATCGAATTCATGCAGCGCGCGCGCCTGCTCTCACTCGAAGTCTATGCGCTCGGACTCGACCCGCTCTACTTTCTCCCCGAAGGGATGATCCGCAAGGACGCGCGCATCTACATGCGCGAGATCAACCCGCGTCATGCGGTGCCGGAACGCGACATGCTGGTGCGGAATCCGACGCTCAAGGCGCTGCTCGCGGACGCCGTGCTCGACGACCTCGGGAAGCTCGAGGTCGAACTGGCATACCTGCTGCGCGCGGCCGTACAAAACACCGGAGGAAGCTTGTGAACGTGACACTTCCCAAGCGCGGCGCTCGGGCGTCGGCGTTCGTGTTCGCCTGCGCGCTCGCCGCATGCGCCGCCGACCGCGTCGACCTGTCGCCGCGCGCGAATCGCTCGGCGCCGGCGGCGATCTTCTACACCGCCATCGGCGCAAGCGATGCGGTCGGCTACAATGCATCCGTGCCGTGCGCCAATCCGCCGAGCGTCGCAGTGCCGACATGTCCCGGGGGCACGGGGTACGTACCCGACCTCGCCAAGCAGCTGCGCGGAGGCGGCGCGAGCGTCACCCTCAACGACCTGGGCATTTCGAGCGCCGTCATCGGCCCAGACATTGCGGCAACCGGAAATCTGTACGGAAGCCAAGGCTCCGCCGCGCCATGCCTCCCGCGCACGGGTTCGGACGTCATTCCCGGCGATTTCCTGACGAACGAACTGCCGAAGCTCTCGGGAAGCGAAACGCTCGTGACGATCTTCGCGGGCGGCAACGATACCAACGCCATCGTCAACGCCAACGCCGCGGCGTGCCTGCAACGCTCGGGCGCGGCGGGCCCCGCCGTGCAGCAATTCCTCGCAACCGAAATCCAAGCGTTCGGCGCCGACTTCACGACGCTGGTGCAGGGCGTTCGCGCCAAGGCCCCGGGCGCCCGGATCGTGGTCGCGAACCTGCCGAACTTCGCCGGCATTCCGTTCGCGCAGAGCGCGTCGGTCGCACCCGCGAAACCTTTGCTGCAGGCGGTCTCCGTCGGCATCGATACCAACGTCTACCAGCCGGCGGCGACCCGCCTCGGCATCCCTGTGGTCGATCTCTTGTGCGACCCGCAGTCGTATGCAACCGCCAGCTTTTTTCCCGGGCCGCTGGCGGATGGCTTCCATCCTAACGACGCCGGGTATGCGGCCCTGGCGGCGTCGTTTTTTGCGCAGATCGGCGCCGCGACGCCGGTTCTGCCGCAAACCACCTGTTCGCAGATGTCCGTCGCCTCGGCGGCGCTCGCACCGCAGATCCCGCCGCTGCCAAACCCGGGTCAGCGCTGACGCGGACGGACGGGAATGGTCCCGCGGCCCCGTGAACCTCGCTGCCATGCAATCAGGGATCGACGGAAAGCGCATCGCCGCGCTCATTGGCGACGGGTTCGAAGAGGCGGAGCTCGCCGAACCGCGGCGGGTGCTCGAGGAAGCCGGCGCCATCGTCACGATCGTCGGCATCGACGACAAGGCCAAGATGAAGATTCGCAGCAAGCGCGGTCTCGACGACGGTGCGGGCGCGCGGGCCGAAGAGGTCGTCGCGGACTGCACGGCCGAGGATTTCGACGGGTTGCTGATCCCTGGCGGCTATTCGCCCGACAAGCTACGCGCGAATCGCGAAGTGCAGCGCTTCGTCAAGGAATTCGACACCGCCAAGAAGCCGATGTTTGCCATCGGCCATGGCGCGCACGTTTTGATTTCCGCGCAAGTCGCGCGCGGCCGCACGATGACGGGCTCGGCGTCGATCTCCGACGACATCCGTAACGCGGGCGGCCTCTTCCGCGATCAGCCGACCGTGCAGGACGGCCACTGGATTACCACGCGCGGCCTAGGCGACATGACCTTGTTCAACCGCGCGATGGTGGAGAAGCTCTCCGCGGCAGTCTCGCAGCTCGCCTAGCACCTTGGGTCGCCGGCCGGTGCCGCTCGATCCGTTTTCGCCACAACGGTCAATATCACAGAATTCGCCGAGCTGACGATGGGACACTTCGTCCGCTTCGACGCACGACCGGCCGGTACCGGAGCTGCTCGCACAAATTCAATCCCGCGCGCTGCCGGCCGGCATCGGTCCGTTCCGGTACACGGCGTTCCGGCGCGGCGATGCGGTCGAAATGGAGGCCAACCCGTTTTACTTCCACGGCATGCCCAAGCTGCGAAAAATCGCCAAATCGACGACGACGCACCGGCGATCGTACTCTACGAACGAAATTTTGCGTACGCGTTCGCGCGCCGCGTGACGGGCTTCGCGCCGACCACGTTCGGGCCGTTCGACGAAACGCTCGGCGTCGACGTGCGCTAGGCGTCGCTCTCGGGAAGCGGATCGTAGCGCGCGAGCGTCTCGCCGAATGCGCGCAATGCGAAGAAGCCCTCGACGAGCGCGAGCGCTACGACGACGCGTAGCGGATGCGGGTCCGCATAGCGCGCCGCGACGCCCGGCACGATGCCTGCGAGGATCGCGAGCGCGACGTAGAGCGCGCGCTCGCGGCCGTCGCGGAAGGTTGCGGAGAGCGCGACGAGCGTCGCGACCAGCACCACGCAGATCGCCGCGACCAGGCGTTCGGGGACGACGACCACACCACGCGCCGCCGCTCCCGCTGCGTAGCCGAGCGGCAGCGAGAGCGCGCCGAGCGCCGGTGCGACGGCGTGCGCGCGTGCGAGTTGGCGGCCGAAGAGCGGTACGGCAAAAAACGTCAGGCGCCGAAGCGATCGGACGTGGGCGGCTTCGGCGACGCCGACGGCTGCGAGCACCGCAAGCGCGGGCAGCGCCGCCGCATCGAAGCTCGGTGCAAAAATGTAGGCGAGCGTGCCGACGATGAGAAACTGCATCGCCCAGTCGGCCGCAAAGCGCCGGTCGATATGGCGGCGGACGATCGCCACGGTGGCGCGGAGTTCGCTCACGGCGACGTGGTGACGAGCAGCCCGGCTCCGGCCGCGAGCGCGCGCACGCGCGCCGCAACCTCGCCGGTGGGCTGGTCCAGGACGACGAGCGCGGTTTCAGCGACGAGCGCGAGCGCGACGGCACGCGCGTAGCGGTCGTTGCCTTCCAGCGCCGCAAGGACGCTCGCGGCTCGCTCGCGGGCGAGTGCGGGCGCGACGCCCCAGCATTCCGCGTGAAAGGCGACCTCGCAGGCGAACGCGTGCGTATCGCCGAGAAATCCCGCCGCGTCGACGAAGCCGACTCGGCGTTTGGCTTGCGGCGCCTGGAGTCGCGTCTCGTAATCGCCGATGAAGACGCTGCCCCCGGACGGTTTGACGATCGCGCCGCACAAGCGCGCCGCGAGCGACGCCGCATACGCTGTCGGCTGCACGAGATCGGCACGTTCGCCCGCTGCGAGCGTCAGGGAGAACGGCGCGACGAGGTCGCGGCCGTTGCGGCTGAAGCGGACGTCCGTCGCGCGGAGCACCGTCACGCGCGCAGCCGTCAGAGGACGCGGGCCAGACGGGGGTTGGGCCGCTCGGGGCGTCCGACTTTGTGGCACTCGGTCCACGCACCGTCGCGCTCGACGGCAACGATGTCGGCGGTGAAATCGAAGCGGCCCGTGCCCTCGAAGAACGCGCTGCCCACGGCGTATGCATCGACGGGCACGTCCTCATCTTCGAATTGCCGGATCTTGCGCGGGTCGAAGCCACCGCTCGCAACGAGCTTGACGTCGGCGAAGCCGTTCGCATCGAGCGCCGCGCGCACGTTGCGCACGAGCTCCGGCACGACGCCCGTCGGCGGAAAGGTGCCCATCTGCGACCAGAGCGAGCGGTCTACGAGCGTGTTGGATGTATCGAGCCGGACGCCCCATAACCGCGGGCCGAGCGCCTTTGCGACCGCGACGCTCGTCGCGACGCAATCGTTCTCGAAATCGACGAGCGAAATGACGTGCACGTCGGGATCGATGTACTGCGCGAATTTCTGCGTTGCGAGTACCGTATCGCCGCCGTACGCGGCGATGAGCGCGTGCGGCACGGTGCCCATGCCGCGCGAGCCCCACCATTCCGCATTCGCGTCGGTCGAGACCCCGAGGGCCCCGGAGATGTAGGCAGCATAACCGTCGCCGGTCTGCATCTGATGGTGGTCGTAGCGAGCGGGGAAGAATAGGACGTCCTTGCCGTTGGCCGCGGTGACGATCTCGCGGGCGTTGGTGGCGATGCGGGTGCGCCGCGAGAGGACACCGAGGTAGGTCGTCTCGAGGTGCGCGAAGAGCGTATAGTCGCCTTCGATCGTCAGCACGGTTTCGAACGGCACGATTTCGTCTCCGTCGTGCAGCGCGCGCACGTCGAGCGCGCCCCAGCCGTCGCGCCAGCTGCCGTCGGGCGCAAACGAGCCGCTGCACAGCCGCAGGATCGCGAGCGCCTCGTCGATCCCGCACAGCACCGACCGGTTCCGTTGGAACACCTGCATGCGGACCTTCGGGCGATGGGCGTCGCGCTCGAGAATCTCGCGTGCCCGGTTGAAATAGGTGTCGGAGTAATAGCCCGCGCGCATCTTTTCGACCGGCAGGTTGAAGACGTTCGACGAAAGTCGCTCGACGCGGAGCATGGGACGTTCGTACGGATTCGACGAAAGCTCGTCCTCTCGTGAGAACGCCGTCGAACGCGGAAATCGCGCGCACGCTCAAAGATATCCGCACGCTCATGGAATTTGCCGGCGAGCCGTTCTTCAAATTCATGGCGTACGAACGAGCCGCCGAGACCCTCGAAAACGCCCCGCCCGCGGCGCAGCTGCTCGCGTCGGGGGAATTGCAGCGCTTACCGGGCATCGGCAAGACGATCGCCGCGCGCGTCGCCGAGCTCTTGGAAACGGGTACCATCGCCTATCGCGACGAGCTTGCCGCAGCGTTTCCGCTCAGCCTCATCGACGTGCTCGGCGTGCAAGGCATCGGCATGAAAACCGCGCAGACGCTCTTTCGCGAACAGGGCATCGCCTCACTGGAGGACCTCGAGCGCGCGGTGGCTGCGGGCGCGCTCGACGGCGTGGCGCGGCTCGGGAAGAAATCCATCGATAACATCAAGCGCAGCATCCTGGCTTTCAAAGGCCGCGGGACGCGCACGCCCCTGGGGCGCGCGCTGCCGCTGGCCCGCGCCATCGTCGACTACCTTGCAGCGGGTGGGAAGGCCCACGACCTCGCGGTTGCCGGCAGCGTGCGCCGCGCCGAGGCGACGGTCGGCGACATCGATATCGTCTGCACGTCGGAGGCACCCGGCGACGTGATCGCGCGCTTCGTGCAATGGGAACGCGCCGAAGCGGTGCTTGCCGAAGGCGTCACCAAAGCGTCGATCTGGCTCGCGGGCGGCCTGCAAATCGACCTACGCGTCCTGCCGAGGGACGTCTACGGCAATTTACTTCAGCACTTTACCGGGTCGCGCGAGCACAACATTCAGTTACGCGAATACGCCGTGCGTAAAGGCCTGCGCGTTAGCGAAAACGGCATCCTCGACGTCGCGACGGGACACAGCCGCACGTGCCTCACCGAGGACGAGGTGTATGCCGCGCTCGGGTTGCCGTTCGTGCCGCCGGAGATGCGGTTGGGCGTCGGGGAACTCGAGGCGGCACTTGCGGGCACCCTGCCGGTCCCGGTGACGCTTACGGATCTGCGCGGCGACTTCCACATCCACTGTACGTGGAGCGACGGTGCGGATTCGCTCGAGGCAATGATCGCGGCGGCCGCGGCGCGCGGCTACGAATACCACTCGATTTCCGATCATTCGTGGGGCCGCGGTAAGATGGGGCTCGACCCGGCGGAACTGCGCGCGCAAGCGGGCCGCGCGCGCGAGATCGGCGCACGCCACGGCATCGTGACGTTGTGCTCGTCGGAGGTCGACATCAAGCCCGACGGCAGCCTCGACTTCGACGACGCGACCCTGCGCGAACTCGACATCGTCGTCGCGAGCGTTCACAACGCGCTGAACATGTCGCGCGACGCGATGACGGCGCGGCTGATTCGGGCGTGCGAGAATCCCTACACGACGATCATCGGCCATCCGACCGGACGCCACCTCGAGTCGTTCCCCGGCTACGAGTTCGACTACGACGCCGTCTTTGCGGCCGCGGCGCGCACGGGCACCGCTCTAGAAATCGACGGCCAGCCCGGACGTCTCGATTTGCCCGGCGCCCTGGCCCGGCGCGCGCGCGGGTTCGGCGTCACCTTCGCGCTCGATAGCGACGCGCACGCCGCCGCCCATCTTGCGAACGTCGAGTACGCCGTCGGGCAGGCACGGCGCGCGTGGATCACACCGGCCGAAGTCCTCAACGCGCGGCCGCTCGCCGAAGTTCTTGCGTTCGTCGCCGCCAAACGCAGCGCCGCGCCGGCCTAGGCGCCGCGGTACGCGCGGCAGTCTACGACCAGCGCGCGGGTATAGAAAAAGCCATTTTGCCGGGTGTGAGGAAGACCGGATCCGCGCGCTTTCGCGGCAGTCCGCGGACGCCCGGTGAACGGCATGCGCGCACTGTAATCCATTCGCGCCCAGTAAGGAGCAGCTTCGTGCGTTTTCGAATCGTACTGTCCGCAGCCGCCCTGGCGCTCGGTTGGAGCGTGGCACTCTCACCTCAAGGCGGGTCGGCCGCGAGCCCCAATATCGCCTACGATGAGATTCTCAAATTTGCGATCGCCTCGACACCGCCGCCTGTCGGAAGTTTCGAAAGCGATTACGCCGCGATCGTCGCGCCGCCGAGCCCGGTCGCCGCAGAGCCCAAAAAGCGCGGGCTTTTTGGCGGCATCAATGTCGGTAGCCTCGCCCACGCAGTCGCAAACGGCGGAGATCCGGGTGCCGCCGTGGGCAACGCCGCCGCGAGCCAAATCGCCGGCTCCGCGATCGACAATGCCATCGCCAAAAGTCTCGATAATGCACTGAAACCGGTTGCCGCGCAACTCAGCCGTTTCGCGAACGGAACGCTCGAACGCCACGCATTTTACAACGGTTGGGAGCGCGTCGACGACGTGACCGGCAACACGGCGACGATCCTCAAGTGCGCGGAGCACCGCCGCATCGTGCTCGATCTCGCCCGCAAAACGTATCGCATCGACGATCCGGCGGCGCCTGAGCCGGCGAGCACGAGCACGAGTACGAGTAAGAGCGGCGGCCACACGTGTCGCGATACCGGAGACGCAAAGCCGAGCGCTCCCGGGACGGGCGTGCTGTCGATTTCGAGCGATACCAAAGCGCTCGGATCGACGCGTGTCGGACGCGTCGACGCGCGCGGCTATACGTCCACGAATACGATCGCGATCCAGAAATCAACCGGTTCGTGTAAAGACGGTTCGTTCGGCGTGTCTCAGACAGCGTACTATTCCGCCTACGAGATTCCGCGGGCGTTCTGTCCGTTGCCGAAAACGCTGCGCCATCCGCAAACGCCGGCCGACATGGTGACGGCGTCGAAACCCGGTGGCTGCCACCTCACGCCGTCGCTGCGCGTGACGGGTCCAGCGCAGCCGAGCGACCGGCTTGCACTGTACGAGTTGCTGACAATGGGCGCGTCCAACTCGCAGGGCAATGGGAGCATGTCCTTCTTGGTCGAGCGCGGCAACGTCCGAACGCTCGGCGCGAGCGACGCCGCAGCGTTCGACGTTCCGGCCGGTTTTACGCGCGAACCGTAACGCCCCGAACACCCAGCGCCGGCGTCAACGCCACGGCGCTGGCGACATCTACGCGTCGTTACGGTCTGCGCGAGCGCTTCGGCAAGAGGCCGCTATCGGGGGCTCGCTTCAGCGAATATACTACGTCGACGGTTTAGAGAGGCGGCCACAATGGACACTCGGGTCGACGAGATCGCACCTCAGATCTATCGGTTCTCGACGTTTCTACCGCAGGCAGGCATCGTCTTCAATCAATTTTTGATCGATGCGGATGAGCCGTTGCTCTTTCACACGGGGATGCGGGCGCTGTTCCCTGGCGTCCAGACGGCGCTACGGACCGTGATCGATCCGGCTCGCCTGCGCTAGATCACGTTCGGTCATTATGAAGCCGACGAGTGCGGCGCGATGAACCGCTGGCTGCAGACCGCGCCTTTGGCAACAATCGCTCACGGCCAGGTCGGCGTCATGCTTTCCATCGCCGATCAGGCGGATCGCCCGCCGCGTCCACTCCAAGACGGCGACATCCTGGAACTGGGCGGCAAGCGCGTGCGCTACTTCGCGACGCCGCACGTGCCTCACGGTTGGGACGCCGGTGCGTTATTTGAAGAAACGACCAAGACGCTCTTCGCCGGCGATTTATTCACCCGGCTGGGCGACGATGCGGTCACAACGAGCGGCGACATCCTTGAACCGGCGCTCACGACGGAGGACCGCTTTCTCTCGACGTCGCTGACGCCGCTCACGGCGCCTACGATCCGGCGCTTTGCCGCGTTGGACGCGACGACGCTCGCGCTGATGCACGCGCCCGCATTTACCGGAGACACGCGAACGGCACTAAACGAACTTGCCGGCGCGTACGCCTCAAGGCTGGAGGCGCAACTGGCAACCCTGTGAGGCGTGCGACGCGCCGGCAGTTCGTTACTTGAACAATTTGACCGCGTTGATCAGCGTGAGCGAGACGCCCCACAGCAGCGGGATGCCAACGAAGGTCCACGAGAGCACGAGCGCGAGCCCGTTGTTCGTAGAAGCCGGCCGGTCATGCATGTGCGCCACCTTGCGACGTCGCTTCGCGCAGCGAAGGCGCCTTCATGTAGTACTTCTCGCGCAGCGGGGTCACGAGCAAGTTGCAGACGAAGCCGGCCACGAGCAGACCTGCCATGAAGTACATCGTGACCGAATATGCGTCGGCTTTGGCAACTCCGTGGTCGATCTGGTATTCGCGAATGTAGTTCACGAGCACGGGGCCTGCGATGCCGGCCGCCGACCATGCCGTGAGCAGCCGGCCGTGGATCGCGCCGACGTTGATCGTGCCGAAGAGATCGCGTAGATACGCGGGGATCGTCGCGAAGCCGCCGCCGTACATGCTGAGAATGACGACGTAGCACGCGATGAAGAGTCCGAGATTGCCGGCTTTGCCGAGCGACGGGATAGACGCGTAGAGCGCGATGCCCAGTGCGAAGAAGATCGCATAGGTCATCTTGCGGCCCATAAAGTCCGACATCGAGGCCCAGAAGATGCGCCCACCCATGTTGAAAATGCTCAGGAGCCCGACGAAGCCGGCGGCGAGCGACGCCGAGGCGGTGGTTTGTATCGGGTCCGCGTGCGGGAACTTGCCGGGAAACATCTCCTGGATCATGAGCGACGCCTGCCCGAGCACGCCGATGCCCGCGGTGACGTTGACGAAAAGCACGACCCACAGCAGGTAAAACTGCGGCGTCGTGACCGCCTGGCCGACGAGCACGTTGCGCGTCGTAATCATCTTCTGGGATTGCGTCTTGGGGACGTAGCCCGCCGGCGCCCAATCCGCGGCCGGAACGCGCACGATGAAGACGCCGACGAGCATGAAGGCGAGGTAGATGAAGCCCATCGTCAGCATCGTCGGTGACACGCCCACGAAGGTCGGCGTCGAGTAGTGCTTCATGAGGGCTACGGCCAAGGGAGCGCCGATGAGCGCGCCGCCGCCGAAGCCCATGATCGCCGTGCCGGTCGCGAGGCCCGGCCGGTCGGGAAACCATTTGATGAGCGTCGAGACGGGGGAGATATAGCCGATACCGAGCCCGATTCCGCCGACCACGCCGTATCCCAAGAACACGAGCGGCAACACATGAAGGGCTACGCCTGCCCCGGCGATGAGTAGACCGCCGCTAAAACAGAGCGCGGATGCGAACATCGATTTGCGCGGTCCCACCGACTCGACCCATTTGCCGCCGAAAGCCGCAGAGAGCCCGAGAAACACGATCGCCAAGCTGAAGATCCAGCCGATGTCGGTAATTTTCCAGTCGCCTGCCGCCGGAGCGGACACCCCGAGCAACATCGACATCGGTTTGCTGAAGACGCTGAAGGCGTACGCCTGACCGATCGCAAGGTGAATGCAGAGCGCTGCCGGGGGCACCAACCAGCGGTTGAAGCCGGGCGGTGCTACCGAGTGCGATCGGTCGAGGAAATCGTCGCTCATGGATACCCCTCTACGCGCTTAACCGAGCGGCAAAACGGTGCCGCCTGACAGCGGCGTCTCGTACGCCGGGACCACCGTCGTCCCCCCCCTCCTTACCCCGGGGAAACAAGAGCGCCGCTAACCTGGTATATCGACCAATCGCACGTCGGCTTAGAATCCCCAGGCGCAGATGGACTGCTGTCCCGCGCTCGCGTCCGAGGCGTACGGATGGAAGCCGTCGGCGCGGCTCCGGGCGTAGGCGGCCTGCGCCGCCGTCGTTGCGAGCACGAGCCGACATAGTCGACCGTCCCGATCCACAATGGGCTTCCGCCCGGCCGCAGCCCCATCGCCTTCCAAGCCAAGAGCTGCGCCTCGGCCGTCGCGTCGTAGCTCGGCGCGAACACCTCCTCGTGCGCGACACCGTCCAGCAACGTCGGAAATGCGACGCCGCCGGTCACACCGAGTCGCGTGACATCGCTCGTCGCGTTCTGCATCACGAGCAGCAGCTCGGGGTAGCGCGCACGCAGCATCCTAACGAGGTCGAGGCCGCCCTGCCTGCATGAGGCGTCGCAGGGACCGTTCGTCGTCGCGGTCCCGTGCTCGGCGATTTCGAGGTTGTCGAGGTAGAAGCCGTCGATGCGGCGAGCGGCGAGCCGCGCCGCCACGTAGTCGACGATCAGGTGCTGGTACGCCGGGTTCGCGGGGTTCATCCACACTTCGTTCGGGTAGCCGGCGTACGCGCCGCGCTGCGCAGCCACGTTCGCACCGCAGGACGTGAAGCCGGCCGGCACGGTCGCCCAGTACGAGCGCGTGCGCTCGCACGAGCCGATGTTGAGGTACGAGAGAACGCGGTTCGTGCCGCCGGCGCCCAGCGTCGCGAGCTGCGCGTCGGTCCATCCGCCGTCGGGGTCGACATCGATGTCGAAGAGCCGGAACGTCGCCGCCGCGGATGCGACGTCGGTGGTCCGGGCCGTCCCATAGAAGGTCACCCATGGCGCCGCCGCCGCAATTCCGCGCGTCGACGACGTTGGCTCGGACGTCGGTGAAGAGGTCGCGGACGTGCCGGCGGTCCCCCCGCCCGAGCACGCGGCGAGCGAGGCGAAAAGCGAGAGCGCGATTGCAGCAATACTTTTCCCAAGCACCACTTCGCGCTCTTTCCGGCGTGCTGGGGTGTCTCCCGCGCGTCGCACCGGAGTGTGACGCCGGCCCCGCCCATCTTAGCGCGCATCGTGCAACGCGCGCGCTAACGTCGTGTAGCGCACGTCGCCCGGCGTGATGCAACGGTCTAAGGCCGCTCCGGGCTCCGGCCTGCGCACATACACACGGACCCGGCCGTACGATGCAGTCAGGCGCATTTGTCCACCCGCCACTTCGCGTGCGATTTCGGGAAGGATCTCGGCGCGGAAGTAACCGTTGGGGTAGTCGTCGCGAAAGACCGCGTAGCGCACGGCGGGGCAGAAAAAGACCGACGCATGCGGATACGCGTACGCGATCTGCGCGAACCACTCGTCGTGCGTGACGAGCGCTGCGTCGTGCGGGACGCTCGCGAGCGCACGCACGGCGTCGTCGTGCGGCGCGACCGGCCGCAGGTAATGCGCGACGTGCATCGGGTTGAACGGCGTGACCAGCACGAGCGCACAAAGGATCCCCGCCGCGTTAGCGTGGCGCTGCGCGCGAACGAGCGCCCCCATGCGTTCGAAACGCACGAGCGCCGCGACCGTGCCGAGCAGAAGCCATGGCGCCCAAATCGCCGCGTAGTGCGAGCCCATGCGCCACGCGATCGGGTCACTGGAAAGCAGCACGATGCCTAGGCCCGGTAGCGCGAGGAGGCTCCAGCGCGAGAAGAGCGGCAATAGCGCTAGCGGAACGAGCGCTTCGAGCAAATAGGTGAAGCGCCCGAGCGTCACGAGCGACAGCGCGTACGCGGGATGTGTCGTCAGCGCCGCGAGCAGGCTCGCGGGCCCGTGCGCGAAGGGATACTCGTAGAAGCGGGACGGCTGCCACGGGCCGACGCGCGGGATCACGACGAAGTAGTACGTCGCGAGCGCGCCGAGATTGAGGAGCGTCAGCCCGATGCCCGCAACGGCGAGGCGCTCGGATTCGCGCGGCGCTCCCGCGAGCAGTCCATCACCCCTGAGACGAGACGCATCGCGGCGCGCAAAACCGATTGCCGCCAACACGATCCCCACGATGGCGAGCACGATGCACGCTTCTTCGCGCACGAGCGCCGCTACGAGCGCGAATCCCGCGAAAAAATCCCAGCGCGCCCGTTCGGCGGCCCACACGAGCCCGAGGGCAAGCGGCGGATAGAACGCGATCTCGTGAAACTCGGTGAACGCCACGGCAGCCAGCGGCGGATAGAGCAACGCGAGGGACGCGTACGCTACGGCGCGCGAGCGCGCGACATAGCCGCGCGCGATGCCGTAGAGCGGCAGGGCCGTCGCAGCGATCAGAACGATCTGGGCGAGTTGCAGCGCGAGGCCCGAGCGCGCGAGCGCGACCAGCGGAAAGAGCGTCGCGAGCAGTGGGGCCCAGTGGAAGCGAAAGTGCGTCCCGCGCTCGGGGCCGTCACGGAATCCGCCGAACGCGTCGCCCACCACTTGCGCGAACGTGCCCGTATCGGTACCGAAGGTCCACAGTTCCCAGCGCGCGAGCGCGAGCGCGGCGAAGACTGCCACGTAACACGCGATCGCGAGGACGAGCCTTTTCACGCAGCGCGCGTTCGGCGCGAGCGGACCCGGAGCCCGTCTTACCCAAAGACGCGTGTCGTGGTCGATCTTCCCGCGATCGTCGTCGTCGGCGCCGGTGCCGCACTGGGCGGCATTCTGCGACTGCTCGTCACGTCGTTCGTCGTAGCGCGCGCGGGCGTCGATGCCGCGCCGCTCGCGACGCTGGGCATCAACGTCGTCGGCTCGTTTTTCATCGGCATCGTTGTCGGCATCGTGCAGTCGCGCGCAGAGATCTCGCCGCTATGGCGTCTGTTTCTGGCGACGGGTATTCTCGGGGGCTTTACGACCTTCTCGACGTTCTCGCTCGACGCGCTCACGCTCGGGACGAATGGTGCGACGGCGGCCGCGGGGTATGTTGCCGGCAGCGTGGCACTCGCCATCGCGTTCGCATACGCGGGGCTCGCTCTCGGACGGACCGTATGAGGACATCCTGTTACGAGCGAAGCGCTGCGAGGACTTGCGCGGGCGACGGCAACTTGCCGTAGAGCAGCATTCCGACGCGGTAGATGCGGCCGGCCGCCCAAAAACAGACCACGACCGTCACCAAGTCGATGCCCAGTGCGAGCGCCGTCTGCCACCAGGGGACCGTCGAGATCGCGATGCGCGTGAACATCACGAACGGCGAGAGCAACGGAACGAAGCTGCAGGCGACGACGAGGGGTGAATCGGGTTGTAAGAGCGCGAACTGCGCGACGAAGAACGCGCCGACCACCGGCAGGATGACGGGCGTCGTCACGCTCGCGAGATCTTCGGTGCGCGAGATGAGCGAGGCCGCCGCCGCGTAGATCGTTGCGTACTGCAGATAGCCGAGTACGAAAAAGGCGAAGAACGCGAGAACTTCAACGGGGTCGATCGCGCGCAGGAGGGCGCTTGGATCGCCCGCGGTCGCGTTACCCGTGCCGTGGCGATGCGCGCCGAAGGCGAGCGTCGCCGCGACGTGCGGCAGCAGCGCCGCTGCCGTTGCGATCCACAGCGCGATCTGCACGAGCGCGATCGCCGCGGCCGCAAACGTTTTTCCGGCTAGCAGATTAGCCGGTTCGATCGTTGCGATGAGGATCTCCGCGATGCGGCTCGTCTTTTCTTCCGCGACCGCGGCCATCACCGATTGGCTCGCGAGAATGATCGCAAGATAGAGCATGAAGACGAGGCCGAACGCGACCCCGTGCGCGATCGTTGCGGCGCGGCTGTCGAGGAATCTCGCGTCGAGCGGGTGCAGGCTTCGACCGATCGTCGACGCGCGCTCGACGTGCTGGGGCGTGAGCCCGGTTTGCAACGCTACGGCGAGCGGCACGAGATCGCGAAACTCCGCGCGGTCGAACGCAGAGAGATCGCGCGGGTAGACGTCGACGTGCAGCCGGTGCCGGCGGACCGACAGCGCGAGTGCGGCGCCGGCATGGCCGTTCGCGTCGAGGTAGCGCAACGTCACCGGCGCGGGAAGCGAGTCAACGTTCGCGACGACGCGCAGATCTCGCTTAGAAGCGATCAGCGCTTGTGCCGGAGCGCGCAGCGACGCGGGTCCGGCGAGCACGATATCGCTCGTCGACAAGCGCGCGATGCCGGAGAACAGAAGCGGTGCCTCGATGATAAAGGCGATTCCGAGCGCGCCGCCGAGCGTCGCGAACCAAAAGATACGGGACCGAAGTTTCCGCAGGAGTTCCGCGACGAAGACGATGCCGAGTTCGTTTTGCACGGCGCTCAGCGGGCCACGCCGGCGCGCGCCAGTGCGTCGAGGTAAATTGCGCCGAGCGTCGGCTCGTGGCGTTCGAACGATTCTACCGGGCCCGCCGCGACCGCGGCTCGCAGCAGCGCCCCAAAATCCGTGCTGGCCGGTAACTCGTACACGAGTTCCCCGAGATCGCCCGGACTAGGCTCCGGCGCACCGGCGCGCGCGAAGACGGCGCGGATCTCGGGTGTGCCGGGACGCACGCGCACGCTGCGCGTCGCGAAGGCTTGCCGCAACTGCGCGAGCGTGCCCGACGCGCGCACTTCGCCCGCGCCGACGATGCAAAACGAGCGGCAGACCGATTCGATGGCGTAGAGCTGGTGGCTCGAGAGTACGAGCGTCGTCCCGCCGTCCGCGAGCGCGCGGATGCACGCGAGCATCGTTTCGGCGTTCATGGGATCGAGTCCCGAAAACGGTTCGTCGAGCACGAGCAGCTCCGGCTCGTGCAGCACGGCACTCGCCAGTTGCACTTTCTGCTGGTTGCCCTTGGACAGTTCGCCGCAGGCACGCCCGGCGTACCGCCCGATGTCGAGCGTTTCCATCCATGTTTGGGTACGCGTGCGCGCCTCGGCGGCGGTCAGGCCGTGCAGACGCCCCATGTACGCGATCTGATCGCGCACGGTCATCTTGCCGTAAAGTCCGCGTTCTTCGGGGAGGTAACCGAAGCGCCGCCGTGTGGCACGGTCGACTGAGGATCCGTTCCACGCAATCGTGCCCGCGTCGGGCATAGATGCCCAAAAGCATGCGCATCGTCGTCGTCTTGCCGGCTCCGTTCGGCCCCAAGAGCGCGAAGATACTGCCCCCTTCGACCTCGAAACTCACATCGCGTACGGCGACGGCAGATCCGAAAGAACGTCTGATGCGGTCGACGACGAGCATCGCGTGGGCTTCGCGCGAGAGGGAGGCATTGCCGCCCGGCGCCAACACGACGCGCGATGCATTCGCCGCGAATCTGGGGCGCGACGGTCGCCGAGTGCGCGCGCCGCTACCCGTGCGACGAACGGGGGTTCGCGCACGACGACGCCTTCTTCCGCGCGGTCGACGTCGCGGCGCCGCCCGAGATCGTCTATGCTTGGCTCTGCCAGTTGCGTGTCGCACCGTACAGCTACGACCTGCTCGATAATTTCGGCCGGCGCAGTCCGCCGCATCGCGACCCCGCGCTCGAGTCGCTCGCACCCGGCATGCGCGCGATGACGATCTTCCGCATCGTCGACTTCACGTGGGGCCGAACGCTCACGCTTCAATTGGCCTCGCGCATCGCAGCATGCCTCATGGGCGACTTCTGCGGCTCGTACGACGTGCGCTCCGAGGGCGTTCGCGGTACGCGCTTGGTCGCAAAGATTCTCATCCGTTACCCGAGCGGCTGGTACGGCGGCCTTTTAAAGCACGCGATGCCGGCGTTCGATCTCATTATGTTCCGCAAGCAACTGCTCACGCTGCGACGCTATGCCGAGCGCGACGCGAGCCTCGAGGGGCGGGCTCGCTAACCGCAGGGAAGTAGTTGGTCGCTCGCGACCAGTGTTTGCTGCAGGAGAGTCTCATGCCGAACCTTCGCAACGTCGCAGTCGTGTTCGTCGCGGTCAGCGCGATCCTCGCGATTTCCGAACCGTCGCAGGCTCGGAAGAAGCCCGATGTCGTAGCGACGCCCGCCGAGAGCGTTCACGCGCGCTTCAGCACGGCCGGCGTAAACACCGGGGCGCCCGCGCTGCAGACGACGGTCGATATGATCGCCGCCGGCAGCGACAAGACCGGCTTCCAGACGACGACGCTGCTGGGCCATCTCGCGGGCGCGCACACGAGAGCGGAACTCGCGTCGCTGGGCAAACGCTTTGGCGCCGACAATATGCTCTCGTTCGTCAAGACGTTCAACTTTGTGGTCAACGACGCCATCGCAAAAGTTGCCGCAGCGAAGGTTCCGCTGCCGAAGGCCTCTTCGCCGCTGCCCGACGGCAAGTCGCTTTCCGCGTCGCTCTATGCGCTAGGCATGACGCCCGATACATCGTTCGACGGCGAATACATGCTCGACAGTCTCGTGACGCACTCCATTCATGCCGCCGTGATGGACGACATCGACCGGGACCCCGCTCAGGGCCCCAGGGCCGACGCCAACTATCATGCCGTGCTCGCTCAGGCGTTGCAGGACCTCAAAGCCGCCTACCAACTCTAATCGCCCGCGGCTTCCCTATCGCGGGCGGACGATCTCAAGCTCTATGTATCGTCCATAGTTAAGGCTAGCCACACTGTCGTAAGTCACGGCTGCTAGTGGTTGGTAGTATCGCGGAGTACGTCAAGCGTATAGAACTATGAATGCGGACGTAGTATGATATGCATGATGAATGTTGTTCCGACGCTTACGCGCCAAAAGCTATGTCTGTCCGTTCCGGCGCTGACGCGTGCTAGCTCACCGGAACGGCGTCACATGACTACGTTGCATAGACATGACTGAAGACGGCAGCGGCACTAAACGCTTGCTGCAAGATGCGAAGGGCATCGCGCGCCATGTCTGGCTTTCGTACCGAAACGTGCAACACGCATGGTATCCAATGAGTGCCCAAGACGTGCGCCAATCGCGGTGCGGGTGTCGCGTTGCCCCGTCCACCCTATCGCGCGTAAAACGTCAGCGTTGTGTTCTCTGCCTCTTTCTGACCAGCGCGGACTTTCGCGTCGCGCCGCGCACGCACGGATCGTCAGCACGGACCCCGCTCCACGACATTCGTGTGGTGCGTGACCATGTCGGTGAAGCCATAGGAGAGCTTCGGAAAAACGGGTCACTCCTAAAAAGTCGAGCGATTCTTTTGTTGAAACTCGTCGAGATCGATGCCGAGCTGTTGCGGCTTTACAAAATCGAACGCGCGGGCCGGAAGAAAAGCGACTACGATAAGATGTTACGTGAAGATGCTACGTAAAGATGCTACGTGACGCGACAAACGGTTCCGGAGAGCGCTAGATAAGCGCTTAAGCGATACGGGCGCCGTGCGTGTGCGCGCGCATAGCGCGCGCGAGGCGCGGCAGTAAGACCGCGTACACGATGAGCGTGAGCGCGAAGAACCCTTCGTGGACGCCCGCAAGCTCATTGTGATCGATGAACCGGCAGCCGACGTTCGTACCGCCCATCGCAAGTGCGAATGCCGCCCACGCGAGATGCAGCCCACGGCCCGGGTCGACGCGCGCACCGAAGAAGGACTCGGCGTGGGTCCGGCGCGCGCGCACCCACGCGGCGATCATGGCGATGCCGATCGCGAAACAGAGGCCTCCGGTGAGCGCGCCCCACGCGATGTCGAACGCGCGCGAGCCTTCGAGCATGATGGAGAGTGCCGCACGCAGGGCCGGCCTTCCCGCCGGCGTTAGCGGCGGCCGAGATTTTCGACGGCGGCGCCGACGGCGGCTGACGCGATCACGACCGCCCAGGCCGGAACGCGCGTCGTTGCGAGCGTGCCGAACGTTGCGAGCGCGAGGGCGATCCCGAGCGGATCCCGCGCGAGCGACGTCGCGATTGGATCGACGAGTACCGCACCGAGGAGCCCCACGACCGCCGCTCCGACTCCCGCGAGCACGGCTGCCGCACGCGGCAATTCGCGCAGCGCCCGCCAGAGCGGCACCGCGATCAGGAGCAACAGAAACGACGGCGCGAAGATACCCGCGAGTGCGACGGCGGCACCTGCGACGCCGTTTGGATCGGAGCGGTTTGCCGCGCCCAGGAAGCCGGCGAACGTAGAAAGCGGTCCGGGCAGGGCCTGGGCGGCACCGTAGCCGGCGAAAAACACGCGCCCGCTCACCACCGGTCCGATCGCACTCTGCAGGAAGGGCAGCATGATGTGACCGCCGCCAAAGACGAGCGAGCCGGCGCGAAAGCACAGTGCGAAGAGCGCCAGGCCGCCGCCCGGCGGCGCGACGATCGGCAAGCCGAAGAGCAGCAGCGCCAGAACGCCTGCGGCGATGGCGCCCGTGCGGCGCGGAATCGCAAGGGCGGTCACCCCACGCGGCAAAGAACCGCCGGGCGCCCACCGCGCGCCGAGCGCGCCGCCGAGTACCAGCGGCAGCCACTGCAGCGCCGGCGCGTACCGGTTCAGCCCGAGCGCGATGGCGAAGGCCACGAGCGCAATGCCGCGCGTCGGCCGCGTCGTCGCGAAGGTGCGCGCCATCTGAAGGACGGCGAGCGCGACAACGCCCGCCGCAGCCGCGAGTAAGCCCTCCGTCAGGCCGTGGAGCAGCGGTGTGTGCACGCCGCGTCCTTCGCCGAGCGACGCCGCCCGCAGCCACACCCCGAAAGCGACCATCGCGGCCGCCGACGGCAGCGTGAACCCCAACCACGCGGCCAATGCGCCGCCGGCGCCCGCGCGCCTGAAGCCGAGCAACAACCCCAGTTGACTGCTCGTCGGGCCCGGAAGCACCGAGCAGAGCGCGAGCAGTTCACCGAAGGCAGCGCCGTCGAGCCAGCGCGCCCGCTCGACGAATTCGCGCCGGAAGTAGCCGAGGTGCGCGATCGGCCCGCCGAACGAAGTCAGGCCGAGTCGGAGGAATCGCCAGAAAACCTCGAGCCACGGCGTCACGAGCGAGTCATCGGCGCGACGCGCGAGCATGCCTGCCGGAGGGATGGGGCGAAGTGCGCACGACCATGACTTTGAGCAACTCAACGGTCTTTGCCGGCGGCACGTTCCGCCGCTACGAGGACGCACGCGTCGGCCTCCTCACGCACGGCCTCAACTACGGCACGGGTTGTTTTGAAGGCATCCGCGGCTACTGGAACGCCGACGAGGGCGAACTTTATCTGCTGCAACTGCGCGAGCACTACGAGCGCCTCCATACGTCGGCACGCATCCTGATGATGGACCTGCCGCACTCGGTCGACGAATTGATCGAGATCACGGTCGAACTGTGCGCGCGCAATGGCTTCGAGGAAAACATCTACATCCGCCCGCTGATCTATAAGTCCGCCGAAGACGTCGGCGTGCGGCTACGGGGCGTGCCCGATGCGTTTGCCATCGCGGCGTTGCCGTTCAACAAATACTTCGATGCCGAAGCCGGCCTGCGCACCTGCGTGAGTTCGTGGCGGCGCATCGACGACACGATGGCGCCGGCGCGCGCGAAGATCACCGGCGCGTACATCAATTCGGCCCTCGCCAAGAGCGAAGCGCAGATGAATGGCTTCGACGAGGCGATTTTGCTCTCGGCGGACGGACACGTTGCGGAAGGTTCGGCCGCGAATTTATTTTTAGTGCGCCGCGGCGTGCTCTTTACGCCCGACCCGACGCAGAACGTGCTCGAAGGCATCACGCGCCGTACGGTCGTGACGCTCGCCAAAGACGAACTCGGCCTCGTCGTCGTCGAGCGCGCGCTCGACCGCAGCGAACTGTATGCCGCCGACGAACTTTTTCTGAGCGGCAGCGCAGTCGGAATCTCGTTCATCAATTCCGTCGACCATCGCATCATCGGTGACGGCACGATCGGTCCGGTGACGCGGGAGCTCGCACGCCTCTTCAACGACATGACCTGCGGCCGCGCCGCGAAGTACCGCAGCTTCCTCACCCCGACGTACGCGCGCCGCCGCATCTCGGTCGCCTAAGCGGTTAGTTTGAGGCGCCGCCCTCGTCGCTTGCGGGCACGGTCGGCGCGGCGTGCCACATCGTTTCGTCGGGACTGAGCGTCTGTGCGACGGGCGCGCGAGGTTGATCGACGGCGAAGGCCGCGATGCCGCGGTCCTCGCGCCATGCGGTAAAGCGGCCGATCCCGTCGTAGGTTATCCGCGAAATCTTACGGATGAAGGAACGCCCGCTGTCGAGGCTCGGCAACTGCGTCGTCATCACCGCGATGACGTAGGGTTCGTTTTCGTGATAGACGATACCGACATCGTTGAGCGTATCGTGCAGGGATCCGGTCTTGTGCGCGATCTTCACGTCCTTGGGGAGTGTCATCGGCAGCAGACTGTTGTGCCGCTGACCCGTCAGGATCGCGAGCATCTGCTGGGAGGACCACGCGTCGACGAGCCGGTCGCGCGCGATCGCGTCGAGCAGTTTGACCATGTCGTGCGGGCTCGAACGCAGCGCGTAGCGGATGGCGTCGGTTTCGGTACGGATGTCGTCGGAGAGACGCGTGCGATCGAGGCCGAGGCCCGCCATCGTCGCGTTGATATGCGTGCGGCCGACGAGCCGGATCAGCATATTGGTCGCGGTGTTGTCGCTATCGGTGATCATGAGCCAGAGCAGTTCCTTGACGCTCTTGCTCGTGCCGATGCGCGCGTCCGCTAAATCGCCCCAGCCGTTGTCTTTATCGTGCGCCTGCAAACGAACGTGCGTGTTGAGGTCGAGCGTGCCCGCCTCCATCTGGGTGAAGACCTCGACCATCACGGGGATCTTGATGGTGGAAGCGGCCGGCAAACTCTCCGACTCGTTGATACCTGACGTCATGCCGGTCGCGAGATCTTCGATCGCTATGCCGACGTGGCCGGGAGCGTGCCCCGCCGCGAGCGCGAGCTGAATTTGCAAGTCCGCGAGCGGCCCGGCACTAGGCTCGAGATAGGTCGCGCGGGCGACTCCTGGAGACGCGGCCATGACGAACGCCATTAATCCAAGGAAGAACCAACGGCGATGCGACGTCACGGCAACCATAATCATCTATATCGGCGCGGACACCTTCCGACATGCGTGACGCGTGCAAACATTTAAGCACGGCCGCCTTGGCGGGCTAAACCTACTTTGCCCTAGAGCGCAATAGGCTTAAAGGCGGCGAGCTGCTCGCGCGTCGTTGGCGGCACGATGCTGCCCTCAACGATCGCCCGGCGCAGCGCGGCGAGTCTGGCGAGGTGCGCGGCGCCGACGACGCGGCGCGTATAGCGCAATTCGGAGAGTCCGACCCCGCCGTCTTTGAGACCGAGCTCGACCGGGCCGGCGGGAAGTTTCTGCGCTTGCGCCTGTAGCGCGGTTTTAAAGACGGCCACGTCGACGCGCTTGATGACGCTCGTGAGGACTTTGCCGGGCGCGAGGGCGTCCTGATCGGTGTCGACGCCGATAACGTAAGCATTGCTGCGCCCGCGCACCTGGTCGATCGCGCCGAGACTCGCTTTGCCGGCCGCAACGAGCACGATATCGGCTCCGCCGTCGAAGAGTTCTCCCGCGAGCGCTTTGCAGGAGGCGGCGTCCTCGAACGAGCCGACGTACTTGTTAGCGACCGTGACCTTGGGATCGGCCTCGCGTGCGCCGGCCGCAAACCCCGCCTCAAGCGTGCGTGAGGACGGGAGGTCGACGCCGCCGAGAAAGGCGACGCGCTTGGTTTTCGAAACCATCGCGGCGAGCGCGCCCGCGAGAAACGAGCCGTCCTGCCCCCGAAAGCGCAGCGATGTCACGTTGACTTGATCGACGAGCGAATCGACGATCGCAAAGTGACGCCGCGGGTAATTTTTGGCAAGGGTCGCGACGTCTCTCGTCATCGCCGGGCCAACGGCGAAGATTTCGTCGAAATCCTGCGCGGCGAGCACCGTAAGGTTGGGCTGGTAATCGGCGGCCGATTTCGATTGCAGCACCTGTACCTCGGCCCCGAGCTTCACCTTCGCCCGCAGCATCCCGGCGTACGCCGAATCGTTTAATGACTTGTCGCCTAGGCCTTGGACCCCGGTGACGAGTGCGAGTTTGAGCGGTGCGCCCGCGCCCGGTAAGCGCACCTCGCCCTCGGGCGGGGCGGCCGCCGCGTTCTTCGTACAGGCCGGCAGCGCGAGCGTCGCACTGAAAACTATCGCGCGAACGATCGCTCGCGTGCGGCTGGTCGACATCGTGGCGCAGTACGTTGCGGGCGGGACGGGTGCCTGGGCGTTTATAGCGTTACAGCGTGATAGGCCCGGGAATCGGCATGCCCGGCGTCTCGGTGCCGGGCGGCGGCAAGGGAGGCTCGGTCACCGGGCCCGGCGGTACGGACGGCGGCTGCCCCGGAATCGGCGGCTGATACGGCGAGTCGGGCGAGCCCGGAGGATTCTGCTCGAGGGCGATGTGGTAGGCTTGCTTCATGATCGACGCTCCCGCCCCGGCGACTCGCAGACCGCTGTCAGTCGAACAACGCGTCACGTACGCGCTCAAAGTCCTCGCGCTCGTTTCGCTCGGTGGCGCGCTGCTCTGGGCGATCTTGATGTTCATCGGACGCATTCCATCGGTCGCGGTCATCCTCGTCGGCGCTGTGTTTTTTACGTATGTGATCTACCCCGCGGTCAGACGTCTGAACGCGCACATGCCGCTGGTGGCGGCGATCTTGCTCGTCTACCTCGCGATCGCGGGGCTCGTCAGTCTCGGCGTCGCGACCATCGCGCCGGCGCTCGTCAGTGACGCGCAGTCCCTCGTCAAAGAATCGCCGACGCTCGTGCGCCACGCGCAAGCGGCCGTTTCGGATCCGACCAACCCGATATTCGCCCATATGCCGGCGACGCTGCGTGACTACCTCGTGACGCTGCCGCCCGAACTGCAGCGCAAAGCGCAGGGCTACGGAGGCGAGGCCGCGTCGCGCGTGCTCTCTCTCTTGGCCTCCGTCGTCGGGCTGCTCGCCACATGCATCGTCATTCCCGTCCTCGCGCTCTACTTGCTCATCGAGGCGCCCGGACTTATCCGCGATTTCATGCGTGTCGTGCCGCTTCCGGCGCAGCCCAAAGCGCTCGCGCTCATGCACGATCTCGACAACGTTCTGGGCGGATTCATCCGCGGCCAACTCACCGTCGGCGCGACGATCGGCGTCTGCATAACGGTCGCGCTGCTGATCCTGCACGTCAAGTATGCGGTGCTCATCGGCGTCATGGCAGGCTTGCTCGACGTCATTCCGTACGTCGGCGCGATCGCCGGCTTCGTGCCGTCGGTGACGCTCGCGCTGGCCAACGACGGGTGGCAGCACGCGCTCATCGTCGCTCTGGTCTTCGCCGGAATCTTCCAGGCCGAAGGGCATTTCATCGCGCCGAAGATCGTGAGCGATTCGGTCGGATTAACGCCGCTGATGGTCATCATCGCGATCCTCATCGGCGGCGAACTGCTCGGCATCACCGGGATGTTCATCGCCGTGCCGATCGCCGCCGTGATGCGCGTCATCATCCTGCATGCCGTGCCCAATGCCCGGCGGCCGCAGACGGTCATGCCGGTCATGGCTGCGACGGTGACCGAACCTGCGCCCGTACCCGGTGCGTCGATTGCGGGGTTGCCCGTGGCGCCCGGACCGCCGTCACCCAACGCGGCGACGGCGAAGCAGGCTGACGGTTTGCACGCGTAGGAGCGGCCCGCATGGCGATTTCTAGCGGCCCCGACGCGCCGCATCGCCCGCAGCCGCAACCGGCGCGCGTCGACGTCATCGGCGTGCCGATGGATTTGGGGGCCGACCGGCGCGGCGTCGACATGGGGCCGTCCGCCATTCGCTACGCGCGCTTGCGCGATGGTCTCGAGGCGCTCGGCATTGCGGAGATCGTCGATCACGGCAACCTCGCGGTGCCGGTGCCGGAGTCGAACATCGCGCAGGCGGTGAAGAACGCGAAATACCTGCCGATCATTCTCGCGGTTTGCGAGGAACTTGCGACTCTCGTGGAATCGTCGGTGCGCGCCGGCGGTTTTCCGATCGTGCTCGGGGGCGATCACTCGATTGCCATCGGCACGCTCGCGGGGTTGCGGCGCGCGCGCGGCGTGCCGCCCGGTTTGATCTGGATCGACGCGCACGGCGACATCAACACGCCGCTCACCTCACCGTCGGGCAACGTCCACGGCATGCCCGTCTCGATCGCACTCGAAGAGCACTCGATCGATATCACCCGCACGGTGCTCGTCGGGCTGCGCGACGTCGATGCGGGCGAACGCCGCCGCATCGCGGATCTCGGCGTGCGTGCGTTTTCGATGACCGAGATCGATCGGCTAGGCATGGAGCGCGTGATGGAGATCGCGATGGAAATCGTCGGCGGCGAGCCACGTACCGTGCACGTGAGCTTCGATATGGACAGTATCGACCCGCGCGAAGCACCGGGGACCGGGACGGCCGTTCCCGGCGGCCTTACCTATCGCGAAGCGCACCTCGCGATGGAGATGATCGCGGGCGCGGGCCTCATCGGGTCGTTAGAGGTCACCGAAACCAACCCCATTCTCGACGAACGCAACCGCACCGCGCGGCTCGCGGTCGAACTCATTCTCTCCGCGCTGGGCAAGACGATCCTGTAGAGAACGGCGATCTCCCTTACAGCGAGAGTTGCAGCGTGCTCCCGCAGCGCAAGCCGTTGCATTCGGCGGGCACGTAGCGCAGTTCGAGCAATTCGCGTTCGAGAGCGGCGCGGACGTCCGTGGGGAGGCTGCCCGGCAGCGTGACGCGCGTCGCGCGACCCGCCTCGTCGACCTCGATGCGGATCGCGTGCGTGCCGCGGAAGCGCGCGCGCAGCGCTTCGAGCGCGGACTCATCGGCAATCAAGGGCCGTTCGAAGGTCTGTCCCCAGCCGCCGGGCGGCACGTCCCCGCGGCGCACCGCGAGCAGAGCGGGCGTCGGCGAAGCCGCCGGCGGCTGCGGCGTCGGCGGCACGGTCGCCGCTGCGGTCGGGGTCTGCCGAACGGCGGGCAGGGCCGCGACTTGCGCCGCAGGCGCCGTCCCCGGGTCGCGTTCGGGAGCGGTAGTCGCAAGTATGAGGGCGAGCGCACCGTGCGATCCGCGCGGCGGGACTGCGCGAGGAGAAGCCGCTGCGACCTCCCCGTACGCGGCCCGGCCCGCCGGCGCATCCGTCGCAGCAGCGGCGCGGGGCGACGCGATCGATACGGCGCGCGAGGTTATGGCGGCCGTCGCGACGGCGGTCGTGGCGACCGCGGTACGCGCCGGGCGCTGGGAAGCCGCAGCCGCCCTGGTCCTAAACGTCGTCGTAGGCGAGCCGCGTACGTGCGCTTCGAGCACCAATCGATGCACCCGCGTGTACGAGATTCGTTCGGATCCGTTCGGCGCACCCTCTACCGCCCCAGGGCCGCGATCCGACGGCAGTGACGACGCGACGAACAGCGGTGCCGCAAGGAGGTGCAACGCGAGCGATGCGACGAGCGCACGTGCGAAAACAAGACGGCTTCGGTACGAACGCGACATCGGCGCTCCTCCACGTCGGACATACAGCCTACGCCGTGCGTGCGCGGCGGACCTACGTTGCGGGTTGCCGAAGGCCAGCCTCATGGGTCACCCAACCGACATCGTCCTCTATCAAGCCGAATGGTGTCCGTACTGTGCGCGCGTACGGTCGAAGCTCACCGATCTGCTGCTCGACTACAAAAACGTCAACGTTCCGCGGTCGCATAGCGAACGCTCGGAGGTCCAGGCGGTATCCGGGCAAACGGGCATCCCGGTCCTCGTCGACGGCGACGTGACGCTCGACGACGACGACGACATCATCCCGTATCTTCAAAAGAAGTACGGCACGAAAGTAAAGGCTTAGCGGCCGACGGCGAAGGCGACGACCGCCCCGACCAGCGTCGCCGCGAAGTTGACCGCATCGTTGCCGACCCACGCGAGCCCGCGTAGCGGCGCCGTGTTCGCGCCGCAGCCGTGCGGTTCGCGTTCGGTCGCGCGCCGGCACTGAGCGCACCACCGCAGCGATTGTACCGACGCGCCGAGCAACGAATCGACGAGCGCTCCTGCAATTCCAGCGAGGGCGACCGCGACACCGAACTTCGTACCGGTGCCGACATGGGTCGCGACGGCGACCGCAGCAACGAGCAGCGCCCCGGCAATTTCAGCCGCGCAACCGGCGAACGTGATGCCGCCCGATAATCCGGTGGCGATCGGCCGCCGCCCCAGAATCGACCGCGGGCGGCCGCGCGCGAGCGTCCCGATCTCGGTACCCCACGTATCGGCGGTCGCGGCGGCGAACGCACCGGCGAACGCGACGGCATAGCGCGCGTCGATCCACAGCGATGCGAGCGCGCAAAGTGCCGCGACGCCGCCGTTGGCGAACACTTGCGCGGCGTCGCGCGCGCCGGTCTTATCGACGTCGACGAGCAGCGCCAGTTTTTGCTGCTTGCCGACCCGCGACAGCGCAATTGAGGTCACGAAGAACGCAAGCAGCACTGCGGCACCCGGCGGCCCGAGCGCGCCGTAGGTCGCCGTTCCGACGACGAACGCGGCGAGCGCGCCGCCGGCGTCGAGCGAACGCATGCGGTATGCGACGAGCGCGATCGCCGCCGCCGCGAGTGCGCCGATGTCGAAGTCGCTCAGCGGTGCGAGCGTGAGGTGCTGCGTTACGGCACCGCTACGGGACGTAGGCCGCCGCGAGCGCACGACCGACGCGAGCGAACGTCGCGTCGCGCTTCGCCTCGTCCGCCTGCGAGGGACCTAAGAACGCCGCGACGGCGATCCGCCGTCCGTCGGGCAACGTCAGTAAACCCGCATCATTGGTTGCGTCGGTGACGCCGTCGAGGGTGCTGCTCGTCGTGCTGAGATGCGCGAAGCGCACGGCTTTGGGCAGGCCCGCGCCTACGCGCGTCGCGCCGGCTTGCGCGGCATCGAGTGCGAGCAGCAATTCGTTCGTGCTGTCGAGCAACGTGTAGTCTTGACGTGCGATTCCGGCGAGGAAATCGGCGAACCCCGCTGGCGTCGCGGCGTTGTCGCCGCCTTGCGCGGACGTACGGTGCGCGCGCGCGGCGGTCGCGCGTTCGGCCTCGGTGCTGCGCAGCGTCAGGTCGTGCACGTGCAGGCGGCGCAGCAGACGGTTGACCTCGCTCGGTCCCCCGAGCGCGCGCCACAGCAGGTCGGCTGCGGTCGAATCGGCGTAAACGACCGTCGCGCGCAGCAGCTCCCAGTAGGCGTACGATGCGCCGCCGTTGGGATGGGCGCTCGCGATTTCGCTCGGCGCGCGCCGCAGATCGCCGCGCGTCACGACGACGCGGGCGTCGAGGTCGAGTCTCTTTTGATCCGCGCGACGGTACGCTGCCAGGGCGACCGGAAGTTTCGCGAGGTCGGCGAGTCCGAACGCATCGTCGGCGTGGACGGTGTAGCGGAAATTGCCGGTCAGTTCCGTGACCGCGATGCCGAGTTTACCCGGTGCCTCGCGCGCGACGACGTCGAGCTCGCCGCGCAGGCGTTCCATGCGCGCCGCTTCGGAAAGCGGCGTGGCGGTCGGTGCCGGCACGGCAGTGGGGGCGGGCGTCGGAGTCGGCACGGGCCGGCGGCGTGCGCCCGCGGGGAGCGACCCGAGCGCGAGCGCGAGTGCGAGCACACCGAACGCGGGTGCACCGAAAACGACGCGCTCGTAGCGGCGCACCGCCTCAGCGCGACGCGACGGTGGTCTCGAGCGCTTCGAGCAACCCGTCGACGGTGTAGTCGTCGGCTACGACGTCGACGCGCAGTCCGGCGTCCCGTGCGGCTGCTGCGGTCACCGGGCCGATGCATGCGATGAGTTTTCCGGACGCGCGAGTCGCCGCGTCGGGCACGTTCTCGCAGAACGCCGCAACGGTGCTGGCGCTCGTGAAGGTCCATACGTCCGTCCCCTCCGCCGCCCGTGCGATGCCGGCGTCACGGACGTGCGTCGTCTTATACGCGGCGACGGCGTCGACGGTGCGCTCGGCGGCGCGCAGCGTCCTGGCGATGACGTCGCGCATTTCTTGGGCGCCGTAGACGAGGATGCGGTCACCGCTTTGCGAGCGCTCGACGAGGCCCGCGGCGACGTCCTCCGCAACGAATTTCGGCGGAACGAAATCCGCGCGTACACCGCGTCCGAGCAGACGTTCGGCCGTCTTGGGTCCGATGGCCGCGACCTTCGCGCGGCCGAAGCGACGCGCGTCGCCGCCGCTGGCGGAGAGCGTGTCGAAGCAGGCGTCGACGCCGTGACGGCTCGTGAATACGATCCACGCGTACGCGTCGAGCCCGGCAACCGCGAGCTTGGCGGGGCGCGGGTCGTCGGGAGGAGCGATAACGATCGTCGGCGCGAGCACGGGCTCCGCGCCGCTTTCCCAAAGCGTTACGGCGAAGTCGTCCGCATCGCCGCGAGCACGCGTGACGAGCACGCGCTTACCGAAGAGCGGCGTCGTGTCGAACCAGCGGATATTCTCGCGTTCGCGCACGACGTCACCGATCACGACGATCGCGGGTGCCTCCAACTGCGTGCGCTCGACGTCGGCGACGATCGTTCCGAGCGTGCCCACGAGCGTTTGCTGCGTGGGTTTCGTGCCCTCGCGCACGATGCCGACCGGCAACTCCGCCGGCATGCCATGCTCGCGCAGCTTCGCGACGATGCCCGCAAGCGACCCCATCGCCATCAAGAAGATCAGCGTTTGCTTGGGATTCGCGAGCTTCGCAAAATCGAGCGACGTGTATCCTTTGAGCGGATCCTCGTGGCCGGTCGCGATCGTGAACGACGTGTTGTGATCGCGGTGCGTGACCGGAATGCCCGCGTACGCGGGCGCGGCGATGGCCGACGTGATGCCCGGAACGATCTCGAACGGTATGCCGTGGGCGTGCAGTTCGGCCGCCTCTTCGCCGCCGCGCGCGAAGACGAACACGTCGCCGCCCTTGAGCCGAACGACCCTCTTGCCCGCAAGCCCGAGGCGCACGATCAGTGCGGTAATCTCGTCCTGCGAAAGCGTGTGCGCGCCGGCCTTCTTGCCGACGTAAATTTTCTCGCAATCGGGCGGCGCGAGTGCCACGATCGCGGTCGACGCCAGGTAATCGTAGACCAGCACATCGCACGCACCGATAGCACGCGCAGCCTTGAGCGTCAGCAAACCCGGGTCGCCCGGTCCCGCACCCACGAGCCACACCTTCCCGCGGGTGCGCGGGCTCACTCGGAGAGCTCGGCCTCGAGTGCGGCAGCGGGCATCGTTGCAGTGCGGCGTCCGGCGGCATGCGACTCGCTGCGGACGCGCAGATCGAAAAGTTCGTCGAGCAGCATGGCCAGGTTCAAGGCTTCGGCGTGGTTGGAGGTAGCGCGTTCGCGCAGCTTGGTAACGACGTTGTGCAGTAATTTGGAGATGACCGTGAGCGACGCACCGGTGATGAGCATGCGTTCGCGCTCGTCGAGCCCGGGGCAGCGCGCGAAGAGCCGCTCGATCTCGGCTTCGCGGATCGATTCGGCTTTTTGTACGAGCGAACTGACGACGGGAATCGCAACGCGCGATTGATACCAGCCGGCGAAGCGCTCGGCGTGCTCGCCGATAATTTCTTCGACGAGCGGAATCGCTTCCCGGCGCTTCTCGAGCGTCACGTCGACGAGGTCCTTGAGCCGATCGATGTCGGCGACGTGCACCTGCGGAATGCGCGCGATCTCGGGATCGGCGTCGCGCGGCACGGCAATGTCGATGACGAAGAGCCGGCGGTCGGGCCGTGCGAGCATCGCTTCGGCGACGTTGCCGGGGGTGAGCACGAAGTGCGACGCGCCCGTCGAGGTGACGACGATGTCGGCGCGTTTCATCGCGTCCACGAGTCCGGGAAGCTCCACGGCCGTGCCGGCGCCGATCGTCTCGACGATCTCCCGCGCCTTGGCGGCCGAACGATTGGCGATCAAGAGTTCCGAGCAGCCCTCGAGCCGCAGGCGCTTGGCCGCAGTCGCGCCCATTTTGCCGGCTCCGACGACGAGGACCGTCTTGCCGGCGAGCGTCCCGAGGGTTTGCTTCGCAAGCTCGATCGCTGCCGTCGCGACGCTGATCGAATCGCCGCCGATGAAGGTTTGGGAGCGCGATTCCTTGCCGGCGTTGAGCGCCTCGCGAAAGAGCGCGTGCAGCGTCTTGCCGATCGAGCGCGCCTTCTGCGCTTGAATGTACGCGTCTTTGACCTGTCCCAGAATTTCGGCTTCGCCGATGAGCATCGAATCGAGGCCCGTCGCGACGCGGAACAGATGATCCGTGGCCTGCGTCCCAAGGAGCGTGTACATGTACGAAGACATGTCGTGCACGTCGCCGTGGCGAAAATTTTTCAAGAAGGTCTTGAGCTGCTCGACGCCCGTCTCGTAATCTTCGAGTTCGGCGTAGATCTCGAGCCGGCCGCAGGTCGAGAGCATGACCGCCTCGCGCACCATCTCGTAGTCCCGGAGCGCGACGAGCGACTCACTCATCCGCGAGGCGGGAAACGTGTGGCGCTCGCGCACGTCAACGGGTGCCGTGTGATGCGAGAGACCAAGGCAGACTAGCGGCATGTCACCTCCCGAGCGTCCGAGGTCAGGACCTCGGAGGCCCGCTTTGGGCGGGCCCCGTCCATGGAGGTTGCCATACTTTTACCGCGGGTGACGTGCGCGCCGTCACCGGCAAGGGTCCCGTGCATCGTCTCTTTCGTACCACAAATTAAAGGAGGGAGCTACCGTAACGGTTGGTTTGACGCCGGCAATGCGTTGGGGCGCGCCTTGGCGCAGGACTGCGAAGTTCGGGAGGTACTTGGGCGCAAGGCGTTAGACTGCGGCGAGCAGCGCTTCGAGTGCTTGCTCTGCGGCGACCAGAATCGTCTCGACCGTCGCGTCGTCGTGCGCGAGGCTCAGGAAGCCGGCTTCGAATTGCGAGGGCGCGAGATAGACGCCGCGATCGAGCATCGCGTGGAAGAACCGCGCATAAAACGCCGTATCGGCCATCTTCGCACTTGCCAGATCGACGACGGGCTCGCTTGCAAAAAAGAATCCGACCATCGACCCCCGGTGGTCGCTGCGGTGCGGCACACCGTAGCGGGTGAAGACATCGCGGAGGCCCTGCGTGAAGCGGGCTCCCGCGGCATCGAGACGTTCGTACGTCCCCGGTTCGCGGAGTGCTTCTAGCGTCGCGCGTCCGGCCGCCATCGCTAGCGGATTGCCGGAAAGGGTGCCGGCTTGGTAGATGGCGCCGAGCGGGGAGAGGTGCTCCATGATATCGGCCCGTCCGCCGAACGCGCCGACGGGCAATCCTCCGCCGATCACCTTGCCGAGCGTCGTCAGATCCGGCATGACGCTTTCGCGTTCTTGCACGCCGCCCGGCGCAACGCGAAAGCCCGTCATCACCTCGTCGAAGACGAGCAGCGCACCGAACTCATCGCACAGCGCCCGCAGCCCCGCGAGATAGCCGGGTTTTGGCAGCACGAGACCCATGTTGCCCACGTATGGTTCGACGATGAGGCATGCGATGGTTGTCGGCTCCGCCTCGAAAACCGAGCGAACCGCCGGCAGATCGTTGTAGGGCACGACGATCGTGTCGCGTGCGGTGCCTGCAGTGATGCCGGGGGAATCGGGCGTACCGAGCGTCAGCGCGCCGCTTCCGGCGGAGATGAGGAACGAATCGCCGTGACCGTGATAGCAGCCGGCACATTTGACGACTTTGTCGCGTCCGGTGTAGCCGCGCGCGAGACGCAGCGCGCTCATCGTGGCTTCGGTGCCGCTGGAGCAAAACCGGACCCGTTCGACCGACGGCACCATCGCGATGACGAGTTCGGCAAGCTCGCTTTCCGCTTCGGTCGGCGCACCGTAGGACGTGCCGCGCGCGGCCGCATGCTGCACCGCCTCGACGATGCGCGGGTCGGCATGGCCCAGGATTAGGGGTCCCCACGACATCACGCAATCGATATACGTGTTTGCGTCGAGGTCGGTGAAGCGCGCGCCGCGTGCCTCGCGCACGAACACCGGCGTCCCGCCGACGCCTTTGAACGCGCGCACCGGTGAATTCACGCCGCCGGGAATCGCGCGCTTGGCGCGTTCGAAAGCGGCAGCGCTGCGGTCGCGGGTCATCGGCTATCTCCTCGGTGTTCGGTCTCGCGTGCTAGCTCGACGCGTAGCGCCGCGTAGTCTTCGGGCGTATTGACGTTCGCGAAGGCGCGCGCGTCGTCCAGCATGACGGTGCGCGTGCGTAAGCGGTCGATCACCGCGCGCAGCGCTCCGCGTCCGGCGCGCAGAACCGGCAAACCCTCGCGAATGAACGCCAGGCGGTCGTAGAGCGCGGCGAGCGGTTCGTATTGCGCGGCGCCCTCGCGACATCGAACGGGGACGAGCGCTTCGTCGCCGAGCTCGTAGCGGGCCGCGAGGTTCGCGATGAAGGCTGCATCGACGAACGGCGCGTCGCCGGCGACGGCGAACACGAACCGAGCGCGCATGCGCGCCATCGTCGTCAACATGCCGCCGAGCGGTCCGCGCCGGTCCCAACGATCGACGACGAGTGGAACGGGAAGCAGCGCGTCGACTTCGCGCGCAAACGTCGATCTGCCCGAAACGACGACCTCCAGCGCATTGGTACGAGTGACGTTGCGGTACACGCGCGCGATCAGCGGCAACTCACCCGCGGCGAGTGCGAGCTTGCCCGGAAGCCGCGTCGCCTCGCCGCCCCCAAGAATGAGAATGCCGACGTCGGTCATGCGCCGCTTGCGGTGCCGTAGAGGTCGTCGAGTGCGAGTGTACGTCCGCGAATGTAGGCGAAATCGTCATCATAGAACGCCGTCTGCCAGGCGCCCTCCGGGCCCCGCTCGTCGACTTCGACGCGTCGCATGTCGGCATGCACGATCACGTACGCCGCCAGCGACGAGAGCGTTCGGTATGCCGCACGTTTCTCGACTTGATCGTATGCGTGCGTACTGCGCGAGAGCACCTCGGCGACGATCGTGGGACGAGCGACCGTCGTGTCCTGGGTGTCGACCGGTTCGCACACGACACCCGCGTCCGCATAGAAGAACGTTTCGTCGGCGATACGGATTTTCACGTCCGCACCGAACGTTTCGCACGGGCGCTCGAAAGCACGATCGAAGAACGTGCGCAACCGAAACGCAACCCGGTCGTGCGCGATGGTTCCGCCGGCGAACGCGACGATGAACCCGTGGTGCAGCTCGTACTTCTCCGGCCGCGCCTCTTCCCAGCGCAAATATTCTTCCCCGGTGAATTGCGGGACGATCGGCTCTTTCATGGCGCGGCGTGCCGCTGCGCGTACGACTTGGCGAAGTACGTGATGATGATGTCCGCGCCCGCGCGTGCGAAGCCGACGAGCGTCTCGTCGACGACGCGGTCCTCGTCGATCCAGCCGTTGCGCGCCGCGGCTTTGACCATCGCGTATTCGCCGCTGACGTTGTAGCACGCGACGGGCACGTCCGATACTTCGGCGACGGCGCGGATGAGGTCCATGTACGCGAGCGCCGGTTTGACGATGAGAAAATCCGCGCCTTCATCGAGATCGAGCAGCGCTTCGCGCACGGCCTCCCGGGCGTTGGGCGGATCCATCTGATAGGTGCGCCGGTCGCCGAACTGCGGTGTGCTGTCCGCCGCATCGCGGAACGGGCCGTAAAAACCCGATGCGAATTTCACCGCGTACGACATGATCGGGATCGCCGTAAAGCCGGACGAGTCGAGCGTCGCGCGCAGGTAGGCGACGCGGCCGTCCATCATGTCCGAGGGCGCGATGATGTCGACGCCCGCCATCGCGTACGACAGCGCCGTTTTGGCGAGCAGTTCGAGCGTTGCGTCGTTATCGACATCGCCGCGTTCGTCCAGAATGCCGCAGTGGCCGTGATCGGTGTACTCGCAGTTGCAAAGGTCCGCGATAACGAGCATGCCGGGCAACGCTTCTTTGATTGCGGCGATCGCGCGCTGCACGATGCCGCCTGGGGCGTGCGCGGACGACGCGTAGGCGTCCTTGACATCCGGAATGCCGAACAGCAGCACCGCGCTCACACCCAGAGCGGCGAGTTCGCGGCACTCGGCCACGGCGCCGGCGACGTCGTGGCGGAAGATGCCGGGCATGCTCGCGATCTCGCCCGCGCGTTGACCTGAGTCCGCGATGAAGAGCGGCTGCACGAGGCTGCCGATGCGGACCTCGCGCTCGCGCACGAACGCGCGCATCGCGGCCGTCGCACGCAGGCGGCGCGGGCGTTTGGTCAGGTCGACCGTGGTGCGGGGGCGCAGCACGTCGCGGACGGTCATTGCGTCGTTTCGATCAAGTAGTGTGTCACGCTCTGCACGAACGCGCCGATCGAGGGTTCCGTTGCGACGACGTCGGGCGGGAAGCCCGCCGCGCTCGCCGCGCTCGACGACGCATCACCCATCGCCGCGACGATGGGGCGCGTGCCAGTCGCGCGCAGCCGCGCGAGGTACGCATCGACGGCCTTCACCGATCCGCTGGAGGGAAACAGCAGCGCGCTAGGCGTGCGATCGCCGAGCGCCGTAAGCGCCGCGGCGCTATCGAGTGCTTCGACGACTTCGGCGCCGGCGCCGCGCAAGGCGGGCGCGATCGTGCTCGGCCGCGCTTGCGTGCGCGGCAAGAGTAGGAGCTGCCCGGCAAGCGGCGCGGGCGGCGTCGCGCTCGCAAGTGCGTCCGCGAGCAGTGCCTCACCGCCTTGCGCGAGCAACCGCCGCGCGAGCGCTTCACCCGCACGTTCGGCCTCGGCCGCCGTCGCGACGCGCTCCGCGCTCTCGCCGCGAACGGCGTGCGCGCCGTCGACGGCGGCGATGACCGCGCGCAGCGCAAGGGCGCCGTCGACATAGGTCGCATGCGCGCCGACCGGCGCTTGGCAGCCGCCGCGCAACGTCCGCAGAAACGCGCGTTCGGCACGCACCGCCACTTCGCTCGCCGCATCCGCGAAAACGGTGTGGATGCTCGCAGCGAGTTCCACATCGGCCGCCCGCACTTCGATGGCGAGTGCGCCCTGCCCGACGGCAGGCACGAGGACTTCGACGGGAATCGGCACCGTATAGGTCGCCGCCAGGCCCAGCCGCGAGAGGCCCGCCATCGCGAGCAGAATCGCGTCGAACTCGCCATCGCGCAGCTTGCGCAGCCGCGTGTCGACGTTGCCGCGAATCGTGGCGAAGCGCAGATCGGGCCGCAGCGCCTGCAGTTGTGCGCGACGGCGCGGGCTCGACGTTCCGACGAGAGCCCCGGCAGGCAGCGCGTCGAGCGACGCAAAGCGTTCGCTGCAAAACGCATCACGCGGATCGGCGCGCGTCCCGATTGCCGCGAGCGCCATGTCATCGGGGAGCATACTCGGAAGGTCCTTGCACGAGTGCACCGCGTAGTCGGCACGCTTGTCCCGCAGCGCGTTCTCGAGTTCTTTGACGAAGATGCTATCCGTGCCCAGTGCCGCAAGCGATCGATCGAGAACGCGGTCGCCTTTGGTCGAGATCTGCAGCACGGTCGACACGAAGCCCGCCTTGGCGAAGGTGCCCATGACGAAGCGGGTTTGCCACATCGCAAGTGCGCTTGCGCGCGTCGCACAGACGAGTTGCCGGAAGGGCTCGGCGGGAGCGTGCGCGGGCGTCGCGACCCGCGCGAACGCTTCTTCGACCTCGTTTTCCACGGTGCTCGGATTCATCGCCGCGAGCTCGTCGATCTCCCGGCCCGAGAGTTCGCGCATGACGGCGGCGCGATGCTCGGCCGGCACGACGGCCTTGACGTAGTCGCGCGCTCGAGCGAGCGTCTCGGCCGCGCGCCCGTAGCGCGCGTCGTAGCGCGCGCGCAGATCGTCCAGGAGCCGGCGCGCGAATGCAGGCGAGCTGCCGCCGGTATCGACGGCAAAGGTCAGCGGGCCTACGCGGTGCACGAGCGGCGTGGCAAAGTCGCTTGCCGCCCTTCCGGTCGTGTCGTCGATGAGGATGCCGAGCGCGCGTGCTTCGGCCACGACGGCCGCATCGACCGCAGCGATCCCGGTCGCCGTGTACGCGAGGCATGCCCCGGTGACGTCCCCCGTCCTAAACGGCCGCTCGTGCAGCTCGAGCGCGGCCACAGCGGCCGCCTCACGAATGCCCTCCGTAACCGCGGGCGCGACGACGCGGACGCGCGCACCGGCGGCGAGCAGGCCGCGCACCTTGCGGTCGGCGATCGTGCCGCCGCCGACGACGACGACGAGTTTTCCGCGCAGATCGAGCGCTATCGGATACACCCGCACGCCATTCGCCGCTACGGCGCGGGACTTTTCTGCCAACCCTCCAACCGTCAGGGCGTGTTGGCGTCATGGCGTGCAGCGCTTATCGGTGCGCTCGTGGCGGCGCTTGCGACCCTGCCGGGTCTGGGCACGGGAACGTTGTGGGATAACAGCGAGACCGCGTACGGCGAGGTGGCTCGCGAAATCCTCATCACGCGCGATTGGGTCGTGATGCACCTCAACGGCGCGCCTTGGTACGTGCAGCCGCCGCTCTACTTCTGGGTGGCTGCCGCGTTCGGAAAACTCGGCGGTATTTCGGAGTTCACGCTGCGCCTGCCGTCCGCGCTCGCCACGATCGTCATGGCGGCGGCGGTCGGCTACGCGGTCGCCCGCGTCGCTCCGGTGCGCGCCGCGGTGCTCGCCGCGACGATTCTTTCGACCGCCCTCATGCAGGCGGTGCTCGGACGCCTCGCGATCATGGACGCCCTGCTCGACCTCGCGGTCATGCTTGCAATCCTCGCCTGGGCCGGGGCGCTACGCACGGGCGCGGGACCCTTGTGGTACGGCGGCTGGGTGGCGCTCGCGCTGGGAACGCTTGCGAAAGGCCCGGTAGCTCTCGTGATGACGCTGCTGGTCGTCGCCCCTTGGGCGCTCTGGACGCGCGCGTCGGGCGGGCGCCTCGTGGTGCCGGGCGTGACGCGCTGGCTCGCCGGCGCCGGGCTCTTCGTCGCGCTCTTGGCGCCCTGGGCAATCGCGCTCGATCGAGCGGCCGGACCGGTCGCCTTCGGCGAACTCGTCCTGCACTATACCGTCGGGCGTTACCTCGGCACGATCGAAAATCAGAGCGGGCCGCTCTGGTACTACGTGCCGGTCCTGATCCTCGGATTCTTTCCGTGGTTCGCGTTCTTGGTGCCGGCGGCACGCGAGGCGCTGCGTGACACGCGCCCTTCGGACGTGACCGGTAACGGCGACTTATCGCGACTGGGACTCGTCTGGGCGATCGTGCCGTTCGTGTTTTTCAGCTTTGCGAAAACCAAACTGCCGAACTATATCGCGCTCGAGCTGCCGGCGTTTGCCATCCTCGTTGCGCTGTGGTTCGCCCGGGCGGTCGACCGCGTCGACCGGCGTGCGGCGCTGGCGTGGACCGCCGTCGTGCCCGTGACGATCTGCGGGATCGCGTTCGCCATCTGGGCGTTCTCGCACGACAACAAGCTCATTGCCGACCTGCAGCAGATACGCAACGATTTCTTAGCGCTCGGATTCGTCATGCTCTTCGGGTCGCTCGCATGTTTCGCGCTGCTGCTCGTACGCCGCGTCGCATGGCTCGCACCGTTCGCGCTGGCCGCGGCGAGCGTCGTCGTGGTGCTCATCATCGGGGTCCTAGGCGAGCCGCTCGTCGAGCGGTTCAAGCCGATCCCCGTGCTGGCGCGCATCATCGCTCGCGAAAGCCGGCCCGGCGATACGATCGCCATTCAAGGCGTGTCCGGCGGCAACGCGCTCGTCTTTTACACGCATCCGCGCGTCGCGACGCTCGACGGCCCGGGCGAGCGCGCCACGACGGTCCAAGACGATCCACGTCGCGCCATCTGTGCCGCGTCCCGGGTTTTCGTCATCACGACGAAGAAGCGCCCGGCGCCCGATCCAACCTACGGCCGCACGCGCACGACGCTTGCGACCTCCAATAAAGATGTACTCTTCCGCTACGATGGTCCGCCGTGCGAGGTGCAGGACGCCGACCGCGGCGCGCCGGCCTCCTTGGATCGACCTAGCGCATCCGTTCGCTAAGGAGTTCAGGCATGACGACACCGACGATTTCCGGCATCGACATTCACACCTATCTCATCAAAGAGCCCGCCCGCGCGATCGCATTCTGGCGCGATACGATGGGGTTACGGATCACCTGGGAGTCGGACCAAGGCGCCGAGTTCGAACTCGGCGACGGCGCGACGTTCGGGCTCTGGAAGATGGACGACGGCTCGTGGGAGCCCGGCAGTGGCATCATGTTCGCGGTCGCCGATGCACGCGAAGCCGTCGAGGCGTTTCGCTCCAAAGGCGTGACGGTTCACGGTGACGTGATGGAAATGCCGACCTGCAACATGGCCTTCGCGGAGGACTCCGAGGGCAACCACTTCATCCTGCATCAGCGCAAGCCGCATTAGGTACACATGGCTACTTCGAGATGCCGGCCAGTTCTTTTTCCGGGTAGGCGGGCGACTTGTTGCCCCACGCGCTGCGGACGTACGTCAGGACGTTGGCGATATCGGTGTTGGAAAGCTGACCCTTCCAGGCGGGCATTTGACCGCTATACGACGCACCCTTGACCGTCATCTGACCGTTGGCACCGTAGAGCAAGATGTGACCGAGGCGCTTGTTGTCGCCGTTGACATACTCGCTGCCCGCCAGTGGCGGAAACGCTCCGGGCGTTCCCATGCCGTTCGCCTGATGGCAGCCCGCGCAGTTGGCCGCGTAGATCGTCTGGCCTTTGGCCGCGCCAGCATTGCCGGCACCCGCAACCTGCGTGCCGCCGCCGACACCGCCGGCCGGCGACTTGCCGACCGTCGAGGACGCGCCGGCCGAACTTCCCGTTCCAAGCGAACTCGACGCGACGGCGGCCGACGCTTTGGCGCCGCCTTCTCCTGCGTCGCCCTGCTCTGCCTGGATTGCGAGCTGACTGTAGAGCGAAAGTCCGACGGCGAACACGACCGAGACCGCGGTGAGCCCGAGCACCCACGGACGCCGGCTGAGCTGACGGCTCGGGTTGCGGTCGACGAACGGTAGCACGATGAGCAGGGTCACGAGTCCGCCCGGGATGATGACCGTCGCGAGGAGATTCGCGATCGGCGTGATGGCGGGCGGAAGCGAACCCGCGATGCGCAGCAGACCGTAGAGCGCGAGGAAATACCATGCCGGATATGCGATGAACTTTTGCGTCGGATCGGCCTTGGCGTCTAGCGGCGCCGGTGAGAAAATCGCGAGCAGCACGATGATGGCAAACACCGCGAGCGACGCGACCGAATCCATAAACATCTGATTCGGCCAGAAGCGCCCTTGCGGCAGCTTCTTGAGGTCGTGATCGACCGGCGGACCTGCGGAGCCGTTGTGGCGGAAAATCGTGAGGTGCGCGGCGACGAGGGCGATGAGGGCCGCGGGCATCAGCCACACGTGCAGACCGAAGAATCGGTTGATCGTGAGCGTGCCGATTCCGGGCCCGCCGGTGAGAAATTGCTGCGTCGCATTGCCGACGATCGGTACCGAGGCCGCGATATTGATCGCGACTTGTGAGGCGAAGTACGCGTTCATGTCCCACGGCAGCAGATAACCCGTGAGCCCAAGGACGAGCGTAATGACGAGCAGCAAGATGCCGACGACCCACGACAATTCGCGGGGCGCCTTGTACGCACCCCAGAGCAGCACTTGCAGCATGTGCATGAACAGCAGCGCGATCATCGCCGTCGCGCCCCAGAAGTGCAGGCTGATCACAAACGATCCGAACGGAACGTTTTTGTAGATGTAGTTCGTGGATTCCCATGCCGACGAGGTCGACGGCGCGTAGTAAAACGTCAGGAAAATGCCGGTCGCGATTTGCAAGATCATCGCGAAGATCGTCGCGCTTCCGAAGGCGTACCAGTAGCTCGCGCCGCCGGGGACGTCTTCGGTCAGAAAGTCCGCCGTTTGACTCACGAGCCCCGTGCGCTGCTCGATCCAGGTTAATACGCTCACGTTACAAGGTGCTCCGGCGAAGTGTTAGCTGTAGGCGACGATGAGGCGGTCCGGCTGGCCGGATTTGTACTGGATCCACGTGACCTGCGCGGAGCCGTTCTTTTCGCGGAACGGCAGCGGATCGAGACCGCGCGGTGCGGGTCCGGCGAGCTTCGCGCCTTCGACCGTGAACTGCGAAGCGTGGCAGGGGCAGATGAAGCGCTTCTGCTCGGGGGTCCAATTGTAGCGACAACCAAGATGCGGGCAAATCGAGCTGAACATCACGAAGCTCATGGTGATTGCATCGTACTTCACCGTGCCGGCCGGATTGTTGAAGAGGTCGGGCCGCTTTTCTTTGAACGACTTTTCCTGGTCGGGCGTCAACTTGACGCCCCACACGAACTGCGTGTCGTCAGCCGGGGGCAGGTAGCCGTCGGCGTATTTGAAGTTGAACGTGATCTTGACCGGTTCGCCGGGCTTCGCGCTGAGTTTGTCGACGTCGCTCTTGGGCAGGTCCGCCCACACGCCGCCCGCGGATTTATCGGGGGACAGCAGCGATTCCGGGATCAGCGAGCTCAGGAGCGGGACCGTAAGGACGAGCCCGATGACGCCGCCTACGGCGAGCGTGGCGTTCGCGAGGAACTGCCGCCGCGTCTGTTCCTCCGGCGTCCCGGGTTCTTTATACGCTTGCGCTTCGTGAGTTGCCACTAGCCCCTTTCCTTCGCGCCATCGGCGCCTTTGCGAGTATCCTTGCGCGCGGTGTCATCGTATGAGACGACGCGACGAGCCATGCACGCGCAGGCTCGACCGCGTGAGACCATAGCAGACGGAGTCTACCACGAACAACCACTTTGGTATGCCGGTCCAGGCGGCATTCACCGCCGCCAGTTTGCAGGGCGTGTTACCATGTCCCGATGGTCTACGCGGTCCTCGTCGTTTCGGCACTGCTCTTCGAACTTGCGCTCAACTTGCCCATCGGAACGATGCCCCTGGCTCTGGTGGCCGACGGGACGCCGGCACCGGCCGTCGCGACCGCGATGGGAGCCGGTATGTTCGCCTCACTGTTGGTGAGCCTGCCCGTTGGTGCGCTGACGGACCGCATCGGGCGGCTGCCGACGCTCCGCGCCTCGGCCGGCTTAGGCATCCTTTCGCTCTTCGGGCTTGCGTTCGCGCACGGGCCGCTCCAGGGCGGGCTGTTGCTGGGCATGCGCAGCATCGCCCTGGTGGGATACATGACGGCAGAATTCGCCTACGCGGGGGAACTCGCGTCCAAGGACCGCGCCGTATCGGGCGTCGCGACGCTGGGGATGATCGGCAACCGCACCTTCGCGATTGCCCCCGCATTCAGCGTATTCATGTGGCAGCACGGCATCGGCCGCGAGCAGTATGCCTGGGCATGCCTGCTGGCGGTCTGCGGAGCGGCCTGTTTGTTCGCACTACCCGCGGGCTTCGACCTGCGGCGGAGCAGTGGCAAGCGCGCGCCGATCGTGATGCATCCCCGCTGGTTACCCGCGGTCGGCTTCGCGCTCGCGTGCACGCTGCAGGGCGGGGTCAACGGGTCGCTCGCGATCCTGACGTTCCACGAGCGCGGCATCGTCAACGGCGCGGCGATTTTTACGGCTTCGGCGCTCACAGCCTTTGCGTTGCGGTACCCGGCGGGACGGCTCGTCGACTGCTTTGGTCCCCGGGCGGTTGCGATCCCGACGGCCGCACTGCAGGCGCTCGGGTGTTTCCTTGCGGCCTCCGCGCATTCACTCACGGCAGTCGTGGTTGCGGGGATGTGCCTCGGGACCGCGTGGGCGGCCGTCGTTCCCGTAGCGCTGGGGTTGCTGTTCGAGCACAGCTCTAGCCACACGCGTGGAGCCGCGATGGGCGCGTATACCCTTGCCTTCAGCGCAGGCGCGGCGATCGGTGCCGTGCTCGCGACGGTCGCGACTCTTGCCGGCGGCGGCTACACGGCGGCAATTACGTTTTGCGCGCTCGGTCCGCTCGGGGTATTACCGTACGTGTTGCGGTCGCGTGGGGCGGGGCGTTCCGGTCAGGGAGCGGCCAAAACCGGGACGTTACCGGGCATGGCGGTCGGTGAGTGAGCGGGGAACCGGTTCCCCGTCACGACGAGCAGCTGACGCTGATCTCCGACGCCCACGGTGGCGGCGCGTCCGCATACCGTTCGGATTCCGGTTGCTCGTCAAAGGGCCGCCGCAGCACCGCATGAAGCCGAGATATCTCGGTGTAATCGCCGCGCTGGGCCGCTTGGATCGCTTCCTGCGCTAGGTAATTTCGCAAAACGAACTTCGGGTTGACTGAGTTCATGCGGGCTTTTCGCGCCACGTCGGTGACGTCTTGGGTCAAGAGCCGAGCGCGGTAACGCGAACGCCACGCGTACCAGGCCGCACGTGGGGTCAGGAGCGCTTCGATTGGGTCGCCTGCATCTTCGCGCGATGGCAGAGCGGCGAGATTTCGGAAGAATCTCGTGTGGTCGACGGCTCCGATCTGTAACAATGCGAGCGCATCCGCGATGAGCGATGCATCGTCTTCGTGTTCCGAAAAGAGCCCAAATTTCTCGCGCAATCGACGAAAGTATTCGGTGCGAAACGCAGTAGCGTATTGAGTGAGAATCGATTCTGCGCGCTGGAACGGAACCAGAGACGACAGGGCGGCCGCTAGTGCCTTGAGATTCCATAGTCCGATCGTCGGTTGTCGATCGAATGCGTAGCGTCCGGCCTGATCCGTGTGATTGCAGATAAAGCCGGCATCGTAAGCGTCGAGAAAGCCATATGGTCCGTAGTCGATGGTCAGACCGATAATGGACATGTTATCGGTGTTCATCACGCCGTGCGCGAATCCAACGGATTGCCAAGCGGCAATCAATGTCGCCGTCCGTCGTACGACTTCAAGCAAAAACGCTGCATACCGATCTTCCGCTTCGTCTACGTTCGCGAACTGCGGAAAAAAGTGTTCGATCACGTAATCCGCGAGGACTCGCACGTTTGCGAAATCGCCGCGATAGTGGAAGTGTTCGAATGTTCCGAAACGCACGTGCGTAGGAGCGATGCGACTAAGCACTGCGGCTGTTTCCGGCGCCTCTCGGAACACCGGCTCCGAACCGCCGGCTATCGCAAGCGCACGCGTCGTTGGAATCCCGAGCGCTGCCATGGCTTCCGAACACAGATACTCGCGAATCGTTGAGCGCAGGACGGCCCGTCCATCGCCGAATCGCGAGAAAGCCGTGATGCCGGCGCCCTTGAGTTGCCATTCGAAAGGGCCGCCGTTGTAACGAACTTCGCCCAGGGTCAGAGCGCGGCCGTCGCCGAGCCGTCCCGCCCACTGACCGAATTGGTGGCCGGCGTATACCGCCGCGTAGGGCTCCACGGAGCCGAAGCGAGCGTTCCCAGCAGCTAGTTGAAGAAACTCGAGCCTCGAGAACTGTTCGGGTCCGATTCCGATGAGCGACGCCGCGTCGGGGTTGCAGGCGACGAGGTGTGGTTCGGTAAGCGGCGTCGGGTTCCGGCGTTCGACGAAGTCCGTGCCAAGCGCCGCGTAGCCCTCGGAAGGCGATAAGGCTTCGAGCGTACCGTCGAGCGTTGGGATCATCGAGTTTGGTAACCCTCTCGAAGGCGACCATCGTTGCGCCCGAACTAAGCCCGATACACTCCCCGGTCGAAAACACCCAGTATGTCCGTAAACCGGTTCGCCGTCCTCGACAACGCTTGTCCGGATGGTCCGGTACGATCGTCGAAGCATACCGATGAAGTCACCGAGCGAGCGTATCGTCAGGCAATGTCGCATTGCGTTCGGCCAAGCAAGTTAGATGAAGATTCGTTTAGTTCGCCTTACGCGCGGCTGAGATAGCTGCCCAAACGCTAGAAGACATCCACATGAAGCTCCTATTCCTTCTCGACAACTACTGGCCCCATATCGGTGGGGTCGAGACTGCCTTCAAAACTCTTTGCGAAGGATTAGTGACGCGCGGCCATGTGGTAACGGTGATCACGCATCGGCCGGCTGGAACCCTCGCGCGGGAAGAGCGCAACGGCGTCAAGATCGTGCGACTAGCATGTTTGAGCAATCGTTACGTCTTCACCATCGTCGCATTAGCCTGGGTCATCTTGCGACGCCCGAAAGCCGACGTCATTCACACGACGACGTTCAATGCCGCGCCTGCCGCATGGTTAGCGGGACGCCTGAACTCGATTCCGGTGATCCTCACGGTAAATGAAACGTGGATCGGACGCTGGCGAGAATACTCAAATTTCTCTTGGCCCAAAGTCGTCGTTCACGAGTTGCTCGAACGCGCCGTGTTCTCCATCCGGTACGATCGATATGTCGGTATCTCGAACGCCACGTCGGAACGCCTTAAAGCGGTACTCCCGCGGGCGCGTAACCGAATCTCGACCATCTACTACGGCTTCGATGCAGCGCCTTGGAAATTCGTGGGCGATGAGGCGAGCCTCAAAGCTCGCTACGGTCTCGAGGAGCGCTTCGTCGTTCTGGGATACGGACGTCCCGGGACGAGCAAGGGATTCGAGTGGTTTGTCGACGCGATTCCAGCAATTCGTCGCCGAATACCGCGCGCCGCATTCGTGTTGATTCTCAGCGACGGCCGGCAGTACTCTGCGGAACTCAAGCGTATCAAGCAACGCGCGGGCGACAACGTCATGTTTCTTCCGTCCCTTTCATTTAATGACTTGATCGCGCACGTTCGTGCGATGGATTGCGTGGTCGTTCCGAGCCTTGCCGAAGGCTTCGGTTACACGACGCTCGAGGCAGTGGCGTCGGGCACGCCGGTGGTCGCTGCGAACGTCGGGAGTATTCCCGAAGTCATCGGCGGCCGCTATCAGCTCGTCGAGCCGCGCGATGGGACGGCCCTTGCGGAGGCGCTCGCGCGCATTGCCGCAGGGAAGGTTTCGGCTCGCGCGGAGAAGGCGTTCTCGTGGAGCGGCTCCATCTCGGCGTATGAAACCCTGTACGGCGATATGATTGCCTCTTAGCGTCGCCTGGTGCGACGATTCGTCACCCTCTCGAATGCAGCAATGAGGGGCTGTACGTTCAGGTCCCAATCGAAACGCTTCGCTCGAAGCAACCCCCGGCCAATCAAGCGGTTGCGAAAATCTTCGTCGTCAAGGACGAGAGCTAATGCATCCGAGATCGAACTCGGGTCATCGGGATCGAAGTAGCAGGCCCCGTCGCCGGCAACTTCGTGGAGCACCTCGATATCGGAACAAGCGACCGGAACTCCGGCCGTCATCGCCTCGAGCACCGGTATTCCGAAGCCCTCATAGCGCGATGCGTGGAAACGGCAGCGGAGATTTGAACCCCCAGCGGCATCGGAGATTTGAACCCCTGAGAGCTTAAGCAGGTCTCTCCTCTCGAAGGTAACGGTAATCGACACCTTCCTCCGAGAGGAGCGGCCCA